>Ga0181536_10000003_pt1 | contig 408293 bp, 395 predicted proteins | sample PEATcosm2014_Bin_41_FD_121105 | JGI IMG/M metagenome (GOLD analysis project Ga0181536, IMG submission 121105) | Peatland microbial communities from MTU Mesocosm Facility, Houghton, MI, USA - PEATcosm2014_Bin17_60_metaG | ecosystem: Environmental > Terrestrial > Soil > Wetlands > Peat | place... | reverse complement strand
GGGGGCGAACAGCGCTTCGGCAATGCCCTGCGGTGGGTCCTGATTGAAATCGAGGCCCGCCGTGCCGAAGCCTAGGTCCAAATCGGCGAGCACGGTCTGAACCTCGAGATCGCGCGCGATCGACCAGGCGATATTATGCGCCAGTGCCGACGCGCCGACGCCGCCCTTGGCGCCCGTGCAGGCGATGATCTTGCCGACAGGCTCCGATCCCGTTCCCGTATAGAGATGCGAAATGGTGCGGACGAAATCGAGAACCGCAAAGGGCGCGATCAGATATTCGCTGACGCCGCGGCTCATCAATTCCCGATAGAGGATGATGTCATTGGTGCGCCCGGCGATGACGACTTTGGTGCCGGCGTCGCAGAATTCGGCAAGCGCGTCGAGATATTCGATCAGCGCCTGGCGCGGCGCGGCCGTCTCGAGAAAGATCACGTTGGGGGTCGAAGCCGCGCGATAGGCCTCAATCGCCGCGGCCGCGCCGCCCATATGCACTTTGACATGCGCCCGCTCCATGCGCCTGTCCGTCATCGCGTCGCGAACGGTCTGGGCTACTTCCGGCGTTTCGCAAAACGCCTGCAACGAGATGCGCGGAACGGGAGCGATCTGTTCAGTCTGGCTGGCGGAATTGTTCATTACTGCGTCCCAACGCTGCTGATCGACGTATTCTTGGTCTTCCAATCCGTGGTCGGATCGGTGCCCGTGCGCAGGCTCTTGATGGGCCTGTCGCGCATCTCCGTGTCCGCCGGGTCCTCGGCTCGCGGCGAGACGAGGTCGCGCGGGTCGGCGACTTGTTCGGCAAGCATGCTCTGATAGGAGCAGCCCATGTTCCAATAGGGCTGGTTCTCCCAACCGGAGACGTTGCTGCCCGAGGCAAGATCGCTCGGCCATTGGCCGCAGGAATCGGCGACGCGCGCTTTGAGGCCGGTGAAGCTCAAGCGCACGGGCGAGGCGAGCCCGGCGTTCGTCACCGGATAATGCATGACGAGGATCTCGGGCCTGACGCCGTTTTGGTCGAGCACGGTACGAATGGCCGAGATCATCGCGCGTGAAACCGGCGCGCGTCCGCCGGTCGGCAGGAAGATGGTGATCGGCCCCTCGCCGCCGGCACGATAGAGCTGCGCGAATTCGGCGACTTGTCGGGCCGAACGGGCATCCAATCCGCGCAGCTCGGGCGCGGGGAAGAGATCCACCTTCTGCGCCGATTCCGACAAGATGATCGGGTGGCGCTTGCGATAGTCGTCCATCGGAATCGACGATGAGGTCTTCATCCGGTCGACCGTGGCGCAGCCTGTCAGCGCGAGCAGGCTCAGCGGCAGCAGCACCGGCTTTAGCATGCGGATGGAAAGCATTTTAGACATGGGCTTGGCTCTCGATCTGCAAGGGGCGCTCAGTCCTGAATAAAACCGACGTGCGCGTTGAAATTTTTGAGGGCTTCGGGATTGTTTGGGGACGCATAGAGGCGATTGATGCGGCCAAGCAGCCATGCCTGCGGATCGCTCGAATCGGCAAATCCATCATCGGGCTTCGGCAGCGCGTTCGCTTCTGTCGCCTTCATGAGATAAGGCGTGACGATGATCATAAGCTCGGTCTCATTGCGCTGGTAGTCGCGCGAACGGAAGAGAGCGCCAAGGATCGGCAGATTCATCGCGCCGGGCAGGCCGTTGATGACCTGATCCGACGTTGTCTGCAGGAAGCCGGCCGAAGCGATCGAGCCGCCCGAGGGCACTTCGACCGTCGTTTCGTTCTTACGCGTGCGCAAACCGGGCACGGTGACGCCCTGGATTGTGACCGCGGTCTGATAATCGAGCTCCGTGACTTCTGTCGCGATGTGCAGCAGAATCCGTCCTGCCGAGAGGACAACCGGCGAGAAGTTCAGCGTCACGCCAAAAGCTTGGTAGCTGACGCCACCGGGGCTGCAATTGGTGACCGCGCCATTCGTCGTGCAGACCGGCGCGCTGGGGATCGGCACTTGCCCGCCGACGGTGAATTTGGCGCTCTCGCCGGAAATGGCGGTCACGGTCGGTTCAGCCAGAATGCGGGAGACGCCATAGCGTTCGAAAGCTTGGAGCGTCGCGCTGACGGTGTTCGCCTGATTATGTATAATGAGCGACGTCGGCAGACCGTTCGAGGGATTGGCCGCGATGTCGCCTTGGATGCCGAAGGGATTGTATTGCGTGAAGGACCCCCAGAGGCTCGAGGTAACGCCGAGCTGCTTGGCGATATCACGCCTGACTTCCGCGACGCTCACTTTCAGCATGACCTGATCGCGGCCACGAATGATCAGCGAATTGACGACGAGGCTCTGGGTGGCGCCTGCTTGCCCGGCCTGTTTGACGAAGCCTTCGGCGATATCGGTCGCGCGTTGCGCCTCTTCCGGCGAATCGACCGTTCCGTTGAGAATGATCGTGTCGTTGATCGTGCGCGTGATGATCTGCGAATCCGGCAGAGCGGCATTCAGGATCTGCTGAAGCTCGCCGACATCGCGACCGATGCTGATTTCGAGGGAGGCGATCTGCCGGCCTTGGGCATCGAGAGCAAAGACCGTGGTCTGGCCATCGGCAATGCCGATGATATAGAGCTTGCGGGCCGAGCGAACGACCGCATTGGCGACTTTTGGATTGCCGACGAAAATCTCCGCCGCATCTTCCGGCAGATCGATGATCACGGATTTGCCGATGCCCATCGAAATCCGGCGGGCGGCGCCAGGATCCGCGGATTCAATTTGCGGCTGCATTTGCGAGAAGCTTTGTGCCGGCGGCATGACAACGCCAAGCGCGGCCAAAAATCCGCAGACGACAGGGCTAACGCGACCCTTCGCGGGCTTCAGCTTTGCGACATTGGGTTTCATGCGGATATTCCTGCGACGTAACCAGCGGCGCGAACCTCAATGTGAGGTTCGACGGGGGACTCGGCACAAAAACTCAACGCGGGGATACGAATTCAACGCGACTGCGTTTGAATGGGAACGCCATAACGCACGATCGTCACTCCCGAAGGCTTCTGCGTCTCATCCGGATTGCCTTCGGGCACCTTGCTGTCTGCGAGGCTTCGCAGCGAGAGAGAAAGCTGGCCGATGCGCTGCGCAAGCACGATCGTCTCGACCTGCTGCGGCGTCAGCTCGAGGGTCGCATTCGATCCCACGACGACGCGCTCATGGTTCTGTTCCTGGATGTTCTGGCCGATCGCAAGAACGGTGATGTTATGCAGAATTGTCTCGCTCACCATCGGATTAGGAACGCCAGCCTTGGCGGCATCTTCATCCCTGTAGGTGTGGATTACATCGACATGATCGCTGGGGAGAATGAAGCCGCCGGCCGACTGCGACCCTTGCTGATCGATGTTGATCGCGACGGCGCGCATCCCGGACGGCAAGATCGCCGCCATGAAGCTTGTATCTCCGGCTCTGATGAGCCTGTCGGGAAAGATGGGTTCTCCCGCGGCGAGCGGATTGCGCACGAGCGCGCCGGTGTAATCGGCAAGGGCCGTCGGCGTCAGGCTTCTGCGAATGGCGTTTGGTGGGACATCGCCCCTGGGCCAGCCTTGCCAGTGGAGATCGTCTTTTTCGATCACGGTGCCGAGCAAAAGATCCTTGGAAGCCACGAGAACATCGTCCGTCGCCACGGGCGCGTGCACAATCGTCAGCCGCGGCACTTCCGGCGGCCTAGGTGAGGCAACCATGATCGCCGCGCCGACGCCCGCGAGAAGTGCGGTTCCGAGGATGACGAGACGGATCGGTTTCATTTCTGGCTCTTACGACGCGACGGAGAAGTCATTGGGAATTCGACCACGCAAAGGTCAAATTAAGGTTAACCGAATATGTCTAATTGGCTTGACCTGGACGATTCACGGCGCTCAAAAACTGGCCGCCGACAACCAGATACGCGTTTCGGGGTAGAGCAGGAGGCCTGCGATCGCGAGCGCGATGCCATAGGGCACGCCGGCGTCGTGATCGTGCAGCCTGGCGATCCAATTCTGGGTGATCAGGAGCGGCGGCAGCGGCCAACGCCGCAAAACCAGGATGAACAGCGTCAGCGCGCCGCCGAGCAGCGCGGCATAGATGCCGTAATCCCACATCTGGTCGAAGCCGAGCCATAGCGCGGTCGCGGAGGCGAGCTTTGCGTCGCCGCCGCCGACCCAATGAAGCGCGAAAAACAAAAATGTGATGGCCAGCACGGATAAGGCGCAGGCGACATGCAATCCAATGTCGCGGAGCGGCATATGCAGCGCCAAGGCGAGCAAGAAGAATCCCACAACGAGTGCAATCGAGATGCGATTGGAGATCGTCATCGTGAAGAGGTCGGAAAAGGCGGCATAGATCATCAGCGCGGGGAACAGCGCGAGGGTCGCGACTACCAGGAAGAGGGAATACCCCATTCGATCGAACTCACTTCGTGGCGATCGGCTCGCGAACCGTCCCGGCTGATCGAGCCTCAAGTCTAACGCTAATGAACAGGGGTTTACCTATTCTTAAGCGCCTCGCATGCATCGATCCTGACGATCGAAGGCGACATAAAAAAGCTACGCCGGCCCTCACTGCGGCTTTGATCCACAGCGTGACCGCGCGTAGCTTTTGATAATCGGCTAAGAAAAAACTTAGCTGAGGTTGTTGGCGACGGCGTTGAACTTGTTGGCGATGTTCTTGCCGAGCGACTGCACGGCACCGATGATGACGACGGCGATAAGGCCGGCGATCAGGCCGTATTCAATCGCGGTCGCGCCCGACTGATCGGCCGCGAAACGTGCGAAGATGTTCTTCATGTGTGGCACTCCTAGTTCCCACTCATCCACAATTCCAGCTCCAACTTTCGTCGGTCATTTCTGGAATGGGGGCCACCCTACAAAGCACACGTTGCGATCGCGTTAACCGGATCGATGACTCGCTTAAGGACTTTAGGACGCTCGGTTAGCAGTGTTTTCTTGCTGAGCGATCGGTAAAAAGGTCTGCTCAGTTATGTGCTCAGCTAGGAAGGACGGCATCTGCAAAAAGCCAGAAAAGCTGCGGGATTGGCGCTACCGGAACGGCCAAGCCGTGGCCCGACCTCTGTCGGTTGCGGATCGCGTCAAACTCCTTGAGCAATCCTTAACCATTTCATGCGCTAATACACGCAGTGGCGTGAGTGTGTGAGAAGGGCGTTCAATGAGCGTGCGGCTTTCGAATTTTCGACCGAAGCGTCGGGCGATCTCTCGCTTTATGCGTCAACTCGCCGCAACATCCGTCATTTCGGCTCTCGTCGCGGCCGCGGTTGCTTCTGGCGCCTGCGTCGTGCGGGCGGATGAAACCCTGACCGTGACGGTCGATGAAGCCCGCGTCGTCAAAGTTCCAGCCGGGACAAAGACACTCGTTATTGGCAATCCGATGATCGCCGATGTGACGCTGTTGAAGTCCGGCCAGACCATGATCGTCACCGGCAAAGGATTCGGCGAGACGAATTTTATTGCGCTCGACGGCGACGGCAAGCCCGTCGCACAATCCCAAATCCGTGTTGTCTCCGGCGCCAATGCGCTGATTGTTCAGCGTGGCATGGACCGCCAGTCCTATACCTGCGCGCCACGCTGCCAGCCCTCCGCGCGTCTTGGCGACGACCCTGGCTATTTCAACGATGTCGCCGGCCAGATTCAGGCGCATAACAGCCAAGCGACGAAATAGGCCGGCGCGGACCGCGGCCTCTCCTAAATCGTCTGATTGTAAGCGCCGACCTCGGGATGTTGGCGCACGATCCCGTCGATCGCCGCAAACATCTCGCGCATCCGCTCTTCCGACGCCGGGCTTTCGACCACGACGACAAGTTCCGGCTTGTTCGAGGAGGCGCGCACCAAGCCCCATGTGCCGTCGGCGACCGTGACGCGAACGCCATTGACGGTGACGACATCGCGGATCGGCTGACCGATCAGCGTCTCGCGCTTCTCCTGCATGGATTTGATCTTGGCCGTGATCGCATCGACCACCTGATATTTCCGCTCGTCCGCACAATGCGGCGCCATGGTTGGCGAGCCCCAGGTCTTGGGCAGTTCGCGATAGAGATCGGCCATGGATTTTTGCGGATTGCGATCGAGCATGTCAAGCACATGGATCGCGGTTAAAAGCCCATCGTCATAGCCGCGGCCGATCGGCGTATTGAAGAAGAAATGACCGGATTTTTCGAATCCCGCGAGCGCCTTCAAGTCGGTGACGCGGCGCTTGATGTAGGAATGGCCGGTCTTCCAATAATCCGCCTTCACCCCATTTTTCAAAAGCTCCGGATCGGTCATGAAGAGGCCCGTCGATTTGACATCAACCACGAAGGTCGCGCCGGGATAGAGCTTGGAAAGATGCCGTGCCAGCATCACGCCAACCTTGTCGGCGAAGATTTCTTCGCCGCGGTTGTCGACGACGCCGCAGCGATCGCCGTCGCCATCGAAGCCGAGACCGATATCGGCGCCCGTTTCGCGCACCTTGTCGGCCATGGCGTGCAGCATATGGAGATCTTCGGGATTGGGATTGTAGTGAGGAAAGGTGAAGTCGAGCTCGGTATCGAGGGGCACGACATCGCAGCCGAGTTTGGCGAGAACGGTGGGCGCAAAGGCCCCTGCCGTTCCATTGCCGCACGCCGCAACCACCTTCATCTTGCGCGCGAAGGGCTTGCGATTGGTGAGATCGGCGATGTAGCGTGCCGGAAAATCTTCCACGTAACGATAGCCGCCGCCGTCCCGCATGCGATAGCTGCCTGAGAGCACGATCTCTTTCAGCCGTCCCATCTCGTCCGGGCCAAAGGTGACAGGGCGCTGCGCGCCCATTTTGACTCCGGTCCAGCCGTTGTCGTTATGCGAGGCCGTGACCATCGCAACGGCCGGGACATCGAGATCGAATTGCGCGAAATAGGCCATCGGCGTGAGCGCCAGCCCGATGTCATGCACTTTGACGCCGGCGGCCATTAGCCCGGTCATCAGCGCAAATTTGATCGAGGCGGAATAGCTTCGATAATCGTGACCCGTCACGATCTCCGGCTTGACGCCCATGTCGTGGAGAAGCGTGCCGAGGCCGAGGCCGAGTGCCTCGACGCCCATGAGGTTGATCTCTTTTTCGAAAAGCCAGCGCGCGTCATATTCACGAAAGCCGGTCGCTTTCACCATCGGTATGCATTGGTAAGCGTAACTCTTGGGTGAAAGCTCGGGCTCTGGCTTCGGAAACATGCAAAGTCCTCTGTGAAGCTGGCGGTAGGGGAAGGTTAGGTGCGGGCAAATTATGAAGGGGAAGGGCGATGGGCAAGCCGCTTTCGGGCGGTGCCGACCGCCCCATGCTGAAATTATACTGCGAGAACAGATGGTTGGCTTTCGATCTCAGGCGATCTAGCCGAACCGGCGAAAAATAGGGTGCACTTCAGCCGCGAGAAACATTTGAAAGAGGCCGTTTGTTCCGGATCCAAGCGCCTGCCGCGCGCGTTTCTCCTAGCACAGGCGTTGGAGGACGACATGGGCAAATTGACTGGCGTGATGGTTGGCGAGGCTCTCGTGGGCGAGGGCAAGGAAGTGGCGCATATCGATCTCATCATCGGTCCGCGCGGAAGCCCGGCGGAGACTGCCTTTTGTAATGCACTCACCAATCAGAAGCGCGGTGACAATGCGCTCCTGGCTCTCGTGGCTCCCAATCTGCCCTGTAAGCCGTACACCGTTATGTTCAACAAGGTCGAGATCAAGGACGCCAAGCAAGCGATTCAGCTCTTCGGCCCCGCGCAACGCGGGATCGCCAAAGCCGTTATCGAGGTCGTGAAAGAAGGGCTCATTCAGCAAGCGGATGTGAACGACATCTTCATCTGCGTTGGCGTCTTCATTCAATGGGATGCCGACGACGATAATAAGATTCAGGATTGGAATTACCAGGCGACCAAACTCGCCCTCACGCGTGCGATCCAGGGCGAGCCGACGATAACCGAAATCATCCAGAAAGCGGAAACGACGCTGCATCCGCTCGCCGCGCATAAGTAATCGAACATACGTAATCGCGAGTGGGGCCGGCTGGATTATTGCCGCAACACCAGCCGGCCGCCGGAGATCTCGACCTTGGCGAGCTGGCTCAGCGCGCTCATGCCGAGAAGGCTCGTTCCCAGCGCGCCTTCCGGCATGACAAAGGCATCGACGTTATAAAATTCCATGTCGCCGAGACGCAGCGTGCCGATGCGGACTTTGGCCGCGACTCCGACCCCGTTCGCCGTCATCGTCCGATAGCGGTAATCGACGGGGGCCGGGCGAAGGCCGATAGCGCTCGCGTCCTCGTTGGTCAAGGACACATAGGTCGCGCCCGTATCGACCATCATGCGGATCGGATGGCCTTCGATTTCCGCATCGACCAGATAATTGCCTGATGCGTCAGGGGGAATCTGCATCTCGCCGAAGCCGTGCGACGCCGTTGCGGGTGGCACAGGCGAGGTCGACTGTGGAGGCGGAGACGTGGTGTCGAGGCTCGCCTGTTGCGGCGCGTTGAAATGACCGGCGAGATAGGTGCTCGCGGCATAACTTGCGATGGCCAGAGCGGCGACAGAAAAGAAGACGGAACGGAACATCGGTTGGGCCGGGGCTTGGAAAAATCGCCCTAACCTTGCCTGATAAGATTTACCTTGCGTTTAAAGTCATCCCCACCATTCAAGCAAAGCCCAATACGCTCTATGAGGAATTGGCCCTAGGCTGCCTGCGATTTGAGACGCGGATCGACGGTGAAGACGGCGCCCGTCTGGCGGGTGATTTCGTCGATTGTGACATCAGGCGCGAGTTCGATCAGCGTCATGCCGTCCTCGCCATGCTTGTCGATCGTAAAGACGCCGAGATCGGTAATCACCATATCGACCACATGGGCGCCGGTGAGCGGCAGAGTGCAATGACGCAGCAGTTTTGGTTCGCCCTTGGCGCTATGCTCCATAACGACGACGACGCGTTTGACGCCGGCGACGAGATCCATCGCGCCGCCCATGCCTTTGATCATTTTGCCGGGGATCATCCAATTGGCGAGATCGCCATTCTCGGCCACTTCCATCGCGCCCAGAATGGCGATGTCGATATGGCCGCCGCGGATCATGGCGAAACTGTCGGCGGAGGAGAAATAGCTCGTCGTCGGCAATTCCGTGACGGTCTGCTTGCCGGCGTTGATAAGATCGGGGTCTTCCTCGCCTTCATAAGGGAAGGGCCCCGTACCGAGCATCCCGTTCTCGCTCTGCAGTTGCACATGCATGCCGAGCGGAATGTAATTTGAGACGAGCGTCGGGATTCCGATGCCGAGGTTGACATAAAAGCCGTCGCGCAATTCCTTCGCCGCGCGGGCGGCCATCTGCTCCCTGGTCCAGGCCATTTCGATCTCCTCAGGCAGCTTCTCTTTAAGCAACTTCTCTTGGGCGTGTCGTTCTTTTTTCGATTGGTTTCGACGCATCCGGAACATGCACGATGCGGTTCACATAAATGCCGGGCGTGTGGATCGCGTCGGGATCGATCACGCCGGGCTCGATGAGATGTTCGACTTCCGCGACCGTCACTTTCGCGGCCGTCGCCATGATCGGATTGAAATTGCGCGCCGTCTTTCGATAGACGAGATTGCCTTCCGTATCGCCCATATAGGCATGGACGAAGGCGATATCGGCGAAGATGCCGCGCTCCATGACATAGGTTTCGCCGTCGAAGTCGCGCAAATCCTTGCCTTCCGCGACGACGGTGCCGACGCCGGTCTTGGTGAAAAAGGCCGGAATGCCGGCGCCGCCGGCGCGGATGCGCTCGGCGAGCGTGCCTTGCGGATTGAACTCGAGTTCGAGATCGCCGGAAAGAAAGAGATCGGCGAAGAGCTTGTTCTCGCCGACATAAGACGAGATCATTTTTTTGATCTGTTTCGATTCCAAGAGAATGCCGAGCGCGACGCCATCGACGCCCGCATTGTTGGAGACGACGGTGAGGCTCTTTGTGCCGAGATCGCGCACCGCTTCGATCAATTTCTGTGGCGTGCCGCAGAGGCCGAAGCCTCCTGACAAGACCAACATGCCGTCCTGCATAAGGTCGGCCAGCGCCGTTTTGGCGTCGGGATAGACTTTGTTCATGGCCGCGATCCGCCCCCGGAATTCAGGCCGCAATTCCTAGGACTTGTCCGTTTTTTTGGCAAGACAAGGCCGATTGTGCCCGAAGCAAGAGGCGGTCCACTTCCGATAAGGCCGGCGCCACGCTCCGGATCGGGTCTGGCGGTTTGAGCTGGATCAGCCCGCCAGCCGCTCGTTGGCGTAGCCTGCGTCGGACAGCGCGGCGCCGATGCGTTCGGGCGTGTTCGTGCTTTCGACTGTGACCTCTTTGCGGGCGAGATCGCAGGAAACCGCGGCTTTGGGATCGAGCGATTTGACGGCCGTCTCAATCGTTTTCACGCAATGGCCGCAGCTCATATCGGGAACTTTAAACTTCAGCATTGTGATGCCGCATCCTCTGCAAATAGATGTCGCGTGACTATATAGGCGTTGCAACTCCTCAGAGAAAGACGCCGCTTCATGCAGTCTTCCCCGCTTTCTCATTCCGCCCCCCACGACGCGAAAGTCCCAGCTGCGACCAATGTGATCAGCTTCGCGATCGAAGGGATGAGCTGCGCCTCCTGCGTGTCGCGCATCGAGAAAGCGATCAGTGCCGTTCCCGGTGTCGCGCATGCCTCGGTCAATCTCGCGACCAACCGTGCCGACGTGCATTTCGCAGCGCCTGCGACCACCGACGCCATCGCCGCGGCCATTCGCAAGGCGGGCTATACCCCGACTGTCGATTCCGCCGAAGCCTCCCATTCCGGCCACATGCACCATGACGAAGCCATCGGGAGCCTGACGCAAGGCCTCATCCAGGCGGTAATTCTGACGGTGCCGCTTGTCGTGATGGCGATGGGGCCGGATCTTATTCCGCGCTTCGGCAACTTTGTTGACCAGCACATTGGCATCAATCTCTGGCACATGCTCGAATTTGTGCCCGGGACCCTGGTGCTCTTCGGTCCCGGCATGCGCTTCTTCACGTCGGGCGTTCCCGCGCTGCTGCGCGGCGCGCCGGAGATGAACGCACTTGTCGCGCTCGGCACATTCGCGGCCTGGGCCTATTCTTCGGTCGCGACCTTCGCGCCGCAGCTCTTTCCCGCCGGCACTGCGCAGGTCTATTTCGAATCGGCCGGCGTCATCGTCACGCTGATCCTGCTCGGCCGGCTGTTGGAAGCGCGCGCCAAGGGTGCTGCCGGCGATGCGATCAAACATCTTCTGGGTCTGCGGCCCGAGACCGCGCAAGTCATCCGCAACGGCAGCCCGGTCGAGGTGAAGCTCGACTCCATCGTGCCCGGCGATCTTGTGCTGATCCGCCCTGGCGAGCGCGTGCCGCTCGACGGCGTCGTCACGGACGGCGCGTCCTTCGTCGATCAGTCCATGCTGACGGGCGAACCCGAGCCGGTGCGCAAAAGCATCAATGACGAAGTCGTCGGCGGCACGATCAACACCTCCGGCAGCCTCACCGTCAAGGTGACGAAGGTGGGTGCGGATACGGTGCTCTCGCGTATCATCAAAATGGTCGAACAGGCGCAGGGCGCGAAACTGCCGATTCAGGCGCTGGTCGATCGTGTGACCGGCTGGTTCGTGCCGGCGGTGATCGCGATTGCGGCACTCACTTTTATTGTATGGCTCGTCTTCGGGCCACAGCCGGCGCTCGGCCTTGCGCTCGTCACGATGGTGGCCGTGCTCATCATCGCTTGTCCTTGCGCGATGGGGCTTGCGACGCCCGTCTCCATCATGGTGGCGACGGGCCGCGCGGCACAGCTCGGTATTCTGCTTCGTCAGGGCGCGGCGCTGGAAGCGCTCCGCGACGTCGGCGTCATTGCCTTCGACAAGACCGGCACACTGACCAAAGGCCATCCGGAGTTGACTGATTTTTTCGTCGCGCCCGGGTTCGAAGAGGCCGACGTTCTGTCGCTCGCGGCATCGGTCGAAATCAAATCGGAACATCCGATTAGCCGCGCGATTATTGCCGCCGCCAAGGCGCGCGGGCTGACGCTCCAGAAGGCTGAAGCGTTCGAAGCGGTGCCCGGTTTCGGCGTCACCGCGCAGATCGGCGCAAAAAAAATCGCGCTCGGCGCCGACCGCTTCATGGCAAAGCTCGGCATTGCGATTGATGCCTTTGTCGCCAATGCCGCGCGTTTGGCGAACGAAGGCAAATCGCCGCTCTTTATCGCCGTCGACGGGAAGCTCGCGGGCGTTCTTGCCGTCGCCGATCCGATCAAGCCGTCCGCGCAACGCGCGATTGCCGCCCTGAAAGCGCAAGGTCTCACCTGCGCTATGGTGAGCGGCGACAAGCAGGCGACAGCTGAAGCGATCGCGCGCCAACTCGGCATCGATCAGGTTGTCGCGGAGGTTTTGCCCGAGGGTAAGGTCACGGCCGTCGAAAGTCTGCGCAAGGGCGGCAAGAAACTCGCCTTCGTCGGCGACGGCATCAATGACGCGCCGGCGCTCGCTGCCGCGGATGTCGGCATTGCGGTCGGCACGGGCACCGATATCGCGATTGAATCGGCCGATGTCGTCTTAATGAGCGGCGAGCTTGATGCGGTCGTCGCCGCAGTGGCGCTGTCGCGCGCGACGCTGCGCAACATCGGGCAAAATCTCTTCTGGGCATTCGGCTATAATGTCGTGCTGATCCCGGTCGCGGCGGGCGTGCTCTATTCGGACTTTCACATTCTTCTCTCGCCGATGCTGGCCGCCGGCGCGATGGCCTTCTCCTCCGTCTTCGTGGTGACGAATGCGCTGCGGCTGAAGCGGTTCAAGCCGGCGGCCTAGCTCGTCGTGGCCGGGCTTGACCCGGCCATCCACGAAGGCCTATTGAAGTCTTTCACCAAGGGGATCCCCGACAGGGGGCTGAGAGGCTGGCAGCGCCACAGGATGGCGGCCCGGCGACCCTTAGAACCTGATCCAGTTCGCACTGGCGTAGGGATGGTCATGATCGAGCTTCCTCACCTCCTCACTTTCCTTCCCCCGCGGCCCAGTCTGGGAGGCGCGGCATGACGATCCGTGTCCTCGGCGCGGGCGTTGCCGGCCTCACTTGCGCTTATGAATTCGCCCAAGCCGGCGCCGCCGTCGAGATCGTCGAGCGGGCCTCGGGTCCTGGCCTTGGCTGTTCTCTTCATGCCGGCGGAATGATCGCGCCCTGGTGCGAAGAAGAAAGCGCCGAGCCGCTTGTCGTCACATTGGGCCGCGAAGCGCTCGAGTATTGGACGAAGACCATTCCCGCCGCGACAGTGCATGGAACGCTCGTCGTCGCGCCGCCCCGGGACCGGCCCGATCTCCTGCGCTTTGCGCGGCTGACCTCGCATCATGAAAAGCTTGGCGCGGAAGGGATCGCGGCGCTCGAGCCCGATCTCGCCGGCCGTTTCGACGAGGCACTGTTCTTCTCCGAAGAAGCGCATCTCGATCCACGCCAGGCGATGGCGATGCTTGCGGCTCGCCTGCGGCAATATCCAAATGTCGCCTTTCGCTTCAATACGGACGCGGAGACGATCGGCGAACCCGCCGAATGGACGATCGATTGCCGGGGCTTTGCCGCGCGCGACGTGCTCAGCGATCTGCGCGGCGTCAAAGGCGAAATGCTCGTCTTGGAAACGCGCGATATTTCCTTTGCGCGGCCTATCCGCATGCTGCATCCGCGTCATCCGGTCTATATCGTGCCGCGCGGCGACGGGCGCTTCATGATCGGCGCGACCATGATCGAAAACGAAGAGCGGAGCCGTGTCACCGCGCGCTCCATGCTCGAACTGTTGAGCGCCGTCTATGCCATTCATCCGGCCTTTGGCGAAGCAGAGATCGTCGAGATGGGCTCGGATGTGCGTCCCGCCTTTCCTGACAATCTGCCGCGGCTCAGGCGCGTCGGCCGCACGCTCTATGTGAATGGTCTTTATCGCCACGGTTTCCTGCTCGCGCCCGCTTTGGCGCGCCGCGCCGCTGCTTTCGTTCTGCGCGGCGAACTTTTCACGGAGGTCATGGATGCAGATCCGTGTGAACGGCAAAGAGCTTGAGGTTTCGTCAACTACGCTCGCGAGCCTGCTCGATGAACTCGAGTATCAGGATCGCGTCGTCGCGACCGCGCTGAACCAGAACTTCGTCCGCGCTGTCGATCGCCGCGAGACTCCGTTGAAGCCCGGCGATGCGGTCGAAATCCTCACGCCGAAGCAAGGAGGCTGAGATGCAACAGAGGCTCACTCTCTATGGCACCGAGCTTTCCTCGCGGCTTCTCGTCGGCACGGCGCAATATCCTTCGCCCTCGATTCTCGCCGATGCAATCAAGGCTGCTGGCACCGAGCTCGTCACTGTCTCGTTGCGGCGCGAGGCGGGCGGCACCCGCGCCGGCGAAAGTTTTTGGACTCTCATTCGCGAATTGGGCGTGAAAGTTCTGCCCAACACCGCCGGCTGCCGCACGGCGAAAGAGGCAGTGACGACGGCGCATATGGCGCGCGAGGTCTTCGGCACGTCCTGGGTCAAGCTCGAAGTCATCGGCGAAGACGATACGTTGCAGCCGGATGTCTTCGGTCTTGTCGAAGCGGCCAGCATTCTTTCGCGCGAAGGCTTTCGGGTTTTTCCCTATACGACCGAGGATCTCGTCGTCGCCGAGCGTCTGCTTGGCGCCGGCTGCGAAGTGCTCATGCCCTGGGGCTCGCCGATCGGCTCAGGCCGCGGGCTCAACAATCGCTTCGGCCTCGAGGCCTTGCGCAAGCATTTCCAGAATGTGCCGTTGATTGTCGATGCCGGCATCGGCACGCCGTCCCATGCCGCTGCGGCGATGGAGCTCGGTTACGACGCGCTCTTGATCAATACGGCGATCGCCAAGGCAGGCGATCCTGTCGCCATGGCGCGCGCTTTCGCGCTGGCTGTCGAAGCCGGCCGCCTCGCTTATAAAGCCGATCCGATCCCGCCGCGCGACATGGCCGAGCCTTCGACGCCGCAAATCGGCCGCGCCTTCGCGGACCTCTCGCGTGCTTGATCCCTTCTATCCGATCCTCGACAGCGCAGACTGGATCGCGCGGCTTTTGCCTTGCGGCATTCGCCTAGTGCAGCTTCGCGTCAAGGATCGTCCGCGCGACGAGATCAGGCGCGAAATCGCGTCGGCGAAAGCGCTCTGCGACAAAGCCGCCGCGCAATTGATCGTCAATGATTACTGGGAAGAGGCGATCGCTCTCTCCTGCGATTTCGTTCATCTCGGGCAAGAGGATTTGGCGACGGCCGATTTGAAGGCTATCCGCCGCGCCGGAATGAAACTCGGCATCTCGACGCATGATTATCCCGAACTCGCCCGCGCTCTCGAAGCAGAGCCCGATTACATCGCGCTCGGGCCGATCTATCCGACAAAACTGAAAGCAATGAAATTCGCCCCGCAGGGCCTTCCCCGCATCGGCGAGTGGAAGAAAAAGATTGGCGCAATTCCGCTCGTTGCGATCGGCGGGATTACATTGGAGCGCGCAGAAGGCGTGTTTGCCGCGGGCGCCGACAGCGCTGCGGTTGTTACCGACATCACCTTGAACGCCGATCCCGAGACACGAACGCGCGACTGGGTGCGGGCGACCCGCGTGCCGGCTTCACAAGCTTAGTCCTGCAACGCCAATTTTTTAGCGGCCGTGTGCTCTTGACGAAGCGCCTGCTCGTCGAAATGGCGCAGACACCAGGCAATCCTCTCCTTCTGCTCTGTGTCGCTATAGATGACGAGCTGATCGCAAGGGCTCGGCCCATCCGATGTCGCGAAGGAGATACTTTCCTCGATGGCGATTGGCACATCCGCCGTTTTGAAAATCCAGCGACGTCCGTCGGGCAGAACGAACAACACGCTGTGCTCGTCGATTCCCTCGAGCCGCGCATCGGGATGGATGTGAAAGCGGATTGCGTAGGGCCGGGGCTTCGGCACGGCCACGCCAGCCACGGGCCGCACGCGATCTTCGCCGTCGAGCCTCAGCCCATCGTTGGAAAGCGCAAGGCGCCGTTCATGGACGAAGCCGAAGCGGCTGACATAACCATCATGCGCGAGGCGTATGCGCACGCGCTTCGGCATCGGCTGTCGTTCGACGGCGACGCGCACCGGGCCGCTGAGAATCTCATCCTTGAAAGACGCTTCGAGACCTTTGCTTCCGGCGAAGTGACATGACGACGTATCATCGATGGTCAGCGTGGAATGCGCAGCCGTGACCCGCGCCGGCCCTCGCGCAATTGGATGACGCGGGCTTGGCGTTCCGCAGTTCGCGATGATTTTTTGGTTCAAGACGGAGAATTCGATGCTGAGGCAGCCGGCGTGAGCACAGGTCGCGAAGTCCGCCGGCGGCACACGGCCCGCGTCGACGATAAGCGTGCTGCTGTTGCATTCGATCCGCTGATAGCCGGAATGCGGCGCATTGACGAGCGCCTGCGCTTTCACATCGTCATAAGCGAGCAGGGCCGCGAGCCGATCCGGCGCGATGAATCCCATGCCGTTGAAAAGCGCCAGTGTGCCGTCGCCATGCCGTAGAAGGCGCAGCATCGGCAACATCCGGTCGATCGCATTGACGAGCGGATCGGGGACAGGCACGGCTTGCGCGACATAGGCTTGCCGCAGCGGCAAGAGATCGAGCAGAAGCCTGATCAGTGTGTCGGGGTTTCGGCTGATGTGGCCGCCGTCGGGAAGAATTTGGTGATCGAGTTCGCGGACGAGCCGCGCCGTGCTTTTGCGCTGAGCGGCGGGCTTAGCGCGCGTGCAAACATCATATTCGGCGAGCGCGATGGCGGCAAAGAGACGATCGTCGCCGGCAAGCCCGAAGGCGATCTCATGTTCGAGCAGAATTTTCGTCTGTGCCAGTTCGCGCATAAAGCGGCGGGAAAAGGTCTCGTCCGCGCCCTCGAGGATCATCGGCGCATGCGAGAGAAAGGCGAGTAGCCTTCGAGTTACGACGCGCGGTTCAAAGGAGGGCTCACTTTTGGCGGCATGAAGCAGAAAATCATTTGCGATCGCGCGGGCGTTGGCATTGGCGAGTGCGCTGTTCGCGGCGCGAAGATGCCCGAGCCAGCCGAAGCTTGTGAGTTCGCGCTCCCAATTCTGATCCCGCGGCTCGATTTCGAAAGGCAGATGGCCATGCGTATTGATGACCTTGCCGGCAAAAGCGAAATAGCCGGCATAGATCTGAGTCGCGATTTCGGGGTCGGCGTGGTGGATGTCTTGCGGCGCGACCGCGAGCCGGTCCGGCGCTTTGGCGGTCATCAGCCTGAGGCGATAGAAGGGCCAGCTCAGGATTCGAAAAAAACCAAAAGTGCCGCGGCCGGCAAGCCGGCCGACGAGCCGAAGCCTATCCTTCCAGCGCGCGCTCAGGTCATTCCCCTATCGATAGTGACGCCCGCAAGCGACTCGTACTAACGACCGCGCATTTCGTGACGGACGAGTCTCGCGATGAAGAAACCGTCGAGGCCAGAAAGCCGCGGCTCCGGGTTGGCAAGATGGAACGGGAGGGTGCGGACCTCGCCATTGGCATTGACGAGGTCTTCGAGACCGCCAACCTCTTCTTTCGCAATGGGCGATCGCACGACATCCGGATTGCGCCGAAGCAACGCGGCAATCTGCTGCTCGCCTTCCTCCGGCTCCAGCGAACAGGTGCAAAAGATAATTGTACCGCCCGGCCGCACAAGCTCGATGGCCTTATCGAGCATGCGCGACTGCATGGCGGCGAGTTTGACGAGATCGCCGGGTTTCTTGGTCCAAGCAACATCCGGGTGACGCCGGATCGTGCCTGTCGCCGAGCACGGTGCATCGAGGAGCACGGCATCGAAGATGGGGCCGTTCAAAGCGACGACGTCGGCGACAATAATTTCGGCTTCGAGATGCAGCCGCTCGAAATTGCTGCTCAGAAGTTTCAGCCGTTCGGCCGAGCGATCGATCGCCGTGACGGAAGCACCGCGTGCTGCAAGCTGGGCTGTTTTGCCGCCCGGCGCCGAACAGAGATCGGCAATCCGCATGCCGGGTTGGATATCGAAGAGACGCGCGGGCAGGGCGGCGGCGGCGTCCTGAACCCACCACGCGCCTTCCTCGAAGCCGGGAAGCTCCGGAATCGGCATGTGGGTCGCAAGACGCAGCGATCCCGTCGGCAGCGGAGTGGCGCCGAGTTTCTCGGCCCACATTGTTGGATCGGATTTAACGGTGATATCGAGCGTCGGCTCCTGGCGATGCGCGGCGGCGATCGCTTGCGCGGCCTCTTCGCCATAGGTTTTGCGCCAACGCGCCGCAAGCCAAGGTGGCGTGTCGTGATCGAGCGGGGAAGCCGCGGCAAGATAGGTTTCGCGGTTTCTCGCGAGATTGCGCAACACGCCATTGACGAGCGCGGCATAGGGCGCTGTCTTGGAATCAAGCCGTGTCATGCGAACCGCAAGATCGACGGCGGCATGGTCCGGCACATCGAGAAAGAGAATTTGCGCCGCCGCCGCCGTAAGGCACCATTCGATCTGCGCGGCTGAGCGCGGCACGCCGCGATCGAGCAGTTCTGCCAGAGCGAAGCGGATCGTGCCGAGGCGGCGCAGCGCCGCGGTGACAATCGAGCGCGTCAATCCAAGATCGCGCGGGCTCAAGCCGCCGATGCGCGAGAGACCCGTGGCTGGCGCAAAAAGTTCGTCGAGCGTGTGACCGTTGGCAATCACATCGCGCAGAATCGCGGCGGCTGCGACCCTGGCCGCGAGGCCGGGCACCGTCAGTGTTTCTTGTCGGGCGATTTCAGCAGCAGCGGCGCGCGGCGGCCTCATAGTCGAAAAGCTCCGCGCTGTGCGGCCATTTTTTTGTCTCGGTCCGGCCGATGCGGCTTGGATGGGCAGGCTGTTCACTTTGATTCGGCAAGAGTTTATCACTATTTTTGCGATACGGCAGAAATGCGCCGGCGAGGCCTGTGTTCAAATGAAATCCGATTCGAATTGCGACGAAAACACAGCGCGGAGGGAGCCTAAAGGCTCGCCGCGACCCGGCACGGCGGCTGCGCGCGCCCTCGCTGAAGCGGCAGAACGCCGCGCCGCGGCTGAAAAAGCACAGCAGGCCGCGGAAATCGGCGGCCGCGAGGGGCCTGACCCGGCCCGTTACGGCGATTGGGAGGTCAAAGGGATCGCCAGCGATTTTTAGCTTGGCTGTGTGCGCCTTCACGCACTGAGCCCGGCGAAGAGAGTTGGTAGATCGAGGGGCCGAAAACCGTAATGGGTCAGCCAGCGGACGTCAGCTTCGAAGAAAGCGCGAAGATCCGGCATCCCATATTTCAACATCGCGATTCGATCGATACCGATTCCCCAGGCAAAACCCTGATAGATTTCGGGATCGATGCCGCAATTGCGCAGCACATTCGGATGCACCATCCCGCATCCCAGAATCTCCAGCCAATCTTCGCCTTCGCCAAACCGAATCTCGCCGCCCTTCCGCGAGCATTGAATGTCGACTTCCATCGACGGCTCGGTGAAAGGGAAGAAGCTTGGACGAAAGCGCATCTTGACCTGCGGCACTTCAAAGAAGGCTTTGCAGAATTCTTCCAATACCCATTTGAGATGGCCCAGGTGCGCGTGCTTGTCGATGACGAGGCCTTCGACCTGATGGAACATCGGCGTATGGGTCTGGTCTGAATCGCAACGATAGGTGCGGCCGGGACAGATCACGCGGATGGGCGGCTTCTGCGTCAGCATGGTGCGGACCTGCACTGGACTCGTATGCGTGCGCAGCACGCGCCTTTCGCCAGTCGCGTCGGGCGGCAGAAAAAATGTATCGTGCATGTCGCGCGCCGGATGATCCGGCGGGAAATTCAGTTTTGTGAAATTATAGTCGTCGGTCTCGATGTCCGGCCCTTCGGCGATCGAAAAGCCCATGTCCGAGAAAATCGCGGCGAGTTCATCCATGACTTGGCTGATCGGGTGCACGCGCCCAAGTTCAAGCGGGCTCACGCGCGCCGGCAGAGTGACATCGAGCGTCTCGGTCGCTAGCCGCATTTCGAGCGCGGCGGCTTTTAACGCCGCGCGGCGATTGGCAAGCGCTTCGGTAACGCGATCCTTGACGAGATTGATCGCCGCGCCCTGGTCTTTTCGCTCCTCCGGCGGCAGCTTTCCGAGGCCGGATAGAAGCGCCGAGAGCGTTCCTTTTTTGCCAAGCGCTGCGACGCGGACAGTTTCGAGCGCAGCATCGTCGGCGGCGCCGGCAATGGCAGCGAGCGTTTCGCGCTCAAGTGTGGCAAGATTGGACATTATGTCGGACTGAGCTTCTCGTAAGGATAGCCGTGCTTTTGCCATGCGGGCCTGCCGATGTCGAGCCGGAGCAAGCCTGGGCAGGCGCCCCGCGCGCCGCCTTGAACGGGAACGGAAAGTGCCAAAATAAGAGCTATGAGCAAAGCGTTCACCAAGGAAACCGAGGCCGAAGAGACCGACCTCGATGACGAAGGCCCGGCGCTGCCGCCGGGGACGAAGAACTACATTACGCCTGAGGGTCTGCAACGCCTGCGCGACAAGTTCCGCCAGCTGCAGCAGGACGAGCGGCCAAAGATCGTCGAGGTCGTTTCCTGGGCGGCCGGCAATGGCGACCGCTCCGAAAACGGCGATTATCTCTATGGCAAGAAGCGGCTGCGCGAGATTGACAGGCGCATGCGCTTTTTGATGAAACGCATCGAAATCGCCGAAGTCGTGGACCCGCGGATGCAGAAGGACAAGGAGCGCGTCTTCTTCGGCGCGCGCGTCACTTATCTCAACAGCCGCGGCGAAGAGAAAGTGGTGCGCATCGTCGGCATCGATGAAACGCGGTCGGACGAAGGCGAGATCAGTTGGATCTCGCCAATTGCGCGCGCGCTGATGAAGGCTGAAGTGGGCGATGTAGTCGAGGTTCGCACGCCCAAAGGCCTCGAGCCGATCGAGGTTCTAGACATCGCCTATTGAATGCGGAAGGCCCGAAGCTTTTCAGCTTCGGGCCCTCATCAAACTCGATCAGTGGTGGCCGTGCGGGGCGCCGCCATGAGGATGAGGGGCGCCGCCACCATGGGGATGGGGACCGCCGCCACCATGAGGCCCGCCATGGTCATGGCCATGGCCACCGTGGTTCCAGCCATGCCAGCCTTCGCCGCCGCCCCAGCCGTATCCTTGGCGTTCAGCATAGCCGCACCAATACCAGCCGGGCCCCTGCCAGCCGTCGGGATACCAGCAATAATTATGTCCGCCGAAGAAGAAAGCGCCCGCCGCTATATCCGCGGCAACACCCAGCGGGTTTTGTGCTTGCGCCATCGGCGCAACGCTCACTGCTCCGAAGAGTGCCAAACCGCCAATAACCAATGATTTCTTGAATCCATTCATTCGATCTACCTCCTTAAGGCACACGACGAACGTTTCGCCGGCCGCAGAGTTGCATTACCCCACCAGCTGTTTCTGCTGGATTGGGCCCGCATCACCTTGATTGAGATCAATTGAGATAACCAGGCGCGCAACCACGACTCGTTTTGCGTTCAGCCCAATTCGAGTTCTTTGAAGAAGTCATTGCCTTTATCGTCGATGACGATGAAGGCAGGAAAATCTTCTACCTCGATTTTCCAGATCGCTTCCATGCCGAGTTCGGGATAGGCGAGCACTTCCGCCTTCTTGATGCATTCTTGGGCAAGGCGCGCGGCGGGACCGCCGACGGAGCCGAGATAAAAGCCGCCATGCTCGGCGCAGGCGCGGCGCACTTGTGCCGAGCGATTGCCTTTGGCGATCATGATGAGCGATCCGCCATGCGCCTGAAACTGATCGACATAAGAATCCATTCGGCCCGCAGTCGTGGGACCGAAGGAGCCCGACGCATAGCCTACCGGTGTTTTCGCGGGCCCTGCATAATAGATCGGATAATTCTTGAAATAGTCGGGCATCGGTTCGCCGCGTTCAAGCAATTCGCGGATTTTTGCATGCGCCATGTCGCGCGCGACGACCATCGTGCCCGACAGCGATAGCCGAGTCTTGATCGGATATTTCGTTAAGGTCGCGAGAACTTCCGGCATTGGCCGCGAAAGATCGATCTTGACGACCGTGCCTTCGAGCGCATGTTCGTCGATGGGCGGCAGATATTTCGCCGGATCGTGCTCCAGCTCTTCGACGAAGACGCCTTCGCGCGTGATCTTGCCCAAAGCTTGGCGATCGGCAGAGCAGGAGACGCCAAGCCCAATCGGCAGTGATGCACCGTGACGCGGCAGGCGGATGACGCGCACATCGTGACAGAAATACTTGCCGCCGAATTGTGCGCCGACGCCCATGTCCTGCGTCAGCTTCCAGATTTCAGCTTCCATCGCGAGATCGCGGAAGGCATGCGCATCCGCGCCGCCGACAGTCGGTAGATTGTCGTAATAGCGCGTCGAGGCGAGCTTCACTGTCTTCAGCGTCTGTTCGGCCGAGGTGCCGCCGATGACGATCGCAAGATGATAGGGCGGGCAGGCCGCGGTGCCGAGCGTCAGGATTTTCTCTTTCAGAAAATCGATGAGCCGATCGTGCGTCAGAATCGAAGGCGTCGCCTGATAGAAGAACGTCTTATTCGCGGAGCCGCCGCCTTTGGCGATGAAGAGAAACTTATAGGCGTCTTCGCCCTCGCTGTAGATTTCGATCTGCGCCGGCAGATTGTTTTTGGTGTTGACCTCTTCGAACATTGAGAGCGGGGCGAGTTGCGAGTAGCGTAGATTCTTCTTCTCATAGGCATCCTTGATGCCTTGCGCGAGCGCCGATTCGTCACCGCCTTCGGTAAAGACAAGACGGCCTTTCTTGGCGACGACAATTGCCGTGCCCGTATCCTGGCACATAGGCAGCACGCCGCCCGCCGAGATATTGGCGTTCTTTAAAAGATCATAGGCGACGAATTTGTCGTTCTCCGTCGCTTCCGGGTCTTTGAGGATCGCCGCGAGCTGCGCGAGATGGCTCGGGCGCAGGAGATGATTGATGTCGATCATCGCAGTCTCGGCGAGGAGTCGCAGCGCTTCCGGCTCGACGACCAGCATCTCGCGCGCGCCGAACTTCTCGATGCGCACGCCGTCCGAGGTCAGCTTGCGGTAGGGCGTCGTATCGGGGCCGAGGGGGAAGAGCGAGGCGAAGTGATAGGTCATCGATCAGCTCGTCAAAGGCGGCGCCGGCAAAGGCCGGCACTGCCTGAGAGCTTAGATAAGCGTTCTTGAGTGCGGAAGGAAGGCCAGATCTTGAGCTGGGCCTCACGCCGCGTGCGACGTGGGCTCCTGCGTCAGCACGGCATAAAGCGCCGCGGAGTCGTGGATGGCGCGCAGTTTCGCGGTCATCGCCGGATCGCGCAGCACTCGAGCTATGCGGGCGAGCGCCTTCAGATGGTCGGCGCCCGCCGATTCCGGCGCGAGTAAGAGAAAGACAAGATCGACCGGGGCGGCATCGACCGCCTCGAAATCGACCGGCTTCTCGAGCCGCGCGAAAATGCCGATGATCGAGGGACATTTCGCAAGCTTCGCATGCGGGATGGCGATGCCATTCCCGATGCCGGTCGAGCCCAGCCGCTCGCGCTGAAGAATCGCGTCAAAGATATGCCGCGGGGGGAGATGCGCGATGGGCCCTGCGCGATCGGCCAATTCCTGCAGCAACTGCTTTTTGGAATTGGCGCGAAGGGAGGCGAAGACCGCTTCGGGTTTGAGAAGATCGGTGAGCCGCATTGAAGGGGAGACGTCCAGTTTTCGAACGTTCGGGGAATAGGTCATGGGGCGCCGTGTTCAGAGCCTGGAGAGCGAGGCATAGGCGCTCTCCTACGGCTGTTGATCGGGTTTAGTGGCTAAGGGGCTAAATGTCCGGCCGGGGCTTGTTGTATCGATCCAGCCGATGTTTCCGTCAGGGCGACGATAGACGATGTTGGTATGGCCATCTCCGGCATGCCGAAAGATGACAACAGGGGCTTTGCTGACATCGAGTTCCCTCACCGCGTCGGAGACCGACATTTCTTTGAGACTGGCAAAGCGTTCCGCAACGATGACCGGGATCGTTTCGCCAGCATCTCTTACAACAATCGACTCGGGCCGAAGGTTCTCGCCTCCGAGCGCGAATGTGAGGGAAACGCCGTTGTCGCGATCTCGTTGCCGCTCTTTCAGCCTCTGGAGCCGTTTTTCCACACGATCGGCGGCTTTGTTGAAGCTCGCATAGGCTTGTTGCGCGTCACCCTCGACCTGCAAAACGGTGCCGGAGCGAATGTGCAGGATGCAATCGGTTCTAAAGCCGGTTCCTTCCCGTTCGACGATGACGTGTCCAGACGCAGGCTCACACAAATGTCTCGACAGGATGTTTTCCAACCGCGCACCGATGTAGGATCGAAGCGATTGACCAATATCGAGATTCTTGCCGGAGACGCGCAAGGTCATGGACTATCTCCACTCTGTCGACGTCGCCCTCAAAATTTTTGCAACTCTCCCAACTCACTGAACAAAACAGGCATTGGCTTTTAGCGTTAGGAGCCTCGCGCGCGCGAGTCAACGTTCTTGTGATTGCATTACACCGCATTCGGACAAACGCGTGCTCTGCGGCAATTCCCACAACTCTTATGCGATTTCACAAACACACGACAATGCAATTCATTTTGCAGTTTTGTGGAAGAATTAAAATTTGCACTTCGCTCGCGCTCGCGCTGACACAATAAGAAAACGACACAATTATTAATGCACCGCCTTGAGCCGGCGCCGTTCAACCGAAGAGGGAATTCGCAAACTCTCGCGATACTTTGCAACCGTGCGCCGCGCGATATCGATGTTGCACGACTTCAGCCGTGCCACAATCGCATCGTCCGAGAGAATGTCGCTCGGATCTTCCTGATCGATCATCTGCTTGATCCGGAAACGCACAGCTTCAGCTGAATGCGCATCGCCGCCATTGTGCGACGAGATCGAGGCGGTGAAGAAATATTTCAATTCAAAAAGACCGCGCGGCGTTGTCATATATTTGTTCGATGTGACGCGCGAGACGGTCGATTCATGCATGCCAATCGCGTCGGCGATCGTCTTGAGGTTGAGCGGGCGCAAATATTCGACGCCGCGCGCAAAGAAAGCGTCCTGCTGGCGGACGATTTCGCTCGAGACCTTCAGGATCGTCCGCGCCCGTTGTTCGAGACTCTTCGTCAGCCAATTGGCGGTTTGCAGGCAGTTCGAGAGAAAGCTCTTGTCGACATCATTGCTCTTCGCGCGCGCCACCCGCGTCGAATAGGTCTGATTGACAAGAAGGCGGGGCAGAACGTCGGAGTTCAATTCGATATGCCAGCTTCCGTCGGGGAGCGGGCGAACGATCACATCGGGGATGACGGGCTGCACCGGCGCGCCGCCGAAAGCGCGGCCTGGTTTTGGGTCGAGCCTTTTGATTTCGCCGATCATGTCGACGATGTCGTCGTCATCGACGCCGCAGATTTTTCGAAGCGATGAGAAATCGCGCTTGGCGACGAGTTCAAGGTGGCCGACGAGCGCCTGCATTGCCGGATCGAATCGATCTCGCTCGCGCAGTTGTATGGCGACGCATTCCGCCAGATTGCGCGCGCCAACGCCACTCGGATCGAATGTCTGAAGGAGCACGAGACTCTTCTCGACGCGTTCGAGGGGAACCGCGAGCCGGCTTGCGATTTCCGCGAGATTTTCGCCGAGATAGCCCGCCTCATCGATCGCATCGATGAGCGCCTGGCCGATGATGCGGTCGATCGGGTCGGAGGTCGCCAGCATCAGCTGTGCGAGCAAATGGTCCTTGAGGCCGATCTCGGCCGCGACATAGGCTTCGAGATTGGTGGCCTCACTATCGCCGGAGGCGGACGCCGAGCCTGACCAGGAATTGGCTGAAAGTCCCGCGCCTTCCAAAAAATCGGTCCGCTCTCCGGGGGTCGGCGCGCGGTCGTCCTCGAAGGCGTTGGTGAGCTCCGTCCCGAGGCTTGCTTCGAGCGCGCCGCGGTCGGTCGCGAGACTGTCCATGCTCCAATTGGCTTCGCTGGCGTCGTTGAAATCGGCAGCATTCGAGAGCGCAATTTCGGGGTCGAAATCGCCGGAAATCGGCTCGGGGATGGGTTCGGAACGGTCGGCAATCTCGTCGGCCCGCTCAAGCAGGGGGTTACGCTCAAGCTCTTCCTCGACGAACGCGGCCAGTTCCAGGTTGGAAAATTGAAGAAGCTTGATCGCCTGCAGAAGCTGCGGTGTCATGACCAGGGCCTGGCCCTGGCGCATAAGAAGCTTGGTCGTGAGCGCCATTTACAAATACACTGTCTTCGACCGGCGATTGGTGGCCGGGAACCCGGCCCGTTTTTTGCTTATAACACCGTCGCTGCTTTGTCCCTGCGATAAAAGGCGTCAGGCTAAAGTTTTAGAGTAAATGCGCCCCGGCATCCAGAGCCGGGGCGTTTTACTGTCGGGCCCCAGGGGCGTCATCGCCGTAATCGACCGCCATGAAAAAGAGCCCTTCCGGCGGCGCGACCATGCCGCAGCGGCTCCGGTCGCGCGACTCAAGGGCGGCGCGCAGGTCCGCCGGCCCCCATTTCCCCGCGCCGACCAGCTCCAGTGAACCGGCCATGGAGCGGACCTGATGGTGGAGGAAGGAGCGGGCGCTCGCCCGGATCTCGATCGCATCTCCGGCCCTGGCGACATCGAGCACGTCGAGCGTCCGGACAGGGCTCGTCGCCTGGCATTCTGCCGCTCGGAAGGTCGAGAAATCATGCCGGCCGATGAGGACCTTCGCGGCCTCATGCATGGCACCCGCGTCGAGCGGCCGCTTCACCAACCAGGCGCGGCCAATCTCTAAGGTGAGCGGCGCCCGGCGGTTGATGATCCGATAGAGATAATGACGCTTGAGCGCCGAGAACCGCGCATCGAAGGAATCGGCCACCGGTTCGGCGCTGAGGACGGCGATGGGCTGCGGACGCAGATGCGCGTTGAGGGCTTCCCTCAGCACATAAGGCTCCCAGACTTTGGCAAGGTCGGCATGGGCTACCTGGCCCAAAGCGTGGACGCCGGCGTCGGTCCGCCCCGCGCCTCGGATCGTGACAGAATGGCCGCAAAAACCCGCGAAGGCGGTTTCGATCGCCTCCTGAGCCGAGAGACCATTGGCCTGTCTCTGCCAGCCGACGAAGGGGCGGCCGTCATATTCGATGGTGAGCTTGTAGCGCGGCATGGCGCATTGCTTTTCGGCGCTCTTGCGCGCCCTGGCAACCGGGGCGGGCGCTCAGGCTGCCGCGCCGCCGCTCAAGCGCGAGCCTGCGGCGATCTTCGTGCCGCGCAGAAAATCCGCAGCCGGCATCGGCGCTTTGCCGGTTCTCTGCACGATGAGGAGGCGAAGCCCGCCTTTGCCGCAAGCGACGCCGAGCGCGTCGTCGAGAACGGTGCCCGGTTGGCCAGCGCCGTCGATGGGCGCGCTGCGCAGAACCTTGATCCGCTCGGGGCCTTTGCCGAGATCGATTTCAAAATAGGCGCCGGGGAACGGCGATAATCCGCGCACCAGATTGTGCAACTCTTGCGCGGGCCGCGACCAGTCTATCCGCGCTTCGGCCTTGTCGATCTTATGCGCGTAAGTGACGCCCTCATGCGATTGCGGCGTGAAGGTGAGGCGTCCGTCGGCGAGCTTGGCGAGCGCCTCGCCCATCAGTCGTGCGCCGATGACCGAGAGATCGTCATGCAGCTCACCGGCTGTCATATCTGCGCCGATCGGGATTTTTTCGGCAAGCGCGACGGGGCCCGTGTCGAGCCCTTCCTCCATCCGCATCACCATCACACCCGCCTCGGCATCGCCCGCCATGATCGCCCTTTGGATCGGCGCCGCGCCGCGCCAACGCGGCAGGAGCGAAGCATGGAGATTGAGACAGTCAAAGCGTGGGGCCGCGAGAAAACTCTTCGGCAAGATCAGGCCATAGGCGACAACGACGGCGACATCGGGCGAAACGCTCGCAAAGAAGGCAGCATGCTCCTCGGCCTTCAGACTCTTCGGCGTGAAGACAGGAATCTTATGCCGCTCCGCGGCGGACTGCACCGGCGAGGGGAGCGTTTCCAGCCCGCGCCGGCCCGCAGGCTTTGGCGCGCGCGTATAGACGCCCACGATCTCATGGCCCCGCTCGATAAGTTCTTCGAGAACGGGGACGGAGAATTCGGGCGTGCCCATAAAGACGATGCGCAAGAAAGGCCGTCTCTTTTTTGAGAAGCTTCGAGAAGCGGCTCTATCGGCCGGCTTCAATCTTTGACGCTATTCGCCAGTCGCCGCGGTGGCTTCGTCGCGCTTGGCTTTGGTCAATTTCTTCAAATAGCGCTCGCGCTTGAGCCGCGAAATATGATCGATGAACAGAATGCCATTCACGTGATCGATTTCGTGCTGCAGGCAGGTGGCAAGCAATCCGTCGGCATCGATTTCCTGCCGTTTGCCCTTGCGGTCGAGATAGGCGACCTTGACTTGCGCCGGGCGCAAAATCTCTTCCCGGTAATCGGGAATGGAAAGACAGCCTTCCTCGAACGGCGACAGTTCTTCGGAACTCCAGAGGATTTCCGGATTGGCAAGGAACATCGGATCGGGTTGCGCCTCTTCGTCCTGACGGCGCGCGATATCGAGGACGACGACGCGTTTTGGCACGGCAATCTGAATCGCGGCGAGGCCGATGCCGGGCGCGTCGTACATGGTCTTGAGCATATCGTCCATCAGAGCGAGGACGTCCTTATCCACGGACGCGACGGGCTGGCTCTTCAGCCGCAGGCGGCGGTCGGGCAAAGTGATGATAGGTCTTATGGCCATGGTGGCGCCGGTAAAAATCTGCTGATTTCGGATTGAGCTAAGAGATAAGCATCAGCCGCGGCGAGGTCAATTGCGCTGGTCGTGACCGCCGCCGCGGCCTCTTTGCCGGCTCAGGCGGCGCGGACTTTGCGCAGGAACTCTTCCACTTTTTTGGAGAGAACGCCGGCCTGGCCCGTCAGCTCGGTCGCCGATTTCAACAGGGCTTTGGAGGCGAGGCTCGAATCGCCGGCGGAATTTGTGGCGCCGACGATATTGGTCGTCACCGCATTCGTGCCGTAAGAGGCTTCCTCGATCCGGCGGGCAATTTCCTGCGTGACCTTGGCCTGTTCGGCGACTGCCTCTTCCACTGCAACGGCGATGCCGCTCACCTGGCGCGTCGTAGCGGCAATCGAGCCGATGAAAGATGAGACGCTGAGCGTCGCATCCTGAATGCCGGCAACTTGCGCGCTGATCTCGGCGGTTGCGCGCGCCGTCGCATCGGCGAGGCTTTTCACTTCCTGGGCGACGATGGCGAAACCGCGCCCCGCTTCTCCGGCGCGCGCCGCCTCAATGGTTGCATTGAGCGCCAGCATATTGGTCTGGCCGGCAATGTTGTGAATGAGTTCGACGATGCCGCCGATGCGTTCCGCGACTTCGGCAAGGCCGCGCACCTCGGCTTGTGTCCTGTCCGCTTCGCCGGCGGCCTGCCCCGCAATCCGATTCGACTGATGCACTTGCGAGCTGATCTCGCTGATCGCTTCGGAGAGATGATGGGTGGCGGCTGCAATCGCCTCGACGCTGGTCGCTGCTTGTTTCGAGGCTGTGGCGGCGGCCATGGATTGGAGATTGGTGGCTTCCGCGGATTGAGTAAGCTTCGTCGCGGTCGTGCGTAGATGCTCCGCGGTCGAAAGGACATTGCCCGCGATCCCGCCGACCGCCTGTTCGAAGGCAAGCGCAAGATCATTGAATGTCTGCTGCCGTTCCTGCCGGCCTGCTTGGAGATAGATCTCAATCGCATAGGCCAAATCAAGCATGATGGCACGCAGCACGGCGCGGCGCAGCTTCATCATTTTTTGATGGTGACGCCGCGAAAAAAACAAAACGCCTTCGCTGATGAGTTTCAGCGTTATTTTTTCGAGTATTCGCGTCGCGGCGACGCTGTAGCAGCCGCTGTACCATTGCGGATCGAGGCCGAACTGACGGCGCATGTCGGAGATTGCATGAGCCGAGGCCTGATACTCCTCGTCAAAGCGCGCGTCGAAAACAAGTCCCCAATGCCGAAGTTGATTTTCCCGCGACCTGAGGACGGTCTCTTCTTTTTGATACTGGGATGCGGCGTCGCTGAAGCGGCGGATATGCTGATAAACAGCGTCGAGCGCTTCGCCGAAATGCGAGAGCAGAAACGGCTTATATTCGCGCAACAACGCCACGGATTCGTCGTCGAGCTCGTAGAAGACGCGAAGATCTTGGAATTGAACCTTGGGGACCATGATCGGCTGACCTGTACCGCTGTCCCCGAAATTCTAAGGCACCGAAGTTAGCGCTTCGTAACGGGTTCACCGCCTATTCCTCGCCACAGCGCGCCTCGCGCGAATGTGGACGCCGATCGAGGCAGGCGAAACAGAAAGCACCAGATTGTGAAGTCCTTACGCCCTCGGCGAGGGCGCCCCGACGGCTCCGTTCTTAATTCGTTCCTAATCCTCGTCGAATCGGCTAAAAGGCTTCGATGGAGACTTATATTCGTCAAATCCTGGCCGACCCGATGGGGAGCCGCGAGACGGTTTTGCTTCTCGCCGCCGCGGGCGTCGGCCTCCTGCTTATCCTTCTTCTGGCGATCGGCTTGATGGCGCGCGGGCGTCGGCGTGACGCCGCGGCGGCGGCCGAACGCCAGGCCGAATTGACCGAAAATCTCGCCGCCTTAATGCAGGCGCAGGCGGAACTCACCGGCCGCATGCGCGGCATGGGCGAATATCTCGGCGCGCGTCATTCCGATCTCGCCCGGCTCGTGTCGGAGCGTCTCGATGCCGTCGGCGCGCGCGTGGGCCGTGGCCTCGAAGATCAGACCCGCACTTCCAATGAGAGCCTCAATAAGCTCAACGAGCGTCTGGCCGTGATCGACGCGGCGCAGTCGCGCCTCACCGGACTGACCGAAGAGGTAATCGGCCTGAAGGATATTCTGGCGAATAAACAGGCAAGAGGCGCCTTCGGCCAGGGCCGGATGGAAGCCATCATCCGCGATGCGTTGCCCCGCGCGGCTTACGAATTTCAGCCGACGCTCTCCAATCGCAACCGGCCCGATTGCGGCCTTCGCCTGCCGGGCGACGATCGCTGGCTCATCGTCGATGCGAAATTTCCTTTGGAATCCTTTACCGCGCTTAAGAACGCGGATTCGGAAGAGGCTTTGAAACAGGCGCAGGCGCGCGTGCGCTCGGATGTCGGCAAGCATATTCGCGACATTTCGGAGCACTATTTCATCCCCGGCGAGACCCAGGACCTCGCCATTCTCTTCGTGCCCTCCGAATCCCTTTACGCCGATCTCTCCGAATATTTCGAAGATGTGATCCAAAAAGCGCATAAGAATCGCATCATCATTGTTTCGCCATCCCTGCTCGTCATGGCAGTGCAGGTGATGCAGGCGATTGTGCGCGACGCCAGGGTCCGCGAGCAGGTCCACGCCATTCAAATCGAAGTGAGCCGGCTCGTCGAGGATGTCATGCGGTTGCGGGAGCGTGCTGCTAAAGTGGGGGTTCATTTCCGGCAAGCGCAGGACGATGTTGCCGCCATCGGCATTTCGGCCGAGAAGATCGCGAAACGCGGCGAACGGATCGATCAGATGGATTTTGTCGAACCGGATCGCGTTCGGGACGACGAGGGCAACCCGCTGCTCGTCAAAGCGGCGCAGGAGTAGGGCAGGGGTTCTTTCTTCTGTGCACGCCGTTTGGCTTGGGGCTTAGGTCCTGACCGCGCAACGCGGTGGGGACGAACGGGGCAAAGCAATGAAATTCGTGACGGCTATCATTAAGCCATTCAAATTCGACGACGTCCGGGAAGCGCTCAACACCGCCGGCATTCATGGAATGACGGTGAGCGAAGTGAAGGGCTATGGCCGGCAAAAAGGGCATATGGAAATCTATCGCGGCGCCGAATATGCGATTCAGTTCCTGCCGAAATTGAAGATCGAAGTCGCCGTACCGACGGAGCTTGTTGATCGCATTGTCGAAGCCGTGGCGGCCGCCGCGCGTACCGGCGAGATCGGCGACGGCAAAGTCTTCGTCACACCGCTCGAACAGGCCTTCCGCATTCGGACCGGCGAGCGCGATAGCGACGCGATCTGAGTTCTCAGCTGATGTTCGGCGCGCCCAGCCGATAGACGCCGCGGAAATCATCCGGATCGACCGGCGCGCCTTTCCGATAGATCACAATCTTGCCGGCTCGTGCGAGCGCCACCGCCGTATCGCGGACGCCCTGAAGATAGGATTGCCAGGCGACCTCCGCCTTCTCGCCTTCGGCGAATCGGCGCGCCACGTCGCAAGGATCGATGGTTTTTGTCGGGCCGACTTCGCGGCAGAGCGCGATCATCACTTCTGCGATCCTCGGCCCGGAACTCATCCTCATCTCCCAGACTCAGCGCGGCGCGCCATCAGCCGATATAATGCGCGCCTTCATGGCTCAAGAGCCAACGCTTGCGATCGAGGCCGCCGCCGAAACCGGTGAGCGAAGAATCCGCGCCGATCACGCGGTGGCAGGGCACGACGATGCCGATCGGATTGGCGCCGTTGGCGAGGCCCACGGCACGCATGGCTTTCGGCCGGCCAATCTTGGCCGCAAGTCTGCCATAGCTCATCGTTTGCCCGGCGGGAATTGCGCGCAGCGCCGCCCAGACGTCGCGCTGAAATTCCGTCCCCGCTGGCGCGACGGCGATGCTTTCCGTCGCGCGGAGATCGCCCTCGAAATAGGCCGCGAGCGCTTGCCGCGCTTTTGAGGGGGGGGCATTCTCGCGCCTCAAAGTGCAAGTGCTTCCATAGCGCCGCCGCAGCTTTTCTTCGAGGGCCTCTGCGTCATCGTCCCAATGCAGCGCGCGCAGCCGCGCCTCGTCATCGGTGACGATTAAGAGCGTCCCGATCGGGCTTTCCATAGTTTCGAGCCTAAAGTGGAGCTCTGTATCCATTCTGATCTCCCCACATCTTGCGTGACTCTTACGATCCTATTTGCCCCGCTCTGGTGCCCAAACGCAAGAAAGGCAGATTTCTTTCCTTTCGCCCTGCCCCAGCCATTTCCGAGAATCCACAAGTTGTCCTCAAGGCACGCGAAACCGGCAGAAATGCTGGCCTAATCGGGCAAGGAGATGTGGGCAGGGGGCTGCCTCATAGTGACCTCAGCCGCCTGCCATGAGATAAGGCGACATGGTCGCGAATCGCTTTCCACCTGCGGCGGATCCGGGCTTTGGCATCTATGTCCATTGGCCGTTTTGCCTGTCGAAATGCCCTTATTGTGATTTCAACAGCCATGTCCGCGCCGAGCCGATCGACGAGAAGCGATTCGTTGGCGCCTTCAAGGCTGAGCTTGCTCATCGCGCCGCGCTGACCAAGGGCCGAAAAGTCCGCTCGGTCTTCTTTGGCGGCGGCACCCCATCCTTGATGAAGCCCGAAACGGTCGGCGCCATTCTCGATGCGATCGGCAAGCACTGGGCGATCGAGCCTGATCTCGAAGTCACGCTCGAAGCCAATCCATCGAGCGTCGAAGCGAGCCGCTTTCGCGGCTATCGGGAAGCGGGCGTCAACCGCGTGTCGATCGGCGTACAGGCCTTGAACGATGCAGATCTGAAACAGCTCGGTCGCCTTCACAGTGTCGCCGACGCGCTGGCGGCACTCGACGTCGCCTCGAAGATTTTCTCACGCTATTCCTTCGACATGATCTATGGCCGGCCGAAGCAAAGCGTCGCGGCCTGGCGGATGGAATTGCGCACGGCGCTGCCACTTGTCGGCGAACATCTCTCGCTCTATCAGCTGACGCTCGAACCCGACACGATGTTCGAACGGCTCGAACGCGCAGGCAAGCTTGTGTTGCCGAACTCGGATATGAGCCGCGATTTTTGGGACGCGACGCAAGAAATCATGAACGCCGCAGGACTGCCCGCCTATGAGATTTCAAATCATGCGCGGGCAGGCGGTGAGAGCCGGCACAATCTCATCTATTGGCATTATGGCGAATATATCGGGGTCGGGCCTGGCGCGCATGGCCGCGTCATGACTCCCAAAGGCCGGCGCGCGCAGGCGACGGAACGCCATCCCGAAATGTGGCTCACCGTCGTCGAGGCCGACGGCCACGGCCTCATCGAAGACGAGCTTCTTTCCGAGGAAGAACAGGGCGACGAATTTCTGCTCATGGGCCTTCGCCTCAGCGAAGGCATCGAGCCCGCGCGGTTTGAGGCGGTGACTGGCCGCAGCCTCGATCCGGCCCGGATCAAATCGCTCATCGAAGAAGGCATGGTCGAAATGACGCCGACGGGCCGCCTGCGCGTCAGCCCCGAGGGATTTCCCGTGCTCGACGCCGTGGTTGCCGATCTCGCGGCATAAGACTATGACGGCATCCGAATGAAATTCGGAATGGCCGCATGGCAAAATATAAAAAATTGGCTTTCTACGTCGCGCTCCTCGCCGGCATGATTCTCGTGCCCACGTGGTTCTATCTCGAATATGCGCAGCATTCTTATCTGAGCCGCCCGCACACGCCGCAGCCGGAGGCGGGCTGGACGACGCCGCTTCCGACGAAAGGCGGCACGGTCTATGTCACCGCGGGAGAAAAGGCGACTTTGACGTGGCTGCTGCGGATCGATCTCGCTCTCTTCGCGGTTGTCGCGGGCTGCATGTTTTTCGCCTCCGGTCCGCTCAATCGACCCAAATCCTGATCCGTCTTCGAGTTCATCTCACTCATCATGGCAAGCCTCGACATTCTTGGATTGGGCAATGCGATCGTCGATGTGATCGCGCCGACCGACGATGATTTTCTCGCCGCGCGTTGCCTGCGCAAAGGCACGATGCAGCTCATCGACGAGGCTCAGGCCGAAAAGTTCTATGCGGCGATGGGGCAGACGACGGTGGTCTCGGGGGGCTCGGCCGCCAACACGATCATCGGCGCGGCGCATCTCGGCTGCCGCGCGGGCTTCATCGGCAAGGTGAAATCCGATCCGCTCGGCGCGATCTTTACGCATGACATTCGCTCGGCGGGAGTCACTTTCAAGTCGGCGTCGGCCAAGGATGGCGCGGCGAGCGCACGTTGCCTCGTGTTCGTCACACCCGACGGCCAGCGCACGATGAATACTTTTCTCGGCGCCTGTCAGAATCTGACGCCCGAAGATGTCGATCCCGACCTCGTCATGAAATCAGAGATCGTCTACCTCGAAGGCTATCTCTGGGACCCGCCGGAAGCGAAGCGCGCCTTTCTGAAAGCCTCCGAGATCGCGCACACGGCGGGGCGCCAAGTCGCTTTGAGCCTGTCGGATGCCTTTTGTGTCGATCGCTATCGCGAAGAATTTCTCGGCCTTATCCGCGACAAGCTCGTCGATATTGTCTTCGCCAATGAAAGCGAATTGCATTCGCTTTATCAGACCGCCGATTTCGATACCGCGCTCGGCCTCTTACGCAATGAAGGCATTCTCGCCGTCGTGACGCGATCGGAGGCGGGCTCGATTGTCGTGACACGCGAAGAGACCCATGCGGTCCACGCCTTTCCGGTCGAAAAGGTCGTCGATACGACAGGCGCCGGCGATCTCTTCGCCGCGGGCTTTTTGACTGGGCTCGTCAGAAATATGGATATGCCTGAGTGCGCGCGGCTTGGCGCTTTGGCCGCCGCCGAAATCATTCAGCATTATGGCGCAAGGCCGCATACGGATTTAAAGGCGCTCGCGGCGGAGAATGGCTTCGCGCTTTAGTGTTTGCCGTCATGGCCGGGCTTGACCCGGCCATCCACGCGTTCTCTCACAGCTTCCGCAATTCGACTTCTTCGATCGAATGACTCGTGCCTTTTGTGAGCACGAGATTGGCGCGCGCGCGGGTCGGCAAAATGTTTTCGTTGAGATTGCGCAGATTGATCCTCGTCCAGATGTCGCGCGCAATTCCCTCCGCCGTGGCGTCATCGGCTTCCGCATATTTGCGGAAATAAGAACGTGGATCGCGGAAGGCGGTTTGCCGCAGCCGCATGAAGCGCGCCACATACCAATGCTCAAGATCTTCGACCGTCGCATCGAGATAGATAGAGAAATCGAAAAAGTCGGAGACGAAGGGAGTCGCGCGGCCATCTTTCGGCGCGCGGCCGGGCAGGAGCACGTTCAGGCCTTCGACGATCAAAATATCCGGGCGATCGACTTTGACGAATTCCCCGGGAATCACGTCATAGGTCAGATGCGAATAGACGGGCGCTGCAACATTGCGCGTGCCGGCCTTTACATCGGAGAGGAAGCGCAACAAGCTCGCGCCGTCATAGCTCTCCGGGAAACCTTTTTTGTCCATCAGCCCTTCGGCTGCAAGAACGGAATTCGGATAAAGAAAGCCGTCGGTCGTCACCAGTTCGACCTTGGGCGTGTTCGGCCAGCGCGACAGCAGCGCGCGCATGACGCGCGACAGCGTTGATTTCCCCGCCGCGACGGAGCCCGCGACGCCGATGATATAGGGCATCTTGCCGTCTTCGGCGCCGAGAAAGCGCTGCGTCGCTTTGAAGAGGCCTTGCGTCGCCGCGACATAAAGCGAGAGCAGGCGCGACAGAGGCAGATAGATGGCGATGACCTCTTCGAGCGAGATCGGATCATCGAGCGATCGAAGCTTGCTCAAATCCTCCAGCGTCAAGGTCAAAGGCGTATCGGCGCGCAAAGCCGCCCATTCGCTTCGCGTGAAGTGATGGTAAGGCGAAAGCACAGCCGGAGCTTTCACGCGTTCGTCCATTCAATCCTCGGAATTTTCGGGGCGCAGAGCCCCGCTTCCGGGCCCAATTCTGCGGCAATTGCGGTCGTTTGCCAAATAAAAGTCTCAGATAAAAGGTGGAGGCTGCGCCCGGTCAACTTTTGCGCGCGCTTTTTTCCTCATGGCCCGATTGGCTCGTCCGGCGTTCAAGCTCGTTCAAAACATCATCGAGCGGCACGCCGCGCGACTGTAGCACGACCAGGAGATGGTAGAGGAGATCGGCGCTTTCGCTGACGATCGCTTTGCGGTCGCCCTCGATCGCGGCAATCACGGTCTCGACCGCCTCTTCGCCCATCTTCTTCGCGGCGCGGGCGGGGCCGGCGTCGAGCAGCGATTTCGTATAGGAGGCCTCTGCCGTCGATTGCGCACGCTTGCCGATGATCGCGGCGAGATCCTTGAGACTGAATTCGCTCATGGTCTGTCCATTCAAGCCGCGGCTGCGGCGGAGGTCCGGTCGAGCCTCATGGGGAGGCCGCAGCGCGCCATATATTGTTTTGCTTCCGTGATGCTGAATTCGCCGAAGTGGAAGATCGAGGCGGCGAGGACGGCATTGGCCCCGCCCTCGCGCAAGCCTTCGACAAGATGATCGAGCGTGCCGACGCCGCCCGAGGCAATCACGGGCACGGAGACGGCATCCACGACGGCGCGCGTGAGCTTGAGATCGAAGCCCGATTTCGTTCCGTCGCGGTCCATCGACGTCAAAAGAATTTCGCCTGCGCCCAGCGCGGTGACTTCGCGTGCGTAGGCGACGGCATCGACACCCGTCGGCTTGCGCCCGCCATGGGTGAAAATCTCCCAGCGATCGGGCGCCGTCTGCTTTGCATCGATGGCGACGACGATGCATTGATTGCCGAATTTTTCCGCCGCGACGCGGACGAAATCGCGATTCTGCACCGCCGCCGTCATGATCGAGACTTTGTCGGCGCCGGCGAGCAAAAGATTGCGGATGTCTTCGATCGTGCGCACGCCGCCGCCGACCGTCAGCGGCATGAAACAGGCTTCCGCCGTGCGGCGCACGACATCGAGCAGAATGCCGCGGTCCTCATGGCTCGCGGTGATATCGAGAAAGCAGAGTTCGTCCGCGCCCGCCGCGTCGTAAGCGCTGGCGCAAGCGACCGGATCGCCGGCATCGCGCAAATCGACGAAATTGACGCCTTTGACGACACGGCCGTCTTTGACGTCGAGGCAGGGGATGAGACGCGACTTAAGCAAGCGATTTCTCCTCGGCGGCGCGCAACAAAGCGAGCGCCGCGGCGGGATCGAGTCTTCCATCATAAAGGGCGCGCCCGGCAATGGCGCCCGCGAGCTTTTTGCAATCCGGCATCAGCAGTCTTTCGATATCGGCGAGCGACGCCAAGCCGCCCGAAGCGATGACAGGAATAGCAACGGCGTTCGCCAGTGCCAAAGTGGCCTCGATATTCAGCCCCTGCAAGGCGCCATCGCGCGCGATATCGGTATAGATGAGGGCTGCGACGCCTGCATCCTCAAACTTCTTGCCCAGCTCGACTGCCGTCATCTCCGAAGTCTTCGCCCAGCCTTCGACCGCGACCTTGCCGCCCTTGGCGTCGATGCCGACGGCAATCTGCCCCGGATAGCGCCGCGCGGCATCGCGGACGAAAGCTGGATCACGCACGGCGGCGGTGCCAATGATGACACGCGCGACGCCCTTGCGGAGCCACGCTTCGATCGTCGCAAGATCGCGAATGCCGCCGCCGAGCTGCACGCGCAGTTTCACGCGCGACAAAATCCGATCGACCGCCTCAGCATTCATCGGCCTACCGGCGAAGGCGCCATCGAGATCGACGACATGGAGATGGGTGAAACCCTGGCGCGCGAAAGCCTCCGCCTGCGCCGCCGGGTCTTTGTTGAAGACGGTCGCCTTCTCCATATCGCCTTGGACCAGGCGGACGCATTCGCCCGATTTGAGATCGATCGCGGGATAAAGAATCACGGCCGCCACCTGAGATAATTGGCGATCAAGGCAAGGCCCATGGATTGGCTCTTTTCCGGATGGAATTGCGTACCGACCATATTGTCGCGTCCGACAATCGCGATGATCGGTCCGCCGTAATCCGTCGACGCGATGATCTCATTCGGCGCGACGCCGCTGAAGGCATAAGAGTGGACGAAATAGGCGTGCAGTCCTTGCGCGCCCGTGGGAATGCCGGCGAGCAACGCATGCGGCGTCGAAACGTCGAGCGTGTTCCAACCCATATGCGGAATCTTTAGCGTCTTGTCCTTTGGCTCAATCGCCGCGACATCGCCCGCGATCCAGCCGAAGCCCTTCGTCACTTCATGTTCGAGGCCGCGCGTCGCCATGAGCTGCATGCCGACGCAAATGCCGAGGAACGGCTTGCCTTTCACGTGCACGGCTTCGGTCAGCGCGTCGATCATGCCGGGGATATCGGCGAGGCCGCGTTTGCAATCGGCGAAGGCGCCGACGCCCGGCAGCACGATGCGCTCGGCGCGGCGCACGGCTTCGGGATCGCCACTCACGCTGATCGGCATGGACAAACCCGCCTCGCGCGCGGCACGCTCGAAAGCCTTGTGCGCGGAGTGCAGATTGCCCGAGCCATAATCGACGATGACCGTGCTCACCTGCGCGTCTCCGGCTCAGGGAAGACGCCGATGACATCGGCATGCTGCACGGGAACGGGCGGGGGCGGCGGCGGATCGTTCGGTGTCGGCGACGCATCCACCTGCGGCTGCGTGATTCGCGCGAAAAATTGACGCTCGGCAGGCTCAAGCCCGGTGGCACTCACGACGCCGACGAGACGATAGCGGCGTTGCGCCAATCGCCATCTGAGCAAGCTGTTGCCTTCAAGCCCCAAAAGCAAATGCAACAGAAAACTGATGAGCAGAGTGCTGCCGGAGGAAAGGCCTTTTAAAAAAAGCGAGGTCAACACGGTTTCGGCTACCAGCCAAACCACCGCGACAAGCCACAGCCTTTGCCACAGCAGCCAAAAGAAAGAGAAGACGAAGGCGCCCCAGGAAAATCCTTCGCGCAAAAGGACGGCGCGCTCGAAATCGGGTTTGCCGAGCGAGCCGACGGGCGCTTGAACGGTGTAGATGGACATTGATTGGGCTCATCCGCTGAACTGAACACACGAAGGTTCAGGCGAAAGCGTGCTGGTTCAAAGCGCGCCTTTGGTCGAAGGAATTTCGCCCGCCTGCCGCGGATCGACGGCGACGGCGGCACGCAGCGCCCGCGCCAGACCTTTGAAGCTTGATTCCGCAATATGGTGACAATTGTCGCCATAAAGCGTCTCGACATGAAGAGTCATGCCGAGATTGCCGGCGAATGCCTGAAAGAATTCGCGCACGAGTTCGGTGTCGAAGTCGCCGATCTTCTGCCACGGAAACTGCGTCCGGAAAACCAGAAACGGTCGTCCGGAGAGATCGAGGGCGACGCGCGTCAATGTTTCGTCCATTGGCAGCGTCACATCCGCGAAACGGCTGATGCCGCGCATATCGCCGAGCGCTTGGCGCAGCGCTTGGCCGAGCGCGATGCCCGTATCTTCGACCGTGTGATGCGCATCGATGTGGAGATCGCCTTTTGTCGAAATCTCCATGTCGATCAGCGAATGGCGGGCGAGCTGTTCGAGCATGTGATCGAAAAAGCCGATGCCGGTCGAAATTTGCGCGCGGCCGGACCCATCGAGGTCCACGCGGACTTCGATTTTCGTCTCTTTCGTCTGCCGAGAAATGAACCCCTTGCGCATCGCTCGCTCGCACTGTCCCTTGATCCGCCCGGTACTAGAGCATTTCCCCTGTTAGGGGAACTTTTCGACGGGCTCAAAGGCCTTTTTCGGCCAGCGGGACTTTGGTTTATGGTTCACGAAGGCCAATCCCCGGCTGGGAATCAGCCTTCTCAAGCCGCTCTTGCATCGCGGCACGCTGCCCCATAGATGGGACTGCAACCCGCCGGAAGCCAGTGTTGCACCGCGCCTTTCCTTCGAGCCCGCGATTTCCCGATGAACCCCATGCCTGATGATCCGCCAAACCGCGCGCAGAGCGGCGCGCTTTGGCACGGGACCACGATTGTGATGGTCCGCAAGGGCGGCAAAACCGTCATCGGCGGCGACGGCCAGGTGACGATCGGCCAGACCATTGTCAAAGCCAACGCCCGAAAAGTTCGCCGCCTCGGCCGCGGCGACGTGATCGGCGGCTTTGCCGGTGCGACCGCCGATGCCTTCACGCTTTTCGAACGGTTAGAAGCCAAGCTCGAACAGTACCCGGGCCAGCTCGTGCGCGCCTGCGTGGAGCTCGCCAAGGATTGGCGCACGGACCGTTATCTGCGCCGGCTCGAAGCGATGATGCTCGTCGCCGACAAAGACGCGGGGCTTGTGCTCACCGGCAATGGCGATGTTCTTGAGCCTGAGGCGACGGCCGACGGCAGCGTGATGGGTATCGGCTCCGGCGGCAATTATGCGCTGGCCGCGGCCCGCGCGCTCCTTTCGACCGATCTCGATGCGGAAGCCATCGCGCGTCGGTCGCTCGATATCGCGGCCGATATTTGTGTCTATACCAATCGCAATGTCGTCATCGAAAGCCTGCCATGATTTCCGATGAGGCGCTGACCCTCGCCGTTGAACGCGGCGTCATCACCGCCGAGCAGGCGCTGGCGCTGCGCGAAGTGGCGGCGGAAGCCGCGCCTGCGCCACCCCCTCCGCCTCCGCCCGCGCCGCCCGAGACGCAGAGGATGGCGATTGAGGCGCAGAACGAGCATGTCGATGATGAGGCGCTGCGCTTTGTCACCGGCTTTGCCGATATTTTCGTCAGCATCGGCCTCGCTCTTTTCTTCAGCTCGTCCGCCTATCTGATCTCCGCTAATTTCGGCGCCACCGCCATGTGGGCGGGGCTTGTCGTGCTGTCCTGGCTTGTCGCTGAATTCTTCAGCCGCAAACGCCGCCAAGCGCTGCCGAGCATTCTTCTGCTCGCGCTCTTTGCGGGCAGCGTCTTTATGATGACGACGCAGATCATCGCCGATCTCAATCCGACTGCGCCGCTCAACTGGTGGCATCCGACGACGGAACAGGGCTGGATCCTGACGCATGCGTCGAGCATGGTGCCGGCCGGTCTTGCAACTGTGGCGGCGACCGCGCTTCACTACTGGCGGTTCCGCGTGCCGATCACCATCGCTGCCATGGCTGCTGCCTTCATTGCTAGCACCATCGGCCTCATCTTCTGGCTCTTCCCGGATTTTGCCGAGCGCGCCTTGAGCGGTCTATTCCTGGTCTCGGGTTTGCTCGTGTTTCTGCTCGCCATGATCTTCGACATGTCGGACCTCAATCGGGTCACAAGGCGCACGGACATTGCCTTCTGGCTGCATCTTTTGGCGGCACCGCTGATCGTTCATCCGCTGATCTCGACGATCGCGGAGCATGGCACTCAGCTGGATACCAATGCGGCTCTGGAGATTCTCGCCATCTTTCTCGGTTTCGGGGTCGTCTCGCTGATCATCGACCGGCGCGCTCTGCTCGTCTCAGGCTTAACCTATGCGGGTCTCGCTTTCGGCACGCTGCTGCAACGAAGCGGCTTCAGCGATACGCCGGCCGCGACTTTGCTTGCGCTCGGTTCCTTCATTCTCATATTGAGCGCGCTCTGGCATCCGCTTAGGGAAGCCGTTTTGAAACTCCTGCCCGCGGCTCTGGTCGATCGCCTTCCCCATGCCCATGTTCTGCGATCATGACTGATTTCTCTCCGCGCGAGATTGTCTCCGAACTCGACCGCTTCATCGTCGGCCAGAAACAGGCCAAGCGTGCCGTCGCCATCGCGTTGCGCAACCGCTGGCGCCGCCTGCGTCTCGAAGGCGCCATGCGCGACGAAGTCATGCCGAAAAACATTCTGATGATCGGGCCGACCGGCTGCGGCAAGACGGAAATCTCGCGGCGTCTCGCCAAACTCGCCAATGCGCCGTTCCTCAAAGTCGAAGCGACGAAATTCACCGAGGTCGGCTATGTCGGCCGCGATGTCGAGCAGATCGTTCGCGACCTCGTCGAGATCGCGATCAGCATGGTGAAACTCGATAAGCGCAAGGGGCTGCGCGCGCGGGCGATCCTGGCGGCGGAAGAGCGCCTGCTCGATGCGCTCGTCGGCGCGAATGCCTCGCCGGCGACGCGCGATTCCTTCCGCAAGAAATTGCGCGATGGCGAACTCGCCGAAAAGGAAGTGGAGATCGAACTCGCGCAGCCGTCGAGCGGCTTGCCGATGTTCGAACTGCCGAATTTCCCCGGCGCCTCGGTCGGCGCCATTTCAATCGGCGACATCTTCGGCAAATCCATGGGCAAGCAGACCAAGGTGCGGCGCACGCTTGTTAAAGACGCCTATGAGCCGTTGATCGCGGAGGAGAGCGACAAGCTGATCGATCAGGACCAGATCATTCAGCAGGCGCTGCATGAAGTCGAGAACAACGGCATCGTGTTTCTCGATGAGATCGACAAGATCTGCGGCCGCGAGGGCCGCGCTGGCGCCGATGTCTCGCGCGAGGGCGTGCAGCGCGATCTTCTCCCCTTGATCGAAGGCACCACGGTTTCGACGAAGCACGGCGCGGTGAAGACGGATCATATTCTCTTCATTGCGTCTGGCGCGTTCCATGTCGCCAAACCCTCCGACCTTTTGCCGGAGTTGCAGGGCCGCTTGCCCATTCGCGTCGAACTCGCCTCGCTCAACGAAGACGATTTCCGCCGCATTCTCGTCGAGACGGAAGCAAGCCTCATCAAACAATATGAGGCGCTGATGCTGACCGAGGGTGTCAATCTCACCTTCACCCAGGACGCGGTGAGCGCCATCGCCAAGATCGCCGTGCAGGTCAATGCCAGCGTCGAAAACATCGGCGCACGCCGCTTGCAGACGGTGATGGAGCGGGTTCTGGACGAGATCAGCTTCACGGCGCCGGACCGTTCCGGCGAGGCGATTACCATCGATGGGGCATTCGTCGAGAAGAACGTCGGCGATCTGGCCCGCAATACCGATTTGAGCCGCTTCATTCTCTGATCGGCCCTCCTTCCCCCGCAAGCGGCAGAAGGGAGACTGAGCCTTGCCTTACCGGCGCCGCAGCGCCATAAGGCATGCCGTTTGCTGATCCCGGAGCCCGATGGTTATGGCCGAATTCACACCCCGCGTTTTTTCAGGCGTGCAGCCGACCGGGAATCTGCACCTTGGCAATTATTTGGGTGCCATCACGCGCTTCGTCGAATTGCAGCGGACGCATGATTGTCTGTACTGCGTTGTCGATCTCCATGCGATTACGGTTCCGCAAGACCCGAAGCAGCTCAAATCGAGCATCAGAGAAGTGACGGCGGCTTTTCTGGCGGCCGGTATCGATGCCACGCAGCATATCGTCTTCAATCAAAGCCAGGTTGCCGAACATGCGGAGCTTGCCTGGGTCTTCAATTGCGTCGCGCGCATGGGCTGGCTCAGCCGCATGACGCAGTTCAAGGAAAAGGCAGGCAAGGATCGCGAAAATGCCTCCGTCGGCCTCTTCGCCTATCCGGCGCTGATGGCGGCAGACATTCTGCTTTATCGCGCGACCCATGTGCCGGTCGGCGAGGATCAGAAGCAGCATCTCGAACTCGCGCGCGACATTGCACAGAAATTCAATCTCGATTTTGCCGAGTCGATCGCCGCCAACGGTCATGGCGACATATTCTTTCCGCTGCCGGAGCCTCTGATTCAAGGCCCCGCCACGCGCGTGATGAGTCTTCGCGACGGCACTAAGAAAATGTCGAAGTCCGATCCCTCCGATCTTTCGCGGATCAATCTCTCGGACGATGCCGATACGATCGCGCAGAAAATCCGCAAGGCAAAGACCGACCCCGACGCTCTGCCGAGCGAACTCTCAGGGTTGGAGAAGCGGCCGGAGGCCGATAATCTCGTCGGGATTTTTGCTGCCCTCAATGGGCAGACGAAGGCCGAGGTGCTGAAGACGTTTGGCGGCGCCAATTTCTCGACCTTCAAGTCGGCCTTGGTCGATCTGACCGTCGCGAAGATCGTGCCGATCGGCGAGGAGATGAAGCGGCTGACGAAGGACGAAAGCCATATCGACGGGATTCTGAGACATGGAGCGGGCCGGGCGCGTCATCTTGCCGAGGCGACGATGAAGTCCGTGAAGGACATTGCCGGTTTCGTGCGTTGAAGTCCGCCATTCGCGAATGGGCAGTTTCCTGATCCGCCGATGAAGAAAAGGACCGCGCCGCTCGTCTGATTTTGAGGTTTTGCGTTGTTGGCTTCATGGCTTCCGATTCTCCTCCATTGACAGCGCCGGAGCTGCGCATCGATCCGGAAGAGCGGATCAGGGGATCGAATCCGGCCTGGCGCCGATACAATCGCTTGCCAAAGCTTCTCGTTTTCAGTCTCGCGCTGCATGTGGGCGCGCTTCTCGGCCTTAATTTTCTCGAACCGGAAGCGCCGACGAAGATCGAGACGGCGACTGAAATCCCGATCGAGCTTGTCACCGAGCCACCGCCGGACGCGAAGCCCATACCGAAGCCCGATCTCAAGGAAAAGCCCGCGCCGAAGAAGAAAGAGGCAGCGGAGAAACCCAAACCAGAACTCGAGAAGCCGAAACCGCCGCCGCCGATCGAGAAAGCGGAGTCGAAACCCGTTCCGCCGCCCCAGCCAAAACCCATCGCGGAGGCAAAGACGGAACTGAAGCCGCAACAAAAACCCGAGCCCAAACCGGAGCCGAAGCCCGAACCAAAACCACAACAGCTCGCGAAATCTGAGACCGAAAAGCCCTCCGGCGCAAAACCGCCGTTTCCATCAAAGTCCGACGTCAAATCCGACTCGAAGCCAAAAGTCCCGGATGCCAAACCACCGGCACCTGCGCCAAAGCCGCAGCTCGCTGTAGCTCAGCCGAAACCGCCCGAGCTGAAACCCATCGAGCCAAAACCTCTCGAGCCGACACCAAAGCCGCAGGAAGTCCAGGCGAAACCGCCGCAACCCGTCGCCGCGCAGCCGCCCGGGCCCGCGCCCAATCCGCAGGCGTCGCAGGAGAATCTCTTACAGCAGGCGCTCGGCGGCGCGTCGCCTAATGGCGGGTTCCAATCCGCGCTCAATCCAATGGCGCCGCCTCAAGGTCCGCAGCCCCCATTGGCCTCTATGTTCGGATCAGACGACCCGATACGCGCCGTCGCGGTGCCTTCGGCGACGGGAGATGGTGATCTCGTCGTAGCCTACAAGACCCTCGTCTTCAGCAAGCTCGAACTCGCCAAGCAATTTCCGGAAGAGGCGCGCAAACGTCATGCGCACGGTTCTGCGGTGATCGATTTCGTGTTGGATGACAACGGCCAGGTTCAGAGCGTGACGCTCGTTCAATCGAGCGGCGATCCGGCACTCGACGCCGAGAGCCAGGCGGTCGTCGGCCGCGCCGCGCCTTTTCCGCCGCCGCCGCCGGGCGCGCAAAGAGAGTTCGGCGCCGTCATCGAATTCAGCCTGCACAATTGAGCGTCACGATGCTTCGCATCTCGCGCGCTGCGTCATTGCCTCGACGATCTGTTGCAGGCGCATGAGATCCTCCGGCCGCGATAGACGATGATCGCCGTCTTTGATGAGGCTCAATGTGACGGGATCGCCCGCGAGATGTTCGACGAGAGTCATCGCGTGCCGCCAAGGCACATCCTCGTCCAGCATGCCTTGCAGAATATGAACGGGACAATGGGACCTGATCGTATCGCCGAAGAGGAGATGCTGCCGGCCCTCTTCGATCAAGGCTTTGGTGATGGGATAGGGATTTATGGAATAAGCGGACGGGCGCAGCCAGACACCTTCAGTCTCGATCTGCCGGCGTGCATCCGCCGACAAGCGCTCAAAGATGAGCCGCTCGGTTAAATCGACGGCGGGGGCAATCAAGACAAGGGCGTGCAGGCGATCCATCTCGCCCGCTTCCGCCAGAGCGCGCGCGCAAAGGAGAGCGATCCATCCGCCCATGGATGAGCCGACGAGAATTTGCGGACCTTCGCTTTCGGCACGGATGACGGCAAGCACCTCCGCGAACCAACGCCCGATCGTGCCCTCTTCGAAGCGGCCCTCCGATTGGCCGTGTCCTGAATAATCGAAGCGCAGAAAGGCGCGGCCTTCGTTCTCCGCGTATTGATCGATGAACGCGGCTTTTGTCGAGCGCATGTCCGACATGAAACCGCCGAGCCAGACGAGGCCGGGCTGCTTCGCGCCGGCTCCGCGTCCATGCTTCCGCAGAAAGGCGATGCGCCGATCGCCCACGGCAAGGAAGTGTGGATGAAGCGCCGCGCGCTCGCTCTCGATTTGATCCGCTTCAGGGTTCACCCTTATCCTCGCAGAATGGCTGATTTCGGATCCCCGCGACGCGCCTCATGGCGCCGCTCAGGCAGCGCAGTGGCCGAACTCAGCGCCCAAAGCAAGCACGCTTTGGCTGGGCGCACCATTCTCCAGATCGTCCCTGAATTGAGAAGCGGCGGCGCGGAACGGGCCACAATTGAGATTGCCGCCGCCCTTGCCGCCATTGGCGCACGGCCATTGGTCGCAAGTTCCGGCGGAAGATTGGTCAGTGAACTTCAGGCGAAAGGCGGGATTTGGTATCCCTTTCCGGCAGAGACGAAAAATCCGCTCGCCATGCTCGTCAATCGCCACAGGCTTGTCGATTTGATCCATGCCGAAGACGTCGCACTCGTGCATGCCCGCTCGCGGGCGCCGGCGTGGGTTGCCTATTGGGCGACGCGAAAGACGGGCACGCCTTTCGTGACGACATTTCACGGCGCCTATTCGGGGACTTCCGGCCTGAAAAAGAGCTACAATTCGATCATGGCGAAAGGCGACGTCGTCATCGCCAATTCGCATTTCACGGCGGAGCGGATTGCGCATCTTTATCCGTCAAGCCGCGCGAAAATCCGGGTCATTCATCGCGGCGTTGATTTGCGTGCTTTCAGCCCCGATGCGGTCAATCCGGAACGGGTCCAGGCGCTGCGCCAAGCCTGGGGCGTCGCGCCGGGCGAACGGATCGTGCTGCTCGCGGCGCGGCTCAGCCCTTGGAAAGGGCATAAAATTCTGATCGAAGCGGCCCGCCAGCTCGTGAGCGCTGGCCTTGCCGACATCAAATTCATCCTGGCCGGCGACGAAAAGGCCCGCGGCACCTTTATCAAAGAGGTGGATGCGGCGATCGCCGGCGCCGGCCTCTTCGGCATTGTCCGGCGCACGGGTTATTGCGGCGACATGCCCGCGGCGCTTTTGGCGGCCTCGGTCGTCGTCGTCCCCTCGACCGAGCCAGAGGCTTTTGGCAGGGTCGCCGCGGAAGCCCAAGCCATGGGGACGCCCGTTGTTGTCAGCGATCTCGGTGCTTTGCCGGAAGTAGTGCTTGCGCCGCCCGATGTCGAAGCCGCCGCACGCACCGGCTGGCGGGTCACCCCGAGCGATGCACGTGCCTTGGCGGGGGCGATTATCGAGGCCCTCGCGCTTGGCGCCAGCGCGCGGGACGAATTATCGGCCCGAGCGCGGTCTCACATTTTCGACCGGTTTTCTGTGACAAGGATGCAGGCGGAAACTCTTGACGCTTACGCCGCGTTACTTGCTTAGGCTGTGGACGGAAGTTCCCTTCGCGAGAGCGATTTAGCCCGAAATTAGTCCCGCTGAGGCCAACTCATTCGGCCACAAAGACGTTGCCGATAAGGATTTTGCCGATTTTGAGGGCAATGCGGCGCGAAGGCATCAGCTGCCGGCGCAACGCGAAAGTCCGCCACGCCGCGATTGACTTCGTCCGCCATTGCCACAATGCTCGCATTGGGTTTGGCCCGTCCGCCATGGCGAAAGCTCAGATTTGTTTCGGACGGTCGAATTCGATCATTTGCTAGAGGAGACCCCACCATTCGCCGCCCAATGAAAAGCAGTCAGGCCCCGCAGAAGGACGGGCCCCGAATTAACCGAGAAATCCGCGCCCGCGAAGTTCAGCTCATCGATGCCGAAGGTCATAACCGCGGCGTCGTTCCGATCGATGAAGCGCAGCAGCTGGCCGATGACGCAGGGCTCGATTTGGTCGAGATTGTTCCGACCGCTGAGCCCCCCGTCTGCAAAATCCTCGATTATGGAAAATTCCGCTTCCTCGAGCAGAAGAAGGCGGCCGAGGCGCGCAAAAAGCAGAAGGTCGTCGAGATCAAGGAAATCAAGCTCCGTCCGGGGATCGATGACCATGACTACGGCGTCAAAATGAAAGCCGTTCGCCGCTTCTTCGAGGAAGGCGACAAGGTGAAAGTCACCTTGCGCTTCCGCGGCCGCGAAATGGCCCATCAGGAGATCGGCTACAAGCTTCTAGAGCGAGTTCGGACTGAGACAGGCAATTACGCCAAGGTCGAGATCGAGCCCTCCATGGAAGGCCGGCAGATGGTCATGATCCTGGCGCCGAAATAAGCCCTCAGGGCCTCGGCACTGGCTTGCCTTGACGGAGGCTTTGCGCTTATAAACCCACCCTTCGAACCGCCCGGCCGATAAGGGCTGCCGTGGCGGTTCGTTCGCTCGTTCGGCAACGAACGGCAGGGGCTGCTCGTTCGCTCGTTCGGCAACGAACGGCAGGGGCTGCCTGAGGCGCCCCTCTCATTAGAACAAGCGCAGCTTCCCACGCTGAGCCGCCACAAGCGGATTGGCAGGGTCGCCGCACCAATGGAGACGAGCAAATGCCCAAGTTGAAAACCAAGTCGGGCGCCAAAAAGCGGTTCAAGCTGACAGGGACCGGCAAAGTGGTCTACGCCCATCGCGGCAAGCGCCACGGCATGATCAAGCGCACGAATAAGCAGATCCGTAATCTGCGCGGCACCAACATCCTGTTCAAGACCGACGGCGACAATGTGAAGAAGTATTTCCTGCCCAATGCCTAAGGGCAGTTCCATTCGCCTCGTCTGATGTCGTCAATTTCGGAGATCTGCCATGGCTCGCGTTAAACGCGGTGTCACATCGCATGCCAAACATAAGAAGACCCTGAAGGCCGCCAAAGGCTTTTACGGTCGCCGCAAGAACACGATCCGCGCCGCGAAGGCCGCCGTCGATCGCTCGATGCAATATGCAACGCGCGACCGCAAGGTGAAGAAGCGCGTCTTCCGCGCTCTGTGGATTCAGCGGCTGAATGCCGCCGTGCGCGAATTCGGCCTCACCTATTCCCGCTTCATCGACGGGCTCAACAAGGCCGGCGTTGAGATCGATCGCAAAGTTCTCTCCGAACTGGCGATCCATCAGCCGGAAGCCTTCAAGGCGATCGTCGAGAAGGTGAAGAGCGCTCTGCCGGCGAGCGCCTAAAGCGTTCAGAATGATGAGAGACAAAACCGCGGCGAATGCTTCGCCGCGTAGATGATTCGCGCCTAGTCTTGTTCGCCGCTGCCTTGCGGCGCAACGCTGAGTTCCAGCGATTTGCGGCCGTGATGGCCGAAGCCGTGGCGCATTCCATAAAGACGGCCCATGCCGATGCCGGACGGCACCGGCTTCAGCTCATGTTGATGCGCGACAGGGCCGAATGAGGCGAGACATTGATTATAGGCATCGGCAGCCTGAATTTTCTCGCAATCCTTGATCGTTCCCGCTTCGGCTGCTGCCGATCCCGCAAGAACGACGACGGCAACCAAGATCGACGGCAGATTTGACAACAGTTCATCCCCTCAAATGCGCGCCTGTTTTATTGCTAACTTCCGCGACGATCTTGCCGGCGATGACATCGATCTCAGCGTCGGTCAAGGTTTTTTCGCGCGGTTGTAATGTCACAGAAAGAGCAATGGACTTCTTCCCGTCGGGAATGCCCTTGCCTTCATAAACATCGAACACCGTCACATCGGTGATGAGCGCTTTGTCCGCGCCCTGCGCCGCTTTGACGAGGTCCGCAGCTCTCACACTTTGATCGACGACAAACGCGAAGTCGCGCTCGACCGGCATGAAGTCGGACAATTCAAGCTTCGGTTTTGTTTTTGTCGGCTTCGATTTCGGCGGCGGTATGTCATCGAGGATCAATTCAAAGCCGACGAGCGGGCCGGCAACGTCCAGCGAATCGAGTACATGTGGATGGATTTCGCCGAAATGGCCGATCACAGTCTTGGGACCGAACTGCAGCGAGCCGCAGCGTCCAGGGTGGAACCAGGCGGGTCCTGCCGCCGCAATTTGCAGATTAGCAAGCGGGACGCCGAGCGCATTCAACACTTCGACAGCGTCCGCCTTGGCATCGAAAATATCGACGCTGCCACTGCCCGTCGCCCAGTGACGGCCGGGACCCGTCAGACGCGCCGCGCCTCGCCTGATGGCCGCCGCCGCCGTCTTCTGTCCCGAAGGCTCAGCGCTCTTGAAAATTTGCCCGACTTCGAAAAGCGCGACATCGCCATAGCCGCGATCGGCATTGCGCCGCGCGGCATTCAACAGGCCGGGCAACAGGCTCGGGCGCATATCGGAAAGATCGGCGGCGATCGGATTGACGAGCGCGAGATCGGCGCCACCGCCGCCGAATAAAGTGGCGACGTCATGCGAAAGAAATGACCAGGTCACCGCTTCGACGAGACCATTGCCGGCGAGCGCGCGCTTTGCCAGGCGGGTGCGCTTCTGAAGAAGGTTCAAAACCGGCTGCGCGACATGTGTCTCCTCGCGCGCCAGCGGCTGCGGGACGATGCGATCGAGGCCGGCGATACGGATGATCTCTTCGACAATATCGGCTTCGCCTTCGATATCGGGACGCCAGCTCGGCGCTTTCATCATCATGAGATTGCTGTTGCCTTCGACGATAGCGAGCTGGAATCCGAGCCGATCGAGAATGCCCGCCATTTCGGAGGTCGGCAGTTCGAGGCCCGTCAGCCGCTTCACCTCGCTCCAGGGGAATTGGAGCGCAAAGGCGTCATCTGGAATTTTTCCGGCGAGCGCGGTCTCCGACGGCGTGCCGCCGCAGAGTTCCATGACAAGCTTCGTCGCATAATCGAGCCCCGGCAGACAAAAGGCGGGATCGACGCCGCGCTCGAAGCGATAGCGCGCATCCGAGACGATGCTGAGCTGGCGCCCGCTTCGGGCGATATTCGCAGGGTCCCATAGCGCCGATTCGATCAGCACGTCGGTTGTCGTCTCGTCACACCCCGAGGCCTCGCCGCCGATAATGCCGGCAATCGACTCGACGCCCTTGTCATCGGCGATGACGACGATGTTTTCGTCGAGTTCATGCGTGCGGCCATCGAGCGCGAGCAGACTCTCGCCCTTCTTCGCGCGGCGCACTTTGAGATTGCCTTTGATCTTCTTCGCATCGAAGACATGGAGCGGGCGCGCGCGATCGAAGGTGAGAAAGTTAGTGATGTCGACAAGCGCATTGATAGGGCGAAGCCCGATCGAGAGAAGCCGCTTCTGCAACCATTCGGAGCTCGGCCCGTTGCGCACGCCGCGCACGAGCCGCAGAGCGAAAGCGGGCGCGAGGTACGCGTCTTGCGGCGAGAAATCGAGCGCGACGGATACGGGGCAGGCGAACTTGCCTTGAACCGGCGCAACCGCGGGCGTGATCAGACGGCCGAGACCGGCGGCTGCGAGATCGCGCGCAATGCCGGCGACGCCCGCCGCATCCGGCCGGTTGGGCGTCAGATTGATGTCGATGACCGGATCGTCGAGTCCGGCCCATTGTGCATAGGATTTGCCGACCGGTGCATCGTCGGCGAGCTCCATGATGCCGTCGTGCTCTTCGGAGAGTTCGAGTTCGGCGGCGGAGCAGAGCATGCCGGCGGATTCGACGCCGCGGATGACGCCTTTGCCGAGTGTGCTTCTCTTCGCCGGGATATAGGCGCCGGGTTTTGCGAAGACCGACTTCAAGCCCGCGCGTGCATTCGGTGCGCCGCAGACGACTTGCAGCAGCTCTCCCGTCCCCGCATCGACGCGGCAGATTTGCAGGCGATCGGCATTGGGATGGGGGCCTGCTTCGACGATTTTGGCGATGACGAAATCCTTGAGCGAGGCGGCTGGGTCCTGCACATGCTCCACCTCGAGCCCGACCTTCGTCAGCGTCGCGACGACGGTTGCAAGATCGGCATCCGTTTGCAGATGCTGCTTTAGCCAGGAAAGCGTGAATTTCATCGAGGTTCCGTTGGGCGCCTAGTCGCTTATGGCGGTCATGGCCGCAGCAGGGCGTTCGCTGGTATAGAGGGACAAGCGGGCAAGTTCCAGCGTTGCGGTTTAGGCAAGCTGCTCGGCAAAGCGCCCGGTCTTGCGGAAACGAGACAGGGCGGCCGGCTCCAAGGCGTGAAAGGATTCGGGCGCAATGCCGAGGCCCATCAATGTCCGCCCATCCGCCTGCGCCTCGCCCGAGACGATATTGTCGCGGCGCAGAAGTTCGACTTGATCGCGCGTGATCTCGAAAGTTTCCGGAAAGAATCCAAGCGAGGCCGCCATCGCGAATTCGGTCGCAGCCCCCATCATCCAGGCAGCGGAAAAAGGCAGCGGCAGAAGAAGCCGCTTGCGTTCGGTCACCTTCACGACAAAACGCATGATCTCTTTAAGGCTCGCGACCTCGGGGCCGCCGAGTTCATAGACTTTGCCGGTTTGCGCCTTACCGTTGAGCGCGATCCCGATCGCTTCCGCGACATCGCCGACATAGACGGGCTGCAATTTCGTCTTGCCGCCGCCGATCAGCGGCAGAGCGGGCAACAGCCGCGCCATGGCGGCGAAGCGGTTGAAGAATTGATCTTCCGGACCGAAGACGACAGAGGGCCGCAGAATGACGGCGCCGGGCAGTGTCTCCAAAACCGCGGCTTCGCCGGCGGCTTTGGTTTGCGCATAAAACGACGGCGAATCGGGATCGGCGCCGAGCGCCGAAACATGGACGAAATTCTCGATGCCGGCGGCTTTCGCGGATTGCGCCAGGGCGCGCGCGCCAAGCTCGTGGATTGCCTCAAACGTTTGCGGGCCGCGCGGGCGCAAAATGCCGACGAGATTGATCACGGCATCGGCGTTCTGGATCGCCGGCGCAATCGACTCGGGAAAGCGCAGATTGGCCTGCACCGGCATGATCTGGCCGACTTGGCCGGAGGGCTGCGTGGAGAAGGCGAGATCGGGCCGGCGCGTCGCGATGCGGATCCGCCAGCCGCGCCGCGCCAATTCATGCGCGACATGCCGGCCGAGAAAGCCGGAACCGCCAAAAATTGTGACCAGACGATTGGAGTTTGTCACCCGGCACCTCATTGCCTGCACGCCGAAGCTGGCTGCGCGCTGTTCTAGAGCATGGTTGCCGGCCGCGAAAGTGGATGAACGGCCGCGATCGTCGGGCAGATTGACAAGCGCCGCACCCCACCCCTATGGATGGCCGCCCCCTAGCCCTGGTGGCGGAATTGGTAGACGCGCTGGTTTCAGGTACCAGTGGTGAAAGCCGTGGAGGTTCGAGTCCTCTCCAGGGCACCAAACAAAAGCCCCGCCCGTGCCGGAGCACGCGCGGGGCGATTATATTGTGCGATCACTTCCAGCGTTGGGCGTTGAAGCGCGTCGCTGATCTCAAGATCAGAAGCAGGGGCGGCACCAGCAGCGCCAACGGCCGCACGTGCGGACGAATCCCGGGCCGCAATACGGGCCCCAACCCTGGCACGCCACCTGGTGGCGCGGCGTATAATTGAGATGGGGCAATCCGTTCACGCTGCCCGAGCCGACCATGGCATTGGCGCTAGCGCCGAGGCAAAGAATTCCGGCAGATGTAGCCACCATGATTGCGAGTTTACGCATGGCATTTCCTCCGAGCTTAAATAAACGGCGAAGGACGGTGTGCAATGTACCGTCAAACTTCGTCGCGTAGCTGTTATAGCACAAGCTCTGCGACGCTCCCGATAAGGAACAGCCGAATAATCTCGAAAAATTTGCTGTAAATGCAGGCAGTGGTTGCAGGGCAATGCAGCAGACTCGCGCGGTCTTCGCCGCCCGCTCGGGGCTGGCAGCAAAGACCGCGCTTGCTCAAGCAGCGGGTGACTCAGTCGATCATTTCGACGACACGGCGCGAATGATCGACGATGACCGGCTGGTTATCGATCACCGTGTACTGGTAGTCAGGCGCGACATGGAACTCCGGCGGAACATCATAGTAACGGATGTCCTCGTCGGACAGAACGACACCGACCTCCACCGGGCCTTGGTAGCTGTAGGACGGAATATCCTGCTCCACGATATAGTGGTGGAAACGCGGATAATCGTCGGCGCCCAACAGGCCCGTGACTCCGCCGGTGACGCCACCGACCACGCCGCCGACAACGCCACCCACCGGGCCCGCGTCGTGGGCGCCTTCCGCCGCGCCTTGCTCCGAGCCTCCGATCACGCCTTGGGCGTGGGCCATAGCCGGCAAAGCGAGGGCCGCCGTAATGGCTAAGACACTGATTTTCCGACGCATAAGCTTCTCCTTCATGGCTTTGGAGTGGCGCGAACGCAATCCTTTCCGGAGGGTTCCAGCGCTGCCGGCGGGGCAGGGGGCTGCGCTTGCGCGGCTCCGCCGAGGGTGTTACCCGCAGACGCCGCGCTTCCGCGGCCGATGAGTGAGCCCCGTATGACGAGCCAGCAGACAATCAGCCTGCACAAAGGCGACCTGCCGGACGGTCTCGACTTTGGCGACAGTGTTGCGATCGACACCGAGACCTTGGGACTTGTGCCGCGCCGCGACCGTCTCTGCGTCGCGCAACTCTCGCGCGGCGACGGCACGGCGCACGTGGTTCAGATCGCAACGGGACAGAAAGCGGCGCCGAATCTGACGAAGCTTCTCGCCGATCCGAAGGTGACGAAGCTGTTTCACTTTGCGCGTTTCGATATTGCCGTTCTCTATGCCGCTTTCGGCACAATGGCGGGCCCGCTCTATTGCACAAAAATCGCTTCGAAACTGGCGCGGACCTATACGGATCGGCATGGATTGAAAGATCTTGTCCGCGAACTTCTCGGAATCGATCTCTCGAAACAGCAACAATCTTCGGATTGGGGGGCGGAAGCGCTCACTGAAGCGCAGATCGCTTATGCGGCTTCCGATGTGCTTCATTTGCACGCGCTGCGCGAGAAGCTCGATGGCATGTTGCAGCGTCAAGGCCGGGACGAGTTCGCCGCCAATTCTTTCGCTTTTTTGCCGACTCGCGCGAAGCTGGATCTCCTGGGCTGGGAATCGGATATATTTTCCCACGAGTGACGGGTTCGGCTATATTAGCCCTCGGTCGGGGTTTCGCCGGTGCCATGCGCTTGAGGAGCGGGCGCGCACTACCTATTTGAGGTAAATCGGCGCCGGCTCTGTGGAAAATCCGTTTTTTTGGGGAAGAAGGCCTGTCACGAAACCGTGCCTGGGCTGACTGTCCCAGCGGATGGACGCTGGACCCTTTCAGGGGTTAAATTCGCCGGCCTGGGGCAGGTCCTGGGGGGAAAGCGGGAATCGCTTTTCGGACCTCGCTCGAAGACAAAGTGAATGACGGATTTGACACGCGGTACCCAAGTTTCGCGGCGCGGGCTCGATCTGGCGACAGTCGACCCGCATAAGGCGATTCGTCATGCCAAGTTGCATTCGCTGCTCGTCCGGCATGTTCGCCTCATCATTCTCGCAAGCTCGACCTTGGCCATTGGTGCTTTGGGCTTCATCGCCCTATTCGATCCGTTCAAGCGGCTTCCTCACGATATCTCCGTCGGCAATGTCGGCATGAACGGGTCTGAGGTCACGATGACCGCCCCAAAAATGTCTGGCATGCGTCCTAACGGTCAGCCCTTCGAACTGCAGGGCAGCTCCGGCAGCCAAGACATTTTGCGGCCAAATGTCGTGAAGCTCTTCGGCGTCGACGCCAAGATCGGATTGGACGATTCGAGCACTTCGATAATCACCGCTGGATCCGGCATTTACGACAGCAGCAGGAACATGATTTGGCTCAAAGGCAGTGTTCATATCGTCAATGATAGCGGCTACGATGTGCGAATGCCGAGCGCGTTTGTGGACATCAAATCGAGTGCGCTGATGACTACAGCCCCTGTTGTCATGCTTCTGAACGGCGGCCGCGTTGTTGCCAACACGATGGATATCGAGGACGACGGTCACAAGATTACCTTCGATGGAGATGTAAGATCGGTCGTCGATTCGAATATCAGCGTCGATGCCGGCGATGGCAGCGACCAGTCGGAGGCCTCCAAATGAGGCATATCAGGCGCGCCCTCTGGGCGGCTTGCCTGACCGGGATTGTGACGTGCGGAACATTTCTTGTTGCGATGGGATCTTTGCACGCCCAAGCGCCGCAGGTCACTACATCGCAATCCAAGGCGGTCCATATCAAATCGACGGCGGCGCGGAACGGCAATAAAGAGCCGATCAACATCCAGGCCGCAAAACTCGATTATTACGACAAGCAGCAGAAGCTGATCTATCGCGGCCATGTCGTCGCGGTGCGCGGCGACACGACGCTGAAGACGCCGCTGCTCACCGTTTATCTCAACCCGAAGGGCCCCGGCGCTCAGAGAGGGCCACCCTCTACTGACAGCCAAGTTAAGCGCATGGAGGCCGCGGGGCCGGTGACGATTATTGCCAAGGACCAGATTGCGACCGGCGATTTCGGGACCTATGAGAAGAATGAAAACAAAATCTATTTGAACGGCAATGTGACGCTCAGCCAGGGGCCGAATGTGACCAAGGGCGATCATCTCGTCTACGACACGACGACGGGACAGGCGGTCGTCACCGGCAATGTGCGCAGCATGTTCCTCCCGAATAATGCCAATGCCGACACGACGGGTGAGGGCTCGAAACCTGCGGATTCTACTGCTAATACGGACCCCCAGCCCCATTAGCCGGGCTCACCCGTTCTTGAGAGCCGTTCTTGAGCGTCAAATCCGATGAGTTTCGGGCGGTGAAAACTATCGCGCTTGACCGGCGCGGCGGCCTGTTTGGCTGGTTTCGCGCTCTCTTCGGCAGAAAACCGAAACCGCCCATGCTGGCGCCGCAAGATCGCGAGGAATGGCTGAGCGAGGACGATGAGTTCGAGTATGAAATCGAAGAGGAAGAAGACATCGCCGACGTTGCTGTTCAGCCGACACGGGCCATGATGAATGCGCCGCGAACCGCCAGCCCGAAACGGACCGTGCTCGGCGGCGCTGGCTGGCTCGTCGCCCACCAGCTCCGAAAGACCTATCGCGGCCGCGAGGTCATTAAGGACATCAGTCTCATGGTTCGCCGCGGTGAGGCGATTGCGCTTCTTGGCCCGAACGGCGCCGGCAAGACCACCCTCTTTTATATGATCACCGGCCTTGTGCGCCCGGATGGCGGCACCATCACGCTCGAAGATTATGACGTGACGAGCCTGCCGATGTATCGCCGCGCCCGTCTCGGCATCGGCTATCTGCCGCAGGAGCCGTCCATCTTCCGCGGCCTCAATGTCGAGGACAATATTCGCGCAGTGCTCGAGATCACGCAGCCCAACCGGCGCAGGCGGGCCGAAGAGCTGGAAGCGCTTCTCGAAGAATTCAATATCGCGCGGCTGCGGAAATCGATGTCGATCGCGCTCTCGGGCGGCGAAAGGCGGCGTCTCGAAATAGCCCGCGCGCTCGCGGGTCATCCGTCCTTCATGCTTCTCGACGAGCCCTTTGCCGGCGTCGATCCGCTCGCGGTCGCCGACATTCAGGAACTCGTCCGCCATCTGAAAGAGCGCGGTATCGGCGTGCTCATCACCGATCATAATGTGCGCGAAACCTTGGGCCTCGTCGATCGCGCCTACATCATTCATTCGGGCGAATTGCTGACCGAGGGCACGCCGGATGAGATCGTCGATGATCCGAATGTCCGGCGGCTCTATTTGGGCGAGGATTTCCGACTTTAAGACTTGATGCCGAAATAGGCTTCGAGAATATCCGAATAGATCGCGGTCAGCATCTCAAGGTCCGCGACCGCGACGTGCTCGTCCACCATATGCATGGTGGCGCCGACGAGACCGAATTCCACCACCGGACAATAGCTACGGATGAAGCGGGCGTCCGATGTTCCGCCGCTTGTCGAAAGTTTTGGCATGCGCCCCGTGTGCTTCTCGATTGTGGCTGCGACAAGTTCGGTGAATCGGTCTGGCTCCGTGACGAAGGCGGGCGAATTGCACGGCTCGAACGAAAGACGATAGCGCGCGCCGCCCGCAACCTTGCCGCAGCGCCGCTCGATCTCGGCGATCAAGCTCGCAGGCGTCCAACGATCGTTGAAGCGCACATTGAAACGCGCCTCGGCTTTGGCCGGAATCACATTCATTGCCGGATTGCCGACGTCGATGCTGACGATCTCCAGATTGGACGGATCGAAATGCGCCGTGCCCTCATCGAGCGGCGGCGCGATGAGGCTTGAGGCGAGACGCAGGAGATCGGGGATGGGATTTCGCGCCCGCTGCGGATAAGCGACATGGCCTTGCTTGCCTTCGACGACGAGGAGGCCGTTGAGCGAACCACGCCGGCCGATCTTGATCATCTCGCCGAGCGCTTCGGGATTGGTCGGTTCGCCGAGAAGACAATGATCGAATCTCTCGCCGCGCTCCTTGGCCCAGGCGAGGAGTTTCGCCGTGCCATTGACCGCGGGGCCTTCTTCGTCACCGGTGATGAGAAAGCCGATCGAGCCCTTGTCTGTGCCGTGCTTGGCGACAAAGGCCAGAGCGGCGGCGGTGAAGGCAGCGATCGCGCCCTTCATGTCGCTCGCGCCGCGGCCCCAGATCATGCCGTCCGTGACTTCACCCGAAAAAGGATCGAAGCGCCAAGCCGCGCGTTCGCCGGGTGGAACGACATCGGTGTGTCCGGCGAAGATAAGAAAGGGCGCGCTTTTGCCGATGCGCGCATAGAGATTGTCGATCGCGGGCAGGGAGTCGCCGGAAAAGGTGACGCGATGTGTGGCAAAGCCGTGCTCGCCGAGAAGAGTGTCGAGCACGCCGAGCGCGCCGGCGTCCTCAGGCGTCACCGACGGACAACGAATGAGCGCGCGGCAGAGATCGAGCGCTGTGACATTGCGATTGGGCATGGATCAAACCGGACGAACACGCTCCGATGGGCGGCGCGAACAGGCGAGTCCGCGCCGCGCCGGAGCCGAGATCGACCTTATAGGAAGCCCATTCTTAATGGAACGTCGCGTCGTTCGCGTTCAGTGTCCGAGCGGATCGGGGCCATAGCGGTTCGGGCCGGGCGTTCCCGGCAAGCAGCCCGCTTCGATGAAATACCAGATCGCACCGACGATCGGGATCAGCAGGATCAGAACCCACCATCCGGTCTTGTCACGATCGTGAAATCTTTTGATGCCGATATTCACGCCCGGGTAGAGCAAGACGAGGCTGATAATCACGGCAACAAAGTTGCCGGCGCTACTGTTGCCCAACACGATGCCGATGATGATGCCGGCGACAAAATTGACGACCGCGAGAATGATGCTGCCGATCCAGAATGGCTGTCGGTTGAGCCGGCCCGTGTTGGTCAGGAAAAGATCTTGGTAGTCCATAATTCCCCCCTTTTATTTTAAAGGCGGGAATTTTCGCAGGTAGCCGCCGTTGCGTCAATCGGTCCGCCCGCGCCTGAGAAATCCGCCGAGTTCAAGAATAGTCCAGATCAATGTCGCGACGACGACAAGGTCGGCCACCACCACCACAAAATGGGGAACATCACCTGCGAGCCGCGACTCGAGCCAGTGCAGTGCCGCAGCGACGCAGGCGAGGAACGGCAGCAGACCGGCGAGCACGGAGGGCAGGCCTATATCGCGCCAGCGTTTCGCGCTGAGATTGTAGTAAGAGACGAGCAACAGAATGCCGGCGATGCCATAGATCAGCCGATAGAGATTGGCGACGAGAATGGAAAAGCTGAAGAGCGGCTCGCGCGCAAGATCGTGCCGCGCGTAAGGCTCGACGAAAATCCAGATCAGCGTAAGGATTGCAAAAATCGCGACAAGCAACGCGGCGTTGCGCCGCCATGACGGCGCATCGATCCGCCCCTCATCCGTGCGAAACAGGAAGAACCAGTTCGATCTTTGCGCCTCCATCAGTCCCTCAGCAATTCGTTGATGGCCGTTTTGCTGCGCGTTTGCGCATCGACGGTTTTGACGATGACCGCGCAAGAGAGCGAGGGACCCGGCGTGCCGTCGGCCAGCGGTTTGCCCGGCATGGCGCCGGGAACCACAACAGAATAGGGCGGAACATAACCCGTGTGGACAAAGCCAGTCGCGCGATCGACGATCTTCGTCGAGGCCGAGATGAAGGTGCCCATGGCCAATACGGCGCCTTCGCCGACGATCACGCCTTCGACGACTTCCGAGCGCGCGCCGATGAAGCAATTGTCTTCGATGATCGTCGGATTGGCCTGCAGCGGTTCGAGGACGCCGCCAATGCCGACGCCGCCGGAGAGATGCACATTCTTGCCGATCTGTGCGCAGGAGCCGACCGTGACCCAGGTATCGACCATCGTGCCTTCGCCGACATAAGCGCCGAGATTGACGAAGGACGGCATCAGAATGACGCCCGGCGCGATGTAGGCCGAGCGTCGGACAATTGCACCAGGGACGGAGCGAAAGCCGGCGGCCTTATGCTCTTGTGCGCCCCAGCCTGAAAATTTCGAGGGGACCTTGTCCCACCAGAAAGCGCCGCCAGGGCCGCCTGAGATGAGATCCATGTCGTTCAGGCGGAAGGAGAGCAGCACCGCCTTCTTGAGCCATTGATTGACGATCCAGCCAGATGGGCCCTCCGCGCTCTTTTCCGCGACCCGCAATTTGCCCTTATCGAGTAGGTCGAGCGCCTCTTCGACGGCGTCGCGCACCTTGCCCGTCGTCGCGCTGTTGATCGTGGCGCGATCCTCAAAAGCGTTATTGATGATCTCTTCGAGGTCTTGGCTCTGCATGATTGTTCCCGATGAACGGTCGGGGAGATTTCGTCGCTGGCGAGGCCGATGTCAATGGCTGAAAAGAAAACGATTTCGCCCCTGAAGGCGCGGCTATTTGATCACCACGCGGGGATCAGGGTTGAAGGACTTCCGCGCTGCGATCACAATGACCCGCGATGTCGCGCAGAAATCCTTCGAGATCGCTGGTCACGAAATCGACGTGCGGGAAGGCTGCGCTCGTGGCGATTTCAAAGGGTTCGCGATGGTCATCGAAGCCGGGCTTAGGAACGACCAGTGCCGTCGTCATGCCTTTGGCGTGCGGAATGACGAGATTGCGTTCGATATCGTCAAACATCGCCGCGTACTTGGGATCGACGTCGTGTTTCTCGAAGAAACGCTCATAGGTCACGAGTTCGGGCTTCGGGATCATTTCGGCGGCGACGATATCGAAGACATCTTCGAACATATCGTTGAGGCCGAGCGCTTCCGCCGTCAGCAGCGCATGATCGCGCGAACCATTGGTCAGGATCAGCTTGCGGCCGGGAAGCGCCGCGATCGCCGCAGCAAGCGCCGGATTGGGCAGAAGCGAAGAGCGGTCGATATCATGGACGAAGCTGAGGAACTCGGCAGCGCCGACGCCATGATCCTCGATCAGGCCGCGCAGCGTCGTGCCATAGCGCTGATAATAATATTTCTGCAGCGCGCGGGCCGAAAGCCCGTCGAGCCCGAAAAGCGCGATCATAAAGCTCGTGATGCGTTGATCGATCTTGGGCCAGAGATCAGAATCGGGCGAATAAAGCGTGTTGTCGAGATCGAAAACCCAAGTGTCAATCGCCGCAAAGCGCGCCGCCGAGAATTCGATCGGCGTGACGACGACTGAGCCAATCTTTGTGTCGACGAAAAGGTCCATCGGTTCATCGCTCTTCGAGCGCGCCTGTCTCATGTCACTTCGTGATCAGTGTGCCGGCACCGTGATCGGTCAAAAGCTCGATCAGGACCGCATGCGGAAGCTTGCCGTCGAGGATGACGACGCCTTCCACACCCTGTTCCAGCGCATAGATGCAGGTCTCGACCTTCGGGATCATGCCGCCGGTGATCGTGCCGTCCGCGATCAGCGCCCGAATGTCGTTCATGCGCAGCTCCTTGATGAGATTGCCGTCGCGATCGAGCACGCCCGGCACATCGGTCAAGAAGAGCAGACGCTTGGCTTTGAGTGCGCCGGCAATCGCGCCGGCAAAGGTGTCGGCGTTGATATTATAGGTTTCGCCGTCGAACCCCTGCGCGATCGGCGCGAGAACGGGAATGAGTTCGCGGTGCAAGACCGAATCGAGGACGCGGGTATCGACCTTTGCCGGCTCCCCGACGAATCCGAGATCGACCACCTTGTCCCCTCCATCGGCCCGCGGCGCGATTGAGAGTTTGGTGGCGAGCACCATATTGCCGTCCTTGCCGCACAGGCCGATGGCGCGCCCGCCTTCCGCATTGATGAAGCCGACGATCTGCTTGTTGATCGAGCCGGCCAGCACCATCTCGACAATTTCGACGGTCGCCTTGTCGGTGATGCGCAGGCCTCCAGAAAATTCCGACTTGATACCGAGCTTGCCGAGCATGGCGCCGATCTGCGGACCACCGCCGTGGACAACGACGGGATTGACGCCCGATTGTTCGAGCAAAACCATGTCGCGCGCGAAGCTGCGCGCGACAGGCTCGTCGCCCATGGCATGGCCACCGTACTTCACCACGACGATCGCATCGTCGTAGTGCAGCATGTGCGGCAGCGCCTGCATCAAAATTTCCGCTTGTTCTTGCGGATTGCCTTTGCGTATTTGAGCCATTGCGTTTGGTCCGGCGGTTTGCCCCTGTTTAGTGCTTCGTTCGCGCGCGCTCAATGCGCCGCGGGCCTCAAGCCCCACGTTCTTTCAAAAGCCGCGCGACGGCGGCGCGCAATTCAGCCACTCCCTGACCCTCCTGGGATGAAACAGCGAGGATTTCCGGGAAGGCGGCGGGGCGCTCTCTGAGGCTCGTCTTGGTCTCCACAAGGCGGCTCGCGAGTTCGCCGCCTTTGAGCGTGTCGGCCTTGGTGAGAATCAGCTGATAAGACATGGCGGCGCGATCGAGCAGATCGAGCATCTCCAAGTCCTGCGGTTTCAGCCCATGCCGGCTATCGACAAGAACGAAGACGCGCAGAAGCTTGCTCCGCCCGCGCAGATAGGCGTGCATCAGCGTCGTCCAGGCCGCGACCTTGTTTTTTCCCACCGCCGCATAGCCGTACCCCGGCATATCGACGAGGCGCAGGCGCGGAGCCTCGTTCGCAGGGCCGAGGGTAAAGAAGTTCAGCGCTTGCGTGCGCCCCGGCGTGTTCGACGTGCGCGCCAAGGATTTGCGGTTGGTCAGCGCATTGAGCAGCGAGGATTTGCCGACATTCGACCGGCCGGCGAAGGCGATCTCCGGCAGGTCGGCAGGCGGCAGCTGTTCAATATCGCTTGCCGCCCAAACGAAGTCGCACGGCCCGGCGAAAAGCTTTTGCCCGGCGGCTTGAAAATTCCCCGGCTCTTTCGTTTCCGCGGCCTGATCTTTCATAAGCATTCGAGCGGCAGCCTGAGACGTTCGAGACGGAGCGACACGTTAAGGCGAGACGCGCGCCCTCCGCCGGAAGGGCTTTACGAGGTTGTCCCATAACTCAACCTTCACTCCGGCGCGCCGCATGATGAGCAGCTGCTGCGATACGGAGAGAATATTGTTCCACGTCCAATAGATGACGAGGCCCGAGGGGAACGTGCCGAGCATGAAGGTGAAGATCACCGGCATCCAGGCGAACATCTGCTTTTGCAAAGGGTCCGGCGGCTCCGGATTCATCTTCATCTGGACGAACATGGAAATACCCATGATCAGCGGCCAGATGCCGATCGCCAGGAAATGGCCAACGAAGGGCAGGCTCGTCGGCACCCAGGGAATAAGGCCGAACAGCGTGAAGACATTCGTCGGGTCGGGAGCGGAGAGATCCTTGATCCAGCCGAAGAACGGCGCGTGGCGCATTTCGATGGTGATGAACAGGACTTTATAGAGCGAGAAGAAGACCGGGATCTGGATCAAAAGCGGCAGACAGCCAGCGACGGGATTAATCTTCTCGCGCTTATAGAGGTCCATCAACTCCTGCTGCTGCTTCACCTTGTCGTCGCCATAGCGCTCGCGGATGGCGGTCATCTGCGGCTGCACCGCTTTCATCTTCGCCATCGACAGATAGCTGCGATTGGCCAGCGGAAAGAAAGCGCCCTTGATGAGCACGGTGACGATCAGGATGGAGATGCCGAAATTGCCGGTGAAATGATAGATGAGGTCGAGCAGCCGGAACATCGGCTTGGTGATGAAGTAGAACCAGCCCCAATCGATCAAGAGATCGAATTTCTTGATGCCGAGCAGATTCTCATAATTGTCGAGGGTCTGCGTCTCCTTGGCGCCGGCGAAGACGCGCGCGGTCACTTCCGAGATCGCGCCGGGCGCGACGGTCACGCCGTTCGTATCGAGAAAATCGGCCTGGTAGATTTTGTTGCCCGTGTCGCCGCGCGAGGAGAATGTGCCGTTGACCGCGGTCTCTTGGCCGGGAATGACGACGGCTGCCCAATATTTGTCGGTAAAGCCGAGCCACCCGCCCGTGCCCGAGAGATCCTTTGTCGCCTTCGGCTCTTTCTCGATTGAATCGTAAGTCGGCTCCTGCACGCCGGAATCGCCGATGACGCCGACCATGCCTTCATGCAGAACCGAATAGCCGGAGGTCTGCGGCTTTCCATGCCGGGAGACAAGCGCATAGGGATAGACCGTGACAGCCGCGTCGGTCTTGTTCTGAACGGTGTCGGTGATCGTGAACATGTAGCGATCATCGACAATGATTTTGCGATGAAAGATGAGGCCCTTGCCATTGTCATAGGTCAGCGTGACAGGTGTCGTCGGCGTCAGAATGGTTTGATCGGCCTGCCAGACAGTGTCCGGGCCCGGAAGAACCGTTGAGTCGCCTGGCTTGGGAACGAAGCCGAGCTCGGCATAATAAGGATGCGGCGATCCCAAGGGCGAGAACAGCGTGATGTTCGGGCTATTGGGGTCGATCGTCTCGTGATAGGCCCGCAGCAAGACGTCGTCGATCTTGGCGCCTTTCAAATCAATCGATCCCGAAAGATAGGTCGTTTGGAGTTTGATGCGGGGCGACGCCTTCAAGGCGTCGTCGCGCGATTGGGTGACCTCCGCTTCGGTCGCGCCTGGCTGAGGCGCTGCACCGGGCTGCACCGGCGCGCCAGTCTGCGTTCCAGGCTGCGGCGGAGTCGTCTGCTGCTGAGTTTGTGCCAGCCGCGCTTTTTCGAGCGCCGGCGCGCCGTAAAAGTAATTCCAGCCGATGATGACCAGGATCGAGAGCGCGATCGCAAGATAGAGATTCTGGTTGTTGTTGTCCTGCGCCATGACTGCGAAACCTAATCCTTCAATTTCGAGCGTGTCTGCTCACGCTCGCCATGAACTTCGGCGATGGCCTGCGCGAGATCTTCCTGCAAAGCGGCGAATTCCTGGGCCAGCGCCGCGGCGCGTCCGAGGATCACATAATCATAGCCGGGCCGCGCTGCGAGCGCCGGGACGAGCCGCAGTGCTTCTTTCAGCCGCCGCCTGATCCGATTGCGCAATACTGCGCCGCCGATTTTCTTGGTGACCGTGAAGCCGAAGCGCGGCGGGCCCTCCGCGCCCGTTCGGCGCGCCGCCTGAAGGCTGAAGGACAGTTCTTTTGCGCGGCGGCCTTTTGCCGTGCGGACGAAATCAGCCCTTTTTCTCAGACGGGCCGGCGGCCGGAGCTTTCCCGGCCTTTCCGCTTCGCTGCCGGCATTCAGGGACTCCCGCATGGCCGTATCCGCGACAGGCGCCCGTCCGAAGAATGTGGAGGAATGGGGCTGAGGGTAGGAGATCGAAAACTCAGGCAGACAGTTTTTTTCTGCCGCGATTCCGGCGCGCGGCAATCACCTTGCGGCCGCCGACGGTCGCCATACGGGCGCGAAAGCCGTGGCGGCGCTTGCGCACAAGCTTGCTCGGTTGATAGGTCCGCTTCACCTTAATGCTCCATCGAAAACTGGGCGCCGCACCATGAGACCTCCACGAAAATTCACGAGAACCGTCCGGGCAGCCGGCGGGACGTGACAAAAGGAGGAAGGCACGGGCTGAAAACCGTGCGCCTTATAGGGGGAGAAGGCTGGAAAAGTCAATTTTCGGCGCCCCGCGACACGAGGCGGCAGCCCCTCAGGCCCTGAAATCGAGGCCGATATCGAGGGTCGGCGCGCTGTGGGTCAGCCAGCCGATGGAAATGAGATCGACCCCGGCGCGGGCGATGGCGGGCGCGGTCTCGGCCGTCACCCGGCCGGAGGCCTCGGTAATCGCCCGTCCGTTCACCAGCGCGACTGCTTTGGCCAGCATTTCGGGGGTCATATTGTCCAAAAGCACGGCATCGACGTCGAATTCGAGCGCTTCCTTGAGTTGATCGAGGGAATCGACCTCGAGTTCGATCTTGACCAGATGCCCGCCGTTTTTTCGCGCACGCCTCAGGGCTTCCGTGACACCGCCGGCGATCGCGACATGATTGTCCTTGATCAGCACCGCATCGTCGAGGCCGAAGCGGTGATTGTGGCCGCCGCCCATGCGCACCGCATATTTCTCGATCGCGCGTAGGCCCGGCGTCGTCTTGCGCGTGCAGACGATCTGCGCCTTCGTGCCTTCGATCGAGGCGACGATTGTGGCTGTCGCGCTGGCAATGCCGCTCAAATGGCCGAGAAAATTGAGCGCCACCCGCTCGGCAGTCAAAATCCCGCGCGCCGGACCGGAGATAGCGGCGATGACATCGCCTGGCGAGACTCGCGCGCCATCCGGCTTTGCAATCGAGACGGCGATGGCAGGATCGATCAGCTCGAAAGCAAGCCGGGCGAGATCGAGGCCGGCGATAATGCCCGCCTGACGCGCGGTGAGTGCTGTCGAGGCTTTGGCATCGGCGGGGACGATGGCGTTGGTCGTCAGGTCCCCGGCGCGCCCCAGATCTTCGAGCAGAGCGTTGCGGACAAGCGGCTCGATCATGATCCGCAAGAGCGGAGCGTCGCTCACGCGACAAGCTCGGGCGCGAGTGTGCTCACCGTCATGAGGCCTTCGGCGCCGTCGATCTCGCGGCGCCACGCGCGGCTGTCGTCATGCTGCGGAAAATCCTTGCGCGCATGGGCGCCACGGCTCTCTTCACGCCGCAGAGCCGAGACAACGATTATCAGAGCAATGAGCGCGGCATCGCTCGCAGCGCCATTTTCGACGACGAGCGGATAGAGCGCGTCTGCCGCCGACTCAAGCCCCGCGCGATCGCGCAACACGCCCGCGGCGCGCGAGATGATCGGCCGTACCAAAGTCGGATCGTTGCGCAGCGGCGGCATGATATCGACGCGGGGAGCCGAATGGTTCGCGCCGAGCGTGCCCTTGATGCTCTCAGCGACGAATCGTCCGCAGACAGCAGCTTCGAGCAGCGAATTGCTGGCGAGGCGGTTTGCGCCATGTAGTCTTGTGCAGGCGGCTTCGCCGCAGGCCCAAAGCCCTTCGACAGTACTGCGGCCGTCGCGATCGACCTTGATACCGCCCATGTGATAATGGGCCGCCGGCCGGATCGGGATCGGCTCGTGCGTCGGATCGATGCCGGCATTGGCACAAAGCGCGGTGATCGCGGGAAAGCGCGCGGCGAAATCGAGCCCCTTGATGTGGCGCGCATCGAGAAAGACGCGATGCCCCGCTGTCATGTGGCGCCAGATCGCGCGGGCGACGACATCGCGCGGCGCGAGTTCGGCCCCGGGGACGCTTGCCATAAAGCGCGCGCCTTTCTCGTCGACGAGAATGGCGCCTTCGCCGCGCACCGCCTCGCTGATGAGTTTCAGCGGAAAGCCTGCGGAATCGAGCGCCGTCGGATGGAATTGGATGAATTCGAGATCCGCAAGTTCGGCACCGGCGCGCGCCGCGAGCGCGAGGCCTTGGCCGAACGAGCCCGCCGGATTGGTGCCATGCTGAAAGAGGCCGCCGATGCCGCCTGTCGCGATGACGACGCGGCCTGTCGGCAGAAGCAGCGGATGGCCTTGCGGTCCCTGGGCAAGAACGCCGCGCACCGCGCCATCTTCGACAAGAAGACGGCGCGCCGAAACATCCTCTATCACGGTGATCGAGGGTGTCGCGCGCACGGCGTCCGTGAGCGCGCGAATGATTTCGCGCCCGGTCGCGTCGCCGCCCGCATGGACAATGCGCTTGCGGCTATGCGCAGCCTCAAGCCCGAGGCGAAATGAGCCGTCCGCGTTGCGATCGAAGTTCACTCCGAAGCGGATGAGATCGTCGATTGCCTCAGGTCCGGCGCGAACGATGCGTTCGACGGAAGCGGGGTCGCAAAGACCGTCGCCGGCGGCGAGCGTATCCGCAATCTGCAAAGCCGGATCGTCATCCGGGCCGACAGCCGCCGCGACGCCGCCTTGCGCGAGAATGCTCGACGTCTCGGCGCCAAGGCGCGCCTTGCTCAGCAGGACAACGGGCTCAGGCGCGCAATGCAGCGCCGTTATCAGCCCGGCCAAGCCGCTGCCGATGATGACGGGACGCTGATCGATGCTTTTCATGTCCATGACGAACATCCAACTCTTAAATCAGACCGCCAACATACGTTCGACCGACAGCCGCGCCTTGTCCGCCATCGCCGGATCGATTTCGACTTCATGCTGCATCGTCTCAAGCGCGCGGCGAATGTTCTTGAGCGTGATCCGCTTCATATGCGGGCAGAGATTGCACGGGCGGATGAATTCGAGCTCCGGATATTGGACCGCAATATTGTCGCTCATCGAGCATTCGGTCAGCAGTGCGAGACGCTGCGGCCGGTTCTTTTCGACATAGGCGGCAAGCGCCGCGGTCGAGCCAGAAAAGTCCGAGGCCTGGACGACTTCGGGCGGGCACTCGGGATGCGCGAGCACCACGACGCCGGGATGGGCTTCGCGCAATTCGGAAACATCTTCGGCGGCGAAGCGCTCATGCACTTCGCAATGGCCGGCCCAAGTGATGATCTCGACACCCGTCTCCGCCGCAATGTTCTTGGCCAGATATTCGTCCGGGATCATGATGACGCGCGGCACGCCGAGCGATTCCACGATTGTCTTCGCATTGCCGGACGTGCAGCAGATGTCGGATTCCGCCTTCACTGCGGCCGAAGTGTTCACATAGGTGACGATCGGCACGCCCGGATAGCGCCGGCGCAGCTCTCTCACCTGCTCGGGTGTGATCGAATCCGCGAGCGAACAGCCGGCAGCCATGTCCGGGATGAGAACTTTCTTCTCCGGATTGAGCAGCTTCGCGGTCTCAGCCATGAAACGGACGCCGGCGAGAACGATGACATCGGCCTCGACCTTGGTCGCCTCGCGGGCGAGCGCCAGCGAGTCGCCGACGATATCGGCGACGCAATGATAGATTTCCGGCGTCTGGTAATTATGCGCCAGGATCACCGCATTGCGCGTCTTCTTCAGCGTCTGAATCGCATCAATGTCGGCGGCGAAGACCGGCCATTCGAAGGGCGGAATCGCATGCCGGACCTTGGTAAAGAGCGCCTGGCTCGGAAGCGCCTTGCTCCGGGGCAGGGTGACCGCAACAGACGAAGTCATAATTATACTCCCCTTGAGCATTATCTCTGTATATGCTGGGGTTGAGCATAAGTTTTGTCAAGAGCGCGAGATGGGAAGTTTCGTTCCCACAATCGCCCGCTCGGTGAGGACATCGCGGCGGAAGCGGAAGAGCTTGGCCGGCCGGCCACCCGTCTCCTGGCTGAGTTCTCCCGTTTCTTCAACGAGCTGCTGCTGTTCGACCAGGCGGCGGAAATTCTGCTTATGCAAAAGCCGCCCGGCGAGCGCCTCCACGCAGCGCTGCAGTTGCAGCAGCGTGAAGGTCTCAGGCATCAGCTCGAAGACCACGGGATGATATTTAATCTTGGCGCGCAGTCTGGCGATACCTGTCGCCAAAATTCGCCGGTGGTCGAGGATCATGGTCTGCCCGGGCACGGGCGCTCCGCCCAGCTCGGGGCGGTTGCGCCGCGCCTCGGCGATCAGCCCGGCTTCATAGAGCAGCTCATAGCGTTGCAGGACCAGCTCTTCATTCCAGGGGTGGCCATCGAGGCCGAAGGTGACGGCGATGCGGTTCTGCCGATCCTGGACTTTGGCGCGGTCGGGCGCCGCGCTGGCAAAGGCTCGCAAAGCTGGCACGAGCACATCATCGATCATTGGCGGGACGCCGACGCGGCGATCTTCCCAGGGCAAATAGTCGTACCAGCTCCGCCATTGGGCTTCGTAGTCGGCGTTCGCCCGCTCGCGGGTCAGGCCGAGATAGCTGATCGAGATGAAGCGCTGATCGGGTCCTAGACCGCGGTCACGGTCGGCGAAGGTATAGAGCTGCTCCACATAGCCCAGCGGATGATGGGTCTGGCGTTCGACCCACGCGCGCAGACCCGATTGGAGCGAGCGGTGCTCCAGCTCAAAAGGACCAGACGGCAACGCGCGCGCCTCCTGCAAGGTCAAGACGCGCGGATCGCCGTTTGTAACGGCGACGAGCACGGCGATGAGATCCGCGGCGATGCCATGGCCGCTCGGCGACGCCGTTTCGCCGATCCGCGCGGCGGGCGTCTGGGCGCGTACGATCGTCTCGGGCCTGCTCATCGTTCAGTCCGTGGCAATGGGGTGCCGCAGCGGGCTCAGGCCTGCGCTGCAGTGGCTCCTTTAATACAATTCGCCGGCAAAAGCCGAATAATCAAAATATCTAACCGATATCCAAAGTCAGCGCAGCAACAGTGTGGCGCGGCCAGCGCCAGGGCGCGAGACAGATCGAGTCGCCGCGCAGATTGAGGCGGATTGCCCAGGGATTGGCCGCGAGCCAATGGGCGGCGGCGCGCGAGATGCGCCGGCATTTCGCGGCATCGATCGCGGTCAATGCCATGGTGAGATCGCTCCGCGACTTCACTTCGACGAAGACGATGGAATCGGATTTGCGGGCAATGAGATCGATCTCGCCGCCGCCGATCAAATAGCGCCGCGCGAGAATTCGATAGCCTTTGAGCCGCAGATAGGATGCGGCGAGAATTTCCGCCCGCAGTCCCGCGGCAAGGGCGCCGCGGCGGCGTTTCGTCGTTTGAATGATCTTGGCGCCTTGGCGTGGCACGCAATGAACCTTCGCTCAGAAAAGTTTTGATCGCTTCTCTTTAGCGCGCCCGCGCGGAAAGTTCGACCGCGCGTGCATAGACCTTGCGGCGCGGTTGGCCGGTTTCCGCGGAGACAACGGCTGCCGCTTCTTTGACCGACAATTTTTCGAGCGCCTTGCCGATCTTGAGATCAAGTTCGGCGGCGTCGATCGCCGGTTCCTGCGCCGACGGTGGCCCGACGAGCAGGACGATTTCGCCCTTCGGTGGCTCTTCCTCCGCGAGACGGCTTGCCAATTCGGCAAGCGGGCCGCGCCGGACGGTTTCGAAATGTTTGGTGAGTTCGCGGGCGAGAGCGGCCTCGCGGTCGCCCAAGACGGCGTGGAGGTCGACCAGCGTTTCGGCGGCGCGATGCGGGGACTCGAAGAAGACGAGCGTGCCCGGAATGCTCGCGAGTTCGGCGATGCGTTGCCGGCGCGCAGCCGATCGCGGCGGTAGAAAGCCCTCGAAGAAAAAGCGGTCGGTCGGCAGGCCCGCGACGACCAGCGCGGCTAGCACGGCCGAGGCGCCGGGAACGGAGGTGACAGGCGTGCCTTGCGAAAGCGCCCCGCCCACGAGTCGGTAGCCCGGATCGGAGACGAGCGGCGTGCCGGCATCCGAGACGAGCGCCAAGGCGGCACCCGTTGCCAGCCGTGCCAGGAGGTGCGGGCGCATCACCTCGGCATTGTGTTCGTGATAGGCGACGAGCGGCGTCGCAATGCCATAATGTGCCAGCAGTTTCTTGGTGACGCGCGTGTCTTCGGCGATCACCGCATCGGCTGCGGCGAGGGTCGCGAGTGCGCGCAGCGAAATATCGGCGAGGTTACCGATAGGAGTCGCGACGACATGGAGGCCCGGCGGGAGCGGTTCCGCCTCGGCGCGCAGGCCAAAGGCCGTGAAGGCGGCATGCGCGTCCGCGGAGCGGTCATGTCCTGCTGTTTTCAGCCCATCGCGTGTCATGACCTGCCCTTAAAGGATGTTCTGTATAACGTCCAATCGTTCTACAAATAGAACAACTCTCCACCGCCGGCAAGGGTGATTCCATGCAACAACATTTTCGCCAATGCGCGCGACGGTTTAGCTTCCCTTGTCCCGGGCGCGATAATATGAGTTGGCTATCGGCAGAATTGCGGCTTCCTTTTTCCGGCGATGGGGATGGCCGCGAGCAGCCACCTGTCGAGCAGTGTCGCGAGACCAAGCGGGCGACGCAGTCGCGCGGAGTATATTTTGGCCGATCCGCTTCTCCAACGAACCGCCCGAATACTAGAGCGCACGCGAATGGCTAACTGGGGCGCTTTCGGAGCACGCATCATCGTATGTGCCGCTGCAGTCTCGCTCGCGGGATGTCTGACAGGCACGAACCCGAGCGGCAATGACGACATCGTCGGCGGCGCGCCGATTGATCCCGTCCAATCGCAAGCGCTGCCGCCGCCCGACGGCTCGAATCAACCGGGCACGACGGGCTCCATGCCGACGCAAATGGGCTCCGGTCCCGTTAAGGTCGCTCTGATCCTGCCGCTGACACAAGCGGGCCAGCCCAGCAACGTCGGCGTGTCGCTGCGCAATGCCGCCGATCTAGCTTTGTCGGAAGCCGGCAATGCGGATGTGACCTTGCTCGTTAAAGACGATCAATCGACGCCGGACGGCGCGACCGCCGCCGCGCAATCCGCTTTGACCGATGGTGTCGATCTCATCATCGGCCCGCTCTATGCGGCCAATGTGCGCGCCGCCGAGCAGGTGGTGAATCCGGCGCATAAGCCGATGATCGCCTTCTCGACCGATGCCTCGACCGCCGAGCCTGGCGTCTATCTTCTATCCTTCCTGGTCGAGAGCTATGTCGACCGCATCGTCGATTTCGCCGCCTCGAAAGGCAAGCGATCCTTCGCCGCGATGATTCCGGACAATGATTACGGCAGGATCGCCGCCGCCGAATTCCAGCAGGTAGCGGCGCGCCGCGGCGTCAGAGTGATGGAAATCGACAACTACGATGCCGATTCCATGAATGATGCGGCGAAGAAAATCGCCGCGCTCGGCAATCAGATCGATGCGCTCTTCATCCCCGAACAGGCGGGCGCGATGCCGGATGTGGTACAGGCGCTCAGCTCGAACGGAGTCGATGCGAAGAGAGTGCAGATTCTCGGTACCGGACTTTGGAACGATCCGCGCGTGCTCGCGCTGCCGGCGCTGCAGGGCGCTTGGTTCGCCGCGCCCGACAATTCGGGCTTCACGGCTTTCGCGACGCGCTATCGCGCGAAATACAGCAGCGATCCGGCGCGCATCGCGACGCTGAGCTATGATGCGGTCTCATTGGCTGTTGCGCTTGCGCATCGGCCGGGGCCGGACCGCTTCTCCGATGCCATCCTCACCAATCACGCGGGCTTCAACGGCGCGGACGGCGTGTTCCGATTCCGCTCCAATGGCCTGAACGACCGCGCCTTGGCGATCATGGAGATCAACGGCAATACGGCGGTTTCGCTCTCGCCGGCGCCGCGCGTGCTGGCGGCCTCGGCGACCTGAGCGCCTTTAGGCGCTCGGCTTTCACAGACCTTCGAACAGCGCGGTCGAGAGATAACGCTCGGCGAAGGAGGGGATGATGAGAACGATGTTCTTGCCTTCCGCTTCGGGTCGCAGACCGATTTCGACCGCCGCCGCAACCGCCGCGCCTGACGAAATTCCGACCGGAATGCCTTCAAGTCGCGCAACAAGGCGCGCGGTGTCGAACGCCGTCTGATTGCCGACGGTAAGCACTTCGTCGATCAGGCCGCGATCGAGAATCGACGGCACGAAGCCGGCGCCGATCCCTTGAATCTTATGCGGCCCGGGCGCTCCCCCCGAGAGAACGGGCGAATCTTCCGGCTCGACCGCGATGATGCGCAGGCTCGGGCGGCGCGGCTTCAAGACTTGCGCAACGCCGGTGATCGTGCCGCCGGTGCCGACACCCGAGACGAAGTAATCGATCTCGCCATGCGTATCGTTCCAGATTTCCTCCGCCGTGGTGCGGCGGTGAATGTCGGGATTGGCCGGATTTTCGAATTGTTGCGGCATCACCGCATTGGGCGTCGAGGCGACAAGCTCCTGCGCCTTGGCGATCGCGCCTTTCATGCCTTGCGGCGCGGGCGTCAGGACGAGTTCCGCGCCGAGGAGCGCCAGCATCTTGCGGCGCTCGATCGACATCGATTCCGGCATCACCAGAATCAGCCGATAGCCCTTGGCTGCGGCGACGAAGGCGAGCGCGATGCCCGTATTGCCGGAGGTCGGCTCGACGAGGACGGAGCGTCCCGGCGTAATCCGGCCGGCGGCTTCCATCGCGGCGATCATATTGACGCCGATTCGATCCTTGACGCTGCCGATCGGATTGAAGAATTCGAGCTTCGCCAGGAGATTGGCTTTGACGCCCTTCTCCTTGGCGATCTTGTTCAGGCGGACGAGCGGCGTATCGCCGATGGTGTCGACGATGGAATCATAGATGCGGCCGCGTCCCGGCGCATGGCCCGGGTCCAAATCTCGCGCCTCTTTCGCTGCTGCTTGCGCCATGATGTCCTCCTCCCTAGAGGCTCATCTCTCGTGAGCTCTAATCGCGCGGCTGCGGTACGATGCGCAGATAAGGCCGCGGCGCCTTCCAGCCACCGGGGTATTTCACCTTCGCATCGGCATCCGAGACTGCGGGGACAATAATGACATCCTCGCCTTTTTTCCAGTTCACCGGCGTCGCGACCTGATGTTTCGCGGTGAGCTGCAAGGAATCGATCACGCGCAGGATCTCATCGAAATTGCGCCCTGTGCTCGCCGGATAGGTGAGCGTCAGCTTGATCTTCTTGTCCGGGCCGATGACGAAAACCGACCGCACGGTCAGCGTGTCGTTCGCGTTCGGATGGATCATGCCGTAGAGATTGGCGACCTTGCGCTCCGGGTCAGCGATCAGCGGGAAGTTGAGCGAATAGCCCTGGGTTTCCTTGATGTCCTGAGACCATTTCTCGTGGGCATCGAGCGGATCGACGCTGAGGCCGATCACCTTGACGTTGCGCTTGTCGAACTCGGGCTTCAGTTTTGCCGTATAGCCGAGTTCCGTCGTGCAGACCGGCGTGAAATTCTTGGGGTGCGAGAAGAGCACCACCCAGGAATTGCCAATGAAATCGTGAAATTTGATGTGGCCTTCGGTCGTATCGGCCTCGAAGTCCGGTGCCACATCGCCAAGCTGAAGTGCCATAGTCATTACCTCCAACACCGAATGAACATCCGGCGACGCGAAGGTCCCTCCGCTTCAGAGCGGATGATTCATTCTCTGACTGGTTTGTATCCCATGCAACATTATTCTAGTATTTTTGTCAACTAAAGCCGGATGCAGATCATTTTGATGCGCATTTTGAAAACGGAAATGGGACGGCGACCGGCCTAGATCGTGAAATCGGCGCGGGGCTTGTCGTCGGAGAAGATTTTTTTGTCCAAAGCGCTCTGACAGATGTCGTCGATGGTCACGGATTCGAGTTCGGTCAGGAAAGCTTGGCCGGCGCGCTCGACGATGGGACCGACGACCTGATCGATGAAGCGGCTGTTTTGGCCGTCTTCGTTTTCGCCCGAAGGATCGGACATCACCGCGCGCACGACTTCTGCAGCGCTGATGCGACGCCGCTCGCGCGCCAGCTCATAGCCGCCGCGCGGTCCGCGCACGCCCTTCAAGATATTGGCGCGCACCAGCGTCTGCAGCAAAGTTTCGAGATGACGTGGGGGTAGATTGAGCCGGCCCGCGAGCGCCTTGGCCGCAACTGGCTGCGGGCGGGCGTGCAGCGCGACATCGGCGACGGCGGCGAGAGCGAGAAGACTTCGTCGAGCGAGTAGGATCATCCGTCCCTTTCCAATAAAGAATGTTTTCCCGTCGAGCCGAACCCGCCTGCGCCGCGTTCGCTCTGTTCAAGGTCTTCCACGACTGTCAAGGTTGCACGCGTTACCGGCGCAACGATCAACTGAGCAATGCGTAGCCCCCGCCGCAGTTCAAAAGCGTCTTTCCCGAAATTCGCGAGAAGCACACATATTTCCCCGCGGTAGTCGGAATCAATCGTTCCCGGTGCATTCAAAATGGTGATGCCGTGCTCCAAGGCCAGCCCCGATCGCGGCCTGACTTGTGCTTCAAATCCTTTCGGAATTTGCAAAGCTATGCCAGTGGGAACGAGGACGCGGCCGCCTGGCTCGACGATCAATTTCCCGTCAGCGGCAATGGCCGCGACTAGGTCGAGACCGGCCGCCCCAGCGCTTTGATAAGCGGGCAGGGGCAGGCCTTCGCCGTGCGGCAGGCGGCGAAGCGGGACCGTGATCGTTTCAGCCACCGGGGCTGCCCTCGTGCTTGGCGTTGAGCCATTGCGCAAAACGCCCGATGAGCCGTTCTGCAACGTCCCTCTTACTCATGCGCGGCAAAGCTTCGATCTTGGCCTTGGTCACGAGGGTCACCTGATTTTCGTCGCCTCCCATGACGCCCGATTCGGCGCTGACGTCATTGGCAACGATTACGTCGCTTTCTTTGCGCGCAAGCTTTGCTAGCGCATGCTCCACAACATCACGCGTTTCCGCGGCAAAGCCAACGACGAGAGCAGGCCGCTTCGTTTTATGCGTCGCGACGAGGTGAAGAATGTCCGGATTCTCGACAAGATCGAGACGCGGCGCCTTCTCGGCCCCTTTCTTGATCTTCTCCTTTGCGGCATCCGCGATGCGCCAATCGGCGACGGCCGCTGCGGCAATGAAGATATCGGCTGGCAAGGCCGCTTCGACCGCTTTCAACATTTGAGTGGCGGTCTCGACATGTTTCGTTGCGACACCTTGCGGGTCTGCCAGCGCAACAGGGCCGCTGATGAGGATCACCTCCGCGCCCGCGGCGGCGGCCGCGGCGGCAAGAGCATGGCCTTGTTTTCCTGATGAGCGATTGGCGATGTAGCGAACGGGATCGATCGGCTCATGCGTCGGCCCGGAGGTGACGATGACGCGTTTGCCGGCGAGCGCACCTTTTGCCGACGAGCGCAGCGAGGCCGGCAGCGCGATCTTCGTCTCAGTGTGCAGAGCTTGTTCGATGGCGGAAAGAATCGCGGGTGCCTCGCTCATGCGGCCAGGACCATATTCGCCGCAGGCCATGTCGCCATCGTCCGGGCCGACGAACAAAACGCCGTCTTCTTGCAGCGTGGCGACATTGCGCTTTGTCGCCGGATGAAGCCACATCCGCACATTCATCGCCGGCGCGACGAGAATTTTCTTATCTGTCGCGAGCAAAAGCGTGGACGCGAGATCATTGGCGAGCCCCATCGCCATTTTCGCCAAGAGATCCGCCGTTGCCGGCGCGACGACGAGAAGATCAGCATCGCGCGAGAGCTGAATATGCCCGATCTCCGTCTCATCCGTCAGCGAGAAGAGATCGCTATAGACTTTGCCGCCAGCGAGACTTGCGACCGAAAGCTCAGTAATAAAATGCTTGGCCGCCGCGGTCATCACGACGCGGATCGTCGTGCCTGCGTCGCGCAGGCGGCGGATGAGCTCAAGCACCTTATAGGCGGCGATGCCGCCACCGATGATGATGAGGATATTTTTGCCCGTGAGTGCCATGCCGGGTTCCACAGATTTCATTCAGCCTATCACATCAGCCGCACTTTGGCGTGCGCGGCAATGTCAGTGAGAGAGAGCAGAGATGTGGCGATGCAGCGCAGTTTGCGCCAGCCCCTCGTTCAATGGAAAATGAGGTAGCCGATCAGCGTCGCGGCGATGATCCAGAGCGCGATATGGCCGAGCCGCAAGGCGCGCGCATGCGCGCTTCTGATCTTGTCGACGGCTTCGTCGGAAAGCTCAAAGCCCGTTTCGGATGCGCGTTCGAGGTTCTTAACGATCGTCTCGGTGCGCAACAGTGTCGCCGGGAGATTGGCGGTGAATTTGGCGAGCGACAGAGCCGCGCGGCGCGCATCGTCGAGCCGGCCGATGGGTCCAAGATTCTCTTCGATCCAGGCGCGGACGACAGGTTCCGCCGTCGACCACATGTCGAGTTTCGGATCGAGCGTGCGGGCGACGCCTTCGACGACGACCATTGTCTTCTGCAGAAGCACAAGCTCCGTCCGCGTCTTCATATCGAAAAGAGCGGTGACTTCGAACAGCAGCGTCAACAGCTTCGCCATGGAGATCTGATCGGCGGGGCGCGCATGAATTGGCTCGCCGATCGCGCGCAGCGCGCGGGCGAATTCTTCGACCGAATGGTGGCGCGGCACATAGCCCGCCTCGAAATGCACTTCCGCGATGCGCCGATAATCCCGCGTGATGAAGCCGAAGATCACTTCGGCAAGGAAGCGCTGCTCGACACGCCCAAGCCTTCCCATGATGCCGAAATCGACGGCGGTCAGCCGTCCGTCGGCATCGACGAAGAGGTTGCCCTGATGCATGTCGGCGTGAAAAAAGCCGTCGCGCATCGCGTGGCGCAGGAAGGATTGAATGATTGTGCGGCCGAGAGCTTGGAGATCGTAGCCTTTGGCGGCAAGCGCCGGCACGTCGGAAAGCGCGACGCCGTCGATCCATTCAAGCGTCAAAACCTCGCGCTCCGTCCTGTCCCAATCGACGACAGGCACGCGAAAATCCCACTCTTCTTTTGTATTCTCGGCGAACTCGGAGGCGGCCGCGGCCTCCAAGCGAAAATCCATCTCGATCTTCACCGTTCGCGCGAGAGTATCGACGACCTCGACGGGCTTCAGCCGCCGCGTTTCGGGGAACCAGAGCTCGGCGATGCGTGCCGCAAAATACATGTCGGAGAGGTCGCGGCGAAAGAGCCGTTCGATGCCGGGGCGGAGAACTTTGACCGCGACTTCCCGCTCGCCCTTGTGATCGCGGACGCGCGCTTTATGCACCTGCGCGATCGAAGCCGCCGCCACAGGCTCGCCGAACTCGATGAACATCTCGTCGATGCGCCGATTGAACGCCGCTTCGATCGATTTGACCGCTTGCTCGCGTGGAAAAGGCGCCATGCGATCCTGCAGGCGCTCAAGCCGCAGCGCGACTTCGGGGCCGACGACATCGGGACGCGTCGCGAGAAACTGGCCGAGTTTGACGTAAGATGGGCCGAGCTCAGCGATCGCGTCAGGTAGCGAATCCGCGAGGGGCGCTTGCTGACGGCGGGCGATGAGTTTCGCGATCGCGAACGGTAGATGCGCCGAAATCGGCAGGCTCGTGAGATCGACATGGCTGAAGATGCCGGCGCGGGCAAGAACGTAGCCGGCACGCGTCAAGCGCACCATATGTCCAAAAGAAAAGATCACGCGCGACCACTTCCGACATCTAACACGCGACCCGACAACGGCCGGATCGCCGGTCTTGCTCTAGAATAGATCGCTCTGAGGCGGAAGCATGAAAACGCGAATCCCTCGGCCAAGGTGAATCGTATCCGGTCAGGACGCGCCGGCAATCATGTGGAAGAAGCTTCCGGAAACGGGACCCCGAACGCCGCCCGAAAGTGTGGGCGAGGAGCCATAGGCATCGTTGAGAACAAAAAGAGGCTCGTCATCACCCTTGTCCGCGATCGTCGCATAATGGAATTCATGGCCACGCAGAACGAGGCCGGCTTTCCCCAATCTGCAGTCGCGTAAAAGCTCGGCCTGGCGATAGCCGAGCGTCAAACGGCGTTTGGCGAAAGAGGTCGCGACGCCGAGGAGTCCCGCCATTTTGTGGGCGTTTCCTTGCGCATCGACGAGGCTTTTGCCGAGAACCATATAGCCGCCGCACTCACCATGAACGGGATGATTTTTCGCGAAGCTACTCAAGCCATCGAGGAAGCGCGTCGCGGAAGCAATCCGCGCCGCATGGAGTTCGGGATAGCCGCCGGGCAACCAGCAAAAATCGCAGGAAACCGGTGGTGGTTCATTCGCGAGCGGCGAAAAGAAGATGAGTTCCGCGCCGGCTGCGCGCCAGCCTGCGAGAAGATGCGGGTAAAGAAAAGAGAACGCCTCGTCGCGCGCGATGGCGATGTGTTGTCCCGGAGGTCTTACGCCGGATGATAGCGAAGCCTTTGTCTCAGCGAAGCGCGACGGCGCGGCGAGCGTCAAAAGCCGATCGCAATCGACTTGCGTCGCGACAAAATCGGCGAGCCTGTCGAGGATGGTGTTGAGTTCCACCGTTTCCGACGCCTGCACAAGACCGAGATGGCGTTCGGGCAGTGTGATCTCGGGCGCGCGGCGCAGCGCGCCGAGCACGGGAAGCCCAAGCGCTTCGATCGCGTCCGTCGCAAGCATCTGATGGCGCACGCTCCCGACGCGATTCAAGATCACGCCGCCGATGGTGAGGCGCGGATCGAACGTCGCGCAGCCGAGCACGGTCGCCGCGGCGGACTGCGATTGACCGCTGATGTCGAGAACGAGAACGATCGGCCAGCCGAAGGCGGCGGCGATATCGGCGGAGGAGCCGCTGCGGCCGCTTTCGCCCGGCACGCCATCGAAAAGGCCCATCAGCCCTTCGCAGAGGATGAGATCGACCTCCGCCGCTGCGGCTTGCGCCAACGCCTGCTGCAAAAGAGGCGGCATCGCCCAGCTGTCGAGATTGAGGCCGGGGCGTCCCGTCGCGACGGCGTGAAACGCGGGATCGATATAATCCGGCCCGCATTTGACGCCGAGAATGCGCAGGCCGCGTTGGGCGAGCGCGCGCATGAGCCCGAGCGTCAGCGTCGTTTTGCCCGAACCCGAGCGGGGTGCCGCGATGAGAAGACCCGGCGGGGCGCTCACCCGCGAATTCCTTGTTTACGCGCGCCGCATCGCGCAGAATTGCTTTCGAGATGAATGAAGACCAAAACAATCGGCCGCTGCGCTATGGCTGGACGACAGGAAGCTGCGCGACGGCGGCTGCGCGCGCCGCGTTCACCGCTTTGGTGACGGGCGAATTTCCGGATCCCGTCGAGATCGCTTTGCCCGATGGCACGCGCGTGCAATTCGTTCTCGCGCAGATGTCGCTCCACGATGGCGTAGCGCAAGCGGGTGTCATTAAAGACGCGGGCGATGATCCCGACGTGACGCATGGCGCGCTCGTCTTCGCAACGGTGCGCTTGCGCGCGGCAGGAACGGGCTTGCGCTTTCATGCAGGCGCGGGCGTCGGCACGGTGACGAAGCTCGGCCTGCCCTTGCCGGTTGGCGAACCGGCCATCAATCCCGTCCCGCGCGCGATGATGATTGAGAACATCGGCGAAGTCGCCCGGCTCTATGCCCACGCCGCCGATGCCGACATTGAGATTACGATTCCCGGCGGCGAAGCGCTGGCGCAAAAGACGCTCAATCCTCGGCTCGGTATTCTCGGCGGTCTGTCGATTCTCGGCACAACGGGCATTGTCGTGCCTTATTCCTGCGCAGCCTGGATCGATTCGATTCATCGCGGCGTTGACGTCGCGCGCGCGCAAGGCATTGCGCATATCGCTGGCGCGACAGGCTCGACGTCGGAAAAGGCCGTGCAGCGGCTGCATGATCTTCCCGAGGATGCGCTGATCGACATGGGGGATTTCGTCGGCGGCCTGTTGAAATATCTCCGCCGCCACCCGGTCGAGACGGTCAGCGTTGCCGGCGGCTTCGCCAAAATGACCAAGCTCGCGCAAGGCATGCTCGATTTGCATTCGCATCGTGGCGCTGTCGATTTCGCGTTTTTGTCCGATCGCGCGCGCGCGGCTGGGGGTGACGCCGACCTTGCCGATACAATCCGCAACGCGAACACCGCGCTCGAAGCGCGCCAGCTTGCGAGCGCCGCCGGAATCGATCTTGCCTTCGAAATCGCGAAATCCGCTTGGCAGATCGCGGCCAAAGCGCTCGAAGATGGCGCACAGAATCTCGAAATCGTCGTTGTCGATCGCGAAGGCAGCATAGTTGCGACGACGGGGCGCCTCAAGCTTCATTGAGACGCTCCACGAAACCGCCTTTGATACTTCTCATCATAAAGCGCGCTGGCGCGGAAGTCGCGCGCAGCGAGCGCGGGCCCGACCAGGATGAGCGCGGTGCGCTCAATCGTAGCCGCCGCAACTTGCGCAGCGATCGTTGCCAGCGTTCCTTCAACGATCATTTCATCCGGCCACGAGGCGCGGCAGACGATTGCGACAGGACAGTCGGCGCCATAGAAGGGCAGAAGTTCGGCGACGACTTTATCGATCGCGTGGATCGAAAGATGGATTGCGAGAGTGGCTCCGCTTGCGGCGAAGGTCGCAAGTTTTTCTTTCTCGGGCATTGCGGAGGCGCGGCCGCCTGTGCGCGTCAGCACGAGCGATTGCGCAACCTCCGGCAAAGTCAATTCGCGTTTCAACGCCGCCGCGGCCGCCGCGAAACTCGGTACGCCGGGCGTGACTGTATAGGCGATGCCGAGGCGGTCGAGTTCGCGCAGCTGTTCGCCCATCGCGCTCCAGAGACTGAGATCGCCGGAATGAAGCCGCGCGACGTCCTTGCCTTCCGCTTCGGCGCGGACGAATTCGGCGATAATCGCATCGAGCGACAAAGGCGCCGTATCGATGATGCGCGCATCTTTCGGGCAATAGGCGAGCAGCGCCTGCGGCACGAGCGAGCCGGCATAAAGACAGACGGGCGAGCGCGCGATGATATCGCGCCCACGCAATGTAATGAGATCGGCAGCACCAGGCCCCGCGCCGATGAAATGCACGGTCATCGGCCTTCTCCTTCCGCGATGGCGCAAGTGACGCCTTCACCCTTGATGCGCGGCACGAGCAAACGCGCGCCCTTGCCTGCGCCAGCCAGCGCCGCCGCTTCGGCAACGGATGGTAGGCCGAGCGCATTCCGCGCCACTTCGGAATGGACCGTGATTTGATCGGCAACGGCGCGCAAGTCTTCAATGGTCAGGAAACGCAGAGGAAGGTTTAGTGCGGCGGCGGCGGCGATAAGACCCGGTTCGTCCTTCTTGCCGTCATAGGTAAAGAGCACTGCGTGGTGACCCGTGAAGCTTTCGCGCGCCAGAGTGTCGCGAATGAGCAGCATGATCACTTCCTTTCGCGTGCCGCGCCTGCAGCCAATTCCGATCGCAATCATTTTTTTATGATCCATTGAACGATGGGCCGCGGCTTCTGCCAGGCATGAAAGCCGCCCAGCGGCGTCGCTTCGGCGATGTCGACCATCAGCAGACGTCCGCCATGACGCGCGTGGCATTCCGCGACAAAAGATTGCGTTTCGAGCGTGACGGCATTGACGACGAACATGCCTGTTGAAAGCAGCTTGAACGCGGCATCGATGGTCGAGCTGCCGCCGCCGCCGATAAAGATCGCGTCGGGCGAAGGCAAGGTGGAGAGAATTTCGGGCGCCTTGCCGACGACAATCGTAAGATCGGGCACGCCGAGCGCCGCCGCATTGCGCGCGATGCGTTGGGCGCGATCCTCGCGCGCCTCGACCGCGATGGCGCGATTGCGCGGATGGGCCAGCATCCATTCGATTCCGATCGAGCCTGAACCCGCGCCAATGTCCCAGAGTAGCGCGCCGGGCCAAGGCGCGAGTGCCGCAAGCGTCAGCGCGCGAATGTCGCGCTTGGTGATCTGCCCGTCTGTTTCGAACCATTCATCGGGCAAGCCCGGCGTCAGCGGAATATAGGCGGCGTTTGCGCTTGCCTCGATTTCGATGCCGACAAGATTCAGCGAATCGACGGCGCGCGCTTCATAATTTTCGGCGGACGACGTTGAAATCTTTTCGCGCGGACCGCCGAGCGCTTCGAGCACAGTGAGCTTCGACGATCCGAGATATCGTGCGCGCAAAAGCGCGGCGAGTTTTTCCGGCGTCGTTCCATTCCAGGAGATGACCAGCAGTTTTGCCCTCGGGCGAAGATGCGGAATGATGCGCTCGAAACTGCGTCCGTGCAGCGAGACGATTTCGCAATCCTGCAAGGCCCAGCCGAGTCGCGCGGCGGCAAGGTTGAGCGAGGAGGGCGCGGGCAGAGAGATCATCTCTTCCGCTGGCACATGTGCTGCGAGCACCGAGCCGACGCCATAGAGAAAGGGATCGCCGGAGGCGAGGACGCATGTGGGCTCTCCGCGCCGCGCCAAAATCTGCTCGATGCCTTTCTCGAAGGGCGTGGGCCACGCCAGTGTCTCGGCTTCAACTTTTCCGATCAAGGCGAGGTGGCGCGCGCCGCCGATGATGAAGCGGGCTTGCGCGAGGAGCCGCACTGCGGCAGGAGAAAGACCGTCGCGCCCGTCTTCGCCGATGCCAATGAGCGTGAGCCAGCGCGTCGGCATCAGGGTGCTCTCGCGAGGCTGAATCGATGCCGAGACCATTGCGCATTCTGATCCTCGGCGGCACGAGAGAAGCTCGGCAACTTGCCGAGCGGCTCGCGGACGATCCGACTGTTGCGCCGATCCTTTCGCTCGCGGGACGAACGCGCAATCCAATATTGCCAGCAATCGCGTATCGTATCGGCGGCTTTGGCGGCATCGCGGGTTTGATGGCCTACCTGAAGAATGAGTCGATCGATCTTGTGATCGATGCGACGCATCCTTTCGCCGAGCAGATGTCGGCGCATGCCGAGGCCGCCTGCCCGGAATGCGCCATTCCGCTTGCGCTCTTCACAAGGCCACCGTGGTTGAGACGCGCGGGCGATCACTGGCAGGAAGTCGACGATGTCGAAGCCGCGGTCGATGCGCTTGGCGTACTTCCGCGCCGCGTCTTTCTGACGGTCGGCCGTTTGCAACTCCCTGCGTTCGAAGCGGCGCCGCAACATTTTTATCTCATCCGCAGCATCGATATGCCGGAGCCCGCGCCGCGCCTTCCGCATCATCGGATTATTTTGGCGCGCGGGCCTTTCGCTTTGGACGACGAGCGGCATCTGCTCGAACAGGAAAAGATTGATATCGTCGTCACCAAGAACAGCGGCGGTGACGCAACCTATGCGAAGATCGAAGCGGCGCGAACGCTTGGCCTGTCGGTGATCCTGATCCGCCAACCGCTGCGCGCGGACGTGGCGACCTTCTACGATCTCGAAAAGCTTTTGCGCTTTATCGACAGCGTTGCGCATCACGACGCCCCTGAACCGCGCGGCGTATAAATCCATCGCCGGCCGCGCGCCTCGAAACTCCGCGTCGCATGAGCGCCGATAAGCACGAGCGTACTCATATCGGCAAGAGAGGGATCGGCCTCCGCCAGCGTCGTCAGCGTCAATTTTTCATTGTCGCGGCCGATGGCGCGTGCGAAGCCAACAATCGTTTCTGGCGGTTTCACTTCGCGCAACAGCGCAAAGGCCTCGTAGATTAACTGCGGCCGTGCTTTCGATGCCGGATTGAAAAGCGCCATGACGAAATCGCCCAATGCGGCGGCGCGCAGCCGCTCCTCGATCACGGACCAAGGCTTCAGATTGTCCGACAGCGAGATGACGCAGAAGTCGTGACCGAGCGGCGCGCCCAATCGCGCTGCGGCGGCGAGCATGGCTGAGATGCCGGGATGAACCGCGATCTCGATCTCGCGCCAGGCGGCCTCGCCATTCTCGAGCGCTTCGAACACCGCCGCCGCCATGGCGAAGACGCCGGGATCGCCGCCGGAGATGACGGCGACATCGGCGCCACTCGCGGCGAGTGCGAGCGCATGACGCGCGCGCGCCAATTCTTCGCGATTGTCGCTCACATGGCGCTTTTGCCCGTCGTGGCTCGCGACACGATCGAGATAAGGACCGTAGCCCACGAGATCGCTGGCGCGCGCCAGAATCTCCGGCACTTCCAGCGTCAGCCATTCTTTGGGGCCGGGTCCGAGGCCGACGATGTCGAGGCGCCCGCTCATCAGAGCCGCCTTCCATTGCCGGGGATGAGAATCATCGAAAAATAAGGCGCGGGTTCGTCGCCGCGTTTGGCGAGCGGGATCACCGCCTCACCCATCATCGTGCCGCGCTCGACATAGATGGCGCGCGACAAGAGTTCAGCGCGGATGATTGCGGCGCGGACTTTCGGCAGATTGGCGCCCAGCTTCATAATGACGGCGGCATGCGTCTTCGTGAGCCGCATCGCGAGATCATCTTCGGACAATGTACCGGGCAATACGGTCAACACATCGTCGCCCCAGGCGATGGGCGCAGCGGCCCGACTCCAGCAGCCGGCGATCCCCGGAACGCCCGGAACGATTTCCGTTGCGTACTTTTCGCGCAGACGCACGTAAAGATGCATGAAGGAACTGTAGAACAAAGGATCGCCTTCGGCGAGCAGCGCGACATCGCGGCCGGCTTCGAGATGATCGCCGAGCATGACGGCGGCTTCCGCATAGAAAGATGTGAGGCTCTTTATATAAAGAGGATCGTCGAAGGGAATTTCCGTCGTCAGCGGATAATAAAGCGGCACTTCGAGCCGATCTTCCGGAATCCAGCGATCCGCGATCTCGCGCGCATTGCCGCGCTTTCCCTTCTTGGCGAAAAAGGCGATGACCGGTGCGGCGCGGATTGCGTCCACGGCCTTGATCGTCAAGAGTTCCGGATCGCCCGGGCCGACGCCGACGCCGATGAGCCTGCCCTTCGTCATAATTCTTGTCTCGCAGCGGCATTGACGGTTGCAACCGCAATGGCACTGCCGCCACGGCGTCCGCGAATCGCGAGGAAAGGCACGCGTCCATCGGCAATCAGCGCCTCTTTGGATTCGGAGGCGCCGACAAAGCCGACCGGCATGCCGATGATCGCAGCCGGCAAAGGCGCGCCACCATCGATGAGTTCGAGCAGATGAAACAAAGCCGTCGGCGCATTGCCGATCGCCACAAGGCTTCCTTGAAGTTGCGGCCGCCAGAGTTCAACGGCGGCGGCGGAGCGTGTTGTCGCAAGATGTGCGGCAAGCGAAGGCACGCGTGGATCGTTGAGCGTGCAGATCACATCGTTGTTAGCGGGCAAGCGCGCGCGCGTGATCCCCGCCGCCACCATTTGCGAATCGCACAGGATCGGCGCGCCGTCTGCGAGCGCCTGCCGCGCGGCCGTAACGGCGCCGGGAGCGAAAGCGAGATCGGCGGCGGCGTTCACATCGCCGCAGGCATGGATGATGCGCAGCGCGACCGGTTCTTCCTCTGGCGTGAAGCGCGAAAGGTCCGCTTCCGCGCGAATGATCGCGAAGGATCGGCGGTAGATTTCGGCGCCGTCGCGACTATAGCTGTAGCGGCTCATCGCGCCGCCTCGCAAAGTTGGCGATCGATGAAAGCGGCGCGATCGTCTGGCGCGATCTCGGCGAGAGAGGCGAGCAGGCTCTCGGCGTCGGCGAGGCGAAGCCCACGCAGGAGCGGTGGATCGCCGGCGCGGCCATCGAGCACGAGATCATAGCGGCCATTGCGGCCGACGAGGGTCACGGGCGCTTTGTCGGCATGTGCGCAGCCTTTTGCGCAGGCGGAAACGTGAAGCGCTATCCCCTTCGTCCCTAATTTTTGCGCAAGGCCAGCGAGCTGCGCGGCATCGGCTCGCGAGTCGGTTTCTCCATGTGGGCAGGCGGGCTTTCCCGAACAGGCGGCAACAGTGCGGATCGGCGCATGATCGTCGAGAATGAAATTTTCCGCGCGCAAGCGATTCTCTAAGTTTGCGTCGATCTTTTCGGCGAGAAGAAAGATCGCGCGCCAAGGCGTGAGGCGCAGCACACCGGAACAGGCTGATGTCACGTCGGCGAGACGGCGCAGGGTGCCGGCTTCAATCCGTCCGAAGGGAAGGCCAAGAGCGAGCACCGTCTGCGCGCCGAGCGCGTGAAGGCCAAGGATGTGCGATGCAGGCGCACGGATCGTCGGTATTGTTGGAAGGGGTTTGAGACCGGCCTCTCGCGCAATCGCGTCGACGCCGACGCGGCGAGCGAGCTGCGCCATGCGCGTTTCGTCACCCTTCATTTGAAGAAAGGCAGCGGCTAGGCGAACGGCCGTCTCGGTCATCGCGTCAACCGAACAAGCGCCCGCGCAAATGCCGCCGAGATAAACTGCGAAGACAGTCTCGGCTTCTGCGGCGCTTGCGACAAAGCCGATATCGCTTATTGCCAAAGGTAACGACAATCGGCCGCCGTCATCAATCAGGAACAGAAACTTTGCTGGCAGCGCATGGAGAGCGCCATCGTTCCGCAGTCTTTCATCGAGCGCATGGATCTTTGGACGAACATCGAGCAACGCGTCTGGATCGGCGCGCGCAAGCGGGCTTGCCAAAATATTGCGAACGGATTCGACTTCGGCATCGTGATCGAGCAGGCCGTGTGCATCGAGTTCTGTCTGCAAGCCGGGCAAAGTCTTTTCACTGACGCCGCGCAATTGCAGATTGGCGCGCGAGGTCAGATCGATCTGGCCATTGCCGAAAGCTTCCGCCCATTGCGGCAGTGCGAAAGCAAGCTCGGCGCTTATCTCGCCGCCTGTGATCTTCAAGCGCACGATGAGACCGTCGCCCGACTCCATCGGACGCAGCGCGCCGGGGCACCAGCCTTTGCGATGCCCGCTCATGGCGTCTTCTCCAAAAGACGTGCGAGCCGCATGGCGACGGAATTTCGGCGGCAGGGCCAGAAGCCGCGCGTGAGCGCGGCGTTGAAGCGCTCAGCTATCGCGCGCGCCGCTTCGGGATTGTGTGCCACGAGAAAGTCGAGCACCGCGTCATTGCCGAGTGTCGCTTCGAAGATGAGATCGAAATGCTGCGCGGTCACGACATTGGTCATCGCGGCGAAGGCAAAAAGATTATCGACCGTCTCGGCGATTTCCGCCGCGCCGCGATATCCATGCTGCATCTGGCCTGTGATCCAGGCCGGATTGGCGGCGCGGCCGCGCACGACACGCGCCACTTCTTCGGCAAAGCTCCGCGCCTTCGGCGAACCGAGCCGCGTCGTATCGAGATGATAGAGCGCCGGCTTTGCGCCCAGCATTTCGGCCGCCGCGGCAAAGCCCGCCTCATGTTCCGCGAGAACGCCGGAATCGAGAATGTCCTGCCCTGGCAGATCATGGACATGAACGAAGGCATCGGCGGCGGCGACGCGGGCCCGAAACGAGCCCGCGATGTTGCCGGCGGGAAAGGCGTGGTCGCTCGCCGCGAGATAAGATTCTGCCAATGTCTCACGTGAAACATCTGCATCTTGTGCCAACAAGCGGCCGAGCTGCAATCCATAGGATCCGGGCGCCGCGCCAAAGATGCGGACCGGCTTTTCTCCTGTGTCAGCGAGCGCATTTGTCTCGAAATCCTCGTCGAGTTCGGCGACGGCGGCGATCATCTGATCGATGAGCGTGATCTGCGCTGGAAAGACATCGCGGAAGAGGCCGGAAATCCGCACCGTCACATCGATGCGCGGATGATCGAGCATTGCCGGGGGCAGAATGGTGAAGCCGGTGACGCGAGAAGAATCGTTGTCCCATTCGGGCTTCGTGCCGAGATAGGCGAAAATCTGCGCGAGTTCTTCGCCGCCGCTACGCATGCTCGCCGAACCCCAAAGATCCATGACGAGATGGCGCGGCCATTCGCCATGATCCTGCAGATGGCGCGCCAGCACGGCGCGTGCGGCCCGGCGCCCCGACTCGAAAGCCGTGCGCGTCGGCACGGCGCGCGGATCGATGGAAAAGAGATTGCGACCTGTCGGCAGAACATCGAGCCGTCCGCGCGAAGGTGCGCCGGCAGGGCCGGGTGCCACGAATTTTCCGTCGAGCGCGGCAATCAGCGCTTCGCGCTCGCATCTCGGCGAGGCTTCGAGCGCGGCGAGCGCTTCGCGCGGCGCATTCGTTCCGGCGATGACGCCGATAGCAGACAATGACGCGCGGCCATAAATATGCAGGCCATCGGCGATGCGCATATCCTTGATGTCGCAAAGCCAGCCATCGAGTCTTGCCAGCGCTTCGGACGCTGGCAGATCGAGAGCTCCGCATTCTTGCGCAAGCCCCACTTCCGTCGCGCGCGCGAGTATGCCGTCGGCAAGACGCGCCGCGCGTTTCGGATCCATGTCCTGCGCCGCCGCATATTCATCGAAGAGCGATTCGAACGCGGCGAGATCGCCGAAGGCTTCGACGGCGCCGAGCGGAGGCGTCAGATGGCTGAGGATGACGGCGGAGGTGCGCCGCTTCGCTTGCGCGGCTTCGCCGGGATTGTTGACGATGAACGGATAGATCAGGGGCGTCGCGCCGAGCAGCACTTCCGGCGCGCAGATGTCCGACAAAGCCAGTGCCTTGCCCGGCAGCCATTCGAGCGTGCCATGCGTGCCGAGCTGGATCACGGCATCAATATGCTCGTGATGGCGAAGCCAAAGATAGAAGGCGATATAGCCGTGGCAGGGTAGCAGCGCCGTGTCGTGATAACTTGCTTTGCGCGTTTCGCTCCGCGCACGATCCGGCTGAATGGAAACAATCATCGCGCCGAGGCGCAGCGCGCGAAGGCGAAAGCCCGAGCCATCGCAGAGCGCATCCTCTTCCGGTGCGCCCCAGGCTCTTGTCACAGCCTCGCGAAACTGTTCGGGAAGCTTTGCGAAGGCCGCGCAATAATCGCTGAGCGAGAAAATTTCTTGCGTTTTGCCTTCCGCGAGATCGCGCATCAGCGCGCCGGAATCGCCGACGGGCGGGACCGCGTAACCTTCCTGCGCAAGCAGCGCCGCGATCTCGGCAAGGCTAGCGGGCGTATCGAGGCCGACGGCATAGCCGGCGCGCCCGGCCTTTGCAGGATAATCCGAGAGAATGCAGGCAAGCCGGCGTTTGTTGCGCGGCGTACGTCGAAGCTTCGCCCAGGCAAGCGCGAGATCGGCGACGAAATCGATGCGCCCGTCATCCGGCCGATGGATAAGCCGCGTGAATTCCAGCGTGTCGCTTCGTGCGGTTTCTTCCTTGAAGGAAATCGGCCGCGTGATAATGCGCCCGTCGATCTCCGGCAGCACAGCATTCATCGCGATGTCGGCGGCGCTGAGGCCGCGCGGATCGCTTTCCCAACCCGCGCGGCTGCTGCCGGCATGGATCATTTGAAAGATCGGCGCGTCGGCGACTTCAAGCGGGCTTTCATCCGCATCGGTTCGCCCGGCAAAGCCGGTCGAATTCAGAATCACATCCGGCTGCTCGCGCGCGAGAAATTGGCGAATCCATTGTGCTGCCGCGGGATCTTTGAGGCTTGTCACAAAGACGGCGAGCACGCGCGCGCCTTTGCGGGCGAGCGCGTCGGCGCAGGCTTCGATCGGCGCGGTGTCCCCGGCGAGCACATAGGCGCGATAAAAGACGAGCACCGCGAGCGGCGCATCCGCATCGCCTGGCCGGCATGCAGCGGGAGAGAAACCCGCTGGCGGAACTGGAGCGGGCGGGGGGATCGTCAGCTCTTCTCCGCGCAACTGTGCGTCGATCGAGACGAGAAGATTTCGAATATTGGCTTCGCCGCCAGCCTCGAATGTCGCCCATATTCGGTCGAGTATTTCCTTCGGCAGAGTCGAACATTGATCGAGCCGCGGATCGGGCCGACTATCGCCCGGCACGATGGCGAGCGCGAAACCGTTTTTGCGCGCGGCGGCGAAAAGCTCTTCCGCGCCATAGCGCCAATAATCGAGGCCGCCCAAAAGCCGCACCAGAACGAAGCGTGCGCGCGGGGCGATTTTTTCAAGATAGAGATCGACCGAATAGGGATGTTTCAGCATGGCGAGCGAGGCGAGGCGCGCATCGAGCGCCGCGCCCTTCTCGAGCGCGCTCGCGACGACGCCAAGATCGCTGTCGGAAAAGGAAAGAAAAATAAAGTCTGCCGGCGTCTGCGCAAGATCGACGGCGCTTTCGCTTTCGTCGATCGATCGTGTTGTGGTGCGCAGCAGATGCATGGGCTCAGGCCAAGGCGCGGGCAATGGCCGCGCGATCGAGGCCTACTTCGCCGATCACCACCAATTTGCCGATCCGTTCTTCGTCCGCGCGCCAGGGCCGATCGAACTGCTGGCGAAAGCGCGCGCCGACGCCCTGCACCAGAAGCCGCATCGGCTTGCCGTTGACCGGGAGAAAGCCTTTCATGCGCAAAACATCGTGTGTCTCAGCGAGCGCGATCAGCCGGTCGACGAAGCGGGCGGGATCGTCGATCGGCGCAACATCGACGACGAAGCTCGCGAAATCGTCGTGATGGTGCTCCGCTTCATTATCATGATGCGAAGGCCGCGTGGCGAGATCGTCTTCCGCCGCGGCGGCGAGCCCCAGCAAAAGCGCGGCATCGACGCGGCCTTCGCTCGTCGCAATGGTTTTGACGGCACGCGGCAGATGCGCCGCCAAATCGCCGCGCAGCGAAGCGAGCGCCGCTTCGCCGAGTAAATCGGCCTTGTTCAGTATGACGAGATCGGCGCATAAAAGTTGGTCCTCGAACACTTCTTCGAGCGGATTGTCGTGATCGAGCGAAGGATCGGCGGCGCGCTGCGCGTCGAGCTTTGTCGGATCGTCGGCGAAGCGGCCGGCGGCGACCGCGGCCGCATCGACGACGGCAATGACACCATCGACGGTCAAACGCGCGCGCACCGAAGGCCAATCGAAGGCTTTGACGAGCGGCTTCGGCAGCGCCAGCCCAGAAGTCTCAATGACGATATGTTCGGGCGCTGTGGGCAGCGCGAGGAGGTGCTCGATCGCAGGAATGAAATCGTCGGCCACTGTGCAGCAAATGCAGCCGTTCGTCAGCTCGATGATATTGTCTTCCGGGCAGGTCGCGTCACCGCAGCCGCGCAAAATCTCGCCATCGACGCCCACGTCACCAAATTCATTGATCATCAAGGCGAGGCGCCGCCCGCGCGCCGTCTGCAAAAGGTGACGGATGAGCGTCGTCTTGCCCGCGCCGAGAAAGCCGGTGACGATGGTGACGGGAATTTTTTTGAGATCGGACATTGCCATCGGCGCTCACCTCGGCCGAGACCGGCCACAGACGTCGGGGTGAGAAACCGCGCGCCCGCCCGCACGACATGCGGGTTCAGGCGCTAGCTTCGCATCAGGACACCCCGCCTTTGCGAAACGGCTCGACGTGCGACGGCAGGTCTCCTGGCTCACGGTTCAACGCGTATCATCCGCCTTCCCAGGCCAAAGCCCAGTGGATGAGGATGAACGCTCACCGCCTACAGTTGCGGGGGCAGCCGCGGCCTTGGATCCAATCGATCCGCACCGCATTCCCTTTTCAGCCTCGAAAAAGCGCTTGTCCAAAAGACAAATCTTTGTCGAAGTACCGTCGTAAAAGAGGTTAGGCGCGCGGGCGCTCTTTTGTCAAATGAGGAACCGAAAGGAGACGCCGATGGGTTGGCATGTTCGCTACGTCGATCTTGGATTGAAGCACGAATTGCTGTCGCGCGAATGGCCGAGCGAAGAAGAAGCGCTGGAAGAGGCTTGGAAATTGGCGCAGCAGGGCGACAAGGAAATCACTGGCATCGAAGGGCCGGACGAAGAGCCCATTCCGATGGACGATGTCCAGGCATGGTTCGATAAACGCGCGGCCGGACATTCGCATAAGAAGTAGGCGCGCGCATGCTTAGGCAGCCGAAGGCTGGAGTTGCAAGACGCGATGCCAGCGGTATTTGGCGACCAGCGTCTCATGGCCAAGCCCAGCGGCCTTTGTGAGCGCGCGCAAATCTGTTGCGGTCTCCGGCAGATCGTTGTTTTCGATGTGATCGCAAATCGCGGCGATCTCGTCGGCCCTCAGCCCGTGCCAGTCGTTGCGAATCCAGCCTAGATAATGATCGAGATAGATGGAGAGCGTCTCATCGTCTTCACGGAAGGTATCGGTCAGCACGAGAAAGCCATTCTTATTGAGCCGCGACGCGGCGAGACGAAAGGCTTCGGCTTTTTCATCATGCGTCAGATGATGGATCGCGAAACTGCTGTAGATCACATCGTAGCGGCCGGTCTCGGCGGCGAGCGCGCTCAAAATGTCACGATGGACGAGGTCGATCGGGCAGGAAAGCGGCTTCAAATTTTCGGCGGCAAGGCCGAGCGCGGCTTCCGACCGATCGACGCCCTTATAATGAGTAATCGCCATCTTGCGCAGCAGAGGCGCGAGGGTCGCCGCATCGCCGCAGCCCAAGTCGAGCAGGGAAAAGGGCCGCGTGCCGAGCCGCGTGCGGAGCAGCCGCTCGATATCCGCGGTGATTTCGGTGTGATACATATAATTTGCGGCGACGACTTTTTGGTAGGTCTGCCATGTATCGAAGAAGCTCGCCGCAGTTGCGCCTGACATCGGATTCTCATCAATTAGCGGATGCTTGTCGCGCGCCATCCATCGCGCAAATGTTTCGCCCTGTCACGCGCCTTTTTCGATTCTGGAGCTCTCGATGACTGTTGATGCCGATGCCGAGCGCCATAAGGAAAAAATGCGCAAGCGCAAAGAGGTGCAGGACAAAGAGGTCGCCTCGAAGACGATCGAGAAGGGCCTGCTGATCGTTAACACCGGCCCTGGCAAAGGCAAATCCACCGCGGCCTTCGGCCTCATCCTGCGCGCGCTCGGCCATGGTTGGCGGATCGGCGTCGTGCAATTTATTAAAGGGGCCTGGAAAACGGGAGAGCGTACAGTGCTCGAAGAGCGATTCGGCGATCTCATCTCCTGGCACACGATGGGCGAAGGTTTTACCTGGGAGACGCAGGACCGTGCCCGCGACATCGCCGCCGCCGAGGCCGCCTGGAAAAAGGCCGTCGCGCTGATGAACGATCCCGAGATTCGCCTTCTCGTGCTCGACGAACTCAACATCGCGCTGCGCTACGACTATCTGCCGGTCGAGGATGTGGTCGCGACGCTCGGCGCGCGGAGGCCCGATCTTCATGTCGTCGTCACGGGGCGCAATGCGCCGCCAGCCTTGATCGAGGCTGCCGATCTCGTCACCGAGATGAGCCTCGTCAAACATCATTTCGCCGCCGGCGTGAAGGCGCAGGAAGGCATTGAATTTTGACCGCGCGCAAACTCATGTTCCAAGGCACGGGCTCGGATGTCGGCAAATCGCTGATCGTTGCCGGCCTCTGCCGCGCTTTCATGCGCCGGGGTTTGAAAGTCGCGCCGTTCAAGCCGCAGAACATGTCGAACAATGCGGCGGTCACGCAAGAAGGCGGCGAGATCGGCCGCGCCCAGGCGCTGCAAGCGCGCGCCGCGGGCCTGGCGCCCTCGATCCATATGAATCCAGTTCTATTGAAACCGCAGAGCGAGACGGGTTCGCAGATCATCGTCGCGGGCAAAGTGTTCGGGACGGCGCAAGCGGCGGAATTTCAAAAGCTGAAACCGCAGCTTCTCTCTGCCGTAATGGCGAGCTTCGATCATCTCGCTACCGATGCCGATCTCATGCTCATCGAAGGCGCGGGCAGCGCATCGGAAATCAATCTGCGCCAACACGATATCGCCAATATGGGCTTTGCGCGCAAGGCGAACGCGCCCGTCATCATCATCGGCGACATCGATCGCGGCGGCGTCATCGCGCAGATCGCGGGCACGAAGCTTGTGCTCGATCCCGAGGACGCCGCGTTGGTGCGCGGCTTCATCGTCAACAAATTTCGCGGCGATCTTTCGCTGTTCGCCGATGGCGTGAAAGCGATCGAGAAATATAGCGGCTGGCCGAGCCTCGGCGTCGTGCCGCATTTTCCGATGGCACGCGAACTCCCTGCCGAAGACAGTATGGTGCTCGCGCGGCCTTCGCCGGTGCGTGCGGCATCGGGCGACGGTGTGCTGACGATTGCGGTGCCTCTGCTACCGCATATTGCGAATTTTGACGACGTCGACCCCCTCGCGGCCGAGCCCAATGTCCGGCTTATTCTCCTGCGGCCCGGCATGCGCCTGCCGCCGGAGACGGACCTTGTGTTGCTTGCTGGATCGAAAGCCACCATCGCCGATCTCGAAGCCATGCATGAGGCAGGGCTCGATCAAGAGATCAAGGCGCATGCCGCGCGCGGCGGCCGCGTCTTCGGTCTCTGCGGGGGCTATCAGATGTTGGGCAAAACGGTCGGCGATCCGCACGGGATCGAAGGCGCGCCTAACACGATCGCGGCGCTCGGCCTGCTCGATGTCGATACTGTGATGACGAACGAGAAAATGCTCATCAATGTGAGAGGCCGATTGATCGAAGGCAATGTGCCCTTCGCTGGCTTCGAAATGCATATGGGCCGCACCGACGGAAAGGATTGCGCACGGCCGCTGCTCACGTTTTCGGACGGGCGAAAGGATGGCGCCGTATCGGCGGACGGGCGCATCGCCGGCACCTATGTGCATGGCTTTTTTAATGACGATGCGCAGCGCGGAGCTTTCATCGAGAAGCTCGGCGGCCGGCCCGGCGACTTTTCTTATGAAGGGCGGATCGAAGAAGTCCTCGACGCGCTGGCCGCGCATCTTGAGACGCATCTTAATCTCGATCGTCTGCTCAGCCTCGCGGACTGAGTAGGAGAGCGAGAATCACAAGAATTAGGAATTGAAGGATACAGGCGCGCCGCATCAGTTTGAGCGCGCGGCGAATGTCTTGCGTATTCGTATCCCGCCGTCCGTCGCCCATGAAGGCGTCATCGACCAGGCCTTCGTCATAGACGCGCGGCCCTCCGAGTTTCAAATCGAGCGCGCCGGCCATGGCCGCTTCCGGCCAGCCGGCATTGGGAGAGCGATGGCGACCTGCGTCCCGCAACAAAGCGCGCAAAGCCGCTTGTGCGCGCGCACGGCCATCCACAAGCGCCGCGACGATCAAAAAGAACGCCGCAAGCCGCGACGCCGGCAGATTGACGAGATCGTCGAGCCGCGCCGATGCCCAGCCGAAGAACTCATTTCTTTTGCTTCTGTGGCCCACCATGCTGTCGGCGGTGTTGATCGTCTTATAAAGTGCGCCGCCGACGAGGCCGCCGATCGCGAGCCAAAGGGCCGGTGCAACGACGCCGTCGGAAAAATTCTCGGCGAGGCTCTCGATCGCCGCGCGGGCGATGCCGGCTTCATCGAGCGCCTCGGTCTTGCGCCCGACGATCTTGCCGACAGCGTTGCGCGCCGCCTCGATGTCGGCCTTCTCCAACGCGTCGGCGACGGCGGCGACGTGCTGATAGAGACTTCTCTGCGCGGGGAGCGTGGCGGCGACGAGCGCGAGCAGGAGGAACAAAGGCAGTGAGCCCCGGCACAGCCAGGCGATGAGGCCTGTGACCGCCGCCATCACCGCCAGCCAAAAAACAAGGCTGAGCGCGCCTTTCAGGCGCGAAATCGCCGGCGGATCGCTTAAGCGATTGATTCGCGCCTCAGTCGCTGCGATCAATGCGCCGATCCAGGTCACGGGGTGGCCGATCCGCCGGAAGAGCGCCGCCGGATAGGCGACCGCGGCCTCAATGGCGAGTGCCGCGCAGGCAAGCGAAAGGTTTTCAGCGAAGCCCATGGAAAAGATCCAACGCGTGCATGCGTCGATCCAGGACGATCGCGATGCGCTGCCCCTCTATCATGGCGGCGATCTCGCCGCAGCACGAAGGCTTTTCCCCGGCGCGCCGGAGCCGTGGATCGATCTTTCGACCGGCGTCAATCCCGAGCCTTATCCTATCCCGCCGCTCTCGGACGATTGTTTTACGCGCTTGCCTTCGAGCGATGCGCTCGAAGAGTTCGAAACACTTGCCGCGCGCCGATATAGCGCGCCGGCGGGCGCCGCCGTTGTCGCCGCGCCCGGCACGCAGACGATCATTCAGCTCCTGCCACAGCTCATCGCAGCGAAACACATCGGCATTCTCGGCTTCACCTATGGCGAATATGCCGAAATCTGGCGCGCCGAAGGACTCTTGCCGGAGATCGTGCAAAATCTCGAAGCTCTGCGTGCCTGTGATGTCGTGATTGTCGTCAATCCGAACAATCCGGATGGCAGGCTCGTCCCGGCGGAGGATCTTGCGGCGCTCGCGCATCACCTTGCGCGAAAAGGCGGGCTGCTTGTGGTCGATGAAGCCTTCGTCGATCTTCTGCCGGCGCAAGCGAGCCTCGTTCCCATTTTTCCGCAAGCGGGCGCGCTTGTGCTTCGCTCTTTCGGCAAGACCTATGGTCTTCCGGGCGTGCGGCTCGGTTTTGCCGTGACGAACAAAAATCTTGGCGCAACCCTGCGGCGTCTGCTCGGGCCTTGGGCGGTCTCGGGTCCTGCGATTGCGATCGGGCAGGCCGCGCTCAAGGACACAGCGTGGTTCGAGTCATTGGCGGAACGCCTCGCGCCGCGTGCCGCAATCATCGAATCGGCTCTGAAGAAATGCGGCGCGGAAAAAATCGGCGGCACGCCGCTCTTCCAGCTTTTCGCGCATCGAGACGCGCAGCGTCTCTTTGCTGCCTTCGGGCAGGAGGGCGTGTTGCTGCGGCGTTTTCCCGAGCGGCCGAATTTTCTGCGCGCGGGCCTTGTCGCTCTGGCTTTTGAAAAGCGCCTGACAGAGGCCGCCGCGCGCATCGCCCAAGCGCTGACTTAGAATCAGATCAGCCCCGCGCGGCGCAGCGCGACTTTCGAAATCGCCGCCCAATCCTTGTCGCTGTCACCATGCGCGATCGCATCGACGAAATTGTCGCGCAACACGCTCGCGAATGGCATAGGCGCGCCGGATTGTTCGCCGGCCGCGAGCACAAGCCGAACGTCTTTCAAGCCGAGCGGCAGCTTGAACCCAGGCTTGAACGTGCCGTCGAGAATCGCAGGACCGTAGACCTTATAGGCCGGCGCGGCGAACAGAGTGTTGGTCAGGATCTCGATGACTTTATCGGCGGCGATGTCGTTGCGGCGCGCAAGCGCAATAACTTCCGACATGGATTCGATCGCGGAAGCGAGCAGAAAATTCATGCCGAGCTTGACGACATTGGCCTTGTGTGGCTCTTCGCCAACGGGCCAAGTCGCGCGGCCAATCGCGTCAAGCAGCGGCTGCACCTTCTTGATGTGCTCCGGTTTGCCGGCGACAAGAATATTGAGCTCGCCTTTCGCCGCGACATCGGGGCGCCCCATCACGGGGGCAGCGACATAGCCAAGCCCGCGCGCCGCGTGCAGCTTCTCCAGTTCTTTCGCAAAGGCGACCGAGATCGTCGCCATGACGACATGCACGGCATTCGCAGGCGCCTTCTCTAAGAGCTCGCCCTTAAGCACGACCGAGGCGATCGCATCATCATCGGCGAGCATGGTGATGATGACGTCCGCTTGAAAAGCCTCCTGCGGTGTCTTGGCCGCGGTCGCGCCCTCAGCGACCAGCTCCTGCACACTTTTCGGCGAGCGGTTCCAGGCGGAGACCTTATGACCCGCTTTGAGCACGCGCTGGGCCATTGCCGATCCCATGGCGCCCAGACCTAAAAACCCGACGTTCATTCCCGCCTCCTGAATTAGCGCCCCCGCCTGATGTCGGTCGGAATGACCCGAAAGTCACCGCCTCAGCCCTAAACAATTTTGCGAGCGCAGGCCCCGAAAGGTCCCCCTCCGAGGCTGGCTGAAACGGGGCATTAACCCTGTTTGCACAAAATTGCCGCAGCTCAGGCTGCGGGAGAATGGAAATGGCTCGGATATTGGCACGGCCTCTGCCGGCTTTCGTGCCTGTCGCCGCGCCGATTCCCGGGCAGCCGCTGCCCATCGCTACGCTCGCCATGTATCTGAATTCCGGCGGCGACGAACGAATCAAGGCCGATCCCCTGACCGGCCGCACGCGCTACGGGACGACCAGCGCGCCGGCCGAGGATGAAATCTGGTTCTCATCCTCAACTGCATCTTCGCCCGATCCGCGAAGTTTCGCCGCCGCCGGCGACATTCTCTCGCGCCTGATCGGCGGGACGGCGCGCGAGGACCGCGACGTCAAAGCCTGGTTCGACCAACTCAGAACCCGCATCGGCGATCTCTTCGCCATCGCAGGCGCCGAGGTGGTGTTGACGGCCTCTGGCACCGAAGCCGAATTCGTCGCGCTCAGCGTTGCCCAAGCGCTGCTTGAGCGGCCGCTCACCAATATCATCGTTGCGCCGACGGAAACCGGCCGCGGCGTGGTGAGCGCGGCCGAGGGCCGGCATTTTCTCTCCTCTTCGAGCCTTGGCGGTCCTGTCGTGGCGGGCACTTGCCTGCGCGGCTTCAAGGAGATCGACGTCGAAACAATCGCCATTCGCGACGAGGAGGGCTATCCGCGCGATTCCGAAGCGATCGATCGCGGGGCCGCGACGCTTGTCGCGCAGGCGCTAGAAGCCGGACGCGATGTACTGCTTCATGTGCTCGATTCCTCAAAGACCGGTCTTGGTGGCGTCACGCGTGAGATGGCGCGGGAACTTGCCAATCAGGCGAAAGGGCGGATTGCGATCGTGGTCGATGCCTGCCAGCTCCGCTGCCAGCCGGCGCAATTGCAGCAGGATCTCGAGTCCGGCTTCATGGTGATGATTACAGGCTCCAAATTTGCCGGCGGTCCGCCTTTTGCGGGCGCGTTGATGCTGTCGCCTTCGACCGTCGAGCGGCTTGAGACGGCGACCGCGCCGTCGGGTCTTTCCGCTTATTCAGCGCGCTTCGATTGGCCAGAGCGTTTGCGCGAGAATTTCGCCGTTGATCTCGCCCAGCCGGTCAATCTGGGATTGGGGCTCAGATGGGAAGCGGCGCTCGCGGCAATCGAGCCCTATTTCGCTCTGCCGGAGGCGCTGCGCCAACAGATCCTCACCTGGTTTGCGGGCACGGTGCATCGGCGCGTCTCTGCGCGGCCGCATCTCAAACAAATCTCGGCGGAGCCGAGCCGCAGCAAGACGATCATCCCCATCGAAACATTGGGCCAGGCGGGAACGCCCTCCGGTGCCACCGCCCTCTATGCCATTCTCGCCGCCCCGCAGGCGCCGATGGGCGGACCGGATCGGCTCGCCAAGGCCTGTCATCTCGGCCAGCCCGTGCCTGTCGCGGATCGCGCGGCCTTGCGACTCTGCGCCTCGATGCCGATGGTACTCGATGTTGCTGCGCGAATCATGGAAGGGCAGACGATCGAAGCCGCTGTGATGCCAGTGCTCGACGATCTCGATCTCGTCTTCGAGAAATGGGATTGGCTCGCGACGCGGTGAGTCGGCGGCATTCCCGCGTCAGGGTTTCGCGATCATAACGTAGAGGTTGGCGAGCGGAATCACGGTGGCAAGAGTGCCCCAAAAATACCACTGCCGGTTCAGCTGCCAATAAAGCGGCGGGATTTCGCCGCCGTTCTCGAAGCCGCGCGCTAATCGCTCTTGCCAGATTTGTACGGGAATGAGGATCGCGACCCAAATCAAACCCGAGGTGAAGAATATGCTCTGCGCCCAAACGAGCCAAGACGTCGATCGGAGATTGTAGCCGGCGACTGTCGCCATGCCATAGCCGCCGATCAGGATCAGAATCACGCCGCCGAAGGTGAACACCCAGTCCGTGAGCGTGACGAGCCGCTGGGCGAAAGCGATCACCACGGCATTTTTGGTTCTGTCCGCAAAAACCTTCCACACGCCCGTGACGATGATATTGCCCAGGAAGAGCACGACTCCGAGGATGTGAGCGATCTTGAACGTCGTGTAGGAGAGCATGGGGAAAACCCGCCACCTTTTGCCGATATTGTTTACAGTGTATACATTGCTATGCTTACACTGTCAACATAGACGGGAAAGGCCCACGCATGTCTCTGAAAGCAAAGTTCGCGACAACGTCTGCCGACGATGACGAGGGCCTGAAAGCGCGGCTCGTCAAGGCGGCGCGCTATCTGCTCGAACACGACGGATTCGAAGCGCTCAGTTTGCGAGCGGCGGCCCGTGAAGCGGGCGTCTCGCATATGGCGCCCTATCGGCATTTCAAAGATAAGGACGAGCTTCTAGCCGCCGTCGCGGAACAAGGCTTTCGCGCCATGACTCGTTACATGGACCGAACGGCGAAGGGACGTGGGGCGAGCCGCGCGGTTGGCGTCGCTTACGTCTCGTTCGCGCTGGAAAATCCCGCGCTCTATCGGTTAATGTTCGGCGCCAATCTCGCGCCGCGCGAGCGGTTTCCGGGTCTTGTCGAAGCAGGCGCGGAAGCCTTCCAGCGATGCCTCGCCGCAAGTGCCGCCAGAACGCCACGCATTCGAGCGGGCGAAGAAATGCCACGTTCCGCCATCGCGCTCTGGTCCGTCGTCCACGGCCTCACGAGTCTAGTCATCGATGGGCTTGTCACGTTGCCGCCGTCGGGCCGCGCTCGCGAGGCCAAGATCGCCGCGATTTTGAAAGAGGTCCGTTAAAGCCGATGGCAGCGCAACGCCTGCGAATTTGCTTGACAGCCTCGGCAAAACATCCGACCCCGCCGCATCTTCCCCGTCTTCTCTTCGGATTTCAGCAATTGAGCGTTCCGTCTAAAGGCCGCGATGCGCGGCCGGCCACTCTCGATCCGCAGGATTGGGACGCCTTCGCGTGCCAGGCGCATGAGGCGCTCGATCTCGTAATCGAGCATCTGCGTTCGCTGCGGGAACAGAAAGTCTGGCAGCCGATCCCCGACGAGATCAAGGCTCGCTTCGAGTCGCCGCTGCCGCGCGAGGGCCGCGAATTCTCGGAACTGCTCGAAGACTTCGCCCATTCAATCCTGCCTTATGGCGCGGGCAATGTTCACCCGCTCTTTCTCGGTTGGGTGCAGGGCGCGGGCACGCCGATCGGCATGGTGGCGGAGATGCTGGCCGCCGGATTGAACGCCAATTGCGGCGGCCGCAATCATATTGCCATCGATGTCGAGCGGCAGATCACGTTGTGGCTGGCGGAGCTCTTCGGCTTTCCGCGTGAGGCCTCCGGCGTTTTTGTCACCGGAACATCGCTCGCCAATCTGCTCGCCGTTCTTGTCGCGAGGCGGGACGCGTTGGGCGATGAGGTCCGTCGCGAAGGCCTGCATGATGATCGGCGCCTCACCGGCTACACATCGCAAGAAGCGCATGGCTGTATCGCCAAAGCCTTCGATCTCGCTGGGCTCGGCTCCGATTCTCTGCGCATGCTGCCTGTCGATGCGAATGGCGGCATCAACCTTAAAGCGCTGCGCGAAGCGGTCGCGCGCGACCGCGCGGGGGGCTTCATGCCGGCGATCGTCGTCGGCACCGCCGGCACGGTAAATACCGGCGCATTCGATTCCCTGACCTCGCTCGCCGATTTCTCCGAAGCGGAAAATCTCTGGTTTCATATCGACGGCGCCTTCGGCGCGCTCTGCGCGCTGTCGCCCGAGCTGAAACATCTCGTCAGAGGAATCGAGCGCGCGGATTCGATTGCGCTCGATTTTCACAAATGGCTGCAGGTGCCTTATGACGCGGGCTTTCTTCTCGTACGCGACGCGGAAGCGCATCGGCAGACCTTTGTGAGTTCCGGCGCCTATCTATCACGCGCGCCGCGCGGCCTCGCCGCGGGCGACATCTGGCCGTGCGATCTTGGCCCCGATCTCTCGCGTGGCTTTCGCGCGCTGAAAACTTGGTTCACCGTTCAAGCCTTCGGCACGGAGCGGCTCGGCGCGATGGTTGCCGAGACCTGCAGGATTGCGCGACATCTCGGCGAGTTGGTCGAAGCGTCGCCGACATTCGAGCTTGCCGCGCCGGTACGACTCAACATCGTCTGTTTCAGCGTCAAGGGCGAGGCGAAGGAGAGCGGCGAGCGCAATCGCGCGATCGTGATGGATTTGCACGAGCGCGGGCTCGCGGCGCCTTCGATCACGCTCCTCGATGGCAAGCCCGTCATCCGCGCGGCGATCCTCAATCACCGCACGTGCTTGAGCGACATGGATTTTTTTCTCTCTGCGGCGACAGAGGCCGCTGCGCGAGTGGCAAAAGAAAAGGCGCCCGCCGCGAAGCCCGACGCGGGGCAGGACGACATCGATTAACACGTTCCTAACTATAAGCCTCTAGCGTCGGCGCAATTCCCTGCCGGATTGCCGCCATGACGACCTCCACCGCTCTTCAAAAAAATGTTCCTGCCGGAGCGACCGTCGTCACCGAGCGCCAGCAGGAAGAGGCGATGTCGCTGCCGATTCTGATGCGCGTCGGCGAAGCAACGGGCATGAACCCGACGCAAGTGGTGCGCGATTTCGCAAGCCTCGCCTTCGGGCCGGGCAAAGCGAGCTTCAACGATTACATTCGGCTCCGGCTCTTCGATCAGACTTTTTGGAACGACAGCGACCGGCGCAATGTCGTCTGCCAGCGCCGCAATCGCGATCTTGCGGTCGAGATCAACTATCGCCACGATTGGTACGGGCTCCTCGACGACAAGGTCGCGTCAACCGCCTATCTCTCGGCCTATGGTCTTCCGACGGCGAAAATCGCCGCGGTGTTTGCGCCGCGCCTGCGGAATGGCACGAAGCATATTTTGCGCGATCGCGAGTCGCTCGCTAGGTTTCTGATGTCAGGTGAACTTTATCCGCTGTTCGGCAAGCCGGCGGATGGATTCCAGAGCCTCGGCTCCGTCGCGCTTCGGCGTCCCCATCCGGAAAGCAATGACCTTGAGACGATCGACGGCGGCCGCATCGCACTCGACGCCTTTCTCGACGATATTCTGAATCACTATGACGGCGGCTATCTCTTCGAACATTTCCTCACGCCGCATGAAGATGCGATCAAGCTGCATGGCGAACGGCTCGGCACGGTCCGCGTTTTGACGCTGCTCGACGATGGCGCGCGCATCTTGCGTGTGAGCTGGAAGATCCCGGCGGGCGCCAATATGGCCGATAATTTTTGGCGCGCCGGCAATATCCTGGCAAAGATCGATTTGGCGAAGGGGTACATTGGGCGTGCGGTCTCGGGGGCAGGGTTCGAGACCACAATCCTCGAAAAGCATCCCGATACCGGCGTGGCGTTCGTCGGCACGGCAATCCCCGGCTGGGAGGCGATGAGAGAACTGGCGCTCGAGGGCGCGCGGCTCATGCGCCACATTCCGATGATCGGCTGGGATATCGCGCCGACGGCGGATGGCCCGGTGATCGTCGAGATGAACGAGACGCCCGATCTCTTTCTCAACCAATTCGCGCACGGGCTGGGCATTTTGGAGCCGGAGTTCGTCGAATTCGCCGCGGCCCAGAAGCGCGGGCGCCAGGCGCATGAAACGAAAATCAAGGCCGACATCGCCAAATTGTGACGAACGGCCGCCCGATGCTAATCTCGGGCGCATGACGTCTTCGCGCGACACGATTTTTCTCACCCATGATTTGGCTGAGGCGGCGTCACATAAGGGCGCGACGGTCGTGGTGCTCGATCTCGACGATCCTCGTTTTGCAGACCGCCGCGTTTTGCCGCCGACGAAAGAAGATCTTTCGCGCTCGGATTCCTACGGCGCGGCGGCGCGGAAAATGTTTTTGGCGCGGCGCGCGCTCTTTCGGCATTTTCTGGCGACTCGTCTTGGCTGCGATGCCGAGGAGATCGTCATTGCTGCGGACCCGTCCGGCGCGCCGACGCTCATCGCACCAAAACAAAACCAGCCGTTTTTCCTTTCGATCTCAAGACGCGGCTCTTTTGCCGCCTTTGCTGCCGCGACAACGCCGGTCGGCGTCGACATCGAAATTCTCAGTCAGCCTGAGGATGTGCCAAGCGCCATGCTGCATGAGAGTGAGAGGAAGAGGCTTTCTGGCACGGATGCGGTGGCGGGTAACAAAGCCTTTCTCGAACTCTGGACGCTGAAGGAGGCTTATCTTAAGGCGCTGTGGCTTGGCCTTTCGCGCGAGCCGTCGGAGATCGCCGTCACCTTCACGGATGGCGGGCTCGCGCTCTTCGATCGTGGCGCGCCTGTCCCGGCAAAGGCGTTGCTCAGCAAAGCCGAGCCTCTGGGGAAGGACACTCTTATCATCGGCTGCGTTCTGCTATAAACGCGCCGAGAGGCAGCTCCCTCGGGTCATGTGACCTTCACAAGGCTATGATCTTTCCGTCGCGAAGCGGCGGCACGAAATAACCGAAACCTCATTGTCCCGCATGATTGTCCTGCGATCCATTCTCTTCAACTGCGCCTTCTATGTTGTCCTGGCCATCTTGATGGTCACGGGGATGCCGACCTTTGTGACGGGCCGGCATGCGGTTCAGTCGGTGGCGCGTCTTTGGGCAAAATCTTCACTCTTTCTCCTCGAACATATCGTCGGCTTGAAAGTCGAATTTCGCGGACTCGAACATGTGCCAAAAGGCGCGGCGCTGATCGCGCCGAAGCATCAGTCGTTTCTCGAGACTTTCGCTCTTCTCGCCGTCGTCGACGAATTCACCTTCGTCCACAAACGCGAACTCAGTTTCATCCCCTTTTTCGGATGGTATCTTTGGGGCACGGGGCAGATTCCGATCAACCGCGCCAATCGCGCCGGTGCCTTGGGCGAAGTGATCCGCGGCGCGAAGCGCATTTTCGCGGAAGGCCGCCGGCTCATCATTTTTCCGGAAGGGACGCGGCAGCTCATCGGCGCTGCCCCCGATTACAAAGCCAGCGTCGCGCTCGTTCAGAAGAATACGGGCGTCACCTGCGTTCCCGTGGCGCTCAACACAGGCGTCTTTTGGCCCCGCCGCAATTTCCGCCGCTATCCCGGCACGGCGGTCATCGAATTCCTGGAGCCGATCCCCGCCGGATTGGGGAAAGCCGGTTTGATGGAGACGCTGCGCGAGCGAATCGAGACCGCAACCGACCGGCTCGTCGCCGACGCCTGCGCCAAAGACCCGTCTCTGCCTTGTGCCAAGCTAGCGCTATCGACGGATGCGGCGTGAAGTAGGCCAGGAACGGCGCCGGCTGAGGCTTGACGTTCGCCTTTAACCGTTCGAACTTTGTTCCTGCCGAATCACCTCCATGAAAGGAGGGCGGAGGGGAGCGATCATGACGATCCTGGAGACGCCCCGACGGGTGCGGGCTGCGCGCTTGTCTGGTGGTGGATTAGTAACTCGATTCTTCGAGCCTTTGTTTTTCAGGCGCAGCAGGTTCAGCGGCCGCAAGCCAATCCTTCCAGAAACGGTTGGGTCTGGGACAGACGGAGACGGTCGGTTTGTGTTGCCCAGCGAGCGTCACGGCGGCGGTAACGCACCTTTATCAAGTCTCGCCGGAGGGAGCCTGGCATCACGTTTCCATGCCTGGCATGGCGCTTCGGGGCGCCGCTACATCTGCTCGGTCTTTCCCGTCGATCCCGACGCGCCCGATGCAGGGTTGCCGGATTTTGCCGAGGCGATCGCGCTCGCCGTCGCGGCGGACGCAGGCAAAAGCCAGAAATGCATCGCGCTCTTTCTTTACGATGGCTCGACGGCGGCAACGGCGCGTAATGATTTCATTGCCTCAGCGCTGAAGGCTGGTGTTGTCGCCTGGCACATTCACTTGGCCGATGATCCGCAGCAGAGGCTTGCCGTCGCCAAGGACATCGAATCGGGCCGCGTCGCGGAGCCGGCCTCGGCGCGATAATCGCTGGAGGCGTCAGGCGGAAGCCGCCCCGCGAGCCAATCGAGAGTCGCATCACGAATGCCGAGCTGCGCCAGATGCGCCTGCGTGTTGCGGACATAGTCTGGATTCTCGCCTGAGACGCCTTTGCCTTGCAGCACCAGCCGCTCCAGATCCGAGCGATCGAGCCGCCCCGCATATTGGGAATGCTTGCGGTCGACTGCGTAGGAGAGCGCCGAAATTTCGCGGCCGTCGGCGAGTTTCGCCGCCAAGCGCAATTCGCGATAAACGAGCGTCACCTGTTCGCGCTTGCGCAGATAGTCGATCGTTTCCTCGGCCAGCGTCGCTTTCACGCGGAATGCGACGCCCTTGCACGAGCCGCCCCGGTCGAGGCCCAGAACAAGCCCCGGCTGTTCCGGCGTTCCTCTGTGGACATGCGAATAGACGCAAAGCGAGCGATGATAGCCATAGACCGTCGCAAGCTGATGCTCGGTGAAGGCGAAGCCCGGCCGCCACATCAGCGAACCGTAGCCGAAAACCCAGAGATCGCCGTGCTGCGTCATGCGATTCGAAACCTTCGTCGCGTTGGCTCCATTTGACCCGAATGGATCAGCTCTCAATCCATATCACAAGGATCATAGCCCCCGCGATCGATCTGGGCCAAAAGCGGGAGATCGGTTATAGGCAGACCGAAAGCGGAGACCCTCATGCCCATTAAGCGTATGCCAAGTCAGCGCGACAGAATAAGGCCGCCAAGGCGTTTCCGGCCCTGGATGATCGTTACCGCCGGGATTGTTCTTGTCCTCGTCCTTGGCTGGACCGTTTTCTGGAATTTTGCCGCCAACGAAGCCGCTTCAAGTCTCGATGCCTGGATCGCGCGCGAAAAAATCTTCCACAGAAATTGGACCTGCCCTGATCGACAGATCGCGGGCTATCCGGCCTCGATCGAGATCGCCTGCAGCACGCCGCGTTTCGACGGCATGATCTTCGGCCGCCATTATCTGGGCTCGCTCGCGGGCTTCATCGCCACGGCAAGCCTCGCCGATCCGACCGCTGTGACGCTCAATGTCACGTCGCCCTTCGAGGCCCAGCCGAGCGAGAAGGGCGACAAAATCGCGCTCGCCTGGAACGCCTTGTCCGTTCGTCTTGGCGGATCGCCGGAAGATGTCGCCGAAGTCTCCGTCAACGGCTCCGGCGTCGATCTCAGCGGCCGGACGGAACAACTCGGCGCGCTCTCGATGAAAGTGGCGCAGGCGCACGCGACTTTCAGCCGGGATACCGGGCGGCAGGATCGCGCGATCGGTTTTCAGATCGATCTCAATGGCGTCTCGATCTCCGCCGTCGACGCTTATCTCGGCGGCTCAACGCCTGCGGACATCACGACGCGCGGCTATATCACCCAAGCGAGCTTCGATCCGGCGAAGACGATCGCCCAATCTTTAGGTCAATGGAGTGCAGCCGGCGGCCAGATCGAGCTTGCGAATTTTGTAGCGACGCGCGGCGATACGCGATTGGAAGCGCGCGGCACGCTCGGAATCGATTCAGACCATGAGGTTCAGGGCCAGCTCGATACGAAATGCGTCGGCTTCGAACAGGTCTTGCTGCGGCTCGGCGTCGATCCGGCGATCGTCACGGCGGGCTCCTTGCTCGCGACGCTCCTCGGCGGCGGCAATGACAACAAAGGGCCGCAGCCTTTGCATCTGCCCGTCACATTCACGAATGGCCAAGTCAGCATCGGCCCGGTGCGTACGTCGATTCGCGTGCCGCCGCTTTACTGATCGCCTTCGTCGCCGTCGGCCTCGTCGTGCTTGCGGCCGAAATCGGGCGCCGCGGTTTCCTGGCCCTGGTCGATGATGCCGCGGCGGATGGCGCGCGTGCGGGTGAAAAGGTCGAACAGTCCCTTGCCGTCGCCATAGCGGATCATGCGCTGCAAAGCCGCCAGATCTTCCGTAAAGCGGCCAAGCATTTCGAGCACGGCATCCTTGTTGTTCAGGAAGACATCGCGCCACATCGTCGGATCGGAGGCGGCGATGCGGGTGAAATCGCGAAAACCACCGGCGGAGTATTTGATCACCTCCGATTGGGTGACCTGCTCGAGATGTTCTGCCGTGCCGACGATGTTATAGGCGATGAGATGCGGCACATGGCTCGTGATGGCGAGAACAAGATCGTGATGCGCCGGCGTCATAATCTCGACGCTCGCGCCCGCCGCGGTCCAAAACGCCGCGAGTTTTTCAACAGCCTTCGGGTCGGTGCCGGCGGGCGGTGTCAGAATGCACCAGCGATGACGGAAGAGAGTCGCAAAGCCAGCATCGGGTCCCGATTGTTCTGTGCCCGCGACGGGATGGGCGGGCACGAAATGCACGCCCTTCGGCAGAGCGGGCGCGGCATCGGCGATGACGGATTCTTTCACCGACCCGACATCGGAGAGAATGGCGCCGGAGCGAAGATGGGGCGCAATCGCGCGCGCGACCTCGCCGATCGCGCCGACCGGCACGCAGAGAATGACAAGATCGGCATCGCGCACGGCGGCTTCCGCCGTCTCGGCGATTTTGTCGGCGAAGCCGAGTTCGGCGACGCGACGGCGCACGTTCGTGCTTGAATCATAGGCGATGAGGCTGCGCGCGAGTTTCCTCTGATGCGCAACGCGCGCAATCGACGAACCGATGAGTCCGAGGCCGATGATCGAAAGACGATCGAAGAGCGGTGTCTCGACGGGCGTGGCAAATCCGTCAGCCACGCGCGGCGTCCTTGCCCATAAAGTCTTTCAGCGCTGCGACGACGAGGCGATTGGCTTCCTCCGAACCAACCGTCAGACGCAGAGAGTCCGGCAGCTCATAGACATCGACCGCGCGGAGAATGAGACCGCGGTGCGTGAGGAAGTTGTCGGCGGCGCGCGCCGTCGCGGCATCCTTGAAATGCAGAAGCAGAAAATTTCCGACGCTCGGCGTGATACCGATGCCGAGGGCGGCGATCTCCTTGGCGAGCCACGCAAGCCACTTCTCATTATGAGCGATGGCCTTGTCGATATGCGCGACATCTTCGAGCGCCACGATGCCCGCTTCCATCGCCGCCGTCGAGATATTGAACGGCCCGCGAATGCGATTCAACGCATCGCAGACGGCAAGCGGCGCATAGCACCAGCCGAGCCGCAGGCCCGCGAGCCCGTAGATTTTCGAAAACGTCCGCGTCATCACGACATTGTCGCTGGTCAGAGCGAGTTCGAGCCCCGAGGAATAATCGTTGCGCGTCACATATTCCGCATAGGCGGCATCGAGAACGAGCAGAACGGAGCGCGGCAAGGTGGCGGCGAGCCGCTTGATCTCGCTGAACGGCAGATAGGTGCCGGTCGGATTATTGGGGTTGGCGAGAAAGACGATCTTGGTCCGCGGCGTCAGTTTCGCGAGAATCGCATCGACATCCGCCGTGAGATTCGTCTCGTCGACAATCACGGGCGTGCCGCCTGCCGCAAGAATGGCGATGCGATAGATCGCAAAGCCATGTCGCGTCGCGATGCCTTCATCGCCCGGGCCGACATAGGCATGAGTCAGAAGCGTGATGAGTTCGTCCGAGCCCGCACCACAGACGATGCGTGCTGGATCAAGCCCATAACGCGCGCCGATCGCTTCGCGCAGGCGCGATGCTGTTCCATCGGGATAGAATTCGAGCCGATCTGCAACTTTTTTGAACGCCTCTTTGGCGCGCGGCGAAGGACCGAGCGGCGTTTCATTCGCCGAGAGCTTGTAGATCTTCGGAGCGGTGCCGCCGCTTTTGCCGGGCCGATAAGGATCGATCGCCAAAACGCCGGGGCGCGGCTGGGGGAGCGATGTGGGGTCGATGGATGTCATCGCGCCGCTCCCGTCTCGACAGTCTTGGTGCCGAGATCGAATCGCGCGGCATGGCTGCCAATTTCGCCGATCACGTTTGCTTCGACGCCTGTTTTGCCGAGCGCGGCGCGCAGCACCACCGCATCGAGCGTTCCGGGCGCGGCAATGAGCATGGAGACGCCACCGCCGGCCTTAGCTTGGTCGATGATGTCGATGCCTTCCGTCGCCAAAGCCGCGCTCGCCGCCGCATGCGGTGCGGCACTGGCATTCACGACATACAGCACGACATCGCGCGAAGCCGCCTCGCTCAGCGGTTTGGCAATCACAAAGAGCGGCAGGCCGGCTGGATGATCCGGCCGCTCGACGAAGGGAAGACGCGCGATGATCTTCGGCGCCGTGGGCGGCAGAAGCGCGCTCCACCAATCGCCGCCACCGCCCGAGACGGCAACGAGGCCCAGATCGCCCTTTGCCGCCGCGACCGCTGCGATGACCGCCGCCGTGCCATGATGGGGAACATAAGGAACGGTGAAGCCGAAATGAAAGCGGCAGCAATCGCGCATCGGCGCGTCGCCCGCGGACACATCGGCATGCACGCTGTAATTCGCTTGCACAAACGTAAAGGTCGAAATGATGATGCGCCAGACACTCTCGACCGTATCGAGCGGCAGAATTCCGCGATGGCGCGAGACGAGATGGCGCATCATTTCGGCTTCGCGCTCGGGCCGAAAGGCGCTGCCGGTGCCCCCCTTGATAGCGATCAGCCGGTCGATGATTTCGCCGCGCTTGATCAATAGCTCATGCAGCTCGGCATCGATGCGATCGATGTCGGCGCGTAGATCGGCCAAGGTCGCGGAGGCGGGCAAGTCGAGCATGCAGAGCCTTAAAAGGGTTGCGGCGTTTTAATGCCGATTGGGCGCGGCTGAAAAGCCTTTCGCGCCGAAAAGCGGCAGGATGGTCAAGCCTTTGTGGGATTCACCTTGGCCCACCGGCCTACCTTGACACGCGCTTGACCGCACTCCTACATAACAAACGAGATGTTCGGCAAAGAGAACAAGTCTTTAGCGCGTTCTCGACCTATCAGGCAAGCCCGTGACCATTGTTGCGTCCCCGAAAGCCATGAGCCAGCAGGAAGCGGATGCGCCGCACAGCCTCGTGCTGCGCCTTGGCGCGGACACACCGCTCAAGATGGATGCCGGCGTCGCGATCAGCCCGCTCAGCATCGCCTATCAAACCTATGGCACGCTGAACGCCGACAAATCCAACGCCATCCTCATTTGCCATGCGCTGACCGGCGATCAGCATGTCGCCAATGTGCATCCGGTGACGGGCAAGCCCGGATGGTGGCAGGTGATGGTCGGGCCCGGCAAGCCGATCGACACCAATCGTTATTTCGTCATCGCCTCCAATGTGGTCGGCGGCTGCATGGGAACGACTGGCCCTGCCTCGCTAAGCCCCTCGACAAACCGGCCCTACGGCCTCGATCTTCCGCTCGTCACCATTCGCGACATGGTGCGCGCGCAGGCGATGCTGATCGATTCTCTCGGCATCGACTCCCTCTTCTGCGTCATCGGCGGATCGATGGGCGGCATGCAGGTGCTGCAATGGGCGGCCAGCTATCCTGAACGCGTCTTCGCCGCCATGCCCATTGCGACAGCGGCGAAACACTCCTCGCAGAACATCGCTTTCCACGAAGTGGGGCGGCAAGCGATCATGGCCGATCCCGAATGGCGCGACGGCCGCTATATGGATTTCGGCGTCAGCCCGACGAAGGGGCTCGCTGTCGCGCGCATGGCCGCGCATATCACCTATCTGTCGGACGAGGCGCTGCAACGAAAATTCGGCCGCAAGCTGCAAGACCGCGAGGCGCCGACCTTCACTTTCAGCGCCGATTTCCAGGTCGAAAATTATCTGCGCTATCAAGGCACGAGTTTCGTCGATCGCTTCGACGCCAACTCCTATCTCTATGTCACGCGCGCCTGCGATTATTTCGATCTTGCCGACGATTATAACGGCTCGCTGGCTTTGGCCTTCAAAGGTACGAAGTCCCGCTTTTGCGTCGTCTCCTTCACTTCGGACTGGCTCTATCCCACCGCCGCGTCGCGCGCGATCGTCCATGCGCTCAATGCCGCCGGCGCCTCCGTATCCTTCGTCGAGATCGAGACGGATCGCGGCCATGACGCCTTTCTGCTCGATGTGCCGGAATTCTTCGCGACGACGCGCGGCTTTCTCGATGCCGCGGGCCGCGCGCGCGGTCTCGTCTCGGCGCAAGGAAAGCCCTGATCGTGTCTGATCAAAGCACGGCGGGGAAGACAAGCAAACAGACGGCCGATCAGACGCTCGGGCAGCGCGAGACGCTGTCGCGCACCGCGCGCGTCGATCTCTTGGTCGTGGCCGACATGGTTTCGCCGAACACGAGAGTGCTCGACGTCGGCTGCGGCGATGGCGCCTTGCTGCGGCTTCTCGCCGAAGAGCGGGGCGTCGATGCGCGCGGTATCGAGCTGTCACAGCGCGGCGTCAATGACTGCGTCGCCAAGGGGCTTTCGGTTGTGCAAGGCGACGCCGATACCGATCTCGTCGATTATCCCGACAATGCCTTCGATTATGTGATCCTGTCACAGACACTTCAGGCGACGCGGCAGCCGCGCAAAGTGCTTGAGCATATGTTGCGCATCGGACGTCATGCGATTGTTTCTTTTCCGAATTTCGGCCATTGGCGTATCCGACTGCAGATCGCCCTCAAGGGCCGCATGCCAATCACGGAAAACCTGCAATATTCCTGGTATGAAACGCCCAATATCCATTTCTGCACCATTCGCGATTTTGTCGCTCTGGTGCAGGCGATCGATGCGCGGATCGAACGCGGCATCGCGCTCGATCGCTTCGGCGTGCCTATGCTGACCAATGCGCCTTGGTGGGTCTGGAATCTGTTTGGCGATCAGGCCGTCTTCCGCCTGACGCGCAAAGGTTAGCCGCGCTTGTCTTTTTTGCCGCGTTCGAGCGCCTCAAGGACGAGCTTGCGCGCCTCTTCGGCATTGCCCCAGCGGGTGATCTTGACCCATTTATTGGGTTCGAGATCCTTGTAATGCGTGAAGAAGTGTTCGATCTGCTGAATGGTGATGTCCGGCAGGTCGGTATAGTCCTGCACATGCGCATAGCGCTTCGTCAGCCGGTCGGATGGCACGGCAATGATTTTTTCGTCGCCACCCGATTCATCCTGCATGAGGAGAACGCCGACGACGCGGCAACTGATCACCGCGCCGGGAACGATAGCGCGCGTATTGGCCACGACCACGTCGCACGGGTCGCCGTCATCGGATAAAGTGTGCGGAATGAATCCGTAGTTTCCCGGATAGCGCATCGCGGTGTAGAGAAAACGATCGACCACAAGCGCGCCGGCCGCTTTGTCCATCTCATATTTGATCGGCTCTCCGCCGATCGGCACCTCGATGACGACATTCACGTCGTAAGGGACGTTGTCGCCGGGTGAGATCGCATCGAGATTCATGATTGGCTCCGGTGATTCTTGCGCGCCGCGCCGGCAAAGGCTGGTGCCCAAACGCTCAAGGGGAGTTAGATGAGGGGCGAGGCGTGCCGCGGCATTCTGCCCAGGCCTCTCAGTGGGCCCAATCACTCAAAAGCGAAGGCCACGCGCTCGCGCAGCTCCGAGCCGAACCGTTCATAAGCGCGGCGCACGACCTTGCCGCCGAGCCGGCGGTAGAAAGCCATGGCGCCGTCATTGTCGGCAAGCGCCCAGACGAGGAAAGACGGATAGGCGTGTTCGGCGAGATCTTTCCGAGCCGCGGAAAATAAACGGCGGCCGAAACCAAGGCCTTGAAATTCTGGCGCGATGTAAAGTTCGAAGATTTCGCCGCCATAGGCCATCGCCGGCACGCGATTGCGGCCGTAGCTCGCATAGCCGCCGATGACTTCGTCGAAATCGAGGACAAGCAAGCGCGAGCCGCGGGTGATGGCCGAATGCCACCATTTCGGCCCCCGCCGCGCGATCATGCGCTCGAGTTCGCGGCCTGGAATAATGCCGCTATAGGCGTGCCGCCATGCCGCGTCATGGACCTCCGCGATCCCCTGCGCATCATGGTCCCGCGCGTCGCGGATTGTAATGAGGGCCTGAACCATAGTGCGATGTTAGGCCCGCTTTGGCTCTGCCTGCAAGCCCTTCTTCGCCGTCCTTTGGCGCGTCGAGACAACGCGCCAACATGGACTCAATTCAATTTGATGAACGGGCCTGAAATGTCCTAAAATAGCGCGTGCTCGAAGCGAATCGCGCTGCATAAACCATCAGCCGATTTCGGCTTTTGACTTAAAAGAATTTTCTCCCGCGATTGGCGTCCTGGCCGGTGTGCGAAGTTTGGCGCGCGCATAATCTTTTCTTGACAGCGGCCGATAATTCTCCCTGGCGAACGGCGGAGCGGGCATCCGGGCGGCTGAAATGTCGCGGCGCGCCAATCGACGTTTGAGATTGCCTCATTGATACGTCTGATCGACGGCCGGCTCCGCGCGTAGGCTGAGGAGAAACCCTGCCAAGCTATGAGCCGCCTCTTCGGGGCGCCCGTCATTGACGATCGTCATATCGGGTATGCGTTCAGAGATGGGCGGGGCTGCGAAGGTTGAATTGCGAAGCAGGCGCTCGTTCACGGCCTCAGCGCCTTCTCTTCCGCGCTCCGCTAGGCGGCCGGCGATCACCGGCTCCGGCGCTGTGATGGCGACGAGTTTCATAAGGGGAAAGCGGATGCGCGCGGCGCCGACCGCCGCCCGCGAAATATTGCAGACGACAATACGCCCGCTCGATAAGGCCGGCCCGACGGATGAGTCGATCGCGTAGCCCAATCCATGGGCTTCCCAATGAAGGGCGAAGAGCCCTGCGCGCACACCCGCCTGGAATTCGCCGGGCGAGAGAGGTTCGTGATCTTCAAAATCCGAAGGCGGACGCGTAATCCATCGGCGGGGAAAGAGAAATTCCGGTCTTGTGCCAAGCTCCGCGCGGACGATGCGGATGAGCGTATCCTTGCCGACGCCGGAAGGCCCGGTGACGCAGACAAAAGGTCCAGGCACGCGCGGGCGGCCGGACGGGCTTTCTGGACGCTCTCCCATCTCTGACAAGCACGCCAATGCTCCGCCTTCTGGCGGAAGCCCCTGAAGACAGGGCGTGCCGAATCCTTAATCGCTGCTACCATTTTATTCACCTCTCTCCGTTAATTTCAACAGCGGGCGATTCTTGCCTGGCCGATGCCGTTTGCCCGGAAAATCGATCGATTTCCCGATGTTTGCCGGATCGTCCAAGCGCCATGACGGGCGCATGCCGAACATGGCCAAGGGATGAAACCAATGCTGAGCTGGTTCCGGGAAACCGCGCCGATCAAGACCAAATTATCTATCTTTCTTTGCTGCCAACTCGTGCTGGCGTCGGCTTCTTTTCCGCTCATCCTGGCTGTCGCGAACGGGCGCCTCGCGCTCTCGTCTGCCCTCGCCATTTGGGCGGGCGTCATGGTTCTCCTAGCTTTGGCCGGCCTGGCCATGAGCCGGGCGATCACGCTTCCCTATGTCGCGACCGTCGTGCGCATGGAGGCTTTGGCGAAAGGCGATCTCGATACGCCGATCACTTACACAGAGCACAAGGATTGCGTCGGCCGGTTGGCGAAGGCGATGCAGAAATTCCGCGACGATGCGAAGGCCAAGGCGGCGGCGGAAGCGCATATCGAGGAGACGCAGCGCCTTGCCGAGTCGGAGCGGCTGCGCCAGGAAGCCGAAGCGCAGAAATATATCGATGCGCATAACGTGTTCATGGCCGCGATCAGCGATGCGCTGCACCGTCTCTCGGACGGCGACCTCACCTGCCGGCTGATGGAGGCCTTCAGCGAGGACTACGAAAAAATCCGCGGCGACTTCAATCGATCGGCCGAGAAACTGCAGCAGGTGATGCTGTCGGTTGCCACGAACACGCAGGCGATCCGCTCCGGCACGCGTGAAATCTCGGTTGCGGCGGACGATCTCTCGCGCCGCACCGAGCAGCAGGCCGCAAGCCTCGAAGAGACGGCAGCCGCGCTGGGCGAAATCACGTCGACCGTGCGCAAGACGGCGCAAGGCGCGACCCATGCGCGTGAAGTCGTCTCGACCGCGAAGCATGATGCCGAGAAGGGGAGCGATGTCGTCCGCCAGGCGATCAGCGCGATGAGTTGCATCGAGAAATCCTCGCAACAGATCGGCCAGATCATCGGCGTCATTGACGAAATCGCCTTTCAGACCAATTTGCTCGCGCTCAATGCGGGTGTTGAAGCCGCGCGCGCGGGCGATGCGGGCCGCGGCTTCGCGGTGGTTGCTTCCGAAGTGCGCGCATTGGCACAGCGCTCCGCCGAGGCCGCAAAAGAAATCAAAGCGCTCATCTCCGCCTCCACGGACCAGGTCGAACAAGGCGTCGATCTCGTCGCCGAGACCGGCAAGGCCTTGGCGCGCATCTTTGCGCAGATCGCGGAGATCGACATGATCGTCTCCGAGATCGCGACCTCCGCGCAGGATCAATCGACCGGCTTGCAAGAGGTCAACACCGCCGTCAGCCAGATGGATCAGGTGACGCAGCAGAATGCGGCGATGGTAGAAGAATCGACCGCCGCCAGTCAGACCCTGTCGCATGAAACCGAAGAGCTGACACGGATCATCGGCCGCTTCCGCGTCGGCGATGAAGTGGACGATGTCGCGCCGATGCCGCGCGCTTCCGGCAAGGCAGCGCGCCCGGCTTTGAAGACGGTCAGCCGGCGCGGCAGCGCGGTTGCGAAAGTCCAACCGCAACAGGACGAGTGGGAAGAATTCTAATTCCATCTTTTCGTCGATGGGGTAACAGCAATGAGCGAGTCGAGGATCGAGGCGATGAACGGACGCGAACTGATGGCCTTCCGCATCGGCGCGCAGGAGTTCTGCGTCGACATCATGGCGGTGCGCGAAATCCGCGGCTTTGCGCCGGCAACACCTCTGCCGCAATCGCCGGCCTTCGTGCGCGGCGTCATCAATCTGCGCGGCGCCGTTCTGCCGATCATCGATTTGTCGGCCCGGCTCGGCTTTCCGCCGGCAGAGCCGACGGCGCGCCATGTCATCATGGTCGTGCAGGTCGGCCCTCAGACTGTCGGGCTTCTCGTCGATGCCGTCTCCGACATTTTGACGGTCAGCGTCGAATCGATCCAGCCGACGCCCGATGTCGCCTCCGAAATGACCAAAAGTTTCGTCCGCGGCGTGCTCGCCATCGACGGCCGCATGATCAGCCTCATCGCGCTCGATAATGTCCTGCCGGCGATGGAAAGCGAGGCGGCTTAGCAGCAGGCCCCGACGGCGCGCTGTCTTTCTCTTCTATAAATTAAGTGGATCGTCACCGCGCGCCTGCGCGTCGCATTTCCGCCGAAGATGGCGCGTCATTGCGCCGGGACAGGCTGAGGCAATTCGCCCTCGTCCGCGCGGCGATCTGGCGAGACCTCATCCCCTTCACTTGCGTTCCAGGTGAGGAGCCTGCCATCTACCCCCGCCAGGGATTTTGTCGATGGATTCTGCTGCGCCGACGCTGACGTCTGAACGCGGGACGCTGAGCCTGCCCGCGCGGCTGCGCGCGATCGTGCGGCGGAGCGAATTTGCGCTGATCGGCGTCGCCGTCATCGTTGGAGCGATTGCCGGGGGCTGCGTCGCCATCGTTCGAGAGGCGGTTGCACTTCTCCACCATTGGCTCTTTCATATCCCCTTTGATGGCAGTCTCAGCGGTCTTGCGAAATTGGTTTCGCCGTATTTCGCCCTTGTGCCGGCGCTCGGCGGTCTTTTTCTCGGGCTGACGGGCATTGCCATTCGCAAATGGCGTCCGCGCCGGCCGATCGACCCCATCGAAGCAAATGCGCTCCAGGGCGGACGCATGTCGCTCCTCGACAGTTTTCTGATCACCGCGCAAACGGTCTTCTCCTCCGGCATCGGTGCTTCCGTCGGCCTTGAGGCAGGCTATACCCAGATCGGCTCCGGATTCGCTTCGGTGATCGGCGACGCGCTGAAACTCCGGCGCAGCGATATGCGCACACTCGTCGGATGCGGCTCGGCCGGCGCCATCGGTGCGGCCTTCGGTGCGCCCCTGACCGGCGCCTTCTATGCTTTCGAACTCATCGTCGGCACTTACACGCCTTTCGGCCTCGCGCCGATCATGGCGGCCTCGATCAGCGGCGTCCTCGTCGTCAAGGCGCTTGGATTTCACTCGGACGTCATCGAGAAGCTTGCGCCGATTGGCGATATCACGCGCGCCGATCTCGCCGCGCTGGTTATGCTGGCGTTGGTCTGCTCGCTGGTCGGTATTGGAATCATGCGTGCCGTGACCTTTGTTGAATATGCCTTCAAACGCAGCCATTTGCCGGTCTTTCTGCAACCCGCAGTCGGAGGTCTCGTTCTCGGCGCTCTTGCGCTTATTACACCGAGCGTTCTTTCCTCCGGCCGGGGATCTTTGTATCAACTCTTTACCGATGCGAACGGCGGTCTGGCGTGGCTCTGTCTGGTCGTGCTTTTGAAATCGATCGCGTCATCGGTTTCGATCGGCTCCGGTTTTCGCGGTGGTTTATTCTTCGCTTCACTCTTCATGGGCGCGTTGATCGGCAAGATCTTCGCTCTCGGCGTTCCGCTGCTGGCTCCCGCGATCGTTCCGGATGTCTCGGTCTATGCGACCGTCGGCATGACCGCGCTTGCGGTTGCTATCGTCGGCGGCCCGCTGACCATGAGCTTTCTCGCGCTTGAGACGACCGGCGATTTCCAGGTTGTCATCATGGTGCTGATTGCCTCGACGATTGTTTCCGTCATCGTCCGCCAGACTTTCGGCTACTCCTTCGCGACATGGCGCCTGCATCTGCGCGGCGAATCGATTCGCAGTGCGCATGACGTCGGCTGGATGCGCACGCTGACGGTCGCGCGCATGATGAAGACGGATGTGAAGACGATCTCGTGCCAGCTGACGATCGGCGAATTCATGGAAGAATTCCCGCTCGGCTCGACGCAATGGGTGGTCGCTGCCGATCAGGCGGGACGCTATGCGGGTCTCGTCTCCGTCACCGATGCGCATCTCTCCGTCTCGAACGGCGAAGATCCGGGAGTATCGATCGAAACGCTGCTGCGTTATCAGGACGATGTGCTTTTGCCGGCCATGAATATCAAACATGCCGCCGATCTCTTCGAGCGCAGCGAAAGCGACGCCCTCGCCGTGCTCGACGATCCCCTCCATCGCCATGTCGTCGGCATGCTGACGGAGGCCTACGTGCTGCGCCGCTATACGGAAGAGCTGGAAAAGGCCCGCGGCGAGCTTGCCGGCGAAAAATGGCTCGGCGAGGCGTGATCGCTGGGCTGACATGGGCAAGTTGACATGGGACTGTCAAATCCAGCCTGTATCCGTCCCCAATAGCCAGACATGCAATCGAGGTGGCGGATGCGTTTTTTGCTCTCGGGCGTTGGCGCTTTTTGTCTTGTCGCGGCCGAAGCTCTGCTTCCGCAGGCGGCCACAGCAGACGATCTTTCCGCAAGTGATCTTGCAAAGATCGAAACCGTCGTCGTGCTTTATGCCGAAAACCGCAGTTTCGATAATCTCTACGGGCATTTTCCCGGCGCCAACGGTCTCGCCAATCTCACGGCGGAGCAGACGCAGCAGCGCGACCGCGACGGCGCGATCCTGAAGGAACTGCCGCCGATCTGGGGCGGCCTCACGGGCAAGGGACAAAAGCCGGCGATCGACGAAGCGAAGATGGCGCATCTGCCGAACGCGCCTTTTGCGATCGACGATCCAAAAACCTTCGATCTGCCGATTTCGGTCGATACGCGCGATCTCGTGCATCGGTTCTATGAAAATCAGATGCAGACCGACGGCGGCAAAAACGATCGTTTCGCGGCCTATGGCGATTCAGGCGGCCTTGTGATGGGCTATTACGATGGCTCGAAACTTCCGCTGTGGGAAATTGCGAAGCGCTATACTCTTGCCGACAACTTCTTCATGGGCGCTTTCGGCGGCTCACTCCTCAATCATTTCTATCTCGTCTGTTCCTGCGCGCCGGTCTATCCAGACGCGCGTTTGAAGGCGTCCAAACTGATCGCCGCGGTCGACGCCGATGGTGTGAGTTTGAAGCTCGCTGACGACTCGCCGAAATCGGCGCTTCAGGGAGTACCAAAATTTGTGACACCCAAGGGCGCGATCACGCCCGACTTTTATGCGGTCAATACGTTGCAGCCGCCCTATCAGCCGAGCATGGTCAAGCCGGCGCAGGGCGGCGATCCGGCCTATGCCGATCCGGCCAATCCTTCGGTGTTGCCGCCGCAGAAGTTGACGCACATCGGCGATCTCTTGAGCGGCAAGGGGATCACTTGGGCTTATTACGCGGGCGCCTGGCAAGCCGCGCTCGACGGGAAAAATGCCGACCCGGTGCCGGATTTCCAATATCACCATCAACCGTTCAATTATTTTGCCGATATGGCGCCCGGCGCAAAGGCCCGTGCCGAACATCTGCGCGACGGCGGTTTGGGCGGCGCAGCCTTCATTCAGGCAATCGATGCGGGAACATTGCCGCAAGTCACCTTCTACAAGCCGCAGGGCAATCTGAACGAACATCCAGGCTACGCCGATGTGATGTCGGGCGATGAACATCTCGCCGATGTCGTGGCGCATTTGGAAAAGAGCCCGCAATGGGCGCATATGCTTGTCGTCATCACTTACGATGAGAATGGCGGTTTCTGGGATCATGCCGCGCCGCCTAAAGGCGATCGCTTCGGCCCCGGCACGCGCATTCCGACGCTGATCATCTCGCCTTATGCGAAGCGCGGCACCGTCGATCATACGCTCTATGACACGACATCGATCCTGCGCTTCATCACACGCCGCTTCGATCTGCCGGTTCTCGAAGGCATCAAACGGCGCGACGCGGCCATGGCGGCGGCGGGCAGCGGCAAGATCGGCGATCTCACCGGCGCGCTCGATCTTTCCAAACCGTGATCAGGGGGTCTTGAGTAGGCTCAGGCGAGCTCGATAATTCCGGAGAAATTCTGCACGGGGGCGCCGTGGCCGAGTTGCGCCGTGCGGATATTGTCGAAAAACTGCCGCGCGCTTTCCTTCCAAGTGAATTTGGCGGCGTGTTTGCGGCAGTGATCGCGCGAGATATCGAGCGCGCCGAGCGCGGCCTGGCGCAGATCTTCGGCCAGCACGCCCGTCCCCGAATCGCCGATGACGTCGAGCGGCCCAGTCACCGGGAAAGCCGCGACAGGCACGCCCGAGGCCAGCGCTTCGAGTAGAACGATGCCGAAGGTGTCGGTGAGGCTCGGAAAGACGAAGACATCGGCCGAGGAATAGACCTGGGCGAGCTGTTCGCCGCAGAGCGCGCCGAGGAATTTAGCCTGGGGGTAGGCGGCAGTGAGGCGGTTCTGCAAGGGCCCGTTGCCGACCACGACCTTGGAGCCTGGGAGATCGAGCTTCAGAAAGGCCTCGATGTTCTTTTCGATGGCGACCCGCCCGACGAAGAGGAAGATCGGCCGCGGCAGAGTGCCCAGCACATTCTCGGTTCTTGGCCGAAACAGCGTGTCGTCAACCCCGCGCGACCAGCGCATGAGGTTGCGGAAGCCGTGGCGGGCGAGGACGCGCTCCAGACTGGGGGAGCTGACCATCGTGCCGGCGGCGGCATTGTGGAAGCGCCGCAGCGCCGCATAGCTCACACGCACGGGCACAGGCACGCGGGCCGCGACATATTCGGGAAAGCGGGTGTGATAGCTCGTCGTGAAGGGTCGGTTTTCCCGCAGGCAGGTGCGGCGCGCAGCGAGCCCAATCGGACCTTCGGTCGCGATATGCACGAAATCCGGCGCGAAGTCCTTGATCGACAAAGCGATTTTGCGCTTGTTGGTCAGCGCCAGGCGGATTTCACCATAGCCGGGGAGGGGGAGGGTCCAGAAATCGGAAGGCGTGAGAAAGCGCACCTCCATATCGAAAGAGGCGGCGTGGGCGGCGATATTTTCAAGCGACCGGACGACTCCGTTGATCTGGGGACTCCAGGCATCGGTCGCAATAAGCAGTTTGGTCACGCTGCGGAAGCCTTTGCCTCGCGTCGGCGCCGTGGCAATTGGGTCACGACCTCAGTCTCGGTCATGCGCCGCAATTCGTCGGCCCAGTGGATGATCTCGAAACGACCATCATAATGCTCCACGAGAGCCGTGCAACTCTCCACCCAATCGCCGGTGTTCATATAGCGAACGCCGAAATCGTCGTGGATCGTCGCATGATGGATATGGCCGCAGATCACGCCATAGACGTCCCGGCGGCGGGCCTCATGCGACAGAAGCTCTTCGAACCGGCCGATGTGATTGACGGCCGTCTTCACCTTCATTTTCGCCCAGGCGGAAAGGGACCAATAGGAGAGGCCCAGACGGCGCCGAATCGCGTTCAGATAGGTGTTGATCACCAGCGCCAGCGTATAGGCGCCATCGCCCACATAGGCCAGCCAGGGGGCGTGGCGGACGACCATATCGAAGTGGTCGCCATGCATGACCAGATAGCGCTTGCCGTCGGCCGCCTCGTGAATCGCGGTGTTGGCGATCTCGATGCCGCCGAAATTGTGCCCGATGTAATCGCGCATGAATTCGTCGTGATTTCCGGGGATATAGAAGAGCTTGGCGCCCTTGTGGACGCGCTTCAGCAGCTTCTGCACGACGTCATTATGCGCCTGCGGCCAGTACCAGCCTTGCTTCAGCCGCCAGCCGTCGATGATGTCGCCGACGAGATAGATCGTGTTGACGTCGTAATGCTTGAGGAATTCCAGCAGCAGCGTCGCCTGGGAGCCGCGGGTGCCGAGATGAACGTCCGACAGGAAAAGCGTTCTGATCCCGATCGTATCGTGATCTTTCTTCGCCAATATCGTGGCCCCCCATTGATCCTGGTGTTAATGGCCGAGTCGGGTGGCACTTTGATGACACAGATCGCCTCGCGAATCGGAAATAGAGGCTGAGTCGTCAATGTCTTGCCAGTGGCCCGCCAAGCCTTGCCATCGCCCTGAGGAGCAACACGTCACGGTGGCGGTCCTTTCGTGATTGATTCGGGGCGAAAATGCGAGGGATGAAGCGACAAGCGGAGCAGGCCCCTGAACTTTAAGGAAGAATTCGCTCATGCTCGACGCTGAATAGGGCATTGGCGACAGTATGGCGCAGCCGCACAACACGGGAACGGCGGGACCGTCAGAAGCATAGCGCGGACCAAGGCTAGCAAATACCCCACCGGGCGAATCACGGGTGCATTTTTTTGTATTCCCCCGGCAAATCGTCTCTCCCGGCCAAGGGCTGTCGCCTGTCGGGCTTGCGCCAAAGACCGTGGACGGGCTTCAGTCACGCTGGGAGACCACCGGGCTATGATCGTCAACATTTCCTGGATTGGGCTTGCCCGCTCGAGCTGTACGGCCCTGCTGCTGTCCAGCTTCGCCGCGGCGCCGATCTTGATCGGCCTCGGCGAAGCCGCCGCCGAATCGACGGCAGCAGAGCCCGCCGGATCGCAAGCCGATCTTGAGCGCTTTCATGCCTTTCTCGAAGGGCTCTTCCCGCTGGCCGCAGCCCGGGGAATCGACCGCGCAACCTTTGACCTGGCTTTTCGGGATTTGACGCCCGATCCAGCCGTCGCAAGCGCGCCCACCAAACAAAGCGAATTCGAACGGCCGTTTTCCGCCTATTTCGAACAGGCGGTCGCGGCGCGCCGGATCGCCGAGGGCCGCGCCTTGGCGAAGCAGTGGGCGCGGCAGCTCGATGCGATTGCGACTGAGACGGGCGTCCCTGGCCCGATTCTGCTCGCCGCCTGGGGAATGGAGAGCGATTTCGGCCAGTCCATGGGCAGCAAGGATGTCATCCGCTCGCTGGCGACGCTTGCCTTTCGCCAGCCGGAGCGGCCGCTCTTTCGCGACGAGCTTTTGGCCGCGCTGGTGATTCTTGCGAAACACTCAGTGCCGCGCAACCGAATGACGGGCTCTTGGGCGGGGGCCATGGGTGGCCCGCAATTCCTGCCCTCCGCCTATTTGAAGGACGGGGTCAGTTTTTCCGGCTCGGGCGCGCCCGACATTTGGACGAATGTGCCGGACATTTTGGCCTCGATCGCCACTTTTCTGCAGGCGTCGGGCTGGGCTCGCGGCACGGTCTGGGGGATGGAGGTGCGGCCCCCTTCCAGCTTCGATTACAGCACGCTCCACGGGGATTTTCGGCGCTGGGCGGGCCTTGGCTTTATCCGCGCGGACGGGGCGCGGTTGCCCGCGCAAGGCGCCGCCACGCTCTTCTTTCCGGAAGGCGCCAAGGGGCCGGCTTTCCTGCTCGCCGACAATTATTGGGTGATCAAGACCTACAACAACTCGGACGCCTATGCGCTGTCCTTTGCCTGCCTCGCGGATGCGATCGCGGGCGGCTCAGGGATGCATCAGCCATGGCCGAAGGGCGTAAAGCTCTGGCCGCGGAGCGAGAAAGCGGAGATGCAGCAGCTGCTGCAGAAGCTCGGCTTCTACAAGGGCATCATCGACGGCCGATTCGGCCCGACGTCGCGCGACGCGATCCATGCGTTTCAGTTGAGCGTTGGAGATCAGCCGGCTGACGGGATCGGCGGCCCGGATCTTCTAGCGAGATTGCGTAAGGCCGCCCAGTGAAGGCGAATCTTGAGACGGCGTCAGTTCGGCCTATGAAGCGACCGTCAGACAAGCCCGCAAAAGGAAAGAGCCGGTAGCGAGATCGCTACCGGCTCTTTTTTCGAGAGGTCTATCCTAGACCCGAAGCAGCTCAGTACTTGGAAACGAGGGGCTTCGGAGCGGCCGGCGGATTCCACAGCGGAATGATGATGCGGCCGAAGATGTTGGTCTCGTAGTTCGCATAGTTGTGATGCCACACGTCGCGGGTCAAATAGACCTGACCGTAGAGGCCACCGAAGTCGTAACCGACGAGGCCGCCGACCGCGAACTGGCCCTGTTGCGTGCAAGCGCCACCAACTGGGCTGTTGCACCCACCGATGTCCCAAGAACCATAAGCGACCGGGCCGACTTCCCACTTGCCGAATTTCTTGGTCGCGGTCAGATCTTCGTTGATGTAGTCGCCGTTATGGAACCCGGCCACCATGGGGGTCAGAATGCCGCCGGCATTGGTAGATTCGGCATTCATACGGAAGCCGAACGTCGTGTGCGAGGTCAGATCCCAGCCGTCGCCCGTATAACCGAAGGCGAAGCGATCGTTCGGCGTCCAGTAGTCGATGCCGAGAGCATTGTTGATCGGGATGTAGCTGCCGACGAAGTTGGCGACATAGAAGCCATGGCCGAGGTCGAAAGATTCACCGACCGCGACGAAGGGATCATAGAAGTCGTTCGTGTAGAGACCCCCGTTGGTATAGGCGCCCAAGAACGGGCCCGCGACATAGGCTTCAATCCGACCGCCAAGGAACGTCCAAGGCGTCGACCAAGCGATGACCGGAATGTCCACATAGACGCTCGACTCAGTGCCGCCGCCGACGTTGCGGTTATCGGAGAAGCTCGATGTGTTCACCGCATAAACACCTTCCGGAAGCGGTGCCCACGCCACACCGACGAGCTCGCCGGGGTAGGTGACTGAGCCGACGGCCAGCGCAGAGCTGCTGACGACGGTTGAAAGCGAGATCGCGCATAAAGCAGCAAAACCCGCCTGGGTAAGCGTATTCTTAACTGTCATTTTCTCCCCCTTTGACGTGCAGCGCCGTTCTGACGCGAAGTCCGAATGTCATAGGTCGATCTACGCATCTACATCTCCCCGAAGTATTCTTTTTCTGGTCGATGGTGCTGTCAGCAATCCTAGTGATTTTCCTTCTCCGGTCGATAGCTGGTTCGCATATGGGCATTTTTCTGGCCGGCGCGTGACAAATTGGCTACAGAAATGGGCAGGCCCGAGCGCCGCAAGCCTCTGAAATTGAGCAATTAAGTCGCATCTGAATCAGACAAATGCCGTTGTTTTCTAAGCTCTAAAGTCGCCCTTTTGAGCTCCTCGCAGATCGGCGCCTCGAAAACCAGCCCTGTGGCTAACTTTTGGAACACAGCGGGTGGAATGCCAGATTCTCCGAGATCCCTTCCGTCGCCTGCGAAAAACGACCCGACTCGGTGATTTCGTGAGTCCTTAGCGAGGCATAGCGCGCGGCCCAGGAGACAGGGCCGGCCTGGGCGGGGGAGATCCCAGTGCGCCGGCGCCGCCGCCATAAGAGCCCCCGCTCCCACCCTCGCCGTTGGCGGGAACCAGGATCTCTTCCGTCATTTCGATACAGGTGAGGAGCTCGACATAGCTGGGGCTGGGATGGGAGCCGGCCGTGAGGCAATCGCGCTTGGTCGCGGATTTATAGCTCGACCAATTCTTCTCCAGCGTGCCCTTGGCCTCGTCTTCGTCCAGCATGCAGCTCTTATAGGTCTGCTCGGGGTCGGTCAGGCCGTAGGTCTCGGCGGCATGACAGGAGCGCTCGACCGCGAGCCGCGGCACCCCCTCGATGCGCGCCTGAGCCGGAAAAGGAAGGGCAAAGAGGGCGATCGCCGCCGAAAAAAGGACCAGTCTCACCACAATCTCCGATCGGTTTGGCACCAAGATGTCGATGTCGACGCCACATTTAGCCGGCTTCGGCCGGGAAAGGAATCGCGGCTTCGGGCCGTTCCCGCGATCGTGTTCGGGCGGCGTTTTCCGATCGCTGCGCAGTCTAAGCTTGATCCGCAAAGCGGAAAACACCCAAGGCTCCCCCTTAAGGTAGGCGCCGGCTCGACGTTGGAAAGCGCCTTTCGATCCCTCAATGGAACAAGGCGGAGGTCTAGCGCGCACAGTCGCGCTCCTTGGGCAGAAGCCTGAAGGCCAGAACTAATGGCAAAATGCGCGGTCGTTCGCGGAACTAGAGTGCGCTCGCGGCTTTCCGGCGCAGCATGTCGACGAAGGCGGCGAAAACTTTTTCCATTGCCGGCTTTTTGTACGGAAAGACATCGACCGGATCCATCGCATGGACGATCATGGCGGTGCCGATCTCAAAGAGCAGCAGTCGGCCGTCACTCGTCTCCGCGCAATCGAGCTGCGCATAATCGAGGCCCGTGCGCTCCGCGATCGCGGCAAATGTTTCCTTATGCCGCGCGCCAAATTCCTCTTCGAAATTCGTGAGAAAGCGCGCTTCCTCAGCGCGATTGCCGGCATTGCCGGCCATGTCGGCATTGAGATAATGCACCATCCAATTGGGTGAGATGGCGAGATGGCAGCCGAACGCTCGGCCTTCGATCAGCGCGATGCGCGATTTGCGATGAAGCCCGTCGCTGCTGCGATAATCTATAAACGGCGAGATGAAGAAGTCTGCTCCGGCTTGGCGCTGCAGATAGATCGCGAGTTCGGCGCGATCGGCGAGCCGTTCCAGCCCTTGCCCGCCATGCGAGCCGACCGGGCGCAAGATGATGGGAAAATTTTCGCCCATCAAAGCGTCGAGAGTGCGCGCGCCGTTTACGACCTCCTGCAAATCCGCCCGAGAGACGCGACGATTGGCGGGCATGAGGAGTCCAGGTGTGTTGCGAAGCAATTCGTAGGCGCCGTCGCGCGTCAGTCGTTCGATGAACTGCGGCGCATTGACGATCGGCATCGGCCAGGTCTTCGCCACCTCCTGCATGAATTGGAGAAGCGGCCGATTGGCTTCCGATTCCGCAACCGCGACGAAGGCGACATCGTGCTCGGGAATGAAGGCCGGCAATGGCTCGCCCGGCAGAAGATAGAGACTATCGAGCTGCACGGCGCTGCCTTCCACCAAAAATTCGACCGGCGTATTCACCATGAAATCGCCGGGCGCCATGAAGGCGAGAAGTCGTAAGGGCGCGGCGCTCTCCACCATCGGCGCGAGCCGATAAATGCGTTGCTTGGCCAGCGCCTGGGCCTGCATGCGAAGGCGATTGTCGCGCCGGCCTGCGATCAATTCGATCACTGAGAGATCGAGCAGAGCGCCGACATCCTCCGGCGCGGTCGTAGTCCGCTTGATGAGGCTCTGCCAAAGCACCTGCAATTCGGGACTGCCGGAAAAGGCGAGACGCGCGATCGCAGCAAGGCCGATGATCGGTGCCGGCTGCAGCGCGCTGATCGGCGCAATCGGCTCAGGCCCTTGATCCGCAAGCGGAAAACTCATCTATCCCCCCAAGAAAGCATTTTCACGAAAATCTGCCGCAGAGTGGTCGAAAGAGGAGGATCGCATTTGTTGCTTACGTGGGGCCTATTCGAAATGGCGCGCCAGGATTGCGACCCAGGCGCGGAACAAGTCGCCGATCGACTCGCCAATCGGCGCAAAGGCCTCCGAGCGCGGCATACCGGTTTGCATCCTATCGGCGATGTCATTGACGAGCGGCGCGCTGGCGCAGACGCGGAGCACGCCGGCATTACCGATTTCGACCGGCTGTCCGAGATGAAAACGAAGACCGTTCTCGGCATCGCCGTCGCGCAAGCACTTTTGCGCGGCGGCGGCTTCGCTCATGTCGAACGCGCGCCCATCTCTATGCCGCATGCGAAGGCTCATAATCGTATGGCCGAAACTGTCGGCGTTCGCCGATGACGGCGCGAGGAGTTCGAGATCGCTTGCCATTGCCGCGCGCCGCGCGACTTCTTCATAAAAGCGCAACATGATCGCGTTGCGCATCCGGCTCGGCCAAGTGAAGAAGGTCTCAAGCTCGGCGAGCGCCGCCTGCCATCGCAACGTGAGGCCCATATTGGATGCGGGCAGAAAGGCGAGCGGCATGTCGGCGCGCAGCGACGACGGCCAATCCCATTGCGCGCTGTAGGCCGCGAGGCCGGAGGGCATGTCTTTCGCGCGCAACCGATCCTTGAGTTGCGGCGGCACCAGCAGGGCCCCGCAAAACGTTGGACCGCCGGCAAATTTCGATCCCGTTAGCGCAATGAGGAATCCGCTTTCGAGCAGCGCGCGCATGTGCTTCGGCGAACACCGGAGCTGGCAGCAATCGGCCAGAACGAGGACGTGATCCCCTTCCTTCTCGCAAATCTCCGCAAGCATCTCGAGGTTCGGCGCACTTTGCCCGGTTTTTGAGACATCGATCCGGTGAAGGAGAACATCGCGGCCGTCGCGCCGTGCAGCGTCGATCTTTTGTGCAAGTTCCGTTTCGATCTCGGCCGCAGCACGGAGCGCGCCGGCGGCATCGCGAATTTCGACGCTCTCGACTCGGCAATCGAAATCGCCGAGTCCTTCCAACGCTTCGTTCGGCGTGACCGCGCCGAACGCCGCTTGGCTGAAGAAGTGCCGGCCCGCCGCCGCGTTGCCGACGCTGCGTCCGGTCTCATTGGCGCCCGCGAGGATCGTCGTGATCCTGTTGCCCAGGATCGTGCGCGCTAGGATGGCCGAGACAAGAATGGCTTCTGTCCCCGAGCCGGTGAGGATCGCCTCCGTACCCTCGATCCCGAAGAGTTCGAGCAGCCGCTGGCGAATGTCTTCGCAACAGTCTTCAACGCTGAGGCTGCCGGCCATCAAATTGCGCCAGACTGTGGCGACAGCAGCCTGTCCGCGCGGCGAAATCGTCGAGGCAGTCGAAGACGAAAACCAGATCTCGCTTTCCGCGACTGTAGGCAGCGTGCCGTATTTCGTCCGTCCCGTCGCCGGATCGATCAAAAGGCGCTCGTCGCCGCCGGATTGAAGCGCGAGGCTTAACCCTTCGATGCCCGATAGGGCAGTATCGAACGCGCTGTGACGGGAGGCTGGCCGCATACCAAAGCGTTGCCAGAAGAGGCTTGCCTCAGGCTCGCTTTGCCTGACAGAACGGTCGATCAATCGAGGGGTACGCGGCTCTTATCCGCCAGCATGAAAGCCGCAAGCGTCGAGAGCGCGCTCGCCAGCATCAGATAGAAGGCGGGAGTGGAAAGATTGCCCGTCTTGGCGATGAGGCCCGTGGCGATGATCGGCGCCGTTCCTCCGGCAACGCCGAGACCGATGTTGAAACAGAGCGAATAGCCGCTGAGCCGATACTCGCCCTTGAATTGTTCGCTCAACATGGCGGGCTCTGTTCCCATGATGAGCGCGAACAGCGCGCCGAATGTCATTTGCGCGATCCAGAGGCCAGCGGCTTCGCCGCTCCGCGCTAAGGCAAAACAGACGAAAGCGACGGCAAATTCCGCGATGAAAACGAAGATCAGTAGGGTTCGGCGGCGAATGAGGTGATCATTCAGCCAGCCGGCAGCAGGCACGATGACAAGCGCCAAGGCTTGCGCCGCTGTATTGATCTGCAGAACGCGGCTCTCAGCGATATTGCCGAATTGATTGGCATAGGTCGGCAGAAACACCATCGTCAGATAATTTACGACGCCATAGCCCGAGGCGAAGAGAATGCTCCAAATCATGGTTTTTGGAGCGTCCGCGATCGCGCGTTTAAGCGGAATGGTGTGAGCATCCGTTACCGGCCGGCTTTCTTCGCTGCCGAGCCGATTGCGCAACACGAAACCCAAGGCCGCGATCACGCCGCCGAGAAGAAAGGGAATGCGCCATCCGAAATTGTGAAGCGACGCATGATCGAGAAAGGTCGTCGCCAGCGTCGCGATGGCCGCGGCCAATAAGATACCTGTCGTCGAGCCGATGTTGGCGAAACTGCCGGCAAAACCACGCCGATGGCTCGGCGCATTTTCGACGAGATAAGCGACTGAGCCCGTGAATTCGCCGCCGACAGAAAATCCCTGCAGGATGCGAAGCAACAGCAAGATTAAGGGCGCCCCAAAGCCGATTGCGGAATAGGTCGGCAGAAATCCGATCGCCGTTGTCGTGATGCCCATCATCACGACGGAGCAGATGAGGACGAAACGCCGGCCGATGCGATCGCCCAAATGGCCGAGAACGGCGCCGCCGATTGGGCGCATGATAAATCCGATGGCGAACCCGCCATAGACACTCATCAGCGCGGCGATGCGATCCGCGGCGGGAAAAAACAATTCCGCCAAGACCGGCGCGAAGAGCCCATAGAGTCCGAAGTCGTACCATTCGAGAATATTGCCAATGACGCCGGCGCTGAGGATCGTCGCGGAGAGGCGTCCGCTCTCGGGGCTTGAAACCGTCACTGGGAGGACGGTCGTTCGATCAGCGCCGTGTGGAGAAGCGGCGCGTCCGTCGTCTCGGCCGGACGCGGTGCGCAGACCGATGATCCATCTTCGGACTCATCCGCGCAGAAATAGAGCGGCAAAGGACGCAAGCGAGACTCCGAGCGCAGCCAGGCTTTGCCCGGGGTCCAGAAATGTTTGGACGCGAGTATTTTCAGGGGATCGAGCACACGCGTGCTGAGGCGCAGCGGCGCGGCCTTTTGGGAAAACAAAACCCAAGTGCCGCGCGAATATTCATTGCGGGACATATAGCCGTTCCGCCCCGCCATTGATTGATCCGTCACGCCTTGCGATGCGATGACTGTCGCATGGCCGATGCTGGCGATGGAGCCGGCGATTCCTTTTGGATCGATGTCCCGCTCGCCGCCCGCGGCGCAGCCGGTGAAAATCACCACCGCATCGGGCGCGAAGCGAATCTCGCCTCGCTCAACAAGCGCTTCGAGATCGGAGAGATCGCGGGCGCCGAAGGAGCGGAGAATTTTTTCTTTCTCGTCCGCGTCGGCACTTCCAGGCGGAATGAGCGGCGTCTGCGCCGCGACTTCTTTGACGGAGCGATAGAAGCCGCGGTCTTCCATCATATAGAGCGCCGCGGGGCTCGAATGGCCATAGATGACGAGGCTGCCGATCGGGCCTTGGCGCGAGGCGAAGACAAGCGCATCGAGAAAGGCCGCGCCCGTCGTGGGCCGGATCAACGCGGTCGGCGCCGCGGTGAGATCGATGCCGGCATAGAGTTTTGTCGCGCGCTGCGCGAAATTTTCATCCTCCTGCATGCGGAAGCGGACGAGTTGATCGATCGTCCGCAAACGCTGCTTGCGGGCGGTCGCGACCGTATCGGTGGTGCGTGGCGCCGGCGTCTTCTGATCGGCGATGACGAGATTGACCGCTTTGCCGCGAATGGCGTCCGCATCGGGCGGATCAAGAGCGCTTCCGCCCCATCCGAGGCCGACGACGATCGAAGCGATGAGGAGATTCATCGGCCGGCCACCGCTGATGCGAAAGGCCTAAGCATCACGAACGTGTCATAAAGAGAGAGGCCAGGAGAGAATCGCATGGGCCGATTGTGCTGAGGTCATCGAAAAAACTTTTCGGCAAACTGTAAATGATCTTGGGAGGATGGCCAAGCCGCCCAGCTTGGCGCCGGGCTTAGAACTCGCTGAGCGCAGAACGGCCAGAGGTGCTAGGCGGTGAGCCGCAGCGCGTTTGTGGCTGCGGGCTTGTCCGCGTCGATCCGACGCGCGATCTCTGTGCCGATTCGATCGGCGTTGGCCATGATCGTCAAAGTCGGATGCGTCGCAGGCAAGTGAGGCAGAACCGATCCATCGACAATGAAGATATTCGGAATATCTTTCAGCTCGCCGACATCGCTCGTTGCGAACGGGCCTTCGCCACCCATCGGCAGCGTCCCGGCGTAATGCGCGTCGCCGCCTGGCGGGAGAAACGACGTCGTGCCGGGGACGGAGAGAGCGCCGAGCCTTCGCATTTGTTTTTTGAGCGCATTGACGGCGGCTCGCAATGTGCCCTCCGTCTCGCCGCTCGATACGCCTTCGATGCTCGTCCGGTTTTCAGCTTCTGGCCCATGGACGCGCATCATATTTTGGCTGAAGCGTCCTGGCAGATAGCAATTCGCGATGAGAAGTGCCGGCGCTAGGGCATGCGCGAGTTGGAGCGCCGCGGGACGGCTGAGCGGCAGTCGCGCAGCGAAAAGATCGAGCGGCAGAGCGTCGGCGCCATAGACGACCCCGGCCGCCGATGCCGACGGCATGTGCAGACGATAAAAGAGTTGGCCGAGACTGAACGACTCGTGCGGGCGTTCGCTGCCGATGAGGCTCGGGATCACGAAGGCGGTCGCCGCCGCGGGATTGGTCAGGAGCCGCACGGGCCGGTCGATCCAATTCAATCGGCGCAGAATGAGAGGCGTCGTCGCGAGCGTTCCCGCCGCCATTACGAGGACGGCCGTGCGAATTGAACGGCGCGCGCCTTTCGTCTCGATGTCGAGAACATGGCTCGGTCCATCGGACGATATGGAACGAACGAAATGATCGCCGACATAGCGGAAATTCGGCAAGCGGCGCAGGGCTGGGAGTTCGTAAGCGCTGTCATAAATGCTGTGGCGCAAACAACCAAAGAGGCAAGCACCGCAACGCGAGCAGGGCTCACGTCCCTCCATTGCTTTGTCCGTCACCGCATTCGTCGCCGGCTTTAACGTGAAATCGTCGGCGGCGGGTTTTTGGAGCGAACGTTCGAATAGGCTACGTGCCGCGGGACTTGCAAGTTGTTCGGGGCAACCGGCGGAGAGAATTCCGATGCGGTGGCTGACCGCCTCATAGGACGCCGCGAAAGTTTTAGCCTCGAAAGGAAATCCAAAGAATTCGTCGTCGTCGAACGGCTCGACGAGAGCGCCCCAGATTTTGGAAAGTCCGCCTTGCGCCAAGGATCCTGCCGCAAAGAAATTTTTGCATTCGAGGCCATTGCGCGTGGCGAAACAGTCGAGCGTCTTTTTGCCGAGGGGCGTTGCGAATTTGGGTGAGACATTTTGCGCGAGATCGAGGCCGCTGAAGTCGTGGCCGAAGCGCGTTGTCCAATCGTCGTCGTTGGAGCTTTGAGGGGCGCAGCAATTCGGCGACGCATCGATCATCAGCACGTCGAGGCCCGCGCGCACCAGAGGCCATGCGGCGCTGATGCCGGCGGGGCCGCTCCCGACGATGATGATGTCGGCGTCCTTCGTCATTGCGGCCATAGCGTTGCCAAGAGGCGCGTCGGCAGGGCTGCTGCTTCGATCAAGAGCGCGCCCGCGAGACGTGAGAGGCGTTGAACACGTCCGCCGCGATCGAGTCCGTGCAGACCGTCCGTGCGCGCCGCAAGCGCGGTCGCGATCCGCAATCGGCTCTTGAGCGCACCGCGCCCGCTCAAAGGCTCGATGAAGCGAAGTGGAAAAGGCGCGGCATGGACGACGCGCGGAAGCCGCAGAGCGCCTTCTTCGCCTTGGGCGCGCAACGCACGCATATAAAGATGCAGCAGCGAAGCTGAGGGCGGCGATCCGGTCACATAATGCAAAAGTGTGCGGCCTTCACGAATGAGCGCGCGGCGTGCCGCGGGCTCTTTCAGCATGCCTTCGGCAAATGGTAGGACGGAAAGGCCGAGACGATCCAAATCAGCGGCAGTCGGCATCGGGCGCGTGCCAGCGAGACCGAGGATTCGTTCGCGATCGACGCGCGGCAGCAGCGGCAGTTTATTGACGAGCGCAGCAAGCCGCAGCACAAGGCCGAGCGGCAGAGGGATGAGCACCATGCGGCCGCCACGCAGCCGCCAAGCGAGCTGATCGAGAAATGTCGAGAAGGCAATCGGCTGCGGCCCTGCAAGCCCGAGGACGCCCGCCGCAGAATTTTCTGTGGCGAGCAAGATGCCGCGCGCAACTTCATCGCGATGAATTGGCTGCACCATCTGGTGCGGGCGCACCATGGGCAGGATGCTTGTCAGCATCGCGAGCTTGCAGAGAAGACCATATTGCGCCTTCCTCGGTCCGCCATAGACAAGTCCGACACGCAGTGCGATTTCGTTTTGCGCATCGAAGAGTTGTTCGATCGCCCATTTCACGCGGCCATAGGCATTCAGTGCGTCGGCGCGTGCCGATTGCGAGGAAATGAAAACGATGCGGCCAAGTCCCGCCGCGCGCGCGCTGTCGCGCAAAATGCGTGCGCCTGTGAGATTGATGCCGGATTTATCATCGATATCGGACCAATCATGCGCGAGATGGATGAGCGCTTGTTCACCGAAAGGAATATCGGAGTCGAGACATTCGCGCGGCAGCGGCTCGCCGAGCCGCCAAGCGATTTCAAGAATGCCGGGACGGTTCGGCTTCGGATCGCGCGTCAAGAGACAGATGCGCATGTCGGCCGCGCGCGCGGCTTCGATGACGGCTTCGCCGAGATAGCCATGACCGCCGGTGATGATGAGAGTGCCGCAGCGCCGGCTCGTCACTTTGCGCTCTCGCCCAGCTGTTCAAGCAGAGCATTCTGCTGCCGGCGCGCATCACCATGCGGAAGATCGATGACGCCGAGAAAGAAGGCCGAAAAGCCGAGCTGCACGGCGGCGGCAATGCCGCATGTCGATACAATCATCAGGCGGAGAAGAGCATCGTGGATGAGGAAGCCGAAGCCCGTCTTCGCCCAGGCGTAAAATGACCAAGCCATTCCGGCAAAGCCGGCGAGCAGCAAGACGACCGCCAGTCGCAACAGAAGTTCGAGATTGATGGCGCGCAGCAGGCGATGATAGCGCCGGCTCGGCGGCAGAAGGCCGGTGCGTTCCGCATAGCGGCGCGCAATGAGACCAAAAGTCAGGCTCTGCGTACCGAGCAGCATGGTCATGCAGGCGATGAGAAAGGTGTGAACGTCAAGCGAGATATGGCTTGTGAGGTGGATCGGGCCACGCGACAGCGCGATCGCGCCAAGGGCGCCAATGACGAGCAGTGCGAGCCCCGGATAGCCGAAGGTCCAGCGCGGGCTGTGAAGCAGAAGAAAACGCAGATGCCGCCAGCCGTCGTGCCAAGTCCGCAGATGCGGCAGGCGCGAGCGCCCGTCTTTCTTGAGAGTCGTCGGCACTTCGACGATGCGTAGCCCCGCAAGGCTGGCGCGCACCACCATCTCGCTCGCGAATTCCATTCCCTTCGTTTTGAGCTTCAAGCCCAAAATGCTTCGCCGGCTGAAGCCGCGCAGACCGCAATGGAAATCCTTGACTGGCGAGGGGAATAAAGCTCGCCCGATCGCGGTCAGCACGGGGTTGCCAAGATAGCGGTGTAAAAACGGCATGGCGCCGATTTCGATGCCGCCGCGAAAACGATTGCCCATGACGAGATCGGCGCCCGATTGAAGCTCGTGGAGAAAGCTGCCGAGGTTGCGCAGGTCGTAGCTGTCGTCGGCGTCGCCCATGATGATGTAGCGGCCGCGTGCGGCCTCGATGCCAGCGATCAGCGCCGCGCCATAGCCGCGCTCCGCGCTGTGGATGACACGTGCGCCGCCGCGCGCGGCGATCGCCTGAGAATTATCGGTGCTGCCGTTGTCGACGACGAGGACTTCGCCCGTAATCGCCGCCTCGCGCAAATAGGCCACAGCCTTGGCGACGCAAATGCCGATCGTTTCGGCTTCATTCAAGCAGGGAATAAGGACCGTCAGCAGGCATTCGTCCGGCGCCGTATTGTCGACTGCCGTGTGAGCCAGGTTTGAGACAGTGCCCATCTCGTCACGCCCTTGCTGCCGGTGACGATTTCATATCAACTCTCGACGGCAAGGGTCCCGCTTAACGCAAGAGTGTTGAGAAACCCTGAATGGAACCGCGGAGATCGCAGAGTGTCTCGAGGATAACTGCCGAATCAAGCAACCTTGACGTTTTCACGGCGAATCAGCTCTTCGACTTCGTCTGCGGGCCGCGCGTGGCTGAAGAGGAATCCCTGACCCTCGTTGCAGCCTTCAGCCCGCAGCCTCGCGACATGCGCCTCTTCCTCGATGCCCTCCGCCGTAATCGTCATGCCGAGGCTTTTGCCGAGGCCGACGATGGCCCGGACGATCGCCTGTGAATCCGCATTGACCGAGAGGTCACGGACGAAGGAACGGTCGATCTTGATCTTGTCGAAGGGAAAGCTGCGCAAATAGCTCAGCGACGAATAGCCGGTGCCGAAATCGTCCATGGAAATGCGCACGCCGAGCGCGCGCAGGGCCTTGAGCGTCTCGAGCATAGTGTCGCTTTTTTCGAGCAGCACACTTTCGGTGATTTCAAGCTCGAGCCGATAGGCAGGCAGGCCGGAGTTCCGCAGTGCGGTCATAACGATGGCGAGCAGATCGCCGTGGCGGAACTGCAAGGCCGAGAGATTGATCGCGATCTTGACATGATCGGGCCAGCGGGCCGCGTCTGTGCAGGCTCTGTCGAGCACGAATGCGCCGATCTGCGCGATGAGGCCCATCTCCTCCGCGACGGGGATGAATTCGGTCGGCGGAATCATGCCGCGCTCTGCGTGCGGCCAGCGGATCAAGGCCTCGAAGCCGGTCACGCCGCCGGAACTGAGATCGACGATCGGCTGATAATAGACTTTTAGTTCGTTCGTCTGCAGCGCGGAACGCAAATCCATTTCGAGCCGCAGCCGTTTCTGAACGCGTGCGTCCATTTCGGCTTCGAAGAAGCGGAACGTGCCTTTGCCGTCGCCCTTGGCGCGATAGAGTGCCATATCGGCGTTCTTGAGCAGGCGGTCCGGATCGGTGGCGTCGCCTGGTGCGAGCGCAATGCCGATGCTCGCGCCGACCCTGATCTGGTGGCCTTCGAGTTCATAGGGCTCGCTGATGACCTTGAGCAGCCGCTGCGCCAGCGCGCTTACCTGTTCGGGCTGGGTCACGTCGCTCTGCAAAATCGCAAATTCGTCGCCGCCGAGACGGGCGACCGTGTCATGCTCGCGCAACAGGCTGCGCAGCCGATCGGCCACGGCCTGCAGCAAGTGGTCGCCGAAGGGATGTCCGAGCGTATCGTTCACGGCTTTGAAATTGTCGAGGTCGATGCAAAGCGCGGCAGCCGCAAGGCCGTTGCGCTGCATGCGCGCCAGCATGTCGTTCATGCGCAGGCGCAGAAGAATCCGGTTCGGCAAGGATGTCAGCGCATCATGATGCGCCATGAAGGCAACGCGCGCCTCGGCGCGTTTGCGCTCGGTGATATCGGTCGCCGCGATAAGAAGGGCCTCGTGCTCGTCATAAATCAGCCGGCGCGAGAAAATCGCGACATCGATGATGCTGCCGTTCGCTTTCCGGTGCTTCCAAGTGGTGCCGGCTTCCGTCTCCAGGCTTTGGTCGTAAAGCTTCAACAGGTCGCAGGCGACGGTATCATCGTGGATTTCGGAAATCCGCATGCCGAGCAACGCCTGGCGATCATAGCCATAATGCTCGACGGCGGCATCGTTCACCGCCAGCATGCGCTGGTCTTCAACCGTGCAAACGAACATCGGCACGGGATTGCCGTCGAACAAGAGCCGAAATGACTCTTCGCGGCGCTTCAGATCAGTAATGTCGACTCGCAGACCGATGACGCCGCCGTCGCTCGTGCGGCGCTCTTCGATCATGATCACGCGGCCATCCGCGAGCCGCTGCTCGTGCCGGCCCGAAGGATTGAACAAGAGGCCGATGCGGTTGGCCAGCCATTCTTCTTCGTGTCCGATCGCCTCGGGGTAGTCACCGCGCGCAATTCCGATGCGCAGCGTGTCTTCGAGTTTCTCGCCCGGCTGAAACAGATCGGCACTACGCCTGTAGATGTCGGCGTATTTTTGGTTCCAAAGGATGTAGCGGCCTTCTGGGTCGAGAAAGACGAGACCATGCGGCAGGATGTCGATTGCGTCCCTGAGCCTCGTGTGGGCTTGGCGCGCCTGCTCGATCGCCGCATCCGCTTCAGCGCGGGCGCTGACCAGCGCTTCGGCCTGCGTGGATTTCTTCGCCCCGCGCTTTTTATTGCTAATTTTATCGCCGCTTTTGTTTTTGAGCGCGACTTGCCGCTCTGAATTTTTCGACATTGTAAATCCTGTAATCGGGCAACAAGACTTCGTGTTCGTTACACTTTTTCCAGGAACAAACTTAAGAACCGGTAATTCAACGCATTTTCCGCACGTTGCCGCCGACGCAGGAAACAAGCGGCGTCTTACGCTTGATGCAGACAAGTTGAACAGTTTTCTCGATCCAACCGCCCAAATTTGCATCAACGCGTTCAGATCGGAGGCAAATTTGCGCTTTGCGCGTTCAAGAATTAAACCGCGCGATGATCTTCGCCGTTCGCATTGGCGATTGACGGAAATTGAGGCAGTTGCGGGTTTGGTAAAGGAATTCTGCCGAACGGTGATTTTAGTGCGGGGGCACTGCCGGCCGCACTCGGAGTCGAAGACTCGCATAGCCGCGCTCGGGTTGATGGGTTCGCGAGCTTAAGCGCGCTGAGGGGGAGAACACATGGGCCCGTATCACGGCCGTTTCGTCTGGTATGAGTTGATGACGACGGACATGGCTGCGAGCCGAGCGTTCTACGCCGAGGTCCTGGGCTTAACGACCCGCAACGTCTCGGCGCCCGGCATGGACTACTGGCTGTTTCTCGCAGGCGACGCTCCGGTCGCTGGGCTCAGAACTTTGCCCGAAGGCGCGCGCGCTATAGGCATTGCGCCCTATTGGCTCGGCTACATTCGCGTCGACGATGTCGATGTCGTGGCGTCCCGCTTCGCCCAGCTTGGCGGAGCCGTGCAGGTTCCACCGACAGACATTCCTGGCATCAGCCGCTTCTCGATCGTCGCCGACACGGAGTTGGCGATGCTGGCGCTTGTCAAAGGCGCGAGGCCCGTTGACGAGCAGCCGTCGCAATCAACTCAAATCGGCCATGTGGGCTGGCGGGAGCTTCTTTCTGTCGATCGGGAAAAGGCTTTTGCCTTCTACAGCGCGGTTCTTGGCTGGCAAAGGGCCGAGGGCGGTGCCGGCGCAAGGACGGACTATCAGGCATTTTCCGCCGGCGATGAAATCATCGGCGGCATGCTCAACAAGCTCGAAACCTTGCCGATCTCCTTTTGGCTCTATTATTTCAATGTCCGCGACATCGATGTTGCCGCAAAGGCCGTTGAGAGCGGCGGCGGCGAAACTTTCTTCGGGCCTGTAGCTTTGACGGGCGGCGGCCGCATCGCGCATTGCAAAGATGCTCAAGGCGCTTCTTTCGGGCTGCTCGATCGGCGAAAAGCGATCGGCTTTTCGACCATTGCGCCATTGTGAGTATGCTGCGCCATTGTGAGTATGCGATTGTGACGCCGGCTTGGCGATCAGTCGTGTGCAGCCTGCGTCGCAGGCCGGCCCAATGCAAACTGACCGACTGGTCCTTCGACGCGGAACGGAACGCCCGTCATCTTTTCGAAAAGATCGATGTTGGAGAGGCCGATCGCGCAGCCGCCGAGGCCCATGTTGCTTGCCATCAGATACAGCGTCTGCGTCAGAAGTCCGACGTCCTTCAGAATGAGCGAATAGGCGAGCGCGCTGTATTTCCACGAGACGCGGCCGAAGCGCGCGGCGATGGTGATGACGATTTGCGGTCTCATGGGTGCCCCCATGGCCGATTGCGCGCCCGCGATCGTTGCGTCGAGTGCCGCCGCCGTGACGTCGATGCGAACGAGCGCATGCGCGCCGGCGTCGTAATGATAGAAGCCGCGCTCTAGCCCCTCACATGTGTTGACGGCGAGATAGAGCTCGAGCTCTTGGCTCGCGCCCGCTGAGGGATAAGGCCGCGCGACATGGCCGCCATCGTCGATGCCCGTCTCGGCCGTTGGCGCCGAGAGATTGCGGGCCGCGCCGTCGAGAAATTCGGAAAGCTCTGCCAGCGTGATCGGCTTGCCATCGTCAAAGCTGCGGACCGAATGGCGTTCGCGGAAGATCTTTGCGATGGGGCGCAGCGCCGGCGCGTTTGCGCGCAGATCGACCTTCTTTCCGGGCCAGCTCGGCCGAACAGCGGGCAGGGGCGGGATCAGCCCATTATAAGGATAGACACCGCCGGCCGGGTTTGTGTGCCGACCCTCTGTGCTGCGGGAATGAAACAGAAGATCGTGAAAATCCCAGAAAACGAGATTGGAATCACCTTCGGCCAAACGCAGCGGTCTTTTCTCAGCCGCATCGACCTTGAAGAGAATCCCGCAATCGAGCAGCAAGCCCAACAGTGCCGGGCCTACGAAATCGTCCGGCTTGCTGAGTGCGCTCAATTTCTGCGGAACGCAAAGCGTGGCGAGTGCGGCAGCAATCTTCGCATCGCAAAGTCGGAAGAGAGCGCCGGCAAGTGGCGACTCCAAAACGAAGTCATCGCCGCGCCGGCGCAGATAGGCGAAGCGCGACAGAACGATTGTGTCTGACCCTTTGATCTCGGCTTTTTGCGGCCAATAATCGGCGATTTGCGGTTCGATGACGACAAGATCCTCATCCGCTTTGCCAGAACCGATGGCGTATTCCAAGGCACCGGCAATCGCCAATCGCCGCAGCAGAAGCGCGGACTCTTTACTGTCTTTTTTGCCGGAACCAACGGACTCGAGCGGCACGCCGGCGCGCAAATCGTCGACAAAGCGCGCCGTGCCGGCGCTGAACATGCCGAAGCTGACCGACTGGCCCTCAAAGCGCGCGACGACTTCTCCGCTTCCATGCGCTTCGAGCAAGACGCGGGCACGCAGGCGCGCAAAAATGGTTGCCGCCGTAGCGCGCCGCACTTTCTTTGGTTGGGGAGCGCGCAAGCGGGCGCACCTCTACGTATGAGGATGAATGGGATTGAGTTCGTCTTCGCGCACCGGCGTGTCGCGCCATCCGAGTTTGACCGGCACATCATAAAGCCGGCCCGGTGCGAAGCGGCGATAGAAATGCCGCATCCCCGGAACGATCACACGCACTACAGGCACTTCGATATCGGGCCGCGTTTGATCGAGCACGAGGAAATCGAAGCCCGCCCTTTTTACGAGATCGACGCAGGCCATCACCTGCTGGCGCGTATCAAGGCCGCCAAATTTTGAGGTGAGATCGGGCTCGACTTTCGGATGGCCGCTCGGCAGCAGATAGGGATAATCCTTGATGCGCAGCGGCGTCGTCCCGTCGAGGCTCGATTTGTCGCCTCTCGCGTCGGCGAGCGACAAGAATTGATTGACCTCGGTTAATGCCCGCAACAAGGCAATCCGTGGATCGAAATGCGCACCTGAGCCGAATTCGATGTGTTCGCGGCCGTCTTCCATCCAATGCGAGATCGCAACAAAGGTCGGAATGCCGAGATCGTTCGTGACATCGAGAACCCGGAACTGGCGCCCCATTTCCGCAAATTGCGTCCTCATAGCGCGGATATAGCTGTCGTCGAATTGGCTGAGGTCCACCTCCGGCCGCTGCACTCGATTGTACCACCAGATCGCATAAGCGTCGCGTTCCACGAGTTCCAAGAAGCCTTGGACGATTGCTTCCTCGCGCGTGTTGCCGGCGGCGCAGCCATTTGAATCTGCCGCGAAACCGACAGAGCCGCGATAAAAGAAATACAGAATTGCGGTCGGAAGATATCGGAACTGCGAATCGCGCAGCGACCGTACGGGCGACCATTCGATCTTCGCCGCAGGATCGAACAGAGCAGGCGTCGCCTCGAATGCCTGCATGCCGCCTTCGGGATGTTGCGCCTCGCGCATTTGCGCGTCGCTGAAGAGAAGCATGTCGTTCGGCGGGATCGCTTCGCCTGGTGCAAAATCAACGAAGCGGCGTGTTCTTCTAATTTCATCGCCCTGAAAAATTCCGGAGTAGCGCTCGATTGCTTCCATCAGCGCACTGGCTTCGCCTTGTTCGGCCGTGCTGCCCTTGCCGAAGCTCCCCGCCATCAATCCCGAACGAAGTTCATGGAACGTCTCAGAGGGCCCGGCAAAATTATGGGTCGCACGGAAATTCGTATTGAGCGGGAGATCGGCTCGAATCCGCTCGAGACGCGAAACAACGCCCGTCAGCGAACTGACGTGGCGGCGAAATCGCGCCACGGTTGTTGCCGAGGAAACGCTGCGATAGCCGCCACTCGTCATCACGACCTTGCCGCCTGCGCCGATCTCGAACGGCACAGGCGGACGGCGCGGGTCGCTGAGCTTCTTCTGTCCGCAGCTTGGACATTGCGGCCGCTTCGACACATAATGTTTGACGATCGTCGAGCCCAACAGATCGAGGCTCAGCATGTGATCGTTCAATTCGGTGCGAAACTCGGTGGCGATGGCTTTTGCGATCTCGATTGCCGCGAGCTGAATGCCACTTTGGCCGACACTGTGATGGGTGAGCGGAGAGGCGACAAGGCAGCGGGCCTCGCGTCGATCGAGAAGCGCCTTGATCTCGCGATTGCGCTTCATGCGATCTGAAAGACAGGTCCAGCAGGCACTTTTGCCCGGGCTGAACACGGGGCCGACCAGAGGAAAAAGACCAGAGGGTTGAACGAGCAGCCAGGGCGATTGATCGGCGAGATGCTGCGCGTTCAAGTCGGCCAAGCTTTTTTCGAGATAGTCGTTGACGAGCGTGACGGTGAGATCGCCGCCGCGTTTGACAAGGCGCACTCCAAGTTCGGTCAGCGCGTCTGCCAGCTCCGCACCGCCGTCAACATCGATAGACTGAATCCGCACGCGGCATTTCTGAAGGTTCTTCTCGGCGAGTTCCGGCGCGACGCCGAGGCTCGCCCAATAACCGGCGACGGTGTCATTAGCGAAATGGGAGGCAGGGAAAATGTAGCGGCTGTCGATCAACCGTTTGATCGCGTGCTCGATCGCCTCAGTCGGATAGGTGCGCTCCAGGCTGCGGATCAGTTCGCGAAAGCTCTTTTTTCCCGAGGCGATCTCGGTGGCGAGCGCACAATAGAGCTCGCCATGAAGCAGGAATTTTTTGTCCTCGGAATAGAGGCAGACGACATCGGGGGGGACGAGATAGACGGAAAAATTCGGCGCGAAGCGCGGAATCTCTTTGCTGTTGAACGCGCTAACGCTTTTTCCGTGATCGCCTGTCATGAGCTCAGTATACGCATCCTGATGCCGTGAGCGCCACAACAGGCATCACGGCTTTTGTCTATTTCGCCGCGCGCAACCAGTTCTTCCGGGAAACGGAATCGCGACGGAATCCGAGGCTCGAAACACACAAAGAAGCGGGTTCGGTCTCATCGACCAAACCCGACTTCTTTTTATGCACAGCCGACTGGCTTGGCGCTTAGCAGAAGGGCGAGCAACCGCCCCACGACAGGCAGCAACCGCCGCCGCAGCCGCCGCAGCCACCACCCCAGCCGCACCCATGGCCGCAATGGCAACCATGACCGCAACCGTGACCGCAGCCATGACCACATCCGTGACCGCAACCGCATTTAGTTAGGATGATGCCTGGCGTGGTGTCCGCTCCGGGCTGGTCGGGATTGATAACATGGAAAGTCGCCAGCGTCACGTCGGAGAGTTCTTCCACTCCGAAATGCGGGCCTTGATATCCTGTGCTCGCGACGGGCATTTCCGCCGAAGATGCCGTTGCCGACGCCGCGAGTGACGCACCGGCCACTCCCAAGACGGATACGGTTTTCATTGAGCGCTTCCCATTCGAAGCGCGACCTGCTTGCGCCATAGAGTGTCCCTCCTCTATTCTCCAAACAACTGCCGAGAACCTATGAAACTTTATACTTTCTGCTGATAGCACGTTTCCCGGGCCGCGAACAGCATTCATCCAAAATGTCGCCAGGGCCTCAATGTTCCCGCGGCGCAACCCTCGCGCGACAATTGTTGCATAGCAACGGCGCCCAAAATTTCAGCCGGGCCGAGAACAAAGATGCGCTCGCACCGTTGTGGCACCGCAACCTGCCAATTGGGGAGGCACAAAAGTTAGGATTAGCGCCGGCAGTCACAATAATAGAGATCTTAAACTGCTCTTTCTCGGCGCAATCCATTGTCAACGATACTGTCGAATGCGCGCCGGCCAAGATCGCTCGCGTTGCGAAACCTGACGGGTCACGCGTCTTTCGACTCCGTGGCGTCGTGCGCTTCCATCAATGCAATGAGCCCTTGCAGCAGGGCCGTCGGAGTGGGCGGGCAGCCGCGCACATGGAGATCGACCGGAATGACCTTGGCGACGGCGCCGATGCAAGCGTAGCTGTTGGCGAAGATGCCGCCATCGAAGCCGCAATCGCCGACCGCGACGACAAATTTTGGCGACGGCGTCGCCGCATAGGTCCGTTCCAGCGCTTCGCGCATATTCTTTGTCACCGGTCCTGTCACAAGAAGGACATCGGCATGGCGCGGCGAGGCGACAAAACGCAGGCCGAAACGTTCGAGATCGTAAAACGCATTGCTGAGCGCATTGATCTCCAGCTCGCAGCCATTGCAGGAGCCCGCATCGACGGCGCGGATCGACAGCGAATGACCGAGCTTTTTGCGCGAGAGTTTTGCAAGGCGTTCTGCGAGTTCGCTCACCTCCGCCGGCGCGACCTGCGGCGGTGGTTCTGTCAGCGGTGCCTTGAGAAGAGCTTTAAAGAGAAGCGTGCGCATGGCCCACCGTTAAAGGTCGTGCCCGGAATAGGAGCAGTTGAAGGATTTATTGCAGAGCGGAAAATCGGCGACGATATTGCCTTCGATCGCGGCTTCCAGCAGTGGCCATTGGAACCAGGAGGGATCGCGCAAATGGCAGCGCGCGATCGCGCCCGCTTCCGAAAGCCGGACCCAGGCGAAAATCTCGCCGCGAAAACTTTCGATCACAGCGAGGCCTTCGCGCTCTGCACTTGCTTTGGCGTTGACCTCGATCCGCAAGGGACCCTCCGGCAGTTTGGCGAGAATCTGATCGATCAAGGCGAGCGATTGCTCGACCTCCTTGATGCGTATCCAGATACGGGCATCGACATCGCCTTCCGCGCGGGTCGGGATTTCGAAATGAAGGTCTTGATACGGCGCATAGGCAAAAGCGCGGCGTGCGTCGAAGTCGCGTCCCGATGCCCGGCCGATGAAGCCGCCGCAGTTATATTGACGCGCGAGTTCGCCGCGTAAAATCCCTGTGCCCACGGTGCGGTCCTGCAATGAGGCCGTGAGATCATAGACGTCGATCAGATGCGGGAAGCGCTTACGAATTTCGCCGAGCAGCGATTCGATTGCTGTCTGTCCTTCGGCTGTGAGATCATGCGTCACGCTTCCCGGCACGATTTGGTCCATCATCAGCCGATGGCCGAAGCAGAGATCGGCCGCGCGCAGGACGCGTTCGCGCAAAATTCCGCAATGGGCGTGTAGCAAAGCGAAGGACGCATCGTTGCAGATCGCGCCAATGTCGCCGAGATGATTGGCGAGCCGTTCGAGCTCCGCCATCAAGGCGCGGAGATAAAGAGCGCGAGGGGGAACGGGAATTTCGAGCGCCACTTCCACCGCGGCGGAAAAGGCCCAAGCATAGGCGACCGTGCTGTCGCCCGAGACGCGGCCAGCGAGGTGCGCGGCCCGATCGAGCGGCGCATCCATCATCAGCCGATCGATGCCTTTGTGCACATAGCCCAATCGCTCTTCAAGCCGCACGATGATCTCGCCATTGGCGGAAAAGCGAAAATGTCCGGGCTCGATAATGCCGGCGTGCACGGGTCCGACAGGAATCTGATGCAGCGGTTCGCCGTCTGCCAGCAGAAAGGCGTAAGCCGCGCCGGCAGAGTCGGCGGCCTGCGAAGACCCACAAGGATATTCAATGCCGAAGCGGCCGTGATCGAGCCAGGGTCGTCGATCGGGCGAGCCATCGGCCACAAGTCCAAAGAGATCGTGGATCGCGCGTTCGAGCCGCAGCGCCGGCAGATGATGGTGCGCGACCGATGGGAAATGTCCGTCGGGACAGGCGAGCGTGAGGATCGAGATTTCAAGGGGCTCGCTGAACGCGATCGCCATGTGGACGGAAGACGCATCGGCCCAAAGGCTCATGAGATCGCCTTGGCCCTTCGCGATCTGACGCGCCGCGTCGATCCAGAGCGCTTCATCGACGATACGGCGTGGCCGCGCCTCCGCGACAGCTTGCCCTTTCTCGATCGTCTCACGCAAGGAGGTCATGAGCGCATCATCTTCAAGCTAACCTAAGAGTTTTGCAACATTCTGAAACCAGATGACGAGCTGGCTCGGCAGATAGACGCCGGCGAGCAGCACCAGAGCGAAATGCGCGAGGAGCGGCACGAAGGACGCTTGGACCTTGCCCATGCCGCCATGTGGCTGGCCGAAAGCAAGACCCGTCATCCGCAAAAGCAAAGCACCGAAAGCAACAATGAGCCCGAAGACGAGCGGAATGGCGAGCAAGGGCTGGCGCGCAAAGGTCGAACTCACGATCAGGAATTCGCTCATGAACATGCCGAGCGGCGGCAGGCCGGCGATGGCGACCACGCCAACGACGAGGCCCCAGCCGAGCAGCGGATGACTTTCGGTGAGGCCGCGGATCTCCGACATTTTCTGCGTGCCCTTCACCTGAGCGATATGGCCGACCGTGAAGAAGATCGCCGATTTCGTCAGGCTGTGCATCGTCATGTGCAGCAATCCGGCGAAATTGGCGAGCGGACCGCCCATGCCGAAGGCAAAGGTGATGATGCCCATATGCTCGATCGAGGAATAGGCGAAGAGACGTTTGATGTCGTTGCGGCGATAGAGCATGAAGCCGGCGAAGATCAGCGAGACGAGACCAAGCGCCACCATCAGCGGGCCCGGCTCGATTGCCGCGGCGTTTGCGGCGAGAAGCATTTTGAAGCGCAGCACCGCATAAAGCGCGACATTGAGCAGGAGCCCCGAAAGCACGGCGGAAATCGGCGTCGGGCCTTCGGCGTGCGCATCCGGCAGCCAGGCATGGACAGGCACGAGGCCAACCTTCGTTCCATAGCCCAACATCAGAAAGACGAAGGCGACATTGAGCAAGTCCGGGCTGAATTTCGCAGCATGCGCGAGCAGGTTCGTCCAGACCATGGCGTCATAGCCTTCGCCCAGCGAGGGCTGCGCCGACATATAGACGAGGATAGTGCCGAAGAGCGCGAGCGCGATGCCGACGCTGCCGAGAATGAAATATTTCCACGCGGCTTCGAGTGCCTCCGGCGTGCGATATATGCCGACCATCACCACTGTCGTCAGAGTCGCGAGTTCGATTGCAACCCACATCAGCCCAATGTTGTTGGCGAGAAGCCCGAGATTCATCGCGAACATCAAGGCCTGATACATGGCATGATAGAAGCGCACATAGCGCGGCCTCAGTTTTCCGTTCTCGATTTCATGGCCGATGTAACTCGCGCTAAACGCGCTGGTGGTGAATCCGACGAAGGTCGAGAGAATGATGAAGACGATGTTGAGATCGTCGACGAAGAGATAATGGCTGCCGATAGGTCGCTTGATCAGCAACAGCAGCGCGCAGAGGAAGGTCGCGCCGGCGGCCGCGACATTGATGCGCGACGTCAGCCGATAGCCGGGCAAAAGCGCGAGAACGAGCCCGGAGACGAGCGGGATGAGCAGAACCGCGCTCGCCGGATCGAACCATCCCAATTGAAGAGCATCGAGAGTCATTGATGCTCTCCCCTGAATCGGTCGAGCGCCCGCACATCGACTGTGTCGAAGCGCTCGCGGATGCGGAAAAGGAAGATGCCGATCACGATGAAGGCGATGATCACGGAAAAGGCGACGCTGATTTCAACTACGAGCGGCATGCCCTTTGCGCCCGTCGCGGCAAGAACCAGCCCGTTTTCCATCGACATGAAGCCGATAACCTGGCTCACGGCATTGCGGCGCGAGACCATCATGAGCAGGCCGAGCAGGACGACCGAAAGCGCGAAGGCCAGATCTTCGCGAGCCAGCGGATTAACGGTCGCGGTCACGGGCAACATCACGACCATCGAGAGAGCGACGAGGCCGATGCCGAGAAGCATGGTGGGCGCAACACCGCCGATGATCTCGACCTCGCGATGGATGCCGAGACGCTTCATGATACGCCGCAGCGAGACAGGAATGGCCACGCCCTTGAATAGAAGCGCGATCGCCGCCGTCACATAAAGATGCGGCGCATCTTGCGTATAGGCCTGGAAGCCGACGGAGAGCGACAGAACCACCGCATGAAGCGCATAGGTGTTGATGAGCCCCGACATGCGGTCTTGATAGAGCAGAACAAAGCTCACGAAGACGAGGCCGCCGGCGAAGAGATGTGCGATGTCGAAGGAAAGCTGGCCCATCTACAGACTCCGTGAGACGAAGAGGAGCAAAGTTGCGAGAAGCCCGAGCATCAGCGCCGCTCCCAAAAATTCCGGCACGCGGAAGACGCGCATCTTGGCGATCGAGGCCTCAAATACGGCGAGCGCGAAGCCCGCGACGGCGAGCTTCGCGACATAAGTCGCGGCGCCGATCACCAAGGCTCTTGTGCCAGAGGCAAGCCCGAGATCCTGCGTCACGTCTAGCGGCGCGAGACCGACGGGCACGAAAATGCAGGTGATGAGCGAGATATAGAGCAGGAGTTTCAGCGCCGCGGCGAGTTCGATGACGGCGAGATGCCGCCCCGAATATTCGAGCACCATCGCTTCATGCACCATGGTGAGTTCGAGATGGGTTGCGGGATTATCGACCGGAATGCGGGCGTTCTCGGCAAGCGCCACGATGATGAGCCCGATGAGCGCGAGGGCGAGCGAGACGCGCACTTCGAGATGCGCCAGCATGAAGGCAGCGACGGCCGAAAGCTGAGTCGAGCCCGCGACGAGCGCGACGGTGAAGACGATCATGATCATGGCAGGTTCGGCGAGCGAGGCGAACATCACTTCGCGGCTCGCGCCCATGCCGCCGAAACTCGTGCCGACATCCATGCCGACGAGCGCCAGAAAAAAACGGGCGCTGCCCAAAAGCGCGATGATTGCGATGAGATCGGCCGACCAGCTGAACATCAGCCCGGTCGCGAAGGTCGGCACCAAGGCCGCCGCCACCCATATCGTCGCAAATATAATGTAGGGCGCGATACGAAAGAGCCAGGACGCATTGTCCGCCAGCACGACTTCCTTGCGCAGGAGTTTGCGAAGATCGCGATAAGGCTGCAGCAGCGGCGGCCCTTGCCGGCGCAACAACCGCGCTTTCACTTTGCGGGTAAAGCCAAGCAGCAGCGGCGCCAGCGCGAGCACCAGAAGCATCTGTGCGCCTTGCACGGCGAGATTGAGAATCAGCGCCATACCGCCACCATGAACAAAAGGCCGACGAGCGCGACAAAGACGAGGCTGAGATAGCCGCGGATGGTGAGTGTCTGGAGCAGGTCGAAGGTATCGACGCCGAAATCGATGGCTCTGAGCAAGGGCCGATAGAGATTCGCCCAGACGCGATCGCCGATCTCCACCCGAAAACGGGCGGCGCGCGTTTCGCCGGGCTTCGGCATCGAGAGGTGGAGACGAATGCCGAAGGCGATATGGCCGAGCACGCGGCGGAGCGGCTGGGCGAAACTGCTCGCCGTATATTGCGTCGCGGGGCTGAGGTCGGGATAGCCGCAATCCCAAGCCGGCGCACGGCGGAGAGCCTGCGAACCGAAGCGATGGATTACCTGCGCCGCGGCCAGCGCCGAGATCGCGATAAATATAAAGACGAGGAGACCGTTATAAGAGCTGCGGCTGGCGGCAATTGGCACGATCGAAAGCCACGCGATTGAGGCCTGCTGCGGCATTGTCGCGCCGGTCATCGCGTGAGTCACCGGCGCGATCGCATCGATGACGAAGCCCGGCACCACGCCGGCGGCAAGACACAGTGCCAGCAAGATGGACATCGCGCCAAGCGACCAGCCGTCCGTCTCTTGTGCGTTTTGTGCGGCGAGCGAGCGCGGGCGGCCGAGAAAACTGATGCCGAAGGCGCGAACGAAAACGCCGGCGCAGAGTGCTGCGCTCAACGCCAGCATGACGCCGATCGCGGGGATGATGAGCGTTAGCCCCCATTGCTGCAACAAGGGGCTGAGAAGAATGGCTTGGAAAACCAGCCATTCGGAAACGAATCCATTGAGCGGCGGCAGCGCGGAGATTGCCAGTGCGCCGCCGAGGAAGAGAAAGGCCGTGCGCGGCATGGCGTGGATGAGGCCGCCGAGCTTTTCGATGTTGCGCTCGCCCGTTGCGTGGAGCACTGCGCCGGCGCCGAAGAAAAGCAGGCTTTTGTAGAAAGAATGATTGAGGACGTGAAAGAGCGCGGCGGTAAAGGCGAGCGCCGCCGCCCAGTCCATATGGCTGGCATGGAAGGCCAGAGCGAGGCCGAGCGCGACAAAGATGACGCCGATATTTTCGATCGTGCTGAAGGCAAGGATCTTCTTCAGATCGCGCGCGATCATCGCTTCGAGCATGCCGAGCACGGCCGTAATCCCGCCGATGGCGAGCACCACCATGCTCCACCAGACGGAAGGGGGTCCCAGTAGATCGAAGGCGATGCGGATAAAGGCATAGACCGCGACCTTGGTCATCACGCCGCTCATCAGTGCCGAGACATGGCTCGGCGCCGCGGGGTGGGCGAGCGGTAGCCAAATGTGCAGCGGAACAAGGCCTGCTTTCGATCCCGCACCAATCAGCGCCAGAACGAAGACGAGGCCAGTGAGCCAGTGCGTCGTCGAAGCCGCGCGCATCGCGGCGAAACTGTAACTGCCGGCGGAGCCGGCGAGCAGGCCGAAGGCCAGAAGCAGCATCATCGTGCCGAAACTCGCCATCAGCAGATAGACGAAACCGGCGTGCCGATTTTCCTGCTCGTGGTGATGCGCGACGACAAGCGCCCAGGACGAGAGCGACATGAACTCCCAGGCAAAGAGAAAGCTGTAGGCATCGGCCGCGAGAAGAACGAGGTTCATGCCGGCGAGAAAGGCCGCGAAGAAAGGCAGGACGCGGCCCGGTACTTCTTCATGTGCGCCATAGCCGAGCGCATAAAGACTCGCGAGCATCGCGCCGAGATTGACGACGATCAGAAAAAAACCCGCCAGAACGTCAAGCCGGAAATGCGCGCCGAGCCAGGGAAGGCCGATGGGCAGCGTGATGTCCGATACCGCAGTCGGATGGGCGAGATGAAACACACCCTGCGCCAGCAGGAGTGCTGAAATGGCGAGGCAGAGACCATAGACGAGCGGCGTCGCGATTTTGCTGCGCGCCAATCCGCCGCTCGCCAAGGCGACAGCGAGAAGGCTCACGCCCAGAAGCGCGGCAATGCTCCAAAGTGCCAAGGCCATGGGTCGCCTCGATTCACTCTTTCAACGGGGACGCTGCGGAATTCCCGTTCGCTTCGGCGGATCGGTTTTTGAGTTCGCCGCGCGATCTCATGCGGACGCCGCGGCCACCCTCTTGGCTCACGGCGCCTTCGCCGATCAGTTCGATTCCCGCCGCATCGAGCGCGCCGATCAGCTTGGTCAGCGAATCGACCGTGCCGCGGACGACGCCATTGCTCGCCTCCATCCGTTGGATGGTGGGCAGCGACAGGTCTGCGAGTTCCGCGAGTTTGCGCTGGTCGAGACCGAGGAGCGCCCGCGCGGCTTTGAGTTGGGCGGCTGAGATCATGTTCAAAACATCAGTATTATGCTTTTGTACCCCTATACAAGGCTTTAATATGGGATTTGTCATAAATCAACTGGGAGCGCACCTTCCGCAAAAAACCTTTGCGATGGCCGAAAACAGCGCGCCGGCCTGCAGTCTGCGCGGTGGAAACGAAGAGACGGCAGACGGATGATGGAAAGCGGAGAAGTCAGCGGCAGAACTGGCGCGCCCGGAGAGATTCGAACTCCCGACCCCTAGATTCGTAGTCTAGTGCTCTATCCAGCTGAGCTACGGGCGCCTGCCGCTGCGCCGGAGAAGACAATAAAGGCTTCTTCCGGCTCGCTTATTCGGTCGGAGGACCGAGGGAGTTTCGTTTAGCGGCTGCCTTCGCCGAAGGCAACTCGCCATTTATTTCTGGGCGGAATTAAGCGCTTACGGCCTGCGCGACGTGATTTTGTTTTGCCGGCAGGACGACGCGGAATGTCGCGCCGCCGCTTTCCGCATCCGCATTGATCAGCGTGATCGTGCCGCCATGGGCGCGCACAAGGTCCGCAGCAATCGCAAGACCGAGACCCGATCCGCCGGGCCGCGAACTATTCGAAAACGGCTTGAACAATTGCGCCCGCACCATCGGTGGCACGCCTGGACCCGTGTCGGCGATTTCGATGATCGCGGCATCATCCTCATAATGTGCGCTGGCGGTGATGCGCGGACTTTGTCCGGGGCCGGGCCCGGCGCGCACCAGAGCCTCGAAACCGTTGCGGATGAGATTGGTGACGACACGAAACATCTGTTCGGGATCGGCCCAGAGTTCGAAGTCTTCGTCGACATTATTGACGAAGGCGATCTTCTCCGATCCGCAGAGCGCTGCGGTCTCGGCGGCATCGCTGACGACGTTGTGCAGTGTCATCAGCCGCGGCCTCGGCACTTCGTCGGCGGCGCGGCCATAGGTGAGCGTTGCCTGACAGAAACGAATAGCGCGATCGATCGTCGCGACAAGCTTGGGCGCAATGCGCTGCGCAAGCGGATCGGTCACATTGACGAGACGATCGGAGAGCAATTGCGCGGAGGCCAGCATATTGCGCATGTCGTGATTGATCTTGGCGACTGCGAGGCCCAAGGCCGCGAGATGCTTTTTCTGATTGAGTTCGCGGACCAGAACGTCTTGCATGGTGGCGAGCGCTTCCTCGGCGCAGCCGATCTCGTGGCGATGACCCGAAGGCACGATGATGCGCGCCGCATTCTCCGGGTCGGCGCCAAACTCAATCAGATTGGTCGTGAGCCGCCGCATGGGACGGAGCACCATCATATTGATCGAGACGACGGCAAGCGAGGCGACGATCATCGAGATCGTCAAAGAGACCATCAGAATTCTCCAGGCAAAGTGATGGAGCTGCGCCGTCAGGGGCGCTTCATCCATGGTCACTTCGATGGCGTCGCCGGGATTCGGCGCATCGCCCGTGATCGTGACGATGCGATCGGTCTTCGCCATATAGGTGCGGTAGGTGGCGGCGAGTGCCTGGAAAAGGCCGGAGTGACGCAGATCGTAGCTGTCGTCGACATGCGTCGGCACATTGATGGCCGCCAAGACACGCTTCGTGCCCTGCGTCTCGAGCACGATGATGCGGACTTTCACATGCTGCAGCAGTTGCTTGGTGAGTTCGGGCGGCACCATGGCGCGTGGGGCGGAGTCCAGCACGAGGGCAGCGGTATAGGCGGCGCTGAGGCGCCGGCGCAGCCAGTTGTCGCGATAATTGGCGAGGATCGGAACATAAACGATGATTTCGGTCGCCATGACGAAGGCGATCACGAGGACGAGCACCCGCGTTGCCAGGCCAAAGCGCGTAGGCTTTTTCTGGCGTGAGCTTGTCCATTCGCTCGTCGCGCTGTCAGACCCTGGCTTCTGTCCGACTGTGACCCAATCCCGCATGAGGCGACGCCTTATCTGGGTGAGAACCAGGCGGCCAGACGCCGCCTGGGGAAAGCCTTGCCGTTTTGCGCCTTAGACGCAAGCGCTACCATTTGGCAAATGTCGGCCAAGCGCGGCTCATTCGTCGCGAAAGCGGCGAAATCCGCCATGCGCATGCCGTTGGTGAGCGCAAGGCCGAAATAACCAATGAACTCGCGCGCCTGAGGGCCGACGATTGCGGCTCCGACCAAGCGATTTTGCTGGGTCGCGATGATCTTAATATGACCTGCAAGCGGATGACGGCTGCCATGCGCCAGGGTCTGAGCGCGCAAATTGTCGCAAAATCCGGCCCGCCAGACCCGGATCGTTCGATAGCGCTTGCGGGCCTCGGCCTCGCTCAGGCCTACGATCGCGATTTCAGGATCGGTCGGAACGATGCGGGCGACCACCGGCCGACTTAGCTTTTCGCCGCCAAAAAGCCGCCGCGCGATCCATTCGCTCTCACTACGCGCGGTGGTGATGGCCTGCAGCGTATCGCAATCGTCGCGGATCGCGAAAATCCGGCCGTTGCTGGTACGCAGTTCCTCGTCCACCTGGACGCCGGTTCTGTCATAGTCCACGCGTGCGGCCTTGAGGCCCAGACCTTCGGCCCGCGGGCGGCGTCCCGCCGCATAGACGAGATGGGACGCGTCGAGCGCGGTGTTATCGTCAAGCGTCAACTTGACGCCTCCACCCGGCAGGCCCGCGGCAGTTCCGGGTTCGACCGCGACGATCCGGCCCGTCTCCGCGATCTCAAGCCCTTCCTTGCGCAGGGCAGTGATGAGCGGTGTCGTCAGTTCGGGGTCTTCCTCGGCTAGAAGGCCGCCTAAGGGGAATAGAATCGCCTTTGCGCCCAATCTGAGAAAGGACTGCACAAACATGAGCTCCGTGGCCCGCGCCCCAATCACAGCGAGTTTCTTCGGGATTAGCGTCAGATCCCCGATCGTTTCCGGCGACAACATGCGCACCAGTTCGACTCCAGGGATGGCGGGCGCCGTTGCCACCGAAGCGATGGTGAGAAGAAAGTCGTCGGCTTCGATCGCCGTATCTCCGGCCTCGAACCGCGTGCGGCTTGTAAAGCTTCCGGCGGCAGGAACAACCTTCACCTTGAGCCCAGCCAAGCGCGCGCCTGAGTCCTCGCGCAGGAAGCGGCCGATCACCGTCTCGGCGTCGCGGCAGAGGCGCTTGAAATCGAGCCGTGCTTCGCCTTCGAGAAGACCGAGCCGCGTGCTGCGTCGGCCGAATGTGTTGGCCGCGGCCGCCAACAACTCGCCCTGAAAGGCGCCGCGCAAAGGGTCCATCGCGCCGAGCGAACGTTTTTCGACCAGGACAACCTCGGCCCCGAGACTAGCCGCCATGCGCGCCGCAGCGAGGCCGCCAGGGCCACCGCCGATCACGCAGAAATCAGGCCGTAATATTTCCGTCATCAAAGGTCCAAGCTATGTCGGTGGGCGAAAACGTCTTAATCCGCTGGCCCCGATCCTGCGAATGTTGACTCAAGGGATGCCAAGGTTTCAACAAGGGTGAATGTCCGCCCGGAATGCGGACGCAGGAGTTGCAGATGCAGATTGCAATGGTCGGTTCCGGATATGTCGGTCTCGTCTCCGGAGCGTGTTTTGCGGATTTTGGCCACAAGGTTTGTTGTATCGACAAAGACAATGCAAGGATTGAGGCTCTGAATAATGGCAAGATGCCGATTTATGAGCCGGGTCTCTCTGAATTGGTGATGAACAATGTTCGCCAGAACCGTCTTTCCTTTGCCAGCGAACTCTCAGCTGCGGTGCGCGAGGCGGATGCCGTTTTCATTGCCGTCGGCACGCCGTCGCGTCGCGGCGACGGTCATGCCGATCTCTCTTATGTCTATCAGGCGGCGCGCGAAATAGCCGCCGCGATTGAAGGCTTTACCGTCATCGTCACCAAATCCACCGTCCCTGTGGGGACCGGGGATGAGGTCGAGCGGATCATCCGCGAGGTGCGTCCGGGCGCCGATTTCGCCGTGGTCTCCAATCCGGAATTTTTGCGCGAAGGCGCGGCCATTTCCGATTTCAAACGGCCGGACCGGATTCTCATCGGCCTGGAAGACAAGCGCGCCGAACAAGCGATGCGCGAGATTTATCGGCCGCTTTATCTCAATCAGGCACCCATTCTCGTCACCAATCGCCGCACCTCGGAACTCACCAAATATGCGGCCAACGCGTTTCTCGCGACCAAGATCACCTTCATCAACGAGATCGCCAATCTCTGCGAAGAAGTCGGCGCCGATGTTCAGGATGTCGCGCGCGGCATCGGGCTCGACAATCGGATCGGCTCGAAGTTTCTGCATGCGGGACCCGGCTATGGCGGCTCCTGTTTTCCGAAAGATACGCAAGCGCTGATCAAGACGGCGCAGGATTATGGCACGCCGGTGCGCATCGTCGAGACCGTGGCGGCCGTCAACGATCAGCGCAAACGGGCAATGGCGCGCAAAGTGCTCGCCGCGTGCGGCGGCTCCGTGCGCGGCAAGACGATTGCGCTTCTCGGCCTCACCTTCAAGCCGAACACTGACGATATGCGCGACTCACCCGCCATTGCGGTCGTCACCGCCTTGCAGGACGCGGGCGCCAAGTTGAACGTGTTCGATCCGGAAGGAATGGAGCAGGCGCGGCTTTATCTCGAAAACCTGAAATATTGCGGCGATCCCTATGCCTGCTGCGAGGGCGCCTCGGCCCTCGTCATCGTCACGGAATGGGACGCTTTTCGCGCGCTCGATCTGAGCCGAGTCAAAGGTCTCTTGGCCGCGCCGATCCTGGTCGATCTTCGCAACATCTACGATCCGGCCGAAGTGCGCCGACAGGGCTTCACCTATGCGAGCGTAGGGCGGGGCCGCGCCTGAGGCGGCGGCCCTGGTGGAGCTGAGGGGATTCGAACCCCTGACCTCTGCAGTGCGATTGCAGCGCTCTCCCATCTGAGCTACAGCCCCAGCCGTGCGGCTGTTTACGTCCGGCTGCGCAGGGCTGTCAATGTGTCGCGCCCATGAGGGGCCGCGCCATCGGCTTGCCGGTCGAGCCCTGGCTCGCTAAACCGGCACCATCAGGGATTTTCGGAGCTTTCATGCGCGCCGTTCTCGATATTATCCTCATCATTCTGCAGCTCTATACCTATGTCATCATCATTGTGGCGATTCTCTCCTGGCTGATCGCCTTCAATGTCATCAATATTTACAATGATTTCGTGCGCTCGATCTGGAACGCGCTGAACGCGTTGACCGAGCCGCTTTTGCGGCCGATCCGCCAAGTGCTGCCGAATATGGGTGGCATCGATATTTCGCCGATCATCCTGATTCTGCTCATCTGGCTCATCGAAGACATCATCCAGCGCTACATCTATCCAAACGTAATCTGACCCGCCGCGATGCCGAAGCCATGGCGTGCGCGCGCGGACGGCTTGCTTATCGCGGTCCGGGTGACGCCGAAAAGCCGGCGCGATGCGGTCGAAGGGATCGATGAGCTTGCCGATGGCCGTTCGGTTTTGAAGGTGCGCGTCCGCGCCCTGCCGGAAGCGGGCGCGGCCAATGCGGCGCTGCTTCGTCTTCTCGCAGAGGCCGCCGGCCTGCCGGCGAGCGCCGCCAGCCTCGAATCGGGCGGCGGTTCGCGTCTGAAGCTCGTGGCGCTCAACGGGGATCCGGCGAGCATCATTCAAAACCTTCTCGCCTGGATCGAAAAAGCGCGCCGCGCGTGACTCAGCGCGGCAGTCGCGGGGCAGCCTTGGCGTGCTGCCGGCTAAAAGTTTTATGCATGCGAACCATGAAGGCCGCGCCGAAGAGCGGCGTCAGCAGATTCACAATCGGGATTGCCGCGACGACGGCGATAAAAAAGCCGGCGATGAAAATATCCATGCCGTGCGCGCGGCGCATCGCCGCCACGTCTTCGACCGCGCGGTAACGCAAAGCGGCAAATTCAAAATAGCCGCGGCCGAGCAAATAGGCATTGGCGGCGAAGAACACGACCGCGTTGAGACCCGGCACGAGGAGCAGGATAAGGGCCGTGAGATTGACGATGACGGCGACGACGGCGAATTTTGTCGCGACGAAAAGACTATCGCCGATCGCGGGGCGGGTGCCGACCGATTGCGGATCGATCTCCGCTTCGACGATCGCCGCAAGCTCGTCGAAGAAAAATCCCGCGACGATAAAAGACACCGGCGTGATTGCGAAAGCGAGCCCGATGACGAGGCCGAAGCTCACCAGAATGCCGAGAATGGTCGTCAACCAGGGATAGGGCAGAACGAGCCAGAGGCCGAGCAGCTTCTCGGCGCCGACAAAAAAGGCCAGCAGCAAAAGAAAGGTAAGCCCCAGCGTCTTGATCAGTACGCGGCGAAAAGGCGGCGTGAAAATCTGCTCGAGGGCGTCGAAAGCGGCTTTGAGCATCATGGGCTCTGTATTCCTGCGGCGGACAAGAAGGCTTCTGATTGCCAGGCGAAGCCGGCTGTTCTAGAGGAGGAGATGTCTGCCGAAACGGCAAATTTGAAGTAGCGCAAATTCGCGAGGCGTCGAGAGATATGTCGAAAGAGACGTCAAGAAAAGCCTCGGATATCCGCCACGATTGGACGGTCGTCGAGATCGTCGCTTTGCATGATCGTCCCTTGCTCGATTTGATCAGTGAGGCAGGACGGCTCCATGCGCGTCATCAAAGTGTGGGGGCAATCCAAAAGGCGAGCCTGTTGAGCGTCAAGACCGGCAGCTGCCCCGAGGATTGCGCTTATTGCCCGCAATCGGCGCATCATCAAGGCGTTGGGCTACAAAGAACCGCGCTGATGCCGGTCGATGAAGTCTTGACCATCGCCGCTCGGGCGCGCAAGGTCGGCGCCGACCGTTTTTGCATGGGCGCCGCCTGGCGCGAAGTGCGCGACGGCGCGGAATTCGATTCTCTTCTCGCCATGGTGCGCGGCGTGCGCGCGCTCGGCATGGAAGCCTGCGTGACGCTCGGCATGCTGACGCAGGACCAGGCGCAGCGCCTCGCCGAAGCGGGGCTCACCGCCTATAATCATAATCTCGATACGGGGCCGGACTTCTATCCGGAAATCATTTCGACGCGCTGCTATGACGATCGGCTCGCGACACTGCATGCCGTGCGCGCGGCCGGCCTGCAAATGTGCTGCGGCGGCATCATCGGCATGGGCGAGAGCGCGCGGGACCGCGCTGCGATGTTGGCCGTATTGGCGGGCTTTGACCCGCATCCCGAAAGTGTGCCGATCAACGCGCTCGTCGCCGTTGCGGGAACGCCGCTCGAAGATCGCGACACGATTGATCCGCTCGATTTTGTTCGCATGGTTGCGACGACGCGGATCGTTCTGCCGGACTCTATCGTGCGGTTGTCCGCGGGCCGGTCCGGCCTCAGCCGGGAGGCGCAGATCCTCTGCATGGTCGCCGGCGCCAATTCGATTTTCTATGGCGAGACTTTGCTGACGACGCCGAATGCCGCGGTCAATGAAGACGAAGCGCTGTTTGCCGCGCTGGCGCCGATCCTGCGCGAGACCACGGCGCAGGCAGAGTGAGCGGCGATCTCATTATTATCGGATGCCGCCATCAGGTTTTTTTGCCGACGTCGGTCTCCTTGATGGCTTCGAGCACCGATTGCGGGTCGGCGGGCTGAGCCATGGCCTCTGCTTCCTTATCGACCCGGTCGCGAACCAGCGGATTATCACGACGGGCTTCTTCCAGCAGCTCGATCACCTTGGCCAATTTCTGCTCGCTCAGGATCGCGAGTTCCAAGGTGAGTTGCTCAAGAGTTACACCAAGTTCGTATTCGCGCCGCTGGGTGACCAGGATCAAAACGACCAGATAGAGCGACAAGAGTGAGGCGACGCTTCCCATCCCTAAGAAGGGAGGCGGATCGATCGCACGATAGCCGAGAGCAGTGGCAAGGAAATTCAGGCCAGCCCAAGCGCCAACGATGAGGGTCAGCAGTCCGATGACCAGAGGACGGCCCAGAAAGGCCGTTACGCTATCGATGACAGTCTGAAGCGGCGAGGCGTTTTGGCGGTGTTCGGCTCGCAGCCGAGCAATAGACAGGACGGTTTCTTCAACGTTGCCGGGAAGGCGCGGCGGCGGAACTTTCACATCGGCCATGGCTTAATCCTTAGACCTCGGATTTCAACTGACGAGGATGACAATCGATAGCCAAGGCGCTGATTGGCGATTATCTTTTTAAGCTAGCTTGCCCATCTCCCCGACTCAGGCAACCCGGAGCAAATGCATTGAAGCTTCGCATCGGCTATGAACTTCAATATGATTTTCCGCAACCGACACCATCTATTTTGGTTCTCAACGTGCATTTCACGCGCGTTTCGGATCTCTTGGAGCCAGACCACATTCTGATTAGCCCCGCTGTGTCGATTTCGGGATACCGCGACAGCTTCGGCAATTGGTGCAGCCGCGTCGTCCTGGGGCCGGGCCGGGCGCGCATCTCGACCAATGCCGTCATACGCGATTCTGGTTTGCCCGATCCCGTCGTGCCCGCCGCTCATCAGGTGGCTGTAGAGAACCTGCCGGAAGAAGCGCTGATCTTTCTTTTGCCGAGCCGCTTCTGCGAGAGCGACAAACTTCTTGAACTCTCATGGACGCTGTTTGGATCCGCCAAACCGGGTTGGGGTCGCGTGCAGGCAATCTGCGATTTCGTGCATAAGCACATCCGCTTTGGATATGAGCATGCGCGCGTGACCCGAACGGCGTGCGAAGCCTATGAAGAGCGCCAGGGTGTCTGTCGTGATTATGCGCATCTGGCCGTCGCATTCTGCCGCGCGTTGAACATTCCGGCGCGCTATTGCACCGGCTACCTCGGCGATGTGGGCATGCCGCCTCCGTATCCACCGGGAGATTTCGCGGCCTGGTTCGAAGCCTATGTCGGCGACCGCTGGTACACCTTTGACCCCAGAAACAATATTCCTCGGATCGGTCGTGTTTTGCTCGCCCGCGGCCGCGATGCCGCCGATGTGGCGATCGCAATGACTTTCGGCCCGAATAGGCTGGAAAGTTTTCGGGTTTGGACGGATGAAGTCGACGAGGGAACCGTGTGAGCGATTGAGGCATCGCTTCGCGCAAACAGCTAAAACGGAGGCTGCCTCATCGGTCGACTGTTGGCCACCTCGTCCTCAATTACTCCGATTATCGTCTTGTACGATTGCGAATCACGCCAACCATTCAGGAGTGCGCGGTCTGCTTGATCACGAAAGAGGCTGACTACCTCTTCGAATTTTCCGCCATGGCGAAGCTCTGGGATGAATCGATAGACGGTTCGCGCGACATAGCGACAAGCATCGGTTTCATGGGGGTACTGGCCGCCATGACAGTTCTGCGACTCGCGCCGAATTGTCTCTACATCGAGAGACTTTTGCAAAGCATCTAGAAATGTGCGCTCGGGTGTTCGAGCGTTTTTTACTATCGATTTTTTTTCGAAAATGATCATCGGCATCGCCGGCGGCGGCAAAGCGCAGATCTCCGGGATAGAATAGCTAGTACCTACTTGTTGGTAGAGCGAAAGAAACTTTGCATCGGACAAAAGGCTACCGCAAAATTGTGCCGTCCACCAACCGTGTACCTCAATGAAATCGGGCTGAACAAAGTCGGTCACGTAAATTGTTAGAGGCCGTCCCTTTTTCATTCTGGCGATAATTGGACTGCCGATCATTCCAAGATCTACATCGTCGAAGTTTTTAAAATAGGTCATGATGCCAAGATCTGGATTTGCGATCGTCGCTCGGCGAATATCGTTTTCTGAAGCAAGGCGCAGGAATTCTTTTCTAACTTTTTCGAAGCCGATTGTGGTCCAGCCGAGGTAATAGGGCTTGGGAATCCAAGTGTCAGCGATGATTGCGCAGATTACCCCGATGACGAACGTGCTCAAAATCGACTTTCGAAGATCATTTGAAAACTCTAAGGCGCAACCAATTGCGATGAATACGAACAATGGCGCGTACGAAATGACGCGATAGTCATCGATACGCGCTGGCCCGAATACAAAAACGTGCGTCAGCGCCAGCAACACAATGCAGCTACACAAAGTATAAAGCAATTTTAGAGACGGCTGCTTGTCGCTAAAAGTCAGCAAGATCAGTGGAATTATCGCGATAAAAACGCCAAGACCCATGAAGGCTTTTTTCGATAAATGGAGAGTCCAGTCAGATATATCAGGCTCGGGGAAATTTATTCCCTCGGCAATCGATGTATTCGGAGCTAACGAGCCAAAATATGCAAAATGCCAGATGAGGAACGCTGCCCAAATCACGAACGTAAGCGCCGAAAGTTTCAAGGCGGAAGCAGTTTGATATCGTTTGTACCAGAAAAGACAAAATAGAATTAGAAGAGGAGCTACGTTGTAGATTGCTTCAAACCGGGCAATTGATGTCAAGGATATTGGAATGCAGGTCCAGAAATGAATCTTGCCTGACCTATATTGCTCATAAAGTACCACGACGGTCGCAAGCAACCCAACTGTCGTAAGCGGATTCTCCATCCCTGACGCAAACCATTCGTAAAACGGCGGAATGAAGCATAGTGCTATTTCGGTGGCGAGGGCGGAGCCAAAACCAAGCAGCGGGCGCCTTCGCAAGATCCAAAACACAAGCGCTCCGGTAACGAGAGCGCAGACGTTAGTCTGTATCGCACCGTAGCCGAATGGGCCGATGTGAAAGAACCGCATTAAAGGCAAGAGGCCGGCATAAAGGAATAGCTGGAGAGGTGAGGAACTGGCGCTGACGATAGGACCTGAAGGATTAACCCCGATAAATCCGTAATCGACAAAGTTGCGCGCGGCACTTAAAGTGATAATGCCGTCGTCGCGCGAAACATACCAATCGGCCGGTACATGACTGAGCGCCCAATGCAACATGCCCAGAAACGACAATCCCGAAAAGATCGCTAGGAAGATAGTGAGAAGGTGATTGGGAAGGCTAGGTCGCGGAATAGGCGCGTGCGACGCTTCGAATTCGATTTCATTTAAGGCCATTTCAGACTCATTATTCGCAGGCGCCTCGGCGAACCAAATAAAGCAATCCCCAACGACTTCAAGTCGCCAAGTCTTTGAGCGCTCAGGCGTTTAAGCCGCCTTTCTCAATGCCTAACAATGCTGAACGGTCTGCCGCGCGTTGAGACCGTGGTGACACTTGAGCCGCTGGGATGAGACGTTTGATTCTTAGGAGAAGAATTCAACTTGCGCCGAGGCCCGATTGTCTGGTGCAGGGAGCCCTCATCGAGTGAACGAAATTGCCCGGCGCAGTCGTATAGCGCGCGCGAGAGCCAACCGACGGCGTTGAATGTGGATTTGCTTTTCTTCCACTCAGCTAGACCAGTGTAGGCGTATAGACCCAGGGCTGGACGTCGCACGTGCCGAGTAGTCCGCTTATGGCGCGTAATGCGCCTTCGTCTTTGTCAGCCTGACGTGGACCCTGCGCCGGCTGAGTTCGTTCGCACTGGTATCGATATGGTATCGGAGGAAGGCAGCGCGGAAGTCCGCCAGAGCCTCTCACTTATAAATAATTGCAATTATGAGAAAAATTGGTGGAGCCAGGCGGAATCGAACCGCCGACCTCTTCAATGCCATTGAAGCGCTCTCCCAACTGAGCTATGACCCCATCCCTTCGCGCCGGTCTTTCGCGGCCTTTTGGGGAGGCCGAGATCACGATTAAGACTGAGCCCAGAGGCCGCGCTGCGGAGCGGCTGTATAGCCGCTCAGGGCACCGCCGACAAGCGTCGCGCGCTTAGCGCTCCTCGTCCCCCGCGATATCGCCATCGATAAGACCGGTCACATCGTCCGCGTCTTCCTCTTCTTCTTCAAGGAAGGTGTCGTCCTCGGCCGGCTCGTCTTCGATTTCGACGTCTTCGTCGGCAACGGCGGCCAATGTCTCTTCCGCCGCTTCGGCCTCATCGAGCGAGACGATTTCCGGTCCCGCCGTCTCGACCTCGACTTCTTCCTCTTCGGGCACCGCGCGAGCCGTCCGGGTCGTCGCCACCTGCTGAACGGTGCCGCACTTCGGACAGATCACTGGGTCCTTATTGAGATCGAAAAATTTCGTGCCGCAGTTCTGGCATTGGTGTTTATTGCCGAGCTCGGGTTTCGCCACGGGTGACCTCTGCAGGATTGCCGGCCTCAGCCGCCGGCAGAAATGATACCTAAACTTGCAACCTCTTCAGCGCTCGTCGCCGCTTTTTGGGCGGTTCGAGACGCTGCGATGGACGATCCGATGCGATCCGAGAAATCCGCATCCGGCCGCCATCCTTGGATACGGTCCGATTCACAGGCGCCCCGGTTAGTGAGCCGCAGCGCCGCTGTCAATTGGAACTTGCGGGCATTGTGCACGCTCTGGCAAGGCTGTTGCGAACGGGCATGACAGGGCGCCGAAGAGCGTGATACCAGCACGTCCGGACCCGTCCGGTGCCGGCGGAGTGTGCGCGGCCGGCGCTCTCAAAACGTGACTTTTGCTCGCCATGTCCTCTTCGCGACCCCTGCCGACGCATGCGCTCACCGCACCTCTCAGCGGTCTGCCCAGCGCGCCGCTGAGAGGAAGGCTGCGGCCCCCCGGCGATAAGTCGATCTCCCATCGCGCTTTTATTTTGGGCCTGCTGACGGTCGGGCAGACCGACATCGAGGGTCTCCTCGAAGGCGAGGACGTGCTGAACACCGCACGAGCCTGCGCCGCGCTCGGCGCTCAGGTCGAACGCCACGGCGAAGGCCGCTGGCAGGTCACGGGCATGGGCCTCGGCGCGCTGCTGCCACCGCGCGCTGCACTCGATTTCGGCAATGCCGGAACGGGATCGCGTCTGATGATGGGGGTCGTCGCCGGACACGGCATCACCGCCGAATTCGACGGCGACGCCTCTTTGCGCAAGCGGCCGATGCGCCGCGTTCTCGATCCTTTGACGCTGATGGGGGCGGAAATCCTCGCTGAGGCCCCCGGCGGACGCTGCCCGATCCTACTCAAGGGAACGCCGGAACCGCTACCGATCGAGTATCAGACGAAAGTCGTCTCGGCGCAGGTGAAATCGGCGGTTCTTCTTGCCGGATTGAACTCGCCCGGCCGCACCATCCTGATCGAGCCGCAGGCAAGCCGCGACCACACAGAGAAAATGCTGCGCTTCTTCGGCGCTTCGATCACGAGCGAAGCCTCCGGCGCGCATGGCCGCAAAATTACCTTGGAGGGCAGGCCTGAGCTGCGCCCCGCGCGCATTATCGTGCCGGCCGATCCGTCGTCGGCCGCTTTCCCCATCGTTGCCGCCTTGATTGTCCCGGGTTCCGATGTTGTGATCGAAGGCATGATGATGAATCCGCTCCGCACGGGTCTTCTGACGACGCTTTCCGAGATGGGCGCGGCCATCGAGATTCTCGACCGGCGCGATGAAGGCGGCGAAGAGGTGGCGGATCTGCGTGTGCGCGGGTCCGCCTTGCGCGGGGTCGATGTTCCTGAGGAGCGCGCGCCGTCAATGATCGACGAATATCCGATCCTTGCTGTCGCCGCGGCCTTCGCGTCGGGGGAAACGAGGATGCGCGGCTTGAGCGAGTTGCGCGTTAAGGAATCCGATCGGCTTTCTGCCATCGCAGAGGGTTTGCGCGCCGCCGGCGTCACTTGCGCGATCGAAGGTGACGATCTCATCGTTGCCGGCATGGACGGCAAGGTACGGGGCGGCGGCATGGTCGCGACGCATCTCGATCATCGCATCGCTATGAGCTTTCTCTGTCTGGGGCTCGGCGCGCAAAAGCCGATGGCGGTCGATGACGAGCGCATGATCGCGACAAGCTTTCCGACTTTTAAAGCCGATATGACTCACCTGGGCGCGGTCTTCTCATGATCATTGCGATCGACGGGCCGGCCGCCTCCGGCAAGGGAACTTTGGCGCGCCGCATCGCCAAACATTTCGGCTTGCCGCATCTCGACACCGGCCTGCTTTATCGTGCGACCGCGCGCGCGCTTCTCGACGAAGGGCGCGCTCTCTCGGACCGCGCCGCCGCCGTCTCCGCCGCGCGCGGTCTCGCCTTGGTCGATTTCGACGAAGCACAATTGCGCGGTCGCGAGATGGGCGAGGCGGCATCAATCGTCGCCGCCATGCCGGAAGTCCGCGAAGCCTTGATTGAAATGCAGCGCGCTTTCGCGCGGCGCCCTGGCGGCGCGGTTCTCGACGGCCGCGATATCGGCACGATCATCAGTCCCGAAGCCGAGGTGAAGATTTTTGTGACGGCCGCGCCCGAGACGCGCGCGAGCCGGCGCGCGCTCGAACTCAAAGGCCAGGGCGACAAGGTCGATTACGCGGCCGTGCTCGACGATATTCTGAAACGCGACGAGCGCGATTCGAAACGAACTCAAGCGCCGCTGCGCGCGGCCGACGATGCCGTCATCCTCGACACAACAACGCTCGACATCGAGGCGTCATTCGCGGCCGCCATGGCGATCGTCGAAAAGCGGATCGCCGAACTTAGAGCGCATCATTCTTTCAGCAGCTGACCGGAATAGACGATCGGGCCTGTCGGCGCATGCGTCGGCGAGCCGCCTTGAGGCTCGACCGTCACTGCAAAGGACGCCTTTTCGATATGAGCGCCCACGGGCAGCGGCACGCGCCGCGTCGCCTTGTCGACGAGGCCCATAGATTTCGGCGGCTTGCCTTGGCCGATGTACCAGAGTTCGAGACTGCGGCCTTCCGGCACTTGGGTCGCGACGGGACGCACGAAGACGCTTTGCCGAGCGAGATCGACGCGGATGATGAGCGCCGGCAGATCGCCGCCACGATTGACGACGGCGACATAGGTTGTTGCCGCTTCGCGCCGATCGGTGATCACGCGGTCCACACTGAAGAATGCGAAGCCCGCCGCCAAGGCGGCCGCGGCGATCGCGCCCATGCGCCAGCGGTCGCGCGAGACGCGGACGGCGGTCGCGGCATCGTCCGCGAGATGCAGACGCGCCGGGCCGGCAATCTGCTGAAGCCGGCGCTGGATCGCGGTCCAGACAATGGGCGACGGCACGATTTCGCCGATCGAGGCGGCGAGCGGCGCAAACCGCTGCTCCCAAAAGCTCACCGCGGCGCGCATTTCCGCGCTTTGCGCGAGGAGCGCCTCGAACGCGGCGCGCTCATCGGCTGGAAGCGTGCCCAGCACATATTCGGCTGCCTGAACTTCCATCTCTTCGGTCATGACGAGCGTTCCAGACAGGATTTCAGCGCGCTCAAGCTGCGAAACAACCAGGTCTTGATCGTATTGACCGGCCGGTCGTATCGCTTGGCGAGTTCTTCGCGCGAATAGCCTTCGTAATAAGCAAGGAGGACACAAGACCGCGCCGGCTCTTCGAGTTCACCGAGACAATGCCGCAAAACGGCAAGATCGTTCATTTCGGCCTCGCGGTCGCCGAGTGCGGCAATTTCGGCATAGGGGTCCGCCGCGTTATCAACGCCCGCCAGCGACACGAGCTTTTTGGTGCGCAATTGGTCGATGGCCCGATTGCGCGCGATCGCGATAAGCCACCCCATCGCAGGTCCGGCCACGGGCGAGAATCCCGCCGCATTCTGCCAAATCCTGAGAAAGACATCCTGAAGGACATCTTCGGCCGGCGCTCTTTCCCGCAGGATACGCAGCACGATCGCAAAAAGTTTCGGCGCCGTGCGTTCATAGAGCGCTTGGAAGGCTGCGCGATCCTTGCGGGCCACGGCTTGGAGGAGGGCTGAGAGTTCTGCGTTGTTCGCAACAGTCAATGCGCCACCTCGTTTGACGCGTCTTTTTGGCTGCGTCGCGCTCCTCTTCGCCAAAGTGCAGCGGATTACGAGACTCCGTCAAGGCGGCTCGCGGGGTCTCTTTATCCTGAGGCCCCGAAACTTTACGAAAGCGCCTCCCGTAGAGACGATGAGCTTTCGCGCCGGGGTCTCTGTGTCCACGAAAGCTCAGATGCCGAACTGACGGATGACAGTTCGGCAAATCCGAGGCGGATCGCTCGCACGTCGGGTTGCTTGAGCTGGTCGAGCCCGGAGCGGCGGGACCGTGGGTCAGCGCGGTCCCGCCGTCATTATTCATGTCAACGCAGTCGCACAATTGCGCGGCGCGGGATGAAAAAGCCAAAAGTCGACATTATCTAATTGAAAGGCAAGCCCTTGCCGCTTGGCCGCGCCCTTGCTAAATAGCCGGCCGAACCCAGCTCATTCCTGTCGTTCCGCGCCGGCCCGCCGATAAGGTTGGGGTCCCGATCGCACCGTCGATTGGACACCGGCAGAGATGAGCAAAACCCATAGCGAACCGCCGGCGCTGCCCGACTTCGGGCATTTCAGGAGAACCAATGTCGTCTACTCAAACCTACGCGCCGTCGCGCGAGGATTTTACCGCACTTCTCGACGAGAGCTACGGTGGACATAACGCCTTAGAAGGCTCCGTCATCAAAGGGATTGTCGTTGCCATCGAAAAAGACGTCGCCATTATCGACGTCGGTCTGAAGACCGAAGGCAGAGTCCCTCTCAAAGAATTCCAAGGACCCGGACGCGAAGGCATCCTGCATGTCGGCGACGAGGTCGAAGTCTATCTCGAGCGGATCGAGAATGCGCTCGGCGAAGCCGTCATCTCACGCGAAAAGGCGCGCCGCGAAGAGAGCTGGATCAGGCTCGAAAAAGCCTTCGAAAGCCAGGAAAAGGTCGATGGCGTCATCTTCAATCAGGTGAAGGGCGGTTTCACTGTCGATCTCGACGGCGCCGTGGCCTTTCTGCCGCGCAGCCAGGTCGATATCCGGCCGATCCGCGATGTGACACCCCTGATGGGCGTGCCGCAGCCGTTTCAGATCCTCAAAATGGATCGCCGCCGCGGCAATATCGTCGTCTCGCGCCGCACGGTTCTCGAAGAATCCCGCGCCGAACAGCGCCATGAGATCGTCGCCAACCTCGAAGAAGGCCAAGTCATCGAGGGTGTCGTCAAGAACATCACCGATTACGGTGCCTTCGTCGATCTCGGCGGCATCGACGGCCTGTTGCATGTCACCGACATTGCCTGGCGCCGCGTCAACCACCCGAGCGAAGTGCTGACGATCGGCCAGACCGTCAAGGTGAAGATCATCAAGATCAATCACGAGACGCACCGTATCTCGCTCGGCATGAAACAGCTGCTCGACGATCCGTGGCAGGGCATTGATGCGAAATATCCGGTCGGCACCCGCTTCCATGGCCGCGTGACCAACATCACTGACTACGGCGCCTTCGTCGAACTCGAGCCGGGCATCGAGGGTCTGATCCACGTCTCCGAAATGTCCTGGACGAAGAAAAACGTCCATCCCGGTAAGATCGTCGCGACGAGCCAGGAAGTCGATGTCCAGGTGTTGGAAGTCGATCCGGTCAAGCGTCGCATCTCGCTCGGCCTCAAGCAGACGCTCGCCAATCCCTGGCAGGCCTTTGTCGAGCAGCATCCCGTCGGCAGCACGGTCGAAGGCGAGGTCAAGAACAAGACGGAGTTCGGTCTGTTCATCGGTCTCGCGGGCGATGTGGATGGCATGGTCCATCTCTCCGATCTCGATTGGAACAAGCCCGGCGAACAGGTAATCGAAGACTTCAAGAAGGGCGATGTTGTCCAGGCCAAGGTTCTCGATGTCGATGTCGAGAAGGAACGGATTTCGCTCGGCATCAAGCAGCTCGGCACCGATCCTTTCGCGTCCAAGGCGCCTGAAGAGGCCGGCGCCGCCGGCGGCCCCGATCTCAAGAAGGGGGTCATCGTGACCTGCGAAGTGACGGAAGTGAAGGAAGGCGGCATCGAAGTGAAGATTGCCGGCACCGATTTTTCCGCCTTCATCAAGCGGACCGAACTTGCCCGCGACCGCGCCGACCAGAGGCCTGACCGTTTCGCGGTCGGCGAGAAGGTCGATGCGCGCGTCACGCAGTTCGATCGCCGCGCCCGCAAGGTCGCCGTCTCGATCAAGGCGCTCGAAGTCGCCGAAGAGAAGGAAGCCATCGCGCAATATGGCTCGGCCGATTCCGGCGCTCTGCTCGGCGACATTCTCGGCGCTGCGCTGAAGGCGCGCGAGGATACGCCGAAAAAAGCCGGTAAAAAGAAAGAGGCCGAAGAAGAGGAAGAAGAATAGGCCTAAGCTTTCGGTCAAAAGAGAACAAAACCCGCGCCCAAAAGGCGCGGGTTTCTTGCTTTTACAGGACCGCGCGCGAAAAACGCCCAACTGCTTGTGTCTTGCTTGCGGAGGACGCGCGTTCTAGCTTCCGGCCAATCTTTTTGGAAAGCGATCGCGATGTCCAATCTCTCACCCGCCGATCATCTGATGGACCGACGCCTGCTGCAACGAAAACTGTCGTTTTGGCGCGTCGCGGCCTTTGTCTTTTTGATTATCCTAATCGGGGCTGTGGGACTGCGTCTTTCGGGCGCGGCCGCGCCGACGAGCCTCACGCCACATATCGCGCGGCTTTCGATCGCCGGCTTCATTTCGGGCGACCGCGGCACGCTGAAGCTGATCGACGAGATCGCGGACTCGAAGGCGCAGGGCGTCATTCTTTCCATCGACAGCCCCGGCGGCACCACAACCGGCGCCGAGAAAATCTACAACGCCATTCGGCGATTGGCGGCAAAGAAACCGGTGGTCGCGGTTGCGGGCAATATGGCGGCCTCGGGCGCTTATATTGCGGCGATCTCTTCGGATCACATCGTTGCCGGCGGCAACTCACTTGTCGGCTCGATCGGCGTGCTGATCGAATATCCGAACCTCGCGGGCCTCCTCGACAAGATCGGCGTGAAGATGGACGCGGTGAAATCCTCGCCGCTCAAGGCCGAGCCCAGCGGTTATGAGGAGACAAGCCCGGAAGTGCGGGCGGCGCTCGCCTCATTGGTCGATGACAGCTACCAGTGGTTTAAGGATTTGGTGCGCAAACGGCGCAATTTAACAGATACCGAACTTGCGGCGGTCGATAACGGACGCGTTTTCACCGGGCGGCAGGCCCTCAACCTCAAATTGATCGACGAAATTGGCGGCGAACGCGAAGCCGTCGATTGGCTCGTCCAGAAGAGAGGCGTGAAAGCCGGGCTTCCGATCCGCGATTGGAAGGCGGGCAGCAGTTTTGAGCGGCTCGGGATTTTGGGCTCATCGGCACGCATTGCCGAAGTTTTCGGCTTTGGCGGCCTCGCGCGTGCCCTCGATCAGGCAGAAGCCTATCAGCACACGCGTTTACTTGACGGTCTGCTGTCGATTTGGCAAGTTGATCCTGTTGATTGAGCTATGACGATTGCTGAACGTTTAACCGCGCAAGCTCGACCTTGCCGAACGTTCAAACCGGAGCGCGGGGGTGCGCGCCGGGCAAATATTATAGCCAATCAGGGGGCGAACCGGCGGCAAAGACGAAAATGGACCACGATCGACGTGGTTCGGGTTTGTCGCGCGGTCAGCTTCGGCAAGGCGACTGAAGCGGCGGGGGCGTAACATGATCAAGTCGGAGCTCGTGCAGCGGATTGCCGATCGCAATCCGCATCTTTATTTGCGCGATGTGGAGAAGATCGTGAACGCCATTCTCGACGAGATCACGAATGCCTTGTCGCGAGGCGACCGTGTCGAGCTGCGCGGCTTCGGCGCCTTCTCGGTGAAACGCCGCGACGCGCGGCTCGGCCGCAATCCACGCACAGGCGCGCATGTTTCGGTCGAAGAAAAGGCGGTTCCTTTCTTCAAGACCGGCAAAGAAATGCGCGAGCGCCTCAACGACGGCTATACTGGCTGATCGCAGGGCTTGGATTTTCGAGGCTGCCGGATGAAGCGCGCGCTGCAATGGCTCATCCTTTTGCCGATCGCGATTGTTGGAATTGCCTTCGCCGTTGCAAACCGGCAAAGCGTCGATGTCTCCTTCAATCCATTTGAGAGTCCGGCGACGAGTTCGTTGGCACTCGAGGCGCCGCTCTTTCTCGTGATGTTTCTCGCCGTCGCCTTCGGCGTTCTTCTCGGCGGGATTTTCACCTGGTTTACCCAAGGCAGACACCGCCGCGCCTTGCGCGAGACACGCAGCGAAGTGGCGCGGCTGAAGAGCCAAGGCAACCCAAAGGCCGAATAGCCGTCGCGGCCATGACCCCGGCTGTTTTCGTTCCGCAAAACGATCCTATATAGTCTATCAAGAATTGCGGATTCCCGGCTGGAGGCCGGACCATGAGCGTCATCGTCAAAATCTGCGGCCTCTCGACGCCTGAGATGGTGGACGCTGCGCTCGAAGCAGGTGCGGACATGTTGGGCTTCGTCCAGTGCGCGAAAAGCCCCCGCCATGTGTCTTTAAAGACCGCCGAAGTGCTTGGCCGCCAGGTCGGCAGCAAAGCCGCCAAAGTGCTGGTGACTGTCGATATCGACGATCGGGCGCTTGCCGATGCGATCGAGGCTCTGAAACCCGACGCCCTCCAGCTGCACGGCCATGAATCCGCCGAACGCGTTGGCGCTTTGCGCAAGCGTTTCGGCCTGCCGGTCATCAAAGCGATCGGCATCGGCAAGAAATCCAGCGACCTCGGCCAGGTCTCGTCCTTCGGCGATATTGCCGATCTCATTCTTTTCGAGGCGGCGCCCTCGCAGGTGGAATCCGATCTTCCCGGCGGCAACGGCGAGGCGTTCGATTGGCGCCTGTTGCAGACGCTCCACGTCAAGGCGCCCTGGCTGCTGGCGGGCGGGCTCACGCCCGAGAATGTCGCAGAGGCCTTGGGTAAAACAGGGGCCCATGGCGTCGATGTCTCCTCCGGCGTCGAGCGGAGCCCCGGCGTTAAGGATGCCGACAAGATCGCGGCCTTTGTCGCCAATGCCAGAGCAGCGGCACATGCCCGCGCCTGATAAGGCGACAGCTCACCGCGCTTGCGTTGCAGAAGCCGGCCGGTCTATGGCAAAGCGTGTCGAACCCCTCAAGCGAGAGCAAGTTGAAACCAGCAGCGCCCAATTCCTTCCGCATCGGTCCAGACGAGCGGGGCCATTTCGGCATTTTCGGCGGCAGATTCGTCGCCGAGACGCTGATGCCCCTGATCCTCGATCTCGAGCGCCACTATGCGGCGGCGAAAAGCGACCCGAGCTTCAAGGCCGAGCTCGACGGGCTCTTGAAACATTATGTCGGGCGGCCGAGCCCGCTCTATTTCGCCGAACGGCTGACCGCCTATCTGCGCGAATCGTCGCGCCGCAAAGGCGGCAGTGGCGGCGCGAAAATCTATTTCAAGCGCGAAGAGCTGAACCACACGGGCGCGCATAAAATCAACAATGTGCTCGGGCAAATTCTGCTCGCGCGGCGGATGGGCAAAACACGCATCATTGCAGAGACCGGCGCCGGCCAGCATGGCGTCGCGACTGCGACCGCCTGCGCGCGCTTCGGGCTCGAATGCATCGTCTATATGGGCTCCGTCGATGTCGAGCGGCAAAAGCCGAATGTGTTTCGCATGAATATGCTTGGCGCCAAGGTCGTGCCGGTGCAGTCGGGCGCGCGCACGCTGAAAGATGCGATGAACGAGGCGCTGCGCGATTGGGTAACGAATGTCGAGAATACATTTTATTGCATCGGCACGGCCGCTGGGCCGCATCCTTACCCGGCGATGGTGCGCGATTTCCAATGCGTGATCGGCGAAGAGACGCGCACGCAGATGCTCGCGGCCGAGGGGCGTCTGCCCAACTCGCTCTTTGCCTGCATCGGCGGCGGCTCCAATGCCATCGGGCTTTTCCATCCGTTTCTCGATGAGCGCGATGTCGAGATGTATGGTGTCGAGGCTGCGGGTTATGGTCTCGACAAGAAACATGCGGCCTCGCTCGCCGGCGGCAGGCCGGGCGTGCTGCATGGCAATCGCACCTATCTTTTGATGGATGATGACGGCCAGATCGAGGAAGGCCATTCGATTTCCGCCGGCCTCGATTATCCCGGCGTCGGACCGGAACATGCGTGGCTGAAAGAGTCGGGCCGCGTCACTTATCTTTCGGCGACGGATGCCGAGGCACTCGAAGCCTTTCAGCTCTGCGCGAAACTAGAAGGCATCATTCCGGCGCTTGAGCCGGCGCATGCGCTTGCCAAAGTCGCCGAGATCGCGCCGCAAAAACCGCAGGATCATCTTTTGGTGGTGAACATCTCCGGCCGCGGCGACAAGGATATTTTCACTGTCGCCGATCATCTGGGCGGGATGTAGCCATGGCTTCCCGCATCGAAAATCGCTTCGCCGAATTGCGCCGGCAGAATCGCGCCGCCCTGGTCACTTTCATCATGGCCGGCGACCCGGATCTCGCGACCTCGGCTGCGATCCTCAAAAGCCTCCCGGCGGCGGGCGCCGATCTCATCGAACTCGGCATGCCCTTCACCGATCCGATGGCCGACGGGCCCGCCATCCAGGCGGCGGGATTGCGCGCGCTCAAAGCCGGTACGACGCTCGTCAAGACGCTCGCGCTCGTTGCCGAATTCCGCAAGCAGGACCAGACGACGCCCATCGTGCTGATGGGCTATTACAATCCGATCTATGTGCACGGCGTCGACAATTTCCTGGTTGAAGCCAAGGGCGCCGGCGTCGATGGCATGATCGTCGTCGATCTGCCGCCCGAGGAAGACACCGAACTCTGCCTGCCGGCCTTGAAAGCGGGGCTCGCCTTCATCCGGCTCGCGACGCCGACGACCGATGCGGTGCGGCTTCCGGCCGTTCTCGCCAACACATCGGGCTTCGTCTATTATGTCTCGATCACCGGCATTACCGGCGCGGCAGCCCCAAAGACGACGGATGTCGCGGCCGCGGTCTCGCGGCTGAAGCGCCATACGGATCTGCCGATCGCCGTCGGTTTTGGCGTGAAGAATGCCGAAAGTGCTGCGGCGATTGCGGCCGTGGCGGATGGCGTCGTGGTCGGCTCGGCCCTCGTTGAGGCCGTGCGGACCTCGCTCGATTCCGAGGGTAAGCCGACGCCGAAATCGAAACAGGCGGTCAGCGATCTCGTTGCCGCTTTGGCGGCAGGGGTTCGCTCCGCCGCTCGCGCAGCGGCCGAATAGAAGCGCGATGTGACGATCTTTGTACTATGCTCAAGCTGCTAAATACTGATCTCTCTCTGTAAATTCTCTCTCGTCCGTGCGTGAAGTTCGCAAAGGGTTGCCATGAACTGGATGTCGAATGTCGTGCCCCCGAAGATCAGGTCGTTCCTGCGTCGGGAAACGCCTGAAAATCTGTGGGTCAAATGCCCGGAAAGCGGAGAACTCGTCTTTCACAAGGATCTCGAATCCAATCTCTATGTCGTGCCGGGTTCCGGCTATCATATGCGCATGCCGGTCAAGGCGCGCTTCGACATGGTGTTTGACGATGCTGCCTATACGGAGCTTCCGCTTCCCGATGTGCCGCTCGATCCGCTCAAATTCCGCGATGTGAAGCGCTACACGGATCGCTTGAAGGAGAATCGGGCGAAGACGGGCGCCGACGACGCGATCCGGCTTTGCGCTGGCAAGCTCGAAGGTCTCGATACCATCGTCGCGATTCAGGATTTCGATTTCCTCGGCGGCTCGCTCGGCATGGCGGCCGGCGAAGCGATCATCTCCGGCATGTTGACGGCAGTGGAGCGCAAGACGCCCTTCATCATCTTCACGGCGTCCGGCGGCGCGCGCATGCAGGAAGGCATGTTTTCGCTGATGCAGATGCCGCGCACGACGGTTGCGGTCCAGCGTCTGCGCGCGGCGCGGCTGCCCTATATTGTCGTTTTGACCAATCCGACGACGGGCGGCGTTACCGCCTCCTATGCCATGCTGGGCGATATTCATATTGCGGAGCCGGGCGCGGTGATCGGCTTTGCCGGCGCGCGCGTGATCGAGCAGACCATTCGCGAGCGTCTGCCCGAAGGCTTTCAGCGCGCCGAATATCTGCAAGCCCATGGCATGGTCGATATGGTCGTGCGCCGCCACGATATGCGCGAGACTTTGAGCCGACTCTGCCGGCTGCTGCTGCGCGAGCCATCGGGAGATCTGAGGGTCGCATGAGCGCCGCTCCGTTGGCCAATAACAGAGACGATTGGGAAGCCATTCTCAATCGCCTGCTCGATCTTCACCCGAAGAAGATCGATCTGTCGCTTGGCCGCGTCCAAAGACTTCTCGAAGCGCTGGGCCATCCCGAACAGCGCCTGCCGCCCGTCATCCATGTCGCCGGCACGAATGGCAAAGGCTCGACCGTCGCTTTCATGCGCGCGATTCTCGAAGCTGCCGGCAAGAGCGTGCATGTCTATACTTCGCCGCATCTCGTGCGTTTTCATGAACGCATCAGGCTCGGTCATAAAGGCGGCGGCAGGCTTGTGGGCGACGCCGAACTCGCTGCCGCGCTCGCGCATTGCGAAAAACTCAATGCCGGCCAGCCGATCACTTTTTTTGAAATCACCACGGCGGCGGCGTTCAAACTCTTCAGCGAACATCAGGCCGATTATCTGCTGCTCGAAGTGGGCCTCGGTGGCCGGGTCGATGCGACCAATGTCGTGGACAAACCGGCGGCGACCGTGATCACGCCTGTTTCTTACGATCATCCGGAATATCTCGGCACGACGGTCGCGGAGATCGCCTTTGAGAAAGCGGGCATTCTCAAGCCGCACGTGCCTGCCATTTTCGGTCTTCAATCGAAGCCGGCCTTTGACGTCTTGATGCGCGAGGCGAAGAAACTCCGCGCGCCCGTCATTGTCGCGGGTGAGGATTTTGGCGCGCGGGAAGAGCAGGGCCGTCTGATCTTCGAGGATCAGCACGGGCTTCTCGATCTGCCGCTGCCGCGCCTTGCCGGACGCCACCAGCATCAGAACGCCGCCAATGCGATTGCGGCCCTGCGGCTCATTGAGCCCGATCTTCCGGCGTCCGCTTTCGAGACGGGCCTTCTCTCCGCCGAATGGCCGGCGCGGCTGCAAAGCCTGAACAAAGGCCTTGTCGCGGCGCTCGCGCCGGAAGGGGCGGAAATCTGGCTCGATGGCGCGCACAATGAGGATGGCGCCCGCGTGCTCGCCCAGGCCTTGGCGGATTTCGAGGATAAGGCATCCCGCCCGCTCGCGCTCATCTGCGGGTCGCTCACGACAAAGGACACGCCGGCGTTTCTGCGCGCCTTCAAAGGCCTTGCTCAGGAAGTGCTCGCCGTTCCGGTCAATGGCGAACATACGGGGCGTGCACCGCGCGAAGTCGCTGCCATGGCCGACGCTGAGGGCATCCCTGCGGTTGCCTGCGAAAGCCTCGAATCCGCGCTTCGCTATCTTTCGGCGCGGGAATGGAACGAGCCGCCGCGCATTCTGATCACGGGCAGTCTCTATCTCGCCGGCGAAGTGCTGCGCTTTAATGAGATGCAGCCTAACTAGGGCACGCGGTGCAAGGCGAGGGACCTACTTCCCATACTCTTCTTTCAGCGTGCGCAAGTCGTTGGCGTAGTTAAAAGCAGCGAGCTGGCATTCGGCGACGGACTGCTGCTTCACCTCCGGCTGCTCCTCGTATTTGGCGCATTCCTTGACGAGCGCCTCGATCGTCTTGTCGCCCTTGTACTGGCTGGCGCAAGAGTCGATCACTTCGTTCTTCTCGGCGAGACGCTCGTCGCCCTCGGCATCCGATGCATCGAGCTTCTGGATCCTGGCTTCGCAATCGTCTGCGCTGGAATTTGAAACAGCGGCCTGTTCGCCAGCGCGGGCCGTGGCGGCCGCAGTGACGAGGGCGAGAATCGAAACGCAAAAAAGAATGGATTTGGTCATCGTTGAATGTCCTGCCGTTAGCCCGGCCTAGTGGGCCTACTAGAGAATTTTGGGCCCTCCTTTTACCGATTGATTGATTCCAGTCGGACCGCCGCGCTGGCCGTTGCTAGACTGTCCTAAATCCTCGGCTGAACCGCCCAAAAAGAGCGCGAAAAAGCCCCGGATGTAAAAGGAATGTAAGCGCCCAAGTCATTGATTGTAAATTCGATGTAAGAAAGGCTCGGACGCTCTAACGCGGGCTGGAAAGGTGCGACAACGTGTGCCATCTCAGTCTTGCGGACAGTTTTCTGTCCGGCATTTCATTCAATGGAGGAAATCATGGCTTGGACCACACCGTCGATCTGCGAAGTTTGCGTTGGCATGGAAGTCACCAGCTACGCCTCGGCTGAGATCTGAGTGAACGCGCCCAACCCCGCCGCGAGGTGGGGTTGGGCGAATTTTTAGGGTGTGAGACGTCGGTGCGCATCGTTGTTCTTGGATCGGCAGCCGGCGGCGGCTTCCCGCAATGGAATTGCCTCTGTCCCGTCTGCCAGCTGGCCTGGGCCGGCGATAAGCGCGTAAAGCCTCGGACCCAATCGAGCTTGGCGATCAGCAGCGACGGCGAAAAATGGCTGTTGCTGAATGCCTCGCCCGATCTTCGTCAGCAAATTTTGGCGTCGCATCAATTGCATCCCCGCGGCGCGAAACGGCAATCGCCCATCGCGGCTGTCTTCGTCACCAACGGCGACGTCGATCATCTTACCGGGCTTTTGACGTTGCGCGAGCAACAGAGTTTTACCCTCTTCGGCAGCAAGGCGACATTGGCGCAAGTCTCTGGGGGTCTTTTCGGCGTTCTCAACAAAGAGCTGGTACACACCGTGCCGGTCACTTTGGATAAGCCGATCGATACGGGGCTCGGGATCACCGTCACCCCTTTTGCGGTGCCGGGAAAAGTGCCGCTCTATCTCGAAGGCGCCAAGGTCGATATTGGCACCGAAGATGAATCGACGGTCGGCCTCGAAATCACCGACGGGACAAAGACGATGTTCTACATTCCCGGCTGTGCCGAGGTAACGCCGAAGGTTCAGGAGCGCATCAAAGGCGCCGATCTCCTGTTTTTCGACGGCACCACCTTTACGGACGATGAAATGGTGCAACTGGGACTTTCGCCGAAAACGGCTTACCGGATGGGCCATGTCGCGATGAGCGGCGAGAATGGCTCGCTGAGCCGCTTGGCCGATCTCGGCATCGGCCGCAAGATCTATGTCCATATCAACAATACGAACCCGGCGCTGATCGAGGACTCGCCCGAACGCAAGAGTGTCGAAAAAGCCGGATGGGATGTATCCTATGATGGGATGGAGGTGACGCTATGAGCGCGAGCCTGATGAGCCCCGAGGAGTTGGAAGCCGCCCTGCGCAAGGTGGGTGGGGAGCGCTATCACAACAACCATCGCTTCCACGCACGCCAATACAATGGCCAATGCTCTTACGAGGAAGTGCAGGCCTGGGCGCTGAACCGCTATTATTATCAGTCGATGATCCCGATCAAGGACGCGACGGTCTTGACGCGTCTCACCGACAGCGACGACCGCCGCGAATGGCGCAAGCGCATCGAGGATCACGATGGCATGCAGGCTGGCGACGGCGGCATCGAACGCTGGCTGAAGCTCACCGACAGCCTCGGCTTCTCGCGCGACTATGTGATGTCGACGGACGGCATTCTGCCGGCGACGCGTTTCGCTGTTGATGCCTATGTCGAATTCTGCCGCGATCGCTCGCCGCTCGAGGCGGTCGCCTCGTCGCTGACGGAACTCTTCTCGCCGACCATCATCAGCGAGAGACTGACCGGCATGTTGGCCAATTACGATTTCGTCAGCAAAGAGACGCTCGCCTATTTCTCGCAACGCCCGCCGCAGGCCAAGCGCGACTCCGAATGGGCGCTCGCCTTCGTTAAGACCCACGCCAAGACGCGCGCCGAACAGGAGGCGGCGATCAAGGCGCTTGAATTCAAATGCTCCGTCTTGTGGACGCAGCTCGATGCGCTATGGACGGCCTATGTCGATAAATATGTTCCGCCGGGCGCCTGGGAGCCCGGAACCCATGTGGTGAGCCGCGGTCAAGCGGCGTGACAATGAACGCGGGATGAGCCGAAGATCATGAGCGAAGCGCCCGTCATTGCCGATGATGCCAAGCCGCGTTTGCCGCGCGGCGTGCGCCTGAAGCATGACGATACGCGCAACGAATGGCTGCTTTTGGCGCCAGAACGCGTGATCAAGACCGATCCGATTGCGGTGGAGATCTTGAAACGCTGCGACGGCGTCGCGACATTATCAGAGATCATTGACAGCCTCGCGCTGCAGTTCAAGGCGGACCGCACAAGGATCGCCACGGATGTCAGGGCGATGCTCGGCGAACTCACCGCCAAACGAATGGTGGACCTATGAACGCGCCTCAAACCATTGCGGAAACGACTGCGAAGCGCATTCCGGCGCCTGTCGGCGTGCTCGCTGAACTCACCTATCGTTGCCCGCTCGCCTGTCCCTATTGCTCCAATCCGCTTGAAGCCGAACTGCGCAATGGCGAACTCGACACCGCCGGTTGGCAGCGCGTCTTTTCTGAGGCGGCCGAGCTGGGCGTTCTCCACGCGCATCTCTCGGGCGGCGAGCCCGCATCGCGGCGCGATCTCGTCGAAATCGTCGCTCATTGCAGCAAGGTCGGCCTCTATACCAATCTCATCACCTCTGGCGTCGGCCTCACGCAAGAGAGAATGCGTCAGCTTGCCGATGCCGGGCTCGATCACGTGCAGCTCTCGATCCAGGATGCGGAAGCCGCCTCCGCCGATAAAATCGGCGGTTACAAGGGCGGCTTCGCCCGAAAGATCGATGTCGCGAAATGGGTGAATGAAGTCGGTCTGCCGCTGACGATCAATGCCGTCATCCATCGTGCCAATATCGAGCGCGCCGGCCGGATGGTCGCCTTCGCGGTCGAACTCGGCGCGCGGCGCGTCGAGATCGCTCATACGCAATATTATGCCTGGGCTTTGGTGAACCAGAAGGCGCTGATGCCGACGCGCGCGCAGACGGAAAAGGCGGTCGCCGAAGTCGAAGCCCTGCGCGATGTCTATGCCGGCAAGATCGTCATCGATCACGTGATCCCGGATTATTATGCCAGATATCCCAAGGCCTGCATGGGCGGCTGGGCAAAGCGCACGCTCAACATCACGCCGCAAGGCAAGGTGCTGCCCTGCCATGCCGCGGAGACGATCCCTGGTCTCGAATTCTGGAATGTGAAAGAGCGTTCCGTTGCCGACATCTGGTGGAAGTCACCGGCCTTCAATGCCTTCCGCGGCACGGAATGGATGCGCGAGCCTTGCCGGTCCTGCGAGCGTAAGGAAATCGACTACGGCGGCTGCCGCTGCCAGGCGATGGCAATGACGGGCGATGCCCGCAACGCCGATCCCATCTGCCATCTCTCGCCCGATCACGCCAAAGTCGAAGCCATCGTCGCCGGCTTTGAGGGCAAGGAAACGGATATTCCAGATTATGTCTATCGCCGCTATAAAACAGCCGCGACGGTGGAGTAGCAGGATTTTACGAACTCTCGCGACCGGTGTCGTCTTCGTGACGGCACCGGTTTTTTTGCCCTTTCGGTGCTGGCGTCGCGCCTTATCTAAGACTGGGGGAGGGCGCGAATTTAGGAGCCAAGAATGCAAGGCAAGACCATTGTCGTCACGGGCGGCACATCGGGCATCGGCGAAGTCGCAGCGCTCACGCTCGCCGCGCAAGGCCACCGCATCGTGCTCGTCGCGCGGGACAAAGCCCGTGGCGAGGCTACTCTGAAGCGGCTCGAAGAAACGGGTGCCGGCCGCGGCCATCAGATTCTTTATGGCGATCTGGCGCAGCTTTCCGAAATGAAACGCGTCGCGGCGGAGATCGCCGCCGCCGAGCCAAAGATCGACGTGCTCATCAACAATGCCGGTGCCATGTTCGCCAATCGCGAAGTGACCGAGGATGGGTTCGAGCGAACCTTTGCGCTCAATCATCTCTCTTATTTCGTGATGACCGCGGGTCTGCGCGCGTCGCTTCTCGCGGCGCCGGCCGCGCGCATCGTCAACACTTCGTCCGATGCGCACAAGACCGCGCATTTCGACATCGACGATCTGCAGACCGCGAAAAATTATAAGAGCTTTGAAGCTTATAGTCGCTCGAAACTCGCCAATATTCTCTTCACGCGCGAATTGGCGCATCGCCTCAAGGGCACGTCTGTGACGACGAATTGCCTGCATCCCGGCTTTGTCGCAACGCGCTTTGGCGATGAGGCGGGCGGTCTCATCGCGCACATCATCGGATTTGGGAAAATGCTCGCCATCTCGCCGGAAGACGGCGCGAAGACGATCCTCTATCTTGCGACCTCGCCCGAGGTCGCAACGACGAGCGGCGGCTATTTCTATAAAGGCCGTCCAGCACGGCCGACCGCCGCGGGGCGCAACGACGAGCTGGCGCGCGCGCTCTGGCAGAAAAGCGTCGAGATGACGGGCGTGGATTGGGCGTGAGGCCAAAGCGCCGTCACTTCGTGCAGCCGGTCAGATCCTTGTCTTCGACCGAAAAGATTTTTCCCGCCTGGAGGGCGACATTTTTCGCGACGCAGTGGCGTCCATCGGCGTAGCCGAGCCTGACATCATAGAGCCCGGGCGCGACATCGGGCAGGGCGAGCCTCTCGTCGTGGTCGACCTCTCCATCCTTGTCGCTTTTGCCGAAATCCGGGCCGAAATCCGTCGTTCCCGTTTTGGCGAGTTGCAAACTCGTCACGGTTTGCGCCGTCAGATTCCAGAAGCGGATCGGCTTCTCCGCCGCGAAGGCCGATCCCGCCGCCAAAAAAGCAACAAGAAAAAAAATTGCACGCATGGTCCATCCTTTTGTCGGAGCGTAAGGCTCCGGTCGACGTGAGGCAAGGGCCAGAGGTTGCGCTGCACGGGCGAAGCGCTTAAGCATTGCGGCCCGCCCATCCGCACTGCCAATCCGCACTGTCTTGGCGCCGAATAAAGAGGAACTCATGCGTCCGTCAAAGCGCGCGCCCGACGAATTGCGACAGGTCTCGCTCGAACGCAATGTGACGCGCTATGCGGAAGGCTCGTGCCTCGTGAAATTCGGCGAGACACATGTGCTTTGCACGGCATCTTTGGAAGACAAGCCGCCGCAATGGCTGCGCGGCCAGGGGCGCGGCTGGGTGACGGCGGAATATGCCATGTTGCCGCGTGCAACGCATACGCGCACACGTCGGGAATCATCCTCAGGCAAGCCGTCCGGCCGCACGCAGGAAATTCAACGCCTCATCGGCCGCAGTCTGCGCGCCGTCACCGATCTGCAAATGATGGGCGAGCGCCAGATCACCATTGATTGCGACGTTCTCCAGGCGGACGGCGGCACAAGGACCGCGGCGATCACCGGCTCCTGGGTGGCTTTGCATGATTGTTTCAAATGGATGCACGGCCGCTCGATCATCAAGGACATTCCCTTGCGCGATCATGTCGCCGCAGTCTCCTGCGGCATCGCCGGTGGCGAAGCGGTACTCGATCTCGATTATTTGGAAGATTCCGCCGCTGAAACGGATGCGAATTTCGTCATGACCGGGCAGGGCCTTCTCGTCGAAGTGCAGGCGACGGCGGAAGCCGCCGTCTTTTCCGAGCAGGCGCTGACCTCCATGCTTGAGCTCGCCCGCGTTGGCATTGCCAAGCTCGTCGATTTGCAAAAGCGCACGATTGCCTGAGCGAGGCGAGATGGGCAGGAAGCTCGACGGGCGGCTCGTCATCGCGACGCATAATTCCGGCAAGCTCTGGGAAATGCGGGAGCTGCTCGCGCCTTATGGTCTCGACGCTGTCTCGGCCGGCGCTCTTGGCCTGCCGGAGCCTGAAGAGACCGGCGAGACCTTCCGCGCGAATGCGGAGCTGAAGGCGCTTGGCGCAGCGAAAGGCGCAAGCCTGCCGGCGCTGGCGGATGATTCCGGCCTCTGTGTCGATGCTTTGGGCGACGCGCCCGGGCTCTATTCCGCGCGCTGGGCGGAAATTTCGCCCGGCGGCCCGCGCGATTTTGCCGTCGCCATGGAAAGAGTCGAAGCGGCCTTGAAAGAAAAAGGCGCGACGCCACCCTTTCATGCCCATTTCGTCTCGGTCATCGCACTCGCCTGGCCCGACGGGGCGGTCGAGAGCTTCGAAGGCAAGGTTTTCGGCACGCTCGTCTTCCCGCCGCGCGGCACGCTCGGCTTCGGCTATGACCCGATCTTTCTGCCGGACGGCCTCACGCGAACCTTCGGCGAGATGATGGCTGCTGAAAAACAGGCCATTCCGCCCGATGGATCACCGGCACTCTCGCATCGCGCGCGTGCCTTTCAGACTTTCGCGCGCGCGTATCTAAATTCTTCGGAAAAAGAGTGAAATGTCGCGGGCGCATGCCTTGCTGCGCTGCAATAAAACCCTCATAATTCTCGCCTAGACGTGACGACAGGGATGACCGGCCCAGCCGGGTGAAGATATGTCGAGCACTTGGAACACGAAATATGGATCGCGCCGCGTGCGCCACGATCCGCCGACGCTGAAAGAGGCGATCGTCGCCGCGCAAGGGCTCACGGACGAGCTCCAGGAGCAGATCGAGATCGCGGCGGCCTTGATGGATCTGCCCGTTGAGGCGGTGCGCGCGGAAATCCAGAAGGAGATGCCGAGCCGTGTCGCGGGGCGGATCGTGACGCCGATGACGCGCGAAGCCGGCTCACGCACGGTGATCGTCGAGCGCAAGGTCGTGCGCCGCGTGGTTCGTCCCAGCCAGAACTGAAGTACGCCGCTCGATCAGCGGCCCAGCCGCGCGATGATCGCATAGGCCTGAAAACGCGGCGGCAGAATGGGCTGCGCGCCTTCCATCATTTTCGGCCAGTCGCTCTGCGCCAAGCTTTGCGTGAAGGCGACTGCGACCGAGGATGGGCGTTGCGGTGGCGGAGGCACGCTGTCGCCTAAGGACGCGACTTCCGTCTCGCTCTCCTTTATCGAGTCCGGCCGCGGGGGTGGGAGCGGCGCATTTGCAAGGAGTGCGTCCTCCGGCAATTGTCTTTCCTTCTCGGTCTGCTGACGCGTCGCGACGAGACGCGTCGCGCGCGCCGGCACGCCGACCGCCATCGGCCTGGTACCGAAGGCCGACATGACATTGCTCCAGACATTGGTGATCGCAGCGTCCTCGGTCGGCGAAGGCTCTTTCGCGGTAACCATGAAATCTTCGCGCGGCTTGGTGCAATCGCGGATGCCAAGCATGATTAGCTCGCTTCCCTTCAGGATTTTGAAGTCGCGCGTCAGCGTTCCGAGCCTTGCCTGCACGGCGGCGGGGTAGGACGCAAACATTTCTGCCGAGACACCGAGGTCCGTCACTTTCGTGCGCAGACTATAGGCCTGATGAAATTTGAAAATGCTGTCGGGATAGACGCAGACATTCGGCAGGCTCAGCGCGAGCGTGCAGGCCGAATGGCATTCGTGAATGCGCACCTCGCGGTCCGTGGCGCGATAGAGCGCCGTCTGCGCCTGATAGTCTTTGACGATTCCGCCGACGTCTTTCATCACGATGACGGGTGCCGGAGCAGGCGGTGGGGCGAGATAGGTCAAAGCCGTTCCTTGGCGAGCGATGCTTCGAAAGTCTGTCGTGTGGCGCAAGCGCAGAGCGCTTGAATCTAGAAAAGTGCGGTGAATTGTGTGTTAAGGCGGGCGGCGGAGAGACCACGGCGCTATCGATTACAAGAATTTTTCTTGCCCCATTGCGGCGAGGATGCGGCCCCGGCGCAGAAAATTTCCGGCAATCCGCTTTGCGACGGCGTTGATTGCGGCGAAGATCTGGCGGTCAGGCCCAGCTTTCGCTGCTAACGCCCGCGAGCGTGCGGACCCGCTCTTCGTCCTTGGCGAATTCCGCCGCCGAGCCAGCAAAGACGACATGGCCGTCATCGAGAACGAAGGCGCGATCGGCGATCGCCACGGCGGCGCGCACATTCTGCTCGACGAGAAGAACGGAAATCCCTTCTTTCCGCGCCGCGATGACGATCTTGAACACTTCTTCGACGATCAACGGCGCCAGGCCTTGCGAGGGCTCGTCCAACAGCAGCAGTTTCGGGTTGAGGAGCAGGGCGCGGGCGATCGCCAGCATTTCCTGCTCGCCGCCGGAAAGCTGCCGGCCCTTATTGGTCTTGCGTTCGGCGAGACGCGGGAAAACTTTGTAGATGCGCGCAATGTCCCAAGGTCCTGGCCGCTCCATCGGTACTTTCAGATTTTCTTCGACCGTCAGGCTTGGGAAAATGCGCCGGCCCTCGGGCACATAGCCGACGCCGAGGCGCGCGATCCGATAAGGCGCCCATGCCGTCGTCTCGTTTCCGAAAATCCGCACGCTGCCTTGCCGCGCCGGCGTCAGCCCGACGAGACTGCGCATGGTCGTCGTCTTGCCGGCGCCGTTGCGGCCCAGAAGCGTGATGATTTCGCCCTCCGGCACTTGCAGGCTCACCCCCTGCAGGATGTGGCTCTTGCCGTAATATGTCTGAAGGCCCTCCGCCTCGAGCGCATAGCTTGTCATGCCGCCGCCGTCCCGAGGTAAGCGGCCTGCACGGCCTCGTTGCTTGTCACTTCCTTCGGCGTTCCTTCCGCCAACATGCGTCCTTCCGCGAGCACCATGATCCGCTCAGCGAGATGCAGCACGACGCGCATGTCATGCTCGATTAGCACCATTGCCAATTTCTGATCGTGGTGAAGACGGCGGATGAGCTGGGTGATGTCATAGGTTTCCTGATCGCCCATGCCGGCCGTCGGCTCGTCAAGCAGCAATAGCCGCGGCTTCAAGGCGAGCGCCATCATGATTTCGGTCGAGCGCTGATCGCCATGGCTCAATTCGCCGACGCGGCGCCGCGCTTTGCTGCTCAAGCCGCTGATATCGAGGAATTCTTCAGTGCGGGCGCGGACCTTGGTCCGTTCGCTTTGCGTTAGATGCATCCGCAGGCGAAAGCCCGAGGCGACTTCGACCGCGATCTGCAGATTTTCGAAAACGCTCAGTTCTGGGAAGACTTCGGTGATCTGAAAGGTGCGCGCCATGCCACGCCAGACGCGCCGCGCCGGCAGAAGACGCGTGACATCCTCGCCATCAAAGACGATCCGGCCCGAACTCAGCGTCAGAAATCCGCTGATCAGATTGAAGAAGGTCGTCTTGCCGGCACCGTTCGGGCCGATGACGGCGCGCAGCTCGCCCGGCTGCACGATGAGCGAGACATCGCTGACCGCGGCAAGATTGCCGAAGCGCTTCGAGACATTATCGACGTGCAGGAGGCTCATTCCGCCTCCTTCCGCCGCAGGATGCCCAGCACGCCGCGCGGGAAGAAGAGAACGACGAGAACGAAGAACAGGCCGATGAAGGACATCCAATTTTGCGTAAGGCTCGACACATAGTCTTGCAGCACGACGAAAATCGCCGCGCCGATCAGCGGCCCCCAGAAGGAGCGCATGCCGCCGAGCACGGCCATGATGACGAAATCGCCGGATTGGTCCCAGCGCAGATCGTGCGGGTCGGCGAAATTGTTGAGCAGCGCGTAGAGCGTGCCGGCGAGGCTCACGAAGGTGCAGGAGATGACCCAGGAAAACCAGATGTGCCGATCGACCGGAATACCGAGAAAGCGCGCGCGCCGCTCATTCTCGCGGATTGCAAGCAGGGTCCGCCCAAAAGGCGAGCGCAGCAGCGCCGCCATGATCGCGACGGCGACGCCGAAAAAGAAGAGGACGAAATAATAGAACAGCCGATCGTTGTTCAGAATGTCGAGCTTGGCAAAGCCGAAATCGATCGGCAGGCGGTTCCATCCCGAAAGCCCATCATCGCCGCCGGTCACCGTATTCCAGCGAAAGGCGATGAAATAGAAGACTTGCCCGAAGGCGATCGTCACCATGGCGAAATAGATGCCGCGTAGGCGAACGATCAGCAATCCGATGACAGCGGCGGCGGCGAGACCCGTTATGACGCCGACCGCCATGCCCGCGAGCGTGCTCGGCACGAGATATTTGATCGTCAGGCCCGCGCCATAAACGCCGAGGCCGAAATAGGCGGCATGGCCGAAGGAGAGAACGCCCGTGTAGCCCAAGAGGAAATTGAGCGACATGGCGGCGAGCGCCATGACGATGACGCGCGTGCCAAGCTGCGGATAGCCGCCGACCGCATGGAGCCAGAAGGGCATGGTGAGCAGCAAAGCCCAGATGATGACGCTGCCCGCGTATTTCTGGACTTGCTCTCCCATCAAAAGCGTCCTTCTTCGCCGAAGAGGCCGCGCGGGCGCACTAGAAGAATGAGCCCCATCATCACATAAATGACCGCCTCAGTCGCGGAGGGGAAGAAGACGGCGGTGAGGCCCGAGGCGACGCCGATCAACAATCCGCCGACTAATGTTCCCGGCAGGCTGCCAAGACCGCCGACGATGATCGCGACGAAACTCGGCATGATAAGATCCGTGCCGATCGTCGGCTGCAGGCCGAGCATTCCGGCGGCGAGGACGCCGGCGAGGCCCGCCAGATAGATGCCGAGGCCGAAATTGAGATTGCGCAGAATGCGGACATTCACGCCGAGGACCGAGACGGTCTCAAGATCAAGCGTGCCGGCGCGGATGCGCATGCCAAGCCGCGTGTAATTCAACACGACGAACAGCACGATCACTGTCAGCGTGACGAGGCCGACCATGAAGAGGCGATAGCCGGTCAAGAAAAAGAAATCGGGGCTCAACGGCGTCGAGAGCACATCCGGAACCGCGAAGGGCAGTGTCTGCGGCCCCCAAATGAAGCGGGTGCCGTCCTCGATCATGAAAGCGAGACCGAAGGTGAGCAGAAGAGAATAGAGCGGGTCGCGCCCATAAAGCGGCCGGATCAGAATCTTTTCGATGATGCAGCCAAGAATCGCGGTGAGGATCGGCGCGATCACCAGTGCCGCCCAGAAGCCGATGCCGGGGATCAACGTCACGCCAGGAAAGTTGAACGCCGGGATCAGCCAATGGCTGCCGATGTTCAAACCGGCGAAGGCAAAAGCCGGAATGCCGATCCCCAACATCAGCTGATAGGCGAGATAGGCGCCGATGGCGAGAAAACCGCCATGCGCAAAATTGATCACGCCCGAAAGGTTGAGGATGAGCGATAGGCCGAGCGCCATCAGAGCGTAGAAGGCGCCGATGATCAGGCCGTTGAACACATTGTAGAGAATGAGCTGCGACATGCCTCAGACGTCTCGACCCGCGCGGGTTATCCTATTGTTATTGCGTGGCAGGGGAGAAATGCCAAGCGCCGCTTTCATGGCAGCGCCTGGCATTGTCGCGACATGCGTCAAGTCGGCCATTTGACATGGCAGCCGGTCTCTTCGACTGGCAGCGCCACATCGACACCTTTGACGACCTGATCGACGTGGAACAAATCTTCCGGCGCCGAGCCTTGTTCCGCGTGACCGACATAGAGATTGGGCATCAGCTGGTGATCGCCGGCGCGGAAGAAGGCTTTGTCCGGCATCAGTGCCACTTCGGGCGGCAAAGTGAAGCCCTCAAGGCCCTTGGCGAGTGTCTGCGCGTCGAGCGTCTTCTTCTCATTGGCGATGAGCGCGCAGGTCCATGTCGCCGCATAGCCGAACCAATGCCGCGCCGTCGGCATCTTGCCGCCGGTCACCGGCTTCATCGCGGCGATGAAATCGCTCACATGCGCAACATTCGGCTGGTTCCAATACCATTCGAAAACCCATGTGCCGATGCGGGCGTTCGGCGGCAGGCCGTTCAGCACTTCAAGCTCCTGCTGCGCGCCGGCGATATGGAATTTTTTGTCGAGTCCGAATTGCACCGCCTGTTTCAGCGCATTGACCATATCCTGTCCGGCATGGAGGAAGATGATGACGTCGGGGTTTGCCGCCTGCGCCTTGATCAGATAGGAGGAGAAGTCGGTCGTCCCCAACGGCGTGAGCGAGGAGCCGGCTTCCGTGCCGCCGAATTTCTTGAGGCTCGCCTCGAAGCCGGACTGAAGCGTGTGGCCGAAGGCATAGTCCGGCGTAATGAAATACCACTTCTTGCCGAATTTATCGAACAGCGCCTTGGAGACCGAGTTCGTCTCCATGCGCGTCGTGTTGCAAATGCGGAAGACGTTCCAATGGCAGGCCGTGCCCGTCACGGCATCGGTGTGGCCGCCGGTGACGATGTGCAGGACGCCCCCCTGAGAGGAGACTTCGCCCATCGCCAGCGCCATCGCCGAATTGACATTGCCGAGGAGGAAATTGACCTTGTCGCGCTCGATCAGTTTGTGCGCCTTCTGCACCGCGGTGCCCGTATCGGCGCTGGTCGAATCTTCGGCGAGCAATTCGACTTGGCGGCCAAGGATGCCGCCCTTTTTGTTGATTTCATCGATGGCGAGCTGACAGCCGATCTGCTCGTTTTTCCCGAGCTCTGCATAGGTGCCGGTGAAGGGATCGTCGAGGCCGATCCTGATCGGCTCTTCGCCGAGCGCCTTGACGATAAAGGGGCTCGTGACCTGCAACGCCCCCACCGCAAGGCCGGCTTGCAAGACTTTACGCCGCCCGATCGGGCGTTTGATGATCTCTGCGGACATGACGCTTCCCCCTTGGTTTCGTTCTCGCTGCGGTGCACCCTACCAGACGTGGTGTTTTGCACCTCCGGCAACGGTTTCGCGACGGATGCTGGTATTCATTGATTGATAATTCCAGCTTCTCGAAGTTAGCCGATCATAGGACAACGTCAATTGGCAGAAAGACAGGGATTTCGCCTATTGCATTGTGGGCATGACGAATTCCGCGCCAGCCCGAATGCCTTTCGGCCAGCGCGACGTGACGGTTTTCAGCCGCGTGTAGAACCGTATGCCCTCCGCGCCATGCATGAAATGGTCCCCAAACAGCGACCGTTTCCAGCCGCCGAAGGAAAAGAAGGCGAGCGGCACGGGGATCGGAACATTGACGCCGATCATTCCGATCTGAGCCCGACTGGCGAAATCGCGCGCTGCATCGCCGTCGCGGGTAAAGATCGCTGCACCATTGCCGTACTCATGCGCATTCACAAGGCCGAGAGCCTCTTCGTAATCGCCGGTGCGGACGACGGAGAGCACGGGACCGAAGATCTCTTCTTTATAAATGCGCATGTCCGGTGTCACGCGGTCGAAAAGCGAGCCCCCGATGAAGAATCCCTTTTCATAGCCTTGCAGTTTCAGCCCGCGTCCATCGACGATGAGATCGGCGCCGTCGCTTATGCCAAGATCGATGTAAGAGGTGACGCGTTCCAGCGCTTGTTTGGTGACCAAAGGCCCCATTTGCGTCTCGGGGTCGGACGCGGGTCCGATTTTCAAGCTTCGAACGCGCGGCGCCAAGGCCTCGACCAAACGATCGCCCGCATTGCCGACGGCGACCGCGACCGAGATCGCCATGCAGCGCTCGCCTGCCGAACCATAGGCCGCGCCCATCAGCGCGTCGGCGGCCTGATCCATATCGGCATCGGGAAGCACGACCATATGGTTCTTGGCGCCGCCCAAAGCCTGCACGCGTTTGTTGGTGGCAGTGCCTGCGCGATAGACATATTCGGCGATGGGGGTCGAGCCGACGAAACTGATCGCTTCGACATCTGGATGCGCGAGAAGCACGTCGACCGCTTCCTTGTCGCCATTGACAACATTGAGCACGCCTTCCGGCGCGCCGGCTTCGATCAGCAGCTGCGCGAGGAAAAGCGGTGTCGAAGGATCGCGCTCGCTTGGCTTGAGAATGAATGTGTTGCCGCAAGCGATCGCGACAGGAAACATCCACATCGGCACCATGGCGGGGAAATTGAAGGGCGTAATACCGGCGCAGACGCCAAGCGGCTGGCGGATCGAAAAGCAATCGACTTTGGTGCCGACATTCTCGCTAAACTCGCCTTTCATCAGATGCGGAATGCCGCAAGCGAATTCGACGACTTCGATGCCGCGCGTGACCTCGCCTGAAGCGTCGGCGAATGTCTTGCCGTGCTCGGCGCCGATTATTTCGGCGATGCGGCCGAGGTTCTGCTCGAGCAGATCCTTATAGCGAAAGAGCACACGTGCCCGCGCCAGCGGCGGCTTCGAAGCCCACGCCGGAAAAGCCCGCTTGGCGCTTGCGACGGCGGCATCGACTTCTTTCGCGTTCGCCAGCGCGACGCGTGCGGCGCTCTCGCCTTTTGCGGGATCATAGACCTCGGCAAAGCGTCCGCTCGCGCCCAGAACATTGCGGCCATCGACGAAGTGACCATAGTCGGCCACGGTTGCTCTCCTGCCGTTCGCGTTTCCGCGCCGACGCGATCATGTGTGATTATGAAAGAAAATTCATGTTTCACATTGGCGCGCGAGGTTAACGCAAGAGCGAGCAACGTCAAAGATCGGACCAACGGGCGGTCTCTGGCGGAGGTTGCTTGCGGCGAACCGTCTCATTGGGGGGATCGGCCGTCTTGCTAGCCACTTGCCGCCGCGACTTTCATTCCCATCATTTGACGTGCGATGTGCTATGAGAGCCCGCCGACGCGGTCGGCCCAGGGCCGGAAGGGATCATCAATGACACAAGAGGAGCTTCGCGCGACCGCCTCACTCGCCGCGGTTTTCGCCATGCGCCTGCTCGGCCTGTTCATGATCTATCCGGTGTTTACCGCTTATGCGCATCACCTGAGTGGCACGACGCCGTTGCTGATCGGCGTCGCGCTTGGCTCTTATGGTCTGACGCAAGGCCTTTTGCAGATCCCCTTTGGATTCTTGTCGGACCGGGTCGGGCGAAAACCCGTCATTTCCCTCGGTCTCGCTTTCTTCGGCATCGGCAGCATCGTCGCCGCTCTGTCCCACTCGATCTATGGCGTCATCTTTGGGCGCGTTCTGCAAGGCACAGGCGCCATCGGATCGGTCATTCTCGCGCTCGTCGCGGATCTGACGCGCGAAGAAGTGCGTACGCGGGCGATGGCGATCGTCGGCATCACCATCGGCCTTTCCTTCGTTCTCGCCATTGTCGTAGGACCGCTGATCGATAGCGTCATCGGCGTGCCGGGCATTTTCTGGGTAACGGCGGGGCTCGCTCTGGTCGGTATCGCCATAACGCTCTGGCTCGTTCCAACGCCGCAGCGGATCATCCGCCACCGCGATGCCGAAGCCGTGCCGGCGCTTTTTGCTCGCGTGCTGCGCGACCCGGAACTGCTGCGGCTCGATTTCGCAATCTTCGCGCTGCACGCAATTTTGACGGCGAGCTTTCTTGCCGTTCCGCCTCTTCTCGCGTCGTCGCTCCATCTCGCCAGCCGCAACGATTGGATGGTCTATCTGCCGATTCTCTTCGCCTCCGTCGTCTTCATGGTGCCTGTCATCATCGTCGCGGAAAAGGGCGGGCGGATGAAAGAAATGTTCATCGCCTCCATCGCGTTGCTGGCCGTCAGCCTAGTTGCTCTTGCCTTTGGCGGCGGAATTGGCGCTGTGCTCATACTGGCGCTCGTCGGTTTCTTCACCGCCTTCAACATCATGGAAGCGATGTTGCCGTCGCTCGTGACAAAGAGCGCGCCGGCGGATGCCAAAGGAACGGCGACTGGCATTTATTCGAGCCTGCAGTTTCTCGGCATTTTCGTCGGCGGCGTCGGCGGCGGTTGGACGAATTCGGTCGCCGGCCCGAAAGGCGTATTCGCCTTCACGGTTGTCGTCGCCGTCGTCTGGCTCATTCTCGCGGCGACGATGAGCCGCCCGCGCAAATATTCAAATTACCTCGTCCATCTCACCTCCGCCGATTGGGCGGGGATTTCGGCGCTTGAAGCAAAATTGAAGTCGGTTCCCGGCGTCATCGAAGCCGTCGTCGCGCGCGACGAAGGCGTTGCCTATCTCAAGATCGATCGGGCACGTTTCGACGCCAATGCGATCGCGCAGATCATCGGCGGGTAACGCTCGCCCTCATCTGGGGGATGCGAAACGCATACGAAGCCGCTATGTCTGCCGCGTTCGAGCACGAGTGACTCGCGGCTCGCGTCCTCCTCCCGCGTCTGAGCCGTCTGACCCGACCATCCGCGCCTTGCGACCAGCAAGGCGTCGATGGCGGGCAAGGCGCCTAGTCTCGAAACTCAGCCGCTTTGTACCCTTGAGCATAGAGCAGCGCCTTCAGGTCACATTGGTCGATCCGCGCATGCGCGGCCGCGGCAACGGCAGGCTTTGCGTGAAAAGCAACGCCCAATCCGGCGCGCGCGAGCATGGCGAGATCGTTCGCGCCGTCGCCGACAGCTAATGTTTGGGCTAAGGGAATGTCGTGTTCCGACGCGAGCGCTTCGAGCGCTTCGAGTTTTGCCGAGGTTCCCAGCACAGGCTCCTCGATAAGGCCTGTCAATTTGCCGTCTTCGACGATGAGGACATTGGCGACGTGGGTGTCGAAGCCGATCATCGCTGCGATCTCGCTTGTAAATAAAGTGAAGCCGCCAGAAATCAGTGCTGTATAGGCGCCGTAGGCGCGCATGGTGCGAACGAGCGTCGTCGCGCCCGGCATCAAAGTGACACGCTCGGCGAGAACCGTCGCAATGCTTTGAGCGGGCAAGCCGCTCAGCAGCGCGATCCGCTCGCGCAGCGCCGGCTCGAAGGCAATCTCGCCCCGCATCGCCCGCTCAGTGATCGCGGCGATCTCAGCGCGAAGCCCGACGAGATCGGCAAGTTCGTCGATGCACTCCTGCCCGATCATGGTCGAATCCATATCGGCGACGAAGAGCTTTTTCCGACGCTGGGCGACAGGCTGAAGAATAAAGTCGATCGGCCGATCGGCGATGTCCTGGCGCAGAGCGCGATCGATCGGTTTGATTGTGCCAGGCGGCAAGGGGCCAAAGAAAATATCGGCCGCGATCCCTGGGTTCAGCCATGTGGGCGGCCCGGCATTGGGCAAATGCCGCGCGAGGCGACGCAGCACATCGCCGCCGAGCGCGCCTTGCCGAGCGTCTGAAATAAAAGTTGCGACATGAGCGAGGGAAGACATGGGGAGCGTTTAAGCAAAGTCTTCGCGCAAGTCGACTCGGCGCGGCCGGCTTGACAGAGGCGTCTTGCCGGCTCATCGCTCCAGCTATGACGAACGCTCCGCCCGCCATCCGGCCGGCCAATCCGCATTTTTCCTCGGGCCCCTGCAGCAAGCGCCCGGGCTGGACGCTTCAGGCTTTACAGAATGCCTTGCTTGGCCGTTCGCATCGCGGCCAAGCCGCGCGTGCGCGATTGAAGCGCGCCATCGAGCTCACGCGCGAAGTTCTGCAAGTGCCCGCCGATTATCGGATCGCCATTGTGCCGGCTTCCGATACGGGCGCGGTCGAGATCGCGCTCTGGTCGCTGTTGGGGCTGCGCGGTGTTGATGTGCTCGCCTGGGAATCCTTCGGCGAAGGCTGGGTGACGGATGTCATTCGAGAACTCAATCTGAAAAACGCGCGCACGCTTCGGGCCGACTATGGCGCGATCGTCGATCTCGCGGGGGTGAACTTTGACCATGACGTCATCTTCACCTGGAACGGCACGACCTCCGGCGTCCGTGTTCCTGATGGCGATTGGATTGCCGCAAACCGCGCCGGGTTGACGATTTGCGACGCGACCTCCGCTGCTTCCGCCCAGCGCCTCGATTGGGCAAAGCTCGATGTCGTCACTTTTTCCTGGCAGAAATGTCTGGGCGGCGAGGCGGCGCACGGCATGCTGATTCTCGGCCCACGCGCGGTCGAGCGGCTCAATTCCTACACGCCGCCGTGGCCTCTACCGAAAATTTTTCGACTGAAGAAGAACGGCCGTTTGAACGAAAGCATTTTCGAGGGCGAGACGATCAACACGCCGTCAATGCTTTGTGTCGAAGATTATCTCGACACTTTGGGCTGGGCAAAAGCGCTCGGCGGGTTGGAGGCGTTGATCGCCCGGGCCGATGCCAACACAGCCGCTCTTTCGGCATGGGCCGCAAAAACGGCGTGGATTGATTTTCTCGCCAAAGATCCGGCGACGCGCTCGAATACGAGCGTCTGCCTCACAATCGTCGATCCCGCCGTCGCGGCGGCGGACGTAGCCGCGCAGCGCCTCTTCATCAAAGCGATGGTCGAATTTCTGGAAAAGGAAGCCGTCGCTTATGACGTTGGCGCGCACCGCGATGCGCCGCCGGGCTTACGAATTTGGTGTGGGCCGACTGTCGAGAGATCGGACGTCGAAGCGCTGACGCCTTGGCTCGATTTCGCCTTCGAGAAGACCAAGGAAAAATTCGCGGAAGCCGCCTGAATGCCGCGCCGCAATTTGTTCACAACCGTTTTGATCTTTTGACGCAGGCCGCGGTAGAGCGCCTCGCGCCGCGCGAGACTCGCGAATTTCTTTGTCTCGCCCGTATCGAAGGAGACGAAGAGATCGGCGACCGGCGTGCGTTCCGCCCAGACATTGTCGTACATGGGGTTGTCGCCTGCGGAGCAGGAGTCGGTGAACGCGATCGTCGGATCGCGGAGCAGAATGTCAGTCAGCTCCAGGATCGAAAGGACGCCTGGTGAATAGGTCGCGAAATCCTCGTCATAAGCGGTCTTCCAAAAGAAAGCATGATCGCCGCTTGTGAACACCAGCGCCATGGCGATCGGCTTGCCGTCGAGATCAAAGCTCAGAACGAAATATCTCTGCGTATCGGCAAACGCCGCGACGACGTCGCGGACGAAGGCTGCGCGTTCCGGCGATTTGAGAAAGGCCGTGCCGCGCCGCCCTTTCCAGCCCTTGCTTTCGAGGGTCAGAAAATCTTCCGTGCCGGCCTTGATCTCCTCCGGCGTGCGAAGAACGCGCAGCGTGACTGCGCCGCGTCCTTCGAGGAGCTTGCGGGCGCGCCGTAGTTTGCGCCGGCGTCCCGATGTGATCGCTTGTTCGAAATAGCTTTGCGGATCCTGGCCACCTGAAACGACGGCGCGCTTATGCGCACCGAAGATTTCGACCGGGCGGCCTTCGCTCGCGGCAAATCCGGTCAAGAGCCGCGCAAATTCGCCTTCTTGCAGCAGCATCGGAAAAATCAGCCCGCTGGCCTTTGGCATTTCCTCGTGGGCATAGGCGAAGAGGGCAGAGAGCGCTTCCGCGGCACGCGCGCGATCGAGGAGCGGTGTGCCGAGCGCCGCCTGATCATGCGTCCAAAGGCGCCGCGGCAGAAAGCGGCGCAGGCCGATTTGTTGCGCGAGCGGACAGACGGCGATCAGCTCGCTCTGCGGTTTCGCATCGTCCCAGACGAAAAGGAAATTCGGGGCGGCACCTTTTGCCAGATGTTTCGCGGCGGCGAGGGCGAAGCCCGGTTCGAGAAAGACATTCGGCTCGAGGCAGCGGCGTGCAAGGTCCTCCCAGGCAGCCGCGTGGGCCTCAGCAGATTCCGCTTTCAGACGCTCGACCCTCATAGTCACCGCACTTCGGTTGACAGACGTGCCCGCGACGGCTCCGGCGGGCGGTGCGTCTTGATACGACAACTCGACCTTCATGCCCTAGCCCCCCGCCGCGACAGGTTCTGGCCTCTGCGCCACCGTCTTCGGCTTTGCCGGCACCAGCCAGAAAATCGCCGGCCGCTCAAACAGGAATTTAAGCCAAGTGTTCCGCGCCAAGGCGTACAGAAGCAGCGGAACGCTAACGCCTGCGAAGGTCACCACCGCCGACGCCCAGCCGATGTCCGAGATCAAATGGTAATGAACGATGAGCGTGCGCGTCGCCGCCATCGGCAGAAAGAAAGCAAGATAGATCACGATGGAGTTACGCCCACAATAGCGCAGCCATTTGGTGAAAGGAATCTCGGACAAAAGAGAGGCCGCCGTGATCACCGCGCCCGCGCCGATGAAGCCGGCGATGAGGCTGACGATCGGCAGGCTGGCGTAAGTCGGATAATGCGCGAACGGCGTCGGCGCAAAGGTCATGATGCCTTCGAAACAGGCCCACAGAGCCAGCGCCGCGGTCGCGGTCTTCTTGCGGTTGCGTACCCAGGCGGCGAGCGCGAAGAAATAGGCCGAGAACAGATAGCCCGAATAGAAATAGACATAGCGCGAGGCGAATTCATTGATCACGGTCGAATGCGTCGAAATGCGCGACGTCTCAAGGAGCGCTGCCGCGATCCAGATGACGATGGGCGGCACGGGGCGCAGCAGCTTCGTCGTGACGAAAAAGATCGGCAACAGATAGATGAACCAAAGCGTGCCAAGTGGCTCGACGAGACCGAAAGTGAATTGGTCGATCGTCTCGACAAGGGCCGATTCCGACGGGCGCGCATATTTGACGATCACCTGAATCGCCAGCCAGACGAGATAGAAATAGGCGAAATGGATCACCTTGCGGTCGGTAAACGTCCGCCAGTCGCGGTTGATCGTTTGCGATAGAAAGAGGCCCGCGATCACGAAAAAGTCGGGCATGCGGAAGGGCAGTGCGAAGGCCACGACTTGGTGAAGAAAGCCCTTGCCACCCATCTCATTGCCGACGCCCAAGGTCGAATGCATCATCACCACCATGATGATGCAAAAACCCTTGGCGTAATCGACCCAGGCGACCCGGTTCTCGCTGTCTGGTCGCGTCATGGCTGTCGGCATTAACCCTCTCCGCATCACTGGCCTAGCAATGCGGTCGCTGACAGTGACCCAATTTGAGACAGAAGGGTCAATTTGGGCCACGCTCACCGCATGTAAGAGGAGAGTGGCAAAGGCGATGCCGTGCTCGCCGTCTTCGAAGCGGAACCGTGAGGGGAAAGGATCAGCCGACGGGCACGAGCGTCATTTCGTTCAACACGCGATCGACGGCGGCATGGCGCCGGCTCGTCTCGATATAGCGGGCGACATTCGGATAGGCGCTGATGAGATCGCGATTCATGAAGGCGCCCGCAACGGCCGGCACGCCATGAAGCGCCGGCGCAAGCTGACAATCGGCCAAGGTAAGGTGAGGCCCCGCGGCGAAATCGTCGCCGTTGAGACTGTTCTGCAAGGCGGCGAGCCCGCGGACGATCTTTGTCAGTCGATTGGTGGCGGCGACATCATCTTGCGAGCCGGCGTTGATCAAGGCCAGAAGCTCGGCCGTCTGCGCCATAATCTGCAATTCGCTGATGCGCGCCAGCATGCGTACATGGGCGCGCGCTTCCGCCATGACCGGCAGAAGCGGCGGCACGGGGAACTTCTCCTCCAGATATTCCATAATGGCGGAGGATTCCGGCAGCGCCGTTCCGTTTTCCAGGATGAGGCAGGGAATCGTGCCGAGCGGATTGATGGTGTGGTACTGCGCCGATTTGAGTCCGCCGGGCGGCGACATGATCTCGATGTCGAGCGCTTTCGCATGGATCATGATTCGCACGGCCGCGGAAAAGGGCGACGTGTTTTCCGAATAAAGCCTCATGCGGGCCAGACCTCTGCAGCGTGCCGATCGGCGAGAACGGGACGGCTCTCGGGCGAGATTGGCTTCTGCCGAGATAGTGCGGCAATGCTAAGGCACGCCGTGCTGCGTCACGCTCTTCGCACCTGCAAACCGCTTCTAGAGATGTTTCTTCTTTGCCGAGTTCCCGTTGGTGTTGGAATTTTCTTCGCCGTCCTTCACCGCGGTGTGATAGAGGCGACGAATCTGATCGAGATTGACCTTGGGCGGGGGATATTTTGGGTTTATGTCTTCTAGCGTGTCGGCAATGATTTTTGCGACAGCGAGATTACGGAACCATTTGTCGTTTGACGGAATGATGAACCAAGGGGCGAAGCCTTTCGAGCAGTTGGCGAACATGTCCTCGAAGGCGTCGATGTAATCGTCCCAATATTCCCGCTCTTTATAGTCCGCTTCGCTGATCTTCCATTGCCGCTCCGGATCGTCCAGCCGTTGCTTGAAGCGGCGCAGCTGCTCGTCCTTCGAGATATAGAGAAAAAATTTGAGGATAGTCGTGTTGTTATCGATGGTGAGCAATTTCTCCCATTCATTGATGAAGTCGTAGCGGGCGTTCCATATTTTCTTCGGCACAAGCTTGTGGATGCGGGCGACCAACACGTCCTCGTAATGCGATCGATTGAAGACGGCGATCTCGCCTTTCCCTGGTGCGCGAGCGTGCACGCGCCAGAGAAAATCATGCGCCAGCTCTTCCTCCGTCGGCACTTTGAAGCCGGTGACGCGGACGCCTTCTGGGTCCATCGAATTGATAACGTGCCAGATCGTGCCGTCTTTTCCAGCGGTGTCGATTCCCTGCAAGACAATCAGCATCGCGCGCGTGCCTTCTGCATTGAGGCGGCGTTGCAAGGCGCTTATCGTCTCTTTATGTTTCGCGAGCTCCGCGTTGGCGCTCTCTTCAGTATAGGAGCCAGGGGCGGCCGGATCGATGTCCGCCAGCTTGGTCTTTGAATCCGGCTTGACCAGAAATTCCTTCTTGAGGTCCATTGTTTCGAGGGCTCCTCTGCGGCCGCAGACTATTGCGCCGGGCCCGGCTTGAGACGCGGTTGGGTGATGCCGGCGAGAAGCACGGCGATGATTCCGGTGAGGAAGATGCCATCGAAAGTGCCAGCGCCGCCGATCGACGCGACAGGCGCGCCGAGCCCCTGAACCTTGGCGAGATTGAGAAGATCGGCGCCGATCATCGTGCCCATGCTGCCGCCGACATAGGCGAGCGGCGCCGCATAGTCGCGCGAGATGACGACCGCGATGATCGCTGTCGCGAACGGCGGGACGAAGATCGGCTCAGCGATGCCGACGCCGTGAACCGGATAGGCGAGGAGATGGCAGACGACCGCTACGCAGGCGATCGCAATGAGGCCGCGCCCCCAGATGTGATTCCAGCTTAAGAGATAGAGCGAGAGGAGAAAGGGAATGAGCGCGCCGCCGACATTGATCGCGACGATGGTTCCGGGCCATTCCACGACGGTTGGGACGGCATAGCGCATGCCGAAATAATCGACGATCTGATCCGCGACGACTTTGCGCGCCGGCAGCTCGGCAACGGGAATATTGATATAGCTGCCGATCAAGGTCGCGAGCAGCAGAATCATCGCCGGCCGCGGCCCGATGCCGATGGTCATGAAGGCATAGCGCAAAATGCCGATTTCGATCAGCGCTACGAGCCCCAGGAAGACGATCACCAAGCCGGCAAAGAAAGGCATCGTCAAAGGCAGATATTGAAGGCGGTCGAGGTGTTCCATCTCGGAGGTTCCGGCCGAAAACGCCTCCTAGTTGTATAGCGCAGCCGCCGTTCCGTCCACGCGGTCAGTCGAGGATATGATTGCCCGCATCGATAAATTCAATATTGCCGGTCATGGTCGCGGCGGCGTCGCTCACCAGAAAAGTCGCGAGATTGCCGATATCCTCGATGCCGACGAGTCGATGTTCCGGCGTGCGCTGGCGCGCCCGCTCCAGCAATTCGTCGAAACGGTCGATGCCGGAGGCGGCGCGCGTCTTTAATGGGCCCGGCGAGATGGCGTGCACGCGGATGCGTTTGTCGCCAAGCTCGGCTGCCATATAGCGGACGCTGCTTTCGAGCGCGGCTTTGACGGGCCCCATCAAATTATAGTCCCCGACGACTTTCTCAGACCCATAGAAGGTGACGGTGAGCAGGCATCCGCCATTCTTCATCAGCGGCTCGGCGAGTTTCGCCATGCGAATGAAAGAATGGCAGGAGATGTCCATCGCCATGGCGAATCCTGCCTTCGAACAATCGATCACGCGGGCGTGCAAATCCTCCTTCGGCGCGAAGGCGATGGAATGGAGCAGAAAATCGATCTCGCCCCATTCCTCTTGCACTTTCTTGAAGAAAGCTTCGAGCTGACCGTCGACCCGCACATCGCAGGGCAGAATAAGAGGCGCTTTCAGCGCTTCGCCGAGAGGGCGAACATAGGGCTCGGCTTTCGCGTTGAGATAGCTGATGGCAAGGTCCGCGCCTGCCGCGCGAAAAGCGTTGGCGCAGCCATAGGCGATCGAATGTTCATTGGCGATGCCGAGGACAACGCCCTTCTTGCCGCTCAAATCCATCGCCGCATCCTTTGCAAAGCTGTCTCACGATGGAGTTCGATCGCAGAGTTGGGACGCAAGCGCGTTGCGTCAGATCAATCACCAAACCGTCACAGGAGATGCACTTACGCGCTCAGCGGACCGATGAGATGCGCATCCGCGGCGTCAATGGTCTCGGCGATGGCGGCATGATCGAAGGCGCGGCCGATGAGAAGAAGACATGGGCCCGTCGGCGCCGCTTGCGCTGCTTTCGCGGGCAGATCCGAGATTGTGCCGATGATGCGGCGCTCATCCGCACACGTCGCGCGCTCAACGAGAACTGCCGGCGTATGGGGATCGATGCCTTGGGCCAGCAGACGATGTGAGAGAGCTTCGATTGTCCGCAGACCCATATAGACGGCGGTCGCGGCGCGCGGATCGCAGACGGACGCCCAATCGATGTCCTCAGGCAAGCGGCCATCATGCGCATGCGCGGTGATGAATTGGATGCGGCGCGCCCGCTCGCGTTCGGTGAGCGAGATTTTGAGCGAAGCGGCGGCACCGAGCGCGGCGGTGATCCCAGGCACGACTTCGAGCGGAATGCCCGCCTCGCGAACCGCCGCGATCTCTTCATTGGCGCGGCCGAACACGGACGGATCGCCGCCCTTCAAGCGAACGACCTTTTTGCCTTCGCGCGCGAGACTGATGAGCCTTTCGACGATCTCGTCCTGTTTGCAGGAGGGCCGATAGCCGCGTTTGCCGACCGCGATCGTAGTTGCTTCGCGCCGAGCCATGCCGACGACTTCGGGCGCGACAAGCTCATCGTAGAGAACGACATCGGCCGCTTGCAGCACGCGAAGAGCCTTCAACGTGATCAATTCCGGATCGCCGGGCCCCGCGCCGACAAGCGCGACGGAGCCTGTCCCCGGCTGGCGCTCCTGCGCCTCCGCGCGAGCGACGAGATGATCGAAATCTGCTGCCTCCGGCGCGCGTGATCCCAAAGCCTTCGAGACGAAGAATTCCCAGAAGCGCCGCTGGCCATCGTTTGAGAGGCCGCGCGCTTTCAGTTTCGTGCGCCAGGTTTCGGCGGCGCCGGCCCAGAGCTTGACCGCTTGCGGCAAGAGCGCTTCGAGCCAACCACGCAAAGCGAGCGCGAAGACGGGGCTCGCGCCTTTTGTCGAAATGCCAATGACGAGCGGCGAGCGATCGACGATCGTGCCGATCTGAAAATCGCAGAATTCGGGATGATCGATGAGGTTTGCAGGAACTCGCGACAGCCGCGCCGCCGCCTGAAAGGCCGATGCCTCCTGCTTCGAATGAAAGTCGCCGAAGGCCAATGCGGCGCCGTTGAAATCCTCCGGCTGCCAATGGCGTTCGATCAGATGAACCGCGGGCGAGGCTTGCGACAGCGCGACAAGCGCGGGCACAGGCCGCTCGGCGACGACATCGACGCGGGCGGCCGCCGCCTGGAGCAGCTCGGCCTTCCAGGCAGCGCGCTCGGAGCCTCCGGCCAGCAGCACGCGCCGGCCCGCAAGCTCGAAGAAGACCGGCAGGCTGGCGAGCCCCTGCATGAGCGTTTTGGCGCCTTGGCCCTCGCTCGTCATGCCGGTCAAGCCGCTAGGTTCTTTATCCTTCATTGCGGAATTAAAACCTCAAAACTTCGAAGGACCCAGCAAGGGCTCCTAAGTAGGTTCGCCCGCGCCGGTGCCACTCAGACACATAGTATAGAATTCTTGTCAAAACATGCGAAGGGCTGCCCCGCCCCGCACAACCGGCCGGCCAGCGTGGCAATTTGAAGCTCTACCCTCGATTTTCGCGGGCAAAGCCCGATCTTTTGCCATGGCATGCCTAAGCGGCTCTCTCGGCGAGAGAGCCCGGACGAAATGGAATGAGGTTTCCTTTTATGATTATCGATCTTTCGAATAAAACCGCCGTCGTCACCGGCTCGACGCTCGGCATCGGCTTCGCCATAGCCAAGGGGCTCGCGCAATCGGGCGCGACGGTCATCGTCAACGGCCGGACCGAGAAGGCCGTCGGCGAGGCCATTGGGGCTCTGAAGAGAGGTGCCCAAGGCGGTGATCCGCGGCGTCGCCGCCGATCTCGGCACGGCTGAAGGCTGCGATAAACTCGTGCTGGCCGAACCCGATGCCGACATCCTCATCAACAACGTCGGCATCTTCAACCCGCAAGATTTCTTCGCGATCCCTGATAGCGAATGGACTCGGTTCTTTGACGTGAATGTGATGTCGGGTGTCCGCCTCTCCCGCGCCTATATGCCGGGCATGCTGACGCGCAATTGGGGACGGGTGGTCTTCATCTCATCCGAGTCGGGGCTCAACACCCCGACGGAGATGATCCATTACGGGGTCACCAAGACGGCGCAGCTTGCGATCTCGCGCGGGCTCGCACAGCGGCTCGCCGGGACGAATGTGACGGTGAATGCCGTGTTGCCCGGCCCGACCCTATCCGCAGGCGTCGAGGCGATGCTGGCGAATATGCCAGAAGCGAAGGGCGTTTCGATCGAAGAGGCGGCGAAGAAATTCGTGATGAAGCATCGGCCGAGTTCGATCATAGAGCGCGCCGCGACGGTGGAAGAAGTTGCCAATTTGGTCGTCTATGTCGCCTCGCCTCTGTCCTCGGCGACGACCGGCGCGGCGCTGAGAGTCGATGGCGGGGTGGTGGCGACGATCGCGTAACGACGCCTAACCTTCTCCCGCAAGCGGGAGAAGGATTCATTCCCCATAATATTCCGCGTAGCAGTCGCCCGTCTCATAGACGATGACGCCGAAGAGCTGCGGGAGCGCCTTCTTCATCCGCGCGAAAATCCACACCGCGATGTTCTCCGCCGTCGGATTAGCGAGGCCATCGATCTCGTTCAGGCAATGATGATCGAGCGTCTTGAGCAGCGGCCCGAAAGCCTGCTCGATGTCGAAGAAGTCGACGACGAAGCCGGTCTTCGCATCGACCGGCCCCTCGACCTTCAACTCGACGCGATAGGAATGGCCGTGCATCGCATGGCAGCGATGCGTCGGCGGCACATTGGGGAGATAATGCGCGGCTTCGAAACGAAAGGCTTGGGTGATCTTCATCGCGGGGACTGAGATTCTTTTCGGGTCACGGCAGACCAATGAATTTATGGGTCTGCAGGCTGAGCCGCCAGCGCGGATGCGCCTGGCAATAGGCAACGGCCGCCGTCGTATAGTCGCGCAACTGCGGCCCGTCCATCGGTTGCAGGAAGAAATGCTTAAACGCAAGTTTTTCGAGGCTTTCGGGATCGAGTCCCGCTTGCGGGAAAACGAGTTTCAGCTCGTCGCCCTCTGTCGCAACAAGCGCGGCTCCGGCTTTCGGGCTGACGCAAATCCAATCGAGGCCTTCGGGCGGCGCGAGCGTGCCATTGGTCTCGACGGCGCACGCAAAGCCCTCGCGGTGGAGAGCCTCGAGCAGCGGCTCGTCGAGCTGCAAGAGCGGCTCGCCACCGGTGAAGACGACATAGGCATGATCGCGCGGAGCATCGCCCCAGGCCGAAGCGATTGCGGCCGCGAGCGACTCGGGCGTCGCGAATGTGCCGCCGCCATCGCCATTGGTGCCGACAAAATCCGTGTCGCAGAAGGAACATTGCGCGTCGGCGCGATCGTCCTCACGGCCGGACCAGAGATTGCAGCCGGTAAAGCGGCAGAAGACGGCGGCGCGGCCGGCCTGCGCGCCTTCGCCTTGCAACGTGCGGAAGATCTCTTTGACTTGGTAAGCCATGGCCCGAACGAAATCGGGCTGATCGGACGGTGATCCGATCAGCCCCTCTTCAAGATTCCACTCATATGGCGCTGATTGCCGCCAAATTTCAATATGTGTCGACGAGCGGGCCGGAAGGCGACATCAGGTCGAATTTATAGCTGAAGCCGACGTGCACGAAGTTGTGGGTCTCGTGCACCCGAGCTTGCATCAAACCGCCGGTGGAGTTCGTCAACAAGTCATTATAATGGCCGTAGTCGGTATAGCGGTATCCCAGTCGGACCGACCAATTCGGCGTGATGGCATATTCTAGACCGCCGCCCACCGTCCAACCGACGCGCGTTTGGTAGAGGCTGTCGGTGCCGACAAGGCTGTAGGTATTCTGCAGCGAGCCGATCTCTGTGCCGCCGGTGGCGTAGAACAAGGTGCGATCCCAAGCATAGCCGAGGCGGCCGCGCACCGACCCTTCGACGTTTTCATGTGTGGAGACTTTGGCAACACCGAAGGCAACATTCTGCGAGCCTGAATAGCTCGCGCCGTTGGTGTCGCCTTCGACGCCAATGACGAATTGATTGATCTGATAATTATAGCCGGCATGGGCGCCGCCGAGGACGCTATGGGCGCCGTAATTCGACAGATTGGCCAAAAAGGCGCCGCCTGGCGCGGAATAGATGCCGGTGGTCGCCGTGCCCCATTGATAGGCGAGATCGGCGCCGACATAAACGCCGGTCCAGGTGAAAACCGGCGGCGGCGGAACATAGACCAGCTCGCCCTTGCGATACGGCAGATCAGCCGCGTAAGCAGTGCCGCCGAATGCGACAACAAATGCCGTCAATGCAAAAAGCTTCTTCAACACGGAAGCCCCCAACTCTGCCGCACCCACCTCGGCCCGGTCGAACAATCGAAACAGACAGGGCTTTACGAAGCTTGACGCAAATCAGGCAGGAGCCATTTCAGCTGGCGTCTTGCGGTCTAAGCCCATGAAAAAAGGATCTCTTTCGAGGTCCTTCTCTGAGCCCTTAAGGGAAAGTGCGTAGCGAGATGGATGGCCTCAGATCGCCTCACTGATCCATCTCTTCAATTCGCCTTTCGGTGCGGCGCCGACCTTGGTCGAGGCCATCTTGCCGTCCTTGAAGATCATCAAGGTCGGGATCGAGCGAATGCCATAAGCGCCGGCAACGCCGGGGTTCTCGTCGACATTGAGTTTGGCGATCGTGACCTTGCCCTTCAGCTCTTCGGCGATTTCTTCGAGCGACGGGCCGATCATCTTGCAGGGGCCGCACCATTCGGCCCAGAAATCGACGACGACGGGACCGGCGGCGCCGACCACATCGGTCTTGAAATTGGCATCGGTGACTTTGACTGTGGCCATGAGTGCCTCACGAAAGCTCTGCGGGAGAATCCCCTTCGCAGTGAAAGTATGTAGTGGGCCGCGCAGCGTCAAGTTTGAGCGGGTTTTCCCCGGCCCTCAAGGGATGTGGGTCAGCGCGTCGGCGAGGTCTTTCTCGGAGAGTTCCACCACCGTCGGCCCGGCTGTGAAAATCAGCACCATGCGCAGCCCCTTTTCGGCCCAGATCGGCGCGAGCGCGGCGCGGTAAAGCGCCATCTGCGTCAGATAGGCGGCTGGTATAGCGCCCGCGGGCAGAGTGCCGGTCTTGAAATCGGCGACGATCACCTCGCTCTCGCTTTCGACAAGTCGGTCCACTTGGCCGCTCACTTGGCGGAACGTGCCGTTTGGCAGCGTGATGCGTCCGACAACCGCGACTTCCGCGCGCGCTTGCGGGCCGAACAGATCTTCGAGGCCTTTGTGTTCGAGAACGCTCATCGCTTCGTCGATCAACGGCTTATGCAGCGTCTTCAGATGATTTGCGCGCGCCTCGAGAAAAGCCTGTGCCGCTTTGCGTCGCTTCTCAAGCGAAAGCTGCGGGAGATATTGCAAGAGCATATGCATGAGTCGCCCGCGCTCGAGCGCGGTCCTATTCATACGTGATGGCAGATCGTCGCGAAAGGCATCGGCGGCGGCGAGTGCGGTTGCCGGCGTCAGGGGCGGAGTTGGGCTCTCCTCATTTAGCGCGGGGCGGAGCAGAAAGTCAGGCAGGCGCAGCGGCGGCGTTGGCGCCTCGTCGCGCGCGCGCGATACATCCGCCGCGCGGCCTTCTGTCTGTCGCCGCAGAATTGTTTCCGCGCGATCCCAAAAGGCGGGGACTTTTTCAAATCCATCGCCCAGCGTCGCCATGATCATTTTATTCCAGGCGATCGCGCCCGGCTCCTTCGCGCGATAGAACCCCGCGATATAGAGACGCTCTTCCGCCCGAGTCAGCGCGACATAGAGGAGACGCCGATGTTCGTCTTCGGCCTCAGTGCGCGCCTTTTCGCGCGCGATCGCGACACATTCTGGATCGCTGTCCTTGCGCTGTGACCAGATGGGAATCTTCGCTCCGGACGAATCTTCGAGACAAAAAATCTTTGGATCGTGGCGCGGGCTCGGCACGCTGCAGGTATCGGGCAGAAAAACGATCTTCGCTTCCAGTCCCTTCGCCGCATGAACAGTCATGACGCGGACCGAGGCGCCCGACGTTTCCATGTCGCGTTTGATTTCGAGATCGGCAGCTTCGATGTCGTTCAAGAAATGCGCGAGCGAGAAGATCCCGTGCTGCTCGGCATGCAGAGTTTGGCGCAGAAATTCGTCGATCACATCGCAAGCTTCCGTGCCAAGCCTTCCTTCGATCGCGCGGCGGCCGCCGTCTTCGCTCAAAAGTCGCGCATAGAAATCGAAGGGCGTGAGCGATGCGCGCGCCCGCCAAGTCGAGAGCTTCGTATAGGCGTCCCGATGGCGCACCTGTGACGACGCAGCGAGTGCCTCGATAAGAGACGTCTCCCGTTTCGGTGCGATCGCCAGAAGATCGTCGTCGTCGAGCCCAATGAGCGGCGATTTCAACACTGCCGCCAATGTGAGATCGTCCAGCGGCAAGAGCGCGGCGCGTCCGGCGGCGATCAGATCCATCACCGCGATATGATCGGTGAGTTTCAGCCGGTCGGCGCCGGCGACGGGGATATTCTTCTGTTTGAGCGCGCGGATGACTGCATCGAAAAACGGGCCGCGGCTGCGCACCAGGATCAATATGTCGCCCGCGGCGACGGAACGGAAATGGCCCAAGTTCGAATCGAAGACATGCTCGTTCGACGATGGCACGACAAGATCGGCAATTTTTTGCGCGACGCGCGCGGCGAGGCGGCTCGCAGGATCGCTCTCATCGAGAAAATCGAGCGGCAGACGCCAATCGCGCGGGTCTTCTTGCTCCTCAGGAATTGCCGGCGGCCAGATTTCGACAAGGCCCGGCAGAGTGCGTTTCAGCGCCTCATGGCCCATCCAAATATCGTCGGAAACGAGGCCCCTTTGATGCTCGGCAGAAGCGAAGACCTCGTCGACCGTTTGCAGCACCGCCGGCACGGAGCGAAAGGACTCTTTCAGCTCGACATGTTCAAAACCTTGATCTACGCCGAAGAGCTGCGCGAAGCGGCTGCGCATCTCATGGAACATATGCGGCGCCGCACCCTGGAACGAGAAAATCGACTGCTTTTCATCGCCGACCGCGAAGAAGGTGCGCGGATAGGGTCGGCTTCCGAGACCCGCGGCGAATTCGCTCGAAAGCTCTTCGAGAATTGTCCATTGCGCCTCGCTCGTATCCTGCGCCTCATCGACGAGAATATGATCGATGCCGGAATCGAGCTTGAACATCACCCAACGCGCGTCGGAACGCTGCAAGAGAGCGACGGTGCGAGAGATCAAATCATCGAAATCGAGTTTGCCGCGTATGGCCTTTGCGGCTTCATAGCGGACAAGGACTTCGCCGATCAGGATCATCAAAGCGGTCGAGCGCTCGAAACAAGCGGCGCATGTGCGCTTTTCGCGGAGGCTTTCGAGGCGAGACTGCTCGGTTTCGAGGTCCGCGATGAGATCGGGATGCTTTTCCTTGAGGGCCTTCGTCGCGAGAGACTTTCGCGGCTCTCCCTCTTTGTTGAAAAATATGTCGAGATAGGCGGCAAGACAGGCGGCGCGATCCGACAGTAGATTTTCAGCACTGCGGAACAGCGCGGATTTCTTTTTGTCGGTCGATGATCCTTGCTCAAGGAAGTCCGCGAACTCCCGCCAGCGGCCCGGCGCAATCCCGCCTTCGATCATGTCGCGCTCGATCGCTTCGAGAGTGTCATTCACACCGAGGCCCAAGACGCGGCGCGATCGCGCGGCGGCATCTTCTGATGCAAAATTTCGAAACAGAGCACGGTGGTGCATCGCCTCGCCGATCAATTCGTCGAATCCGTCTTGCGACGTCCCGGCAACGATTTTTAGCAGAGCGCGGCCGAGCGCCCCCTGATCGCTTTGCGCGGCCTTCAACGCCTCTTGTTTTGCGAGTTGCAGAAGATCCGCCTGGCCGAGATCGTCGAGCACCTCGAAACGCCCCGGCACATTGGCTTCAAAAGGAAAGAGATGCAGCAGGCGCTCGCAAAAGGCGTGGATCGTATGAATCTTCAATCCACCGGGCGTCTCGACCGTGCGGGCGAAGAGACGTCGCGCGAAAAGAAGTTTGGCAACATCCGCGGGTCCGGCGCCGATCGACTCGATGGCAGTCGTTAGCGCCGCATCGTCAATCTCCGTCCATCGCGCCAACATCGCGAAGACTTTGTCCGCCATATTCGCGGCGGCGGCCTTGGTGAAGGTGAGGCAGAGAATTTTCGCGGGTGGCACGCCGGCAAGGAGATGGCGCAGCACGCGCTGCACCAAAACATGCGTCTTGCCCGAGCCGGCATTGGCCGAAACCCAAACCGATTTTTTAGGATCGGAGGCGCGCAGTTGCCGCGCGGTAACGGCGGAGGGAATCTCTCGCCAAGCGCTCATGGCTCGCCGCCTTTCTCGGCGCCGAGCGACCATTCTTTCACGCGCGCGAGATGATCGTAGACGCTGAAGCGCGAGGCGAATTTCGGAAAAGGCCGCGGCGGATAGGGCGTCGTCTCATCGCGAAATTGATTGAGAAGGGTGAGCAGCGAGGCGAAATGCACTTCAGCGACTTCGGCAACGGTCGGCGTGGGGTCGTCCTTGTTGCGTTTCGATTTCGTGAAATTGAGCGGCAGTTCCTTGCCGCCGTCGTCGCCGATGAGTTTGACGTACATCGCTTCGGCGATCTCGGTCCCCTCCGTGACGCCGAACGCACCGCGCTTCGCCATCGCGGCCTCCAATGTCAACTGCGGCGCGAAGCCGACGAAGACTTCCTTCATGCTCGGCGGCGTTCCTGTCTTATAATCGATGATCGTCACCGTGCCGTCGCCGCGATGTTCCAGACGGTCGGCCTTGGCAGAAAGCGCGAACATCGATCCGTCGTCGAGCCTGATTTCCAGGCGGCCGGATGTTTCAACATCGATCTTCGCAAACTCGTCGCGCCGCTCGGCCTCGAAGCTGAGATAGAAAGATGCCGCCGCCTCGATGCGTGGCCAGACGAAGGCGGCGAACTCCGGTTCGTTAAAATCCTCGGCGAAGGTCTCGCGCAGCATTCTCGTCAGATGCGCGGGCGCTTCCGGCGGCAACGGACCCGAAGGCCAGCGCTTGCAGAATGTCGCGAGCACGTCATGGATCATCGTCCCCATGCTGCGCCGGTCGAGCGGTGCTGCAAGCGCGGGAAGCTCGATGAGTTTGAGGACGAACTCGGCATAGATCGCATAAGGATCGCGGCGTAGCACTTCGATCCGCGTGACGCTGAGGCCGTGCGGACGCAAGGAAAGGGCAGGGCGGGGCACGGGCCGCGCGAGGATCGTCGGCGTCAGCGGGCGATCGAGCGCTTGCGCAAGCGCAAGATAGTGCGCGCCGCGCGCGCGGCAGTCGTCGAAAGCATCGCCGGTCACGGCGGCCAAGCGTTGAATGAAACGCGAGGCAACCATCGGCGAGCCATCGCGCTTATGCGCGCGGCTGAGGATGACGCGGGGCGCTCCCATCGCCATGACGAAATCATGCGCGGTCTGGCCGATCTTCCGCTCAGGCGGTGTGAGCCCCAATGTCGCGCGCATCGGCCGATTGAGAAAAGCGTCGCTGCGCGCCTCCGGCGGCCAGATTGTTTCATCGAGGCCGCCGAGCAGAATGAGATCGGCGTCGATCAGGCGCGCTTCGAGCAATCCAAAAATCTTCAGACGCGGATGGGTCTTCTTTTGCGTGCGCAAGGCCGTCGTGGCCGTGGCGCGCGAAAAGAAGGCAAGATAGGTTTCGCCTGATAATGTGAGTTCGGGGAGCGCGCAGCGGGAGAGTTCGTCGAAGAGCGCATCGAGGACTTCATGATCCTCGCCCAGCGCGGTACTGTCGCCGCCCTTCGTCACGCGATCGAGCGCATCGCGATGCGCGCCAATCCATTGGTCCAGCCCATACGTCCCATTTAGAGAAGAAAGCGGCGCGACCGCCTCCATGAGCAGCGTCGCCAGACGCTCGATGCTGGTCCATTCTTCCTCTGTGATGCGTTTTTGCGCCGGATGCGAGCGGAGAGTGATCTGCCGCCGCGCCCAGGCGATAGCGTCTTGCGCATTCGCAAAGCGCGTCAGCGCCCGCGGCTGACGAAGAGCGCCGATTTCGAACAATGGCGCGAGCCGTTCGATTTCTTCGCGCGGAGCCCCAAAACAAACGAGGGGATGCGCGAGAAGCGCGATGACGTCTTCGCCCGCGAGTCCACTGGTGCCGCAGGTCGCGACAAGCCGCGCGAGAATGCCATAAGCGCTCGCGCTCAAAGGTTCGCCCGCCGAATCTTCGACTACAAGGCCGAAGCGGCCGAGTTCTGCGGCGACGCGGCGTGCCAGCGTGCGATCCGGCGTCACGAGCGCGGCGGTCTTGTCCGGCTCTTCCAGGATTTCGCGCATGCCAATGGCGAGCGCCAAAGCTTCTTCGCGCTCGTCCGCCGCATCGATGAAGGCGATGTCCGCAAGCGCCGTCGCGAGATCGGCAGCGCTGACGCTGCTGCGATAGAGCGGCCAATGATCCGTTGTTTCCGCCGGACGCAAAGCTTCTGAGATCAGACGCTTGCGTGTCGCGCGAGGCGGAACGAGCTGGCCGAGTTCGATCACTTCCTCGCGCGTCACTTTGAGAGCCGGCAGCAGACGCGCGAGCGCGGCCTGTGGATGTCCGAATGCGGAATCCAGGCCGCCGTCGCGGTTCTTCGCGATCTGCCGCCAGGCCTCTCCGTCGAGATCGCGATCGAGACCCGGCAGAACGATGGCGCCATGTGACGCGCCGGCGATCGCCGCAAGCAGGCGCGCGGTGGCGCTGTTGGTGCCGGTCGAGCCGATGGCGATCACGGGGCCGGGCATGGAGCCCCCTTCAATCAGCCCGATCTGTTTTTCGATGAGGCGCGCGCGTCGGAAAGCGGCGTCAACGAGACCGTTTTCGGCCAGAATGTCCGGCCAGCTTGTAATGGCGATGGCGAGAAAATCCAGAGTGATCCGCCAATAGGGATCGAGTTCCAACGTGGCCAGCGGATCGAGCGCTTCGAACGGCACATCTTCGATGATCAATTCATCGATCAGATCGGCAAGATCGCCGGCGAGTGCGAAAGCATCGAGCGGCGATGTGCCGACGAGGCAAGGTTCCCTCGGGTCGGTGGTCTTTTTGCCATCGCCGTCGATCGATACGATGGCGTGGCGCAGAGCCTGCGCCCATCGCGAAATCAAACGGGCGAGGTGCATCCGCCGCCAGATTTCGGTGGTCGCTTGCGGCACATCCTCCGCTAAAGCATCATCGAGCCCGGCTTCTTCAAAGAGGAGCGCCGTTTCCGTCGCATCGAGCGCGCCGAGCGGTAAAATGCGCGGCAGCAGAGTCGCGGGGCGATCGAAGGCCGAGGCGAATTCCTGCACCAGGGCGCGCGCGGCGCGTTGCGTCGGCACATAGATCGTCGCATCGGCGAGCGAGAGCGGCGGCAGATCGCGCGAAAAACCTGCGACGATGCGGCCGTCAAGCAGCGCATCGACGAATGTTTTGAGAAATGGCGCGCCGGGCGCGATGGTGAAAACGGTGCTGGACGGCATGGATGCGACGGGGACGGAAAGGACGCGGCTGCGGAGTCTATTCGCCTGCCGCCCGATCCGCCATCACTTCGCGCGGCGTCGCCCCTATCGTCCTAAGCTATTGAGATCCTGTGCGAGCCGCTCGATCCGCGCTGCGGTCTCGTCCAGCGAGTGAGCGAGACGGCCGGCCCATTCGCCCTGTGCGCTCGCTCGGCCTTGCGAATCGGATCTGAGATCGCCGATTTCGGCGTTGAGCGTGCCGATCTGATGACGCGCTTCGGCCAATTCGTCGGCAACGGTAATGGCGGCCATGATGATGAGCCGCTGATCGCCGATCTCGCCGAAATTCCGGCGCAGCATGTCGATGCGTTCATCGATCTGCCGGGCGAGTCCTTGGAGATGTTCCTCCTCGCCGATGGCACACGCCATACGATAGGCATGACCTGCAATAGTCACAGATACTTGCGTCATGCCGCTTTGATCTTCCGCACCCATTCATCGCCCTCGCATTGTCCCCCCGGACCCTGCAATGCTCCCCTTCTAATGGTCTTGAGCGGCGGCCTGCGCCAAGATCGTTCGGATGTTTGAGCCCGCCTTCGCGAGCCGGCGCGCAACCTCGCCATTTGCGAGCTCCAAAGACTTCGCTCGCGCTTGTACGTCGTCGAGTTCGAGGGCGAGACGGGTACGGTCGTCCTGCAACACGGCAAGCTCTTCTTGGAGATTGCCGCGTTCTGTTTCGGCTTTGACGCGGCGCTCGCAGGCGGCTTCGAGCTGATCGAGCGCAGCCAAGAGACCTTTAAAAGCCGACTCTAGTTGTACGTAAGTGCTCATTGGATACTGAGTCTGAACCTACGCCATTAGGCGCCTGTCCTCCCCCTCCGTCAACTCGCTAAGACGCGGTGTTTACTAACAAATTAAAGCGAAACACTGATATATTGCTGGAATGGTGCTCGAACTTGGAACAATCTAAACCGGAGCTAATGGGATATGTCGAATGTGGCGCAATTCCGTCTTGCGTCGCAACGAGCGCCGGCTCTTTGGCAGTGCTAGTTCCGTTCTTTTGCCCGCTCGCAGCATCTCCTCCCGTCGTCCGCCGCGGATGAAAGAATGTGGCAACCGCCAACGTGCGCGAGATTACGATTGTGGCGAAGCGGATTGACTGCGCCCTCACCGTCGGGTCGCGCGGTAGGCGCGACATTTGGCCATGCGCGAGGCAACCGCTCACGATTTCTGGCCGGCTTGCGCGGCTTCTGAACTCATGCAAGACAATGGCGCCAAGTAAGAAGGGCGCCAAGCGAATGGCGGCCCAATCAGCAGGATCGATCCGGGGCGGTGAACCGAACGCGACCATAGACGTTAGGCTTTTGGGGACTCCGGGGATTGGCGTGGTCCGCGGTCGGGAACGGGGCAATGGAGCGAATGCCGGACCGTTTCAAAGAGCGCTAAAAGTCACAAGATTTCCGATATTTGAGATTGAAGAGCGTGCGGTTTGATCCGCATCAAGGCGCGCGGGGCGTGAGCGTCTGAATTCAAACGCAGCAAACGCAAAGTAAGGGAGCAAAGCCGGATGGCGGTGAACGTCGCGATCAATGGGTTCGGACGCATCGGCCGCCTTGTCTTGCGGGCCATCGCAGAATCGGGGCGCAAGGACATCAAGGTCGTCGCCATCAATGATCTCGGCCCGGTGGAAACCAATGCGCATCTTCTGCGCTATGATTCGGTCCACGGCCGCTTCCTCGGCGAGGTGAAGGTTGAGGGCGATACGATCGATATCGGTACCGGCCCCATCAAAGTGACCGCGGTGCGCGACCCGGCCGAATTGCCCCACAAAGCGCTCGGCGTCGAAATCGCCCTCGAATGCACCGGCATTTTCACCTCCAAGGAAAAAGCCTCGGCCCATCTCAAGGCGGGCGCCAAACGGGTCCTCGTCTCGGCGCCGGCCGATCATGCCGACTTAACCGTTGTCTTTGGCGTCAATCACGAAAAGCTCACGCGGGAACATATTGTCGTCTCGAATGCTTCCTGCACGACCAATTGCCTTGCCCCCATCGCCAAAGTCCTCAATGACGCGATCGGGATCGAAAAGGGCTTCATGACGACGATCCATTCCTACACCGGCGACCAGCCGACGCTCGATACGATGCACAAGGACCTTTATCGCGCCCGCGCCGCCGCGCTCTCGATGATCCCGACGACGACCGGCGCGGCGAAAGCCGTCGGTCTTGTCTTGCCTGAGCTGAAGGGCAAACTCGACGGCTGCGCGATCCGCGTGCCGACGGCCAATGTTTCGGTCGTGGATTTCAAATTCGTCGCCAAGCGGGCGACGACGCCCGAAGAAATCGCTGACGCCATCAAACGTGCCGCGCAGCAGCAATTAAAAGGCATCCTCTCCTTTACTGAGGCAAAGAACGTGTCAATCGATTTCAACCACGATCCGCATTCCTCAATTTTCCACATAGATCAGACGCGCGTGATGGATGGCACTTTCGTTCGCGTCGTTTCCTGGTACGACAATGAATGGGGATTCTCCAACCGGATGGCCGATACGGCCGTGGCGATGGGGAAGCTGGCATGACGAGATCCGCACCTTTGGCTCCGTTTCCTACTCTTGACGATGCGCAAGTCGCCGGCAAAAGGGTGCTTGTGCGTGTCGATCTCAATGTGCCCATGGAAGGCGGCAAGGTGACGGACGCGACCCGCATGGATCGCATTCTGCCGAACCTGCAGGAACTTTCGCAGAAGGGCGCCAGGGTCATCATGCTCTCCCATCTCGGCCGGCCCAAGAATGGCCGCGACGAGAAATTTTCGCTGCGCCCTGTTGCAGCGGAACTCGAAAAGAAATTGGGTAAGAAGGTTGCCTTCGCCGACGATTGCATCGGCCCCTCCGCCGAGGCCGCCGTTGCCGCCATGCACGATGGCGATTTTCTGCTTCTCGAAAACACGCGCTTTCATAAGGGCGAGGAAAAGAACGATCCCGAATTCGTCGACGCGCTCGCCAAATTGGGCGACATCTATGTCGACGATTCCTTCTCGACCGCCCATCGCGCCCATGCCTCGACCGAAGGCCTGGCACACAAGATGCCGTCCTTCGCCGGCCGCTCCATGCAGGTGGAGCTTGAACATCTCACCAATCTTCTGACCAATCCGGTTCGCCCCGTGATGGCGATCGTCGGCGGCGCCAAGGTTTCGACCAAGCTCGAATTGCTCGGCAATCTCATGCAGCGGGTCGATCTGCTCGTGATCGGCGGAGGAATGGCCAACACCTTCCTCGCCGCCACTGGCAAGTCGATCGGCAAATCGCTCTGCGAAATGGAGTTTGAGGATATCGCGCGGAAAATTATGGCGGATGCGGCCGGCGATCATTGCGAGGTGGTGCTGCCCGTCGATGTAGTGGTCGCGCCGAAATTTGAGGCGCATGCGAAGACGCGCGTTGTCGATGTCGATCACGTTGAAGCCGACGACATGATCCTCGACATCGGGCCGAAATCCATCGCCAGGGTGGAGGCTCTTCTTGAGACGACGCGCACGCTTGTCTGGAACGGCCCCGTCGGGGCTTTCGAGATCCCGCCTTTCGATGCGGGCACGGTCGCGATTGCGAAAGCGGCGGCGCGGCTCACACAAGCTGGCCAGCTTGAATCGATCGCCGGTGGCGGCGACACGATTGCCGCGCTCAACAAGGCCGATTCCGCGAAGGCCATGACCTATATTTCGACGGCCGGCGGAGCCTTTCTCGAATGGCTCGAAGGCAAGCACCTGCCCGGCGTCGAGGCCTTGCGCAGCAACTTCCGGCCAATATGATCGCTGGGTTGTCGGACGAAGAGCGGGGAGTTTGGCGTGAATAAGGATCAGCTCGAACGGGTCGCGCGAGCCATGGTCGCCAAAGGCAAAGGCATATTGGCCGCGGACGAAAGCACCGGAACGATCAAGAAGCGCTTCGATGCCATCGGTATCGCCTCGACGACCGAAGCGCGCCGCGATTATCGCGAGTTGATGTTCCGCACCCGCCCCACAATGGATCAGCATATTTCGGGCGTCATTCTCTATGACGAGACCATTCGCCAATCCGCCGCGGACGGAACGCCGCTCGTCAAGCTGATCGAAGCCGCGGGCGCCATCCCCGGAATCAAAGTCGATAATGGCGCCAAGCCGCTGCCCGGGTTTCCCGGCGAGACGATTACCGAAGGGCTCGATGGGCTCGCGAACCGGCTCAAGGACTATTATGGGCTCGGCGCCCGCTTCGCCAAATGGCGCGCCGTGATCGACATCGCCGACGGCATTCCGACCCGCGCGGCGATTGCCGCCAATGCGCACGCGCTCGCGCGTTATGCGGCGCTCTGCCAAGAAGCTGATATCGTTCCCATCGTCGAGCCGGAAGTTCTAATGGACGGCGGCCATTCGCTCGCGCGCTGCTCCGAAGTGACGGAAGAGGTCTTGAAGCAGGTCTTCGTGCAACTCTACGAGATGCGCATTTTCCTTGAAGGCATTGTGCTGAAGCCGAACATGGTCGTGCCGGGCAAAAAGGCGCCGCGGCAGGCGCGCGTCGAAGACGTCGCGGAGGCGACCGTGCGCGTGCTCAAGAATTGCGTGCCTTCGGCCGTGCCGGGCATTGCCTTTCTTTCGGGCGGCCAGAGCGATGTCGAGGCGACCGCACATCTGGATGCGATCAACCATCTCGGCCCCTTGCCTTGGGCCGTCACCTTCTCTTATGGGCGTGCCTTGCAGGCGGCGGCGCAAAAAGCGTGGTCCGGCAAGCCGGAGAATGTTCCGGCGGCGCAGGCGGCTTTCGCGCATCGCGCACGCATGAACGGTCTTGCCGCGACGGGGGAATGGGCTGAGCCGCTTGAGGCCGCGGCCTGAGCGCATCGCGGTTTCGCCCCAATCATCGGCATTCTCGGGGCGATTCGCTTGTCTCGAACCAAAGCGACCCATGATGGCCGAGGCTCCGCGCCTTTATCTGATCACGCCGCCGCTCGCGGAAGCGGGCAGCTTCGCGTCGATCTTTGAATCCGCGCTCAAGGCCGGCGATGTCGCCTGCGTCTTCCTCAGGCTCGCGCCGCAGGCGATGAGCGAGCAGAAGAAGGTCGTCGCGGCGCTGCTGCCGCTCGCGCAGGCGCGTGGCGCGGCACTTTTGTTGGACGATCCGGTGCTTGCCGCGCGCAGCGATGCCGATGGCGTACACGTCGATGGGCTCGGTGCCGCGCTGGAGGCGGCGCTGACGACAATGAAGCCGGATAAAATCGTCGGCGTCGGCGGCCTTGCGAACCGTCACGAAGCGATGCAGGCCGGTGAAGCCAACGTCGATTATGTGATGTTTGGCGGTCCTGACGAGACTTATGAGAGCGACACCGCGCTTTTCGATCGTGTTGCCTGGTGGGCCGAAATCTTTACCGTGCCTTGTGTCGGCTATGCGGGGCGGCTTGAGGATGTCGCACTTCTCGTCGAAGCGGGCGCCGATTTCATCGCGCTCGGCGATGCTGTCTGGAATCATCCGGAGGGCGCGGCGGCGGCAGTTGCGCAGGCGATGAAGGCCATCGCCTTGATCCATGAGCCGGCTCCATGACACGCGCGCGCTACTCCCTTGTCTTCGCTGTGTTCTTGTTGCTCGTCGCGGAAGCCGAGGTCGGCCTCGCTCAAGTGGTTCCCTCGCCGCAGCGAAAGTCCGAGACGCTGCCGCCGGGACCCAAACTGCCGACTCCTGAATCGCCGGAAGCGCAAGCGGCGAGCGGCAACCCGAGCGCCGATGCCAATGTCGATCTCGCCTATGGCGCTTTTCAGCGTGGCTTCTATGAAACGGCGTTGAAAGAGGCCTTGAAGCGCGTGGCCGCGAACAAACATGACGGCGCCGCCATGGCCTTGCTCGGCCAGCTTTATGAGCAGGGCTATGGCGTGAAAGAAGACGATGCGGTCGCGGCCCGCTGGTTTGCCGCGGCGGCGGCCGAAGGCAATGTACAAGCCATGTTTGCGCTGGGCACGGATAAATTGCAGGGGAGGGGCGTGCCGAAGGATGTCGCCGGTGCCGCCGATCTGTTCCGCCAAGCAGCCGCGAAGAATCATCCCCCCGCTCTCTATAATTTGGGAATGTTGGATCTTCAATCGACGCCGCCCGACTTCAAGTCTGCGGCCGACTATTTCGGGCGCGCAGCGGAGCTTGGCCTGCCCGATGCGGCCTATGCGCTGGCGCTCCTCTATCGCAATGGCCGCGGCGTGACGCGCAACGACAAGGTGGCAGCACTCTGGATGAGCCGCGCCGCGAAGGAGAACAATGTCGCGGCCGAAGTCGAATATGCGATCATGCTGTTCAACGGCGTCGGAACGGATAAGAACGAGGGCGCGGCGGCGCTTCTGTTCCTCAAAGCGGCGAGCGCAAACAATCCGATCGCGCAAAATCGGATCGCCAGGCTGCTGGTCGCGGGCCGCGGCATCAAGCCTGATCTCGTCGAGGCCATGAAATGGCATTTGCTCGCCAAAGCGGCGGGGGAAAAAGACCCATGGCTCGATCAGTTCCTGATCAAGCTCACGCCCGAGCAAAGAAAGGACGTCGACGACGCCGTGCATCAATTCGTCGGCTTTTAGCGTCGGTGGAAGCGCCGATATTTCCCGATCTTCAATCCCGGGCTATTCTACCGACCCCGCCTCGTCGTAACCCTGATCGCCTGTCGTGCGCCAGTTGCCGGACGCCATTTCATGACTCTTGAGAATTTTTGGCGTTTCCTTCGCAAAGGGCTTGGTGAGCGCAAGGCGCAGTGGCGCTACTGCCTTCGTCTGTCGGTTGCCGGCGTCCTCGCCTTCGCCATCACTCAATTTGGCAATTTTCCGCTGCATGGGCTTTGGGCCGTTCTCACAGCCGTGGTGGTGACGCAGATCAGCGTCGGCGGGTCACTGCGCGCGACAGCAGAATATGTCATCGGCACGCTTGGCGGCGCCATCTATGCGACCGCTGTCGCGCTGATCGTTCCGCATGAAACGAACGTTCAGCTCGCCACCGCCTTGGCGATCAGCATCGCGCCGCTCGCGCTTTTGGCATCGCTCGATGTGAGATTCCGTGTCGCGCCTTTTACCGCGGTTCTGGTGCTTTTCGTGTCGAATTGGTTTCACCAGGCGCCGCTCGAATCCGCCGCCTATCGAATTCTGGAAGTTCTGATTGGCGGATTGACCGCCATCGTCGTCGCGATCGTCATTCTCCCCGAGCGGGCGCATGCGCGAGCGATCGAAGCGGCCGCGCGCATTCTCGAACGCTTCGCCGACTTTATGCCGATGCTCTTCAAGGGCTTCACGCAGCAGATCGACATCGAAGCAATGTACGCGAAGCAGGACGAGCTGGGCGCCGCCGTCTTTCATTTCCAAGAGGTTGCAAGCGAAGTGAAGGAGGAGCGCCTCACCGCCTTCGTCGATGAGCTCGACGACGCGGCGCTGGGCCGCACCCTTCTGCGGCTGCGGCACGATCTTGTCATTCTCGGCCGCGCGGCGACGGAACCGCTGCCGCCTGATTTTGCAAAGCGTCTCTGCGTGCCGCTCGATCAGATCGCGCATCATGTCGTCGTTCATTTTCGCGATTGTGCCGATGCGCTCAGGCGCCGCGTCGCCGTTTCAGCACCTCAGCCGATCGCGGCCGCCTATGACGCCTATGCGCAGGAATTCGCAGCATTGCGCGCGGAAGGCCTTGCTCGCATCCTTTCCGTGCCGGACTTGGAGCGCGTCTTCGCGCTCGGATTTGCTCTCGAACAACTCAATCACGACCTGGGCGATTTGCGCCGCTGCCTGCGGGAATCGGCGAAGGCGGTGAAGGCAAAGCAAGAGAAGCCCGCGTCCTAAGCGTCTTCCTCCAGCGGTTCAAAATGAGGCCTGAACCAGAGCTGGGCGATGAATGTGGGAACGACCGCGCTGGCGATCACGGCGGTGACCAGGATCGTATATTGGGTCTGGTCGATAATATGATTGGTCAGGCCGAACAGAGCTGAGATCGAGCCGAAGGTCAGCCCTGTCGACATCATCAATGTCGTATACATTCCCTCGCGCTTCTCGAACGCAAAGTGACGCGTCAAGGGCAGGATGCCGCAGAATTTGGTTGTCATCTTGACCGCGAGAAAAAGTGCGATCAGCCCGGCGCCGGCGATGAGTGCGTGGGCCTCGATCAGCGATCCCGCTTTTAGAAAATAAAACGGCGTCAAAAAAGCAAAGCAGATTGTTCGCATGCGGTGCTGCAATCCCCTTTGCCCCAGAAAAAACGGAGCAAGCGCCATTCCGACAAGATAGGCCGGCAGCACGGCCTCGCTCTTCCCCAGATTGGCGAGGCCGCCGAGCAAGAAGAGCACCAAAAAGATAAATTTGATTTCGGGCTCGCTTGTGCGTCCACCGATCCGCTTGAAGAGCCAAGGCACGACAAAAGGCAGCGCCGCCACGACCGCGACGGTGACGACGGCGAAAAGAAGCAGATAGAAATTGTAATTGGCAAAGACGAGGCCGAGCGCCAACACAGTGCCGATATCATTGATAAAACAGGCCGCTAGGATGATCTTGCCGAGTTCGGTTCGGTTGTAGCCCGTCTCCACCATCACCGCGTATACGACCGCCACGGAGGTCGTGGACAATGCGATCCCCGCGATCTGCGCTTGCGGCCATGGCCAGCCCAATCCGTAACGCGCGACGAGCAGACAGCCAACGTAAGGCGCGAAAAAACCCACTAGGCCGATCGTGACGCTCGACGCGAAGTGCTTCTTGACGACATGCGGATCGATATCGGTGCCGGCGAGAAACGTCAGCAGGATCGCGCCGAAACTCGCGATGTAATTGATCCAAGGCGTCAGGGGCAGGCCAATGGCGTTGCCCGCGATGGCGCCGACGACGATCTCAAACAAAGCGGCGGAGATCGTGATCCAAAGCGATCCGAAGGCGGCGATCAGCGCGAGCGCCATCCATAATGCGGATTGAAACCAGATATTCGCCATCGCCGTCATCCCTTTTCTGTGCCGAGCGGGCACAAAAAAACCCGCTCTGCAGCGGGTCGCGAAAAGCCCCCACCGCATCGCCGTGCGGCAGGGGTCATCAGCTCAGATGAGCGGTTTTGGGGAACCCCATCCCCTTCACTCCGAACTATGCATGAATTTCTTCATGTTTCAAATGCGTTTGAGTCTTTAAGAGCAGAAATTTCCGCGGCATTGCAATCAAGCGCTCGGTTCATGCGGTGCCGCGTGATGGCCGAAGCGTTCCTTGATCCGCTCGAACAGCCCCGCGCGGTGGCGGCCATATTGCAGCACTTTCGCGGCCTCGAGCGTCACGAGTCCGCTTTCCATCATCTGGTCGAGCACCGGCAGGAAAAGATCGATCTTTTCCTCACGGTCGACGATCTCGATGACGACCGGAACATCATGTTTCAGCGAGAACAAATGCCCCTCGTGGAGCTTGGCGGAGTGGCCGAAGCCGATCGGGCCTCGCAGCACCGTCGCGCCCGCAAGGTGCATGTCACGCGCCTTTTTGACGATCGCGTGGTAGAGCGGATCGTGACCAAATCTGTCTCCGATGCTGGTGAAGATGCGGAGTAAGACAGCATCATGCGGCACGTCCATGGCGCCCTCCCCTGGGCTCCGCTGCGGCCTCGGTCGGGCCGTCAGAAACGATGGGTCAAATAGACTGATGCATCAAGGATTCCCATACAAACTATGGATGTTCATGCCGCTACTGCTACGGCGTTGGCGGGCGAGCGCGGATAATGGATCGCGTGCACGCGCTCAAGGGTGACGAGGCCGCTTTCGACCATGTCGTGAACGATGGGCAAGAATTGCTCGATGTGCTCTTCGCTGTCGACAATTTCGATGGCGACCGCCAAGAGCGGCCCGGCATCAAGATTGACCTCACGGCGAATAGTGCGCGAACGCCCGAACCCTTCCGGACAGACGAGAACCGTCGCCCCAGCCATCTTTCGTTCGAGCGCTTTCGAGACAATGGCGGGATAGAGCGGACGACCGAGGTATCGATCCTCTTCGCCGACAATGATTCTTAGAAGCACAGATTCGGCAGGCATGCGCATGGCGACCTCCCTTATCCGCGGCGATTGATCGGTCGCCGTCTTCGTATTTTATTTTGACGAAAGCATAGTCCTATCCATTGCCCCTTGCAACGGACGGAACTTATGGCCGCGCCCGCGCATTGCGGGAGAGCGACAACAAAGTCGAGTTTCACTTTCCTTTTCTCGTTATAAAGGCCCGACCTTGGCCCGCTCTCCTTCCCCGCAGAGCACCGTCGTTTCGATCGCGGAGCGCGCCGAGGAGCCCGTGCCGACAGACACGTTCCTCTGGCGCTTCACGCAAATTGCGATCATCGGCACGTTTCTCATCGCGGTTTGTGTCTTGCTCGAGTTCGCCGCATCGGTTCTTATTCCCATCATGTCGGCCATCGTGATCGGAACGATGTTCGGACCCATCGAAAGACGTTTTGCAGAACGCCGCATCCCGTCATGGGTGTTGGCGACGGCTGTCGTGCTCGGCATGTTCATTCTGCTGCAGATCAGCGCCGTCGTACTGTCGAGCGCCGTCATCGATTGGGTCAAACATGCCTCCGATTTCTCGGCAAGCTTGCAGAACAAGCTGCGGGTTTTTGATGGCGGGATGAATGCGCTGCGCGATCTGCAAAAGGCGCTCGGCGCAAAGGATTCTGGGCTGGATTTGAGCGTCACGCCCATTATCCAGATGACCGCCGCCTTTCTGACGCCGGGACTCGCCGAACTTTTGATTTTTTTCTCGACCCTGTTCTTCTATCTCCTGGGCCGCGAGGAGATGCGCCGTCATCTCGTGCTGGTCTTTTCCTCGCGCGAGAGCCGGCTGCGCACGCTCAGGATCATCAACGATGTCGAGGAAAATCTCTCGCGCTACTTCGCGACGGTGACTGCGATCAACGTCGTTGTCGGTCTCGCGACGTTCGTTGGCACATGGGCGTTGGGCTTCGCCAATCCGCTGCTCTTCGGCGCGCTCGCCTTCGCCTGTAATTATATTCCTTATATCGGCCCGGCATTCGTCGTTGCGGTTCTCTTCACCGTTGGTCTCGTCACGCTGCCGACACTCACTGCCTCGCTCTGGGCGCCGGCGCTCTACGTCGGCATGACGACGCTCGAAGGCAATCTCATCACGCCGAAGATCGTCGGCCGGCGGCTGACGCTAAACCCCTTTGCGATTCTCCTGGGGCTCACATTCTGGGCTTTTCTTTGGGGACCGATCGGCGCTTTTCTGTCCGTGCCTTTCCTGATCACCGGGCTCGCCATCCGCGATCGTGTCATGCCCGACGAGACCCCCGAATTGCCCGCGTGAGCCTCGCCTACTTGTCGTCGTCGCCCCAGCGCCAGCGCCAGGGTGAGTTCGTCTTCACATAAGTCAGAACGACGAATCCGACGAAAAGAATGATGGCGCAAATCCAGTTCAGGGGCGCGGCAAGGAGCCCGATATCCAAGCCGAAGAGAATGACGAAGACGAGCGTCGCCACCCATCCCTGCCAAGTCGAAGGCGTCGCGCCATAGCCATAGCGTTTGGGCGCGAACCAGGCTTCTCTGCTTTCGTTCATGGTGACCTCCCTCACATCTCCTTCATTTCACCCAACATGGTCGGGATTAGCTCCGACACCGTCGGATGAATCAGCACCGCGCGTTGTAGCACGGTGTAAGGCACATCGGCATACATGATCGCCGTGATACATTGCACGGCTTCATCGCCGGTCGTTCCCAAAATCGCCGCGCCGAGAATCTTCTTCGTCTCGGCATCGACGATCACTTTCATAAAGCCTTGGGTCTCGCCCTTTTCGACGGCGCGACCGACGTGTGTCATGGGCCGCTTGCCGAGCAGGAGCTTGCGCCCCGTTTTGCGCGCCTCGGCTTCTGTCATGCCGATACGGCCGAGCGGCGGGTCGATGAAGAGACCATAGGTCAAGATGCGGTCGCTGATTTTGCGCTTGTCGCCATCGAGCAGATTGGCGGCGACGATCTCGTAGTCATTGAAAGACGTATGGGTGAAGTTGCCGCGGCCGTTGCATTCGCCCATCGCATAGATCGTGGGCACGCTGGTCTGGCAGAAGTCGTTCACTTGAATAAAGCCGCGTTGATCGATTGCGACGCCCCCCGCTTCGAGCCCAAGTCCATCCGTATTGGGCACGCGCCCGACGGAAACGAGAAGATGGCTGGCCGTCACCTGGCTCTTGCCTTTGGGCGTCTCGACGCTCGCGATAATCACATCGCCGTCTTTGACAAGGGCGGTGCATTTCGCGTCGGTAAAGATGCGGATTCCTTCGGCCTCGACGATTCCGCGAATGGCATCCGAAATATCATCGTCCTCGCGTGGCAGAAGCCGGGACGCCGCCTCGATCACCGTGACATCGGCGCCGAAGCGGCGAAACATCTGCGCGAATTCAAGCCCGATATAGCTGCCGCCGAGAATGAGCAGATGCGAGGGCACGACATCGAGGTCCATCACGTTCAAATTCGTCAGCACATTTACCGTCTCGATGCCGGGGATTTTCGGCACAAGGGGGCGCGCGCCGACATCGAGAAAGATCATATCCGCGGTGAAACTGTCGCTGCCAACGACGACGCCCGTCGGCGAGGTCAATCGCGCGCTGCCGCGATAGATCGTGCAATTCGGCATGCCTCTAAGCCAATTCTCGACATTCATCGAGGCAGTGTCGGAGACCTTGTCCTTGCGCGCTTTGACGCGCGCCATATCGACTGTGGTCTTGCCCTCGATGATCACGCCATATTCGGCGCCGCGGGCGACAAGACGCGCGGCATAGGCACTCGCGACCATCGTCTTCGTCGGCATGCAGCCGGTGTTGACGCAGGTGCCGCCGAAGCGGCCGCGCTCGATCATCGCGACTGTCTTGCCGGCCTGCGTCAGACGATTGACGAGCGACGGGCCCGCTTGCCCCGCGCCGATCACGGCGGCATCGAAATGGTCTGCCATGAGAGTCTCCCGTTCCCGACGCGAGCGCACAGGCGCCTTCCATAGCATTTCGCGGCCGAAGGGCGAACGTTACGGCTCGACGGTGCGACAGGCTGGTGACGCTCTTGCGAAGTCACGCGGCGGCAGTCAACGGTTTGGCAGCAAGGTGGATTGCTATCGCGCGCGCGGATGGGCGGATAGATAGGCCTCGGCGAGCCTTTTGGTATCGATCGCCGTATAAATCTGCGTCGTCGACAAGGACGCGTGGCCGAGCAATTCCTGAATTGTGCGCAGATCGCCGCCGCGGCCGAGAAGATGCGTCGCGAAGGAATGGCGGAGCGCATGTGGCGTTGCCGTCTCCGGCAGGCCGAGCGCGCCGCGCATATGTTCCACAACGAGCTGGATGATGCGCGGCGAAAGGGGGCCACCCTTGGCGCCGATGAAAAGAGGCCCATCGGCGGGCAAAGTGTAAGGGCAAAGGTCGAGATAATGGCCGATCGCCTCGCGGACGGGCGCGATGATGGGGACGGAGCGCTGTTTGCCGCCTTTGCCGATGACGGTGAGCGCGTCGACGGCGACCGGCGCCTCCTTGCGTTTGAGCGACAGTGCCTCGGAAATACGAAGACCCGCGCCATAAAGCAGCGAGAGCACGGCCAGGTCGCGCGCGAGAAGCCACGGCGGCTTGGTTTCGCTTGCGTGCGACTCCTGATCGAGCATGGCGCGCGCGGCGGAAGCGGGCAGGGCCTTGGGCAGGCCACGGGCCTGTTTGGGACTGCGGAGACCCGCGAAGGCGCCGACGACGCAATTATGATTTCGCTCCAGAAAGCGCGCGAAGGAGCGCAGACCCGAAAGCTGGCGCAACAGCGAACGGTTTTGCGCGCCGCTCATCCGCCGCGCGGCAAGAAAGGCTCGCAGATCGGCGGTTGTCAGCTTGGCGATCCGTGGAAGATTGGGTGTTTCGCCGAAATGCTCGCAGAGAAAGTTGAAAAACTGCGCTACGTCGCGTCGATAGGCGGCAAGGGTGTGAGGCGAAGAACGCCGCTCACCCGAAAGATGGTCGAGCCAGCCTTGCGCTGCGCGGGCGAGCGCCGCAGTCGCGGCGAATTTCGGGGCCGCATCCTCGGTCGATGGCGCGCGGGAAAGAGTCATCACGCTGCTATGCGCCGCAGAGGTGAAGGAAGGGTTGCCGACGCGTTAGCGAGGCGCCCTGGTGTTCAAGGCGCCTCAGGCTTCGGTGCAGATGCCATGACGTCTTCCGTCGCCTTCGCCAAGAACTCGTCCATTTGGCGGCGGATTTCCTGATCGGCGACCGATACATGCGCGGCATCGAAGTCGGCACGGAGCTTCTTGAAGATCAGATCGGTGCCGATGCCGACGAGCCCGGTCGTTACCAGCGCCGCCGCATAGTCTTCTGCCGCATCTCCGCTCTTGCCCATCTTCTGTGCCGCCCAGAGGCCGACCGATTTGTTGCGCCGCGCGGTCGCCTTGAATTTCAATTCTTCATCATGCGCCAGCTTTGCTTCGAAAGCGTTTTCGCGTTCATCGAACGTTGTCATCCTCAACTCTCCTGGCGCATCGATTCCCGTTAGTTTTGGACTCTTTCAGAGTCTTGGAGGATCGAACATTGCGCCATGTCAATTTTCCGTCCTCGCGGGCTAGGAACATAGCGTTTTGCGCCCTGCCGAGAAGGGGTTTTGATGGCCAAAGCGCGGTCTTTCCGCATCGCCATTCGATCCCTATATGAGGGCGTCACCGGGCTCCTTAGGCGCCGTTCAGACACGGCTCCGGCGAGGCCTTTGGCCGATTCGGACGCGGCCGTGAGCTGGCCCTCGGTGGAGCATCTGCCAAGCTGACGGTAGGATCAGCAACCCATTGTAAATATAGACGGAAATTCGCTGCTTTTCGCCGCGTTGTGGCCTTCGGGGCTTTCAGATAGGGTGCCTTTCGTCGGCTTGTCTCCCTATCCGGAAACAGCTAGGACGCTTCCGGACCCCACGGCGCCACAATGCGCAATTTCCGCCGCTTTCCCAGCCCTTCGAAGGTACTTGGTCGAGGGGGTGGGACACTCTCGAAGGAGCCAGGGCCACCCCATGGATCACCTCCAGCCACGGTTAATCCCAATGAACCGCCGCCGCCGCATTTATGAAGGTAAGGCAAAGGTCCTCTATGAGGGACCCGAACCGGGCACGCTTATTCAACACTTCAAAGACGACGCGACCGCGTTCAACGCCAAGAAGCACGAGGTGATCGACGGAAAGGGTGTTCTGAACAACCGTATTTCGGAATTTGTCTTTCAAAATCTGAACGATATCGGGGTTCCGACCCATTTCATCCGCCGCCTGAACATGCGCGAGCAGCTGATCCGCGAAGTCGAGATCGTGCCGCTCGAAGTCGTCGTGCGCAATGTCGCTGCCGGTTCGCTCTCGACCCGCCTTGGGCTCGAGGAGGGCACGCAGCTGCCGCGCTCGATCATCGAATTTTACTATAAAAACGACCAGCTCAACGATCCGATGGTTTCCGAAGAACACATCACAGCTTTTGGCTGGGCGAGCCCGCAGGAGATCGACGACATCATGGCGCTTGCCATCAGGGTCAATGATTTCCTGACTGGTCTCTTCCTTGGCGTTGGCATCCGTCTGGTCGATTTCAAGATGGAATGCGGACGACTCTGGGAAGGCGACATGATGCGAATCGTGGTCGCCGACGAGATCTCGCCCGACTCCTGCCGTCTCTGGGACATCAAGTCGAACGACAAGCTCGACAAGGATCGTTTCCGCCGCGACATGGGCGGCCTCGTCGAAGCCTATACGGAAGTCGCCCGCCGGCTCGGCATTCTGCAAGAGAATGAAGTGCCGCGCGCGTCTGGACCGAAACTGGTCCAGCAGTAAGTTGCTGTGGCTTGTCGGCCTCTCAAAACCCGCCCGTGAGGGCGGGTTTTTGATTCCCACATGCTGAGCGTTCTTAGCGCATTGCATGAGGAGAAACTTGCCGCTAACGCTTGAACATCATCGCTGAGGAAAAGCGCCTTGAAAGCCCGCGTGATCGTCACCCTGAAGCCCGGCATTCTCGATCCGCAGGGCAAGGCCATTGAAGGCGCCCTCAAGAGCCTCGATATTCAAGGCGTGGAAAGCGTCCGCCAAGGCAAGGTCTTCGATATCGATCTCGCGGTCGAGACGAAGCCGAAGGCGGAAGCGGCCTTGAAACAAGCCTGCGACAAGCTTCTCGCCAATCTCGTCATCGAAAATTACCGGATAGAATTTCCCGACTAGCCGAGGCTCAACCGTGCGTGCCGCCGTCATCGTCTTTCCTGGCTCCAATCGCGAAGGCGATGCCGCGCGCGCCCTGGAGCAGACGACCGGCAGAAAACCCGATTTCGTTTGGCATGCCGATCACGCGCTACCGAATGGCACGGATCTCGTTGTGCTGCCGGGTGGCTTCTCCTATGGCGATTATCTGCGCTGTGGCGCCATCGCCGGCCGCGCGCCGATCATGGATGCGGTCAGAGCCCATGCGCAAAAGGGCGGGCTCGTACTCGGCATCTGCAACGGCTTTCAGATCCTCTGCGAGAGCGGGCTTTTGCCCGGCGTGTTGATGCGCAATCGCGATTTGCGTTTTGTCTGCCATATGCAGAATTTGCGTGTCGAACGCGGCACGGCCTTCACGTCGCACTATCAGCAAGGCCAGATCATCAAGGTCGCGATCGCCCATGGCGAAGGCAATTACGAGGCCGACAAGGATACGCTCGCGCGGCTCGAAGGCGACGGCCGCGTCGCCTTTCGCTATTGCAATTCGCAAGGCGTCATCGGTGGCGACGCCAATCCGAACGGATCGGTGAACGACATCGCCGGCATTTATTCGGAAAAATTGAATGTGCTGGGGCTGATGCCGCATCCCGAAAATCTGATCGATCCGCTTGTCGGCGGAATCGACGGGCGAGGGATGTTCGAAAGCCTGGCGGCAGTCGAAAGACTGATTGCATGAATTCCCAAGATCGCAGAGAGGAGATCAAGCAGCTTCTCTGTGACGTAAAAAAACTTGCTACCCGCTATTATAACATCACGAAAAAGCCGTTAGGTGTGACAGGAGAGATCGCTGAACTTGAAGCCGCTGAGAAGCTTGGTCTCGAGTTGGCAGAAGCGAGATGTCCAGGTTTTGACGCTACATCGAAGGCGGGAGAAAAATTCCAGATTAAAGGCCGCGCAGTTTCTGTAATGGATAAATATAGAGGCCGGATGCCATCCATTAATTGCGATGGCGAGTTCGATGCGGTGTTGTTGGTATTACTCGACAGAGAAAGCTTCGATCTTCTAGAAATCTGGAGAGTTGAACGGGCAGTTGTAAAGGAACGATTGGAAGCTCCCGGCAGTAAAGCGCGGAACGAACTTGGCTCGATGGGAATCGCGCAGTTTAAATCAAAAGCCAGCAAGGCCGAGAAAGTATGGCCCCTTCAGCAACACGATTAGCACAACGCGACATGCCTGTACTCGATCCCACCATCACGCCAGATCTCGTCGCCGCGCACGGCCTCAAGCCGGACGAATATGAGCGCATCCTGAAGCTCATCGGCCGCACGCCGAGTTTCACCGAGCTTGGCATTTTTTCGGCGATGTGGAACGAGCACTGCTCCTATAAATCCTCGCGTGTTCATTTGCGCAAACTGCCGACCAAAGCGCCATGGGTGATCCAGGGGCCGGGCGAGAACGCCGGCGTCATCGATATCGGCGATGGGCTTGCCTGCGTCTTCAAGATGGAGAGCCACAATCACCCGTCCTACATCGAGCCCTATCAGGGCGCGGCGACGGGCGTCGGCGGAATCTTGCGCGATGTCTTCACCATGGGCGCACGGCCCGTCGCCTGTCTCGATCTTCTGCGGTTCGGCTCGCCCGAACATGCTTTGACGCGCCATCTGGTCGGCGGCGTCGTCGCCGGCATTGGCGGCTATGGCAACAGTTTCGGCGTGCCGACCGTCGGCGGCTCGACGCGTTTTCATAAGGGCTATGACGGCAATATTCTCGTCAACGCCATGGCCGTCGGCATCGCCAATAAAAACGAGATTTTCTATGCGAAGGCGTCGGGCGTCGGCAATCCGATCGTCTATCTCGGCTCCAAGACAGGCCGCGATGGAATCCATGGTGCGACCATGGCGTCTGCTTCCTTCGACGAAGACGCGCAGGAAAAGAAGCCGACCGTTCAGGTCGGCGATCCTTTCTCGGAAAAACTGCTGCTCGAAGCCTGTCTCGAACTGATGAAATCGGGCGCCGTCGTCGCCATTCAGGATATGGGCGCGGCGGGGCTCACATCCTCCGCTGTCGAAATGGGCGCCAAGGGCGATCTCGGCATCGAACTCGATCTCGACGCCGTCCCTTGCCGCGAAGAAGGCATGACAGCTTATGAAATCATGCTCTCCGAAAGTCAGGAGCGCATGCTGATGGTGCTGACGCCCGAGAAAGAGCAGGAGGCCGAAGCGATCTTCCGCAAATGGGGTCTCGATTTCGCGGTCATCGGCAAGACGACGGATAATCTGCGCTTCGTCGTCAAGCATCACGGCGAGATCAAAGCCGATTTGCCGATCAAGGAGCTTGGCGATCAGGCGCCACTTTATCATCGTCTCCATGCACCGACGAAAAAACCCTGCGTGATTATCTGCCAGGAGGTGAAGCCGACGATTTCGAATTCCGAGGCGCTGCTGCGTCTCGTCGGCAGTCCGAACCTCTCGTCAAAACGCTGGGTCTATGAACAATATGATCACCTCATTCTTGGCAATACGGTGCAGGCGCCGGGCGGTGACGCCGCCGTCATCCGCATCGGCGACGGGCCGAAGGGTTTGGCGCTGACCGTCGATGTCAACGAAGTCTATTGTGCCGCCGATCCCTATGAAGGCGCGAAGCAGGCGGTGGCCGAAGCCTGGCGCAACCTCAATGTTGTCGGCGCGAAGCCTTTGGCGATGACCGACAATCTCAACTTCGGCAATCCGGAGAAGCCCGAAATAATGGGCCAGTTCGTCGCTGCGATCGAGGGCATGCGCGCCGCCTGTCTCGCGCTCGAATTCCCCATCGTCTCCGGCAATGTCTCGCTCTACAACGAAAGCCCGACTGGCTCCATTCCGCCCACACCCGCTGTCGGCGGCGTTGGCGTCATCGAAGATGTGAAGCGCACGCAGACGATCGCGTTCAAGCGGGCGGGCGATTGCATTCTGCTCATCGGTCCGACCAAAGGCTTGATGGGACGCTCCGCCTATCTGCGCGAGATTTGCGGTCGGGAAGACGGCGCACCGCCCCCCGTCGATCTCGATGTCGAACGCATGAATGGGCTCTTCGTCCGCGGTCTTGTCTGTCACGGTGTCGTGACCGCGGCGCATGATGTCTCGGAAGGCGGCCTCGCCGTGGCGCTCGCCGAAATGGCGCTTGCCTCCGGCATCGGCGCGCATCTCGCGTTCCGCACCCACGATCTGCCCATGCATGGCTTTCTGTTCGGCGAAGACCAGAGCCGCTATCTCTTGACCGCGACGCCTGAAAAGGCCGATCAGATCAGCGCCTCGGCCCTGCAGAAGGGCATCTGCTGCCTCATCATTGGCACGACGGGGGGCGATGCGTTGACCATTCCGGGTGAGGCGGCCATATATATGGCTGATCTGAAGCAACGGCACGAGCAATGGCTCCCCGGCTTCATGCAGGGCGGCCACGGTTGAAAGCTGCGCCTTAGCTCTTAGGTCTCTTGGAACAAAGGATGATGTTCATGCCCATGGCGGCAACGGAAATCGAGCGGCTGATTAAAAAGGGAATTCCCGACGCCAAGATCGAGATCACCGATCTCGCCGGCGACAACAATCATTTCGCCGCGGTGGTGATTTCCTCCGAATTCGCCGGCAAGTCGAAGCTCCAGCAGCATCAGCTCGTCTACAAAGCTTTGGGCGGCAATATGGGCGAGGCACTGCATGCGTTGCAGCTTCATACCCGCCCGCCGCAGTAAATCCATCCGCATGGCTTCGCACGAAGCAGAGATACACTCGAAAGGAACGGCCATGTCAGCCATCAACGACAAGATCCAGTCCGCCATCGACCAGAACGACGTGATGCTCTTTATGAAGGGCACGCCGAACCTGCCGCAATGCGGCTTCTCAGGTCAGCTGGTGCAGATCCTGAATTATCTCGGCGTGAAATTCGGCTCGATGAACTGCCTCGAGTCGGACGAAATCCGCCAGGGCATCAAGAGCTATTCGAGCTGGCCGACCATCCCGCAACTCTATGTCAAAGGCGAGTTCATCGGCGGTTGCGACATCGTCCGAGAGATGTTCCAGGCTGGCGAACTGACTGGCCTCTTCGACAGCAAGGGCATCGCCTATAAGGTGCCGGCGCGCGCGTAATGGGTCGGCGACGCCGCTAACCCCAGGGGGCCGGAGCCGCAGCCGCGGCGCCGCTTTCCGGCCCGCGCAAGTGCGAGGCCGGAGGCAAAACCTTCAAGGCGGCGTTTTCGTTCAGGGGAGAGGCCGGGGCGGACGATTCGCACCGGATTTCTCGGGAGGCTGAGCCCAAACAGGGCCTTACGCCTTGATCCGGTCGTCTAAATCGGGCATAGGACCGGCTTTCTGAGCGCCCGGACGGTCGCGGCCCCAAATGTGGGGCTCGGGGACTGCCGCGCCAGCGCTTATATCTGTAGAATGTCGGTCATCCTGGCCGGTCGAAAGGAAAAAGGGTCGGCCCGATGAAAGTTCGTAATTCGCTCAAGTCCTTGCGGACGCGCCACCGCGCCAACCAGCTGGTCCGTCGCAAAGGCCGCGTCTATATCATTAATAAGGTGCAGAAGCGCTACAAGGCGCGGCAAGGCTAGGCTCCAGGCGCGCATTTTGCCTTGAGAGGGTCTCTCCCTTGGCGCGTTTGCAGAAAAGCGTCGCATAGGGGCCCAGACCCGCCCAGGCAGAGCCGGTCGCAGAATGGCCATCGGCGAGCATCAGGCCGGCGAAACTTGTGGCCCGGAGGACGATTTGACGGCCATGCGCCCGCGCCTTTTTCTTTCGCTCGCCATAGTCAGCCTCGCGGCCTGGACAACGCTGCCCGTCGCGCGTGCTTTTGCCGATCCGATGACCAGCCCCTATGGGGATTCCGGCGACGACAATGACGCGCCGGACGGCCTTCCCGGATCGGTGATGCAACTTCCCGGCATGCCGCCCCCCGATGGCGATGGAGCAGGCCGGCAGATCCCCAATCTGGGCGACGACGGCGCCGATCCTCATCGTGCCGATGCGCTGAAGCCAAGTCTTTCGCCGCAAGAGAAGGCCAAGGCCGCGAAGGCGGAGGCGCTTAAGAAGGCCATGGGCCCCCAAAAGACCCATACCGAGCTTCGCGCGCAGACGCTCGATGTTCTCTTTCAGCAGCTCAAAAAAGCGGCCGACCCCGACGAGGCGGAAGGGATCGCCGGCGCGATCGAGCGCGTCTGGCTGCAAACGGATTCGCCGACCGCCAGCCTGCTGATGGATCGTGGAACAGCAGCGATGCAGGGCGAGCATTACGCCCTCGCCGTCGAAGTGTTCAACCGACTGATCGATCTCGAGCCCAATTGGGCGGAAGTCTGGAACAAGCGCGCGACGACGCGGCTTCTCGGCGGCGATGTCGACGGTGCGATTGCCGACATGCGCCAAGCGGTGAAGATCGAACCGCGCGATTTCACCACGCTCGCCGCGCTTGGCCTCGCCTTGCATCAGCAAGGTCTCGATAAGGAAGCGCTGTCAGACTTGCGCAAATCGCTGGCGCTCGATCCGCAGCAGCCGCAAATCAAAGACCTTGTCGACAAGCTGAGCATCGCGGTCGAAGGCCGTGACATTTAACCCGCGACCCGCCGCGCTTCATCAGCCCGGCTTGCCCTCGATGTAGGCGATCCTGACCGTATTGGTCGCGCCCGGCGAGCCGAAGGGCACGCCGGCGACGATGATGATCCTGTCGCCCGCACTGGCAAAACCTTCGGCCTTCGCATTGGCGCAGGCGCGCAGCGCCATGTCGTCCACGTCCTGCGCATCCTCCGTCACAAGCGCATGCACGCCCCAAACAAGAGCGAGACGGCAGGCGGTCTCATGATTGGGCGTCAGCGCGAGGACAGGCGATTCCGGCCGCTCGCGGGCGATGCGCAGCGCCGTCGATCCAGACGCCGTCCAAGCGACAATGGCCTTGAGATCCAGCGTCTCGGCAATCGTGCGCGCGGCGGAGGCGATGGCATCGGCGCCTGTCGCCTCGGGAACGGCGCGCTGCGCATTGATGATCGAGCGGTAATAGTGATCCTTCTCGACCTCTTCGGCGATCTTATCCATCATCGCCACCGCTTCGACAGGATAGCGGCCGGATGCGCTTTCCGCGGAGAGCATGATCGCATCGGCGCCTTCGAAGACGGCGGTCGCAACGTCCGACACTTCGGCGCGCGTCGGCACCGGCAGAGAGATCATCGATTCCAGCATCTGCGTCGCGACGACGACCGGCTTGCCGAGGCGGCGGCCCATGCGCGTCAGCCGCTTCTGCAAGCCCGGGACCTTTTCGAGCGGCATTTCGACGCCAAGATCGCCGCGCGCCACCATCACCGCATCGGCAATCTCGACAATCTCGTCCAGCCGCGAGATGGCCTGCGGCTTTTCGATTTTCGCCAGGACGAAGGCGCGCCCGCGCACCAGCTTCTTCACTTCGGCGACATCGTCGGCGCGCTGCACGAAGGAGACGGCGACCCAATCGACGCCTTCGTTTAATCCTGCGTCAAGGTCGGCGCGATCCTTCGGCGTCATCGACGAGACGGGAATCTCCGTATCGGGGAGGCTTACGCCTTTGCGATTGGACACCGTGCCGCCGACATCGACGACCGCAATGGACTTTTGCGGATGCGCTTCGACGATATGAAGCCGGACCTTCCCGTCGTCGATCAGGACCGTATGTCCCGGCCGCAGCGCTTTAAGGATTTCCGGATGCGGCAGATGAACGCGGCTCGCATCGCCGGGCGTCGGATCGGAATCGAGAATGAAATGCGAGCCGCGCGGCAGTTGGACAGCGCCGTTCGCGAATGTGCCGACGCGCAGCTTCGGTCCCTGCAGATCGAGAAGAATGCCGATGGGGCGCTCGAAGTCGCTCTCCAGCGACCGGATCATGGCGATCCTCTCGCGCATGTCGTCGTGGCTGGCGTGACTCATATTGATGCGGAATACATCGACACCCGCGCGAAACAATTCGGCAACCACGGCACGATCGGCCGAGGCAGGGCCTAATGTCGCGATGATCTTGCAGCGGCGCAGCCGTCGCATCGGCAATTCCTTTCTTCGGGCGGTGCCGATGACATAAGGCACGCGGCGCGAAAGTCACGCCCTTTGAAGAAAGCGGTTAAAGGTGATTTTTCGCGACGGCAAGCCGAGGGCCGAAAAAAGCTGAAAAGCGGGCGAGAAGGACGATTTCAGCGTTGCCGCAGTCAGCGCTGCGGCAATTTCATGCGGTTTCGGCGCTAATGATGCGTGCGCGCGACGGGATTGGGGTCGGTCAACTGCACGGTCCAATTGCGGGCGTCCCGACCCGTATCGACCTCGAAGAAGCCCGTGCGGTCGAAGCCGCGGACGAAACAGTCCTCGCGGCCCGAAATCCGAAATTCATGGTCCTTCGTGCACATAAAGGCTTTGCCTTTCCATTCCGCGCCGCGCTCGTCCATCGCATAAACGTAATAGAACTCGGCGACCAAGGGACCGCGCACCAGGACCTCGCATCCATTCGCTTTTAAATTCCACCAACCTTCACTGGTCCAGGACGAACCGTCGGTATAGGCGATGGAGACGCTGACGCGGTTGGCGGTGTTGTTGCAGAGTCGGAAATCCGCGCGCGCCGGGGCGAGAGGCACAAGGACGATCAGCGCAGCGACGGCGAAAGCTTTCATGTGGCTCGATGAAGAAGCCGAAGGGGCGCCGGGATGCGCATCCAAACGATCGGCCGCGAACACGCCAGCTTGGAAGTATCAATCCGCTTCTGGAGTCCCCGAATCGGACCAAGACCTTGGCATTTTGCTACGGATCGCGGCAGGATCAAGGCATATTCGCTTGCGAGGCGCAACGAAAGGCGAGAGAAATCAGGAAGCAAATAGAATTTGGGAGTGCGCCGATGAGCGGCGGTCGCCTTGGCGGCGAAGCCGAGGAAGGGCAACAGAGCGACGCCACTTTCGTCGCCGTTGAAGAAGTCGCTGGCCGGCTCGACGCCGGCGTTCTCTTGCTCTGCGATCATGCGAGCAATGCTCTGCCCGAGTCCTACGGCACGCTGGGGCTGACAGCGCAGGATCTTCAGCGCCACATCGCTTACGATATCGGCGCGGCCGATATGACGCGGCGGCTCGCCGAGCGGCTCTCGGCTCCCGCGCTGCTGACGCGCTTCTCCCGTCTTCTCATTGATCCCAATCGCGGCGAAGACGACCCCACACTTGTCATGCGGATTTCCGACGGGCGCATCGTTCCCGGCAATGCACACGTCGATCAAAAGGAAATCGAAAAGCGGCGCATGCTCTATTGGCAGCGTTATCGTGACACGATCGCCAGCATGATCGCCGCGATGTCGGCGAAAGGTCCGCATCCCGCCGTTTTCTCGCTCCATACATTTACGCCCATCTGGCGCGGCGTGCCGCGCGCCTGGCAGATCGCAGCACTCTGGGACAACGACGCGCGCGTGGCGAGGCCGCTCATGACAGGGCTCAGATCGCATGGGCTGACGGTCGGTGACAATGAGCCTTATGACGGCGCTCTGCGCGGCGACACGCTCCACGACCAAGTGACGCGGCGCGGTCTTGCCGGCGTCTTGATCGAAACGCGGCAGGATCTTGTCGATACGCCGGCAAAAGCCCAGGGCTTTGCCGATCTTCTCGCGGAGATTATCAAGCCTATTCTCGCGCGCCCGGAGATGCACCGGCTGGAAAAACTCACAAGCCGCGCCGACGCGTTTTGAATTGCGGGGATTTCGCGGCCCGCACGCTTGACCTTCGTGGCGCGAGACCGCATCGAAACAGGGTCTCTCAGCAAAGGACCCGAAAATGGACGCAGACATTGCCGCCTCGGGCGTCGCGGCCGCCGAATTGAAGCAATTCATCGAGCGCATCGAGCGGCTCGAGGAGGAAAAGAAGGCACTCGCCGACGATGTCCGCGACGTCTATGCGGAAATGAAAGGTCGCGGCTTCGAGACGAAAGCGGTGCGTCAGATCGTCAGGATCCACAAGCAGGATCACGCCGAACGCAAGGAATATGAGGCGATCCTCGATCTCTATATGTCGGCGTTGAATATGACGTAAGCGTCAGATCAATCCGGCCGCGATATTGATCGTCAGCGCCAAAACCGCGCTGTTGAAGAAAAACGCCAGCACGCAATGAATGAGCGCGATGCGGCGCATGTCGGGCGAGCAAATCTCGACATCGGCGGTTTGGCAGGCCACGCCGATCACATAAGAGAAATAAAGAAAATCCAAGTAGTCGGGCGATTGCATTCCGGGGAACGTCAAGCCGCCCCGCACTTTGGCGGGTTTGTCGCCGTTCGCGGCGCGCTCCGAGACGAATTCATGCGCATAATGCAGCGCGAACATCAGATGGATCAGCATCCAGGCGCTGATGATGGTCGCGGAGGCAAGCGCGACATGCATGTCTTTCAGGATTCCCTTCATATCCTTCACGACGGCGAGCTGTGCCGCGATTGCGCCGAAGGCCGCGGCGGAGGCAAGGATCGTGAAGAAGAGAATGCCAAAACGGCCTTCGTCTTGCGATTCCGCACGGCGCGTCATCAATTCAGGCGAAGACTTCGCCACCATTATGCCGGAGAGCACAAAATAAAGAAGGCAGCCCGCATTCCAGCTAATCAGAAGCCTCGTGGCAGCCCGCCATGACTCCGGGAGCAAAATGCCCATGACGATGGCGCAGGCCATGCCGAGGAAGAGGCGCGGCCGCGAGCGAACGACGCGGATCGGCAGGCCGAGCCATGAGCGGCGCATTGTTTGTGGTGTCGCCTCAGTCATGCGCTCGGGCCCAGGGTTGTTTTAGCTTTTGCGGCTGACAGCGAAATGCGCCGCCTCTTTGAGAATGGCGGCTTTGCGGCCTTCTGGGAATTGATCAAGCGCCGCCATGGCCTCTTTCGCCAAGCGATCGCGCCGCTCACGCGCACCATCGAGTCCCAAAGCGGCGACGAGCGTCGCCTTGTTTCGATCCGCATCCTTGCCGGCGCGTTTGCCGAGCGCTTTTTCGTCGGCTTCGACATCGAGAATATCATCGGCCACTTGGAAGGCGGCGCCGATCGCAAAGCCGTAGTCGGAGAGTGCTTTCTGCGCCGTCGCATCGGCTTTGGCGAAGATGGCGCCCGCCATCACTGCATAATGCAGAAGCGCGCCGGTCTTCATCGATTGCAGCTTGATGACGGCGTCCGCCGTATGCGGCTCTGACGACGCCTCGGCTTCGAGATCGAGAACCTGGCCGCCGACCATGCCGCCGAGGCCCGCGTGGCGCGCCAAGGCGAGAACGAGCGCGGCGCGGACCGCAGGATCGGCGTGTGTTGCGGGATCGGCTGTCACATCGAATGCATAGGTCAAAAGCCCGTCGCCGACGAGAATCGCGGTTGCTTCGTCATAGGCCTTATGCGTCGTCGGCCGCCCGCGGCGCAGATCGTCGTTGTCGAGCGCCGGAAGATCGTCATGGACCAGCGAATAGCAATGGATCATCTCAAGTGCGGCCGCGGCGCGCAGCACGCCTTCGCCCTCGACGCCGAAAAGGCGGGCGGTTTCGATCATCAAAAACGGGCGCAGGCGCTTGCCGCCGCCAAGACTCGCATAGCGCATGGCCTCAAGAAAGCGCGGTGGCCGATAGGTCTCGCCCGAGAGCGGTGCAGGCGACAAAAGAGCATTAAGCAAGTGCTCTGTCGCATCAGCGACGGCCGAAAGCCGCGTCTGAAATTCCTCTGCCGCAAGTCCTGCCGTCATCCGCTGGCGCCCTTTCGCTTTAATCCCGTTTCGCTTGCCTCATCGAGAAAGATCGGTCAAGGCTCGCGGATGTTTCGGAAATCCCACGATTTCGGCGTAATCGGTAGCCTTGTGCGATGGTTTTTGGGGTTCGCGCTCGGCCTGGTTTTGTGCCTTGCCGTGCTCTTGATCGCATATCTTTTCGTTGTGCCTTACTCGACCGTCATGCTCGCCCGAGTGATCACGCGAGAGCCGGTCGAGCGGATCGCCGTTCCGCTGAGCGCCATCTCGCCCAATCTCATCGCTGCGGTCGTCACGTCCGAGGATGCGCATTTCTGCAAGCATCACGGCGTCGATTGGGGCGCTCTGCGCGAGGTGATCGATGAAAGCGGCGACGAAGGCCTCTCGCGCGGGGCCTCGACCATTTCCATGCAGGTCGCCCGCAATCTGTTCCTGTGGCAGTCGCCCTTCGCCTATCTGCGCAAAGCCCTCGAAATCCCGCTGGCTTTGATCATCGATTTCGTCTGGCCGAAGCGGCACATTCTGTCGATTTATCTCAACATCGCCGAATGGGGGGACGGCATTTTTGGTGCCGAGGCGGCCTCCGAGACCTATTTCGGCAAGCCAGCCAGCGATCTCAGCCTGAATGAGGCGGCGCTGCTGGCTGGCGTGCTGCCCAACCCGCAGGACCGCGATCCGCGCGAGCCCGACCGGGCGCTGTTGATCCATGAAAGGGTCGTTTTAAAGCATCTTGGCGCCGGCTCGCCGAACCTCTCCTGCCTACCTAAGGGGTAGCCAGAACCCCCGTTCCAGTGTATGAGCCCGGCTTCCGATTTTCCTGCCCCGAAGCTTTGCCGGCGCTTGGCGCCGCCGCAAGCCGATCGCCGGGCCTCCTAGGAGCGTGTGATGGCTGTTCCGAAACGAAAAACCTCCCCCATGAAGCGGGGTTTCCGCCGTTCGGCGGATGCGCTCGCGGCGCCGACCTATGTCGAAGACAAGGATTCGGGGGAATTACGCCGGCCGCACCACATCGACCTCAAGACCGGCATGTATCGCGGCCGCCAAGTCCTGAAGCCCAGGGCAGAACAAGAATAAGACCGAACAAGAATGAGCCGCTTCAGACGAGATACTGGCCGCCGTTGACGCTCAGAGTCGAGCCGGTGATGAATCCGGCGTCCTCCGCGACAAGGAAGAGGACGCAGCGTGCGATCTCTTCCGGTTCGCCCAGGCGCCCGACGGGGATTTGCGGCAGGATCGCTTTCTCCAGAATGTCCTTCGGCACGGCTTTCACCATTTCGGTGGCGATATAGCCCGGGCAGATCGTGTTCACAGTCACGCCCTTGTTCGCATTTTCCTGCGCCAGGGCCTTGGTAAAGCCGATATCGCCCGATTTCGAGGCCGAATAATTGGTCTGGCCGCGCTGGCCCTTCTGCCCGTTGATCGATGAAATATTGACGATGCGGCCAAAGTTGCGATCGCGCATGCCTTCGATCACGGGCCGCGTCATATTGAAAAGCGAATTGAGGTTGGTGTTGATGACTTCGTACCACTGCTCCGGCGTCATTTTGTGAAACAGCACGTCGCGCGTGATGCCGGCATTGTTGATGAGAATATCGACCGGCCCGAGATCCAATGCGACGCGGGCGAGCCCCGCGGAGCAGGCGGCGCAATCGGCGACATTCCATTTGTAGACGGGGATACTCGTCTCCGCCTTGAATTTGGCCGCCGCTTCGTCATTGCCATTGTAGATCGCTGCGACCTTGTGACCTGCGGCCACCAAAGCCTTGCTGATGGCCGCGCCGATCCCGCGCGTGCCACCGCTCACCACTGCCACACGAGCCATGGCTTTTCGTCTCCTCCACTATGATCCGCACAGTCCTCCGCCGGAGCGAGTCCATGCGTTTCGGGTTGTCCCGATTGTTCAGCGTTCGATAGTCATCGCGACGCCCATGCCGCCGCCGATGCAGAGTGTCGCGATGCCCTTATGGGCGTCGCGGCGCTGCATTTCATGAAGCAGGGTGACGAGAATGCGCGCGCCAGAGGCGCCGATTGGATGGCCGATGGCGATCGCTCCGCCATTGACGTTCACGATCGCCGGATCCCAGCCCATGTCCTTGTTCACTGCAATCGCCTGAGCGGCGAAGGCCTCATTTGCTTCGACGAGGTCGAGGTCCTTGACCTTCCAGCCGGCCTTATCGAGCGCCTTGCGGCTTGCGGGAATGGGCCCCGAGCCCATGATCGCCGGATCGACTCCGGCGGTCGCCCAGGAGGCGATCCGGGCGATCGGGGTCAGCCGGCGGGAAGCTGCCTCTTCGGCGCTCATCAAAACGACAACGGCGGCGCCATCATTGATGCCCGAGGCATTGCCGGCGGTGACCGTTCCTTCTTTTGAGAAAGCCGGCTTCAATTTCGCGAGCGCGTCGAGTGTCGTCCCGGCGCGGATATATTCGTCGGAATCGACGGTGATGTCGCCCTTGCGGGTGGAAATCGTCACAGGCGCGATCTCGTCGGCGAACAGGCCGGCCTTCTGAGCGGCTTCCGCCTTATTCTGCGAGCCGAGCGCGAAAAGGTCCTGCTCCTCCCGGCTGATCTGCCATTTCGTCGCGACGTTCTCGGCGGTAATCCCCATGTGGTAGCCCTGGAACGCGTCCATCAGCCCGTCGCGGATCATGGTGTCGGTGAATTTCATATCGCCCATTTTCGTGCCGCCACGCAGATGGGCGGCGTGGGGCGCAAGCGACATGCTCTCCTGGCCGCCGGCGACAATAACTTTGGCATCGCCATTGGCGATCTGTTGCATCCCAAGGGCGACGGCCCGCAGGCCAGAGCCGCAGACCTGATTCAAGCCCCAGGCGGTCTTCTCCTGAGGAATGCCGGCTTTCATGGCGGCCTGGCGGGCCGGGTTCTGCCCCTCTCCGGCGCTCAAAATTTGCCCAAGGATGACTTCATCGACGTCGCCCGGCTCGATCCTGGCACGCCGCAGGGCCGCCTGGATGACCACCGCGCCGAGTTCATGCGCTGGCATAGTGGCGAAAGCCCCGTTGAACGAGCCGACCGCCGTCCGTACGGCGTCGACGATGACGATATCGCGGGACATCCAAACCTCCTGCTCAAGCTACTATGGCCACAGTTGCCATATGGCCCAGCGACCGCCCGATACGTATTGACCTTTCTCAAGCATTCTCCGGGCGATGGTCAAGCGCCGCCGCCCTAATCGAGCCCCCTGAATTTAGATTTTCGCTTTTTGGCAAAGCGCCTTATGCTTTAGGAGAAGAGGCTGAGCCCGCTGCCCAAAGGCGCGCCAACGCGAGCGCCCCCAGACGTAAGGTGTTGATCGTCCATGACCACTGACAAACAACCGATCACGATCAAGAAATATGCGAACCGGCGCCTCTATAATACCGGCACCAGCGCCTATGTGACCCTCGAAGACCTCGGCGAGATGGTCAAGCAAGGGGAGGACTTCCTCGTCTATGATGCGAAGACGGGCGAAGACATCACGCGGTCGGTGCTCACCCAGATCATTTTCGAGCAGGAAGGCAAAGACGGCCAGGCTCTTATGCCGATTACGTTTTTGCGACAGCTGATCCGCTTTTACGGCGACAGCATGCAGATGCTGGTTCCGAGCTATCTCGAATTCACGATCGACAACCTCACCAAGGACCAGCAAAAATTCCGCGATCAGTTCCCCATGGGTTTTGATCCCACCTCGCTCACGAACCCCACGCGGCAGATCTTCGGCTCGCTCGAAGAGCAGGCGCGCAAGAACATGGCAATGTTCACGCAGGCGCTGTCGATGTTTTCGCCCTTTGCCCGCTCGGCGCCGCAGTCCGAGAGCCCGAGCGAACCGGAGCCCAAGCCCGATCTTGAAGATATGAAGCGTCAGTTGGACGAGCTGCAGAAGCGGCTTGAAGGTCTCACGCCGAAGGACGGCCTGCCTCCGAAAGAATAGGCTTTCTCAGCCAACGCTGTTACGACGGTCACCAACAGCCGCGACCGGCGCTTGCCGCGCGACTGCCTGGGCGGGGCCAAAATAATGGCCCTGCAAATAATCGACACCCCACGACGAGAGCAGCGCAGCCGATTCAGCATCTTCGACCCATTCGGCGACTGTTGGGATGCCGAGATGATGGGCGAGATCGACGAGCGTGCGCACGAAGAAGCGATCGTCTTCCGAACGCGCCAGGTTCTGGACGAAGGCGCCGTCGATCTTCAAGAGATCGATCCTCAGATTGCGCAGATTGCGGAACGAAGTGTGGCCGGCGCCGAAATCGTCCATGGCCACTTTCACGCCGCAGTCCTTCATCGCGATGATGGCGCGGCGCGTCGCTTCGAGATCGGCAATCGCACAGGTTTCGGTGATCTCGATCGTCAGTCTCGCCGCCACATCCTTGTGGAAGGCGCAGGCAGCGCGCAAGCGATCCGGCCAATGCATATCGAGGACCGTCACGCCCGAGGCGTTGATCGCTAGATGAAGCGCCGGATCGGCGGCAAGCTCTTGCACTGCCAGTTCGAGAATGCGGTGATCGACAAGCTGGATGAGACCGGTCTTTTCCGCAATCGGCAGAATATCGGCGGGCGCGATGAGATTGCCATTTTCGTCCGCAAGCCGCATCAGGCCTTCATAGAAGCAAATCTCGCCCGTCTTCGCCGATAGGATCGGCTGTTTGGCGAGGAGAATGCGCGACTGGTTGAGCGCGGCGAGAATTTCGTCGGAAACCTGCTGGATTTGCAACCGCGCATCTTGGCGAACGAGACTATCGGCATAAGCAACGAAACGATCGCACCCGGAGCGGCGCGCCGCTTCCAGCGCTTCTTCAGCATGGTAGAAAAGCGTTTGCACGGTGCGCCCTTGCAAGGGCGCGATCACGCCGCCGATCCGAACCGAGGCCGCGATGCGCCCGGCCGCCGTCTGCAACGGTTCGGATTCGACCGCGTCGAGAAAGCGCTGCGCGGCAAATTGCATCTGCTCCGCCGTGCAGTCCTCGAGCAAAAGAGCGAATTTGTTTCCGGCATAACGCGCGACGATATCGTTCGTGCGAATCTGGGCCTTGAGCCGGCCGACCGCGGCGGCGATCACCTCATCGCCGATGTCATAGCCGTAGCTGCGATTGAAGCTTGAGAGATTGTCGATTCCGACGAGAAGGATCGAAAAGGTCTTGGATTTGCGCTGATGTTTGTTGAGCAGCGTCTCGATCTGATCCTTGAAATGGCTGCGGTTGAAAACGCCGGTCAGAGGATCGCAATGCGATTGCATGGCGAGCTGGCGCTCGGCTTCATAACGTTCGGTGATGACTCTGACCGTGCCATGCGCCTTGGCGGGGCGACCGTCCGAGCCTGCGAACCAGCGGCCATTGTCTTCGATCCAGATCGGCGTCGAGCGCGAGCGGCCGTCTTGGCCCTTTTCGACGAGCCCATAGACGACCCGATAGCTGACACCGCGCCCGATATCGGGCTCGCCCGCTTCCATAATGGCTTCATAGCGCGATGAGGGGCTTGCCGAAGAGAGATATTCGGCGAAGGCGCGGCCGGTCGATTGCGTGCAAAGCCCGGGAAGATTCAAGACCTCGGCGACATTCGGGCCGAAGATGAGCGCGTCGCTTGTCAGGTCCCAATCGTAAACGACTTCGCCGATCGAGCTTAGAATTGTTCTTGGATCAAGCATATGGGCGCACGCCAGGGTTTTTGCCAGAAATTCGGCTCAACCCCTAACAGCGCGCCGTTAAGAAGCTCTATAGATCAAAGTTTAAATGAAGGGTCACCCGAGATGTCAAAGCAATCGTTAACCTCAGCGGGCATTTTCGTCGGGAGTCCAGCCGGGCGGCGCCAGCTCGAAGCGCGAGAATTCGAAGGCCGGCGCTACGCTGCAGCCGACGAGCGTCCATTGTTCCGCCCCGCCGAGGCATTCCGCCATCTGCCAAAAATCGGCGGCCACGATGCCTTGCGGGCGCTGTCCCGCGTGAAGGTCTTGGCCGAGATCGATCGTCTCGATTTTTGTCCCGGCTTTCCAGAGGCTGAGGCGTAGCGGCGCGCCAGCATAATGATGCCAGACCTCGACCGCATCGATCCTGTGCCAGGCTGAGATTTCGCCCGCCCGCAACAGAAAATAGATGAGGCTCGATTGCGAACGGCCATCTTGGCAACACGCATCGCGAAACGTTTCGCGATAAAAACCGCCTTCGGGATGCGGCTGAAGTCCGAGAAGGCGGATGATCTCGTCCGCATCCATGAGAGGCGCGCTGTCGCTCATCCGCGATTCTTGAGTTCGCGCAGCGCGGCAAAGACTTTGGCCGGATCGGCCCCTTCGAGGCCGAGATGCGCTTGAATGGAAGGATCGTCGGCGCGGAGAAAAGGATTGGTGGCGCGCTCAAGATCCATGCGCGTCGGCAGCGTAAAGCGGCCCTCGGCACGCAGCGCCGCGACCTCGGCTTCGCGCTTTCGCAACGCTTCATTGTCGGGATCGACTTTGCGGGCAAAGCGCGCGTTGGCGAGCGTATATTCATGCCCGCAATAGATTTGCGTCTCAGGCGGCAGGGCCGCGAGCTTCATCACGGATCGATAGAGCACTTCGGGCGAAGCTTCGAACGCGCGCCCGCAGCCCATGGCGAAGAGCGTATCGCCGGCAAACAGCACACCGTCACCTTCAAACCAATAAGCGACATGACCAATCGTGTGGCCGGGGACCTCGATCACCTTTGCTTTGTGGGGCCCGAGAGGAACGACATCGCCTTCTTTCACCGCGACATCGAGCCGGCCGATCTGTGCCGCTTCTTTCGCGGGTCCGACGATGCGTGCATGGGGGAAGGCCGCCTTCAATCCCGGGATGCCTTGCGTATGATCGGTATGATGATGCGTCACCCAAATGTCGGTGAGCGTCCATTTCTTTTCAGTAAGGGCGGAAAGAATCGGGGCCGCATCCGGCGCATCGATCGAGGCTGTGGCGCCGGTCTCGGGCGCATGGACCAGCACGCCGAAATTGTCGGTGAGACAAAGAAATTGGTAAATGTCGAGCATGGCTTAAGACTATCGGGCCTCGTTGCGGCGGTCTAGCAGAGCCGCGAGGATTGAGGTTCCGTGCCGGCGCGGAACATGCGAAGAGAGTGCATGCCGCTCGATATCGTCGATCTGCGCAGTTTCTATGACTCGGCTCTCGGGAGAGTCGCGAGCCGTTTTATCGGCCGCGCGATCCGCAGCCGGTTTGAGCCCGCGATCGGGCAATCGATCATGGGCGTCGGCTATGCAACGCCCTATCTCGATCTCTTCCGCGGCGAAGCGCTGCGCACGCTCGCCTTCATGCCCGCCGCGCAGGGCGTGGTGAATTGGCCGCCGTCGGGCCTTTCCGCCTCGGCGCTGATCGAGACGGACATCATGCCGCTGCCGGATTCCTGCATCGATCGCGTGCTCGTCGTGCATGCGCTGGAGATAGTCGAACATCCGCGCGATCTGCTCGACGAGATCTGGCGGATTCTGACGCCGGGCGGACGCATGATCGCGGTCGCGCCGCGCCGCGCCGGATTATGGGCGCGTCTCGACACGACGCCCTTCGGCTATGGGCAGCCTTATTCGCGAAGCCAGTTGCGGGAATTGATGCGCGACGCGCTCTTCTCGCCGACCTATTGGACCGAGGCGCTTTATGCGCCGCCGTTCCAACGGCAAATGTTCTTGCGCGCGGCGCCTTTGTTTGAAAGCATTGGCGCGAAACTGTCGTTGCCGGGTGCGGGCGTCACCATCGTCGAAGCAACGAAGCAGCTTTATCGGCCTGTCGGCGTGCGCCGACTTGCGCGTCAGGCGCTGCCGCAATTGCAGAATGTGATCGGCCGGCCTGCGGGCGTCGCACCGAACTGAGTTGCCGCGATTTCATTTCCGTGGGCCGCGCCGCCGCTCGAACGCCAGTCATCGTCATTCTGAGATAAGTCAATGTCACTTTTTGCCAAGAACATAAATAAAGCTGCGCGTGAGGACGCCGTGAACGACAAGTGGAAGGGATCGCCGCAATGAACCAACCCGAACAAAGCAGGGAAGCCGCAATCAAGCGGCTTGACGCCAAGCGAGGCTTCAGGACGCATCTTGTGGTCTATATTCTCGTGAACTTGGTGCTCGTGATTCTTTGGGCGTCGATTTCAGCCGTGATCGGCTTTCATTATTTTTGGCCGATCTGGGTTATCGCAGGTTGGGGAATCGGGTTGGCATTGCATGCGTGGAGCGTTTATTTCGTAAAGCCGATCTCGGAAGACGACATTCGACGGGAGATGGGGAACGAATAGGCCTTGCGAGCTCTGCCGCGCATGGAACCGATGTTCACGTAAATAGCACCCCTGACATCCGCCTCTGGCCCGGCTTGTTGCCTTTGCCGCCACAGCCTATAGACCTGACATTGCATCTCGCCCTCAGGTGCCAATGCTCACACTCCATCATCATCCGCTTTGCCCGCAGTCGCGATTCATTCGCCTCGTTTTGGGAGAATATGGAATCGAGCCGGCGCTCATTGAGGAAAAACCGTACGAACGCCGACAGGAATTTCTGCTCATCGACCCAGCAGGCGAGACGCCGGTCCTCGTCGAAGAGAACGGAAAAGCGATTCCGGGCGCGACGGTGATCGCCGAATATCTCGACGAGACGCGGGGCCTCGCGCTTGCCTGGCATCGGCTGCTACCGGCTGATCCCTTAGGCCGCGTCGAGGTAAGGCGGCTCATGTCCTGGTTCGGCCAAAAATTCTTTGCCGAAGTCTCGTCCTTTCTGGTGACGGAGAAAATCTATAAGCGCTTCATGAGCCGGGAGCAGGGCGGCGGCGCGCCCGATATGGACCATGTCCGCGCGGCCCGCACCAATATCCGCTATTATCTGTGCTACATCGGCTATCTGATGGCGCAGCGGCGATGGCTTGCCGGCGACCGTCTCAGCTATGCTGATCTTGCCGCGGCGGCGCATCTCTCCGTTGCGGATTTTCTCGGTGACGTGCCATGGGAAGAAGACGCAACGGCGAAGCTCTGGTACGCGAAGATGAAATCGCGGCCGTCCTTTCGTCCGCTGCTCGCCGATCGCGTGCCGGGGCTGACGCCGGCGGCCGTCTACGCGGATCTCGATTTCTGACCGCAAGCGATGTGAAAGATGCACTGGCGCAAAAGGCGCACGCACTCGGCTTCGATCTCTGCCGCATCACCACGCCGGACTCGATCCCCCAAGCGGGCGAGCGGCTGAAGGATTGGCTCGAGGCCGGTTACGCCGGCACGATGGACTATATGGCGGAGACGAACGCCCGCCGCGCCGCGCCGCGCGCGCTATGGCCGAACGTCAAAAGCATCGTCATGCTTGGCATGAATTACGCGCCTTCCGCCGATCCTCTGGCGCTGCTCGCCAATCGTGGCGCGGCCAATATCTCGGTCTATGCGCGCCACCGCGATTATCACGATGTCATCAAGGGCAAGCTCAAGGAACTCGCCTCCTGGCTCATCGCCGAAATGCAGGAAGGCGATGTCAAAGTCTTCGTCGATACGGCGCCGGTGATGGAAAAGCCGCTCGCCGAACAGGCGGGTATGGGCTGGGCGGGCAAGCATACCAATCTCGTCTCGCGGCAATTCGGCTCCTGGCTTTTCCTGGGTGCGATCTTCACGGATCTGGCGCTCGAGACCGACGCGCCCGAATCTGATCATTGCGGTTCGTGCCAGGCCTGTCTCGACATTTGCCCGACAAACGCTTTTCCGGCGCCCTATCTTCTGGATGCACGGCGCTGCATCTCCTATTTGACGATCGAACACAAAGGCACGATCGCGCCGGAATTCCGCGAAGCGATCGGCAATCGCATCTACGGTTGCGACGATTGTCTGGCGGTCTGCCCGTGGAATAAATTTGCGCAGACGGCGCGGGAGGCGAAGCTTTGCCCACGCGATGATCTTCTTGCGCCGAAGATCGGCGATTGGCTCGCCCTCGACGATCCCGCGTTCCGCCGGCTTTTTTCCGGCAGCCCTGTGAAGCGGATCGGCTTTACGCGTTTCATGCGCAATCTCTTAATCGCCGCCGGCAATAGCAAAGACGCCTCGCTGCTGCCGCGCATCGAGACGCATCTTGCTTCCGACTCCCCACTTGTCCGCGCCATGGCGGTCTGGGCGACCGGCCGGTTGGCTTCCGCGAGCCGTCTGAATGATCTTGCGGCGGCCCATCGAGAAAGGGAAAATGACCCGGCGGTTGACGTCGAATGGCGTTTGGCACTGCGCGAGGGTGGGCAGAAAAACGTATGAACCTCTTTGCCTTCGGTCTTGGCTATTGCGCCTACGATTTCATCTCGCGGCATGGCGCGCGTTTTGAGGCGGTCGCGGGGACCATTCGCGACGCGGAAAAGGCGCGCGCGCTGGGCAAAGGCTCCGAGATCGCGCGTTTTCTGTTCGACGGAGAAAGCGACAAAGCTGCCATCCTCGCGGCGCTCGACAAGGCCGACGTTCTCCTCATCTCGGTTCCACCGGGCCTTTCCGTCGATCCCGTGCTGGCGAAATTTGGCCGCCACATCGCGGGGCTTAAGCAGAAACTGAAGGTCATCTATCTCTCGACCATTGGCGTCTATGGCGACCGCGGGGGCGAATGGGTCGACGAAGAGCGCATTCCAAAACCGCAGAGCGGACGCTCCATGGCGCGGCTTCATGCCGAAAAAGCATGGATGTCTCTATCGCGTGATCCGCACAAGCGCGTTCAGATCCTTCGCCTTGCCGGCATCTATGGGCCGGGACGCAATGCGCTCGAAGCGCTGCGAAACGGAACCGCGCATCGCATCATCAAGAAAGACCAGGTCTTCAATCGCATTCATGTCGCGGACATCAGCACGGCGATTGACACGGCGATCGATTATGAGAAGGGCAGCGAAATCTGGAACGTCAGCGACGACGAGCCGGCACCGCCGCAAGACGTCGTCGCCTATGCCGCATCGCTGATGGGCATCGAGCCACCGCCGGAGCAGCCGATCGAAAAGGCGTCGCTCTCGCCAATGGCGCGCAGCTTCTACGCGGAGAATAGGCGCGCCTCGAACAGCAAGCTGAAAGAGAAGCTCGGCGTCACCCTCGCCTATCCAACATATAAAGAAGGGTTGAAGGCACTTTGGAAGGCGGGCGAAGGCCGCGCCTAGCGGCTCACTCTCAATATAGGCGCGACACTTTCGCGTGCACTTTGGTCGCGCTCGAAGGCGGAAGGGTCCAGCCGCCGGGAGGCGCCGTCACGTCATTGGCCTCAGGCTCCGGCGTCTTAGGATGGAAGGCAGCGGCCATCGCATTCGCGGCGGCAAGATCTGCCGGGTTGAGGCGCGCGCCGACGTCGTCGCGTTTCTTGCCGGCATCGTCGTCGCCTTGATTGGAGGCGATTGCAAACCAGACATACGACAGCGAAAGGTTCTGCTGCGCGCCGAGGCCGCGTGCGAGCAAGATCGCCAGATTATATTGGCTGTCGCGCACGCCATATTCCGCCGCTTTGCGGAACCATTGCGCGGCGCCGGCATAATCTGGCTTGCCGCTCTCGCCGCCTTCGGCGGTCAAGACGGCAAGATTATGCATGGCGCGGACATTGCCGCGATCCGCGGCCTTGCGATACCAGACCATCGCCTCGTCGCTGTTGCGTTGGACGCCAAGTCCTTTTTCATAAAGCGAGCCGAGGCGATATTGCGCGGGCACGAGTCCTTGTGCCGCCGCCTTCTCGTACCATTGCGCGGCCAGATCGAAATCGCGCGCGACGCCGCGGCCGACGGTGTAGTCGGTCGCGAGTTCATATTGCGCCTTCGCATTGCCGGAGCGCGCCAGCGTTTGCAGAAGCGCGGGAGAGGGCTCCTGCGCATCCGTCGAAGGGCGCGCAAGGTCCGGCGGTTTTGGCCCGATCGCGCCTGTGACGATCGGATCGATGCCGGAACTCGCTTGCGGTCCCGGTCCGTTTTTGCCGGAGTCATTGCTGGCTGCCGGTTTCGGCAGAGAGTTGCCTTGCAAGCCAGGAATCATGCGGCCCGGAGCAGACCCCGGCGCAACGCGCGCGGGCGGCGCGTCCTTTCCGGTTATTGCCGAAAGATCCAAGAAGCCCGAGTGGCCCACGGTCTTCACGACAGCGTAAGCGCCCATGGCCAGGAACAGTGCGGCAATCGAAAGCACGACAGGGCGTTTGTGATGCGCGATAAAGTTGCGCGTCTGCGCGATCAGGCTTTCGGAATCCTCGCCGCCCGCACCGCCGCGCGGAGAACGGCCGATGGCAGCGGCGGATTCCATCTGAGCCGCCTGCGCGGCACGGCGCGCCGCGGCGATAAAGCCGGCGCGGCCCGACGCCGCCTCTGTCGCATCGGAGCCATTGGACCTGCGATTTGGCTTCTGCTCGATGTCGTCGTCGCTCGCCTGACGCGATCCCGGGAAGCCACGGCCTGGCTCGATCAGGAAATCGTCGAGCATATCGACTTGCGGGCCCGGAATCGGAGTCTCATCCGTTGCGAAGGGCGGCGCTTTTGTATTTCCGAAAGGCGGGAGAATCCGCGCAGATCCGGGCGCCGGGGCGAAATTGGGGGCGGGCCCCGAGGCAAGAATTTCGGCAGGCCGCTCGCCTCGAACATCGGCCAATTCGCTTTCGACCATCGCCAGGCGATCGACCACTTTTTCCAAGGTCTCGTGCACAGCGTTCAACGTCGACATCGTACGCTGGCCGGCTTCGTCCTGCATTATCCGCATTTCGCCGATATCGCTGCCCCGATGCGCATTGGCCTGATCGAGGGCAGATCGCGCCGCCTTTTCGGCGGTGGCATAAGAGACGTCGCGCGTCTTCTCCAATTCGGCGAAGAGATCGCCAAGCGATTGTTCGAGCGAGGTGATGGAGCTGAGGCCGGAGTTTGTGCGATCGAGCCGCGCCGCAAATTCGCTCACCTGCCTTTGCAGGGCTTCGATCGCGCGGCTGTCCGCCTGCGGGCCGTTCGCTTCCTCGATCTTCTCGGCGAGGTGCCGCACGAGCGTTTCGAGCGCGCGAACGTCGATCGGCGGCATGCCTTGCGACATCCGCTCTGCAAGTTCGCGATGGACATCGTTGATCCGATTGGCAAGCGCGGTGTAGCGCGTCTCATCACGCGCCTCGACCAGCGCTTCATCGACCTTGCCGGCAATCGCCGCGAGCTGCCGCTCGATCTTTGCGAGGCTCGCGCCGGCGCCTTCGCCCGTCAGCGCGCGGAGTTCGTCTGCGACAGCCTGCAGATCGGCGTCTTCGCGCGGGCTCGACTCGCGCCGTGCCGCCATGTCGCGCAACAGATCGAATCGTTCGTTCAGCGCTTCCACTTGCCGCTCAAGGCGCTCGACGGGCGCGAGCTTGTTGCCCAGTATTTTCACTTCGCCTTCGAGGCCGCGGATGGTCGTCCTCGGATCGACTTCGGCGAGCGCCAGACGCACATCGCCGAGCAGGCGCTCGAGCGGCTGAAGCACGGCCTCGCGAATGCCGTCGCCGCGCGAAGCTTCGATCTGCTGGCTAAGATTGCGGATCGTCGCCTCAAGAGGCGCGACGGAGCCGCGCGAGGCGAGATCGCGCAAAGCCTCCGACATAACGCTGATCTCGCTGCGCAATTTGTCGAGATTGCAGGCCGGCGCCGGCGCCGATTGGCGCTCGGCCTGGTCGCGGCGCAAGCCCTGCACCTGGCCGGCGAGTGCAGCCACATCGCTGCGCAAATGTTCGAGCGTGGTGCCGACGAAATTTCCGTTGAAGCCATCCCAGCCACGGCTTTGATGGCTACGGAAGAGACCCGTGTCTTCTTCGAGATCGCGCTGCCTCATGGTGATTTCGGCAATGGCATTGCCGAGGGAGGCGCGTCTGGGTGGCGTTGCGAATTGCGCGAGTTCCGGCTCGGCCCTGAGGCCAAGGGACGTGTCGTCGAAATCCTCGTCTTCGAGACGCGCGAATGCCTTTTCGAGCAGCGACTCTTCAACATCGGCACTGGATTTGGCGGAGCGCGACTTGCGACCGGACGAGGGCTCGGTGCGAGGAGTGCGCGCTTTGCCGTGGCGGCTCTGGGCCTTGCCTGACTCGATGCCAAGACGGCGCAGTTGGGCGGCGATCGCCTCGGCGCAATCATCCTCGTCGAGATCGGCCGGATCAGCGCCCGTCTGTGCTGCGTATTGGCCGACCACTTGAGCAAGCCATTCGCTCAAGTTCATCCCCTCACGCCGCGCCGCGTTGCGCGCCGCATCCCGGACGTCCACACCACTGCCCCGGACCCCCCAGGGAATCGCCTTGCGCATGTTCTCTCCGGCAGGACCCCTCGGATCCCGGGTTTGAACCCAAGTTCTTGCGAGGACCAGGGAAGCGCCGAATCGGATCGGGACGCTCGAGACCGCCTCTGTCCATGAATTTCGGTAACTGCGGTAAATACCGCGTTAATCCTGCTCGATTTTGGGACATGGCCTGCCTGGACCATGGGTTGAGAACTCAAGCGCTACAATTTTCGGTTGCAGTTTGTTCCGGATTGGTGTTACATCACTGTCATCTCAGGGATGGTCAGAGGGCGACCCATGGAGACAAACGCGGGGCATATTGCGGAAAGCTGCTCGGAAAACCGCTGCGAAGGGTATACGCCCGCGGAGCCACGCACTGAGCAGGACGTCGCCTTTTCCATTGGCGACATCGCCCGCGAGTTTGGGCTCAGCCTTCGGGCTCTGCGGTTTTACGAGGATCGCGGCCTTCTGCATCCGCGCCGGCGCGGAACGACGCGGCTCTATTCGGATCGCGACCGCGCACATCTGCAGATCATTCTGAAGGGCAAGCAGCTCGGCTTCACCTTGGGCGAAATCCGCGAGATTCTGAGGACGCGGGCCGATGTCGCGGAGCCTTTGGAACTGCAGCTCAACCTCAATCCGGACCAGATCGTCGCGCAAATTCGTCATCTCGAGCGCCAACGTGCCGACCTTGAGGTCGCGCTCAACGAACTCAAAGCGGCGCATCAACGGGCGCAGAGTAGCGATACGCGCATGACCGCGGCCTGAATTCCGTTCCTCCCAAACGATATGGCCTGCGAAGATGAGGCGCCCCCGTTGGGCGCTTCATGCTTTGGCGCGAAGCGTTTGCCTCGATCACCCCCGCGTCATGCTGTGGCCAATCCAGTCGAAAGGCTCTATGACGGCGCGCGCGCAAACGAGATGAGCGAAACCAGCGAAGGGACGAGATGTCGCGGTCGATCGATTATTATTTCAGCTGCATCAGCCCCTGGTCTTATCTCGGTCACGCCCGTTTCATCGCTATCGCCAAGCAACATACGCTCACGGTCGCCTATCGGCCTGTGCCGCTCGCAAGGCTTTTTGCAGAGACAGGCGGCGTGGCCGCTTCCAAGCGCCATCCGGCACGCCAGGATTATCGTCTGATCGAGCTGCAGCGTTGGCGCGACAAGCTCGGCGTCGATCTCAAGGTGCGGCCCAAGTATTGGCCCTTTAATCCGAGCCTCGCCGATCGCATCGTGATCGCTTTGGCGACCTCGGGACGCGTCGAAGATTTTTTGCCGCAGGCCTTTACCTCGGTCTTCTCGGGCGAGCAGAATTTGGCGGATGAGGAAGTGGTCGCTTCGCTGCTTGCCTCAGGAGGACTCGCCTCCAAGGACATTATCGCCGCGGCGAAAAGCGACAGATCTTTGCGGCCTATGAGGAAAATCTCACGGCCGCCGTCGCATGCGGCGTCTTTGGGGCGCCGAGCTATGTCTTCAATGGCGAGATTTTCTGGGGCCAAGATCGTCTCTCATGGCTCGACGGGGCTTTGACGAGCGGGCGCAAACCCTATGTAGCTGATGCCGACGCGCATTGAATAATACCAAACTCAAGGGACAGGTCGTGACGGATCAGCCATCCAATTCCGAATCCGAGAAGCGCATCGGCGTCCTGCTCGTCAATCTCGGAACGCCCGAGGCGACCGACTTTTGGTCGGTGCGCCGCTATCTCAAGGAGTTTCTCTCCGATCGGCGCGTGGTCGAGACGCCGAAGCTTCTCTGGTGGCCGATTCTCAACCTTGTCATTCTGTCCACACGGCCCGCGCGCAGCGGCAAGGCCTATCAACGCATCTGGAATAAGGACAAGAATGAAAGCCCGCTGAAGACGATCACGCGGGCGCAGGCCGATGCGCTCGCGAGATGGGTCGCCGGCGGCGGTCTTACACCAAAGCAGGATGCAGGGCGCATCACCGTCGATTGGGCGATGCGTTACGGCAAGCCCGCCATCTCCGAGGTGATGAGCCGATTGATCGATCAGGGTTGCGATCGCCTTCTCGTCGTGCCGCTCTATCCGCAATATGCAGCGGCGACGACGGCAACAGTCGCAGACGTCGTCTTTGCCGATCTGGCGCGGCGGCGCTATCAGCCAGCTGTTAGGATCGCCGCGCCTTATTACGATGCGCCCGCCTATATCGAGGCGCTTGCGACATCGGTGCGCAGCTTTCTAGCCACACTCACCTTCGCGCCGGATGTCATTCTGGCGTCCTTTCATGGTATTCCGCAGGAATACGTCGCCAAAGGCGATCCTTATCCGCGCCATTGCGAGGCGACGTTCCATTTGCTCGAAAAGGCACTCGGCCGTCCAGCAGGCACCATACTAATGACCTATCAATCGCGCTTCGGCCCGTCCGAATGGCTGCAGCCCTATACGGACGAGACACTCATCGAACTGGCACGCAAAGGCGTCAAAAATCTCGTCGCCATCACACCCGGATTTTCAGCCGATTGCCTCGAGACGCTGGAGGAAATGGGGATCGAGAACCGGCATCTCTTTCTAGAAAACGGCGGCGAGAATTACGCCGTCGTTCCCTGTTTGAACGCCAGCGAAGAGGGCATGCGCCTCATCGCAGATCTCGTGACGCGCGAAATAGCCGGCTGGCTTTAAAATAGCGAAACGAAACGCGTCTTCAGGCGTTAGCTCAGCAATCCGTTCGCAGGAAGCCAACACATGAAAATCACAAGATTCGCTTTTGCCATCGTCAGTCTCTCGAGCCTAGCTCTCGCTGCGCCACGGGCAGAGGCAAAACCCGGCGGTTGCCTCAAGTATGGCGCGGCGGGCGCCGTCGCCGGCCATTTATCGGGCCATCATGGCGTCAAGGGCGCGCTGGTCGGCTGCGCCACCGGCATTTACATTCGCCATGAATACAAGAAGCAACAGAAAGAAAAGGCCAACGAGCCGCAACCGCAAAATGCGCCGGCACCCTCCGGCGCTCATTGAGGCGCGTTACGGCGTGGAGGCTAGGAGCGTCGGTAATTTGCGCTCCCATTCATAGGCTTGGCGGACGATCTCAGTGAGATTGTCGTAACGCGGCTGCCATTTGAGCAGCGTGCGGATGCGATCGGCGCCCGCGACAAGCATTGCAGGATCGCCGGCGCGCCGGCCGGTGACCCGTACGGGGAAATCCGAGCCCGAAATCTTTTTGACGACGTCGATGACTTCCTTGACCGAATGGCCGCGGCCATAGCCGCAGTTGAGCACCAGGCTTTTGCCGCCGGAGCGCAGATGTCCGAGCGCGAGGAGATGCGCGGCGATCAGATCGCTCACTTGAATGTAATCGCGCACGCAGGTACCATCAGGCGTCGGATAATCCGTGCCGAAGACATCCATCCCGGCGCGATGGCCGAGCGCCGCTTGGACCGCCACTTTGATGAGATGAGTCGCGTTCGGAGTCGATTGGCCGAGTCGGCCGGCGGGATCGGCGCCCGCGACGTTGAAGTAGCGGAGCGCGATATAGGAGAAATCCTTTGCCTTCGCGACATCCTCTAACATCCATTCGACCATCAGCTTCGAGCGGCCATAAGGATTGATGGGAGCGGGTGCGGCCTCTTCCGTGATCGGGTTGACGCTCGGCTCGCCATAGACGGCGGCAGTCGATGAGAAGATGAAACGCCGGATTTGAGCCGCGATGGCGGCTTCGATCAGATTGCGCGCTTTCGCCGTGTTGTTGAGATAATAGAGCAGCGGATCGGCGACCGATTCAGGCACGACGATTTTTGCCGCGAAATGGGCGACGGCCTCGATCTTGTGGCGGGCGAAAATCCCGGCGAGCTTTTCCTTGTCGCCCATATCGCCGACGATCAGTGTGGCAGGCTTCGGAACCGCCCAGGCAAATCCGGTCGAGAGATCGTCGAGAACAACGACCTCTTCGCCTGCATCGAGAAGGGCGAGAACCATATGGCTGCCGATATAGCCTGCGCCGCCGGTCACCAAAATCGCCATGCCAAGGATCCCTTCGCCTTAATTCCCGCTGCGAGCGCCCGGCTGCGGATCGAACCTTTGCCCGGCAATTACATTGAGAGCTGAGCCGGGCGCCGACGCCACACCTCGGGACGCCGGCCTCAAAGCGCGGCCATCGGTCAGTTGACGCGCAAGTTGACGCAATTGGGTCGCCCGTCTACTCCAAATCCGGGCGTTTGCCCATCGCCGCCGCGCCGCCTCCAATCCTCATCCCGAATCAGCCATCCCGGAACACTGAATATGAGCAAGCGCATTCGCAAAGCCGTTTTTCCTGTCGCCGGCCTTGGGACCCGTTTTCTTCCCGCCACAAAGTCGGTTCCGAAGGAAATGCTGACGGTGGTCGATCGCCCGGTTCTTCAGCATGTCGTCGAAGAAGCCCGCGAAGCGGGGATCGAGCATTGCATTTTCGTCACCGGGCGAAACAAGGCCGTCATCGAGGATTATTTCGACGCGGCTTATGAGCTCGAAGATATTTTGCTGAAGCGTGGCAAGACGAAGGAATGGGAGGCCTTGCAGGCGGAGCTGCCGAAGCCGGGTTCGATGAGCTTTACGCGCCAACAGTCGCCCATGGGTCTCGGCCATGCGGTCTGGTGCGCACGCGACATCGTCGGCGACGAACCCTTCGCCGTGGTGCTGCCCGACATGCTGACCTTGGCGGGCGACAAACCGAACCGCCGCTGCCTCACTCAGTGCATCGAAGCGTATGATCGGCACGGTGGCAATATCATCGCGGTTGAGGAAGTTCCGCTCGAAGAGACGCATAAATATGGCGTCGTCTCGGTAGGCAAAAGTTTCGACCAGGATTTCGAGATCACCGGCATGGTGGAGAAGCCTGCAAAAGGCACGGCGCCTTCCAATCTCATCATTTCCGGCCGCTATATTCTCTCGCCCGAGATTTTCAAAGTTCTCGAAAAAGTGGAAAAGGGTTCCGGCGGCGAGATTCAATTGACGGACGGCATGCGCGTCTTGTCGAAGACGCAGCCGTTCCATGGCGTGCGCTTCATGGGCAAGACCTATGATTGCGGATCGCGGCTCGGGTTTCTCACGGCCAATGTCGCCTTTGCTCTCGCCAATCCCGAGATCACGAACGACTTTCGCGCGATGCTCAAGGACCTTGTCAGCACGCTTTGAGCGGGCAAGGCCGTATTGCGTGCTCAGCGCTGTAGTTTCAAGCCGACCATAAAGAGATTGTCCTCGTACGCGTCGCCGCTGTTGTTGCTCGAGAGCTGCTCATGCGTGAAGCTGCCGAGAACGACGATTGAGCGCGTCAGGTGATATTCCAGGCCTGCCCCTACTGAATAGAGCTGCTCCGTAATCGGCACGCCTTGATATTGGTTGATCTGATAGCTCGCCGTGCCGATCAAGGTCAGATCGCGCAGAAGCGCATGCGAGACCTTGCCGATGAAGATGCGGCTAACGGCGCCAGAGGAGAAGGGAGCCGTCGTCTCGGAAAGATCTGTTGTCGCGGTCAGCGTCACAGTCGTCAGCGGCGTCGCGGTATAGATGAGGCTTGCGTCAAGCGTCGGAGCTTGCAGCAGAGGCAGGCGGGGGTCGACATAGGTGCGGCTCGCGTAGCCGGCGGAAATCTCGCCCGTCAATAAATGCGTCAGCTCGAACTTGCTGCCGACCCGACCTAGGATGCCGTCGGAATTGCGGGCGAAGCCATCGACATCGACGAAACTGTCATAGCGCCGCTCGTCGCCGCGCAACTCGATGAAGGGGATGATGCCGGGCGTCAGCTCGTAAGAGGCGCGGCCGGTGATCCCATAGGTATTGAACGTGTCCTGAGACAGCAGCAGTTCCGTGCCGTCGGACTGGGTCGCATTGCCGAAGACGATCCGGTCGAAACTGCCGCGCAGATCGAGATTGAGCCGATTGAAATCCTGGCTCACGCCCGCCGTTTGGCCATAGGTCATAACCGACGGGCGATTGGTGATGAAGACGCTGCCGGGAATGGCGATCAGAGGCGAGCCCGGCTGCTGCGTCGTCAGTCCAAAGCGCGTCTCGAGATTGATCTTTGTGGTTCTCGTCACATCGACGCGTCCATCGACCGTGCCGGCGACATCGGGACGATTGGCGAGCGGAACGGCGAAATAGTCCCAATAGCCGCCGCGCAGATTGGCGGTGAAGTTGTTCTGGGACCATTGCGACTGGGCCGTCAGCCCCGTTTCGCCATGAACGAAAGTCGAGCCGACGACGTCACCGGCGAGGCGGTTGGGATTGCTGTCATAGCCCGTGTCGGCCTCGATATAGGGAAAGAGCCGCAATGAGCCGACATCGATGCCAAGTGGATCGAAGGGATTGTCGTCCGGCTTCGGTTTTGGCGGATGCGGCAGGGGCTGGATCACCGCGAATGTCGGCGGCGGGTTGCTCGTATAGCTGCCTTGGGGCGGATCGTTTTTGCGGTTGAATGGCGCCGTCTTGTAGGTCGTCAGCCTGGGCAGCGGCGGAAAGCCGGTCTGCTTTTCCTTCTGCAGTGTCGGGAGCTGATAGAGCTTCGGCCGCTTCGGTTTCGGCCAGCCGTAATTGATGACAGGGCCGATTGCGCCGGGCGACGGTGGCGCATCGACGGGACCAGTGGTCGAGCCATCGCCTTGTCCCTGCGCCCCATTGGCGCCGGCGTTCGCACTAGCGTCGTTGCCGTTGTTCGCGCCGTTTTGATCTTGGCCCGCAGGCTGATCCTGCGCAGAGAGCTGCGGCAGCGGCGGGTCATCGTCGGTGCCGCGCAGATCGAGGTTCTGAGCGCGCGCAGAAACGCTCGCAGCGGCGAAGATCATCGCCGCTGCCGACGTCACCCTCAACAGGCGGTCTTTGGGGCAGACCGGCACACGCTCCTCGCTCTTGCGGCCACGTGGCCACTCAGAGGAAGCGTTAGGCAAACATGGTTAACGCCGCCTTAGCGATACCGACAAACCGTCCCGAAATGGGAAAGTCGCGGGCGCGTTTTCACTCCGCCGCCTGCTGGAGCGTCGGATAATCCGTATAGCCCTTGGCGCCGCCGCCATAGAAGGTCGTCTGATCCCAAGGATTGAGCGGCGCATTGATCCGCAACCGCTCGACAAGGTCGGGATTGGAGATGAAGGGCTTGCCAAAGGCGATGAGATCGGCGCGGTTTTCGCTGAGCGCTTCGATCGCCAACTCCCGCGTATAGCCATTGTTGGCCATATAGGCGCCGGAGAATTTCTTGCGCAGAGCGACATAGTCGAAGGGGGCGATGTCGCGCGGGCCGCCCGTCGCGCCTTCGATCACATGCAGAAAGCCGAGGCCGCGTTTGCTCAATTGCTCGGTCAAATAGAAGAAGATTTTTTCCGGATCGCTGTCGGAGACATCATTGGCCGGCGTCGTCGGCCCGATCCGCATGCCGACCCTGTGGCGATCCCAGACGCGCAAGATCGCATCCGTAACTTCAAGTGCGAAACGGGCGCGGTTCTCGACCGAGCCGCCGTAGGCATCGGTGCGCTTGTTGACGCCGTTCTTCAAAAACTGATCGAGGAGATAGCCGTTGGCGGCATGGATTTCGACGCCGTCGAAGCCGGCGCGTTTGGCGTTTTCGGCAGCGACTTCATAATCGCGCACGATCAAGGGAATCTCTTCGGTTTTGAGCGCGCGCGGAGTCGAGACATCGGCAAAGCCGCCTTCGATGAAAGTCTTGGTGTTGGCGCGCACATCCGTTGAGGAGACCGGCGCCGCGCCATTCGGCTGCAGCGAGACATGCGAGATGCGGCCGACATGCCAGAGCTGAATGACAATCTTGCCGCCGGCGGAATGGACGGCCTTGGTCACCTTCTGCCAGCCTTCGACTTGGGTGGCAGTGTAGATGCCGGGCGTCCAAATATAGCCCTGGCCTTGCTGCGAGATTTGCGTCGCCTCGGTGATGAGCAACCCGGCGGAAGCACGCTGGCGATAATATTCGGCGTTGAGTTCGTTCGGCGCGTCGGTGCCATGGGTCGCGCGGTTGCGCGTCAAAGGCGCCATGACGATCCGGTTTTTCAATTCGAGATCGCCCAGCGAATAGGGCTCAAACAGGAGATTGGCATCGCGCGTCATTGGGTCCTCGATCAGAAACGGGAAAAAGCCGACGGCGGGAAAGATCGGCCTTCTTTAGATAGGGACATGTCGTGAGCTTTGAAGGCTTTGCCATAAGCTTCACAGCGATGTGAGTAGAGAAGAAAGTTCTATGACGCCTTGATCTGACGCAAAGTTCTTCTGGTCACACCCGCGGCACGACATCCACCTTCACCTCGATCTCCTGTTCGCCGGCGCCCAAGACGATGCCGGCGACGGGGGAGATATCGGCATAGTCGCGGCCGCGCGCGAGGCTGATGTGATCGTCGCCAATGAGCATGGAATTCGTCGGATCGATGCCGATGAAGCCGGTCTCGGGCCCGCACCACAATTCGACCCAGGCGTGAGTCGCATCGGCGCCTTCGAGCCTTTCTTTGCCGGCCGGCGGAATGGTGCGGATATAGCCGCTGACATAGGCAGCGGGCAGGCCGATGCCGCGCAGTCCCGCGATCATGATATGCGCGAAATCCTGACAAACGCCGGAGCGCTTCTCAAACGCTTCGGAAAGCGGCGTCGAGAGCACAGTTGCCTTTGGGTCGTAGCGAAAATCACTGCGCATGCGATGCATGAAGTCGATTGCGCCTTCGAGCACCGGCCGGCGCGGTTTGAAGCTCACGGCGGCATAATCGGTCGCCGGCTGGAAACGCGGCACGAACCGGCTCGGGTGCAGAAAATGCGCGGGCGAATCGGGACGTAGCGAATCGATGTCGAAGGCGGTGTCGCGCACATCTTCCCACGGCCGTGTCGTCTTCGGCTCAGGCGCTGGATCGCGCGCGATATCGACGCTGGCACGAGCTTCGACGACCAAGCGGTCATGCGCCGTCGAGATGGTGAGCGAGGTGACGCGATTGCCGAAGAAGCAGATGCGCTCGTTCATCTCGCGCGGCAGAGGGTCAATGCTGAGCCTTGTCGCAAGAACCTTTTGGCCGGGCTCGTCATGGGGCAGAAGGCGCAATGCGCAATGACTGAAGCTCACAGTCGAGCCATATTCATACGTCGTGAGATGGCGGATATCGTAGATCACGAGAGTTCGTTCGATTTGTCGGCGCGCGCCACATTCGGCCCTTGCAGGAAGTAGCGGGCCGCGATGGCGTCGGCGAGAGCGAGCAGCATCTGCTCATAAGCAAGAACATTGGCGTTATCGAGTTGACTGACGACGGCGGTGGCAATATCGGCGGAGAGCTTGATCGCCATCCTATGCGGCGTCTCCAGCATGCCGTCGTCGCTCAAGGTCGGCAGTCCGGCGAGGTGATCGGCGAGCCGCTCGATTTGAAAGGCTACGGAACGCGGATTGAACGGATCGAGCAAGGCCATGTCGCGGACAGGCCCCCAAGCGACACCCATCATGTAGCGCGAGCGATAGGTGATCGGCGAGTCGATGAGATCGAGCAGCAAATCGAGATCTTCGGCCGGCGCATCGGTCGCGCCGAAATGGCGGGCGAAACGGCAGGTGTTGATGGCGCGTTCGATTCTGCGGCCGATCTCGAGGAAATGCCAGCCCGCGCCGCGGTTCATATTTTCCTGCGCGAGGCCCGCAATCGCGGCGATCACTTGCAACGCGGCGTCGCTGCGCTCGACGGCCTCGGCCTCCGTCCGCAGGCTCTCTTCATCACGCGCGAGCCGTTCCGCCAATTCATCGACGAGCCGCCATGTATCCGTCGAAAGCCGCTCGCGAATGAAGGATGCGGCGCGATGCGCATCGCGCACCAGCGACAGTGCCGAGCCATATTCGTCTTCGCTGTGGAGTGCGATGGCGGTGAGCCGCATCGGTTCGAACGCGCGCTTCGGCACGGCGCCCCAGGCGACGAAGAGTCCTGAAATGCGTTCCACGACTCGTTGCGGATTGATCTGCGCATCGGTGTCGATCATGCGGCCGGCAAGACAGCGGATGAGCCGCAGCGTCGCTTCGGCGCGTTCCAGATAGCGCCCAAGCCAGAAGAGATTGTCGGCGGCGCGGCTCGGCAGATTGCCCATCTGCCGGCGAATGTGAACCGTCTCGTCCGTCGGCAGCAGCGTCACATGCGCGACGGGCCCTTCGGAAAGAACCCAAACGTCGGCCGAGCGCACGCCTTCGCTCATCGAGACGGCGCGCGCATCGAGGCGCTCGGAAATGCGGCAAAAGCCGCCGGGCATCACCATCCAGCCGTCTTCGGTGCGCGCCGCATAGACGCGAACAACGAAGGGCCGTGGCGTGAGCTTGCCATTGTCCCACACAGGAGTCGTCGAGAGATTGGCGACTTCCTGGCCGACATAATCGATGCCGCGTTGGCGGATGGCGGCAATGAGCCGTCTCTTCTCATCGGGCGAGAGCGCGGCCCCTATCACAGGCTGGTTGGCGGGATAGTCGAGAACGGGATTGCCGTAGGCACCGATGATCGCCATGCGATCGAGATCGGCGATGACATCCTCTTGTTCGTTTTTTTGCCCGCACCACCAGGTGGCGACATTCGGCAGGCGCAGATCTTCCCCCATAAGAAGCCGGCAAAGCCGCGGCAGGAAACTCAATAAGGCTGGCGCTTCGAGTACGCCCGAGCCCAAAGCATTCGCGAGCACGACGCCGCCGCCGCGCAAAGCTTCGACGAGGCCCGGCACGCCAAGCCGCGATCGCGTGTTGAGTTCGAGGGGGTCGGCAAAATCGGAATCGATGCGCCGCCAGATGACATCGGCGCGTTTGCGCCCGGCAATGGTGCGGACATGGATTTCGCCGCCCCGCATGGTGAGATCGCCGCCTTCGACCAGAAGGAAGCCGAGATAGCGGGCGAGATAGGCCTGTTCGAAATAGGTTTCGTTGTAAGGGCCGGGAGTGAGCAGACAAATGCGCGGGTCTGACCGCGAGGCCATATCCGTGAGGCCCCGGCGGAAGGCCTGGAAGAAGGGCGCAAGCCGCTCGGTGTTCATGTCGCGATAAAGCGCGGGAAAGGCGCGCGACATCACGAGCCGATTGGCGAGCGCATAGCCTGCGCCGGAGGGGGCTTGTGCGCGATCGCCCAAGACCCACCAGCGTCCATCCGGTCCGCGGCCGAGATCGGCGGCATAGAAATGCAGAAATTTTTCGCCGCGCGGTTTCACGCCGACGACGGGGCGCAGAAAGTCCGCCGAGCCCGTCACCACGCAGGCCGGCAGATCGCCGCCCGAGATCAGCGTGCCGGCGCCATAGATGTCGGAGATCACGGCTTCCATGAGCCGCGCGCGCTGCGCGACACCCGTCGCGATTTCCTGCCATTCCGCCGTTTCGATCAGCAAGGGCAAATGGCTTAACGGCCAAGCGCGCTCGCTCATGTCGCCGTAAGCGCGATAAGAGACGCCTGTGTCGCGGATATGCCGGTCTGCCGTCGCAAAGCGACGTTCGATATCGTCCGCGCCCAGCGCGAAAAGCGATTCGAGAAAGCGCAGCCAATGCTCGCGCGGACGGCCGTCGCGGTCGACGAATTCGTCCGGGACATTCGGCAGCGGCCGATAAGCCGCCGTCAGAGCAGCAAGCCGCTCTGTGGCGAGTGCGGCGGGGGATGATGACGGAGAGGCGCGCATCGTTATTGTTTCGGCCTGAACGATTTGAGTTCGGCGGGATTGGTTTCAATCCGCGCCGCCCCGATGAGATCGAGACAATAAGGCACGGCGGGGAAGACGGCATCGAGACAGATCTCGATTGAGGCCGGTTTTCCCGGAAGATTGATGATGAGACAAGCGCCACGATGCGCGGCGATCTGGCGCGACAAAATGGCGGTCGGCACCTGTTGCAGGCTTGTCATCCGCATCAGCTCGCCGAAACCGGGCAAAATGCGGGGTGCCGCAGTGGCAGTTGCTTCCGGCGTCAGATCGCGCGGGGCAGGGCCGGTGCCGCCGGTCGTCAGGATCAGATCGCAATGATCCCGATCGGCGAGTTCGATCAGCGTATCGCGCACGGATTCCAGACCATCGGGGATAATACGGCGCCGAATTTCGAAGGGCGTCGTCAGAATTCGTGTGAGATAGGCAACGATCGCCGGCCCGCTTTCATCTTGATATTGGCCGGCCGAGGCGCGGTCCGAGGCGGTGACCACGCCGATGATCGCCGCGCGCGCTGCCGCATCTGCCATGAATGACCCTGAACCTCGATTGCTGCCGCGAATTTAGGCGATCCACCGCGGGAAGCCTAGCCTAGAGCGCAGCGGCTGCCCGTGCCAGGTGGCGCGCGGCGCGATTGCAGAGGCAAAGGCGAAATCCGTGCCGTCCGGGGCCATGTGATCCCCGGAAAAGGGCCGGTCTACTTCGAATGTTTCGCGATATGGCCGGCAAGATGGCCGGCCTCATGGTCCTTGATCAGCTTGCTGAGGGACGGTTCGTCCATTTTGGCCAGCACGTCCGACAGCTTGTCGTGATCCTTGAAGCCGGTGGCAAACCCAGGGCCGTAGTGCTTTCGCAAAGTCCCGACGAGCGTGTTGCCGTGCTTGCGGCTGATTTCGCCGTTCTTGTCGCGATGACGATGATCGAGGCCAGGCTCTTTCATGGCTTCCTCCTGCTGCGTTTCAGCTAGCTTAATCCGTTTTCCGTTCGGGAAAAGAGGGATTCAAGAGGATCATCGGCAGGCGTCGCGGCCCAGACGTCGTTAATGATGCCAATCTTGCAGCACGGGCAATTCGCCGGTGACATCCACATGGGCGCTCGCCCGCGCGCCATCGGCGGGCGTCAGCTTTTTCTCGGAAAAACGCAGCGCGAGAAGCCGGCCATCATCGGTGCGCAGTTGAACGTCGGGGCGCCCAAAGACGTCTTTGAGCGTTGTCGCGGCAAGCCTGATTTCGCCGTTGCTCGTGACGCCGATCTTGGGCTGGAGATAGCCGTCGAAATCATAGGACGCCCGCGCGATCTCGCTGCCATCGCAGATGAGCGTTCCTTCGCCTGAAAAGCGGCCGAGATATCGCATGGGGCACGTCCTTAGAGCCCGCCTCTCAGCTTTGGGCTCGGTTGATCGTCAGTTTTTCTTTTTCGGCGCCGCATTCGAGGCCGAAATACCTCGCGTCATACCAACGGGTGCGGGAGGAGCCTGTTTCGTTTGCTTCGGCTTTTTGACTTCGCGATTGCTGCGTTTCTGTCCCTTGGCCATGGCGGATCTCCCAGGATCGCATCGATCAATGTCGGTTATTGAAAAGTTGGCTATTAAAAAACCCCGCGACCTTCATTGAGGTAGCGGGGCTCGGGTGGCGGACCGATCGATGCCGGCACGCCCGCTAAAAAGTTGTTCCAGCATCACCTCAAACGAAACCGCCAGTACATCCGTGGTCGGCCTCATCGAGATGATGTTGGACGTCGGTGGCCTTAGCCACCGACAATCAGTGTGTCAGCTCAGCGCCTTCAGATTGTCCGCAGACATCTTACCGCTCTTGCGGTCGGCAACGAGCTCAAAGCCCACCTTCTGGCCCTCATGCAAACTGCCGAGGCCAGCGCGCTCCACGGCGCTAATGTGAACGAAGGCGTCAGCGCCACCATTGTCAGGGGCGATGAAACCGAAGCCCTTTTGGGCGTTAAACCATTTTACGGTCCCCGTCGTCATGGGAAACCCTTTCTCTCTCATAGATTTAGCTCACCCGCTATGACGCAGGCCGTCGAATTCGCATTTTCGGGAAAGAAGATTTTCGGCCCGGCGGGAAATCCCTTGAAATTTCCAACGCGCCTCTAAGTCATTCCGGCCGTCTATCGACAACCTAATATGGGTCTTTTGGCGCAAAAATTCAAGCTGCATCTAAAAGCCACGATTTGAGCCGCGCCTTTCGATTAAATTATACCGAATAGGGAATGGCTTAAGCCTTTGGCGCGGCCAAAGAGGCCAAGGCCGCGTCTTCCTTCAATTGCGTGCCGCTGAGCCGCAGATTGCGTGCGAGCGACGCGATCGCAAGAATGCGCCGCGCGGCCTCTTTAAGCGTCAATCCGCCGGGATGGATATTGGAAACGCAATTGCGATCTGCATCGCGCGTTTCGCCGGGCTTTGGCGCGAAGGTGACGTAGGCGCCGAGCGAGTCCGCGGCGCTGAGTCCTGGCCGTTCGCCGATCAACATGATGACGAGGTCCGCACCGAGTTTTTGGGCGATGTCGTCGCCGAGCGCCACTCGCGCGTGGCGCGCGATGACCGGCAACGCGAAACGCCATCCCTCGGCTTGATGAAGCAGCTTGAAAAGCGCCGTGCCCTGGCTCTGAACCGCGTTTGCGGAAAGCCCGTCCGCGAGCACGATCACGGCATCGTATTTTCCATGCCGAAGATGGGCGCCGTCCGCGAGCATGCGGCCGAGATCGGGCCGTTGAAGATAGAGCATCCGATCCTGCGCACGGCTTTCAACGATGATCGGCGCATAAGCGGCAAGCTCTTTCGCCAGCGCTTCGATATCGAGAGGCATGTGAACGGCATCGCGCGCTCGCGCATGGGCCAGAGCGAATTCCAGCACACGTGCCGTTGGCAGGCCGTCGCCCACGCGCCCGAGTGCAATGCGCGCCGAGGTCGCCTTTCTCAGAAAGGCCCAAGGATCGGAGGGCTTATCGGAGGGCTTATCGGCTGGCGTTTTGGGCAGGTCTGCCATGCGGCTTTACCAAAGTTATGGTGCTGAAAGATGCGGACGCGCCTCGTTCTTTTCGACGCTGGCTATTGAACCCGTTGGGGTCTAAGACGATTTGACCTTTAACCGAGGCGGCCCGTCCCTGCGGCGCCATGAATAACAGGACCGACCGATGAGTGCATTGGAAAGACCGCGCGAGATTATTGAATATTGTCTCAAGCCTTTCAATCTGGCGCCGAGCTCCGAGGAATATAAGGAAGCCTATCGCCGGCTTGAGCATGTCATCAAGACATTGCAGACGGCGGCGCGCCGCGCCAATCAGCCGGCATCCGTCGATTTCTCGAAGATGAACACGATCACGCTCAACGAAGAGGCGCATGGCAACGAGTGAGCGCCTCACTCGCCTTTGGCTGAACCGATGAGCTTCGCCGCCCTGCCTTCGAGCCGCGGCCGCACCCGTGCCATCTCGTCCATAATTCCATAGTTTTGTAACCAGCGTTCGAATTCGGGCGCGGGCTTGAGGCCGAGCACGGCGCGAAGATAAAGCGCATCGTGAAACGATGTCGATTGATAGCCGAGCATGATGTCGTCGGCGCCGGGAACGCCCATCACATAAGTGCAGCCGGCGACGCCGAGGAGCGTCAGGAGATTGTCCATATCGTCCTGATCGGCCTCGGCGTGGTTGGTGTAGCAGACGTCGATGCCCATCGGCAGGCCGAGAAGCTTGCCGCATAAATGGTCTTCGAGACCAGCACGTATGATTTCCTTGCCATCATAAAGATATTCCGGCCCGATGAATCCGACGACACTGTTGATGAGAAGCGGCTTGTAGCGCCGCGCCACGGCATGAGCGCGCGCCTCCAGGGTCTGCTGATCGACACCGTGATGCGCCTCGGCGGAAAGAGCCGAGCCCTGACCGGTTTCGAAATACATGACATTCTCTCCGCCGCGGTGGAGCGCCAGCGCAGCGTCGCGCGCTTCGTCGAGCAGGCCAAGCGAAATGCCGAAGGCTTTGTTGGCTGCTTCCGAGCCCGCGATCGACTGAAAGACAAGATCGACCGGGCCGCCGCGCTCCATCACCTGCATCGTCGTCGTCACATGCGCCAGCACGCAGGTTTGAACGGGAATGTCGAACCGCAGTCGCAGCTCGTCGAGCGATTGCAAAATGCGCAAGGCCTGCGCCGCGCTGTCGGTTGCGGGGTTGACGCCGATGCAGGCATCGCCGCAGCCATACATCAAGCCGTCGAGCACCGCCGCGCCGATGCCGGCGAGATCGTCGCTCGGATGATTAGGCTGCAAGCGAACCGAGAGACGCCCCGGCAATCCGATCGTCGTACGAAAACGCGTGACGACGGAAATCTTCTTTGCCACCGCAATCAAATCCTGGTTGCGCATGAGCTTCGTGACCGCGGCCGCCATTTCCGGCGTCACGCCCGGCGCGAGCGCGGCGAGGTTTTCGGTCGTTGCGGCATCGGACAAAAGATAATCGCGGAATTCGCCGACTGTCTTTGAGGCGACAGGCGCAAAGGCCGCGGCATCGTGCGTGTCGACGATGAGCCGCGTCACGTCATCCGATTCATAAGGAATCAGCGCCTCTTCGAGAAAGCGTTTGAGCGGCAGATCGGCAAGCGCCATGCGCGCAGCGACGCATTCTTCCGCGCTCGCAGAGGCGAGACCAGCCAGTCGATCGCCTGCCCGCGGCGGCGAGGCGCGCGCCAAGAGTTGCTTCAGATCAATGAAGCGATAGCGCGTCGTCCCTAGTGTATGAAAATATGACACGGGGCCGGTCCTGTCTGATCGAACAATGATGGGCGAACTACCATCATTGTTTGCGAGATCGCCAGCTCAGGAGTAACAGATTACTCCGTTGAGCCGAAGGGACACAAAGAGATCCCATCGAGTATGGGAGGAGACGCCATGCGCGGCGCAAATCTCGACAAGAATGATAGACAAAAAGCTGCGCGGGTGCTTCGCGCTGGCGCTCTGCCTTTGCTGATGTTGTTCTACGCCATGCTTCCAGGGCCTGCCTTTGCGGCCGATCCGCAGTTCGGCGGCTATTGCGCTGAAGGCCTGACGATGAACAAATTGGTCAAGACCGACTGCTCGGTCAATTGGACGAGTCCCGACGGCAAGCTCTATTGCTTTTCCAGCGATTCTTCCAAGAGCATGTTTCTGATGGATCCGACGGACAACATCAAAAAGGCCCAAGCCAACTATCGGCCGTGAACCATCGCTTTGGCATGCGCGACATGCCTTTCAGGAGGATGACGTGACTAGCAGTACAACCAATCTTTTGGCCTGTGCGGGCGCTCTCGCCTGCGCACTCGCGGCCAGTGCGCCTGCTGCGGGCCAAGACATGACGCAAATGCAGGGCCTCGATCTCAATTCGCCGAGATATACGACATCGGAAATGACGCGGGCGCAGATCGAAGATCAGATCAAGTCGGGCAATAAGAATTTCTACAACAGGAGTCTCAATGGTCTCGATCTTTCCGGTCTCGATCTCACTGGCGTGAATTTCCGCGCCGCGCGCCTCGATAAGACGAAATTAGCAGGCGCCCGGCTGGAAGGCGCGATTTTGGATCAGGTCTGGGCACTGAATGCGGATTTCTCAGGCGCCGATCTCACGCACGCCTCGCTCTTTGCCGCGCAGATGCAGAATTCGAATTTCAACGATGCCGATCTTTCTGGCGCGCGCATCGCCGGCGATTTTTCCGGCGCGCAAATGCGCAAGACGAAATTCGTGAAGGCCGATATGTCGGCCGACATGACCAACCAATCCATGGGCCTCATGCATGCCGTGCTGCGCTCCGTCGATCTGCGCGGCGCCGATTTCGAAGGCGCCAATCTCTCGCGCGCCGATCTCCAATTCGCGAAGCTCGCCGGCACCAATCTGGCGAATGCCGATCTGAGCGGCACCGACGCGAGCGGCGCGGATTTCCGCGGCGTGATTCTCGGCGATACGAATTTCACCGGTTGCGATGTCTCAGGCGCCATGATCGATGCGTCGCAATTCGACGCCTTCGCGAAGGCCGACCATCTCGATCGCGTGCTGAAGAACTGAAGGCTTAGCTCTGTCACTCAGCCGAGCGGATAGGCGGCCTCGACTACGTAGGGGCCGCCGCCCGTCGAGGCGCGGGCGGAGAAGAGCACGAAGCGCGTCGCTTCGAATTTGCGCGAAAAGAACAATCCCCGCGCGGAAAGATAGGCGGCGACAGCCGAAGCCGAGGCGTCGCGCAGCCGCGCCAGCGTCACATGCGGCGTAAACTTTCGCGGTTCGGGCGGAATGCCGATCCGGCGCATCAGCCGCTCCTGCTCGGCCTGCAGCTCGACGAGCGGTTGCGCGGGCTTGGCTTTGGCGACGATCGCTCGCGGCCTTCCGCCACCGAAGGAGTCCAGCGTCTCGAGCGTCACGGTGAAGGGCGCGCGGCGGATCTGGCCGAGCGTCGCAAAAACATCACGAGCGGTCGCGTCGTCGATATCGCCGATGAAGCGCAGCGTCAGATGATAGTTTTCGACATCGATCCAGCGCGCGCCCGAGATACCGCCGCGCATATTGGCAAGATCGAACGCGATATCGGAGGGGATTTCGAGGCCCGTGAACAAACGGGGCATGGGTCCCTCCTTCATGCTGGCGAGAGCGCCTGAAGCACGGCTGCTCGACGCACTGAGTCGGCACCATTATTTTGGACTGAATCGGCCACTTGAGAAAGAGCGCCGCGAAAAATTTCAGCGGCTCGCCACGCTCTGCAAGAGGGCCTCAACCTGGGGCAGAATGCCCCGGACGATCTTTTCGACGCCGCCGCGGTTGGGATGCATGCCGTCATCGAGCAGCAGCGCCTTGTCGGGCTGCACCCCTTGCAGGAAGAAGGGATAGAGCGGCAGCCGATATTTCTGCGCAAGGTTGGGGTAGATCGATTCGAAGGCCTGGACATAGTCTTTGCCGAGACTCGGCGTCGCGCGCATGCCGGCAATGAGAACCTTGATGTGGCGTGCTGTCAGACGCGCCAGAATCGTGTCGAGCGCCTCGCGGGTGGTGGCCGGGTCAATCCCTTGCAGCATGTCATTGGCGCCAAGCTCCAAAATGACGGCATCTGCGCCATCGCCCAGCGCCCAATCGAGCCGCGCTAGCCCCTCGGAGGCCGTGTCGCCGGACACGCCGGCATTGACGACACTGACATTGTAACCATCTTTGCGCAGAGCCTTCTCCAGTACGGCTGGAAAAGCGGCATCGGCCGGCAGGAGATAGCCGGCTGTGAGGCTATCGCCCAAGGCGACGAGTTTGAGGCTAGGCGCGGCGCTCGCCGTGCCGGGCGCGTGTGGCAACGGCCAGAAAAGCGCCGGAATTAGAAAGCCAGTAAAGGCGAGGATCAGGACGCGTCGCGACAAGCGCGGACGCGGCCGAGGCGGGATGGACATGGGTATGGGCGGTGCGGCGGTCAGTTTCAAAGAGGTCGATCTCAGTCTGGGGCGCGGGGCGGGGCGTATCCATATCTTGAAACAGATTTCGCTGGAAATCGCGCGCGGCGAGACCGTCGCTCTGCTCGGCCCTTCAGGCTCGGGCAAATCGACGCTGCTGATGGCAATGGCGGGGCTTGAGCGGCCGGATTCTGGCAGCGTCAGCATCGACGATGTCGCGCTCAAAAATATGAACGAGGATCAGCTCGCGCGCTTTCGCGGGCAAAAGATCGGCATCGTCTTTCAATCCTTCCATCTCATCCCGACAATGACGGCGCTCGAAAATGTCGCCGTGCCTTTGGAGCTTGCGGGGATCGAGGATGCGTTCGAGCGCGCCGGGGCCGAGCTTTCGGCAGTGGGCTTGAAGGAAAGGCTCACGCATTATCCGGGCGAATTGTCGGGCGGCGAGCAGCAACGCGTCGCACTGGCGCGTGCTCTTGCACCCAATCCATCGCTCCTCATTGCCGACGAGCCAACCGGCAATCTCGATGAAGAGACGGGACGCGGCGTCATCGCGCTGATGTTTGCGCTTCAGCGCGAACGCGGTGCCACTCTGGTGCTCGTCACACATGATCAGGCGCTCGCTGAAAAATGCGATCGGACGATCAGGTTGAGATCGGGGAGAGTGGAAAGTTAGTCGCATAAGACCGCGGGCGCCGTCACTTTCGTGAAGCGCCCGCGACAAAAAGGTGTCATTCCGTCTCAATGATCGTGAAGGTGCATCAAGGGATGGGGATGATGATGGCGGTGGATCACGACGATGGGATGATAATGGCCCTTGTGATGATGGTCATCGGCGTTCGCAACGGACGTACCTAACAGGCCGAGCGCGACTGCGATCAGCAGAATCTTTCCGATTTTCATGAGTTTCCTCCAGGCCCCAAGCGACAGATACAGATGAAGAAGATACAGATGAAGAGAAGCCGGATTGGAGACTGTCGCACCATGGCAACGCCTGAAGCGCGAAAACGTTGCCGCTTTCTCAAATTTGCTTTGCTCGTGGATGGACTTGGATTTCCCCGGTTTTGGCCTGCCATCGCGACGCGACCCCGCGATATTCAGATATCAGACAACGATCATGCGATTTAGGCCTAACACTCGCTTCGTGCTCTTTCGCCTCGCGCTGCGCGATTTTCGCGGCGGCTTTTCCGGCTTTTTCATCTTTCTCGCCTGTCTCGCGCTTGGCGTCGCGGCGATCACAGGCGTCGGCGCGATCGCGCATTCGCTTTCCGACGGGCTCGCGCAAAAAGGCCGCGTGATCTTGGGCGGTGATATGTCCTTCGAACTGGCGCTGCGCGAAGCGACGCCGAAGGAACGCGCTGTGCTCGCCACGCAAGGCAAGATCGCGCCAATCGCATTGATGCGCGCCATGGCACGCACGCCACAAGGCCAATCGGCTCTCGTCGAGATCAAGGCGGTCGACGGCACCTATCCCGTCGAGGGCACGGTGGTGCTCGATCCGCCGTCGGCGCTCGCCGATGCTCTTGTGTTGAAAGATGGCGCTTATGGCGTCGCCGCCGATCCGATGCTTGCAGCGCGGCTGGGATTGAAGATCGGCGATCGTTTCATGATTGGCGCGCAAACATTCGTTCTCCGTGCCGATCTCAAATCCGAACCCGACAAGCTCGCGGGCGGCGTCGGCTTCGGTCCGCGCGTGCTGATGTCGCAGGACGGTTTGCGCGCGACGCAGCTTCTCGTTCCCGGCGCGCTCTTCAATTGGATTTACCGACTCTCTCTTCCGGGCGGCGGCCCTTCCGATGACAAGCTCGCAGCCGTTTCGGCAGCTGTCAAAGCGGCGTTGCCCGACGCCGGCTTCGAAATCCGCACGCGAAAAAATGTCTCGCCGGAATTTTCGCGCGGCCTTGAACGCTTCAGCCAATTTCTGACGCTCGTCGGCTTGACCTCGCTCATCATCGGCGGCGTCGGTATAGCGAATGCCATTACCGTCTTCATCGAGCGCAAGAAGCCGGTGATCGCGACCTTGAAAGCGCTCGGCGCGACGGGCGGGCGTGTCTTTGCGATCATGCTCACCGAAGTGTTGCTGATGGCGGCGATCGGCATGGCGGCGGGTATCGCGATTGGCTCGGCATTGCCTTTCGCGATCGATGCGGCTTTTGCGAGAGTCATTCCTTTCCCGCTCGCGCCCGCGCTCTATCCGAGCGAAATGGCGATGGGCCTGCTCTATGGCACGCTGACCGTGTTGGCCTTTTCGCTTGGCCCCCTGGGCCGCGCACATGACGTTCCGGTGCCCTCGCTCTTTCGCGACGAGATAGCGCCGGTCGCGGTTGCGCTCAGAATGCGCTATCGGCTGATCGCGGGCCTAGCGACGCTCGGTCTTGCTGTTGCCGTCCTGAGTTTCACGGCCGACCGCAAGCTTGCGCTGGTCTATCTTTGCGCCGTTTTCGGCGGGTTTGTCTTTCTGCGCTTCGCCGCTCTGGTGATGATGGCAGTGGCGAGACGCGCGCCGCGTCTGCGCAATGTCGAACTGCGTCTTGCTGTCTCTAATCTTCATCGGCCGGGCGCGTTGACGCCTGCCATCGTCCTGTCGCTTGGGCTTGGGCTGACGCTGCTCGTCGGGCTTGCGCTGATCGACGGCAATCTGCGCCGCGAACTCGGTCACTCTAGGGGCAGTACGACGCCAAACTTCTTCTTTCTCGGCATTCCGCAGACGCAGTCGGAGGCTTTCCGCACTTTTCTTGAGGATCACGCGAAGAGCGGCCAAGTCGAATTCGTTCCCATGCTGCGCGGGCGGATTACGGGATTGAAGGGCGCGCCGGTCGAAAAAGTGAAGATGCACGTGAAAGACAAATCCGCCTGGGCGCTGCTCGGCGACCGCGGCATCACCTTCGCAAAGACGCTTCCGGACGGCTCGAAGCTTGTTGAAGGCTCCTGGTGGGATGCGAATTATGCCGGGCCGCCGCTTGTCTCCTTCGAGGCCGATGTGGCCGACGGCCTCGGCCTAAAGATCGGCGACGACATCACCGTCAATGTGCTCGGACGCACGATTACGGCGCGCATCGCCAATCTGCGCCATGTCGATTGGCGCAACATGGGCATCAATTTTGTCATGGTCTTCTCGCCGAATGTCTTTGCCGGCGCGCCTTTCAGCAATCTCGCCACGGTGACATTCTCGACTCCCGACACGTCCGGGCGCGATGCGGCGCTGGTGCGGGCGGTGGCGAAGGATTTCTCGTCGGTCGTAAGCCTTCGCGTCAAAGACGCGCTGCAGGCGATCCAGGATGTGCTCGATCAGCTCAATCTTGCCGTGCGCGGTGCCGCGAGCGTGGCGCTGATGGCGGCGACGCTCGTTCTCGGCGGCGCCCTCGCCGCGAGCCAGGCGACGCGCCTTTATGACAGCGTCGTGATGAAAGTGCTCGGCGCCACCCGCACAAGGCTGCTGGTCGCCTTCCTTTGGGAATTTGGCCTCATCGGGCTCGCGACGGCGCTCTTCGGAGTCTTCGCTGGCAGTTTGGCGGCGCTGGCGGTGGTGCGCTTTGTGATGAAGCTCGACTTCATCTGGCTCTGGCCGCAAGCGCTCGAAGCCGCCTTCGGCGCGCTTGTCATCGCCGTCGTTCTGGGGCTTGCCGGCACATTCCGCATCCTGGGGCAGAAGCCGGCGCAATATTTACGAAATCTTTAGGTCGAACCCAGGCTTGCCGGGTGGCGCCGGCCTTGTGCCCGCCTCGGCCGGGCGCCATATTAGCTCCCGATCGCTCATCTTTTGGCCGGTTTCGGAGCCGAAGGTGGGGGATGGCGGGCGGCAGGTTTTGCGTCAGGCCCGCACGGTAGTGACTTCGCACGCTTGGCCAGCCGGCGTTTCGGCAGGTAAGGCGCAATGGGGGTGATGCCCCCGGAACCCGGATGAGGAAATCATGTCCGACTTCGATCGCAACGCAGCCCCTCGCTGGAACCAGGGCATTGCCCAGGCCGGGCGCGCCGAAATCGACCAGGGCCTTCGCACCTATATGCTTGGCGTCTACAACAACATGGTGGTGGGGCTTGCCATCACTGGGCTTGTCGCGCTCGGCATTCACATGCTCACCGTCACGACGGACCCGAGCCAGGCCGCCGCCCGCATTGGCACAAGTGTCATGCTGACTCAATTCGGCGTCACGCTCTACGGTTCGGCGCTGCGCTGGATCGTCATGCTCGCGCCGCTCGGTTTCGTCTTCTTCTTTTCGATGCGGCTCAACCAGATGTCGGCCGCCGCGGCGCGCTACACCTTCTACGCATTCTCCGCGGCGATGGGCCTGTCGATTTCGTCCATTCTGCTCATCTATACAGGCGAATCGATCACGCGCGCCTTCTTCGAGACCTCGGCTGTCTTCGGCGCCCTGAGCCTTTATGGCTATACGACGAAGCGCGATCTTTCACCCATCGGCGCGTTCCTGTTCATGGGACTGATCGGCCTCATCATCGCGAGCCTGGTCAATCTCTTCCTCCACAGCTCCGGCTTTCAATATGCTCTGTCGGTTCTGACCGTGCTGATCTTCGCCGGCCTCACCGCTTGGGACACGCAGGCGATCCGGCAGATGTATTTCGCCTCCGACAGCGCCGAGATCGCGACCAAAAAGTCGGTGAACGCCGCGCTGATGCTCTATCTCGACTTCATCAACATCTTCCAGTCGCTGCTCTACCTCACCGGGTCGCGCAACAACTGATCCTGCGTTCGCAACGATCGAATAAAGAAGAGCCCCTTTTCCGATAGGAAAAGGGGCTCTTCTTTTGGGTGTTGTGGCTCAAGAAATCCGCGCACTGGGCTCCTTGCCCATAGGTGTGGCCGGAAATTGCATTTCAAATTTCAGTCCGGGCGCATTGTCCGCGAGCGCGATGTGGGCGCCGTGGAGACGCGCGACGGCTTCGACGAGGCTCAGGCCAAGCCCATTGCCGCGCGCGCAGCGGCTTTGTTCGAGCCGATAGAAGCGCTTGAAGACGAGCAGCCTCTGATCGACGGGAATTCCCGGGCCATTGTCGCTCACCGTCAAAAGAGGCGCGCCCGCGCGCACGGAAATATCAACCGTCACCTTGCCACCCTCGTTACCGTGATTGATGGCATTGTCGACGAGATTGGAGAGGGCATCAAACAAGAGATCGCGATCGCCGGTGACAAAAATCAGGTCCGCGCCCGTGGCCGAAAGGCTCACCGATTTCTCCTCCGTGGCCGCGTCGAATAGTTCGACCACTTCGCGCGCCAATTCGCCAAGATCGACAGCGCGAAACGCCGCCTTGCGGTCGCTCGCTTCGATCTGCGAAATCCGCATGAGAGAAGAGAAAATCCGCAGGACATCGTCGAGGTCGGCCATGGTGTCGCCGATCAGCGCCTGATCCTCATTGGCGTCCCGCTGGCGATGGTAGGCCCGCTCAAGCCGCCCATGCATCCGCGTCAGAGGCGTACGCAAATCGTGCGCGACATTGTCCGTCACCTCTTTTACCTCATGCATGAGGATTTCGATCCGATCGAGCATCTGATTGAGGTTTTCGGCGAGCTTGTCCCATTCGTCGCGTGAGCCGCGGAGCGGAATGCGCCGATTGGGGCCGCTCTTCATGATTTCGAGGCTCGTGACGTTGATGGCTTCGATGCGCCCCACCGTGCGCCGCGTCACCGCGACGCTCGCAAAAGCGGCAAGAAGGATAATGAGCGCGATGACGGCGGCGAACCCAATGCGTATCCGCTCTATAAACAGAGCGAGATCGCCGATGTTGCGCGCGCGCCCTGCTTGATCGAGCACGTAAGTAGTGCTCGACCAGTAGATATAGGTAAGAAGCGCGAGAACGATAGCGCCGAAAAGACCGATGAAGATCAGCGCCAGTCTGAAGGTCCTGGACCGGAGGGTCTTAGCAAGGAGCACGGAGACAGAATCCAACGCCACGAATGGTATGGATGAGCGGATAGTCTTGCGAACTGTCGATCTTCCGCCGGACGCGCCCGACATAGACATCGATAATATTCGTCGTTGGATCAAAGTGCAGATCCCACACATGCTGGAGCAGGGTCGCGCGCGGCACGACATGGCCTTCGCTGCGCACTAGGAATTCAAGGACTTCGAATTCGCGCGGCAGGAGATCGATTTCTCTGTCGCGCCGGGTGACGGTGCGTGAGACGAGATCAAGCTTTAGATCGCCGACGCGCAGCACCGTCTCTTTCACCACGGCCATGCTGCGCCTCGCGAGCGCGTCGATCCGAGCCAAGAGTTCGACGAAGGCAAAGGGTTTGACGAGATAGTCGTCACCGCCAGCGCGCAGCCCGCGAACGCGGTCGTCGACTTCGCCGAGCGCGCTGATGATCAGGGCGGGCGTTGCGACTTCGAGCTCGCGCAGCTGCCTAATGATCGAAAGCCCGTCGATACCGGGCAACATACGATCGATCGCCATCACCGCATAATCGGCGGAAAGCCCACGCTCAAGCCCATCCTCGCCCGTAGCAGCGAGATCGACTTCGTAGCCGCTCGTTGTCAAATAATCGAGAATTTGAGCGCCTGTTTCCTGATCGTCTTCGATCACGAGAACGCGACGCCGGCTTTCAACCACCATCACGAAATTCCTTTGTTTTTCGGGAGCGGCGGACCGTATCATAGATCGCCATTCTGAAAACTGACATCTTAGTCAGAATTTGACTCATTCGTCATTTGAGTCTTTGCCGCAATTGCGCAACGACTGACGCCACACATGGTCATTGCCGAAATCTGCACGGCAGGCTCCGTCAAGGGTTTGGGCCTGCGACTAACGCTTTCTCTAAAAGGAGCAGCACGCGTGCAGGCAGCTTATCTCAATCGTGTCGCGACTGCCGTTCCGGACTATGAAGTGCACGACACGTTCGTGCGCTTCGCGGGGAATTTGCTGCGTGATCGCAGCTCGCGCTTGTTGTTCGATCGAATGGTGTCACGCTCGCAGATCGAGCGGCGCTGGTCGTGTCTCACGCCAACGCGGCCGGGCGCCAATGATACGCTCGACGGCGACGGCTTCTATCGGCTCGGCCAATTTCCTTCGACCGGGCAACGCATGAGTCGTTATGAAGTAGAGGCGCCGATCCTCGGCGCCAAGGCGGTCGATGAGCTCAAGCTTGGCGCGATGGCGCGGGAGATCACACATCTGATCATTGCGACATGCACCGGCTTTTCGGCGCCGGGCGTCGACTTCGAAATCATACGACACTGCGGCCTTTCGCCGTCTGTCGAACGCACCCTCGTCGGCTTCATGGGCTGCCATGCGGCAATCAATGCCTTGAAGCTCGCGCGTCATGTCGCGCGCTCGACGCCCGAGGCGAAAGTTTTGGTTGTCTGCCTCGAACTCTGCACCTTGCATCTGCAAGAGACCGAAGACCTCGATCGCCTGTTGACCTTTCTGCTCTTCGGCGATGGTTGCGCTGCGGCTCTGATCAGCGCCGAGCCTGTCGGCCTCTCGCTTGATGGATTTCATGCCGAGGTGGTTGAGAGGGCGGCGGAACAGATCGCATGGACCATTCGCGACAATGGCTTCGACATGGTTCTCTCCGGCCAGGTGCCGGCGACGATTGCGCATATGCTGCGCGCGCGATCCGAGCGCGTGCTTTCCGGTCAGCCATCGGAGGCCTTCCAGCTCTGGGCTGTTCATCCCGGCGGTAAGTCCGTGCTCGATGCCGTCGAGAACGCCTTCGATCTCGACGAATCTGCGCTCGATACCTCGCGCGCCGTCTTGCGTAACTATGGCAATATGTCTTCGCCGACGATTCTGTTCGTGCTCGAATCTCTAATGCGGCAGGAACTTCCGCGCGGCGCGCGCGGCTGCGCCATGGCCTTTGGTCCCGGTCTCACGGCCGAAACCATGCTCTTCAGCGCGGCGGCCTAGACATGACCGCGCTCGATCTTTCTCGGCGCAGCAATCTTTCCGAGCTCATGGATTCGCGGGAGACGGATTTGGTGACCTTTCGCGCCTGTCTGCGCGATCTCGCGAAGGTCAATCGGCTGACGTTCGCCTATCGGCCGACGCTGAGGTTTCTGGAGGATCTGGCGAATTACGGCCATTGGCCGCGCGACCGCGCGCTGAGGATCGTCGATGCGGGCAGTGGCGCCGGCGACATGCTACGCATGATCGATGATTGGGCGGCCCGGCGTGGCTTGCAAGTCGATCTCACCGGTGTCGATTTCAACCCATGGTCGGAGCAGACGGCGCGGGAAGTAACGCCGCCCGACAGGCCGATCCGTTTCGTCACATCGAGCATTTTCGATTATCGCCCAGCGGAGCCGATCGATGTGGTGATTAGCTCCCTTTTCACTCATCATCTTGATGAGGCCACATTGGTCGATTTTCTTAAATGGATGGAATTGGGTACGACCATCGGCTGGTTCGTGAACGATCTCAGACGAAACAAATTCGCCTATCACGCCTTCCGCTTCGCCTCGCGGCTGCTGCGGATGCATTATTTCGTGCAGCATGACGGGCCGATCTCCATCGCGCGCGCGTTCGACATTGCCGATTGGGTGAAGGCGCTCGATGCCGCGGGCATCGAGGTGGCGACCATACGGCCCTATTTCCCCTACCGGCTCTGCGTTGCGCGGGTGAGGCGGCAGGCGTGACGCCTGTGCCCGCCGTTGTGATCGGCGGCGGCCTCGCCGGCGCCGCGCTGGCAGCGCAGCTCGCGCAATCGGGTCGCCCCGTTGTCTTGATCGAGCGCAAGAGCGGGCCGCATCACAAAGTCTGCGGCGAATTCATCAGCAGCGAGGCCGCCGCCTATCTCGGCGCGTTCAATCTCGACCTGCCATCGCTCGGGGCGCGGCGCATCAAGACGGTGCGGCTCGGCGCGGGCGAGCGGATGGTGGCCGCCGATCTGCCGTTTCCGGCATTCAGCCTGTCGCGTTATGTGCTCGATGAGGCTCTTCTCCGCCGCGCCAAGGCCTTCGGCGCGGAGATCATCCGCGGGCGTGGCGTGCAATCGCTGCAGGCCGACGACGGGCGCTGGATTCTCGAATTGGAAGAGGGGGATTGCTTCGCCGCGAAGGATGTCTTTCTAGCGAGCGGTAAGCACGATCTCCGCGGCTGGAAGAGGCCAGCAAAGCGCGAGTCTGACTTCGTTGCCTTCAAACTGCATTGGAGGTTGTCGGACCATCAAAGAACGGCGCTCGGCGACAGCGTCGAACTCTCTCTCTTTCCCGGGGGCTATGCGGGACTTGAGCCTGTCGAAGACGGCGTCGCCAATCTCTGCCTCATCGTTGAGCGCAAGCAATTTGTTGCGCTTGGCCAAAGATGGGATGCCGTGTTCGATCTCTTGCGGACGGATTGTCCGCATCTCGCGCAAAGGCTCGATGGTGCAACGCCATGCTGGGAACGTCCCCTTGCAATAACGTCGATCCCTTATGGCTTCGTTGAGACGCGCGCCGACGGCCTGTGGCGGCTTGGCGATCAGGCAGCCGTCATTCCATCCTTTGCTGGCGACGGCATGGCGATCGCGCTTTATTCGGCGCGGCTCGCGGCACAAACCTATCTGAAGGGTGGATCGGCGGAGGCGTTTCAACTGCGCCTCGCGCGCAATGTCGGCGGACAAGTGAAACGCGCCGCGTTCTTATCGCGACTCTTGGTGCGTCCGCGCGGACAATGGCTTGCCGCCGCGGCGGCAAGCATTTTTCCCGATCTCTTGGCCACCGTCGCGCAAACGACGCGGATTGCCGATCGGCACTTACGCGACGCAGCCTGAGCGGCGCTCACCAATGGCTGTAAGGACGGCCAAAGGGGAAAGCGGGCTCTTCCTCATCGCCTTCCGCAGGTCCGTAATAGCCGGCGAAATAGGGCGTGCCGAAGCCTTGGAAGGGATCCTCAACGCCATAGCGCCAGGAATTTGCCGGGGTCGCCGACCAGAAGTCGTAGCGGTAGCGGTCCATCACCATCGCGTAGAGAACGCCATTTCTGATGAAGCCCGGCACGCTCGCTTGGCGCATATGATAGCGCCAGGCGCCGACGCGAACTTGATAGGGGAGCGGATAGAAGCCGACGCCGCCGTCGGGATCGCCGGAGAGTTCCTGATAGCCAGGTCCGAGGCCCGAGGCGCCCGGCGGCAGATAGCCGATCGTCCCGCTGTGATGATGGTGGCTTTTATGATGCGCGCTGGTTTGGGCTGAGGCAGCCGACATCAGGCCGACTGTTGCAGCGATCGCGAAAACGGGAAGGAAGCCTAATTTCCAGCGCATGGCTCAACTCTCCGAGCTTCGGCGCGTTAAGGCGCCTTTTTGAACATGGGGCGCTTGGCCCCGCGCTGCAACTATCGGATAGACGTTAAGGCTGCGTTTTGAGCAAGGTCAAATGCACACGATCTTGTTATCGCGGTGGAAATGAGCGGGCGCCGCAGCCGATCACTCGGCTGCCGACTTCGCCCCGCCGAAACGCCGCTCGATATAATCCTGCACGATCACCTTGAATTCGGCGGCGATGCCTTCGCCGCGCAGCGTCATCGCCTTCTGGCCGTCGATGAAGACCGGCGCAGACGGTGTCTCGCCCGTGCCCGGCAGTGAGATGCCGATATCGGCGTGCTTCGATTCGCCGGGGCCGTTGACGATGCAGCCCATCACCGCGACGTTCAGCGTTTCGACGCCGGGATAACGCTCGCGCCATTTCGGCATTTCTTCGCGGATATAGGTTTGAATGTCGCGCGCGAGTTCCTGGAACACGGTCGATGTCGTGCGGCCGCAGCCGGGGCAGGCGGCAACGAGCGGCACGAATGTGCGGAAGCCCATCGTCTGCAGAATTTCCTGCGCGACTTTGACTTCGAGCGTGCGGTCGCCGCCGGGCTCGGGCGTCAAGGAAACGCGGATCGTGTCGCCGATGCCTTCTTGCAGAAGCACGCCGAGCGCGGCGGACGAGGCGACGATGCCCTTCGAGCCCATGCCGGCTTCGGTGAGACCCAGATGCAGCGCATAGTCGCTGCGCTTCGCAATCATGCGATAGACGGCGATCAAATGCTGCACGTCGGAGACTTTCGCCGAGAGAATGATGCGATTGCGCGGCAGGCCGATCTCTTCGGCGCGCTCGGCGGAATGAAGCGCCGATTGCACCATGGCTTCACGCATCACCGCCGCCGCATCGAGCGGGGCGGCGGAATTCGCATTCTCGTCCATCAGCGAGGTCAGCAGCTCCTGATCGAGCGAGCCCCAATTGGCGCCGATGCGGACCGTCTTGCCGTATTTGATCGCGAATTCGACGATCATCGCGAATTGCGTGTCGCGCTTGTCCTTGAAGCCGACATTGCCGGGATTGATGCGATATTTGGCGAGCGCCTCGGCGCAGGCCGGATGTTCGGTCAAAAGCTTGTGGCCGATGTAGTGGAAGTCGCCGATGAGCGGGACGGTGACGCCCATCTTGTCGAGCTTTTCGCGGATATGCGGCACGGCAGCCGCCGCTTCGTCGCGATCGACGGTGATGCGGACGAGTTCGGAGCCTTCACGGGCGAGCGCTGCGACCTGGGCGACAGTGCCCGCGATATCGGCCGTGTCCGTATTGGTCATGGATTGCACGACGATCGGCGCCCCGCCGCCGACCATGATGGCGCCGCGCCCGCTGCCCACCGTCACGCCCACTGAGCGCCGACGCGGGCTGGGCCCTGCGGTGATGGCCTGGGCGGCAAAGGAATGGGCTGGGGCGGTCGTCGCTAGAGACATTGGGCGCCTTTTCAGTGTGAATCGCGGTCCGAGGGAGCAAAGCCTGGCAGCCGTGACCTTATCATGAAGGGATCGGACCCTTGGTGATCAAAAACATAGGCGTCGTCAAGGCGGCCGGGAAGGGAGGCTGACCTGCGGTAAATGGGAGCGCGGGTTCGGGCGGGCAGGGTGCTTTCAGACCTTTTTCCGGAATTATCCCCTCTAGACATGTAATCGGTAATGTGCTAGAAAATGGGTATGAGCAAGAAACCGAAGCCCCCGACCCTTTCTCAGTTCCAAAAGCGCTTTCCAGACGACGATAGTTGCCTGGAGCACCTGATGCGCATCCGCTATGGCGACCGCTTCAATTGCCAAAGCTGCCACAGATCGGCGCATTATCACCGCGTTGCCAAGCGCCGCTGCTATGAGTGCGAACATTGCGGCTATCAGGTCTATCCGACCGCCGGGACGCCATTCGAGCAAACGCGCACCCGCCTCACAGACTGGTTTTTCGTGATGTTCCTTTTCTCGGCTTCGCGGAATGGCGTCGCTGCGAAAGAGGTCGAACGCCAGCTTGGCGTCACCTACAAAACCGCATGGCGCATGTGCCATCATATTCGTCAGCACATGGGCGCGGTCGATGGTGATCGCCCTTTAGGAGGCCCGCGCCCGTCCGATCCAATCGTCGAAATTGACGAAGCCTTTCTTGGCGGTCGGGATCGCGCGGGCAAAGACGACAAGGCCATTGTGCTCGGCATGGTCGAACGCAACGGCGACGTGCTTGCGCAGCAAGTCGCGGCTCGCCATTCCAATCAAGTCATGCCGCAGGTGAAAAAATGGGTTCGCGAGGGCTCGCGCGTAATGACGGATGACGCTCCGCTCTATCGCGGCCTCAACATTCATGGCTTCGACCATGAGAGCGTCAATCACTCAGAATATGAATATGTCCGGGGCGAAGCGCATACCAATACGATTGAAAGCTATTGGTCGATCCTGAAGCGCGGGATCAATGGCACCTACATTCACGTCTCTAAGAAGCATCTTCGGAAGTATCTATGGGAGTTTGAATATCGTCACAACCTTCGTCGGTCGCCTCATCTGATGCTTGAGATTCTTCTTTTGGTTTTCCAAAAACCAGCATTGCCATAGAGCGAAGAAGTTTTTCGAAACGCTCTTCGGTTTGCGGATGAGGATCGTCGGGGATTTGACGTTTCCCGATTGTCATCGCGGATCGGGCCTCGCTACAACGATAATATTTTGCCCTTTTGACATTTGTGGGTTGCTTTCGCTAATTAATTCCAAACCAGCCGAGTTAAAGGCATTTCTTAGCTTTGTAGGCGCTGGCGCGTTTTCTTCGTCGGCATACGTAAATAGCTTTAGACCATACTCGTGTGGCATCGTGAATATGATTACGCCTCCACCCGCACGCCAGCCGGGAATGCTGCCAATAAACTCGCGCAGTTCCTCAGCATATACTTCGCACTCGTCGCAATTTGGCATACTGTTGACATCGAGAGCATAGCTTTCCTTAGGCTCAAGCCTCAAAGCAACACGCATGCGTTCCTTTTGTTCATCCGTTAAGTGCCGCGCGGCAGGGACCGCGCCAAAATAAAGATCGCGTGACTGAATAATATATGCCGCCTGCCCGAGAATGGCCGACAGCAGCAAGGCTAAAATTACTCCACCATAAGTTATGAGCCGAAACGTCTCCCAATGGCCGCGTATTGGCTTTTCGGCCACTTCAATCGGCCAGCGCAGATGCGTCCTTTGAATTAAGACAAAGTTTTCCGCTGCCACGAACATCCCAATCGCAGCTACACCAAACGCTATGGCAAATCCGTAGTTCACAAACCAGGCCGCGATGGCGGCCAGGATTGCGCCGACTCCGAAAGCGGCTGCAGCGCTTCGGGCAGAGAACAAATTTGGATGTTCGGCGGACCCTTCTTCCATAATCCCCTCAAATAGCACGAAAATCGGCTACATGTCCAAAGGGGATATGCTCGCCTTTTTCCCTCTGGGAGTTGACCTAAGGGCGTTCGTGCTATGTTCTTTACGGCAACGGCTCGGGCAGGTAATCTGTGAAATCCATCCGGAAATCTCGAGGTTTTCGTGCGCGCGGACGGATCGTTGCAGAAAATATGGGACGAACGGCTTCAGTCTCGCCCCTTTTACGCATCGGTCGAATTGACGGACAACGGGCTCATGTTTGGCGCGGGAACCCAACTCGCACCACTGCGAAAAGGCAATTCTGGCGCATGTGGTCTCGATTTGGGGCGCGACGGCGATCGCGTTTTGGCGTTGCTAGCCGTGGCCTATCGGCGTCCAGTCTACTTCGACATCCTGAGACACGTTGAAGGAGCTTCGACCGAATGGCAGCGCGGCGATAAAGCATTGGCCAACATTCGACTCGCCTATGCGCGGTTGCCACGGTTCGAGCGAAGAGAAGATGCCTATCCTTTGTTTCTCGCTGCATCATTGCTGAAAGCGGGATTCTCGCCGCAATATTTGATGCGACAATCAGCCTTTGATGCGACCGCACTGGACATCGAAAAATATAATCCCGACGAGCCGCGTATTCCTGCCGGCAGCGGCCAAAAGAGCGGTCGTTGGACGGACGATGCGGTGACGACTGATGAGCAATGGGTTGTTGACCACCACGGCTCCATCCAGCTCGCCGCGGAAGATTCTGAGGATGAAAAGAGGCGGGAAGATGAAAAGGAACTTCCCGAAGCGGAACGACGCGCGCTGAACGTTTCGCCGCGAAAAGAGGATGTCGAAGAAGGCGGCGGCATACCACTTCAACGGCCGCTCATCGAGGACCCCATCGGCATTGGAGCATATGCAGGCGAATCGATTCCGGCGCGGTCTCCGGCACAGCGATTTACTGTCCAAGAGCGACAGGAGATCAATCGAATTGGTCAGGAGACGGGCTGCCATACCTGCGGAACGAAAATTCCTGGGACGGCTTCTGGAAACTTCGTTCCCGATCATCAGCCGCCATCTTCGTTGAACACTTCAAACTCGCCACAGCGCCTCTATCCTCATTGTATCACTTGTAGTGGCAGGCAGGGATCTGCGATTTTGTGGCGACGATAGGGAGAATGTAAATGGCCGAATTCGCGCGCCTAGCCCCACCGTACTCAATCGTCGCCGTGGAGGACATTTCGCGCGGAGAGCCGCCGAAGTTGGCTGATAGCTCGCGTATCGCGGCGACAGAGTCTTGCATAATAGTTGGAACCCTATGCGAGATCGACGGCGAAACAGAGTTTCGCTTAGGCACACGGCGCGAGGTCGATCCTGGAACGGCGCCGGCATTTCAAGGTCGACTCAAAACGCCGTCCGGAAAACTGGTCATTCGTTCGGTGCCCGTCGACATCGATTCAGATGACATCATTCTTGAAATGCCGGCGCCGCAGCCCGAGGCGATGATTTATATCTGGACCAATCATCCGACCGAACCGGACCAGATCATCATTGGCGTCGAATAAACGCCTTCGCACTAGGTCTTTGACCTAGCTCTCCCCGCACGCCCGACACAGACCCGCGATTTCCATCACTTGGCTGTGGGACACGAAGCGGGTCGTCGCGGTGAGCGCGGCCAAATCCTTGCGTAGCGCATCGGACGTCGCCTCGACCACCGTCCCGCAATTCTCGCAGATCAGAAAGACGACGAGATCCTTGACCTCATGGCTATGCCCGCAGGCGAGATAGGCATTGCGCGAGGCGAGGCGGTGAACGAGGCCGTTCTCGAGCAGGAAATCGAGCGCGCGATAGATCGAGACGGGGGCCGGCCGCTTGCCCGTCGCCACGGCCACCTTTTCGATCATCTCATAGGCGCCGAGCGGGCGGCCTTCGCGGGCCAGGATTTCGAGGATGAGCCGGCGGCTCGGTGTCAATTTGACGCCGTGCTCGCGGCAAAGCTCTTCCGCCGTCGCCAGCGCGCCTTTGACAGCGTCGCCGCTCTTGCGATCCTTTCGCGGTGCCGGAATCGTGTTGGCCATAGAAGCAATATAATCTGCCGGCCAGCGAAATGCGACCGGATGAAACGGCAAAGGAGCGCCGATGGCCTATGCGGTTCTGCTGACGAGCCTGCCCGATCGCGCCGCGGCCAAGGCGATGGCTGAGAAGCTGATCGCGAAACGGCTCGTTGCCTGCGTGCAGATGGTGCCGATCGAGAGCGTCTATGAGTGGCAAGGCACGGTCGAAGAGGCGGCGGAAATCCTCCTCCTCTGCAAGATGAAGCGCGAGGATTATGCCGAAGCCGAAAAGCTCATTCTGGCGCAGCATCCTTATGAGACGCCGGAAGTCGTGCTGCTGCCGATCGAGGCGGGATCCTCCGCCTATCTGGCCTGGATCGACAAAGTGACGAAGTAACGCGCTCAGAGAATCGAGCGAGCGACGGTGCGTTCCGCCTCTTCGATCGCCTGCGGCGTGCCGACATGAAACCAGAGGCCGTCGAGCCGCATGCCGTAAAGGCGGCCTGCGGCGGCGGCCTTATGAAAGTAGGGCGCGAGGCGGAAGACATCCTCTTTCGCCTCTTTGAAAAGCTCCGGCTTGATGATGCCGACGCCCGTGTAGACGAATGGCGCGACGCGGCGTTCCTCGCGGAATTGCAAGCGGCCGAGGGAATCCATCATGAAATCGCCGGGCCAATCGACGCCGACGCTCGCCGCCGTCGTCGCGACGAGCAAAAAAATGTCCATCTTCTTTGGGTCCCAGCCGGCGGCGAAGCGCGGCAGATTGGCGTGCGGGCCTTCGATCCAGAAGGAATCCGTGTTGCAAATGAAGAAGGGCGCATCTCCCAGATGCGGCAGCGCCTTGCGAATGCCGCCGCCTTGATCGAGGAGTTTCTTCCGTTCGTCGGAGATGACGATCTTTGGCGCGGTGCGCTTCAGAAGATGCTTCTCAAGCTGATCGGCGTGATGGTGTATATTGACGACCGCCGTCCTGACGCCGGCTTGTGCCAAGCGGTCGAGCGTATGGTCGATGAGCGGCTTTCCGACGATGCGGATAAGCGGCTTTGGCATCGTATCGCTGATCGGCCGCATGCGGGTGCCAAGCCCAGCGGCAAAAACCATGGCAGTGCGCGGTACGGGGGAGGTCATGGCGCGGCAGCGTTGCTCGTGAGAGGCTTCACGAGGGATGGCAGATGCGCCTCATACCATGCGCGCAGCTCCGACATGCGCGGATGGGCCAGGTTGCGTGCCAGATATTTCTCGATGCGCGGCAGATGCGCGAGATAGGCGGGCTTTCTGTCGCGCTTGTCGAGGCGGGCGAAGATGCCGAGAATCTTCGTCGCCCTCTGCGCGCCGAGAATCGCATAGGCGCCGGCAAATTGCGTCATGTCGAAAGGCTCGCCGCGGGCCTCGCGCAATTGGGCGTAGAGCGCAAGGAGACGCAGTTCCGCGGCCTCTGGGACATCGACGCGCGCATCCTGTAGCAGTGAGACAACGTCATAGGCCGGGTGGCCCAGCACGCAATCCTGAAAGTCGAGGACGCCGATGCGGGCAAATCCGTGGCGCTCGGCAAGCCAGATGAGATTAGGCGAATGATAATCGCGCAGCGTCCATGTCGGCGCCGCGCTGACGATATCGCGCAGCGCATGGCGCCAGAGATTGACGAAGACGTTTTTGGCGCCGGAGGGCACGATGGTTCGTGGGATATGCGGCGCGTACCAATCGACGAGCAATTCGATTTCAATGGCGAGCGCATCGAGGTCATAGGACGGGATCGTATAGCTCAAGCGCTCGTCCACGTGAACGACGCTCGGCAAAGGCGAGTCGTGCAGATGCGCGAGCGCGGCGATGGCTTCCGCATAGCGCTCGAAGACGATGCCATTCTCGTCGGTCAAGCCTTCATTGCCGAAATCTTCAAGCACCGCCACGCCCGCCTTGCGATCGACGGCGAGAAGGGCTGGCGCGGAGAGGCCCGCTTTCCGCAAGCCGTGATCGATCGCAACGAAAGCCGAGATGTCCTCGGCGAGATGGGCGAGCGTGCTGTAAGATTTGCCGGCGCGGATCGCCGGACCATCGGGACGTGGCGGCGAAATCATCAAAATCGCGGTGCGGCCGTCCGGCAGAAAGAGGCGCTCATAGGCCCGTGTCGAGGCATCGCCTTGCATCGGCACGCGCTGGGCTTCGCTCCATTCCGTGCCTTTGAGGAGACTATAAATGGCATGGGCGAGTGCCAGCCGTGTCGAAAGCGCGCCCGTGCCTTTCAGCACTGCGAAGCGATGCTCGCCGCCGCGCGCCGCGTCGATGGTGAAGGCGATATCGAGGCGATCATGGCCGATATGACGGCCGCCGCGATCCGGCCATTCGACGATGAAAAGCGCGCCGGCCGCCGCATCGTCCCAGCCGAGTTCAATGAGTTCGTCCGGGCGCCCGATGCGGTAGAGATCGGCATGAACGATAGAAAAGCCGGCGCCCTCGTAACTCTGCATCAAGGTGAAGGTCGGACTCGGGACTTCGAGCTCGGCGTCATCGGTCAAGACGCGGATGAGCGCGCGGGCAAATGTCGTTTTCCCGGCGCCGAGATCGCCCGACAGAGTGAGGAGATCGCCGGGCCTCAGCCATCGCGCGAGTTCGCGCGCGAGTGCGACTGTTGCCGCTTCATCGGCGAGCTCGATCTGCCATCGTTCTGATTCCGCCGTCAAATGCGGCGCCGGCACCGCCATGCCCGCCATCCTTGTTCGCCGCCCTATTTCCGGCCTACGGCCGAAATGTTCTAGAGCCTTTTCGGATGCAAAAGTCTAGCCGATTTCGCCGATACGCGCGGCGAAACGGAATTGATTCCGCATTTTAAGATCATGCGGTTTTGGCGGCTTTTGTGATGGAGCATTGTGCGGGGAAAATGCAGGTGACGGTCGTTCCCACGCCCTCGGCCGTATCGATGAGGACGCGTCCGCCATGCAATTCGACGAGTGAGCGGACGATCGAGAGACCCAGTCCGACACCGCGATGGCGCGAGCCGCCGGTGTGGCTGCGGAACCGATCGAAGACCTGTTCAAGCACTTCCGTCGGAATGCCGCGGCCTTGGTCGGACACTTTGAAAATCACCTCGTCGTCGCGCCGGAGCGCTGCGAGGGTGACGGTTTGCCCGGGCTTCGAGAAACCGATCGCATTGGACAGAAGATTATACAAAACCTGGCGGACGCGTTTGGCATCCGCGATGAAGAATCCGACATCGTCCATCGCCACGACCTGGAGATCGATCGTTGATTCCGCGAGTCGGTCCTGCACGCCTTCGGCCGCGGCATGGATGGTCTCGCGAATGTCAACCTCTTCAGGAACAAGTTCCAGAGCGTCGGCATCGATGGAGGCGAGATCGAGAATGTTATTGATGATCGCGAGCAAGGCCGTCGAGGACTGCGTCACATGGCCGGCAAATTCGCGTTGCCGCTCGTTCAGCGGCCCGGCCACACCTTCGCTCAAAGCCTCGATATAACCGATGATGCTGTTGAGCGGCGTCCGCAATTCATAGGAGACATGGTGGACGAAGTCGTTGCGGAGCTGCTCGGCTTCAACGAGTGCTTGGTTGCGCTCTGTGAGCGCGCGTTCGACATTGACGGTCGCGGTCGTGTCGGTGAAGGTTAAAAGAGTTGCGCCATCTGGAAGCGGCTGAGCCGCGCAATCGAGAACGGTTCCGTCGCGGCAGGCAACGCGACGTTCGACACCGGTCCTGCGGTCACGCAATCCCGTCACAATGCCGCGGATCTCGGCAAAGCCCGCATCATCTTCCGGGAAAATTGAGCTTAAGCCAGCGATGCGGTCGATATGCGGCTTGTCGTTGAGGATGGCGGCGTCGAATTTCAGAAGCTGGGCAAAAGCCGGATTGAAGAACTTGAGCCGCCCATCCGTGCCGAACACGGCAACGCCCTCTTTCAACGTGTCGAGAGTCTCGCTCTGGACGCGGCTCAGCGCATTGAATTGCGATTGCAGATGGAAGCGCTCCGTGACGTCGTCGAAGAGATAGGTCACGCCGCCTTGCGGATTGGGCGTGATGACGACGCGCAACGTCCGCCCATCTGGCAGATGCCAAACCTGTTCGCTCGTTTCGATCGCCTGATAGGCGGAATGAAGAGAATCGCGCCAGGCGCGAAAATCCGCCTGTTCCGGCAGAAGGCCGCGGACTCTCAGCCAATCGAGAATTTCGGAATCGGTCGGGTTGAGATCGACGAAGCTTGGGTCGAGCGGCCAGAGCTGGCGATAGGCGGCATTGTGGAACACGAGGCGCTTGCGGCGGTCGAACATCGCGACCGCGGTCGACAGGAGATCGAGCGTGCGCGCATGGGCCTGCATCTGGCGATCGAGATCGGCGCGCATGGCCTCGAATTCCGAGACGTCGCGAGCAATGCCCGCCGCGCCGATGCCGACGGGCAATTCGACAATGTCGAGCACGCGCCTTTGCCCGGCTGCCACCGCAACGGCGCGTCCGTGCCAGGCTGTGCCCGTGCCGCGTGTCTGGGCCGAGGCCTCGCGCGTTTCGCGCTCCAACAGTTCGATTCCGCGCACAATGGCATTCGCGCCATCGCTGGCTTCGACGGCGCGCACGAATGCGGCGTTCACCCAAGTGAGCTTGCCATCGGCATCGCGCAACCACGCCGGCGCATCGATCGCATCGAGCATGGCGCGCAGTGCATCGAGTTCGGCCATTGTTGAGACGAGCCGCTCGCGCAGCCGCAGCGCTTCGAGACGATCGCCGGACACGTCGCGGATGCGCATCACCGCGCGGCCGCTGACGGCGCGGCCGTCGATCTCGAGCCGACGGCCGCCCAGGCTCTCCAAAGCAAATCGGAAACTCTCGCCGCGCTGGCGGAGGCGCTCAAGACAGTCTTCGAGTTTCTGCGCGCGTTCCGGGGCGAGCCAGGAGCCGAAGCCGAGGACGCGACGCGAGACCGGCGCATCCGTCACCAGGCTCAAGTCGCCCTCGATCTCGGCTTCACCGCCCGGCCCATCCCAGGCGACGATGATCTGCGGCTCGGCGGCGAGGAAAACTTCGGCGCGATCGACTTTGGAGCGCAGATTTGTCAGTTCGAGCAGGAGCGCGTGTTCGCGTTTGCCCCACTGATGCCGCTCACGCAGATGCAAGAGCGCGGTAATCGTCGAAAACAGGACGAGGCCGACGATGAAGGAAAGGCCGATGACGTCCTGGCTCTGGCGCAGATTATCGATCAGAGGGGCGGGATCACCGGGGTCGGCAAAAACGGGGCTTGCGACAAGCATAAGACAGAGGCTTGCGGGCAGGCGCAAAGAGCGATGCAGCGATGAAAGGGCGTTTCGCCGTCCCCGGCATTCGCCGTCGCTGCGCCGCCACGCTGCGTCTGCCATAAAATCCTCTCGTGGCTCGCTCATGCGACGACAATTGATCGGCATGCGCCCATAGTCCAGCCGACGCGCTCCGCCGGCTCGAATCAAGCCACTTTAAGCCATAGTCACAAACCTTGAGAAAGCGGTTAACGCCTCGTGAACAACTCGACCACAGGTTTTGTGCGGATGCCCGCGCTCAGTAGCGGTAGTGGTCGGATTTAAAGGGTCCAGCCTGCGGCACGCCGATGTAACTGGCTTGCTCTTTGGAGAGCTTCGTCAAATGCGCGCCGACTTTGGCGAGATGGAGCGCCGCGACTTTTTCGTCGAGATGTTTGGGCAGCGTGTAGACCTTGCGCTCATAGTGGCCCTGTTTGGTCCAGAGTTCCATCTGCGCAAGCGTCTGATTGGTGAATGAGGCGGACATCACGAAAGAGGGGTGACCCGTCGCGTTGCCGAGATTGACGAGCCGGCCCTCCGACAAAAGGATGATTCTCTTGCCGTCCGGAAATTCGATCTCGTCCACCTGCGGCTTCACATTGTGCCACTTGAAATTGCGCAAGCCGGCGACCTGAATTTCCGAATCAAAGTGGCCAATGTTGCAGACAATGGCGCGATCCTTCATCGCCCGCATGTGATCGGTGGTGATCACGTCGATATTGCCGGTGCAGGTGACGAAAATGTCTGCGCGCGGCGCAGCCTCTTCCATGGTGACGACTTCATAGCCTTCCATCGCCGCCTGCAAGGCGCAGATGGGATCGATCTCTGAGACGATGACGCGGCAGCCGGCATTGCGCAGCGAGGCGGCCGAGCCTTTGCCGACATCGCCGAAGCCTGCGACCATAGCGACCTTCCCAGCCATCATCACATCGGTGCCGCGACGAATGCCGTCAACGAGCGATTCGCGGCAGCCATAGAGATTGTCGAATTTCGACTTGGTGACGGAGTCATTCACGTTGATCGCCGGCCACAGAAGCTTGCCTTCCTTCTGCATGGCATAGAGGCGGTGGACGCCCGTCGTCGTCTCTTCGGAGACACCTTTGATGGCAGCGGCGCAGCGCCCATACCAGCCGGGATTTTCCTTGAGCCGGCGCTTGATCGCGGCGAAGAGGATCGTCTCCTCTTCGTTCGTCGCCTTTTCGAGAAAAGCGGTATCGCCGCCTTCCGCGCGCACGCCGAGATGAATCATCAGCGTCGCGTCGCCGCCGTCATCGAGAATGAGGTTCGGCGTCCCGCCGTCGCCCCATTCGAAGATCTTGTGGGTGTATTCCCAATAGTCGAAGAGGCTTTCGCCCTTGCGCGCGAAGACCGGAATGCCGGCCTCGGCGATCGCCGCCGCTGCATGGTCCTGGGTCGAATAGATGTTGCAGGAGGCCCAACGGATGTCGGCCCCGAGCGCCTTCAGAGTTTCGATCAGCACCGCCGTCTGGATGGTCATATGGAGGGAGCCCGCGACCCGGGCACCTTTCAGCGGCTGTTTCGGGCCGAATTCGGCGCGGGTGGCCATCAGGCCCGGCATCTCCGTCTCGGCAATCGCGATTTCCTTGCGCCCCCAAGATGCAAGGCTGAGGTCGGTAATGGCATAATCCGAAACGGGAGAGGTCATGGACGCGGGCGCTCCTGCAAAAGGCTGATCGCGGAAGCCTATATCAGCGCAAACGGGACAAGGCAATAAAGATATAAGCAAATCTTTATATGCCCTTAGGTTTCCCGTCTCTGGCCCTTGGTCGCTCTTCGTCTAGGGAGCGCTTTCGGCGGCGCAAGCACGGTGCTGCCGCGCGCGCCCGTTTGAAACAGTCCGTTGTAGAAATTGAGGGGTGCGGCTCCCCTGTTTCTCCTTGGTGGCTTCGCCTCTCGGCAGATGTTATTATGAACCAAATAGGTCGCGGGCCGCACAAACAAAGATCGTCGGTGCGAACCCGCGCGTTTTTTGAGATATTTGAGATAAAAGACCGCTTCGCGCCAGACTGACGTATTGGGAATGACATCTGGGGCGTCATCAATAGCCGCAGGCGGTTACCGGTTGATTCCGGGCGAAAGCTCTGCTTCTTGGACCCGCAAATCTTGAGGGCAGACAGCCTCTATGTTGGAAAAAGCGACGGCGTCCAAGAAATATGGAATTGCCATCATTGCCAATGATCGTGTCATCGACTGGCTGCTGCCATTCCTTGAAAGCTATCAGGCGACGAGTGCAGCGGTTCCGCTCTATCTGATTCCCTACGACAACAACATGGAACGCACGCGCAGGGCGGCGGACGTGTATGGCGTCGAGGTCGTCGATATCGACAGCGCGGAACTCGATGCGCTTGCACGCCGTCTCTATCCGTTCAATCCCGGCCATCGCAGACGGCTGAGAAAGCTGCTCGCTTTGGCCTTGCCGCTCGATGAAGTTATCTATCTCGACGTCGACATCGTCCTCTTCCAGGATTTTTCGAATATTTTCGGCCGCATCGAGAAGGGCAAAACTGAGTTCATCGTTGCCCTCGCCAGCGCAGGTCGTGACTATGTTTATAATTCGCGCCGAACCCAATACGAATTTCTACGCAATGCCATGCTCTTCAACGACGGCTTTTTTGCCACCTCGCGAAATGTCCTATCGTTGCAGGATTTCTACGATGTGATCGAAGCCGACGAGAAAATATTCCATGCCGTGCGCCAGCGTGGTGGCCTTTTCGCGCAGCCGCTTACCAACTTCGTGGTGCATCGGCGCGGCTTGCGCATCGTCTCGCTTCCGGACTGCATCGCGGACGCATCGGGCGAGAGCTACTACAAAGCGCAAGGCATTAGCTTGAGCCCCGAGGGCCCGCGAGATCCGTTTGGAGCGAAGCTCTATTTTGGTCACTGGCCAGGCATTATCGGTATGCCGGGACGGCGGGTACTCGACGGCCTCTGGCATAAATTCGCTCAGCAAGCCGCTGCTCGGATGAGAGAATTCGCCTGATTGATCTTCATCCGGTGCTGAAATCATGACCCGTGCAACTCAAGCAGCGGGCCGACGGCGGCGGCGATCGCCGATTGATAGGCATCGAAAGAAAAGAGGCGCTGGTAAAGCCGGCACGTATCGCTCTCCTGACGCTGTTTAGCTGAGAGTGGGGGGCGTTCCGCCAACAGGCGCAACGCCTTCGCGAAACCTTCGGCCTCATCGACGAGCGTAACATTGGTGAGCGTCATGGGATCGACGGCGATTCCCCGAAATGATTCGGCTGTCGCGATCAATGGCAATCCGCTCGACAAAGCTTCGATGGTCTTGATCGAAATTCCATGGCCGGAAACCGTCGGCAAGAGAACGGCCGCAGCATTGGCATAGACACTTTCGAGATCATCGACGCGCCCCGAAAACAATTCTGCATGCCGGGCAAAGAGCGCGGGGTCGCGTGCGCGCACCATCGCATCGATATTGCCGATGATGCGCAGTGGAATTTCGGACGCGAGTGGGCGCACCTCCTGCAGGAACCAAGCAACGCTTAAAAAATTCGGGTGGTTTGCGCTGGCGACGATGACGATGTCGCGCCCGCCCGGGCCGGTGGGCATCGGCTCGATCGCCGGATAGATCAGGATATGGGGGCGGTCGGGCAACAAGTCGCGCCACTCGGCGGCTTCTTCGTCGTTCATGTGAATGAGGAGATCCGCCTTGCGCATTTGCTCCAATTCGAGCGCCAGCATCTTGGCAAATCCCACCTTCGGCCGCAGCAGCCGGCGGCTGTCGTTGCGTAACGCGAACTGCCGCGCTTGCACATCATGCGTATCGAGAAGAATGGGGCACTCCCGATCGCCTTTGAGGCTCAATGCCGCTGGCATGCAAAAGAAATGATTGCAGTGGATCAGATCGATCTTTGAAAGGGACAGAAGCTCATCGGGCAGATCGGCGTTCTCCGTCGTCGCGCAAAGCATCGCCGCCGCGTTGCCATGGAGCCATTGGTTGAGAGCATTGAGGAGCCGTGCGCGCGCAAGCCGCCACAGAGGCATGCCGGCATAATAGCGACGGTTTGCGATGAGATCAGGCGTGGCGGCGAGATAAACGCGATGCGCTTTCGACCCAGCGACCCAACCGGGAAAATCGGCAACCGCCAAACTCAAGACGGTAGCGCCCATGTTGCGATAGGCTTGTGCCTGGGTGACAAAAACTTGATGACTGCCGCAAGAATGCCAGGCCGGATGTATTAGGACGACAGTCTTTCCGGTGAGCCAGTGCGGTTCGGCCGTGCGTTTTTCTAGTTCCCGGCTCTGTAATGGCACGTCAGCTTGCGTCAAATTCTATGCGCTGTGCGCCTGCGAGATCGTTCTTCCAGCGGCGCATTCCCGGATCACCTTAACCGGAACCCGAAACAGCGCCATGAAAAGGAACGTGATCGGCCGCCCGATCTGGGCGGAAAAGCGATCGAAGTGCGTGGCGAGCCGGTAGGCAACGCAGGAACGGCGCGCCCACCGCGGCAGCTTCCGGTCGACTTCCTTCCTGTCCAGTTTGAACAAAAGAACGAGGAGATAAAGCTTAAACAGGCGGGTCTGGGAAAATCTTTCGCTATGGCAGATCAGTTGATCGATGATCAGCGCGATCGCCCGATCGTAACGATCGCCCGATCCGCTCGGGTTGTAACTCAAGACGTTTTGCAGCTGCGCGGTCTGAGAAAAAATGTTTGAGCCGTGAAGCCGATAAATGAACACGGGGTCGTCGATCAGAATACTGCCGCACCAGCTACCAATCCCCTGCGCGAAATAAACATCCATATTACCGTTACCCCATAGATCGGGCAGATGATCATTATCGACAAAGAGCGAAAGCGCATCTCGGCGGAAGCAAAGCCCCGATGTCGGCGACCAGACCCAACCTGTCCAAAGCGGGGGCACATAATGCGCTTTGAGACTTAGATCTTCGCCCAAATGCGGCGCGGGCCACCCAGGCTGGCAACGATAAGGCCTCCAGAGGTTCTTCCGCTTGCCGCGTCCGCGACGCATATAATTGTCCATCGCTTCGCCGGTTGCGACAATGATATCGCCGTTGAATGCTTGCAGCATGTCGCCGGACGTGAAGCCAATATGGATTCGTGACGAGAGATGGACGTAGATATGTGTTTCGACGCAGCGCGGCAACAAAACGTCGTCAGCATCGAGGAAGATGATGTATTGACCTGTCGCACGCTTTAAACCGTCGATAGACGCCGCTGTTTGCCCATCATTCTGCAGGCGTCTGACGATCACGAGCTGGGGATATTTCTCGCACAGCGAAGCGAGGACCGCTGGCGTCTCGTCCGTTGACGCATTATCGACGATGACGCACTCAATATTCGAATAGATTTGCGAAAAGACGGACTCGACCGCCTCCGTCAGATAACGGCCGTAGTTATAGTTGATGACAACAATACTCACCAAGGGCAGATGGAATTGCGGAGTCATCAACTCGTCAGAAAGGTTCGCCACAGGTTTGGCGATTCCGTCGGGCAAATTGGCGATGTTCATGGCTTATCCATCATGCTGCAATACCGTCCGTCAAGAGGAGCGAAGGCCGGGCGGCCCGCCGGGGCTGGCTCCAGATCTGAATAATTAGCACGGAATTTGCGGTCAATCTGCCATCGATTTGGCGCATAGAAGTGGTATGTTTACAATGGGGTAAGAGGGGGTAAGAGCCAATGCCCTTATCCGCAGCCTATTTCATAATCTAGAAGGGTTTGCTGCAATGCAGGCAGGAATAGCGTGACATCAATGGCTTGCTGCTGCGGGGAGACTTGCTTGATCCTCCGCGGATGTCCCATTCCCGCCCCGATTGGCAGGATTTAATGCCCCGGCTGCTTTATTTCTATCTTGGCAAACGGCTGTTTCTTTCCGCGCTGTTGATCGAAACGAGCCTTTGCGTGCCGGTCGTGATGACGTCGCTCTTTCATTATCTGCCGGCGTCGGCCCTACGCAGCGGTCTGCTCGTCCCGGCTCTCCTTGGAACGTTCCCTACGGTCACCTACATCGCATTGCCGATGGCAGTCGGCATTGCCGTTGCCGTGGAATTCTCGCGCATGGCGTCGGAAGGGATGATCGCTGTCCTCTATTCGCTCCGGCTGTCGGTCTGGTCAATTTCCCTTCCGGCAGTCGTGGTGGCGCTCATTGCCGTCGTCTGTGGCTATTGGGTCTCGTCTTTTGTCGCGCCAACCTATGTTGGACAAATGCACGATGTGATCTATGTCATCCGCAATTCGCTGAACCACCGGATGCTTGAACCCGCGCAATTCTATACGTTCGACGACGGAGCGCGGACACTCTATTTTCAGCGCTGGAAAACCCAGGATGTCGTGACCGGCATCTTCATTCACCAATTCTCGACCGAGAAGAATGAGGAGCAAATCATTTGGGCGCAAGAGGCGGAATTTCGCCGGAACCCACATGGGGTTCTTTTGATCCTGAGCCATGGAACGCTGCAAAGTCAGCCAAAGGGATCGACCGAGATGCGCGCCGTGGATTTCGACCAGCATTTCCTGCAAATCGACATGCAGGGGACGGGTGGCTTGCCGAAGCGCAAGTGGGTTGGCGTGTTCGAACTCCCCTCGATCAAATTTTTCCAGAACATGGTCAAATCCGAAAAGGACCGACATAAATTTTCCGAGTGGATGAGCGAGGCGGCCAAGCGAGTCGGCATCCCGATCATGGCCTTGACTCACACGCTCTTGGCGATCGGGCTTGTTTTGAATTTTTCGAGCACGACCGGGCGCAGTTCAGCCGCGCTTGCGGCGCTGGTTGCCGTGCCTCTTGTGCACATTACAATCCTGATTGGGTCCGAAAGTCTTGTTCGCCAAAATCCGCAGCTGGTCGTCGTAGTCGCGGCCGCAATCCTCACCGAATTGATCGTCGCCCTCGTTCTGCTTTATCGCCAGACTGCGAATTTCTCCGTCGCGCGTGGCTGAGGCCACCCGGCGAGGGTGCTTAAAATCTGGGCAGGTTTGGGGAGAGGAGGTTGCCGGCGTCTAGGTCCGGCGAATATCGGGGCCACTGCCAGTCATGCGGCGAGCGCCATTGTTTCGCGTCAAATCGCGCTCGGCGGGGGCAAGCCGAGCCGCTCTCCTAAGGCTAGGAGATTATGGAAGCGCCGCCGTCTTGCGAGCCAGCGGGTTGTCGCTGCGAGTACAGACGATCTTGAGATATTCCTTCCCAGGATCGGGCCGCACTTCCGCAGCGGTGGCCGCGATGGTCGTCTGGCCTATGAAGCCGCACTGCACTTCGTTTGCAACTTGTGGGCCCTGCACCGAAGCGCGCGCTGTCTCGGGCTGGCAGGCGGCATGTACAAGGGCAGCATTGCAGACCAGGATCAAAATCGTAAAAGGTGTCATTGTGGCTCTCTCGTTTAGTTAGCTGCACCAAACGCCAGCAATGATGCTGATCTTATCGTTGTTGCGATGCACAACAAGCAGGGTATATGCCACGTCTGCTATGTGCGATCCGCATGGCTCTTCCGCCCCAGTGACAAACGCTTAGCCGTTAGAATAGTTTCAATTGAAGCGCCAATCTGCAAAATAGGGCATTAAAAATCAGTCGCTTACATTCGTAACGAAAGAGCGCTGGAGGCGGCCGTTCCAAACGCCCGCATTCCGATGGCCGTGCTATTCGGCCCCTCAGCTCTTCAAAAACGTTAGATGCAGCGCAACACTTGTGATCGCGACGATTTCAGCGATGACGCTTGGGGTACTGACTCGCCGGCCAGGAGCGCGCGGCCGGAACTGGGAGTCGCATACAACCTAGAGGCGGATCAGCTCATCACCTTTACTGGTGAGCGAATCATAGGCACTCAAAGGTTGCCAAAGATTAACGTATTCCCGAACAAAGCGAGCGCAAGCAGGACATGTGCCGTGCAGCAATTGCTCCCCAGTTTCCGCAAATTGCTCAGCGTTTCGCCTTGCAGCGCGTCGCAACATGTTGCCAAGAAAGCCGATGATCTGTTACCGTACCAGCGGGTCCGGTTAACACGCGCAAGGTCTCTTCCCTGGGGAGCCCAAATCGCGTAGCGCACGGGCGCGGGGGCTGAGCCGGATCTCTCAATTCCATATCCGCCGGCGCCCCGCCACAACTCCATAAAGAGACACAGAGTGAAACGCACTGTCCTGTTTGCCGGGGTCTTTTTGCTTCTCGCCGTTCTCATCGGCGGGCTTGCCTTTGTGCAATTCGTTTTCAAGCCCGCGATGATCAAGAGCTTCCTGGCTAAAGCCGTGCCGCCGCCGACAAGCGTCGCTGTAACGGTGGCGAAAGCGGAAATGTGGTCGCCGCGCGTGCCGGCGATCGGCAGTTTTCGCGCCGTCAAAGGCGTCGATCTCGCGCCGCAGGTAGGCGGCGTCATCACGGCGATTCTCGTCGATTCCGGCGAAGACGTTCAGGCCGGCGCGCCGCTCTTCAATCTCGATACATCGGTCGAGGAAGCCGATCTCGCCAATAACCTCGCCACATTGAAGAACGCCCAGCTCATTCTCGATCGGCAAACGCAGCTGACGGTGAGCGGCAATACGACGAAGGCGAATGTCGATTCGGCCGAAGCCTCGCGCGATACGGCGGCGGCAAGCGTCGAACGCGTGCGCGCCCTGATCGCGCAGAAAAAGATCGTTGCGCCCTTCGCCGGCAGACTCGGCATCCGCAAAGTGGATCTCGGCCAATATGTCGCGCCGGGCACGAGCCTCATCACGCTGCAGGAGCTTGATCCGATCTTTGTCGATTTTCCCGTACCGGAGCAGTCGCTGGCGGATTTGAGAACCAATCAGACGGTCGAAGTGATGGTCGATACATTCCCGGAACGGATTTTTACCGGCAAGGTGCAGACCATCGATGCTCGCGTCGATCAGAATACGCGCAGTGTCCTGATCCGGGCTATCTTCGACAATAAGGCGCACGATCTGCGGCCGGGCATGTTCGCCAATGTCGCCGTCATCGCCGGCACGCCGCAAAAGGTCATCACCGTTCCGAAGACGGCGATTACCTATTCGCTTTACGGCGATGCGGTTTTCGTTGTCGTGCTGGCTGAGTCCGACTCTGGCGGAGCGCAGGCGCGCCCGATCGCCGGCGACATTCCCTATAAGGTGGAGCAGCGCTTTGTGCGCCCCGGCGACGCGCGTGAAGACCGCGTCGCCATCCTGTCTGGCGTCAACGAGGGCGAGATGGTGGTGAGCGAAGGGCAGCTCAAACTGCAAACGGGCGCGCGGGTGCGCATCGACCCGAACGCGGGCCTTGTTCCGCCGCCTGTCCTCCCGAAGGAATGATCCATGTCTTTTACCGACATTTTCATCCGGCGGCCGGTGCTGGCGAGTGTCGTCAGTCTTTTGATTCTGCTGATTGGTGCGCAAGCCGGTTCTAGATTGCAGATTCGGCAGTATCCCGAACTGTCGTCGACGACGATCACCATCACGACGCAATATCCGGGCGCCAACGCTGACCTCATTCAAGGCTTTATCACCACGCCCATCGCGCAGGCTGTCGCGAGCTCCGAAGGCATCGATACGCTCGTCACCAATTCGCAGCAGAACGCCTCGACGGTGACATTGAATTTGCGCCTTAACGCCAATCCCGATCGCGCGGTCGCCGACGTTCTCGCGAAGGTCAATCAGGTCAAATATATTTTGCCGAAGGAGGCGCTCGATCCCGTCGTCGTGAAACAGACCGGCGACCCGACGGCGCTTCTTTATATGTCGTTCAACTCCGATGTGCTGACCAGTTCCCAGATCACCGATTATCTGACCCGCGTCGTTCAGCCGAAGTTGCAGACCATCGACGGTGTCGCCAATGCGCAGATTCTGGGCGGTCAGACATTCGCCATGCGCGTCTGGCTCGACCCCAACAAGATGGCATCGCGAGGCGTGACGCCGAATGACGTGGCGACCGCGCTCGCGGCAAATAACTTCACCTCGGCCGCTGGCCAGATCAAAAACGATTATACGCAGACCAGCATCAACGCGCTGACATCGCTCGATTCGGCCAAGGCTTTCGGCCAGCTCGTCGTCAAGCAGACGGGCGATGCGCTGATCCGTCTCGGCAATATTTCGACCATCGACCTCGGGCCGGAGTCGGTCGATTCGTCTTCCGCCTTCGACGGGTTGAAGGCGGTCTTCATCGGCATTTACGCGACGCCGACCGCCAATCCGCTCGAAGTCATCACCAATGTCCGCAAAGCCTTCCCCGAGCTGCAAAGCCAGCTGCCTGTCGGTCTGCATGCCTCAATCGCCTATGACGCGACGACCTTCATCCGCGCATCGATTAAGGAAGTGGCGAAGACGCTCGGCGAAGCGGCACTGATCGTCATTGTCGTTATCTTCCTCTTTCTCGGAAATTTTCGTTCGACGATCATTCCTATCGTCACCATTCCGCTGTCGCTGATCGGCGTGATGAGCCTCCTGCTGGCGCTCGGCTATTCGCTCAACCTCCTCACTCTGCTGGCCTTCGTTCTCGCCATCGGCCTTGTCGTCGATGACGCAATTGTTGTCGTCGAAAATATCTATCGGCACATGGAAGAGGGCATGGCGGCCAATGATGCCGCTCTGAAGGGCGCGCGCGAGATCACGGGCCCCATCATTTCGATGACGATTACGCTCGCCGCCGTTTATGCGCCGATCGGCTTCGTCTCCGGCCTCACGGGCGCTCTCTTTCGCGAATTCGCCTTTACACTCGCGGGCGCGGTCATCGTCTCGGGCATCATCGCGCTCACGCTGTCACCGATGATGTGTTCGCGCCTGCTGAAGCCGCCGCAGACCGGGGGTCGCGGTTTTGCGGCCTGGCTCGACCGCATGTTCGATGGTCTGCGCCGCCGCTATACGACGCGCCTCGACAAGACCCTCAACTTCCGCGCCCTGACGGTGCTCATCCTCGTCGGCGTGCTGGCGATGACGGCGGTCATGTTCCTCTCGACGCCCAAAGAGCTGGCGCCCGAGGAGGATCAGGGCGCGATCTTCGCGCTCATCAAGGCGCCGCAATATTCGAATCTCGACTACATGGAACGCATGACGGAGCAGTTCCAGAAGATCGCCGACACGGTGCCCGAAAAGGATCACGTCTTCATTCTCAATGGCTATAACGGCGTTCATCAGGGATTTGGCGGCTTGATCCTGAAGCCCTGGGGTGAGCGCAAGCACAATCAGAAGGAAATTCTGCAAAGCTTGCAGCCGAAACTGGGCGCCATCGCTGGCGGCCCGATCATCGGCTTTGCGCCGCCCTCTCTGCCGGGCTCGACAGGCGGCCCGCCGGTGCAATTCGTGCTGCGCTCGATTGGCGATTACCGCCAGCTCGCCGATATCATGGCCGAACTCGACAAAGCTGCGAAGGCGAGCGGGCTTTTCATCTTCACCGATACGGATTTGAAGTTCGACACGCCGCAGATCGAATTCAAGATCGACGCGGATAAGGCCAACCGGCTTGGCATCAACATGCAGGCGATCGGCTCTTCGCTTGCGACTTTGCTTGGCGGCAATTACGTCAACCGCTTCAATCTTTACGGCCGCAGCTATGAAGTGATCCCGCAAGTGCCGCGCGAGTTTCGCGAGAACGCCGATTGGCTGACGCGGTATGAGGTGCGCACCGGCAGCGGCGATCTCGTGCCGCTTTCGACGGTCGCGACGGCTTCGACGAGCGTGCAGCCGAACAGCCTGCCGACCTTCCAACAGTTGAACTCAGCGACGCTCTCCGGCGTGCCCTTCCCCGGCCGCACGATCGGCGAATGCGTCGCCTTCCTGCAACAGAAGGCGCAGGAACTGCTGCCTGCCGGCTACTCAGTCGATTACACGGGCGAAAGCCGGCAATATGTGCAGGAAGGCAATACGCTTCTCATCACCTTCGTCTTCGCGCTGATTGTCATCTTCCTTGTGCTCGCAGCGCAATTCGAGAGCTATCGCGATCCCTTCATTATTCTGATCGCGCTGCCGACCTCTATGTTCGGCGCCATGCTGCCGCTCAATATCCTCGGCTTCCTCGGCCAGGCGAGCATGAACATCTATTCGGAGATCGGGCTCGTCACGCTCATCGGCCTCATTTCCAAGCACGGCATTCTGATGGTGGAATTCGCCAACAAGCTGCAGGAGACGGAAGGTCTTTCCCGGCGCCAGGCGATCGAACAGGCGGCCGGCGTTCGTCTGCGGCCCATTCTGATGACGACGGCGGCCATGGTCGTCGCCATGATCCCGCTCATCATTGCGGAGGGTGCCGGCGCCCGCAGCCGCTTTGCCATCGGCGTCGTCATCGCCTTCGGCATGAGCATCGGCACGCTGTTCACGCTCTTCGTCACGCCGGCGATCTATACGCTGGTGGCGCGCGACCACAGCAAGGGCGCGCATAAGGAGGAGGGAGCTCCCGCAGGCAAGCCTCACGGGCCGGCAGCAGAACGCGCCGCGGCGGAATAAGCGTGAAAAGGTGTGCCTATTCCTCTTTCGCGCCGCGCCCGCCTGCCTTATCTAGCTCTCCATGACGATTCAGGAGCAGGTCGCGCGGCGGCGCACCTTTGCCATCATCTCGCACCCCGACGCGGGCAAGACGACGCTGACCGAAAAGCTGTTGCTTTTCGGCGGCGCGATCCAGCTCGCCGGCGAAGTGCGCGCGAAAGCCAACCGCCGCCAGACCCGCTCCGACTGGATGGGCATCGAGCGCGAGCGCGGAATCTCGGTCGTGACGTCCGTGATGACCTTCGAATATGACGGCTGCGTCTATAATCTTCTCGATACGCCCGGCCACGAAGACTTCTCCGAAGACACCTATCGCACGCTAACGGCGGTCGATTCCGCCATCATGGTGATCGACGCAGCGAAAGGCATCGAGGCGCGCACGCGCAAACTCTTCGAAGTCTGCCGCCTGCGCGATATTCCCATCGTTACTTTCGTCAATAAGCTCGATCGCGAGACGCGCGATCCTTTCGACCTGCTCGACGAAATCGAGAAGACCTTGGCGCTCGATGTCGCGCCCGTCACCTGGCCGCTCGGCCGCGGCCGCGACTTCGCCGGCACCTATGATCTGCGCCGCAATCAAATCCGCAGCGTCGACAGCGACGAGGCGCCGATTGCCGTGAACGGCCCGGAGGATTCGCGCATCGAGGCGCTGCTGCCGCCGGCTGCCTATGCCGAGACGCGCGAGCAGATCGAGCTGGCGCGCGAGGCGTTGAAACCCTTCGACCGCCAGGCCTTTCTTGAAGGCCATTTGACGCCGGTCTTCTTCGGCAGCGCTTTGCGCAATTTCGGCGTTCGCGATCTCATCGATGCTTTGGCCGAATTCGCACCGGCGCCGCATGGCATCGAGGCGGCCTCACGCAAGGTCGAAGCGCAGGAGCCGAAGCTCACGGGCTTCGTCTTTAAGATCCAGGCGAACATGGATCCGAACCATCGCGACCGCATCGCCTTCTTCCGCATCTGCTCGGGCAGGCTCACGCGCGGCATGAAAGTGAAACTGGTGCGTACGGCGAAGAACATTGCGTTGAACGCGCCGCAGTTCTTCTTCGCTCAGGATCGCCAGCTCGCGGAAGAAGCTTTTGCCGGCGATGTCGTCGGCATTCCCAATCACGGCACGCTCAGGATCGGCGATACGCTGACGGAAGGCGAAGACCTCGTCTTTCGGGGCGTGCCGAGTTTTGCCCCGGAAATTCTGCGGCGAGTCAAAATTGGCGATGCGATGAAGGCGAAGAAACTGCGAGAGGCGCTGCAACAGATGGCGGAGGAGGGCGTCGTTCAGCTCTTTTTGCCGAATGACGGCTCAGGCGCGATGGTCGGCGTCGTCGGCGCGCTGCAGCTCGATGTTTTGTCGGAGCGCCTTTCTGTGGAATACGGTCTCGATGTGAGCTTCGAAACGTCGCGCTTCGAGCTTGCGCGTTGGGTGACGGCGGATGCCGCGGAACTCGAAAAATTCACCCGCGCCTATCCGTCCTCCATGGCTGCCGATCTCGATCACGCGCCGGTCTTTCTCGCGGCGTCGGCCTGGGACCTGCGCTACGAGCAGGAGAAATGGCCGAAGATCACGTTTTCCGACATCAAGGATTATCAGAAAGCCGCGTGATTGCCGTCAAAAGGCGTCCATATAGGCTTCTTTGGACGTGATCGTCCGCCACAGAATTTGAATGTCGAACCAGAGCGACCAGTGATCGATGTAATAGAGATCGTGTTCGACGCGCGCTCTGATCTTCTCTTCTGAGAGGCCGCCGCGGCAGCCGTTGATCTGCGCCCAGCCTGTGATGCCCGGTTTGACATTGTGGCGGCGCGCGTAAAGCGCGATGCAGCGCTCGAACATCTGATCATGCGCGACCGCCATCGGACGCGGACCGACGAGCGACATGTCGCCCAAGATGACATTCAAAAGCTGCGGTAGCTCGTCGATGTTGTGGCGACGGAGAAATGCGCCGACGCGGGTGACGCGCGAATCGGTTCGCGTCGTCACTTGGACGAGCTTCGAATGGTCCTCGCAGGTCGTCATCGAGCGGAATTTGAAAATCCGGAACGGCTTCTGATTGAAACCATATCGATGTTGGCGGAAAATGATCGGGCCGGGGCTGTCGAGTTTCACAGCCACTGCGACGAGGAGGAAGAAAGGCGCGAGAACGACAAGCGCGATGGAGGCGAGCGCTAGGTCCAGCGCGCGTTTGACGAAACGTGCCGCGGGCGAGAGCGGATGATCGACAAGGTTGAGGCAGCAGATCGGCCCCATCCTTGCGATGCGCGCATCGGCGAAGCGGTCGAGCAGGCTTTCGGGCCCTAGATAAAGCGCCGCGGGAATGCCCATGAAAGCTTTGACGGCGGCTTCGATCGTTGCTGTTTCCGACCAGGGCAATAGAATGAAGACATCATCGGGCGTGAGAATGCGCGCATAGGCGCGCGCCAGCGCAAGATCTTCCTCAAGGCTCGTCGCGCCGCTCAAGACGGAGGCCGCGACGATGTGAATGCCGAAGCGATGCGGCTCCCAGCTTTCGACAAAGCTTTCGAGCTCGGCTTCACGGCCGACAAGGAAAACGCGCCGCGTCACCAATTGGCCATCAGCTGCGCGGGCCTTTAGAATTTGCGTGAGCGCGATGCGGCCGAGGGTGATGGAAGCGAGCCCGGCAGCAAAGAGACTAGCGACAGGCAAGGGGGCAGCGTCAGCGTGGACCTTTGGCAAGACGATAATCAGCGTCATGGCGAAGGCGAGACACCATGGCGCGAAGACTCGGCGCAGCGGCATTTTAGTCGTCAGATATTGAGCGGCCGCATAATCATGGTGGAGCGCGCTCAAGGCGATGAAAAAGAAGCCGGCGAGAGCGAAAGTGGCAGACTGCGCGTCAAGAGCGTGTCTCAATTCGCCAAGGGGAGCGCCGTGAAAAGAGCCTGTGATGGCGGCGCTGAAGACCACGGCCAGCGCATCGGAGGCGATTGTCAGCAGCGCAAAGGCACCGCGGACCGGCCGGAATTTTCTCCGCAGTTTGGTGCCGGCGAGAGCGGCCGGCAGAAACGCCTGCGCAATGCCTGTTTCAGCACGAAACATGCGGAAGAATTCCGATAGATCCGGTAATGGGCCGTTCCAGAAAGACACAGAAGCGGGCTCCGATGACACGCCTTGCGGCGCATGCGCGACCGATGCGCTTAAGGCTGCAAAGCCGGTGCCCTCAGGGGATAGGAGCGAAGACGTGATCGGACGGGAGAGGGCCCGGCGGCCGCCGCCCCTTGACGGAGGGGGCGCGGGACAGCATCGTCGGCGGCGCTCGCAGGGCGCGGGCCTATCGGACGGGACAAAGAGATGCGAAAATTTCGTGACCTTCGTGCGTTGACGCGCACGGCCCTCTCGCTCATTGCTGCCGGCGCCTTTGCCGCGGATTTCGGCTGTTCCTGTCTCGTGGCAAACGCGCGTCCGATCGTTCCCGCCGAACGCCGTTATGATTCTTACGACGGCACTCTGCCGGCCTGCGGCGACCCGCAGGTGTTCGAGAGAATTCAATCGCGCTTTTCAGAACGCGAGGGTGAGTTCTGGCAGTCCGGCCTCAAAATTGTGAGCTTTGGCGAGCCGCGCGAAACGGCGATGCGATCGAACGGCCTCGACTACATCCCGCGGCGCTATTGCATAGCGACCGCATATTTCAACGATCAGTCGACCCGCGAAGTGACTTATTCCATTGTCGAAGACGATGGCATTATCGGCCTCGGCTTCGGCGTCGATTGGTGCGTGAGCGGGCTCGATCGCAATTTTGCCGCCGCGCCCGATTGCAGCATGGCGGGACCCTAACGCCCGTTTCTGTCGCGCTTTAGCTTTCTTTGAAGCTGTGATCTATTCGAGCTCGCAGGCGCGACCCACTCCACGCGCAATCGGAGATCGCTGATCATGACTGTTTCGGCCAGCTTTCGCTTCGCCGCTCTTATTCTTGTCTTGGGCCTCTCGGCGGGCGGCGCGCTTCGTGCCTTCGCGCAAAGTGGGTCTTCGAGCGATTGCCTTCTCGACAACTGCGCCGATAAGAAGCCGCTGCCGCCCCAAACCGAGCAGAAAGACGCCGCGCCGCCTGAGGATACGCAGAGCGCCGCGCCGCCGCAGCCCGATAGTGCCCAACCCATGGGACGCGCCCCCAGTTCAATCGCGCCGGGCGATTTCGATTTCTATGTTCTGTCGCTTTCCTGGTCGCCGGGCTTTTGCGCGACGGGCGGCGATGAAAAAGCGCCCGATCAATGTGCCGATGGAGCCAATCTCGGCTTCGTCGTGCATGGGCTCTGGCCGCAGAATACCCACGGCTATCCTTCGAACTGCGGGCCGGGAGGCCGCTATCCGTCGCAAATCGCCCTCGACCAGACGAAAGACGTTTATCCGGATGTGGGCCTCGCGCGGCATGAATGGAGCGTCCATGGCACCTGTTCGGGCAAGAGCCCGACGGATTATTTCGCCGATGTGCGCTGGGCACGGCAATCGATCACCATCCCGCCGCAGTTCACCGCCCCGCATGACGAGCAGCAATTGGACCCGAGGGATATTCAGCGTGCCTTCATCGCCGCCAATCCGCGGCTGCATCCGGGCATGATGTCGATTGAATGCACGCGTGGGACGTTGGAGGAAGTGCGGCTTTGCTTGTCGAAGGATTTGCGTAATTTCGTCCCCTGTCCGGAAGTCGCCCGGCATTTCTGCCACGGACAAGAGGCGACCGTCCCGCCGGTTCGGTAACGCGTGAATTATCGCCACGCGTTTCACGCCGGCAATTTTGCGGATGTTTTCAAACATGCGGTGCTGACGCGCATCCTGTTCTACCTCGGGCAGAAGGAGACGCCCTTCCGCGTCATCGACACCCATGCCGGAGAAGGGCTTTACGATCTCGCCGGTGAGGCTGCGGAGCGAACCGCGGAGTGGCGAAACGGCATTGGTCGGCTGATCGGAAGCGACGTGCCGATGCCGGCTGAGGTTGAGACGCTGCTTGCGCCTTATCTCGCCATCGTCGCGCGCTTCATGGCTGGCGATCCTCCGCTCTATCCGGGTTCGCCCGCGATCGCCGCTGCTCTGCTGCGCCAAAACGACCGAATGATTTTCTGCGAAGCGCATCCCGAGGTTGTGCAGAGTCTGAAAGCCAATCTCGGACGCGACAAGCGCGCCAAAATCATCGCCATCGACGGTTTTATTGGTCTCAAAGCCTATGTGCCGCCGGTTGAACGGCGTGGCCTCGTTCTCATCGATCCGCCTTTCGAGGCAAAAGATGAATTCGCCCGTATCGTCAGCGGGCTTGAGTCCGGCCTCAAGCGTTGGCCAGGCGGCACTTATATGATCTGGTTTCCGATCAAGGATCGCGCCGCAGTCTCCGCACTTTACGCGCGCGTCGACGCGGCGATCGCTACGGCGGGCATCAGGGACGCTTTGCGGCTCGAATTTTGGATCGATGAGGCTGACAAAGACCAGGCTCTTGCCAGCAATGGCCTCGTGATCGTTAACCCGCCATTCGTCCTGGAGCGCGAGGCGGGGGTGATCCTGCCTTATCTCGCCGGAATGCTCGCCACCTCGCCGCGGGCGGGCTATCAAGTCGCACGCCTTAGCCCATCGTGAGAGAGACAAATGGGCGCCAACCCGCTAAAAGCCTCCGCTGCCTCGGTTGGATTCGGAGTATCTCGACGATGATGATTCTGCGTTCGTCGCCACCATCGCCCTTTGGGCGCAAGGTTAAAATCGGCGCCGCGCTGACGGGCTTGAAAGACAAGATCGAGATTGTCCGCGCCGATACGACCGATCCGTCGGATGTGCTGCGCAAGCAAAATCCACTCGGCAAGATTCCGGTGCTCATTCTCGAAGACGGCACGACGCTTTTCGACAGCCGCGTCATTCTCGAATATCTCGATTGGCTTTCCGGCGGCAATGTCCTCATTCCGACCGAGCCCAAGGCGCGTTTCGCGGCGCTGACGCAGGCGGCCTGTTGCGACGGCATTCTCGATGCGGCGCTTCTGCAAGTCTATGAAGAGCGGTTTCGTCCGGCCGAGCGACGCGAGCCGAAATGGAAAGACTATCAGGGCGAAAAAATTTCCCGCGCGCTCACTGTGTTTGAAGCCGCGCCGCCACAAGGTAAACGCGACATCGCCCATATCGGCGTTGCCTGCGCGCTCGGTTATCTCGATCTGCGCTTTGCCGGCATTTGGCGCGAGACTTACAAAAATCTCGTCGATTGGCTCGCCGCTTTCGAGGCGGACGTTCCCGCCTTCGCGGCGACGCGGTTCGTCCCATAAAAGCGACCCGGATGTTTATCCGGGCCGTCTTGGATACGTGGAGCAGCGGCTAGTCAGAAGTGATAGTTGATGCCGGCCCTTACAGTCGAAAAGCTGAGACCGGAGTTGATCGCGTCGCGCGTCCCGCTGAACAGGGGCGTCGAACCATAATCATTGAACAGATATTCTGCTTTGAGCGAGATGTTGTTGGTGATTGCGTATTCCAAACCGCCGCCGACGGTGAAGCCGTTCAGATAAGCCGACTGGCTCGCATAAATATTCGGCACGCCGCCGGCATCGTAGAGGCTTGCGCGCATCGAGGCGCCCGTGTAACCGGCCGTGACATAAAGCAGCGCGCGGTCGAGGGCATAGCCGAAACGCCCGCGAAGGCTACCCTCGCCTGTGATATTGCCCGAGGCATGAACGCCGGCGAGGGGATAAGCATTGCCAGAGAGGCTGCCAAAATCGAGATCGGCTTCGGCGCCGACGACCAAGGGGCCGGACTGATAATTATAGCCGCCGGTGATGCCGTAGAGGCCACCAAAGGCATTGCCGAAATAATTGGCGCCGCCTCCTGAAAACCGGCCGAAATCAAATCCGCCGTTGGCGCCGAGATAAAAGCCGGCCCAGGTGAAAACGGGAGGCGGCGCGTAGTACGGCTCTCTGGAGCGGTACGGCAGATCCGCGGCGTTTGCCGACGTCAAAACGGCAGCAGAAATTGCAGCGCCTGCCAGCCAAGCAGAAAGAGTCCGTTTCATTGCGCACCTCTTCAATGGTTCTCAAAGAGATGCTTAGGGCAGGCTGGTTACTAGGAATTAAATAAAACAATCGTAAAGCCTAAATATATCTTCCTAATATATTATTAACCATAGAGGTCTGACCACAGTAAGCTTTGCCTATAACCAGTAATCGCTTCAGCGATGCGTCCTCGACCGACATCTAGACTTCTGAAACCTTATGGTAAATGCGCGGTAAACTGTGAGCGACACCCATTAACTGTAATTTCCGGCGATGGCCCAGCAACTTTCCGCCCCGGTCGAAACTGCTTAAAGCTCTCCAAGACAAGTCCGAAACCAGGCAAAGGCGATCAGCGATGGCGAAAGTGGCTCTCGTCACAGGCGCAGCAAGACGGATCGGCTTTGCCATCGCCGAATGCCTCGGAGAGCACGGCTATTCCTGCCTCATCCATTCCAAGGCTGCGCACCAGGACGAGGCGCAAGCGGCCGTCGTGCGTCTCAAAGCGAAAGGGATTGCGTCATCCGTGGTTTTGGGCGATCTCGCCGATCCCGCCGCTGCCAAAACCATCATCACGGACGCCGCGCGGCCTTTCGGTCCGCTCGATCTTCTCGTCAACAGTGCCGCGCTCTTCGAGGAAGACAGCGCCTATGCCGTCGATCTCGAAGTTTGGGGGAGCCAATTCGCCGTCAATCTGCGCGCGCCGATTCTACTGGCCCAACATTTCGTCGCGCAGGTGCTGGAGGGACGCGACGCCTCGATCGTCAACATCATCGATCACCGCGTGCTGAAGCCCAATCCGCAATTCTTCTCTTATAGTCTCAGCAAGGCGGCGCTTTATTTTGCGACGAAAACGATGGCGCAGACCTTTGCTGGCCGGAACATTCGCGTGAATGGCGTCGGGCCGGGTCCGGTGCTGCCCAATACGCCGCAAGGCAAAGAAGGATTCGCGGAGGAGGTCGCCGGACTGCCGCTCAAACATGCGGTCGAACCGCAGGAGATCGCAGCAGCCGTGCTTTATCTTGCGGAGGCGCGGAGCGTCACCGGACAGATGATCGCCGTCGATGCCGGCCAGCATCTCGCCTGGGAAACGCCTGATATCGTGAAACCGCCGCGTGGCAGTTGAGACGCGCTAGTCGGCGCTGGGCAGGCGCCGGATCGTGAACTCGATCCGGCCATCGGAGAGTTCGCGCCAGAACTCGATCTCGGTCATATAGGCCGCCTTCGGAAATTTTTCGAACCACTCGCGGGCTTTGTCGCGGGCTTCCACGCGCGGCAAAGTGTATGTCTTGCGCCGCCAGCCTTCATGGTGTTCCGATGTGGCGTGCTTGTTCGCGCGCTCGCCGAGGCGGCGCGCAAGATCGGCGGGTGTTTTGCGTTCTGCGCTCATGACGCAACTCCGAAGAACGCGGTTCCCTTAAGATAGAGCACTTCTCACCGGCACGGAAGATCGCGGGGGCGTTCCGTCCGCGTAATTAATTATGTGAATGTGGCGCTTCGCCCCCAGCCTCGCCGGCCGAGGCCGTGACTTCTTCCAGCATTTGGGCGAGGCGGCCCGGCTCTTTCGGAAAGCCTTCCTCCATCCAGCGATGCTGGAGGTCTTTCAACGCCGCGCCAATGGCGCGCCCATTGGTCACGCCGCGTGCGATGAGATCGGCGCCGGAGAACGGCATTTTCGGCTCCTCCGCCGCGCGGACAAAGGCGATCGTCTCGCGCCATTCTGCCCAATGCTTCGCGCCGGCTTCGGCTCCCACCAAGGCAAGGGCGTCGCAGGCCGCCTGCCGCCCATGACGAAACAGAAGTCGCAAGAGCGTCTGCTGCGTCGGTGGGAGATCGAGACCGTGCAAAGTGATCAGCGCATTGGCGCAGCTTTCTAGCCGTTGATGCTCCTGATTGGAAAGCCGGAGATAATCACGAAGCCGCTCGGCATCTTCGGGAAGGTTGACGCAAAGTGCCGCCAATCGCAGCAGCGCGTCGGGCGGACTTTCCGCGCCAAACCGCAACAGGCTCTCCAGCCGCGACGGCCAAGGCGCCGACGCAATGAGCGGACCCAAGAGTCCCGTTTCGGAAAAGATGCGGGTGATCTCGCCGACGCGGCGCGCGACAAGGAGTTTGAAGAGTTCGGCGCGAATCCGTTCGCGCGAAAGCTGCAGAAGTCCGCCGCGCTCGGCCATCGCCGCGAGGAGCGCGTTCGGGTCCAAAGGTCCTTCCGAATACTCCGCGGCGAAACGAAAGAAGCGCAGAATGCGCAGATAGTCTTCGCGAATGCGTTCTGTCGGATCGCCGATGAAGCGCAGCCGATGCGCGTCGAGATCCTTCAGGCCGCCGACATAATCATAGAGCGTCGCCTCGCGGTTCATCGACAGCGCATTGATCGTGAAGTCGCGCCGTTCAGCATCCGCCGCGAAATCGCGGCTGAAGCGGACTTTGGCGTGACGTCCATCCGTCTCTATGTCTTCGCGCAGCGTGGTGACTTCGAACGTCTTGCCATCGACAAGCAGCGTCACCGTGCCGTGCGCGATGCCGGTCGGGATGGCGCGTAGCCCCGCGGCCTCGGCGCGCGCCGTCACCACCTCCGGCTGCGCCGTGGTGGCGATATCGCATTCGAGAACGGGCCGGCCGAGCAGCGCGTTGCGCAAGGCGCCGCCGATAACGCGCGCTTCTTCCCCATCGCGATCGAGCAGCGTGAGGACGCGCAACAGGCTCGCATCGTCGAGCAAGGCTTTGGCGGCAGGCGGCGCGGGCATGGCGGTTGCGCTCATTCGATATGTCCCGGCACCAGGCGCCCATTCTCGATGTGTGCCGGAACATAGGCCCCATGATGCCGCTCGGCGAAAAGTCCATAGAAAACCATAAAGACAACCGCAGCGCTGAGACCGGCGAGGGTCAAAAGGGAAACGGTCCCCTTCGACCAGGGCGCGCGCGAAAAGGGCGGCGTCTGCTGGATGACGAGCAGGCCGGCATAGGCGATGAAGGGAGAGAGGAAGAGAAGCGCCGGCTCCCAAAGAACGCGCCACATTCGAAGAGCCCTCGCGCGCCGCATCGGAGAATCACCTAGTATGCCGACGGCACTCCAGGTCTGGGACGAATTTACCCATGCCGGGCAGCCCTTGCAAAGTGAACCCCGTTTTGGTGGTGGCGTGTCGCCGCGCGTTCCTCAAATCGCGATTTCTGCGGCAAAATAGCTGTGACGTCTCCGCCGGGAGGCTGTTAAGCCCATATATGCTTCACCGGCCAGGCCGGACGGTTCGTGCGAGGAGATTTTCGTGCCGGAACAAAGCGCGGCAAGCATCGAGATCGGCTGGCGGGAGCCCTGGGAGGTCGCCAAGGGCCTTGCCGATCTGCCGGGCTTCGCCTTTCTCGACAGCGCGCTTTTTCACCCCAAGCTCGGCCGCTATTCCTTCATCGGCGTGGCGCCCTTCGGCACGTTTGTTGTCGAAGGCGGCAGGCCTTTTTGGAACGGTGCGGCTCTCGACGGGGCGCCGCTTGAATCCCTGCGCACGCTGCTCGCCCGTTTTGCTCTGCCGCACAATCCGACGCTGCCGCCGTTTCAGGGCGGCGTCATCGGCGCCGTGCCTTATGAGTTCGGTTGGCAGCTCGAAATTCTCCGCGCGCAGGATCATGCCGTTGCCGGCAATGAGCCGGTCCATCTTGCTTTCTACGATGTCGTCTTCGCCTTCGATCATCTCGACCGGCGCTTCTCGATCATTTCGACGGGTTTACCTGAAGAAGACGGCAAGAAGCGCATGCGGCGTGCGGCGGCACGGATTGAGGAAGCGCTTGCGCTGATCGATCGCCCAAGCGCCGCGACGAAGAAGTCACGGCCTTGGCGCACCGAATGGCGGTCGAATTTCAGCGAAGCCGGCTATCGCGAAGCTGTCGAAAAAGTCCGCTCGCATATCTATAAAGGCGACATCTATCAGGCGAATATCGCGCAGCGTTTTGAAGCCGATCTGCCCGACGACTTTTCGCCCTTCGCCTTTTATGAACAATTGCGACGCATCAATCCGGCGCCCTTTGGTGCTTATCTTAGCTTCGGCGAGACGGTGATTGCGTCGTCTTCGCCCGAACTTTTGTTGCGCCGCCGTGGCAACGCCGTCGAAGCGCGTCCCATCAAGGGCACGATCCGGCGCTCGCCTGATCCTGTTGAAGATGCGCTCCGCGCTGAGTCGCTTCTCGCCTCTGAAAAAGACCGCGCCGAAAACATCATGATCGTCGATCTCTTGCGCAACGATCTTTCGCTGGTCTCGAAGCCGCACTCGATTGACGTGCCGGTGCTGTGCGGGCTGGAGTCTTATGCCAATGTTCACCATCTTGTTTCGGTGGTGACGGGCGAACTCAGTGATCAGCGTGACGATCTCGATCTTCTGGCAGCAACCTTTCCGGGCGGCTCGATCACCGGGGCGCCGAAGCGCCGGGCGATGGAGATCATCGAGGCAATCGAAAAGACGCCGCGCGGCTATTATTGCGGAACGATCCTCTATATGGGCTTCGACGGAACGACCGATATGAACATCGCCATCCGCACCGCCGTGCTGAAACCCGGCAAGGCGAGCTTCCATGCCGGTGGCGGCATCACCTATCTTTCCGATCCCGCCGCCGAATATGCGGAGACCTACACCAAGGCGCAACGCATCTTCGACGCCTTCACTGCGACAAACGAAGCGGAGCGCGCCATACTCGAAAAGACCTCGCCATGACGAATCCGATCCTGGTCATCGACAATTATGATTCCTTTGTCTTCAACGTCGCCCGCTATTTCGAAGAGCTGGGCCAGGACGCTGCCGTGCTGCGCAATGACGCCATCGACATTGCCGGCATCCGCGCTCTCGCGCCGGCGGCCATCGTCATTTCACCCGGTCCCGGCGCGCCGCGCGATGCGGGGATTTCGCAGGCGGTTGTTCGCGAGTTGAATGGCGAAATCCCAATCCTCGGCGTCTGCCTCGGCCATCAATGCATCGGCGCCGAATTCGGGGGGCCGGTCGTCCCTGCGGAACGGCCGCTGCACGGCCGCGTCTCGCATCTCGCGCATACGGGAGAGCGTCTCTTCGAAGGACTGCCGCAGCAGCTGACAGTCGGGCGCTATCATTCACTCATCGTGCAGCCGACGCCGCAGATGGACGCGGCGCTCATCACGGATGCGATATCGGAGGAGGGCGAGATCATGGCTCTTTCACATCGCACCGCGCCGACCTATGGCGTCCAGTTTCATCCGGAGTCGATCTTGACCGAACATGGCCATGCGCTCTTCGCCAATTTCTTGAAGCTGGCCGGCATTGCCGAAGGGAAAAGCGACGGGCGATCGCTTGAGGTTGCGGACGCGAGTCTCCACAAATGATGCCGGCGCCGAACGTCCGGGCTCGCTATGTTCTGGTTTGACGGCAGGCTCAATGAGTCCGGCATCGCGCCGGTCGATCTAACGGATCGCGGCCTGACGCTCGGCGACGGACTTTTCGATACATCGCTGGTGCGAAACGGCCGCACTTTCTTGCGTGAGGCGCATCTCGCCCGGTTCGCTGCCAGCGCCGAAGCGCTTGCAATTCCTTATGATGCCGCGCAGGCCGCGCAGGCGCTCGATGCCTTGGCTGGCGCGATTGGCAATGGCGTGGTGCGGCTGACATTGACGCGAGGCGGCGGCGCGCGCGGCCTTGCGTTGCCCGAGATGCCGCGGCCTTTCCTTTTCGGCACGGCTGTGCCGAATTCTGCCGAAGCTTTTTTCCCTATGCTGCGGCTTGCGACATCGTCCATTTGCCGCAATGAGACGTCGCCGGTATCGCATCTCAAGGCGCTTCCCTATCTCGATCCGATCCTTGCGTTAGAGGATGCCAAGAAGAAGGGTGCCAACGATGTCTTGTTCGAGAACATGGCCGGCCATGTCGCTTGTCTCTCGATCGCCAATGTCTTCGCCGTCTTTGGGCGATCTCTTGTCACGCCGCCCTTTAGCGACGGTGTCTTGCCGGGGACGATCCGCGCGCTGATTCTGAGCGAAGCGAAGTCTCTCGGCTTTACTGCGGAGGAGAGGTCACTGACAATCTCTGAGCTCTTGCGCGCCGATGCTGTCTTCGCAACCAACAGCGTCCGTCTCATGGCGCCTTGCATCACGCTCGACACGCATACACTTGGCGTGAACGACCATAAAGCCGTCAGAGTCTTGCAGGCGATGCTTTTGAGGGCGATCGAGAGCGAATGCGGCGCCTGATGCCCCAATGAGCCCCGACATGCTGGGGTGGGAGCGATGAGCCGAACATTGGCAAAGCCGGAACAAGAGATTAGGTATAGCCGGCTTGACACGGTAAGAAGCAGACTTCGCTTTCACTAGGCGATTTGGCACGAACTTAACGGCCCTCGTACCGCTTAGCCCCCATGCTGCGTCTCGCCATTCTCCGTCACGCCGATGCTCTGCCGCTCACCGAGAGTGGCGATCTTGAGCGGCCGCTCAGCCCCGCCGGATGCGACATGGCGGAGCGCATGGGCAGTTATTTTCGCGAGGAGAAGCTCGCGCCCGATCTTGCGCTGGTCTCGCCCGCGCGGCGCACGCGGGAGACCTTTGAACAGCTTGAGGAAGGCGCGGGACAAAAATTTCGGGTCACGTTCCAGCCTGCGCTTTACAATGCGACTGCGGAGACCCTCCAATCGGTCATCATGTCGACATCGAAAGAGGTGAAGTTTCTGCTGATCGTCGGCCATAACCCTGGCTTTGCGGAATTCGCCAATGCGCTCGCGAGCCACGGCAAGAAAGCGGAACTCGCCAAGATGCGGACGCATTTCCCCACGCCCTGCCTCGCCGTCATCGATTTCGATGTCAAAAGCTGGAAAAAGGCGCTGCCCGGCGAAGGCCGCCTCGAAATTTTCCTGACGCGGAATGCGCTCGCAAAATCGATCGCTAGCGAATAGTCCGAGGCCGCATCCTTGCCCTCACTCATCGATATTCTCTTCGAAGTTCAAAGTGCGGCGCAAAGTCTCGCGGAGAGCCTGTCCGGCCGCTCCTTGCGCCTTGGCGTGACGGGTCTGTCGGGCGCAGGCAAGACGATTTTTGTCACAGCGCTTATCCATCATCTGACGTCGCTGACGGCGCGGAGCCGGCGCGGCAAGAATCCCTTGCCCGTGTTTCGTGTCCATTCGGAAGGCCGGCTCACGCGCGGCTTTCTTGAGCCGCAGCCGGATGATGCCGTTCCGCGCTTTGCTTTCGAAGAACATCTGGCGAGCCTCACCGGGCCGAGAGCAAATCCCAACGCGCGCGAATGGCCGGAGTCGACGAAGCGCGTTTCGGAATTGCGATTGACGCTCGAGTTCGAGCGCGCCGCGGGTTTCCGCAAAGGCCCGTCGACACTGACGATCGACATTGTCGATTATCCCGGCGAGTGGCTGCTCGATCTTCCGCTGCTTGAGAAGAGCTATGCGCAATGGTCGAAGGAGACGCTCAATGCGGCAGAGGCCGCCGAGCGCGTGCCGCTTGCTGTCGCTTGGCGCGACTTCGTCGCGACGATCGATGCGGCGGGTAAGCCCGACGAAGAGATTGGGCGGCGCGCGGCCTCGCTCTTTACGTCCTATCTTTCTGCATGCCGTGGCGAGCCGATCTCCGCATCGGCGCTGCCGCCAGGCCGTTTTTTGATGCCGGGCGATCTTGAAGGTTCGCCTCTCCTCACCTTTTCGCCGCTGCCGATCGCGGAAGGCTCGTCCGCTGCAGCCGACACATTCGCCGGAATGATGGAGCGCCGCTACGAAGCTTATAAGACTCACGTCGTCAAACCCTTCTTTCGCGATCATTTCGCCAGGCTCGATCGTCAGATCGTGCTCGTCGATACGCTCGCGGCGCTCAACGCGGGGCCTGCGGCGCTGCGCGATCTCGAAACCGCACTCACGGATGTGCTGCGCGCATTTCGCGCCGGCCGGAACACGCTGCTTTCAAGCTTGCTCTGGCCGCGCATCGACAAGATTCTTTTTGCCGCGACAAAGGCCGATCATTTGAATCATGTGAGTCACGATCGGTTAGAGGCGATCCTGCGGCATTTGACGGCGCGCGCCATCGTCCGTGCTGAAGGGCTAGGTGCCGACGTCGATGTCATTGCGCTCGCAGCAGTGCGCGCGACAAAAGAAGCGAAAGTGGCGGCGAAGATGGGCGCGTTCGAAAGCTCCGAATTGCCGGCCGTCGTCGGCATCCCGATGAAAGGCGAGCGGATCGGTAAAGAAGTCTTCGACGGGCTGACGGAGGCTGCGATCTTTCCCGGCGAATTGCCGATGGACCCCGATGCGGTCTTCACCGCCGCGCCGAGCGCGTTTGAATTGCAGAATGCCGACTATCGTTTTCTGCGCTTTCGCCCGCCGATCCCGCAATGGAGCGCGGAGGGCGAACTTCTGCCTTTGCCGCATATCAGACTCGATCGCGCCTTGCAGTATCTCTTGGGCGATCGGCTGGCTTAGCGTCAGCCTTCAGCCAGTGTCTGCAAGCGCGGCAAATTGTGCAGCTCGATTCCTGAATCCGTAATCAAGATCGTCTTGTCGCGCATGAAGCGCGCCAGCATGCGGTTCACTGTCTCGATCGTCAGGCCGAGAAAATCGGCGATGTCGGCTTGCGGGATTCGCACCGGCAAGACGACCACTTCGCCATTCGAGCGATTTTGCCGGTGGCGGAAGCTGAGGAGAAAGAGCGCCATCTTGCGCTCGGCATTTTTCTGACTGACGAGCGCGAGCTGTTCCCTGGCACGCTTGAGTTCGTCATAGGTGACGGTGACGAGCGCGCTCATCAGATGTTTGCGCTGATCGAGAAGCTGCGTGAATTCGGGCCGGGGAAACTGGCAGAGATAGACGGAATCGAGCGCATCGGCGCTGTAGTCGTTCACATTGGCCAGAGGAAATCCGAGGAGGTCGCCGGGAATGGCAAAGCCGATCACTTGGCGGCGGCCATCGGCCAGCATTTGATAGAGCCGCAATGTGCCGCTCGTGACGACATAGATGTTTTGCGTCTCCTCGCCTTGATGGAACAGGGTCTTGCGGCGCTCCAGTGTGATCGAGCGCGATTGGCTTGAGAGATGGCTCAAATCGTCGTTCGGGACCATTCCGCAGAAGCTGACGCAGCGGACCGCGCAATACGCGCAAATTTTGTCCTTCTCGGCGAGAAAGTGCCCCTTCCGATTGCTGTTCATCGGCACGACGCGCGGGTTTTGAGACATCGCAACCTCCGCTTCATAAGACCGCCGTTTGCCGGACGATCCGCCCGCCCTTTCGCGGGGCCTTATGTGGGGTTTCTTCCCGCGAAATTGAAGCGCCTGCATTGATCGAAATCAGGGCGAAGGCAGGACGGTTTGCGGATCGCCGTCCCGCGCCTATATCTCTTCGAACGCCCGAAAGGATGTCCCCGTGCCAGCCGCCAAACCCCGCCCCCAGGCGTTTCGAGTGCAGACGGAAGAGCTTGACGCGGGGCCGGGGGCCAATAGCCCCTTTGCGATCGAGTCGCTTCCCGATTTTCTCGAAGCCGAAGTCGCGGCGGCCGACGCCGCCGGCCAGACCGAAGTCGCGGTCGAGGCGGCCCAAAGCCGCGGCATCCTGGCGCGGCGCTTCATGTCCTGGGGCGGGTTGTTTTTCTCTGCCGTCAGCGGCTTCATTCTGCTGGCGCTCGGAAATTGGCTGTTCGGCCTCGTCGTCGATCTTTTTGCCCGCTCGCGGACGCTTGGTGCGATCGCCGTCGGGTTCGGCGCGGTCGCCGGTTTCGCGCTGCTCGTTCTCATTTTGCGCGAAGTTTTCGGCATCGTCAGGCAAGGCCATATCGCGCATCTGCACATCGCTTTTGCTGGCGCGCGCGCCAAGGACGACCGGGAAGCGGCGCGGCGCGAAGTCGCCGAACTCGTCGCGCTTTATACGGGCCGGCCGGAGCTTGCCGGCGTGCGGAGAGAACTTTCAGACCTCACCCAGGAAATCATCGACGGCCGTGATCTCATCGACATTGCCGAGCGCGATCTCGTCGCGCCGCTCGATAATGACGTGCGCCGCGAAATCGCGCAGGCGGCGAAGCGCGTGTCTATCGTCACGGCCATCGCGCCGCGGGCGATGATCGATGTGCTCTTCGTCGCTGGCCAAGCACTTTATCTCGTGCGGCGGATCGCCGAGATTTATGGCGGAAGGCCCGGCTTCTTCGGCTTCTTGAAATTGATGCGCTCCGTCGGCGCGCATCTTGCGATCACCGGCGGTGTCGCCGTTGGCGACTCTCTGCTTCAACAGCTCTTGGGCCATGGCATTGCCGCCAAACTTTCTGCGCGGCTTGGAGAGGGTGTCCTCAACGGACTTTTGACGACGCGCGTCGGCCTTTCCGCGATGGCGGTCTGCCGGCCAATGCCATTTGAGACGCAGCGCCCGCCACGCGTCGCCGATGTCGCGCCATTTTTGTTTTCGACGGATAAGAAAGATTAGGGATCGCCACCATTGATCGGAGCTGAACCGCTCCTATTCTAATGCGCAGCTTCTGCGCTGAACTTGGGAGACATCGGATGCCTGCCTATACAATCAAACCGCTTGTGACAGCGACTGCCATCAACACAGGCGGCCGCAACGGCCATTCCGAGACGACCGATCATTCGGTCAGCGTCGATCTCTCGGTCCGCAAGGAAATGGGCGGCCCTGGGCTTCCAAATACGACAACGCCCGAGCATCTCTTCGCCGCTGGCTATGCCGCTTGTTTTGGCGGCGCGTTGGAATTCGTGGCGCATCAGCGCAAGAAGGATGTGTCCGGCACGGTCGTCACCTGTGCGACCTCGGTTGGCCCCCGCGAAGGCGGCGGCTTCGGCATCGCCGTCAAAATGCATGTCAAAGTGCCGACGCTTTCGGCGGCGGAGGCGCGCCCGCTTGTCGAAGAGACACACGAAAAAATTTGCCCCTACAGCCATGCAACGCGCGGCAATATTGATTTCGCGCTCGAGGTCGAGGGCGCGTAACGGCGCATCCGAGATAGACACTTGAAAACAATGAAGCCGGCCATGGGCCGGCTTCATGCGTTTTGAACACTGATCGGACGCGATGCGCCTCAGGCGACGCCGAGCTTCTTCTGCAGGCTCGTCGACGACGTCGTGTATTGGAACGTCAGCTTTTTGTCCGGATAGACATAGTGATGGACCTTCTGCGCCGCGAGCGAAGCCTCGTGGAAGCCGCAGAGGATCAGCTTCAATTTGCCCGGGTAATGATTGATGTCGCCAACCGCGAAGATGCCCGGGACATTGGTCTCGAACTGCGCGGTATCGACCGGCACCAGATTTTCATGCAGGTTGAGGCCCCAGTCCGCCACCGGTCCGAGCTTCATGGTGAGGCCGAAGAAGGGGATCATCCGGTCGCAGGCGAGCTCGCTCATCGTGCCGTCGCTGCCTTTGACTTCGAGCGACGACAATTGCCCGTCAGCGCCTTTCAGATTGATGATCTGGCCGATCTTCAAATCGACCTTTCCCGCGGCAACGAGGTCGCGCATGGCCTTCACCGAATGCGGCGCTGCACGGAAATCGTCGCGGCGGTGAATGAGCGTCAGCTTCTTGGCGACAGGCTGAAGATTCAACGTCCAATCGAGCGCGGAATCGCCGCCGCCGACGATGACAATGTTCTTATCGCGAAAATTTTCCATTTTGCGGACGGCGTAAAAGACGGATTTCTGCTCATAGGCATCGATGCCGTCGATCGGCGGCTTCTTCGGCTGGAATGATCCGCCGCCCGCCGCGACCAGGATCGCTTTGCATTCGAAGGTCTTGGCCCCATCGGTCTTGACCCGGAAAGCGGGCGCCTGGCTCGTGCCGAGCACGTCGATATGTGTGACCATCTGTTCGAAATGGAAGGTCGGATGGAACGGCTCGATCTGCGCAACCAGGTTCTCGACGAGGCCCTGACCTGTCACCATCGGATGTCCGGGAACGTCGTAGATCGGCTTTTCGGGATAAAGTTCGGCGCATTGGCCGCCGGCACGCGGCAAGATATCGATCAGGTGGCTCTTAATATCGAGAAGCCCCAGTTCGAACACCGCGAACAGGCCCGTCGGGCCCGCGCCAACGATAACAACATCCGTTTTGATCGTCTCTTCCATTCATTGCTCCTGAAAATGGCTTCTTATCGCACGATGGAGTGCGCGTCGCATCAGGCGAGCGTGGCGGTTTGTCTCATCGGCGAGAGCGGATTGTTAGGCCCTCTAATCAGCCTTGCCGCGGCGGAGTGGTCACGGTGAGGCCTTCGATCTCCGGCGTCACTTTAATCTGGCAGGACAGCCGAGAATTGCTTTGCACGGCGTAGGCGAAATCGAGCATATCCTCCTCTTGCGGGCTCGGCGCGCCGGTGCGATCGAGATAATCTTCCGCGACATAGACATGGCAGGTCGCGCAGGCGCAAGCGCCGCCACATTCCGCGGTGATTTCCGGAATCGAGTTGCGGATCGCCGCCTCCATCACGGTTGAACCTTCTTCGGCCTCGACCGTCCGCTTTTGCCCGTGAGAGTCGATGAAGTTGATTTTGATCATGAGGGCCCAGTTGTTAAGAATTGCAGCAAGGGTCAAGCCTTCTTTAAATCAAGAAAGCTGCGCATGAATAGCCTGCTGCCGGCGCCCCGAAACGCGATCTTTGGACGCGCCGGACGCTTTTTAGCCTCAGGATAAACAAGGCTTGGGGGCCGGATGCGGCGGAAAAGCCGGCTCAATCCGGTGAGAAAATGCGCAAGCAGGCTCTTAATCCGAAAAGGACGCTTGCGTCAAAGTCCAAGTCCAAAAAGGCGCCTCGGGGCGAGGCTTCTCGCGGGAATGTCAGGCGAGGGTCTTTAAATGGCGCTCGATGGCGCTCAGCGCTTTAGCAAGCTCCGCCGCCAGGGCGTCGATCGCTGCCGGGTGTGCGGTTTTTTGGCCGGAAAGGCCGAGGTCGAGGGCGCATTCGGCCCTTTCGGCCGAGGCGGCAAGGCCAAAGGCGCCGAGCGCCAGGGCCGATCCTTTCAGCTGATGGGCGAGGTCGCGAATAGGCCGCATTTGCGGCTCTGGTTCGGCGGCGAGCGTCCGCATTCGGTGGAGCAAGTCGGGGGAGCGCTGGCTGAACATCTCCAGAAGCTCGCGCTGCAGACCCGCGTCGCCCGCTGTCTGGCGTGAGAGATGGTCGAGATCGAGCGAAGCGGGAATTGGCTCCGTCTTTTTGTGATTGGAGGCTCGATTCATCTGTCGGAGGCTCGTTTCGGCGATGGCGGTGTCGGTTTTTCGCACGAAACGGTTTCATTCGGGCGCGTTCCGAGGACTGTCTGCCGTTATGGCAAATGCCGCGTTAACGACGATTCGAAAGCCGCGCGCGTCTCCGGTTTCCATAGCCGGGGTGGGGATGTAGAGTAAAAATTGGTTAACCTTCCGCGGGAGCGGATGGCGTGAGTGTGGATGAGGACCCGCAGCCCCCGAGCCGGGTCCCCGAGTGAGAGGCAGATATGGCCACGTCCAATAAGGCCCAAGATCCCGAAGCCGCAGCCCTTTCAGCCATTGAAGAGGCTCTCAACCTTGCGGCGGCGTCGCGCGACCTGACTGGAGACGGCCCCAAAGAGCCCGAGCTTTCGACGCCCATTTTCCCCAAGGCGTCGGATCCCGATAAGACGCCGAAGCTGATGCGCCGCACCGCGGACGGCGCCCCCGATCTGACCCAGATGGCCCAGACCGAGGACCGCTCGGCCCCGAAACTGCCTGAAGTGGACGACCATCGGATGTTCGCGCCGAAACGCGAACGCCGCGCCGATCGCAAACGGGCTCAGCAAGATCCGACCGGCCTGCCGCCGATGCCGGCGGAGCGCAGCGAACAAGTCGCGCCGTCCTCGATGCCGGCGAATGACGACCGGCACTCGATCGGCCCAATCCTGCGCGCGCTCAATCAACGTCCGAGCCGCTTGCCGCAAGTGCTTGCGCTCAGCTTCTCCGGCCTGTGGTTGGCGCTCGTCGCGGCGTTCTTCTGCACGGATTGGGGCAACATCGTCGGCGACGGCGGCCTCCTCAAGCCGACGAACGCGCTTTATCTCATGCTCGCCGTTGGACCGGTGCTATTCTTCATCATCACGGCGATTGTGATCCGCCGCGCCCAAGAGATGCGCGTGACGGCCCGCTCCATGGCGGAAATCGCCATGCGTCTCGCCGAGCCCGAGACGGTCGCGCAGGAGCAGATGCTCACGCTGTCGCAGGCGATCCGCCGCGAAGTCGTGTCCATGGGCGACGGCATCGAGCGCGCCCTCTCGCGGGCCACCGAACTTGAGTCGACGGTCCGGGCCGAAATCGCCAATCTCGAACGCTCCTATGCGGAGAATGAGCGGCGTGTCCGCGCCCTGGTCGATGGGCTTTCGAGCGAACGCGAAGGTCTCTTGGGCAATGCCGAGCGCATGTCGGCCACCATCATCAACGTGCAGGAATCCTTCGCCCGCGACATCAATGCCGCCTCCGCGCGGCTTGCCGAGGGGCTTGGCGAGGCCGCCACCCGCGTGACAACGTCGCTCGGGGCGAAGGGCGAGGAAATTCGTTTTGCCCTTGGACGCGCAGGCGAAGAACTCGTCGCCAATCTCTTGGCGCGCGGCGAGGACATCGTCGGCCGTTTGGAGCAGACCCAACAGAATGTCGGCGAGAAACTCACGGATACGGGAACCGAGATCACACGCGGACTGGAACAGCGCGTCGGCGAACTCGACACCAATCTGCGCAATGCCGGCGAGGGGCTGATCGCCAATTTCGTCGAGCGTTTGGATGAAGCTGGCCTGCGCATCGCCGCGACCTTGAGCGACGGCGGCGGCCGGATCACCGCGACGCTCGGCGATGCCAGCACCAGGCTCTCGACGACATTGAGCGAGACTCTGGGGACGCTTTCGGCGCAATCCGATCAGATGAACGAACGTCTCTCGCTCAATGCGCAAGAGACCTTGAGCGCGCTCGTCAATCACATCGATACGATGCAGGAGACTGTGGGAACCGCGGCCCAGCAAACACTCGACACATTCACCTATCACGCGAGCGCGCTCAACGCGCGTTTCGCCGAAACCGTGGGCGAAGCCGTCACCGCGATCGCAACGCATGGCGATCGCGTGAGCGAGACGCTCAGCGAGCGGATCGGGCGGTTCGAATCCGCCGTTATCGGTCAGGGGACCGAGGTTGCGGACCGGATGGCCAACGAATCCGCGCAAATGGCATCAATGCTCGCCAATCACTTCGAATCGATGGAATCGACGCTCAGCCAGCGCTCGAGCGAATTGGAATCGCGTGCCCAGCAGACGACCGAGTCTCTGGCAACGCAGATTCGTGCCTTCGAAGAACGCGCCACCACGACGACGGCCGAGGTCGGCCAAAATCTCGAAGGTCTGCTGACGCGCATCGATTCCGGCCTCGACGAGCGGGCGAAGGCGCTGAACGAGACATTGGCGGCCCGCACTTTGGAAATCGCGCGCGAACTCGGCGACGGCGGCCACGAAATCATCCAGATGCTCGATGCGAAAACGCATGAAATCGAGCAGTTGCTGGCCAATCGTTCGATGTCGCTGACGGAGACGCTGTCGACCAAGGCCGCCGAACTCAATCTGGCGCTTGGCGGGCGTGCCCTTGAGATCGCCGAGACCTTTTCGGCCCGCGCCGACGAGGTCAATCAAGTCCTCGGCGCGCGTTCCATCGAAATCGCCGACTCGCTCGATGATCGCATCAACCGCTTCGAAGAAAATGTCGTCGGCCGGCTCGAAACGATCTCCGGCGAACTCGATTCACGCGGCCGCACGCTGGCGGAATCCCTCATCTCGATCGCGACGGATATCGACTCGACCTTGCGGCAACATGCCGACACGATCACCCAGGTTCTGGACGTCGAATCCGGCCAACTCGCCACCGCGCTCAACGGCCGTGTGGAGTCGCTGCGAGAGCTACTCGGCCAGGCGACGGAAGATCTCGATACGACGCTGGCCGGCCGTACCGGCGAAATCGGCGCGGTTCTCGCGGGACGCGTCAATGAAATCGGCGCGATCCTCGCCAACCGGCTTGCCGAAGTCCAAAACGCGCTCGAAGACCGCGGCGAGGGCCTCGAAGACACATTGCGCAACGCTCTGGCGGAAGCGAGCTTGACGCTCGAATCAAAGGGCAATGAACTCGTCGAGCAGCTGCTCGAAAGGCAGCGCGAGCTGACGGGCGCGCTCGACCAGTCCTCCGATCAGCTGCGGAATTTAATCGAAGCCGGCACGGCTGCGACGGTCGCCACTCTCGTGGATGCTAACGACAATCTCGCGACGAACATCGCCTCCACTCTGGGCCAAATCGACGAACGCAACGATCAGCTGCAGGCGATCATCGCCAATGCCGATCAGACATTCACCGCTGTCGAGGGCGCGCTGTCGCAAGGTGTCCAGCAGTTCCAGATGGCGATGACCGACATCACGAAAGAAGTGCAGGCTGTCGGCTTGAACGCGGACGCGACTGTTGCCGGTGCGCGCGAGCTTTACGAAAATGTCACGCGTCAACAGCAGGCGCTCGCCGCGGCTGCGCGCGAACTCGCGAATTCGCAAGCCGAACTCGACCGCACGCTGGAAGAGCGCCGCGCGTCGTTGCAGGGCTTGTTGACGTCGGTCGAGTCGCGGCGGGTCGATCTCGACGAAGTCATGCAGGCTTTTGCGAAGGCGATCGAAGATTCCTTCGAACGTGTGGAGAGCCGGGCGCGCGAAATGGGCGCCTTCCTCGCCGATGCTTCGCAGGATACGAGCGGCATGATCGAGCGCCAATTCGGCGAAATCCGCGCTGTCATGGGCAGCGAGCGCACCCATACCGCCTCGCTGCTGCGTGCCGCCTATGAGCAGGCGAATTCCGAGATTGACTCGATCTTCGCGCAATCGACGGAGCGTTTCCAATCCGCGGCCGCCGAAATGCGCAGCCTGGCGCGCGAGATCCAGCGTGAACTCGAAACCACGCGCGAAGAACTGCATCGCAACGCCATCAGCCTGCCGCAGGAAACGGCGGAACAGGCGGCGGTGATGCGTCGCGTGGTCGCCGATCAGATCAAGGCGCTGAATGAGCTGACCGATGTGGTCGCGCGCTCGGGCCGCAACTATGATCTCGCGGAGCCCTCCTCCGCGCGCGTCGTCGATGCCGTGCCCGCGGGCCGGCGGATCGAACCGCTGCGGTCCGATCAGATGCGCTATTCCGATGTGTCGTCGGTCGAACCGGCCCGTCCGCGCGCCGTCGCCCCGGCGCCGCGCTCCGCATCCGAGCGCAATGGCCCAGGCTGGCTTTCCGATCTTCTGGCGCGGGCCTCTCTCGACGAGACATCGCCGCGTCCGAACGGCGCGGCGCGCGGTCCGCAGGCCGGCGAACCGCTGGCAACGATCTCGCACGATATCGCGCGGATGATCGATCATCCGGCGCTGGCCGATGCCTGGGAACGCTATCGCCGCGGCGACACGACGGCTTTCACCCGTCAGCTCTATGTCGGGCGTGGGCCGCAGACCTTCGACGATATTCGCCGCCGCTATCGCTCGGATTCGGATTTCCGCGGCACGGTCGATCGTTATGTCGAGGAATTCGAGCGCCTGTTGGCGGACGTCAATCGCGACGATCGCGACGACAATCTGACCCGCACCTATCTCACCTCGGAGACGGGCAAGGTCTATACGATGCTGGCGCACGCGGCGGGGCGGCTCGGATAGCATCATCCCGAAAAGTTGCAGACTTTTCGAATCAGATGATGCGTTTGAGGAGAGGGGTGCCAGCCGGCCTATAAGCCGGGTTTGGTATGGCATGCGGGAAAACCCGCATGCGCGATGGCCATTCCTCTGGGGCTGCCGTTGCCGGCGACCTCAAGCAACCAACCCGGGCGCGGTCCGGAGACGGACCTGCGGTCTGCGTGTGCAGGCTGCGCGCGCCCCTATTCGGTCTTGCTCCCGGTGGGGTTTGCCGTGCCGCGCCTGTTACCAGCCGCGCGGTGCGCTCTTACCGCACCGTTTCACCCTTGCCTGCCGGCAAGCCGGCGGGCGGTTTCCTTTTCTGTGGCACTGTCCCTGGGGTTGCCCCCGCCGGATGTTATCCGGCACCGTATCTCCGTGGAGCCCGGACTTTCCTCCGCTTCTCAGCGGCGGCCATCCGGCCGACTGGCGAGCCCAGTTAGGCACCGCACCGGGAGGCGTCAACCATCGCCTTGATTTGCGCGAAATTTACGCACTTCATGTCGTCAAGCTGGCATTTGAGGGCCCTATCCGGGGAGCCAGCGAAGCCTCGCCTTGGCGGGGTGCGTGATTTGAGCGGGGGTGAGATGAGCAAGCGTATTGCGGCCGGATTGGCAGTCTTGATGGCGATTTCTCTGGCGGGTTGCGGCTATACGCCGGAGCAACGGGCGACCACAGGCGGCGCAATCGGCGCCGGGACTGGCGCCGCGCTTGGCGCTGCCTCCGGAGGCGGTGTCGGCGGCGCTCTCGCCGGCGGATTTCTAGGCGGGGCGGTGGGCGCTCTTATTGGGGCCACGACGCCACCACCGCGACCCTATTATTATCCGGCGCCGCCGCCATGCGCTCATTGGGGCCGCGATCCCTACGGCAATCCGTACTGCGTCGCATATTACGGCTATTGACCGGCGTCTCGCGCGGCCTGGACAAGGGCATCATTCCGGTCGATCTCTGATCGATGGCGAGCTTTCCTCCCGATAGCGCGGTCGTGACGGCGGCCTATCCATCGCCCAATTATGGGCCGCGCAAAGACGCGCGCGCGCCGGACGCGATCATTCTTCATTATACGGGAATGGAGAGCGAGGACGCGGCGCTCAAGCGTCTCTGCGATCCTGCCTCCGGGGTCTCCTGTCATTATCTCATCCGAGAGAATGGCGCCGTTCTGCAGCTTGTGCCCGAAAGCCGCCGCGCCTGGCACGCCGGCGTCTCTTCGTGGGCCGGCGAAACGGACATGAATTCCTTTTCGATCGGTATCGAGATCGCAAACGGCGGCCACGATTTCGGGTTGCCCGCCTATCCGGATATACAAATCGCGGCGCTGATCGCGCTCTGCCGCGACATCGTCAGCCGCCGCAAGATCCCGGCGCACCGGATTCTCGCGCATTCCGACATTGCGCCTTTGCGCAAGCGCGATCCCGGCGAGCATTTTCCTTGGGAAGCACTCGCGAAAGCCGGCATCGGTCCTTCTGTCGTGCCGCAGCCATGCGGAGACGATGCGCCGCTCAAAGTAGGCGCGCGCGGCGAAGAGGTCGCGGCGCTGCAGAGATTGCTCGCCGACTATGGCTATGACATCGGCGCAGACGGGATTTATGGCAAGAAGACCGACGCGGTCGTCGCGGCATTTCAACGGCACTTCCGGCCCAAAAAAGTCGATGGCATGGCCGATCTTTCGACGCGCGCGACTTTGCGGAGATTGATTGAAACACGGTCCTAAGCGCTCTGCGTCTCAGCCGACGGCGTTCAAGCCTTTTTCTTCGATCGTGACGAGCATGCGCGAGACCTTTGGGCTCGGCAGCACGATGCCGTCCTCCCAGGCGATGACCGTCTGCGGCGGGACGCCCAAGCAGCGCGCAAAGACCGCTTCACTGACGCCTTCGCGTTCCCGGAGTTGGCGCAGTTCTGCGGCACTTCGTTGCCGCTGTGGAGACTGCTTGTATGTTCCAGCCGGCGCGGGCTGTGTGGGTGATGCAGTGGACTGTAAATTCTGCGCGCCTTGCGGGAATTGCCAGTCCTCCGCCTTCGGCAGCGCGGGACGCGGCTTCGGGACCTGCGCGCCGGGCGCCGGCGCTTTTGGCTGCTCTCTTTTTGCACTCGGCGACGGCGCTGGTGCAACGGGCGCGGGCCGTGTTGCGCGCGGGGCGGCGGTTAGCCGAGGAGCCTGCGCCTGCGCCTCTTTCTTTGTCTTTACGGAAGCGCTCACCGCAGTCACCTGAGAGGCGGAGGCCGTCGGCGCTTTGATGCTTGTGGCCCGCGCCGGCTGCGGCATGGTCATCACCTTCGCCGTCAGGACCGGCGCATAGTTTTTTTCGGCCAAGGCAAACTCTGCGCGGAGTTCGACAAGCCACGGCGCGGCGGGCGGATGCGATGGCGCCTGCGCTGTCGCGTCCACCCGGCAAAGGACGTCGAAATGATACATGCTCTGCGGATCGAGCAGCCCTGCACCGTAGAGCTCCTCCATCGCATTGTGAGCATGCGCGCAGATTTTGCTGTGAAATTGAGCGGCCATTGGGGTTCATCTGTGTCGATCCCCTCGATCGCCGCTTGTGCGGAAATCGGGACGCGGACGAACCCGGACACGAAACCTCGGCTACGGGAGGCTGCGCGGAAGGCGAGAATCCTTTGTGGAAATTCTTTGAAAACTGCCCCAGTCGCAAAGACTTTCGACGAACATCATGTTGCCGGCGACAAAACGCGCCCCGCTGGCGCGTGGCCGCCGACCGTCATGGCCAGCCGCACATCGCCAGTTGCTCAAACTCAAGTGATCAACGAATCACCTATGATGATAGCCGCAAATTCCCGTTTGGCAGCAAGCACTCGCGAATATTTTTTCATCTTCTAGTGTTGAGTGACCCATATCGGGGTCTGTGACAGTCTCGTGTTGCTGCGCACAGACTCTTTTGGCGGGAAACGCGCGGGCGTGACTCGCAATCCTATTCCGCGGCGGCGCGCGCCGCAGGGTCATAATTGAGAATCGGCGCGAGCCACCGCTCCATTTCGGCAAGAGCCATGCCTTTGCGCCGCGCGTAATCTTCGACCTGATCGCGCTCGATCTTGCCGACACCGAAATAGAAGCTCTTTGGATGCGAGAAATAGAGCCCGCTGACCGAGGAGCCGGGCCACATCGCATAGGATTCGGTGAGCTTCACCCCGATTCGCCGTTCGGCTTCGAGCAGGCGGAAGATCGTCGCCTTTTCGGTGTGATCGGGCTGGGCCGGATAGCCGGGTGCGGGCCTGATGCCGCGATAGGACTCCGAGATCAGTTCCTCTGGCGTGAGGGATTCTTCCGGCACATAGGCCCAGAACTCCTTGCGCACGCGCTCATGCATGCGCTCGGCGAGCGCCTCGGCAATGCGGTCGGCGAGCGCCTTGACCAGGATCGAGCGATAATCGTCGTTCGCCTTGGCGAAACGTTCGGCGAATTTCTCCTCTCGCGTCCCGGCGGTGACGACGAAAGCGCCGAGATAATCTGGGCGGCTGCCTTCGGGCGCAACGAAATCGGCGAGCGCGAGATTGGGCTTGCCGTCGCGTTTTGTGAGTTGCTGGCGCAGCGTGAAGAAGGTCGCGAGCGGATCGCGCCGCGATTCGCCCGTATAGAGTCTGATGTCGTCGCCGACGGTATTCGCGGGCCAGAAGCCGATGGTGGCCTTCGGATCGAACCAGCGCTCGGCAACGATTTGCTGCAGCATTGCCTGCGCATCTTCAAAAAGCTGGCGCGCCGCCTCACCCTGTTCGGGATCCTCGAGAATGTCGGGATAGCGGCCGCGCAATTCCCAGGTGCGGAAGAAGGGCGTCCAATCGATATAGGGGATCAGCTCTTCGACAGGATAGGTCGCGAAGATGCGCGTGCCGGTGAAGAGCGGCTTCGGCGGCGTATACTCCGCGAAATCGAGCTTCAGCGCATTGGCGCGGGCTTTCGCCAGCGGCAGGCGCAGCTTGTCGGCCTCTGAGCGCGCGTGCGCCGCGGCGATCTTTTGATATTCGGCGCGCACATTCTCCACATAGGGACCGCGCTGCTCCTTCGAGAGCAGCGCCTGAACCGTGCCGACGGCGCGGCTCGCGTCGGTGACATAGACCGTCTGGCCGCGGTGATAGTTCGGGTGAATCTTCACAGCCGTATGCACACGGCTCGTCGTCGCGCCGCCAATCAAGAGCGGCAGGTCGAAGCCCTCGCGCTCCATTTCCGAGGCGACGAAACACATTTCATCGAGCGACGGCGTGATGAGGCCCGAGAGGCCGATAGCATCGACGTCTTCTTTCCGCGCCGTCTCCAGAATCTTCGCCGCCGGCACCATGACGCCGAGATCGATGATCTCATAATTGTTGCAGGCGAGGACGACGCCGACGATGTTCTTGCCGATGTCGTGCACATCACCCTTGACGGTCGCCATCAGAATCTTGCCATTGGTCTTGCGCGTGATGCCACTCTTTAATTTCTCGGCTTCCATGAAGGGCATGAGATAGGCGACCGCCTGCTTCATCACGCGCGCGGATTTGACGACCTGCGGCAGGAACATCTTGCCGGAGCCGAAGAGATCGCCGACGACATTCATGCCGGCCATCAGCGGGCCTTCGATGACATCGAGCGGAACGGCCGCCTTCTGGCGTGCCTCTTCGACATCGACATCGATGAATTCGGTGATGCCCGCGACGAGCGCATGCTCGAGCCGCTTCTCGACTGGCGCGTCGCGCCAGGCGAGATCCTTCTCTCTCGTCTCACCCGTCTGGCCCTTGTAGCGCTCGGCCAGCGCCAGCAGACGCTCTGTCGCATCGGGACGGCGGTTCAAGACGACGTCTTCACAGGCCTCACGCAATTCTGGATCGATCTCCGCATAGACCGCGAGCTGGCCGGCATTGACGATGCCCATGTCCATGCCGGCGGCGATCGCATGATAAAGAAAGACCGAATGCATGGCTTGGCGCACAAGCTCATTGCCGCGGAAGGAGAAGGAAAGATTCGACACGCCGCCCGAAATATGGACGAGCGGAAAGCGCTGGCGAATCTCGCGCGCGGCCTCGATGAAATCGACGCCGTAATTGTTGTGCTCTTCGATGCCGGTCGCCACGGCAAAGATGTTCGGATCGAAAATAATATCTTCCGGCCGGAAGCCGACTTTCTCGGTCAAAATCTTATAGGCCCGCGCGCAAATCTCGACCTTGCGCTGTTTCGTATCGGCCTGCCCTTTCTCATCGAAGGCCATGACGATGACCGCCGCGCCATAGCGCAGCACTGTCTTGGCATCGACAATGAACTTCTCTTCGCCTTCCTTCATTGAGATCGAATTGACGATCGACTTGCCTTGCAGGCATTTCAGACCGGCTTCGATCACCGAGAACTTTGAGGAATCGACCATCACCGGCACGCGGGCGATGTCGGGTTCGGCGGCGACGAGATTGAGGAAGGTGACCATGGCCGCTTCGGAATCGAGCAGGCCTTCGTCCATATTGACGTCGATGACATTGGCGCCGGAGTTGACTTGATCGCGCGCCACATCGAGCGCCGCCGAAAAATCGCCGTCCCTGACAAGCTTGCGGAATTTCGCCGAGCCCGTGACATTGGTGCGCTCGCCGACGTTGACGAATTTGATGTCGGAGGTGAGCGTGAAGGGCTCGAGGCCCGAAATCCGCAACAGCGGTTCGGGCTCGGCGATCTTGCGGGGGGCCACGGCTTTTACGCGTTCGGCGATGGCGGCGATGTGCTCGGGCGTCGTGCCGCAGCAGCCGCCGACGATATTGACGAGGCCCGATTCCGCGAACTCGCCGATGAGCGAGGCCATATACTCCGGACTCTCGTCATAGAGGCCGAATTCGTTCGGCAGGCCGGCGTTCGGATAGGCGCAGATCAACGTATCGGCAACGCGCGCGAGTTCGGCCAAATGCGCGCGCATCTCGCGCGCGCCGAGCGCGCAGTTGAGGCCGATGCTGAGCGGATTGGCGTGACGCAGCGAATACCAGAAGGCGGTGGGCGTCTGGCCCGAGAGCGTGCGGCCGGAAAGATCGGTGATCGTGCCTGAGATCATCACCGGCAGTTTTCGGCCGATCTTCTCGAAAGTCTCATCGATGCCGGCGAAAGCCGCCTTGGCGTTCAGCGTATCGAAGATCGTCTCGATCAAAAGAAGATCGGCACCGCCCTCGATTAGTGCTTCCGCCGCTTCCGCATAGGCAAGCCGCAATTCGTCGAAGCTGACCGCGCGAAAGCCCGGATCAGAGACATTGGGGGAGATTGAAGCGGTCTTGTTGGTCGGGCCGAGCGCGCCGGCAACGAAACGGCGGCGGCCGTCTCGCGCTTGCGCCTCATCGGCGGCGGCGCGGCAGATGCGGGCCGCTTCGCGGTTCAATTCCGCCACGAGGTCTTCCATGCCGTAATCGGCCTGCGCAATGCGCGTGGAAGAAAAGGTGTTCGTCGCGACAATGTCGGCACCGGCTTGGGCATAGGCGAGATGGATGGCCTGGATCGTGTCGGGTTGGGTCAGCACCAGGAGATCGTTGTTGCCGCGCAGATCCCGCGGCCAATCCTTGAAACGCTCGCCGCGAAAATCAGCCTCGCTGAATTTATGCGTCTGGATCATCGTGCCCATGGCGCCGTCGAGCACGAGAATGCGCTTCTGCGCTTCGTCACGCAGCGCCGTCACGGTGTCGGGCAGTTTGTCAACCATGGTCACGCGTACTCACTGTGTTTCGGCGGGCACCAGGGCCCGCTTCGGCCGCACGCCCAAGAGATGGCAGATGGCGAAGACGAGATCGGCGCGGTTCATCGTATAGAAATGGAAATCGTGGATACCTTGGTCAACCAGATCGAAGACCTGCTCGGCGGTTACGGTGGCGGCGATCAGACGCCGGGTTACCGGATCGTTGTCGAGCCCTTCGTAACGGTCAGCCAGCCATTGCGGGATCGAAGCCCCGGCGCGGCGCGCGAAACTTGCGGTCTGGTTGAAGTTCATCACCGGCACGATGCCGGGGACGATCGGAATATCGATGCCCTTCGCCCGCACCTTATCGAGAAAGCGGAGAAAACATTCGTTCTCGAAGAAGAATTGGGTGATGGCGCGGGATGCGCCCGCATCGATCTTAGCCTTCAAGACATCGATGTCGCGATCGACATTGGGACTCTCTGGGTGGCCTTCGGGATAGGCCGAGACGGTGATCTCGAAATCGGCGAGTTTTTTGAGGCCCGCGACAAGCGCCGTCGAATTGGCATAGCCGTCGGGATGCGGCTCGAAGTCCGTGCCCGGCCCATTCATCGGATCGCCGCGCAGCGCGACGATATGGCGGACGCCGATGTCCCAATAACTTTTGGCGACGCTATCGACCTCGGCGCGGCTTGCGCCGACGCAGGTCAGATGCGCGGCGGGCTTGATCGTCGTCTCGCGCAAGATGCGGGCGACGGTGGCGTGCGTGCGCTCGCGCGTCTTGCCGCCCGCGCCATAGGTAACGGAGACGAAAGAAGGCGACAGCGGCGCAAGCCGTTCGATCGAGGCCCAAAGCAGCTTCTCCATCTCTTCCGTCTGCGGCGGAAAGAATTCGAACGACACTTGCGTGCCGGAACAGGTCGAGTGGCTGGCGCGCTTTTGGGGCACGGTCGCATCCATCAGGCGAATTCTCCCAGCGTCAAAGGAACAGGATCGGCGATGATGCGGCGGTCGCGGCCGAGCCAGAGCGAGACGGTGAGCTTGCCGCCTTCAGTCTTATTGGGCACGAGATCGCGCCGCTCGATCACATCGAGGCCGGCATCACGCATCAGCGCCTCGATCTCATCCGCCGCAAAGCCCAAGCGGCGATGCGCATGATGCGTGCGAAGCGTCTCTTCCGCATGCGGCGCGAAATCGACAATGAGCAAACGGCCCGAAGGACGCAGAGCGCGCGCCGCTTCGCGCACCGCGCGCGCGGGATCGTCGAGATAATGCAGCACTTGATGAATGATCACGAGATCATAATGATCGCGCTCGACCGGCAGCGCATAGATGTCGCCCTGGCGAAGCTGCACATTGCGAAGCCCGGCCTTTTCGAGCCGCGCGCGGGCGAGTGACAGCATTTGCGGCGATTGATCCATGCCGACAGCATGGACGGCGAGGGGCGAAAGCAGTTCCAGCATCCGGCCCGTGCCGGTGCCGAGATCGAGCAGATTTTGGATCGGGTTCGCGCCGATCATCTCGCGGATCGCGGCCTCGACGCGCTCTTCGGCGATATGGAGCGCGCGGAGTTCGTCCCAATTTGCCGCCTGGGCGGCAAAATAGCGGGCGGCCTGGTCGGCGCGCTGGCGGCGGACTTCGATGAGGCGGGCACGGTCGCCGGCAAGCACTGGGTCGTCCGATTGAAGATGGGCGAGAATGGCGCGGCCGAGCGCGGCTTCCGCGCCCCGATGCGCCATCAGAAAAAAGGCCCAGGCGCCCTCGCGGTGGCGCTCAACGAGGCCGGCTTCGACCAGCAGCTTCAGATGGCGCGAGATGCGCGGCTGCGACTGGCCAAGAATGGTGACAAGCTCGGTGACGGTCAGCTCCGCCTCGGCCAACAGCGCGAGCAGGCGGAGACGGGTCTCCTCCCCCGCGGCAGCGAGTGCGGTGAGGAGGGTGCCAAAGGGGGCGGCGATGGGCATCTTCGGGCTCATGTTGGCCCAGAAGATATAAAGATATGTTTATATTGTAAAGTGGCATTCGCAAAATTGCCGCCCCCAAACCATTTTTTCTTGAGGCTCCTACGATGGCCGGTGCTCAGCAACCGAAACTAACCCCGATTGACCTCTATACCGTTCTGATGCACGAGGCGCGGTCTCGAATAGAGGCGCTCAACTTCATTTTGGCTGGGCAAACTAAGCTTGCAGAAGCGATCGTGCGCGAGCTCTGCTGGCTGCAAATCCGCATGCTTTGCGAAACGATTGCATTAGGCTGCCTGGTAGCGCATGGCGATTTAGTCGCCTCTCAATTTAAGAAGTTTGAGAAAGAATATGCGGCGGACAAAATTATTAAGATGATGGAGGCCCTCAACCCACATTTTTTCCCGCAGCAAGCCACTTTCAGTCGAGAGTCGGAGACGAGACAGTTCAATATTACGGCCAATACCAACGCAAACGCGCTTAAAAAGAGCGAACTTTCTCACTTATACCGTAGGTGCGGGGAAATGCTGCATCGAGGTAGGTTTGAGGCGGTCCTCGCCACGGATCCATTCAAGCACGGGAAACTTGATGTACGTGAGATCGTTTCTTGGGCACAGAAGATTGAAGATTTGTTGGGGTCGCATATTATTCCGCTCACAGCTTCGGCCACATCAGCGACTATGTTGACGTGCGTCCTTCGCGACGCCACTCGAAACTTTCAGACCACAGTCAATCGTCTGGAACTATCTCGACAATTCCCTACATCATGATGACGCACGTCTGAATTGCAGCCATACAAAGCAAAAAGGACAATGCGGCTGCCAACTCTTCGGATCAGCAGATTACTCATGGCGGCCATCGCCAACTTCGATCTCCATGCTTTCTCGACACCTGCGCGCTCGCCATCGCGCTCGTCCTTTGGCACGGTGATCGCCCCGAGCGGCAATATCGCCAACGCACAGCGGGGCTTAGGACCCGGTGGCAACGCTCTGGATTCTAAGCCCCTCGGCGACCAGCCGAGAGACTCGGGTGCTGGCCGCCGACAAGGCCTTTATGCTTCAATTCCCGGCGTTAATCTCGGTCTGCTGCGTCGCCGCGACGGCCGCATCATTTTGCTCTTCCGCAGCCGCCATTGACGCGTTCAGCGCATTCGTATCGTTCATTTCTTGGATTGCTTGGTTTTCATTGTCCGACGCCGTCTGGGCGTTCTGGGCGTCGATCGCCGCCTGCGTGTCAGCCGCCTGATTGTCAGAGGCCGGCGCGTCGTAGGACCAACTGTCGTCCGAGGAGGCCGGAGCGCCGCGCTTAAAATGCACGCGCGCGACGTCGGGCAAAGGCCCGGCATAGCCGAGCGAACGCGCCTCACTGAACATCATCTGGATCAATTGCGCATAATGGGAATAGGGCCGGGCATAGGCCACGCGCCGATGCGCGGGACGGTGCATAGCCGCGACATGCGCGCGTGTTGCTTTTGCCGGGGCATGGGCGCTGGCGGGCTGCGCGTTTCCGGCGAGCAGCAGCGCGACGAATCCGATAGCGATCGCTGATTTTCTCATGACAGCTCCTCTTGGCTCGAAGCCGGGAAGGCCCGACTACGAGTAAAGATAGAAGGCGGAGCTGAGGAGCCCATGGCCGGTTCGTTAACTGCGGTTCATGTCCGATGAAATTGGCGTGATAGCGCGTCGCTGTCGGTGCAGCCGGCTTTGTCACGCTCGGCATGCGGCTCGGCGCGACCAGCGTGGAGGGCTTTCCAACTCGACGAGGTGGGCGGCAATTGGAGAAAGCCAAGGGCGTCTCCTACGCCAGTAGGACGTCGAGCGCCGCCGACTGAGGGTTTTGACTTCATCCCTGGCGCCCACCCGATCTCCAGAAGCGAGGGGCACAATTGCCTCGGCGTTGCGTGAATATCGCCCGAGACGATAATCTACAGGGTCTTTGCACGTCGGCATTGCGCCCAAATGGGTCTTGCGTCATTTTTTCGAGTGCTTATTCAAGCTTGCAGGCCCTCGTCTCACGCAGACGCGTGACGGAGGATTTTGATGCATTGTCCACCCCTGATTGCGGCAGTCTTTCTCGGTCTTCTCTGGCCGGCCGCGGCATTCGCCGACAGCGGGCAGGACTGGACGGATTGTCAGGCCGATAATCCGGATGTTGCCATCCCGGCCTGCTCGCGCATCATCGACGCGAACACCGATACGCCGGAAAATATCTCGATTGCCTACAATGATCGCGCGCTCGGCTATATGACCAAGCTCGATTACGACAAGGCGATTGCCGATTTCAACCAATCGCTCCGTCTCAATCCGAAATATGCCAAAGCCTATGGCAACCGGGGACTGGCCTGGTATCGGGAGCAGAAATATACGCAGGCCATTTCGGATTACACTGAGGCCATCAGCCTCAATCCAAATGATGCGAATTCTTATAACAATCGCGGCCTCGCCTGGTACGACCAGAAGCAATACGACCAGGCGCTTGCCGATTATAATCAGGCGATCGAGCTCGATCCGAAGCTCGCCGAAGCCTATTATAATCGCGGCCTCGTTTGGTACGACAAGGGCAAATACAATGCGGCGATCGCCAGCTATATGCAGGCGATCAACATCAGGCCGGATTATGCGGAAGCCTATAACAACCGCGGCAATGCCTGGTATGCGGAGGGGGATTACGACGATGCGATCGCCGACTATACGCAGGCGATCACGATCAATCCGAAGTACAAGGATGCTTATTATAATCGCGGCCTCTCCTATAAGGCCAAGGGCGACAAGGCGCATGCCGACGCCGATTTTGCAAAATCGAATTCGCTCTGAGTTGGGCTTGAGAGGAATGCAAGGGAGGTTATTTCAATGAAAGCCCGGGTTGCCCTCGTCGCTCTCGCAGTTTTTATAGCCGCCGGCGGGCCCGTCTTCGCCGCAAGCCAGCAGCTTTGGGCCGATAGCCAGAATGAAAATCCGGATGTCGCAATCGCCGCCTCTACGAAAATCATCAACAATCCGGGCGAGACCAACGAAAATATCGCGATCGCCTACAACAATCGCGGTGTTGGCTATAAGAACAAAAACAAGAACGACGCGGCGATCGCCAATTACATGATGTCGCTGAAATTCAATCCGCAATATGAAAACGCCTATTACAATCGCGGCAATGCCTGGTACGCCGAAGCGAATTACGAACAGGCGATTGCCGACTACAACCAGGCGATCCTTCTCAATCCGAAGGATACCGAGGCCTATAACAATCGTGGCCTCTCCTATTATCATCAGAACAAATACGACCAGGCGATCACCGACTTCAATCTCTCGCTTCAGGCCGATCCGACCTATTTCAAGGCCTTCAACAATCGGGGGCTCGTCTATTACGACGAGAAGAAATATGATCAGGCGATTTCCGATTATTCGGACGCCATCAGGCTCAATCCGAAATATGCGACTGCCTACAACAATCGCGGTCTCGCCTATAAGGGGAAGGGCGACACGGCGGACGCGAACGCCGATTTCGCGAAGGCAAAACAGCTGGGATATTGATTGGGCGACTCCTCCTCCCGCAAGCGGGAGAAGGGAACTCTTGTCATCGCGAAAACTTCTTATATTTCAGCCGGTGCGGGATGATGCTGTCGAGTCCGAGACGGCGCTTCTTGTCTTCTTCATAATCGGCGAAATTGCCTTCGAACCATTCGACATGGCTGTCGCCTTCGAAGGCGAGGATATGCGTCGCGATGCGGTCGAGGAAGAAGCGATCATGCGAGATGATGACCGCGCAGCCGGCAAAATCGGTCAACGCCTCCTCGAGCGCGCGTAGCGTGTCGACGTCGAGATCGTTCGTCGGCTCGTCGAGCAAAAGGACATTGGCGCCCGATTTGAGCATTTTGGCGAGATGCACGCGGTTGCGTTCGCCGCCAGACAACTGCCCGACCTTCTTCTGCTGATCGGCGCCTTTGAAATTGAAGGCGCTTGTATAGGCGCGCGAATTGACCTCGCGCTTACCGAGATAGATGATCTCATTGCCGCCTGAGATTTCTTCCCAGACGTTTTTCTTGCCATCGAGCGCGTCGCGCGACTGATCGACATAGCCGAGCTGCACGGATTCGCCGATTTCAATTGTGCCGGAATCGGGCTTTTCCTGGCCGGTGATCATGCGGAACAGCGTCGTCTTGCCGGCGCCATTGGGGCCGATAACGCCGACAATGCCGCCGGGCGGCAGTTTGAACGACAGATCGTCGATCAAAAGTTTGTCGCCGAAGCCTTTGCTCAGATGGTCGAAATTGATGACATTGTTGCCGAGGCGCTCGGCGACGGGAATGACGATCTGTGCCGCGCTTGGCGCTCTGTCGTTCTGTTTCAGGACAAGCTCTTCGTAGCGCTGAATACGCGCCTTCGACTTGGCCTGGCGCGCCTTGGGGCTCGCGGCAATCCATTCTGACTCCGCTTCGAGCTGGCGTTGGCGCGCTTCTTCCTCGCGGCCTTCCTGGGCGAGGCGCTTCTGCTTTTGCTTCAGCCAGCTCGTGTAATTGCCTTCATAGGGAATGCCGCGGCCGCGGTCGAGTTCGAGAATCCAGCCCGTCACATTGTCGAGGAAATAGCGGTCGTGGGTGACGATGAGGATGGCGCCGGGATAATTGCGCAGATGCCCTTCGAGCCAGTTCACCGTCTCGGCGTCGAGATGGTTGGTCGGCTCGTCGAGAAGCAGAAGCTCGGGTTTTTCGAGCAGCAGACGACAGAGGGCGACACGGCGTTTCTCGCCGCCTGAGAGACGATCGACCTTCCAATCGTCGGGCGGACAGCCGAGCGCATCCATCGCTTGATCGACTTGCACATCGAGATCCCAAAGGCCTTGTGCCTCGATCTCGTCCTGCAGCTTGGTCATCTCATCGGCGGTCTCGTCGGAGTAATTCATCGCGAGTTCGTTATAGCGGTCGAGGATCGCTTTTTGCGCCGAGACGCCGAGCATGACATTGCCGCGCACATCGAGCGTCGGATCGAGCGGCGGTTCCTGCGGCAGATAGCCGACGCGCGCGCCCTCCGCGATGAAACCGTCGCCGGTATATTCCTTGTCGATCCCGGCCATGATGCGCAGAAGCGTCGATTTGCCGGAGCCGTTGACGCCGAGTACGCCGATCTTGGCGTCGGGGTAGAAGGAGAGATTGACATTCTCCAAGACCTTCTTGCCACCGGCATAGGTCTTGGAAAGGCCCTTCATGTGATAGATGAATTGACGCGCCATCGCGGCTCAGTCTCGCTTTTATAAGGAATGGAGTGGCAGGCTTTCTAATTGTCCCTCGCGCCTTGGTCTAGGCTTAAGGCGGCCAGCCGCCTAAGGTCTTTTCGCAGTCACAATTCGATGGCTAGCTCGCGCCCTGCGCAATCGAATGCGTGAAAGGTTCCCTTCATATGGATGGTCTTGAGACGAAGGACAATGCGAACGATCTCGTGCCACGTGATCCCGCCGACCCCATTGCGCGAGAGCCGCTCCTGCCGGATCCGCAAGCGGCGCCTGTGCTGCCGGGTGCTTTGCTCCCCGCGCCCTCCCTGGCCGACCCCTCTGCGCCCAATGATTTTTTGCCGTCTCCCGCCGCTTTCGTAAGGCCATCCTTACGCCCGGCTCTCTATGGCCAACAGCCCGCAACAGAGACCGCCAGGCCGCGCACACTCTTTTCCGCCGATTTGGCTGAGGGCGAGGACGCGCTGGGGGTCATCCGCCTCTTGTCGCCGTTGGCCGATTTGGCGGTTCGACGCGGAACGGAGACACCCCTGACCATCGGCCTGCTCGGCGGCCCCGGCGTGGGCAAGAGCTTTGCGCTCGGCAAGCTTTTGGCGGAGGTCGAGGCCGCAAGCGCCGGCGATGCGCCCGAGAGCGACGATGTCATCAACCCCATCCTGACCGTCAAGATCGACGCCGCAGGCCTTTCTGAGCCGTCGGCCGTTTCCTTGGCCGGTGCGGTCTATGACGAACTGGCGCGCGATTTTCCCGAGATCGCGCGGGAATCCGCGCATGCGGTCCGCGATGCGCATGTGGTTGCGCGCGAAGCCGCCGAACAGCTCGATAGTGAACGCCGCCGTCTCGACACCGAACGGCAGACTCTTTCGGAGATCGAGTCGCGCCGCGCGCGTCTGCCCGAGATGATCCTGTTCGAGCAGGCAGGCTCGCATGTCGATTCTTACGCGCGTTCCATTCGGGCAAGGATCGAGAGCCGGCTCGAAAGTTTTGGCCTCACCGGCGATCCCGTCAAAAATTACAAATCGCTCGTTCGCGATATTGCGGAATCAGGCGGCGCATCGGCGCGCGCGGGCGTGGCGCTCAGGGCCTTTTGGGCCTTTAAGGGGCAGACGCGCCTGCTGGTCGCGGCGCTGATCTTCGTCCTAATCGCCTTGGGCTGCGGCGCCGTCGTCGATCACCAATCGACGTGGCTCGATAGTCTGCATTCCAATCAGGCCTTTGTCTCGACCGCCGATTGGCTGCAAAACCATATCGGCTGGTTCTCGACCATCGCCGAACTCGCTTGGATCGCCGCCGCCGGTGCCATTCTCATCAATCTCTGGCGCGGCATCCGTTTCCTGCAACCGCTTTTCCGTGGCGTCGGCCTCCTCGAGACTGAGGTCGCCGATCGACGCCGCGATCTCGATTCCCTTTTCGCGCATCAGATGCGCCGGGTGGATGCGCTTTTCTCAGATGTCGAATTGACCGCGCGCCGCGCGGCGGAGGCGGACCGGCGCGCCGCGAATGCGATGGCCACGAACGGAGATGTCGCGGAGCCGTCGCCCTTTGCCGCGATGACGCCCGAAAGCCAGGCCGAGCGCTTCTTCATCGCGCTCGCCCGAGCCATTCCGCAGGGCCGGGATCGTGCAGAATTCGCGAGCGCGCGGCTGCCGCATCGCGTCGTCATCGGGCTCGACAATCTCGATCGCCTTCAGGCGCCGCAGATGAAGGGGCTTCTCGATGCGGCGAGACGTTTATTCGCGCAAAAATCCTTCGTGACGATCATCGCCGCCGATCCGCAGCGACTCTCCGCAGCGCTGAATGGCGATCAAGCCGAAGCGAGCGGGGCGCTCGAACAATGGATCGATATTCCGCTCAATATTGCGGCGACGCCCCGCGAGGCCGCCTATGCCGGTTTTGTCGGCCAATTGCTCGGCGACGAGCGCTCTGGCGAGGTCCGCGCGCAGGCGAAGCCGATCGACTGGGCCATTTCGACGGACGAGGCCAATGTTTTGAAGGCGCTCGCGCCGCTCGCTGGGGCGTCGCCCCGCGCGGTCAAGCGCTTCGTCAATCTCTATCGCATCGCCCGGATCGAAACGCCGGAGAACAGGCCCGTTCTCGCCTTCATGCTGGCCTTGGACCAGGGCGCCGCCGACGTCGATCGCGCCATGATCGAGGCGGCCCTTGCCGGCAATGACGATGTTGAGAGAGCCTTGGACCTGCGTCACGCCTCGCCAGCTTTGGCCTCAGCTCTTGCCGCCGTTGAGGCCGCGCATGGGCGGGTCACCAAAGGCGATGCCCGCCGCGCCATGGCAACCGTCAAAGCCTATTCGCTGCGCGATTGAGGGCAGGGGCTTCGGGCGAGTTTCCTCGCCCGAAGCTTTGTCACTTAGAAGATCTTGGCCGCCACGTTGAGCGTCTTCCAGACACCCCAAGCGATCGGAATGCCGACCGCGAGCCAAGCAAGTATGGTCGGCGCGTTCAGCGGAACGATGCCGATACCCGTTGAATCGGCGGCTTTCACGGGAACGCCCGCTTCGGCCTGAAGTTTTGCAACCTCTTCGTCCTTCATCAACCACTTCGGATCGACGGGCTTGATGAGCGCGTTGCAGATGAAGCCGACAGCGAGCAGGCCGGCGAGAACATAGAACACGGCCTGATAGAGATCGGCGTCAAGAATGCCGGACGCCTTCCGTGTGTCATGCATGTAGTTGACGATCGCCGGCCCGACGATGCCGGCGGTCGACCATGCGGTCAACAGCCGGCCATGGATGGCGCCGACGAACTGGGTTCCGAATATATCGGCGAGATAAGCTGGAACTGTCGCGAAGCCGCCGCCATACATCGAGGCGATGACGCATATGGCCCCGGCAAACAGGCCAAGCGCGCCAAGGCCGGCAAGGAACGGCAGCGACACGTAGCAGAGAATGCCGAGTACGAAGAAGGCGAAGTATGTCGCCTTACGGCCGATCTTGTCCGATAGCGAGGCCCAGAAGAAGCGGCCGGCAATGTTGAAGAGCGAGAACAGGCCGACAAAGCCGGCACCCACCGCCGCCGCCAGCTTCCGCTGATCGTCGGTGAAGTGCCCGAACACGACGCTCGGGTCGCTGAACAACCGACCGCCGAAGGTTTCCTGCAGCATCGGCGATGCGGCGCCGATGATGCCGATGCCGGCCGAGACGTTCAGACACAGCACGAGCCAGATCAGCCAGAACTGCGGAGTCTTGTGCGCATTATGAAGGTGCACATTCCCCGAGGTGATCATTTCGTGTGCTTTGTCGTGCGGCGGCGTCCAGCCGGCAGGTCGCCAGCCGACCGGCGGCAGCCGATAGGTGAAAGCGCCACCGATCATGAACACAAAGTAGATCGCGGCCAACACGGCGAAGGTCTGCCAAACACCGGGCGCGGTTGACGTCTTAAATGCATTCATCAGGAGGTTGGCGAGCGGTGAGCCGATCATCGCGCCGCCGCCAAAGCCCATGATGGCCATGCCTGTTGCCATGCCACGCCGGTCGGGGAACCATTTGATCAATGTGGAGACTGGCGAAATGTAGCCGAGACCCAAGCCGACGCCGCCGATGACGCCCGAGCCGAGCCACATGAGCCAAAGCTGGTGGATGTAGACGCCGAACGCCGAGATGAGGAGGCCGCCGCACCAACAAAGGGCGGCGACAAATGCTGCCTTGCGCGGACCCTCGCGTTCCACCCAACCGCCCCACACAGCTGCTGAGCACCCAAGGAAAACGAAGAACAGCGTGAACATCCAGCCGAGATCGAACTGTGTCCAATCGCAATTGGTCGCGAACAGGGCATGAGCGGTAATCCCGACTTTGCCGGCGAAGGTCGTCGCATTGCCCGGGCAGGCAATCGGCTTCGCTGCACCGGTTGCCAGAGCGACGGCTCGGCCGAGAGGCACCCAGAACACGCTGAAGCCGTAGGCCATGCCAATGCAGAGATGGATGGCAAGTGCCGCCGGCGGCACCATCCAACGACTGAAGCCAGGTTTTGCGATCGTGTGGCTTCGATCGAGAAAGGAAAATAGGCTCATTTCACTCCCCTTTTGCTTTGTATCTTGTGCCCCGCCGAATTCGGCGAAGACGTGTCCGCTTAGTGCCGTTTCTTATCTTCGTATCCTATGCGCATTTTCTCGCCGAAAAAAGCCGTAAGCCTGGCTCGCGGTGATTGCCGGAAAATGCGAGTTCGCGCATTTGCGGCCGGCGCGGCGCGAACTCTGCGTGGGTTCGGATCGCAGAAGTCTCAAATGGCAGGGGGGATGGGCTCAGAACCCAGGTGGTGGGCGAATAAGGCACGACCTCTCGCGCAGCTTTTGCTGCGGATGCGCTCGCGCTCATGGCGCCTTCCCCCCAAGTTTTTTGTTTAAGCTGCAAGTCTTGCCGCCTCAAGTCAAGTCTGGCGAAGGTATATCGTCGAATAGTTCGCGGTGTTTTCTGCGGCGCAAAATCCGCCGACCTTTGTCACAATAGACGTCACGATATCCGTAGGCCTAAGGTTGTCGCCGGCCCCCGGTCAGCTTTGAGCCAGGTCAACGCAACCGCACCCCATTGGGGCTTCTTGCGATCATCTCTAAAACAGTTCGGCGGGCTGCAGGCATGATCGTCAAATTCCCTCTGCGCGATTTTGCGATTCTCTTTGCCCTCGTGGCTGTCTCGTCGCCGATGACTTCGCGAGCTGCCGACGCGGCGCCGACAAAGCTCGATTGCGTCCTCACGCACCTCGGCCCGGACGGCAAGGATGTCGCGCACACGATCACGGTCGCATTCGATTCCGAAGCCAATACGCTCGTCGTGGTCGATGGAGCGAAAAACCTCGATCTGGCGCATGTGAAGATCAGCACGATCTCCATCAATGGCTATAATGGCGAGATCAGCATCGGTATCGAGCGCTCATCATGGGCGATCGTCTTGCAGACCTATTCTCAAACCCCTCCGATCGCCGAGTTCGGCCAATGCCAACCGGCGGCGCCGCCGTCCCACTGACACCGACGAATGCGGGAGCTTCGATCAATGGCCGTAGCGAAAAAAGACGCAGTGACAGAACGGCACCTGCTGCTCTTCGGCAGAATCATCCAAGGCTTCGCGGCGCATGAATTGCTGATTGAGCGCATCATCGCGCATGTCATGGGGACGCAAGTACCGCCCATCATCCTTGTGACGCGGGCTCTGACCTTCGAGGAAAAACGCAAAGCGGTGCTCGACCTGCTCTGGCACGCGAAGACGCCCCTCGATCATTATGATTGCGTGAATTCCTATCTCAGTTTTCTTTTGCCATTCACGCGTCTGCGTCACGACATCATTCATTCGACTTGGAGTGCGGCGCGCACAGGCGCAACGATCCAGCCGGATTGGATTTTGAATCCGCCGGCACGCATCCATCCGGCCGACACGCAGGCGGATCGTCTGCCAGGAGATTTCGTCGAAGATGAAGAGGAGAAGCTCGCCTATAGCGCCGACGAGCTTGCTGAAATCGCCGCGGCTCTCGACAACAATTGCGCGAAATTTGCGCATTACCTCGCCGAGACGGGACTGTTAGGAAAAATCTAGCTACCGGATCAGCGCATAATCGACGAAGTCGACAAGATCGCCTGGCTTGATCTCGGTGACGGTCTCGTAGACGACGATGAGACCCTGCGTGCGCGTGAGGGAGGTGAGCGTCGCGCTGCCCTGATCCGGATAGAGTTCCGCTGTAACCGCCCCCGTCGGATCGCGGACGAGGGACGCGCGGACAAAATTCCTTCTGCCCGGCTTTTTCTGAAATGCGAAATCCGCTTTTACCTTGAACGACGGCAGTGGCTCGGCCGCTGTGCCGTAAAGCGCGGAGATGAGCGGCCGAACGAGCGCAGCGAAACAGACGAAGGCGGCCACGGGATTGCCGGGTAGGCCGATGAAGGGCGTTCCATTCAGTATCCCCATAGCAACAGGGCCGCCGGGTTTGATTGCCAATTTCCAGAACGACAGCGCGCCATGCGCCTGAAGCGCCAAACGCACATGGTCCTCCTCGCCCACCGAAACGCCGCCCGAGGTGAGGATGAGATCATGTGTCTCGGCGGCGCTTGTGAGCGCGGAGGAGATCGCATCGCGATTGTCGGGCAAAATGCCGAGATCGTCGACCTCGGCGCCTTGCCGCTTCAGCATCGCGAGAAGCATGAAACGGTTCGCGTCGTAGACGCCCGCCTCACTGGCCGGTTTGCCGGGGGCGACGATTTCATCTCCGGTCGAGAAGACGGCGGCTTTCAGCCTGGGTCGCACCGTGAGTTCGGCGACACCAAGAGCCGCCACAAGCCCGATGTCCTCTGGCATGAGACGCCGTCCAGCCTTCAGCGCCACGCTGGCGCGCACAACATCTTTGCCTTGCCGACGCAGATTGGCGCCTTTGCTGACCCCTGGAGGCAGCAGGACCGCGCCATCTTCAAGCGTACAATCCTCTTGCATCACGATCGTATCGAAGCCCTCGGGTACTTTCGCGCCGGTGAAGATGCGGACCGCACTGGGTTCGTTTGGAGCCGTCTCAAGCCCATGGCCGGCGGCGACACGTCCGGCGAGCGGAAGCTTCGTTTTCTGTCCGGGATTCAGATCCGTGAATCGCACCGCATAGCCGTCCATCGCCGAATTATCGAAACGCGGCAGATCGATCGGCGCAATGAGATCCTCGGCGAGCACGCGGCCTTCGGCCTGGGCGAGCGGCACGATCATGCGCGCCGCCATCGCCGGGACGCGCGCCATGATGAGGCCGACAGCCTCTTCGAGGGAAAGAAGCCCCTTGCCGACGGAAAAGAGGTCTTTGCTGAGTTGCGCCATGGGACTTCGTTTATGCAAATTACCGAGACGCCGAGAGCTGGCGCAAGGTCTCGTCGAGGGGTTCGGAGAATTTCAGAACGAGGTCGGCAATGGCGGGAATGTCGTCGAGATGGGCATAGGGCAGGGCGCTTTTGAACAGGCCGCCAACGTTGGGCCCGTCGCTGGCGATGGCTTTGATGTTGGCGTCGTCAGGGAAGATGAAAGGCTTGCCGTTTTCCGCCCGATGCACTTCCAGCTTTGCGTGGCGGTCGGCCTTAAATCCCTCGATGATCACAAGATCGACCGGTTCGAGCTTCGCAATGAGCGTGGCGAGCGGCGGCTCGGGCGCACCGCGCAGTTCATGCATCAGCGCGAAGCGATTCGACGAGGCGATCAGCACCTCATGCGCGCCGGCCTCGCGATGGCGGAAGGAATCTTTTCCCGGCTGATCGACATCGAAATTATGATGGGCATGTTTCAAAGTCGAAACGCTGAGGCCGCGGGCCTTCAATTCAGGAATGAGGCGAACGATCAAGGTCGTCTTTCCGGCGCCGCTCCATCCCGCCAAACCGATGACACGCATCAGGCGCCTCTTTTGATTTTCAACGCGTCGCCTCGAAGCTTGCCGTATCGATGGTAAAACTGCCGTCGGCTTCGATCGCGAAATGCTCTTTCACATCGTCCGCGACCAGCGCTTGCAAGGAGCGGATCGCCGCGACATGCGGCGCGGGCGTGTTGATGCGCGCGATCCAGCTCGCGAAATCGAGGTGGAGACGGCGCGGCGTCACCGTGCCGGGCGTAAATCCGGCGGCCGCCAAAAAGCGCTTCCATTCCGAGATAGAGTAATTGCGAACATGGGACGGGTCGCGCAGCAGTTCGAGCGTCTGCAGGAAACTATCGAGCACGGGCCGTTCCGGCGCGATAACATCCATGAAGACCGCGCGCCCCCCCGGGGCGAGCACACGATGCGCCTCGCTTAACGCGCGGCCGAGATCGCTCCAATGATGCGCGCTATAGCGGCTGACGACCATATCGAAACTTGAATCGGGGAAGGGCAGGGACTCGGCCGCCCCTTGCTCAAAGGAAATATTGGCGAGGCCGCGTTCTTGCGCGAGGCGTTCGGCGGCAGCGAGCATGGGCGCTGCGAGATCATAGGCCGTCACATGCTCCACGAGGGGCGCGACGCGCAGGCTGACGTGGCCCGCGCCACAGCCGAGATCGAGCACGCGCCTAGCAGGCCGCGTGGCGATGAGCGCGCAGAGAGCGTCGAGATCAGCGCCTTGGGCGTGAACCGCGCTTTCGACATAGGCTTTGGCGCGCGGACCGAATTGCGCGACGACGAGGCGCTGCTGCGCATTTTCCATCATTTTTCCTTTTGACCTTTGACTGATTAACATTCTCTCGGAGACTGGAGTTGAAGGCACCGTTTGGCTAGGCTCCACGTCATGTCAACCGATGCCGTCCTTCGCCTCGATCTTCGCGGCCTCAAATGCCCGTTGCCCGTCCTGCGCACGCAGAAACGTCTCGACCGTCTCGGCCCGGGCGAGCGCGTCATCGTCGAATGCACCGATCCGCTTTCGATGATCGACATTCCGCATCTTGTTCACATCCGCGGCGATGTTCTGGAAGAGACAATCGAGCGCGACGGGCTCTATGTCTTCCATATCCGCGCCAAAAGCGAGAGCCGCGACTGATCGATCAATGCTCTCGCTAACGTGCCACGCCTTTCTCTATGAGCTTTTCGGCGGCGGCAAGATCATTTGCGTCATTAATGTTGAGGAACGGGTCGAATGGCGTGACGGGCCACTCGGCGTAGGCGAAAGCGTAGCGCTCCTGAAAGCTTTCGATCTTGCGAACCCCTTCGTCGATCAGCGCATGACGTAGATCGTCCTTGATCGAGACTGGCCAGAGCGCGATCACAAAATGCGTTTGTTCGCCCGAGCGCGCGCAGGCGATCTCGGCGCCTTGATCGAGGCGCGCCCGATGCAGCCGCGCGACAAGGTCTGCGGGGAAGAAGGGCGTGTCCGTCGCGATGCTTAGCGCAAAGCGGACCTCAGGCAGATAGTTCGCGATGAAATCGAGGCCGGCGAGAATGCCGGCAAGCGGGCCGGCAAAATCAGGCACCGCGTCGCTGACGACGGGCAAACCATAAGAGCTGAATCGCGCGGGATTTCCGCCCGCGCTGATCAGCATGGCGTCGCATTGCGGACGCAGAGCCGCGATCGCGCGCGCCAAAAGCGGCGCGCCGCCGATGGACAGGAACGGCTTATCGCCGCCGCCCATGCGGCGCGACCGGCCACCGGCCAAAAGGATGCCAGCGGTCGTCTCGGTTCGTGCGGTGGCGTTCGGCAACTCTGGGGCTCCAAAAATTCAACAGGCAACCCTGGCATTCCAAGACAAGATCCACCACAAGATTGGCGGCGTAGGCGGCCATTTCGCAGGTGCGAGCGGGGGCAGTTTTCGGATCTGACCTATCCCCTACCATCCTACTTTAGACGGATGCGTCCTATGGTCGCCCTCTTGCGCCTATGGTAAAAGGGGACATCGGAGTCGCGCGACAAAATTCGCGAGGCAAAAATACCTCGTGGCAGGCTCCGGAGCAAAAAACACAACGTTTTCAGGGGGAAATCATGTCGCACTTAACTGCATTGTCGATCAGTATCGCGGTGCTCGGAGCGATTTGGGCGTTTCTAGCGCTCGGGCCGCTCAGCGCTTACACGCTGGTCTGGGTCGGGTTCATCGCCTGGGGTTGCTTCTTCGCGGCGGGCGGGGACAACACGGCGCTCGTCAAAACGATCGTCGGCACGATCTACGGCGCCATCATCGGCTGGATTGCCCTGGCGATCATCGCCAATGTTTCAGTTCCCGCGCTCGGCACGGTTTGGCCGGCGATTGTCGTCGGTGTCACCGTGTTCTTCCTGGTGATCGTGGCATCGATCGATCTCCTGTCCGTCGTCCCGGCCAATGTCTATGGCTACGCGGCCATCGTCGGTTACGCGACGCTGTCGAAAGACGGCATGACCTCTCTCACCACGGCATCAGCGAGCAATCCGGTCGTGCCCGTCATCATCTCGCTCGTGCTCGGCGCTTTGTTCGGTTATGCGTCCGGACAGCTTGCGAACATGATCTCCGGCAAGAAATAGGACAAGCAGCCTCGTCTGAAGTCTTTCCAGACAAAACGGCCCTTGCATCGCCCGATGCAAGGGCTTTTTGTTGCCCGCTCAAAACCGATACCAGAGCGCAGCCGTCGGTCCGAGTTCGCGGCCGGCGTTCTGGCCGAAGACACTTGCGAAGAAGCCGCCTTCCACCGACCATTGTTGCGACAGATCGTAAACGACGCTTGGCTCAAGTTTCATCCAGTACCAAGGCGCGGAGACCGCGCCGCCTGCCGGTGAGATCGTCGAATAGCCGGCGAGCAAGAGCATAAGTTTCGGAATGGGCCGCATGCCGACGGTCGCCTCCGCATGCCATTCGGCGGGAAGGCCGTCGCCAAGCCATGTATGGCTGACAGCCATATCGAGAAATCCCGGCATAGCGTTGATCTGAAAGCCATGACCGAGCAACAGACGAAAATCCGCGCCCGGCGTGCGGATCCTGATCGAAGAGGCCGGAAGCGGTCGAGGTGTTCGTGAGCGGCAGATGTGCCAGCACCTGCACCGAGATCACAGTCGAGCCGAAACTCGCGAGCCCGAAGCGTGCGCCCAAATCCGTTGTCGCGGCGAAGGGCTGCACAGGTTGCACAATGTTTTGATGCGCAATATCAGCGAAGGGCTGGATCACGATCGTCACACGATCGCTCGCGCCATATTCGATATAGCTTCCGAGGTCGAATTTCTGATAGGCCGGGATCGGGATCAGTTTTCCGTTGCGATCGAAAAATCGCGTTGAATCGGAAAAGCTCGCCGCGGTAATGATTTCGCCTTGGCCAGGGGGCTCGAGAAACGCGCTGGCCTCCGCGGAGACGGTTGCCCGGGCCACTGCGCCGGTGGCGAACAAGATGAAAAGAATTCGGCATTAGGTAGCAAACGCACCTAATGCCGAAAGAATTCGTCGAATACGCACGACAAATCACTTTTCTCGGCTTGGATTGCAGCCGAACAAGCTCAGGCTCGACAAAAGCTGTCACGGAACCGTTACCTTGCCAAGAAAAACCGTGACCTCGGCCATGCGCATCGCGCAGTTTCACTCATTTGGATAGCAGAGGTGATGTTTCGCCATTTGCGTGCAGGGTCAATGCAATGACGCGCTATATTGCGATTGAGAAATTCGAAGCGACGCCCGTTGCGCCCGATCCCTTTCCGCATCTCATCGTGCGCAATTTTCTGTCTAAAGAAAATCTTGCAGAAATCTCTGCCGATTTTCCGGATCTTCCCGGAGCCGGCGCCTTTCCTCCGCGCGCATTGAGATTGAAGGGCGCCTTCGCCGGACTGATGGTCGAACTCTGCGCGCCTTGGCTGCGCAGTGCCGTCGAAGAGAAATTCGGGATCGATCTCGCCGGGCGCCCGCTTGTCTGGACCGTGCGCGGCCATGTCCGCGAGCGAGACGGTTCGGTCCATACCGACACGGGATCGAAGATCGTCACCCTGCTGCTTTATCTCAACGAAAAATGGGACAATGCCGGCGGCCGATTGCGCCTCTTGCGTTCGCCGGACTCACTCGACGATCCCGTAGTCGAAATCCCACCCGAAGGCGGCACGCTGCTGTGCTTCCTGCGCAGCGACAAATCATGGCACGGGCACCTGCCGCACTCGGGCGAGAGGCGTGCTGTACAATTGAACTTCGTGACCGATCAGGAGGTCGCGGCGCGCGAGGAGGGGCGCCATCTTTTGTCCGCGCGCGTCAAACAATGCGCCGCTCTGGTGCGCGGGCGCTCGCCACGCAAATGAAAAGGCGCGCTTTCGCGCGCCTTTTCGCATGAGCCAGATGATTTGCTCAGGCCGCTTTCGTCGCCTCTAAAGAGACGGCCGTTGTGGGATGCGTCTTCAGCATGAGGGCATGGCGCATCGGCTTGATGACGAAAAGCGCAATGAGTGCTGCGGTGATATTGAGACTCACAGCAACCACGAACACGGCCGACCAGCCGGAGCTTGCCGCGAGCACATTGGCGAAAGGCACCAGCAGCGCGGCTGTCCCCTTGGCCGTGTAGAGCATTCCGCTGTTTGTCGTTGCGTATTTGCTTCCGAACGTATCGCCGGCTGTCGCGGGAAAGAGACTGTAGATCTCTCCGAAGACGCCGAAATAAAGCGCGGAAACGAGAACGAAGACAACCGCATTGTGTCCGTAAGCGCTGATCGCGAGCAGCGACGCCGCGCCGATCAAAAAGGCGATCGCCATGGTGTTTTCGCGGCCGATGTTATCGGAGACGAACCCAAAGAAAGGCCGTCCGAAGCCATCGAAAATGCGATCGAGCGAGATCGCGAATGTCAGCGCCGCCATTGTAATGCCGGCAAGGCTGACGGGGACTTTATCGATCTTGAAGTCATGCGCGATCGGCGCGATTTGCGCCGCGACCATCAGACCGCCGGCCGCCACCATGACGAAGGCGATATAGAGGACCCAAAAGACGGGCTGCCGTACCGTTTGCGACGGCGTGGAGTCAGTCTTGCTCTGGACGACTTTGAGGATCTTTCTCACCGCAGCAAAGGTGTGATGCGGCGGCCGAAGGAATTGCGCCAGAATGAGCACCACCAAGCCCTGGCCGATGCCGAAGGTGAAAAAGGCGTGTTCGTAACCACTTGCGTGAATCATGTTGGCGATCGGAACCACAGTGAGCGCCGCGCCGGCGCCAAATCCCGCCGCGGTTGCGCCCGCCGCCAAGCCGCGCCTGTCGGGAAACCATTTCAACGCATTGCCGACGCATGTGCCATAGACCGCGCCTGCGCCGATGCCGGCGATGACCGCGGCGGCGTAAAGCAGGAAGACCGAATTCGCCATTGAGTTCAAAACCCAGCCGGCGGCGATGAGCACACCGCCGAAGGTGACGACGGCGCGCGGTCCGTATTTGTCGACGAACCAGGCCTCGATGGGCACAAGCCATGTTTCGGTCACGACGAAGAAGGTGAACGCCGCCTGGATCACCGGCCGGCCCCAGTGATATTTGGCGTTGATGGGGTCGACGAACAGCGTCCAGCCATACTGAAGGTTGGCGATCATCGCCATGCAGATGATGCCCATGACGAGTTGCAGCCAACGGCCGCTACCCGCGCCTTCGCTGCTGATACTGGATTGGGTCGCGCTCATGTTTTCCCCCCTGTTGTCGCGCCTGGCGAGACCCAAATCATGACGGCTGCAAGCCGCTGCACTAGTTGGGACATCCCGCGTTCAAATGTTGAGTTCAGTATTACGGATACAAAATGTAATCCGTCAATGGTGCTGTGCGCGTCGCATTGGTTTGCCTAAGAAGAGTGCGATCGGAATTACGCAGTGCACATGAAGAAAATTCGCAAGCGCAAAATAAAAGCCCCGTGCACGAATGCCGAGGCTTCTACTCTGATGCTATTACTTGCGCTGATGGAAATTCGACGGCGAACAGTGCCGCGGGGCCTCAAAGTCCGAAGTAATTGCCATCGCCATTACGCGCCGCAAGACGCGCGACCTCGTCGAGAAAACTCATCAGACGATCGAAAACGCTGGGACTATGGAGGGGAAGGGAGACTGTCTTGGCCATGAATGCCTCCAAATTTCGGATCCGGGGGAGGACCCTCGTGAGAACTTAATATGGCATGCCAGATACCAAAGGAGAAGCACCGTTTTCGCATATCTCGGCGCTGCACCTACAGGGTTTTGCAGTGCAAAAAGAATGGCAAACGAAAACGGCCGCCGAATGGCGGCCGTTGATCGCGAGAACGGAGAATCTGGGGCTATTCCGCAGCCTGTTTGACAACCGGCTCGAGCGCGCCCGAGGCGTGAATGTCGGCAAGCGTCTCCGCGTCAAAGCCGAGCACATCCTTGAGAATCTCGTCCGTATGCTCGCCGAGCAAAGGCGAACGGATAACTTCGCTCGGACTGTCCGACAGTTTGATCGGATTGCCGACGGTCAGATAAGGGCCACGTCCCGGATGATCGACTTCGACCACTGTGCCGGTCGCGCGGAGCGATTGGTCGGTCGCGAGTTCTTCCATCGACAGAATGGGACCGCAGGGGATGTCGAGGGGATTGCAGATCTCCATCACCTCGAACTTGGTCTTGGTCTTGGTCCATTCCTCGATCGTGTCGAAGATGTGCCGCAGCTTATTGAGACGCGCTTCCGGCTTCGCATAGCCAGGGTCAGTGATCCATTCGGGCTTGCCGATGACAGTGCAGATTTTGTCCCAAACCGGCGCCTGGGTGATGAAATAGATGTAGGCGTTGGGATCGGTCTCCCAGCCTTTGCATTTCAAGATCCAGCCGGGTTGTCCGCCGCCCGAGGCATTGCCCGCGCGCGGCACCGAGCTGCCGAAGGCAACGCCTTCGCCGAATTGCGGATATTCCTTCAGCGGTCCGCGGGCGAGGCGCTGCTGATCGCGCAGCTTGACGCGGCAGAGGTTGAGAACGCCGTCCTGCATGGCGACATCCACTCTTTGTCCGCGTCCCGATGTCGTACGATGGAAGAGAGCGGTGACGATGCCGAGCGCGAGGTGAAGACCGGTGCCGGAATCGCCGATCTGCGCGCCGGTAACCACGGGCGGCCCATCGGCGAAGCCCGTCGTCGAAGCCGCGCCGCCGGCGCACTGCGCCACATTCTCATAGACTTTGCAGTCTTCATACGGGCCGGGACCAAAGCCCTTGATCGAGGCGACGATCATGCGCGGATTGAGCTTTTGAATGCGCTCCCAGCCGAAGCCCATGCGATCGAGAACGCCCGGCGCGAAATTCTCGACGAGAACGTCGCAAGCTTTGATCAGCGCCTCAAGAACCTCTTTGCCCTTCGGATTCTTGGTGTCGAGCACAATCGAGCGCTTATTGTGATTGAGCATGGTGAAATAGAGACTGTCGGCATCCGGCACGTCGCGCAGCTGTCCGCGCGTGATGTCGCCGATGCCGGGACGCTCGACCTTGATTACATCGGCGCCGAACCAAGCCAGCAACTGCGTGCACGTCGGACCAGACTGGACATGGGTGAAATCCAGAATCCGAACCCCCTCCAGAGCCTTGCCCATTCCTCTCTCCACTCTCCGTCAGCTCGGAGTCTCGCCGTGCAAACGCCACCCTGGGGCGCTCGCCCCCGCTATGGTTTTACCGGCCGACTTTTTTCGAGATCAATCGAATAATTCGTTGCCATGCTCTTCGACGAATTTCGCGAGTCCCAAAGTGTGGTCGCGCGACAGACGTTCGGCACGTTCTGTATCGCGATTTTCGATCGCGGTGATGATCGCGAGATGATCTTCGATGGAGCGCTGCGCGCGGTCGGCCTTGCCGATCGTCAGCTGCCTGATGCCGCGGACGTGCAGCAGCAGATTGTCTGTTAGGTCGCACAGCATTTGATTGCCGCTCATCCGAATGATCGCCTGATGGAAGGCGATATTGGCGGAGGAGTATTCATTGAGATGCTCCGTCGGCTTATGAGCATCGCTGAATTCTTTGAAGATCTGACGCAAGGAGGCGACATCGGCCGTAGGATTGAGCGTGATGAGACGCACGGCCATGCTCTCGAGAGCGGCCCAGGCTTCCACCATTTCGATGATTTCGCGTTTGGTCTTGCGGACGACCAGAATGCCGCGGCGCGGAACGGTGCGCAGAAACCCGTCCTGTTCGAGCATGGCGACCGCTTCGCGGATCGGCGTGCGGCTGACGCCAAGACGGTCCGACAATTCGCGCTCGTCGAGCATGACCGGGGTCGGTCCCGAATAGACGTCCATCTTGATGATGGCCTGTTTCAGCGCAGTATAGACCTTGCTCTTGAAGCTTTCTTCGGTCCGAATGCGCGGAAACAACTCGTCGTTAGCGGCGTCGAGGGACCGCTTGGCAGACGAGACTGTCCGTGAACTTGTGAGTGGCGCCATGGGCTCTTCTTCCTTGAAATCACGGTTTGCATACAAGATGCCAAAATGTCAATCTGCTTTGGCAAGACGATGAATCGGGATACCGGGTACCAAATAAAGCCAATAGGCGTCCCAAATTTCTGAATATCCGTTCTGCCGTTTAACAGCAAGATGACAGGGGATTTGGAGGCGAAATGACGGCTGTGCCGGCAACGATGCGGCAGATTTATTTTGATGGTGGCGGGGGACCGGACGTCATTCGCGTCGGCATGGCGCCTGTTCCGCAACCGACGGAGGGCAAGGCTCTCATCGAGGTCGTTGCCGCCGGCGTCAATCGTCCGGACTGTTTGCAGCGCGAGGGGAATTATCCGCCGCCGCCGGGCGAGACCAATATTCCTGGCCTTGAGATCGCAGGCCGCGTGGTCGCGCTCGGCCCGAAAGTCACGACGCTCAAATTGGGCGATGCCGTCTGTGCGCTGGTCGGTTCGGGCGGCTATGCGGACTATGCTTTGGCCGATGCCGCGCTCTGTCTTCCGATTCCGAAGCCCTTGACCATCACAGAGGCGGCGGGCGTGCCGGAGACGTTTTTCACCGTCTATGACAATGTCTTCACCCGCGGCAGGCTGAAAGCCGGCGAGACCTTCCTCGTTCACGGCGGATCGGGCGGCATTGGAACGGTGGCGATCCAGCTTGCGAAACTCTTCGGCGCGCGCGTCATCACAACCGCCGGCAGCGCGGAAAAATGCGCCTTCTGTCGAACCATCGGCGCCGATCTCGCCATCGATTACAAGACGCAGGATTTCGTTGAGGAGGTGAAGAAGTTCACCGAGAAGCGCGGCGCGAACCTCGTCCTCGATATGGTCGGCGGCTCCTATATTCAGCGAAATCTGTCGGCACTCGGCCTCGAAGGCCGTCTCGTGCAGATCGCCTTTCAGCAAGCACATGTCGTCGAAAGCTTCAATTTCATGCCCATTATGCTGAAACGCCTAGCGATGATGGGCTCGACCCTCCGCTCGCGCAGCACCGCGCAAAAGGCTGAGGTCGCCGACGCTTTGCGCGAAAAGATCTGGCCGCTGCTCGACCAAGGCAAAGCAAAACCGATCATTCACGCGACATTCCCGCTCGAAGACGCGCGCGCCGCCCATGAGCTGATGGAATCCTCAAACCATGTGGGCAAGATCTTGTTGCTCACAGGCAAGTGAAGCGGCGGCGTTCTGTGCGTGATTGCCGCAGCGGAAAATACACGCGCATCCATTAGGTATAGCGACAGTCTTCGACGCAGCTCGAAGCTTCTTTTCATCCAATGCGCCGTTTGGAGGCGGGCATGATGCAGATCACCGAGCTTTCCATTGCCGACCGGCAGGCCCTGCTGGCGAAGACGCGCAGCGACTACGACGCCTTTCGCGCGCAAGGCCGAAAGCTCGATATGACGCGGGGCAAACCCTCGCCCGAGCAGCTTGATCTTTCGAACGACCTGCTCGCTCTACCCGGCAATGGCGACTATCACGCCGAAAGCGGCGAGGATGCGCGCAACTATGGCGGCGTGCAGGAACTGGCGGAAACGCGCGCGCTCTTTGCATCCGTCCTCGGCGCGCCCGCCGATCGCGTCATCGTCGGCGACAATTCGAGCCTTGCCATGATGCATGACTCCATCGTCTGGGCCTTGCTGAAAGGCGTGCCGGGTTCGTCAGCGCCTTGGTCGAAGGAATCCTCGATTGCTTTTCTCTGCCCAGTGCCGGGCTATGACCGGCACTTTGCCATTCTCGAAGAATATGGAATCCGCGCCCTTCCCGTGCCTTTGACAGGACAGGGGCCGGATATGGATGTCGTTGAGAAACACGCTGCCGATCCTTCCGTGAAAGGCATTTGGTGCGTGCCGAAATATGCAAACCCGACCGGCGAAATCTATTCGGTCGAGACGGCGAAGCGCCTTGCCAGCATGAAGACCGGCGCTCCGGATTTTCGCATCTTCTGGGACAATGCTTACGTTCTGCATCATCTGACCGAGCACAAGCACGAAGTGACGAACATCATCGAGGCCTGCGAAGCGGCGGGCAATCCCGACCGCGCCTTCGTCTATGCCTCGACCTCGAAGATGACGCTCGCCGGCGCTGGCCTCGCTTTCTTCGCGTCCTCGGCGGCCAATGTGAAATGGTATCTCGCCCGTGCAGGAAAGCGCACGATTGGGCCGGATAAGCTCAATCAACTTCGGCATGTCCGCTTTCTGCGCGACATCGCCGGCTTGCACCGGCTGATGGACGAGCATCGCAAACTGATCGCGCCGAAATTCACGGCGGTTCTCGAAGCGCTCGACGCGCGTTTGGCAGGCACGGGCGCGGCGCGTTGGAGCCGGCCGGAGGGCGGCTATTTCATCAGCGTCGATGCGATGGAAGGAACAGCGAGCCGCGTTGTTGAGCTCGCGAAGGATGCGGGCCTTGCCTTGACGCCGGCGGGTGCGACCTGGCCGGGCGGGCGCGATCCGAACAATGCCAATCTGCGGCTCGCGCCGACTTTCCCATCGCTCAAAGACGTGCGCGCGGCGGCGGAAGGCATCGCGATCTGCATTCTGCTGGCGGGATTGGAAAAACTGGAGACGCGCGCCTAGGCAAGGCGCGCTGAGCCGTCAGGCTCTCGGCAGGCGTGTCAGGCGAGCGCGCCGACGGCCACGATTGCGAAGGCCGCGAGCCACGCAAGCGAGGCTATGACGGTTCCAAGGCGCTTACTTAGGCTGCGGACGGTCACATCCATGGCTGCCACCCCGTTGGCGATGTAGATGACTGTGCAATTAGAATGCCGAGCTTTTGTGGAGGGTCCGGCGTGGCCCGCCTTCTCAGCCGATCAACTTGCCGTCATCGGGCGCCTTGACTTTTTGCCTCAAAGCCGATTAGTCACGCGGCTTGCGCTTCTGAAGCGCTGATTTCTGGGCGGTTTTTCCGCCCAACGCACCCGTGGCGGTTCCCTTAAGCTTTAAGAGAACGGCCTGTCGGCCGGCCGAAAGGCCGGCAGAGGAGGGCGCGATCCTCCGCCAGGTCTGTCGAAAGACATGCCCAACGCACCGGCGGATGGCCGCGGTTTTAGGCGACGCGCGTTTTCGCGCGGCAGCTTTCCGTGTCCATTGCCGGCGCATAGCAGGACACGCGATGACAAAGCGAGCAGAAGCCAAATATAAAATCGACCGCCGTATGGGCCAGAATATCTGGGGCCGCCCGAAGAGCCCGGTGAACCGGCGCGAATATGGGCCGGGCCAGCACGGCCAGCGCCGCAAAGGCAAGCTTTCCGACTTCGGCACGCAGCTTAAGGCCAAGCAGAAGCTGAAGGGCTATTACGGCAATATCTCCGAAAAACAGTTCCGGAAGTATTATGCCGAGGCGATCCGGATGAAGGGCGATTCCGGCGACAATCTCATCGGCCTTTTGGAGCGCCGGCTCGACGCGATCGTCTATCGCGCCAAATTCGTGCCGACCGTCTTCGCCGCCCGCCAGTTCGTCAATCACGGCCACGTCAAGGTGAACGGCCGCCGCGTTGACATCTCGTCCTATCAGGTGAAGGTCGGCGATCAGATCGAGGTGAAAGATTCCTCCCGGCAGCTGACGACCGTGCTGGAGGCCGTCGGTCTCGCCGAGCGCGATGTTCCCGAATATGTCGAGGCTGATCATGGCAAGATGACCGCGAAATTGACTCGCGTGCCGCTGCCGACGGAAGTGCCCTATCCGGTACTGATGGAGCCGAACCTCGTCATCGAATTCTATTCGCGCTGAGTTTCTTTTCGCGCAGACAACAAAAAGGCCGCCCCGAGGGCGGCCTTTTTATTGGTGGGATCGCGTCGTGGTCGTCCCGCTAACGCAACTGCTTCAAAAACGTCGCGAAGCGCATCAGCCCTTCAGGCCACGGCCCTTGGCCGCTCTCGACATTGATATGGCCGGAAAAGCCGGCATCGGCGATGGCGGAGCCCCAGGCAAACGCCATGTCTTCGGCTTCGGCGAAATTCGAATAGGGATCGTCGCGGCTCGCGACGAGCACGGAGGGAAAGGCGAGCGGCTCCGTCGGCACGGGCGCGAAGCGCGGATCGATGGCCGCGATTTGCTCGATCTTGCGCTCCGACGGCGGCGCGACGAGAAATCCGCCGGCGATCTTGTCGTCGCGCTTTTGCGCGGCGTGGACGGCGGCGATCACGCCGAGACTATGCGCCAACAGGATGACGGGCTTGTCGGCGGCGTCGATCGCGTCCCCGATGCGTTTCGTCCAATCGGCGAAGTTGGGCTTTTCCCAATCCGCTTGCTCGACGCGGCGCGCGCTCGAAAGCTTCGCCTCCCAGCGGCTTTGCCAATGGTCCGGCCCGGAATTGCCGAGACCGGGAATGATGAGAATGTCGGCGTCTTGTGTGCGCATGAGGTCTGGTGGCAGAGAAAGGAATTTGAAAATGGGGAGTGCGCCGCCGGGATCAAGGGCGGCGCCAATCAGCCGGCGACCGTCTCCGCCGCGAGAGCTGACGAGAATTGCATGATCAGCTTTTCATAGAGACGTTGCTCAAGCGCGATAAAATGCGCCGCATTCTGTTTGTGCTGCGGATCGGAGGCGGCGAGATCGGATTCGACCTGCTCGAGATGGCCGACTTCTTCGGCGAGAAGCCCCTTTAGTTTTTCCGCCACCACAGTGCCCTTCACCGCCTTCTGATAGACGGCATAGACATCGAGCGCGCGGCGCTCGATGAGCCAAGTCACATAATGATAGGTGAGCTTGGCGCGGTCCTTTTCCGAACGATCCATGAATTGCGCTTCGCACTCATGATCGAGCGATTGGAAGTAATCCTCGGCCTTTTCGCCGCAGATCATCAGCTTCGGCGCGTAGTGCTCGAAGTCTGGGCCTCCGATGTGAATGGCGAGTTTTTTCAGCCGCAGCGCATGCCGACCCTCTTCGAGGGCGTGTCCGAGAACGGTGGAATTCAGCATTTCGGCGCGCTGGCTTTTGACGATCTTGCGGAAGCCGATGTATTCGAGAAAAGAAAACGTGTTGAGCCAGCGCGCATGCAGACGCGGGTCTTTCGCGACGATGGCGATCAAATCTTCGAGGCTCGCGTCACGCTTCATCACTCTCTCCTTCACGCGTTACCGAACACGCGCGTAAAAATAGTATCGACATGCTTCAGATGATAGCCGAGATCGAAGAGGTCTTCGAGTTCGGCGTCGCTCAGCACTTTCTTGACATCCTTGTCTTTTTTCAGGTGCGGCAGAAATTCGCCTTCGCCGCGCCAGACGGGCATGGCATTGCGCTGGACGAGCGCATAGGCATCCTCGCGGCTCACGCCCTTTTGCGTCAAAGCAAGCAGCACGCGCTGCGAATGCACGAGACCGCCGAGCGCATCGAGATTTTTCTTCATGCGGTCGGGATAGACAAGCAGTTTGTCGATGATGCCGGTCAGCCGCGCGAGCGCGAAGTCGAGCGTGATCGTCGCATCGGGTCCGATCATCCGTTCGACGGAAGAGTGCGAGATGTCGCGCTCGTGCCAGAGCGCGACGTTTTCCAGCGCCGGCGTGACCATGCCGCGGATGAGACGGGCGAGGCCGGTCAAGTTTTCGCTCAGCACCGGATTGCGCTTATGCGGCATGGCGGATGAGCCTTTTTGCCCTTCCGAAAAATATTCCTCCGCCTCCAGCACTTCGGTCCGCTGCAGATGGCGGATTTCAGTCGCCAGCCGCTCGATGGACGAGGCGATGACGCCGAGCGTGGCAAAGAACATCGCATGACGATCGCGCGGAATGATCTGCGTCGAGACAGGCTCCGGCGTCAGCCCCAATTTCTTCGCGACATAGATTTCGATCCGTGGATCGATATTGGCGAATGTTCCGACCGCACCGGAGATGGCGCAGGTCGCAATCTCGGCTTTGGCGGCGACGAGCCGCGCGCGTGCCCGGAAGAATTCGGCATAGGCTTCGGCGAGTTTGAGGCCAAAGGTCACGGGTTCGGCATGGATACCATGCGAGCGGCCGATCGTCGGCGTCATCTTATGCTCATAGGCGCGGCGCTTCAGCGCCGCCAGCAGCGCGTCGAGATCGGCGATGAGAATGTCGCTCGCACGCGAGAGCTGCACGGCGAGGCACGTATCGAGCACGTCGGAGGATGTCATGCCCTGATGGATGAAGCGCGCATCGGGGCCGACGAATTCGGCAAGATGGGTCAGAAAGGCGATGACATCGTGTTTCGTCACGCGCTCGATTTCATCGATGCGCGCGACGTCGAATTTGGCCTTGCCGCCTTTTTCCCAGATCGTCCGCGCCGCCTCTTTCGGAATGATGCCGAGGTCCGCCATGGCATCGCAGGCATAGGCTTCGATCTCGAACCAGATGCGGTAGCGCGTCTCCGGCTCCCAGAGCGCGACCATCTCAGGACGTGAATAACGCGTGATCATCGAAGCGGTCTTATCAAGAGTCTCGTGGCGCGGGGCATGGCTTCGCCTAACATGTGGGGGCTCGCGCCGCCAGTCCCAAGGCGCGGCTTGGTTGACGCCGCTTACACGCCGGCAAATTTTTGTTTCCAGCTCGGCATGGCGTCGGCAAAAGGCAAAGGCTCGGCCTCATAGATGGCGCGGGCGATGGCGCGCGCGACGCATTGGGCCGCGAGCGCGCCAATCTCGGTGAGATCGCGGAGTGATGGCGGCTCAAGTGCCGTGCCGGTCGAAGCCGCGAAAATCGTATCGCCGTCGAGCGCGGCGTGCGCTGGGCGAAGCGCATAGGCCAGTCCGTCCTGCGCCATCACGGCGAGACGTTTGGCCTGCGCCTTTGTGAGCGCGGCATCGGTCGCGACAATGCCGATCGTCGTGTTCTCCGGCGCATCGCCCTTGATGCGAAAAGCCATTGCGTCTTGCGGCTTGATCGCGGGCCAGCCCAAGCCGCCGAATTCGTTGCCAACTTCGTAGGGCGACGCCCAGAACTGCGGCCCGTCGCCGATCGTCGCTTGGCCGAGTGCATTCACCGCCATCAGCGCGCCGACAACAAATCCCGAGGATGAGACGGCGCTCGCGGAGCCGAGGCCGCCTTTTAGATTGGCGGTCGTTGCGCCAAGCCCCGCACCGACGCTGCCAAGCGCGAAGTCGCGGGTGGTATTGCCGGCGGCGCGATAGCCGAGATGCCAATAGACGGGCTCCTTGCCCCAGGCTTTATCGCCTCCGTTTATGAGATCGAACAGAATGGCTCCCGGCACGATCGGCACGAGCACATCGCGCACGGCAAAGCCGCGGCCGATCTCGCGCAAATATGAGGCGACGCCGCCCATCGAATCGAGACCGAAGGCCGAGCCGCCGGAAAGCACCAGCGCATCGACCGTCTCGACCGTCATTTCCGGCTCAAGCAAAGCGCTGTCACGAAGTCCGGGCGCGCCGCCATGGATCGCGATGCTGGCGACCGCAGGCTTATCGAAGATGACGACGCTCACACCCGAGCCGATGCGCGCATCCTCGGCGTGGCCGACGCTGAGACCAGGCACATCGGTGATGAGATTGGCCCGCGGGAGCGGGTTCATTCGGCGGCGATGCCCGGCCGATTGAGCACGGCCAGCGCCTGCGTCAGATCCTCGATGAGATCGTCGGGATCTTCGAGACCGACGGAAAGACGCACAAGGCCGGGCGTAATGCCCATGGCCGCCTGCGCCTCAGGCGAAAGCCGCTGATGCGTCGTCGTCGCCGGATGGGTGATGAGGCTCTTGGCATCGCCAAGATTGTTCGAAATAGCGATAAGCGCGAGTTCATTGGCAAAGGCGAAGGCGCCCTTCTTGCCGCCTTCGACCTCGAAGGCGATGAGCGTGCCGCCGCCTGTCATCTGCCGGCGGATGATCGCCGCCTGCGGATGATCACTGCGGCCAGGATAAATCACGCGCCGCACGCTGGGTTGTGTCGCAAGCGCGGCGGCAATCTTTTCCGCGCTTGCCGTCTGCTGTGCGACGCGCAATGCCAGCGTCTCAAGCGACTTCAACAGCACCCAGGCATTGAAGGGCGACAAGGCCGGACCCGTCTGGCGCAGGAAGTTATGGATGTATTTGTCGATGAAGTCCTGGCTCGCGAGAATGACGCCGCCGAGACAGCGGCCATGGCCGTCGATGTGCTTCGTCGCCGAATAGACGGTGCAATCCGCGCCGAGCTTCAGCGGCTTCTGAAAGATCGGCGTCGCGAAGACATTGTCGACGATAAGCGTCGCGCCGTTTTGATGCGCGATCTCGGCGATGGCGGGGATGTCATAGACTTCGAGACAGGGATTGGTCGGGCTTTCGAGAAAGAGGGTCTTGGTGTTTGGCCGCATGGCGGCGCGCCACTGCGCGAGGTCCGCGCCATCGACGAGCGTCGAGGCGACGCCGAAACGCGGCAGCAGTTCTTCGACCACAAAGAGACAGGAGCCGAAGAGGGCGCGCGCCGCGACGACATGATCGCCAGCTTGCACCTGGCCCATGAGAGAAGCAGTCACCGCGGCCATTCCGCTCGCGGTCGCGCGCGCCGCTTCCGCGCCTTCGAGCAGGCACATGCGCTGCTCGAACATGCTGACAGTTGGGTTGGAAAAGCGAGAGTAGATGAAGCCCGGATCTTCGCCCTTGAAGCGCGCCTCGGCTGCTTCCATCGTCTCATAGACGAAGCCTTGCGTCAGGAAGATCGCCTCGGACGTTTCGCCGAACTGGGACCGGAGCGTGCCGCCATGCACGAGTTTCGTCGCCTCGCGCAATCTGCTCGGATCGAGTTTCGGCCTTTTCGTCATGCTTTACCTTTTAGAGCCGGCGCGAGAGACTATGATGGAGAAACCGCCGGACATTATGTCCTAGGTCATAAAGCCTGGGTTAGCGAGGCTCAAATGTCTTTCAAATTGCCTCGGCGGAGCCTTTGCCGGTGCTGATCACAGTAAAAAGCGCATAGGATAGCTGCCATAGGAGGATGACTTTCTGTAATACAAGTACTGCTCCGCCTTTTGTGGAAAAATCCAAGCAGTCGTTTTTGCTATTATTTACAAAGAACTTTTACTTTTGGCCTCTGATCAAAAGCTTTACAGGCGATTCTCCCTGTTATTTGTTTTATTGCCCGATTTCGGTACCTTTAAATTATACAAGATATAAAATATTCTCATTGACCTCTGTCTCTGGAACTCGATAGTTCAAAGAGAGACACCAACGGAATCTTGCCTTATCGCCTCGGGCACCGCATATCCCGCTGGAGACATCGGCGGCAAAATGCGAGGCCGCCAACAGATGAGGACGGGCGGATAGGATCATGTTGAAATTTGGCCAGCGACCCATGGCAGCGCAGAGCGAGCGCCAACCGGCAGGCGAGCCTCGGCCGCTTAATGTCCGCAGCCTGCTCAACCGCAGCGGCATCAGGCCGACACGCCAGCGCATCGCGCTTGCGACGCTGCTTTTCGCCAAGGGCAACCGGCATGTTACGGCCGAGGCGCTGCTTGCGGAAGCGCGCGCGGCGCGCGTCCAGGCCTCCTACGCGACCATTTATAATGTGCTGAAATGCTTTGCCGACGCTGGGCTGATGCGCTGCTTGGCGGTCGAAGGCCATCCGATGATCTTCGACACCAATACCAATCCGCATCATCACTTCTTCTACGAGGATACGGCAAAGATCTCTGACCTGTCCTTTGGTGATGTCGGCATCACCGGCCTGCCGCAGCCGCCGGAAGGCTATGAAATCGTCAAGGTGGACGTTGTCGTCCGCGTGCGGCCCAAGACGATCGTGCCGCCGCCGGCGTCGGAATAAGCGCTTCGCCTCAAGCCTCGCCCCTTCGAATTGAGGGGACAAGCACGCGCATTGGTTTCACCCATTGCCGAAACATGCTCTAAATCGAGGCTACTGCTCGAAGCAGGGCCGTTCGCATGGCTTCTTTGTCGATGTCCTCCGCACTTCCCTTTGGCGAAACTATTTCGCCTTCCGATGATTTCGGCACGCAATTCGGCCTGCTGCCACGCGAAAAAATCGAGGTGATGCAGCAGCGCAAGCAGATTTGGGGGCAGGTCGAGATCGACTCCTCGCAGCTGCAGCCGGCCAGTCTCGATCTTCGTCTCGGCGCGCGGGCCTTTCGTGTGCGCGCGAGCTTTCTTCCCGGCAAGGACCGCACTGTTCTCGAACAGCTCACCGCTTTGAAATCGGATGAGATCAGTCTTGAAGAGGGCGGCGTGCTGGAACGCGGCTGCGTCTATGTCATCCCGCTGCTTGAGAATCTCAATCTCACCGAGAGTTTTTCCGCGATCGCCAATCCGAAAAGCTCGACGGGCCGGCTCGACATTTTCACGCGCCTGATTACGGATCGCAGCGAGATTTTCGATACGGTGGAGCGCGGTTATGTGGGGCCGCTTTACGCGGAAGTGTCGCCCCGCAGCTTCAGCGTGCGTGTCCGCAAAGGCTCGCGGCTCAATCAGATCCGTTTCCGCCGCTGGCATCCGCAACAGTTTCACTCGCGCACCGAATTTGGCGTTGATGACAAGGATCTGCGCGAACGCCATCGCGCAACGGCGCTGGTCGATGGCGAGCTAAATCTCCGTAATGGACTCGTCGTGCGCATCGCGCTCAGCGCCGAGAGTCTCGGCGCCGATATCATCGGCTATCGGGCCCAGAAACATACGGACCTTATCGATGTCGATCGCGTCGGTGCTTACGCAGCCGAGGATTTTTGGGAGCCGCTTTACGCCCGCGCGGATAAGAGGCTGATCCTCGATCCGGGCGAGTTCTATATTCTCGCCTCGCAAGAGAAACTGCATATCCCCCCCGATCTCGCCGCCGAAATGGTGCCGATCGACCCGGCGATGGGCGAGTTTCGCGTTCATTATGCTGGATTCTTCGATCCTGGCTTCGGCTTTGCCGTGGACGGAAGGCCCGGCAGCCGCGCGGTGCTCGAAGTGCGCAGCCATGAGGTTCCCTTCATTCTCGAGGACGGCCAGATCATCGGCCGGCTTGTCTATGAGAAGATGGCGGTAGCGCCGCAGCTTCTCTATGGCCAGGCAGGCGCGTCGAATTACCAGGGCCAAGGCCTCAAGCTTGCCAAGCACTTCCGCATGTGAAGCGGAAATTAGCTGCAAACCTTAATTTCCATTAACGATTTCAATAAGTTTGCCGGCAACGCTTGCATTCGTTGCTGCAATGCACAATATGCGTTGTGAACCCAACGATTCGCACGTGGAGCGCCTCAGCGCCTTCCGCCCAACCCGACCCAATGAACGAAACGACAGATCACATGCGCCGGCTCTGGCCGGTCGATTTCGCGGCCTATCGCGCCCATCTTTTGCGGCTCGACCGCGAGGCGCGCTACAGCCGCTTTGGAGCGGCGATGACGGATCATGTCGTCGCCGACCACGCTAATGCGTGTTTTGCGCCTGATACTTTGATCTTCGGCTATTTCATCGGCACCAAAATTCGCGGCGCCGCTGAATTGCATCTGCTTCCGGCGACATCGGGCCTGCGCCCGCGTGAGGCCGAGGCGGCCTTCAGCGTCGAAAAGCGTTGGCGTCATGACGGCGTTGGAACCGCCCTCGTCGAACGGCTGATCCTGGCAGCGCGCAACCGTGGCCTTCGCTCGCTTCTGATCTCCTGCCTCCCGCAAAACGTCGCCATGCAGAATCTCGCCCGGAAATTCGGCGCGACGCTGAAGTGCGAAACGGATGAAGTGACAGGCAAGATCAGGATCGAACTGCCGACCCCGCAGACGCTGCTCTCGGAATTCGTCGAAGACTCGCTCGATTTCGCCAGCGCTCTGTTCGATTTTCAGAAGCGGATTCTTCCCACGCCCACATCCGGCAGTCGCGCGGCGTGACCCGATCCCTCCAGCATTGAAACGAAGCGTCCGCCGCGCTAGGGTGAAGGTCGCGCGGGCGTAGTTCAATGGCAGAACGGCAGCTTCCCAAGCTGCATACGAGGGTTCGATTCCCTTCGCCCGCTCCAGCACTTAGCCGATTTTCTAAAAATCCCAGGCACCTCTCAGGCACCTCTAAAAAATTTATTCTGGTCATCAGTGACGGGCGCCGGTTGTTCCCGGCTTGGAAGAGAAGGGTTGCCTGGGACTCACGACGAAGACCTCCGAGGTGGCAGCTGAGTTGCGGCGGCAAGAGGCAGATAACATAGATCCCCGCGTGTTGCGCGGGGCTCTGGAGATTGGCTGCCGGGATCGGTCAGCTCTCTCGTGATCACGATGACCAGGCCGGAACGGTCGATCCGCTCTTGATCGCCGCGAGAACTTCGTCGAGCCGATCCTGATTGCGGAAGAAGATGACTTTGTAGTGCAAAAGCGCGTCACGGATGGCCTTGATCTGCTCTCGCGTCAAATCGGCGGAAAGCGTGACGTCATCGATCTGCGCCCCGATCCTTGCCGAGAGCGGAGTGAGCCGGAGCCCGAAGTCCGAGTGCTCGACAATGGTCTGCGTTGTCATGAGACGGTCTCCTTTCTGATCAGCGATATCGTTCGTTATTCAACCGTTGCGAGCCGCGCGCGCGAAAGTTCATCGACAGAGTGTGAGGGGATGATTATCAAATCAATAGTTGACTAAATCTATGGACTAAGTTAATTCTGATCGATCCCTCTCAAGGCGCGACGCGTCTTGAACAGATCATCAGGCTCGCGCGGCGCCTGTGAAAGGATCGATCGTGAATCGCAGAGACGTTCTTATCGTCGCGTCCAGCGCATTTGCGCTCGGCGCCATTCGCCCCGCGTTTGCGACTCCCGCTGATCGCCCGAAAGAGCTCCGCATCGGCTATCAGAAGTCGAGCCTCCTTCTCATTCCCAAAATTAGAGGCGTTCTTGAGAAACGTTTTGGGCCTGACGGCATCAATGTCACCTGGGCCGAGTTCGAATTCGGGCCGCCGCTGCTCGAAGCTCTGAGCGCCGGCGCGCTCGACTATGGCTATACGGGCAACGCGCCGCCGATCTTCGCTCAGGCCGCGCATGCCAAGCTCGTTTATGCGGAAGCGATTCCGGCGCGTGGAAAGTCGGTCGGCATTGTCGTTGCAAAAGACTCTTCCATCCACATAATCGCGGGGCTGAAGGGCAAGAAGGTCGGCGTCGGCAAGGGTTCGAGCGGGCATGACCTTCTTATCGCGGCGATCGAGAGTGCCGGGCTCGCGTGGAAGGACATTGAGCCCGTCTATTTGAAGCCGGCAGACGCAGCGGCCGCTTTCTCGCGCGGCGCGATCGATGCCTGGTCGATCTGGGATCCCTATCTCGCCATCGTCGAATTGAACGCCGGCGCGCGCCAACTTCCCTTGAGTGCGAAGACGGCGGCGCAAGCGAGCTTCTTTCTCGCCAATAGCGATTTCGTCGCGAAATATCCCGAGATCGTCCGAGCCATCAACGCCGAGATCGAATTGTCGACCAAATGGATCGATGCGCATCGCGATGAGGCAGCCCTTCTCTTTTCCGAGGCGAGCGGGGTTCCGCTCTTAGTAGAAAAATATGCCGTCGCGCGGGCCGATTACACCGCCGGTCCTTTGGATAGCCAAATCATCGCGCAGCAACAGGCAGTTGCCGATCGCTTTTACAAGCTCGGCCTCATTCCCGAAAAAATCAAAGTCAGCGACATCGTCTGGAACCGCAAGACGGGCGCGTGAAGGCAATGAAGGTGCTTGGAAGATAACTTGGGCGGTTCGAGGTGAGGGAAGGAACGGAGCTATGACGACGAAGCCGCTTGAATTGTTCTGGTTCATTCCCGTCAGCGGTGACGGTTCGCATCTCGGGTCCGATCGAGGCATACGCTATGCCGATTTCGATTATTTGAAGCAGATCGCACAGGCCGCCGACCAACTTGGATTTGGCGGCGCTCTCATTCCCGTCGGCAGCCATTGCGAAGACCCGTTCATCATCGCCGCGGCCCTGGCGACTCATACGAAGCGGCTGCGCTTTCTCCCGGCCTTGCGGCCAGGCCTTGCGACGCCAACCCATTGGGCGCGCCAGACTGCGGCGCTCGATCGCATCAGCGATGGTCGCTGCCTCGTCAATGTCGTCGCAGGGGGAGATCCGATCGAGCTTGCCGGCGACGGCATCTTTCTTTCGCATGATGAGCGCTATGAACACACCGCTGAATTCCTGACGGTCTTTCGCAAATTGCTCGCGGGCGAGACCGTCACATTCAAAGGCAAGCATTTGGCGGTGGAAGGCGCGCATCTGCTCTTTCCGCCGATCCAGAAGCCGTTGCCGATTTGGTTCGGCGGTTCTTCGGGCCCCGCGCTCGATGTCGCGGCAGAACAAAGCGACGTTTACCTCACATGGGGCGAGCCTTTGGAGCTCGTCGAAGAGAAATTGGACGCGGTGCGCGCGCGCGCGAAAGCGCTCGGCCGCAATGTCAGCTTCGGTCTCCGAATTCATCTCATCGTGCGGGAGACGGAGAAGGAAGCCTGGGATGTCGCCAACAAACTCATTGCGCATCTCTCCGACGATGCGATCGCGGCGGCGCAAAAGAAATTCGCGCTCGAATCCGACTCGGTCGGCCAGAAGCGGATGAGCGCGCTGCATGGAGGCGGGCGCCGCGACGCGTTGGAAATCGCGCCCAATCTCTGGGCCGGCGTCGGACTCGTTCGCCGCGGCGCCGGGACGGCGCTGGTCGGCGATCCGATCACCGTGGCCAAGCGCTTGAGGGAATATCAGGCGCTCGGGATCGATGTAGTGATCGCGTCGGGCTATCCGCATCTCGAGGAGGCTTACAAAGTTGCCGAATTGCTCTTTCCGGAGCTTGGCATCGCGCCTGAACAGAAACGGACGCATGGCACCGCAGTCGGTGAATATGGCATCGGGCGCCCCACCGTTGCGGCGGCGGAATAGGAGGGTCGGATGCGCGCGCAAGGCGTCACACTGATCGCTTCGGATCGTCCTGCGCGGCCCGTTTCATGGAAAGCCTTTCGCGATGGGATCGGTGCGGCTTTGCGCTCGCGTCTTGGCATATGGATTGTGCCGATCCTGATCATCGGTCTCTGGCAGGCCCTCTGCAGCTTCGGTCTCGCGCCCGCGAGTTTGCTGCCGTCACCCGCTGCCGTCGTTGAAGCAGGATGGCGATTGACGCTGTCTGGCGAGCTGCCGCAAAACATGGCCGTCAGCTTTCTGCGGGCCTCTGCAGGTCTCATAGTCGGCGGAGCGATCGGCTTTCTCTTTGGTCTCGCCAATGGCTTGTCGGCAATCAGCGAGGCGTTGACCGATTCAACTTTGCAGATGGTGCGAAACATTCCGCATCTCGCCATGATCCCGCTCGTCATCCTTTGGTTTGGGATCGACGAAGGCGCAAAACTGTTCCTCGTCGCAATGGGCGTCTTCTTCCCGATCTATCTCAACACGCTGCATGGCATCCGCTCGATCGATCCGCAGTTGATCGAAATGGCGAAAAGCTATGGGATGCCGCGCTTCGCCCTCTTTTGGCGCATCATCCTGCCTGGCGCTCTGCCCGCGATCTTTGTCGGCTTGCGCTATGCGCTCGGCATCATGTGGCTGACCTTGATCGTTGCCGAGACGATCGCGGCGCAATCCGGCCTTGGCTTCATGGCCATGCAAGCGCGCGATTTCATGCAGGTCGACATCGTCGTGCTTGCCATCGTCATCTACGCCCTTTTGGGGAAGGTCGCCGATTCGGCGGCGCGTTTCTGCGAGCGCAAATGCTTGTCCTGGCATCCGGCGTTTCAAACTCCGCGTTCGATTGGGCATTGAGGCAGGCGTGCGATGATCCCGAACTTCGATGGCCTATTTCGCAGCCCGCCCGCTTTCGGAACGTCGGTCACCTTAAGCAAGGTCACGAAATCCTTCGGCGCGAAGCCGATCTTGCGCGGCCTCGATCTCCACATTCCACGCGGCCAATTCGTCGCCGTCGTCGGCCGCAGCGGTTGTGGCAAAAGCACATTGCTGCGGCTGATTGCCGGGCTCGATCAGGCGGAGACGGGTCATATTTCCTATGGCGACAAGGCAAGCGTGCCGGCGCACGGCATCGCGCGCGTGATGTTCCAAGAGTCGCGTCTGCTGCCTTGGGCGCGCGTGCTCTCCAACGTCGAAGTCGGCCTCGGCGCGGATTATAAAACCCCGGATGCGCGCGCGCGCGCTTTGGCAGCCTTGCAATCGATGGGTCTTGAAGAGCGGGCGCACGACTGGCCGGCGGCACTGTCCGGCGGCCAAAAGCAGCGCGTCGCGCTCGCGCGGGCTCTGGTCAGCCGGCCCCGGCTTCTGGCATTCGACGAACCGCTCGGCGCGCTTGACGCCTTGACGCGGATCGAGATGCAAAACGTGCTCGAATCCGTTTGGCTGGCCGATCGTTTCACCGCTGTTCTTGTGACGCACGACGTGCAGGAGGCGGTCGCGCTTGCCGATCGAATCGTGATTCTTGAGGAGGGCGTCATTGCGCGTGACATTCCCGTGCCACTGCCGCGTCCGCGCCAGCGGGGCGCTGCCGATTTCGCGGCGCTCGTCGCAAAAATACTCGATCATTTCTTAGGAAGGGGCAGGGCTGTGCCTCCTTCGAACGGCACCGAACACTCTTCTGACGACGAACTCGTCGGTAAAGTCTTAGCCGGCCATTCCTCGGCCGGCTTCTCTCACCCTGATCGATCTGCGCGATCGCTCTCCCTGGCGTAGCGACGGGTTGGGGTCCCTGGGGGCTCTGCGCCATGCGAGTTGGCGCAGAGCCCCTATTTCAAGACGCGCCCGTGTCGGCGGCGCGGAGGTAGGATGACGACCGTAGCAATCATTGGTGCCGGCTTCAGCGGAACGATTCTCGCCCTCAATCTGCTGCAGCACGGGTCTGAGCAGGATCGCCTGATCCTGATCGAGCGGCGTCGCGATATCGGTGTCGGCCAGGCCTATTCGACAATCGAGCCGCATCATCTTCTCAATATTCCCGCAAGCGGCATGAGTCCGTTCTCGGATCAACCGGACGCTTTCGTTGATTTTCTCGCAGGCCATCGCGATCTCCTGCCATCGAACACGCCGTCGCTCAGAGATTGCTACGCGCCGCGCATGCTCTACGGGCAATTTCTCAAACATCTCGTGGCGACAAAACTCAAATCGACACCAGGCCGGCCGCGGCTCACCATCATACGGGGAACCGCCGCCGATATCATACGTGACGACGGCAACCAGATCATGATGGCTAACGGTTGGTTCTGTTACGCCGATCGTGTCGTGCTGGCGTCCGGCAATCTGCCGCCCAGTGCCCCAAGCACGATCGATGGCTTCGACAGCGTCAGCGATTTTTATATTGGCGACCCGTGGAACGCCGCCGCGGATCTCGATGCAACCGGCCCCGATGCGAATACCCTCATCCTGGGCACTGGGCTGACCGCGATTGACACGGCCCTTTCGTTTGCCGCGCGACACCAGAGAGGGACGATCGTCGCGCTCTCTTCGCATGGCCTTCTGCCGCACCGGCAAGAGCCGGTCGAGAGATGGGAATCCTTTGTTGATACGCCCGATGCGCGCTCGGTGCGAAAACTGCTGCGACTTGTCCGCCAGCAGATCGCGCGGGCCGAAGTCGAGGGAAAGAACTGGCAATCGGTTCTCAACAGTCTGCGGCCCTACGCTCAATCGCTCTGGACCGGATTTCCCGAAGATGAGCAAGCCCGCTTCATCCGCCATGTGCGCTCATGGTGGGACGTTCATCGCCATCGCGTCGCGCCGGCCGTGGCCAATAAGGTCGCGACGCTGATGGCCGCGGGCAAGCTGCGCATCATCGCCGGCCGCATTCTCAGATTGAGCGCCGTCGAAGATGGTTTCGTCGCCGAGATCAGGCCGCGTGCGGGCGATGCCGCTTTCACGCTGCCGTTCAATAAGATTATCAACTGTTCCGGTCCGAATTACGATTTTGCGACATCGGACGAAATTTTGCTTAAGCGGCTCCTTGAGAGCGGACGGATTTCTCTCAACGCTCATAAATTAGGGGTCCGCGTTTCGGAAAACTTCGCGGCGATCGGCCGGGATGGAGCCGAATCTCAAGACCTTTTCGCCATGGGTCCCATGCTGCGCGGGCAATATTGGGAGATCAACGCGGTGCCGGAGATCGTCGCTCAAGCCGAAGCGATGGCGCAAAAGCTCTGGCAGGCGCCCGACAACCACGAGTTCGCGATCAAAGCCGAGGCCCTGGACGGCTAGATGGCGTAGGTGAATGAATCATATAGGCGAGCTGACTGAGGATCTGATCCATGTCGCGCGCGGGTTCTTTGCAACCGCCTCGCCGACGATCTTCGCCGGCACCTGACTGCGGAACGCTTGCGGATGTTTAAGAGATCATATAATCTATAGAAACAGTCAACTAATATTTCGCTGATCGTTCTTTTTGCGTCGCGGCTTTGGTGGCTGGGCGCGCAAGACGATCGGACGATTTCGCGTGGGCCGTCGGCGCAGCGCGAAGGGGCGGGCAAAAGATAGTGAGATGACCGAACGCGACGCGACAACTCACACAATCGAAACCGACATTCTCGTCATTGGCGGCGGCACGGCAGGGCCGATGGCCGCCATCAAGGCCAAGGAAAAAAATCCCGAGCTGCGCGTCGTCCTAATGGACAAGGCCAATGTGAAGCGCAGCGGTGCGATCAGCATGGGCATGGACGGGCTGAACAATGCCGTCATCCCCGGCCACGCGACGCCTGAGCAATATGTGCGCGAAATTACAGTCGCCAACGACGGCATCGTCGACCAGCCGGCGGTGATGGCCTATGCCGAGCGCAGCTTCGCGATGATCCAATATCTTGATTCGCTCGGCATCAAATTCGAGCGCGGTGCCACGGGCGAATACAATGTGCGCAAGGTGCATCATCGCGGCAGTTATGTTCTGCCGATGCCGGAAGGGCACAATGTCAAGAAGTCGCTCTATCGAACGCTGCGGCGCCAGCGCGTTGACATCGTCAATCGCTTCATGGCGACGCGCCTTTTAACGGCGTGCGATGGCCGCGTCGCCGGCGTGATCAGCGTCGATACAAGGACCAGCGAATTTCTCGTGATCCGGGCCAAAGCGGTGATCCTCGCTTGCGGCGCCGCGGGTCGGCTCGGCCTCCCGGCATCCGGCTATCTCTTCGGCACCTATGAAAATCCAACGAACTGCGGCGACGGTTATGCGATGGCCTTCCATGCCGGCGCGGCGCTCGCCAATCTCGAATGCTTTCAGATCAATCCGCTGATCAAGGATTATAATGGTCCGGCCTGCGCCTATGTGACCGGGCCTTTTGGCGGCTATACGGCGAATGCTTATGGCAACCGCTTCCTCGAATGCGATTATTGGAGCGGGCAGATGATGCTCGAATTCTATCGTGAGCTCGAAGGCGGCGCCGGCCCCGTGTTTCTTAAGCTCGATCATCTCGCCGAAGAGACGATTGCGACCATCGAGACAATCCTTCACACCAATGAGCGGCCGAGCCGCGGCCGCTTTCATGAGCGGCGCGGCACGGACTACCGCGCGAAGATGGTCGAGATGCATATTTCCGAGATCGGCTTCTGCTCGGGCCACAGCGCCTCTGGCGTCTATGTCGATACAAAGGCCCGCACCACAGTGCCAGGCCTCTATGCGGCGGGCGACATGGCGAGCGTGCCGCATAATTATATGCTGGGCGCTTTCGTGAACGGTGCCTACGCCGGTGAAGACGCGGTTGATCTATGTGCCAACGTTTCGCTTGCCGAACCGGATGCAGACTTCATTCAGCTCGAAAAAGAGCGGGTGCTCGCGCCGACCAAGCGTAGCGACGGCGTTTCGCCGCGCGAAGTCGAATATAAAATCCGCCGCATGGTGAATGATTATCTGCAGCCGCCGAAGATTACGCGCAAGATGGAGCTTGGGCTCCAACGCTTCGGCGAAATCCGCGAGGATTTGTCCGCCCTGGTTGCGCGCGATCCGCACGAGCTCATGCGCGCCATGGAGGTCCATTCGATCCTCGATTGCGCGCAAATGGCGGCGCGCGCCTCTCTCTTTCGCACCGAGAGCCGATGGGGCCTCTATCATAACAGGATCGATCATCCGGAGACGGATGACGAGAATTGGTTCTGTCACACGCTGCTCGAGAAAGACGCCGAGGGCGACATGACGAGCCACAAACATCCGGTCGCGCCCTACATCGTTGATGTCCCCGAGTCCGAACGCCTCGCCTTTCGCCAAATCCGCATCACGCCGGCCGCCGCGGCCGCTGAATAGAGGAAACGCCCATGCCGCTGGTCGAGCAACCAACGAGCGTCCCCGTCTCGGTCGATGCGGACAAATGCATCGCCGGCAAAGGCTGCCGCGTCTGCGTCGATGTCTGCCCACTCGATGTCCTCGCGATCGATACGTCCAAAGGCGCCGCCTATATGAAATATGACGAGTGCTGGTATTGCCTTCCGTGCGAGGTCGATTGTCCGACCCAGGCGATCACGGTCAGCATTCCCTATCTGCTGCGTTGACGATGCTGTTCGACAATGATGGCGGCGAACTGGCTGAGGCGCTCGCGCGCCTCAAATCACCGGAAGCTGCGGCGCGCCGGGTCGCCATCCTCGAGCTTGCCGATCTGGGCGATGACCTTGCCGTGCCGCAGATCATCGCGGCGCTGAGCGATGCCGATGCGGAGGTCCGCGAGGCCGCTGCCCGCGCCCTCACCACATTCGAAGGCAAGGAAGTCGCCGTCGCTTTGCTCATTGCTCTCGAAGATCAAGCGCCCAATGTTCGCCAAGCCGCCGCCGATGCGCTCGCCGAAAGACGCCGGCCGGAAGCGAGCGGCGTGCTGATCGCCCATATTTCCCATGCCGCGCCCTTCGTTCGCGCGGCGGCCTTGCGCGCTTTGGTCGAGCTGCGCGCGCCGGCGGCGCTTGAACAGGCGCTTGGCGCCTTGCACGACGCCGATGCCTCAGTCCGGCAAACGGCTGTCACGCTTCTCGGCTGGCTGAGAGACCCGAAATCCGTCGAAGGGCTTATCGAAGCGACCCGCGATGCCGATGCGGGTGTGCGCCAAGCCGCCATCGGCGCGTTGGCGATCGAGGGCGCGGGCGGTGCCGCACAAGCCGCGCTGATCGCGGGCTTGCGCGATTCCCATTGGCGGGTTCGCGAAGCCGCCGCCCAAGGTTTTGGAAAACTGAAACTCCGAGACGGCGTCGCCGCGTTGATCACCGCGATGGCGGACGATTATTGGCAGGTTCGGGTGAAAGCGGCGGAGGCTCTCGGTCAGCTTAAAGATCCTCGGGCCATTCCGGTTCTTGCCACGACGCTCGATCATCCCATCAGCAATCTGCGAAAGGAAGCGACCGCCGCGCTCGGCGAGATTGGCCATCCCGATGCGCGCGCTCCTCTCCTAAAGCATGTGGATGACCCGGACCCAGACGTGCGCAAACTCAACCGTTGGGCTTTGACACGGATCGCTTCAGAATAACTGCATCACGCGGCGGCAACGCGGCGCCGATAGGCCTCGATGAAATCGGCCGCCGCCTTGCTGCCACCGGCGAAAGCCTTCATCGCCTCCTCATGCAGAAGCGACAGCGCCTCGATCTTGATCTCGTTGGCACGCTCGTCGCGGAAAAGCGCCGTGTAATTGCGCGGCCGTGGCAGATCGACATCGATCACGGCGCGGACTTTTGTCGGAATGTGGCTCATCACCAAGAGCCGGTCGGCGAGAAAAATCGCTTCGTCGATATCTGTCGTGACGAAGAGATTGGTGCGTGGCGATTCTTCGCAAAGGCGCGCATAATAATCGAGCATGAGCTTTTTCGTCATGGCGTCGAGACCGCGAAACGGCTCGTCGAGGATCATCACAGAGGGATTATTGATCAACGCCCGCGCGAGTTCCGCGCGGCGCTGCATGCCGCCGGAAAGCTGCGTCGGATAATGTTTGCGGAAGCTGCGCAAGCCGACTTTGTCGAGCAGGAATTCGGCGAGGTTGTGAACGGCGGGACCGTTTTCACCGCGTGCCTGCGGACCATAAAGGATGTTCTTCTCTGTCGTCATCCAGGGGAACAATGCCGATTCCTGGAAGACAACGAGGCGATCCGGGCCGGGTCCTGTTACCGGGCGGCCATCGATGAAAATCGCGCCACGGCTCGGCTTTTCGAACCCTGCGATCAGCCGAATGAGCGTACTCTTGCCGACGCCGGAGGGCCCGATCATCACGGTGAAGCGATTGGCTTCCGCCGTGAAGGAGCAGTCGCGTATCACATCGGTCGCGAATTTCTCCGGCCCGTAGGATTTATAGACATTGCGAAGGATGATTTCGCCTTTCCCCGGCGAATTGGCTTTGTCGCTCACGGTCATGTCCGCTTGAGCCAGGGGGTGAAACTCGTGACGGCGCGGCGCACCAAGGCACTCGAGAGATAGCCAGCGATGCCGATGGAAATCATGCCGACGATGATGTCGGGATAGGAGCCGCCGATATAAGAACTCCAAATGAAGAAGCCGAGGCCACCGCCGGATGCCGCTGTGCTGCCGGAGCCGCCGCCCGAGATCATTTCCGCGGCAACAACAACTTCCCAGGTGATGCCGATCGCGACTTCCATGCCGACGCCAATCGACGGCAAGACACCCGGCAGAATGAGGCGGCGAAAGACGTTCCAGCGCGATGCACCCATCGATCGTGCGGCCTGGATTAGGCGCGTGTCGATGGTTTCAGCGCCGCCGAGTACATTGAGCACGATCGTATAAAAGCCGCCGAGAAAGATGACGAAATCGATCGACAATTCCTGTGTCGGCCAAAAGATGATCGCGGCCGGCACCCAGGCGAGCGGCGGAATCGGCCGCAGCAATTCGAAGACGGGAAAGGCAATGCCGCGAAAGGTTGGATTGGTGGCCAGCGCAAGACCGAAAGGGACGCCGACGCATGTCGCCGCCGCGAAGCCAAGCGCCACGCGCAAAAAGCTTTGCAGCCAGCTCTGCCAATAGCCAGGATCGTGCAGGAGTTTCACCCATGCCGTGATGACGGCGTCGGGGGCGGGGATTGCGCCGATCACCGGCAAGGAAAAGCCGAGCCAGGCGCGGCTCGTCGCGCCGAGCTGCCAGAAGATGAGCACGACGGCGATCGCGATCGCGGCGCGGCGCGTTGACGGGGCGAGCAGCGACGCCGGCGGAAATTTCCGCCAATGGCCGGTTCGATTTTCAGCTGGCGCCGAAAGCGCCGTCGGCAATGTCATGCGTCAGCCTTCCTTTTCGCCGAGCGCAAATGATTTGGCCGCTTCCTCATCGACCGCCGCCGAAATCTCGGCCGCCAATTCGCGGAAGCGCGGCGATGTCAAAACGCTGTAGTCGCGCGGATGTGGGATATCGATCTCGAAAATCTGCTTCGGTCGGCACGGCCGCGACGTCATCACCACGACTCTGTGGCCGAGGAAGATTGCCTCCTCGAGGTCATGCGTGATGAAGAAAATGGTGACGCCGGTGCGGTAATAGGTTTCGAGCAAGGCCTCATGCATGACCGACTTGCTCAACGCATCGAGCGCCCTATAGGGCTCATCGAGCAAAAGCACGGCGGGATCATTGATGAGGGCGCGTACAATCTCGACACGGCGCTGCAGGCCAGACGACAATTCGCCTGGATATTTGTGCTCATAGCCAGAGAGTCCCGCATCGGCCATCAACGCGCGCGCCTTGTCGTGAGCTTGCCGCTTGCTCAGGCGCTTTTGCACGATCGGGCCGAAGGCGACATTCTCGAGGTTGGTCTTCCATGGAAATAAAGCGCCGTTCTGAAAGACGACGATCCGGTCGCAACCGATGGTGGCGGTTGGGCGGCAAGGTCCGCAGAGCGTCGTGCCATCGAGAGCGATCGTGCCCTCGTCGAGACTATGGAAACCCGCAATGGCATTGAGAAGGGTGGTCTTGCCGCAACCCGATGGGCCGACGATCATGCAGATCTCGCCGGCGGGAATCGCGAGAGAGCAATGATCGACCGCCAGAACTGAGGTGCCTTTGGACTGATAGATTTTGACGGCACCGGAAATTTCGAGCGCCCCGCGCTGTTTTGCTTGAGCCGTCGCCATCAGCGCCGCCCGTCCATCGCGACCTGCCGGGTGCGCCAGCCCATCAGCCACTCGCCGGCGAAGCGTACGGCGGCACTCGTGGCATAGCCGACGATCCCGAGCGTGATCATGGCGATGACGATCGTCGGATATTGCACCGTCGTATAAGAGGTGTTGATCAGATAGCCGAGGCCGAATTGGCCCGAGACCATCTCCGCCGCGACGAGCGAGAACCAAGCGACGCCGATCGAGATCTGCAAGCCGGTGAAGATAAACGGAAGCGCGCCGGGCACCACAACATGCCAAAAGACTTGCCAAGGCGAGGCGCCGAGACATTTGGCGGCGAGCACATAGGCGGGGTCGATAGACCTTACGCCCAGCATGGTGTTCAACGCGGTGGCAAAGAAGGAAGCCAGGAACGTCAGATAGAGCACCGGCAGTTCGGAGCCGGGCAGCATGATGATCGCGAGCGGCACCCAGGCAAGGATTGGAATCGGCCGGATCATCTCGAAGATGGGAAAGACATAATCCTTAAATGTCTTCGACCAGCCGAGCAGCAGACCGACGGGGACGCCTACGGCCGTCGCGAGAACGAAAGCCAGCGCGATGCGCCGCAGACTGACAAGGATGTGAAGATAATAGACCGGCGTATAGACCGAGACGCCATAAGTCGGATTGGGGCTCAGCCATTCTTCGAAGACAGTGGTCAATCCCGGCATTTCGGCAAAGCGCGGCAACTTCCAGACTTCGACGCTCAGATACCAAAAGCCGAGCAGCAGCGCGTAGCCGATCAGCATGAGATAGGGCTTCGGACTCCGGAGCCACTGACCAATCCGAAACAGCGCAAAAGCAGAAGCGGCGTGCCGCTGTGGCGCGGAAGCATTTTCGGTTTCGGACTTTTGGATGGCGCGGATGGCTGCTGCGATATTCTCACGCGAAACGCGGCCCGCGCCGGGATCGCCGGTGATGATATCAAGCAGGATCGCGCCCCTGATCCGCAGAAGGGATACGGCTCCGATCGCGACCGTTCGGTTGCGGCGTTCGCTTCCACGCGCAAGCGCAGTCCATCCAAAGGCCTCACCGGCGCGGACAATGCCGGTGCTGCTTTCGCCGCTTCGGAGGTCCGTCTTTTCCAGACGGACGGCTCCCATCTTGACGATGTAGAGATCATCGGAGGTTGTGCCGGCTTCGTAGATGGTCCGGCCATCAGGCAAATCGACAGTCTGGGCCACGGAGGCGAGGGCCTCGAAAGTCGCGGCGGCCAAGCCCTCGAAGGGCAACGCCGCCGCGATCAGATGGCTCGTTTCCGTCATCAGGCGCAACTCGAATGGAAGGCTCTATTTGCTCGCCGTTTCTGCAGAGGCTTTGACCTCGCCGACGGGCGCCTGGAGCTTGCGCTCCTTCAGCACCTCTTCGGTCAATCCCGGCAACACCGCGTCATCGGCGAGCTGCTCGACATCGATGCTCTTTATCGAATGAAGGAAGGCCGTGTCCTTCTTGATCAGAGCGAGCGTGTTCGGCGTGAAGCCGAAGGGCAGAGTGAGCCGCACCGGCGCGCCGCCGACATTCTCGGCATATGTGCCGAAGAGCGCCTGCCAGAGCTCGTGTTGAGTAAAGCCCGTCGTCTGCGCGAGCGCGAGTTTCGCGACAGCGTCCGCGTTCTTCGAATCGGAGAGAAAAAGCTCGGCGTCGAGTTCTGCGTTGAGCCAGGCTTTGACGACGTCCGGGCGCTGTTTGATGAGATCTGCGCGGACGTCGAGGAATGCCCCGTCCGGCTCATCGAAACTGTTGCCGGAACCGACACGCCGCGCGAGCCCTTCTTCGACGAGGCGCGAAGCCGTCGGCTCCCAGATCACCGCACCATCGAGCTTATTGGCACGGAAGCCGCTCGTTATGACTTCAATGCTCTGATTGAGATAGGAGCCGGGCGTGATGTGTTGTTTCTGGAAGACCGCTTGGGCATAACGATCGGCGCAGCTGCCCTTCGGGCCGGCGACGATCTTGCCGTTCAACCATTGGGCCGCTGCTTGCGCATCGGCGAATTTCGGCGCGTCATTGCGGACGAAGAGAACGTTGCACTGATCGTGGCTGAGGCCAATATTGGCGACGATGCGCAGATCGGCGACGCTGCGTTTGGTGGCGCCGACGATGGCCGGCATGTCGCCGAGATAGCCGATGCTCTCTTTTCCTGCGAGTATCGCATTGACGATGATCGAGCCTTGCAGGCCGATGTGGAAATCGACGGTCGAGCCGGCCGGAAGATATTTCTTCCAGAGTTGCAGCCCGTTGATTACGACGCCCGACCAAGCCTCTGTGTAATAGGGCTGATAGCCAACGTCGAGGTGAACTGGGTCTCCGACCTTGCCGTAGTTGAGATCGGCAGCCCGCGCGTCCGGCAGTCCGCAAGAAATTGAGCCGATCGCTCCCAATAGGAGGAGGCGAAGAGCCAATGTTTTCAATGTGGTGTTCCCCGTCACGCTCAATACTCCTGTTCGAGAGCCAGACCGATGCCTCCATCAGAGGCGTTCGCTTCTCGAAGGATATGCGTAATGTCTATCTAGTCAATAGACTTTATAGACATAACGAGACTTCCCAAGCTGCATACGAGGGTTCGATTCCCTTCGCTCGCTCCAGTCGGACGGAACTTTTATGGCCCAGCCATGTTCAAGATAAGCCAGGGTTTTTGTCCGGATTGCTGAGTCTTGATGTTCGAGCGGTCGCTTGGCGTGTCGCGTCGAATTCCGCGGTCCTGTTTCTTCATTTTACGACCGAGGATATTCATGCGAATTGCTCAAATAGCTCCGCTAGCGGAAACCGTGCCTCCCAAGCTTTATGGCGGCACCGAACGGGTCGTATCTTGGCTTACGGAAGAGCTCGTTAGCCAAGGGCACGACGTCACTCTCTTTGCCGCAGGTGGTTCGAAGACAGCCGCGATGCTCGTGACGGGTTCTGATGCGGGTTTGCGTCTCCAAGGCGTCCATGATCACACCGCGACCAATCTCGTTATGCTCGACAACGTCAGGCAGTGCGCCGATCAATTCGACATTATTCACTGCCATATAGACGTGCTGCAATTTCCTCTCTTCCAGGATTTGGGCCACAAGCTCGTGACGACTTTGCATGGCCGCCTCGATCTCCCGGACTTTTGGCCGGTCTATCGCGCCTATCGACATATGCCGCTGATTTCGATCTCGAATATGCAGCGTGAACCGATGCCGGCGGGTGTCAACTGGCTTGCCACCGTCTATCACGGTCTGCCAGGCGAGATTTGTCCCTTCAACGCGACCGGCGGTGATTACCTCGCCTTTCTGGGACGGATATCACCGGAAAAGCGTCCTGACAGGGCTATCGAGATCGCCAAGAGGACCGGCGTCAAATTAAAGATTGCCGCGAAGGTCGATAATGCCGATCTCGGCTACTTTAAAGAAGTGATCGAGCCGATGCTCGATGATCCTTTAATCGAATTCATCGGCGAGATTGATGAAACGCAGAAATGTGCCTTCCTCGGCAATGCGCTCGCACTTCTTTTTCCCATCGATTGGATCGAACCGTTTGGACTGGTCATGATTGAGGCCATGTCTGCGGGCACCCCCGTTATTGCCTGGCAAAACGGCTCAGTACCGGAAGTCATTGAGAACGGCATCGGGGGTTTCATAGTCGATTCATTGGACATGGCGGTCGAGGCGGTTGGCCGCGTTAAGACCATCGACCGAACGTCGGTTCGGCGCTATTTTGAATCGCGGTTCACAGCGAAGCACATGGCCCGCAACTACGTTGCAGCCTATGAAGACCTGCTGATGAAACAGGGATGCCAGCTTAAACTGGTGGCTGCTGAATAGGCTGGTTTCACATTTTCGCACAGATGCGTAAAACGTGAAGCAAATCGCCGTCATCGCTTTTATAGATCTCCCCAGAATCGCAGCGGCCGGAAGAACTCTCGGGGTGAGGGATCAAGATGAAGTCAGCTCCCCGCTGCGAAGATGGCGCCGAGGTTCCATTCGAGAAAGTCTCCGACTATTACATAGAACCGCAGACGTCGCTGCTTCAGCGCTCTCTACGCGTGCTCAAGCACGACGACATTTTCGCTGTGCTGGATAGTTATGGCGATATTGGCGTCGGCTCCGATGGTCCAGAAGGTTTGTATTTTCGAGACACGAGATATCTGTCCAAATTTGATTTGAGATTTGAAGGCAAACGGCCGCTTTTGCTCGGATCTGTCGTGGAAGACGACAACGCCTCACTCTCCGCGGACTCGAGCAATCCTGACATCCATGTAGGCGATGACCTTGCAATGCCACGCGACATGATCGCGATCAAGCGTACAAAGCTCCTTTTCGAAGCAGGATGTTATGAACGGATTGGATTTTTTAACTTCGATCGCGGCCAAAGAACATTTCATATCACCATTCACTTTGATGCGGATTTTCGCGACCTGTTCGAAATTCGCGGGATGCGCCGCAAGGCGAGAGGCGCGCGGACCGCACGCATCGCCGAGCCCGGGCGCGTCGAGATTCGATATGATGGCTTGGACAATGTGAGCCGATACACGACAGTCGATTTCACTCCGGCGCCGCAGCGCCTCAACGTCAGCGACGCGGAATTCGACTTGGTCCTGAAGCCCGGCGCCAGTTGTTCAATCCTTGTGAGCGTCGTCTGCGGGGAGGATCAACTTTCCGAGCCGTTGAAGTTTTTTACTGCCTATCGCGGTGCGCGGCGTAGTCTCAAGGCGCTGACGCGCAACATCGCCACGGTGGAAAGTTCAAACGTCGTTTTCAATGAAATGGCCTGCCGCGCGACGTCCGATATTTACGCGCTGGTGAGCCGCACAAAAGCCGGCCTCTATCCATACGCGGGCATTCCATGGTTCAGCGCAATCTTCGGCCGCGACGGCATTATCACGGCGATGCTGATGCTTTGGGTCGATCCAATGATCGCAAAAGGCGTTCTTCTCTATCTCGCGGAGACGCAGGCCCGACATGTCGATTTTGAGTCCGGAGCGGAGCCTGGCAAGATTCTGCATGAAATCCGGCACGGTGAGATGGCGCGCCTGAAAGAGGTACCGTTCGGCCAATGCTACGCCACGGTGGATGCCACCCCGCTTTTTGTCATGCTCGCCGGCCTTTATTTTGAACGAACCGGCGATAAAGCGACCATCCAGGCGATCTGGCCGAATATCGAGGCCGCACTTCTATGGTGCGATAGCTTCGGCGATAAGGACCAAGATGGGTTCGTCGAATATCATCCGGAAAACTCGTCCAGTCTCACTAATCAGGGCTGGAAAGACAGCGGCGACTCCATCTTTCACACGGATGGATCGCAGGCGCAGGGCCCAATAGCGCTCTGCGAGGTCCAGGGTTACGTCTATGCTGCCAAGCGCGCGGCCGCCACATTGTCCGAGATGCTCGGACACACGTCTTTGAGCGAAGCCCTGGCCGCAGAGTCTGAAGTGCTGCGGCGTCGATTTCACGAAGCTTTTTGGTGCGAAGAAATCGGCACCTATGCTCTGGCGTTGGATGGCGCCAAACGGCCGTGCCGTGTACGCTCCTCGAACGCGGGACACGCGCTCTTCACCGGCATCGCCGATCCGGCGTGCGCGGAACCCGTCGCAGCGAGTCTAACGAGCCCCGAAGCATTCAGCGGTTGGGGCATCCGGACGATTTCGCAGGGGGAGAGTCGCTACAATCCGATTTCATATCACAATGGTTCAATCTGGCCGCATGACAATGCGCTCATTGTTTTGGGCTTCGCGCGCTACGGCCTGAAAGCGCAAGCCGCCAAAGTTTTTTCCGGCATGTTCGATGCGGCGGGCTCTCAGGACTTGCGACGCTTGCCGGAACTGTTCTGCGGCTTCGGACGTCGGCCCCGGCGTGGCCCGACGGCCTATCCCGTCGCATGTGCACCGCAAGCTTGGGCCTCGGCCGCTCCTTTCGCATTTCTAGCCGCCTGCATCGGATTGAGCTTGCGACAGGACAGCAATGAAATCCGTTTCGAGGATCCGCGGCTGCCAGACTTCCTCGACGAGTTGACGATACGCAACTTGCAGCTCGGGGAGACGCGCGCCGATATTCGGTTGCGGCGCGACGGCAACGACGTCACCGTCAGTGTGTTGTCTCGCGACGGAACCGCCTGCATCGTCCAGACAAAGTAGGCGTTAACGAAGCTTCCCGCGCGTTCTCCAACGTGAGTTCTCCGATGCCGACATTTACGCCGATATTCTTGTAATGCGACCGGAACGATAGTGGTCCTCGCCGGATTGGCTCAGTGACGGCGCTCCGACTTTCCTGGTGCGTGCCAAATACACCGTCGTTGCTGTCTTCGCTGACCTTAATGCGGAGACGCCGATCGATCATCTCGTCCATGCGGCCGGCTCAACAATTCAAATCAAAATGCGGTGGCCGCTGACATTGAGCGGAGGAACAAGTCACGAGTCCGGCATTTGCCGCGACACTTTTGGAGAAATTAGATGATACACAGCATAAGAAATAAGAAATATGATCATCGCTGGCGCTGCCACGTTGATCTTAGGCGCCGGCACAATCGTGCTTGCGTCCGCGGCCGAGGCGCATAGCAGTCATGGCGGCGGTCACAGCCATGGCGGTGCTCATATCTCCGGCGCTCATTACGGCGGCGGACACAGAGGCGGTTACGGCGGCGGTTACGGCGGCGGATATTGCGGACCTATCCGTCTCGCCGCTGGTCTCTGCAATCCCTACTGAACTCTGATTAAGCGTTCCATCATGCGGCCGGATCCTAAGAGGACCGCATGGTGGAACGAAAAGCAAAAAATGCTCATGTTCGGCGTGATTCACGAGTGGTTACCAAGTGCGTGCATCAGCCGATTTAGGTCCACGGGCTTGTGCAGCCAGTCCGAGACATTGAGTTTGGCCGATCTCAGGTCGTCCCGTCCGCGGCCCGGATCGGCGGAAACAACGATGATTTGTGTTTCGAAATATTGCGGGAGCTCGCGCAAACGCACGATCAGACCTATGCCGTCCTCGTCCGGAAGTCCGAGGTCGACAAGAATGTCGTGATATTGCGTAGCTGTCGCGCATGTGATTGCGTCGGCCGCGGTGTAAGCGAAATCCGCGGCAAATCCGCCTTGCCTCAGCTGGTCGCGCAACGCGACTGCCGTATCGGGATCATCCTCGCAAATCAATATCCGCAAGGCATCCGATTGCGCCTCTCGATCGATTGCCATGCTGGCTATGTGCTCCCAGCTGGGTAACTCGACATGGAAGATCGTTCCGCCGCCGAGCGCATCAGCGAAGCCCACCTTGCCACCGAACCGGTCCATGATCTGTTTTACGATGCTGAGGCCGAGGCCAGTGCCACCCTTCTTTCGTGCATTCGTCGCATCCGCCTGAGCGAACCTCTCGAAGACGTGAGTCTTGAAGTCGGCCGGAATACCGGGGCCGTGATCCCGCACCGAGATACGGACGACGTCGGTCACGTTCTCGATCGTCACCACCACTTCGTTATCCTTCGGAGAAAACTTGATTGCATTCGAAAGCAAGTTGGTGAGGACCTGAATAAAGCGATCTGGATCGGCTCGCACTTCGCCGAGCGCGCAACCGTCCTCGAGCCGAATTCGCACGCCACAGCTTTCGGCGAATTCCCGATTCGTCTCGATCGCCTGCTCAACCAACGGTCGAACCTCAACTCGTCCAAAAGCAAAAACAGCCTGTCGGGACTCCATCTTCTCGATGTCGAGAATGTCGTTGACGAGCCGCACGAGTCTCTGGCTGTTTGTATGGGCGAGGGTGAGAAGACGGGCCGCCCCGTCGGGCAGGCTACCGGCTGCTTTGCTCACTAGAAGAGACAGCGAGGCGGCAATCGACGTCAACGGCGTGCGCAGCTCATGGCTCACCGTCGAGATGAATTCGTCTTTCAATCGCTCTAGCCGCTTGCGCTCGCTCGCATAGCGCATGGCTCGCAGAAGCCCGCGCGGATCGATTTGGCCCTTGATGAGATAGTCTTGCGCGCCTTCCTGTAAGGCTTGCGTGGCAAGCGACTCGTCGTCCAAGCCCGTCAGCACAACGAGGGGGACGCGGGGTGCGGCTGCGCGGGCACGCCGTATCGCTTCCAATCCCTGCGCATCGGGCAACCCGGGGTCGAGCAATATAAGGTCAACGGGATGCTGCGACAGATGCCGCTCGGCCTCACTCATGGTCGCGACCTGTGTCAATTCGCTTTGGTGCGTATCATGATCGTTGAACATCTCGCGGAGCAAGCGGGCATCTCCCGGGTTATCTTCGACCAGGAGAACTGTTTTGATCGATTTCATGCTTCACCGCTTTCTGCCTGTTGGGGCAACTTGACCTTCGTCAGCCAAAAATCATTGATGCTCTCCACAAGGTTTTCGAACGCGTCCAACTGCACGGGCTTGCTGAGATAGCAATTCGCGTGGAGTTGATAACTTTTCACGATGTCTGCTTCCGCGTCGGACGTCGTCAGGATGACGATCGGAATCGCTTTCAGTCTGTCATCCTCCTTGATATGGGCCAGAACCTCACGGCCATCCATTTTGGGGAGGTTGAGATCTAGCAAGATGAGATCCGGCCGCGGGGCATGGTCGTGAACGCCCTCGTGTCTCAGAAAGGCCATCGCCTCCACACCGTCGGAGGCCACCTGCAAACGGATGGAGCTGTCGGCGGCGCGGAACGCCTCCTGTGTCAGCCGCACATCGCCGGGACTGTCTTCGACCAAAAGAACATTGATGGGCATGCCGTTTTCTCCGATGAGATTCAAGATTTCCTCTCGCTTTGTGCCAAGGCAAAGCGAAAGGTAGATCCCTGCCCAAGTTGTGACTCGACCGAGATGCTGCCACCGTGCCGCTCGACAATCTTCTTGCAGACGGCCAGTCCAATCCCAGTGCCGGCGAATTCTTCCCGTTTGTGCAGCCTCTGAAACATGCCGAAAATCTTTTCGAAGTACTGCGAGTCAATTCCCAGTCCGTCGTCGCGCACGGCAAACATCCATTTTTTCGCGCCGCTCTTGGCGGCAGCGACGTGCACGTGGGGGACCCCGCCGTTTTGGTACTTGATGGCATTGCCAATAAGGTTCTGAAATAATTGAATCAGTTGCATTTCGTCCGCCATGACGGCGGGCAGCGGATCGTGCGTTACCAGCGCACCACTTTCATCGATCGCGCCCCGCAGATTGATGAGCGCCTGTCGCAATGCGTCTTCGCTGGAGGTTTCGATTAGGTCCTTGCCTTTTGTCCCGACGCGCGAGTAGGTCAACAGGTCCTGGATCAGCCGCTGCATTCGACTGGCTCCGTCCACCGCGAATGCAATGAACTCGTCGGCATCGGAATCCAGCTTTCCTTTGTACCGTCTGGAGAGAAGCTGCGTGTAACTGGCCACCATACGCAGCGGCTCCTGCAAATCGTGAGAGGCAATGTAGGCAAATTGCCCCAATTCCTCATTCGAGCGGTATAGCTCCTCCATCTTTTGCAGAAGAAGGACCGCAGCCGCTTTGCGTGCGGTGATGTCACGGATCGCCGCCGTCACTAGAATTCCTTCGGCGTTTCCGAGCGGGCTCAACATCAGCTCGATTGGAAACTCGCTTCGATCTTTCCGCTGGCCGATCAGCTCAATCCCGGTGCCGATCTGCTGCGCCAACGCGTCTTCCGCGGATCGCAGATCGTCGGCGATCAGCCGTTCCGCGAAGCCTTCCGGAATGATGTTCGTCACTTTCTGCCCGAGGAGCTCGTTGCGGCGGTATCCGAACTGTTTCTCGGCCTGGAGGTTGAGAAGAACGATTTCTCCGGCCTCGTTCACCACCACCATCGCATCTGGCGCCGCCTCCAAGAGCCCGCGATACTTGCCTTCCATCTGCGCCAAATGTTTTTCGGTATTCTTGCGCACGCTGATATTGCGGATCGCCGCAGTCACTAGGGTTCCCTCGGCGCTATCCAGGGGGCTCAGCATGATTTCGATCGGAAACTCGCTTCCATCCTTCCGCCGCCCAATGAGTTCGATCCCGGTGCCGATCTGCTGCGCCAACGCGTCTTCCTCGGATCGCAGATCGTCGGCGATCAGCCGTTCCGCGAAACCCTCTGGAATGATGTTCGTCACCCTCTGTCCCAAAAGTTCGTCGCGGCGATATCCGAACTGCTTCTCGGCTTGGAGGTTGAGAAGGACGATTTCACCGCGCTCGTTCACCACGACCATGGCGTCGGGCGCCGCCTCCAAGAGCCCGCGGTACCTTCCTTCCATCTGCGCCAGATGCTTCTCGGCATCCTTGCGGACGCTGATGTTGCGGATCGCCGCCGTGACTAGGATTCCTTCGGCGCTTTCCAACGGGCTCAACATCAGCTCGATCGGAAATTCGCTGCCATCCTTCCGTTGCCCAATGAGCTCGATCCCGGTGCCGATCTGCTGCGCCAAGGCTTCAGCTGCGGTTCGGGTACCATCAGCGATGAGCCGTTCCGCGAAACCCTTCGGAATGATGTTCGTCACCTTCTGTCCGACGAGTTCGTCGCGGCGGTATCCGAACTGTTTCTCGGCCTGGACGTTCAGAAGAACGATTTCTCCGCGCTCGTTCACCACCACCATCGCGTCGGGAGCCGCCTCCAAGAGTCCGCGATACCTGCCCTCCATCTGTGCTAGGTGCTTTTCAGCATCCTTACGCAGGCTGAGATCGTGGATCGCCCCCTCCAGAAGAGGGGCGCGGACGGATTTCATCTTGTTTCCTTAAGAGGCGGGATTGACGCGTCCCTGGGATCGCAGACGGCAACGCAGATTTCGACGCCTACGGTCGAAACATTGAATGATCTTGCAGGCAGATCAGGCAGCAAAATTGAGGGAAGAACTCAAAAGCCACGTTCGGTCATGGCCCAATGCACTCTTTCAAATTCAAAAAGTGCTTCAAATTCAAAAAGTGTTGCTGCTGGAATACTCGTGAAACCTTGTGTTTGTGCTCATTGTTCCGTTCAACTTGAAGGAAATTCTTTGAACATCAATATTTTATTAAATCTATGGACTACGTTAATTCTGGTCGATGCGGCTTAAGACGCGCAGGTAAGACGCGTTTTGAGCGCCCGTCAGGCTCGTGCCGCGCGCCTGTGAAAGGATCGTTCGTGAATCGCAGAGACGTTCTTATCGTCGCGTCGAGCGCCTTCGCGCTTGGCACCATTTGCCCGGCTTTTGCGACATCCGCCGATCGCCCGAAAGAGCTGCGTATCGGCTATTCTCGCGCGATCTACGGCGAGAACATTGAAGTCGCCCGCGTTGATCACGGTACAGCGCCAGTACAAAATCCGTATTTTGACCTACGCAATTCTCAATAGCTAAGCTGAGATCATGCTGGGATTTGAGCGAAATCGATCGAGTTTTTATTTCCTGTTTTGAGCCTTTCCTAAAACTTCTTCTGTCTACTCTGCCTTTACTTACCCATAGGGAACCCGTCGCCGGTTCGGTGGCAGCTCCCTGGAAGGAAGGCCAATTCGGGCATGAGAAAATTATTGGAGGCGCGGCAGGAGGAAATTTCCGGTCTGCTTCGCGTCAGCATGGACGAAAGCGAGCCGCGCCCGCATCCGCGTCGCTTGGGGTGGTTGGGAACAGCCGCTTTGGCGATGGGCGGCAGCAATCAGTCTCTCTTTCTCATTACTGCTCTTTTCGTCGGCCAAGGTGCGATCCCGGGGCAGGGCAGCGCGGCCGTTCCCTTGCTCATCATCGGCCTGCTGCTCAGCTATGCCGCGGCACCGGGATGGACTGAGCTCGTCCTCATGTCGCCAGATCGTGTCGGCGGAATTGCTTCCGCATGCACGGCCGCCTTTCGCCGCTATAGCCCGATCCTCTCGGCGCTGACCGGCGTTTGCTATTGGTGGGGCTGGGTGCCGACCTGCGGCGTGACCGCCATTCTCTCGGCGTCGGCCATTCATCAATGGTGCCTGCCGGGCGTCCCGGTTTCGGTCATCGCCTGCACGCTGGTTCTATTTTTCACGGCCATCAATCTCTCCGGCATTCGTTGGGTCGCCAATCTCGCGGTGATGATCGCGGCAGCATCGGTCACCCTCGCCTTCATTTCGATGATCGCGCCAATCCTGCATGGCGATGTGAATTGGCATCGGGCCACGGACTTCCACTTGACGATGCCATTCCCAGGTTGGTTCGGCGCGATGACGTCGCTGATGGCCGGGCTTTATTTGATCGGCTTTGGCGCGCCGGCCTTCGAGGCGGCGGCCTGCCACGTCGGCGAGACAATTGAGCCCGCGCGCAACGTGCCGCGCGCAATGTTGGCCAATGCGGTGATGGCAGCGGTCTATTTCGCGATATTGCCCATTGTCTGGCTTGGCGCGCTGGGACCCGCCGCGCTTGGCAAGGATCTCTTAGAGGTTCTCGGCCCAACTTTCGCGCCGCTCCTGGGCAGCGCTGCTAAATCGGCGGCCATCGGCTTCATGATGTTCAACATGTTCCATGGCACCTTGCAGCCGCTCGCCGGCGCGGCAAGAACTTTGGCACAAATCTCGGAAGATGGGCTGGCCCCGCGCTTTCTCGCCTGGCGTTTGCCGAGCGATGCGCCTTGGGCCGCGACTCTGCTGACAGCCGGTTTCGCGATTCTTTTTCTTTTGGTCGGCGATCCGATTTGGATCATTGCCGCCGCCAATTTCACCTATCTCATCGGCATCTGCCTGCCGAGCGTCGCGGTCTTTCTTCTGCGCCGTGATGCGCCCGACGCGGCGCGGCCCTTCCGCGCGCCGCGTGGCACGATTGGTCTTGGCCTCGGGGCTGCAGTGATTTGGGGTTGCAGCGCACTTCTTGGTTTCGAGCAATTCGGCTTGCCGACGGTCGTCTTCGGTCTGCTCATGGCCTATTCCGGCGCTGGACTCTATGCATGGCGGAAACTGGAGGATCGCTGGCGGCTTGGGATGCGCGGCTTTGGCGGCAGTCTTCATGTCAAGCTCACCGGAGCCATGGTCCTCGTGCTCGCGCTCGATGCCGCCGGCTATTTGATGGCGGTGGACGCCATCCCGAAACATCGGCAAGCCTTTGTGGTCGCATTAGAAGACATCTTCGTTCTTGTCGCAATCCTGACGATCAGCGTCGGGCTCGTTCTGCCGGGGATGATTGCGCATGCCGCCGATCAGGTGAAGCAGGCGGCGCATAGGCTTGCGTTCGGCCCCGTGCGCGACTTGGCAAGAGCGATGGACGCCTTGGGTGAGGGCAATATCGAGGCGGCGCATGCCTCCGCCGACATCGTGCCCGTCGCAGTCCATTCGCATGATGAGCTCGGCGCGATGGCCACGAGCTTCAATACGCTTCAACAGGGTGTCAAGCAGACGGCGAGGGGGCTCGATCGGGCGCGTGAAGGGTTGAGCGCGGCGCGCGCGGAACTGCTCGAAACCAACGCGATGCTTGCAAGCACGATCGAAGATCAAAAACGGCTGGCTGCCGAGCTGCTGAAGGCCAATGAGGCGGCGGTTCATGACGCCCTGCACGACCCGCTCACTGGGCTGCCGAATCGAACGTTCTTCGTCGGACGGTTGAACACAGTGCTCTGCGGAAAAGATCAAGCGGCCAGCGATGTCGCGGTGTTCTTCCTCGATCTTGATCGCTTCAAAAGAGTCAATGACAGTCTTGGCCACAACGCCGGAGACAAGCTCGTCATCCAAGTGGCCGATCGCCTCCGCGGCTTGCTCGAACGCCGCGAATGGGCGCGTGGTTCCGCGCGTCATGAAGCGGTGGTTGACATTCTGGCACGCTTCGGCGGCGATGAGTTCACGATGCTGCTCACCGGCATCGAAGGGGCGGAGGACGCGATGGCCGTCGCTCTGCATATTCAGGAGGCTCTCGTCGCGCCCTTCACGATTGAGAACCAGGACGTTTATGTCAGCGCCAGCATTGGCATCGTCATGAGTTGCGGCGATTACGCCGCGCCGGACGATATTCTACGTGACGCCGATCTCGCCATGTATCGCGCCAAGAGCCTCGGCGAGGCGCGAGCGGCCATCTATGATGTCTCCATGCACGCCCAGGCGGCCGCGCGTTTGTGTCTGGAGAACGATCTGCGCCGTGCGCTGCGCAACGAGGAATTCATGCTGCACTACCAGCCGATCGTCTCTCTTCGCAATGAAGAGATCGTCGGCCTCGAGGCCCTCGTTCGCTGGCAATCGCCCGAGCGGGGGCTGGTCCAACCATTCGACTTCATTCCGCTCGCCGAGGAAACGGGGATAATCGTTCCCCTCGGCCTCTGGGTGCTTCGCGAAGCCTGCCGCCAGGCCCGTCTGTGGCAGAAGCTAGGAAAGACACAGCCTCTGGTCATGAGCGTCAATCTCTCGCCGCGGCAGTTCGCTGAGCGCGATCTCGTGCGCGACGTCCAGCGCGTGCTAGAGGAGACCGGCGTCGACCCCGCGGCCATCAAGCTGGAACTGACCGAGAGCAGCACCATGGGCGATCCCAAACGCGCTGTGCAGGTCTTATCGCAGCTCAAGTCGCTGGGTGTGAAATTGTGCATAGACGATTTCGGTACCGGCTATTCATCGCTGAGTTATCTGCATCGTTTTCCACTCGATTGTCTCAAGATCGATCAATCCTTCGTCGCGAGTCTGATGGATCAACCGGAAAGTCGGCAGATCATCACGACCATCATTTCGCTGGCGGAAGGCTTGCAAATGGAAGTCGTCGCCGAAGGGATCGAGAACAGCGAACAGGCCGACGAACTGAAACGGCTCGGCTGCCAATTGGGCCAGGGCTTCTTTTATTCGAAGCCGCTTGGGGCATCGTGCGCCACGGCGCATTTGGAAGGCAGCCAACGCATGGCGCGCGGCTCGGCTGTGGCGGCTTGAAACGAGCTGGAGTCGTATCAAGCGGCCGCCCTTCGTTCAACCATGGTGAAGATATAAAGCGCGGAGCGACATCGCGGCCGTGCAACGTCATGACCTGGACATCCCCGTTCGCTAAGGTCATCCTCCGCTCTTTAGGGCTTCATCATGCGTATCGGGCCTGTCTTTCTCTTCGATCTCGATGGCACGCTCGTCGACAGCGTCTATCAGCACGTCCTTGCCTGGAAGGAAGCGCTCGACGCCGAGGGCATTGCCCTTTCCATCTGGCGCATTCACCGCAAGGTCGGCATGAGCGGCGGCCTTTTCACCAATCAGCTTTTGCGCGAGACGGGACTTGAGATCAGCGCCGAACTCATTGCGCGGCTGCGCGCGCGCCATGCCGAGGCCTATCTGAAACATGTCAATCAGATCGGCCCGCTGCCGGGCGCCCGCGAATTGCTGACTTGGCTGACGGACAACGGAATCCGCTGGGCGATCGCGACGAGCGCGCATATGGACACCGCCGCGATCACGCTGAAGCCGCTTGGCGTCGATCCGGATCTCGTGCCTGTTGTCACTCGAGACCAGGTCAAATTTGCGAAGCCCGATCCTGATCTCTTCATCGCCGCCGCGGCGCGCCTCGAGGCAAGGATCGACCACGCTCTCGTCGTCGGCGACAGCATTTGGGACATGCTCGCCGCGCGGCGTTGCGGCGCGCTAGGAGTTGGCGTTTTGAGCGGCGGCTATGGGCTTGATGAGCTGCGCTATGCCGGAGCCCTGCGGGTCTATGACGATCCGCGTGATCTCCTTCTCCATATCGACGAGGTCGCCGGCCGGCGCTGAATCGGCGCGCGCCCCGAAACGGGCAGCTCAAATCGCCTCTGCCTCATTATTCGCCGCGCTTTCCCGCAGCAGTAATGAATTGCAAAAGAATTTGCTTCAAAATTGGTCAGACTTCCGAACAGCTGGTCAATCATGCGGATTTTCATGCCTTTTTCTGCGTCAGGCGGCAGGATGCACCGCCGTCTCTGGGTCATCCAAGCTGCCGCGACGACCTCGGCGGTCATTCTCGCGATCTTCGTGCATTCGCCTCTTCTGCTTGGCGTCGCCGTCGCTGCCGTTCTTGCGGCCTTCTACTTTGTCTTGAGCCGCCTCCTGGCGCCGCTCGAAGCGATCCGTGGGCAGATGCGCGACATTTGCCGCCGCACCGCCGAAGACGAAGCCCTATTGCACGCGCAGGAGGATATCGACAAGAACATCAGCCTTTTGCGCGAGCGGCTTTTCGCCGATGGCGATCCGACACGTGAGGGCGACCAACTCTATTTCGGTGAACGGTGCATTAACGAAGACTTTACCGATGTCGATTGGGTCAAGGCCCAGGCCGGCGGCACGGCGACGATCTTCTGTGGCGATTTGCGGATCGCGACGAATGTGCTGCGCCCGGAAGGCGGCCGGGCCATTGGCACACGGCTCGCCACTGGCCCTGTCTACGACTGCATCTTTAAGGACGCGAAGACCTACCGCGGCGAGGCCGAGATTCTCGGCATCACCTATTTGACTATCTATGAGCCGATCTTCTGCGGCGACGAAGTGATCGGCATTCTCTATGTCGGCGTTCCGAAAGCGGCCAAAGCGGAAGCCGACGCGAAGGCCGATCGTGCCGACGAATTGGCGGAAATGATCGCGACGGTGGCCAAGCTCGACGCGGCGGCGCGGGCAAAATCAGACGCCGAACGCAAGGCCGCAGAACAGCGCCACGCGGGCGAAGATTTGCGCCGCCGTCATGATTCGAGCCAGAGGCTCGCGGTGCTCGTTCAGGACGAGGTCGTGGCCTCTCTCTCCGTCGCACTCGAACAGCTTTCCGCAGGCAATCTCGCCAAGCGCATCACCGTCCAGTTTCCGCCGAGCTATGAAAAACTGCGGGAGGATTTCAACACCACGGTGAAGCGCTTGCGTTCCACCGTCGGCTCGATCAAGAGCAATGTGTCCTCCATGTCGAACGGCTGCGCCGAAATTGCGGATGCGGCCAACGATCTTTCTCGCCGCACCGAGCATCAGGCGAGCACGCTGGAAGAAGCGAGCGCCGCCCTATCGGAGCTTGCCGGCCAGGTGAAGGATTCGGCGGAGGGCGCGCGGCGCGCGGAGGAAATCGTCGCGGCGGCGCGGACCAAGGCCGAGCGCTGCGGCGCCGTCATGCAAGAGACGATCGAAGCGATTTCGGAGATCGATAAATCGGCAAGCGCCATTGCGCAGATCATCGGCGTGATCAACGATATCGCGTTACAGACCAATCTTCTGGCGCTCAATGCCAGCGTCGAGGCGGCACGCGCGGGCGAGGGCGGCAAGGGCTTCGCGGTCGTGGCGAGCGAAGTCCGCGATCTTGCGCACCGTTCCGCCGAGGCGGCCAAGGAGATCAAAGGGCTGATCGCGGCAAGCGCCGGCCACGTCAAATGTGGCGTCGGCCGCGTCGGAGAGACGAGCGCCGCGCTCGACGAAATCGTCGCGCAAGTGGCCGAGATCAACGATGTCATCGGCCATATCGCGTCGTCTGCCGTAACACAGGCGGCGGGATTGCAGGAGATCACCGCCGCAGTCGGCGCCATGGATAAGGTCACGCAGCAAAACGCCGCCATGGTCGAGCAATCGACAGCAGCCTGTCACAGGCTCGCGGATGAGGCGGCGATGCTTGCCGGCCTCGTCGATCATTTCGATTTGGGAACGCCGGCGCTTACCAGCGTCGGTGGCGCACAAGCGCCGGATGGGCAGTCGCAAAGGCGGGCGCGCGCTTGAGCGCGAAGGCGCCGTCGCCCCTCAATCCTGATCCCGACCCGGGACCAACATAATAGCCGAGGCACAGACCACGCCGCCGAAGGTGATGCCAAAACCGCTGCAGAGAAGCAGCAAGCCGATCGCCCCCATGTCGCTTGCCATCAGAAGCGATCGGAGCCCCGCGACATTGAACGCGAGAAGCAGCAGCGCGCAGCCGATGCCGAAAAGGGTACCCAAGATCCAATGCGTCACGATCAGACCGACGACGGGATCGATATTGTCCCGGAGATTTTTAGACAGCAGACTCATTTGCGATCGTCGCTTCTATTTTCAGCCTCTGTAACGCGATGGATCGCATCGCGCATATTACCCCAATGTTTAAACCCTTCCGTTGCGCCGAGCAAAGCGAGCGCCAGAATGAAGGGGACGATATAGTAGATGATCCGGAATAGTAGGAGCGAGGCAAGCAAGGCCTCTTGCGATGGCGCCGGAACGAATTTCAACATCGTCGCTTCGAAAACGCCGATGCCGCCCGGCGCGTGGCTCGCGATGCCCAGAACGCAGCCGAAGACATAGGTCGCGGCAAAAGTGAGAAAGTCGAGATGCCGCGGCTCCGGCAGGAGCGCATAGAGAACGCCGGCCGCCGAGCAAAGATCGATGAGCCCCAGGCCAATCTGCATCACGGTCAATTTGAAGCCGGGAAGTTCGAGCCGCAGCCCTTGGACAAGAGCATCGCGATGCCCCATCGAAACCCAAGTGAGATAGACAAGCAGCGCGCCGACGACGGCCAAGCCGATGAGCAGATTCACATGCGGCTCGAAGTGATCGATCTGGCTGATCATCTCACTCCGCAGCAGGAGCGTAATGCCGATCACCAGCGCCATGCCGAGCCAAAAGGTGACGCCAGCAATGACGGTGAGGCTCGCGACCTTGGATGCGGTCAAGCCTTCTTTCGAATAAATCCAATAGCGCACGGTGCCGGCGGTAATCAGTGGAAAGCCGAGCGTGAATGAGACGGCGTAGCTGGTGAAGGATGCAAGCGCGGTCGTTGCATAGGGAACGCGCGCCCGCAATTGCCGAAGCGCGACGGCGTCATATCCCGTCAGAGCCAGATAGGACAAAGCGGCAAGACCACAGGCCGAGAAGATCTGTTTGTTGCTGGTGGCGGCAAAGGCCGCGCGCAACTGCGCCCAGTGAAGGTGCGCCAGCGTATGGCCAAGAACGACGAGCGAAAGGATTGCAATCGCTATGCTGAAAAAGCCGCCGACATATTTGCCGATCCGCTTGCGGCGCGCGACGTCCTTTGTCAGGAGCCAGTCCTTCAGCGCCATGCGCGCATCCGATTCGGCCGTGATTTCGCCGTGGCCTTTATTTGCCTCTGATGCGCCTTGAGCGGCATCGGTCTCATGACTGCAATCGTCCCTCATCGAACTCGGCGGAAGCTTTGTTCTTCATCACTCTGCGCGCCGGGGTTATGCGGTGTGAATGCGCCCGGCGCAAGTCCGGTTGCCGTGTTTCAGGCCGGGATTTCAGGCGAAGGTTCGGCTCATCCCTCAGCGTGCAATGCAGCACGTCAGCCCGTCAGAGTGTAAATTTTACGGGTTTTGCCCCGAAGCGAGCGCCTTTCGCGCAAGACCAATTCTTTGTACGACGATGCGGTCTGATCCGTTCGAACGGGCCGCCTACTGTGTCGGTCCGCGCGCGAGCCACCAAACGAAAAAATTTCGGGCAGCGGCTTCCTTTAGATAGGGCAAAGCGAGATCTGCAAAAGACCGCGTGTTGCGCAATCGTTCGATCGGCCGTAGCCTAACGCGCTTTTACTTCGCGAAGGATTCATGAAGACATTTCTCAAAGCGAGCCTCGCGGCGATTGTATGCGTCATGACTCTCGGCGCTTACTCTTCGCTTTTCGCCGCCGATCAGACGGATGGCGGTGAAAAGGGCTGCATATGCATGGAGCTCTATCAGCCGGTCTGCGCAAAACTGCCGAGCGGCGAGAAGAAGACATTTTCCAACGCCTGTTTCGCAAAATGCGCGAAGGCGATCCTCGTTCACGACGGTCGGTGTTGAATACTTGTCAGAAGGAGAGTGCGCTGGTAATGGGCATGCCACTCCTCCAAAAAAGTTGCGAATAATCTACTTCGGCACGTTGCATCGATCGCATCGACGGACTCAGAGACCCGGTATGAAAATACCGCGCCCGTGCAGCCTGCCCTGATCGAGTTCATCCATGGCGTCGTTGAAGGCGCCGAGCGGATAAACCTTTGTCTCCAAGGCAACGCGCCCCTGAGCGGTGAGCGTCATCAGTTCGTCGAGATCATTATAAGTGCCGACAAGATTGCCGACGAAGTTGATCTCCTGCGAGATGATGTCAATCGCCGGCACGTCGATCATGCCGCCATAGCCGATGACGTAATATGTGCCGGCGCGGCGCAGCATGGCGACCCCATCGGCAATGGCGCCGCCCTCACCGACGAAGTCGACGACGGCCTCGCATCCGGCGCCGTCCGTGATCTTCTTGACCTTGGCGACTTGATTACCGTCTGCGAGCACGGTGTGGTCGGCACCACATTTCTTTGCGAGTTCGAGCGCGGCTTCCGACTTATCGACGACGATGACATCGGCGGCGGTCAATGCCTTGAGTGATTGAATGCCGATATGACCGAGACCGCCGCCGCCGCCGATCACGACGGCATGCGTTCCGGGATAGAGAAGCGGAATGGCCTTCTTCACCGCATGATAGGCGGTAAGCCCAGCATCGGCCAATGCTGCCACGTCCTGCGGCCGGGTTTTGGGATCGAGCTTGACCACGGCGCGTGCCCCGGTCTTGAGATATTCCGCAAAGCCACCATCCGTGTCGATGCCTGGGAAGGCCCCATGGCTGCAATGCATATCATCGCCCGCTCTGCAATGCCGGCAAAAGCCGCATGACATCAGCGGATGGACAATGACAGTATCGCCGACGGAAACATGCTCGACGGCGGAGCCGACGGCATGTACCCAGCCGGCATTCTCATGCCCGAGCGTATAGGGGAGCTTCACATGGCTCTTATCTTTCCATTGTCCCTCGACAATGTGAAGGTCTGTGCGGCAGAGACCGGCGCCCCCAATCCGCACGATGACATCGTGCGGATTGGTAATCTTCGGGTCGGCGACTTCTTCGATCGTCGGGCGTTTGCCGTAGGCGTGCAGGCGAACAGCTTTCATGGCTATTTCCTCTGCAACGTGTAGCGCACCGTCTGGACACGGATAAATCCGTCTTTGAAGACGAAGGTGTCGATGCCGTCGTCGATCTTGGTCTTGGCCGAATCCGCGGTCCATTCGAGGAGCAGAATGTCTTTCTCGTAAAGCTGCGTCTTCAGATTCCACTTGGCCTTAGGCACATCGGACAGGAGTTTAACGAAGCCTTGCCGGATGCCGGCCTTGCCACGCAGAATACCGGCGGGCGTAATGAAAAAGGCATCATCGCTATAGTCAGCGACGATGCCTTCAAGGTCTTCGCCGCCGAGTGCCTCGGCGTGATGTTGAAAGATCTGTTGTGGGGTGCGTGTGGACATTTCAATCCTCCTCGTCAATAGGGCCCGCGCGAGGGCCGCGCGCTGAATTCTTCTTGAGACGTTCGCGCTCACTAAACGCGGGCTTCCCCTTAAGGCGGGCATGCCCAGCACGCACTAGATAGGGCGCGGAAAGCATCGTGACCGCCGAAGTGGCTTGGCCCATGATCTGGATCAAATGGTGTGGCGGATGGGCTACTCTTGAGCGGGACCATTTTGCATCGCGGTGATTGTGACGTTTGCTTCCAAATTTCCTACAATTGTGACACTGACCGCTCATTGAAAAAACCAGCCCGCGCGTTTGGATCGCGTCTTGATGGATCGCAGTCTTTTTCTCTCGTCAGTGCCGGTCTGGGCCATTGCCTTCCTCGCGACGCTCGGCGTGATCCTGCGGCCCGTCAAAATTCCGCAATGGATTTGGCCCGCACTGGGCGTTGCTCTTCTTCTTATTCTGCGTCTCTTACCCATCAGCAGCGCGCTCGCTGGCGTTGCCAAGGGAACGGATGTCTATCTGTTTCTCTTCGGCATGATGCTGTTGGCCGAAGTCGCGCGGCAGGAAGGACTTTTCGATTGGCTGGCGGCGCTCGCCGCGCGTTGGGCGAAAGGCTCGGCGTCGCGCTTGTTTCTTCTTGTCTATGCGGTCGGCACGATCGTCACGGCCTTTTTGTCGAACGATGCGACCGCGGTGGTGCTGACGCCCGCGGTGGCCGCTGCCGTCAAAGCAGCCAAGGTTGAAGAGCCGCTGCCCTATCTGCTCATCTGCGCCATAATCGCCAATGCCGCCTCTTTCGTCCTGCCGATCTCCAATCCCGCCAATCTCGTCATCTATGGCAGCCACATGCCGCCGCTGTTGCAATGGCTGCCGCGCTATGCGCTTGCGTCCGTTGCAGCGATCATCGTCACCTTCTTCGTCTTGCGTTGGACACGGCGCGGCGCTT